>Ga0209371_1000033_pt1 | contig 381084 bp, 359 predicted proteins | sample AgamicAtAmrz_FD_187165 | JGI IMG/M metagenome (GOLD analysis project Ga0209371, IMG submission 187165) | Agave microbial communities from Guanajuato, Mexico - At.Am.rz (SPAdes) (version 2) | ecosystem: Host-associated > Plants > Roots > Rhizosphere | place: Guanajato, Mexico | collected...
TTTTTCATTTATTGATAAAGTGGCTTAATAAAATCATTTTCAGCCTACGAGGCGGCCGTCATGCTGACAATCGGCACGTGAGGATTTTGCTGTCAGGCGCACACTTTGTTTGCAGGTCGAGGGGTTACGCAGATTTTTCTAAAAAGCGCGACAACTTCACGGCACTTACCGCCCAACAGCTCATATACCGGTAATCCGACCACTTTGCCCTTCAAATGTTGTCAGGGCGATAGCCGTTGCCTGTTGATGACGTGTCCTCAGGACAGAGGGAGATCAGAGCGATCCCCTCGCGTTGTCGGATGCGAAATAACCATAAATTCCACCGGCGATCCCGTGTCATTTCTGGCCTGATGCTTTGACCCCGGCGGAATTTCCAGCCCCTGCTGGGCGCTGATATTATGCATTTCACCTTCCAGCTCCATTGACAGGACGCCGGTAAGAACAAAGAAAAACTGTCTGGAAACGGAGTGATAATGGCGCCTTTCGCTGGTACCGGGCGGCATTTTTTCATGAATAACCAGCATGTCCTGACGGTTTACCAGATACCAGCCGTCGCAATCGTCGCCCCAAACATAATGCTCTGCATTATCCTTTGAAATCATCATCCTTCTCCATTTGAAGTAGCGTTAATAGCGCAATGAACGGAACAAAGGTATGTTAACCTACCTGCGGTTTAGCCTGAAACAAAAACGGAGAGTGAGGACAGATGAGCATTTTCACCATACTCGCCATTCCATCCTGCTTTGCAGGAATAACCTGCCTGATGCATGCGGCAGGAAGCAAAAAGCAAACATACCTGTACGCGGGTTACGCCCTGTCTATGGCTTCAGTATTATGCGCGCAAGCTGGAATGATATAAGCCAGAAAAGATCTTGCTGAAATAAGGCCGCAAGGATGCCGTCTTTTTACATGCAGAGATAAATAAGCGCAACGTAATATTGTTTATAATGTAATGCGCTAATCAAGCCGCTGTTTTTATTTAACAATAGAATAAAGCATCAACCTCCTGATTATAAATAATTTGTTATTATTCCGGCCGTAGTTTCACGCTATAAATTATTTAAAAATGTTTTTCCAGACTAAAATATCTAAGTGTTGCGGTAATTTCAGAGCGGAGCGAAGTGGCTCGGCGTTTTAACTGTTCATTACTCTTTTTAAAAATCAGTTAAATTAATTAATTACACCCTCAACGTGACGGCAAACGTCATCAAGGCAATCTCTTTTCTCCTGGGAGGAAAAGATTTTGTGCACACTTAATAAAATTACGCTGTCGCTTATCGCGTTGCCTGGTTTAATGTTACCTGCACTCACCAGCCAGGCAATAGAACTCAAACCCTATACGCCCGTATCAAATGACAACAGGGTCGGCGCGTACTATCTGCGCGACGGCACTACGCAAGCCCTCACCGGTCTGCCGCAGTTTGCGCGTGGCAATAGCGGCAAAACCAGCGTGACGCTGGCCGAATTACAACGTACCGGCAATATAGTAAGTGACGATCTGATTAATAAAGAGCGTCTCGATCCTGGTGCGCAAAATTATGAAATCCTCATTTTCGATCCCGAAACCAATAGTTACTCTCCCTGGCTGGTTTATAACACCAACCAGATAACCAACCTGCCGGTTATTGCGCTGGACACCGTGGTACCAGATTACACAGACGTCAACGACGCGCAGTATATTAATGCGCTGGTGGCGACGGTAAAACGCGGCGTGCTGAATGTGAATATCGGCGAGCCTGACGCCGCACCTGGTGCCAGCACCAACAGCTGGTCGATGGCGGCGAAGCAAAGCAAGCTTTTTACCGCGACCCGACAAGGGCAGCTGAACTGGAATTCAAATAACCGCATTACCTTTACCGCCGCCACGCCGCCTACGGCCGGTAACCAACTCTCACTGAATGCCGACAGCGTGGTTACATGGAAGGGTGCCTTTACCGTTACCACGCTGGATGGAAACACCGAAACGTTCAATGTCTCCAGTATCAGCGATCTGCAAAATTATAATGTCTGGCTGATTCGCCAGCTTGTGAGGGCGAATCTCAAGCCGGACAGCTACAACAGTGCATTCAACCAGGCCTTTTCACTGAGCGACGGTAGCGTAACCTATCTGATGAGCACGGATAACCGTAATGATGAAGTCGCGCAACCGCTGGGCGATCAGGTGGTGTTAAGCGCTGACGGTCCCGGTGCCAGCGTCACCATTCGCAGCGGCAAAACGCTGGAGGTTGCCAGTAACAGCACCGCCGCAGTGCGCGCCAGTAACGGCGCTACCGCCACCATCGATGGCAAACTTGCCAGCACCGGGCCGGTTCAGCCGAAAAGCAAGGCGCTGGAAGTAATAAACGGCAGTGCTGGAACCAATAACGGCGTCATCAATGGCGGTTTTTTTAACAACGCTGACGGCAGCGGCGTGGACAGAGAAACGCTGGGTTATATCAGCAGCGCGGTATCTGTGCGGAATGGCAGCAGGTTCACTAATAATGGCGTCATTAACTTCTCGGCTGCGCTGGCCCCTGCGTCAGTGAGCAGCCAGGCTATCTGGCTCGACAAGAGCCGCGCGGTTAACAACGGCACAATCAACGTCGGCGTGGCGGAGGTCAGTAATGCCAGCGCCATGACCGGCGTAAAACTGGGCGACAAAAGCCGCTTCATCAACGCGGAACAAGGCACAATTTACCTTGGCCGCTCGCCGCAGAACCAGGAAACAGACGCCACCACGGATCTTGAGGTCGATCCGGCGGGTAGCGTCACCGCCATAGATCAGACACGCGATTCCAGCGTAATCAATAGCGGCCATATAGTCATTGGCTCGAAGATGCAGGGGGCTGTCGGCATGCGGGTTGAAGCCGGACCCAATGCCCTGACGTTAAACAACGGCGTGATTGACGTAAACGCCGCGCTGGAAACGACACCTGGCGAAAGTATCGGCATGCTGGCCATCGACGCCGGGAGCGGCGGGCGGGTCGGCAATATCGGCACTATCAATCTCAACGGCAATAATAATACCGGCATTAAGGTGATCGCCCGCGACAATAACAGCGCCAGCTTCTTCTCCACCGGTTCGATAAACGTGAATGGTGACGCCAACAATAACGCCGACCTGCACAATACCGCTGTCTGGATCATCGGGCAGGACGGCGGCCACGCCAAAGCCGATCTTAGCGGGCCAGTAAACCTGAACGGGGATGCCGCTATCGGCATCCGCGCCGAAGGCAATGCCACGGCCAATCTCACCTCTGCGGCGGTACCGCAATCGGGCGGCGACGGTTGGTTCCAGACCCATTTCCTGGCGATCGGCCCCGACGCCAAAATCAACCTGCCTGCCAACGGCAGTTACACAGCGACAAATTACTTTTCGACCCTGTTCCGCTATCAGGATGGGGCAGATTTTGACGGCCGCGGCATCACGCTGTCGCCTGAAGGCTATGGCTCTGTAGGTGTCATGGGCAGCGGCGAAGGCACCGGGATCCAAACCCATGATGCGACGATTAATATCGGTCAGCTCGCAACCGGTGTACTGGTTGAGGGCGGCGCGCAGGGCACTATCGATGCAGACACCACGCTGAATATGACAGCAGAGAGTGCCATCGCGGCAACGGTAGATGGCAATAAACGCAAGCTGAACGGCGAGTATATTGATCCCTTTGCAGCCCTGTGGAGCAATACATTACTCACAAACCACGCCGCTATTAACGGCGTTGCGGCCTTCCAGTCGGGCCTGAAGGCGCTGAATCAGGCGCAACTGGTTAATACCGGCGATATTACCTTCAGCGGCTGGTTAAGCACCGCCATTGAGGCTTACAGCGGGGCAAAAGTGACGAACAGCGGCGATTTAACCGTGATGCGCGGCGGCACCGGGATTCGTGCCTATGGCTATTACTACACTCTTGAGTTAACTGAGCCAACGTTAGTTACGAACAACGGCACGCTAAATATTTACGGCGGAACCGGAACCACGCCCACCTACGGCATACAGGCTTTGGACAGGGTCACGCGGGTTAATCAGAACGGGACCATCAATCTCTACGGGGATAACGTCGTGGGCGCGCAAGCCTTAACAGGCGCAACGATTAACCTGGGGCCAGACAGCAAAGTTGTGTTCCACAGCCCCGGTCAAACTGGTTATCAGGCCGAGGAGCTCGATTCAAGCCTGGTCAGCAGCGCCAGCAGCAACGATGTCAGCACCGAGGGTTCCACCTTATACCGTCTCAGCAGGGGCGCGGCATTTTATCCGCTGACGGCCGCCAGCGTGACGCTGAGCGGCGCAAACAGCAACGGGATCATCGCCTCCGGCGAGAGTACGGTTCTGTTTGGCACCGATACCTTTACGGTTAACGGCGAAGGCGCAACGGCAGTACGCATCGCCGACGGTGCAGAGGGGAATATTTCTCACCCTGTTACGCTGAGTGGCAAAAACAGTGTCGGGGTGGTTAGCGAAGGCAATGATGCGGCGGCGTATGTGACATCCCGCGTAACGGGCAGCGGCGCAAACGCGACTGCCTTCGTCGCGGGCAAGGGCGCAACGCTACAGAACCAGGATCAGGGGCAGGTCTACCTCTCCGGTACCGACAGTACCGGCGTACGCCTGTATGACGGGGGCCGCTTTATCAACCGCGGCAGCGTGCGTGTGGCATCGGGCATCGGGGTCAATGTCAGCAGCGGTAACGGTGAATATGAGCCGATAACCGGCGAACTGCGCACTGATGACGGCATCGCAGCACTGCGCGTTGGCAATGGCGCGTCATTAGTCGTTAACGGTGATAACCGGGCCAGCAGCATAGAGGCTGGCGGCAGCGCTGACGCATTATTACTCGACACCGGCGCGCAGTCGGCTGAGGTGAACAACGTTGTGCTGACCAGTAGCGGCGAGGGCAGCGCGATCAACAATCGCGCCGAAACATCAAATATGTCGCTGCACAACGTGACGCTCAACGTGAACGGCAGCACCGGCATCCGCTCGGCCACCTCATTCGATCCTGATGGCAGTGCGCGCATTAACGTCAGCAATGGTGGCACCGGTTACCTTTTCGCAAACGCCGACGGCACAACAACCAGCAACGATCTGACGATCGGCAAAGATTACGCGATCGTCGTTTCCGGCGAGGGCGACGGCATCCGCGCGAACACTCGCGGCAGGGTCGTTTCCCAGGGCTCGATCTCAATTGGCGACACCCAGGGCGGCTCCGCGATTATCACCCGTACCGCCAGCGAAGTGATTAACCAGGGCGCGATCGCCTCATTCAGCCGGGTTGCGCCAGTTATCGACCTGCGCGGCGGGCAGACGGTATTTGTTAACGAAGGCACGATTTTTACGCCTTTCCCTGAGACGGTCGTCGTTGCGGGTGGCGCGACCAATGACAGCATCGCGCTGCTGAGCGGCAGCGTAGTGGGAGAGGTCAACACCGGTAACGGCAGCGACTCGCTTATCCTCTCCGGCGGGACACTCAACGGCAGCCTGACGATGGGCAGCGGCCCGCAAAACCAGGCCATTGTCCAACAGGTCGATCTGAGCAGCACCCGGCATATCACCTCTGCTGGTGGCGCGGAGAGTACGCTGAACCTGAGCGACGTCAATGCGCGCGGCGGCTCTTTCGCTGGCGACGATCTCAGTAAAGGCACCAACCTCGGCTCCGGCTGGAGCACGCTTAACTTCTATAACAGCCAGTGGACACTGACCGGTAACATTAAGCTGGCGCACAGCACGATCAATATCGACAGTGGCTCAACGCTGTTTGCCGGAGGTGATGTCAATCCTGTGTTGCAGGGTGCCACGAACGATTCGCTTATCGTCAATAACGCCGGGACGCTCGATCTGACCAACGGCGGTACGACGGCGGGGAATACGTTGACCATTAACGGCGATTTAGCATCAACCGGCGGCCACCTGCGCCTCAATTCCACCGCCGCCCAGAGCGATCTGCTACGCGTCAACGGCAACGTCAGCGGCGTGACCCTGATCGACGATACGCGGGTGGGCGGCACGCTGGACGACACCAACCGCAATAAGGTTATCGATGCCACTGAGGGCGTCTCGCTGGCGCAGGTGTCAGGCAATGCCGATGCCAGTAGCTTCGCGCTGCAGAACGGTTATGTGGCGTCCGGGCCGTGGCAATACCGGCTCTACAGTTTTGCGCCGGGCAGCGGCGAACCTGCCTGGGATTACCGGCTCGCGAACGCCTGGGTATGTCAGGATGGTGCCCTTTGTCAGCCGCAGCCGGGAAGCCGCGAGGCGGCAGTACGTCCTGCGGTAACGCCGCAGGTGCCTTCATATCTTTCTGCGCCTGTTGGTCTGGCTTATTACACGCTAGCCGTTACCGACGATCTGCACAGACGCCTTGGCGAACTGCGCCATCAGCAAACGGCTGCGGATGGGGTCGGCGGCGAGATGTTTATCCGCTATTTCGGCTCTAACCTGAGCTGGCAAAGCGACCGCACGCTCAGCCAGTATGGATATGATTTTGATCTCGACTACAACGCGGTACAGCTTGGGGGCAATCTGCTGCGTGTCGACGGCGCACAGGATAGCCTGCGCGGTGGCGTCGCCTGGACGCGCGGCAACACGCGCATTCGTCCGCACGCGGCAGACGGATACAGCTCCACAACCTTCGACAGCGACAGCGTCGCGCTCTACAGCACCTGGCAGCACGACGGCGGTTTTTATCTGGATGGCTCGCTGGCCTGGAACTGGCACCGCGGTGAAACAGATATTTCACGCCAAAAAGAGGTGGCCTCGCCGAAGGGTGACGGCTGGACGGCGTCGCTGGAGTCAGGCTACCCGTTTTTATTTAGTCAGGGTATTCGCCTGGAGCCACAGGCACAGCTGACGCATCTGCGCCTTAAAATGGACAGTCTCACCGATAAGGAGGGAGCCTCTGTTGCCTGGGACACTTATGAGCAGACCATTGGCCGGCTGGGCGCGCGACTGGATCGCACCTGGCAAGATGACCGTCAGGGTGAGTACACGCCCTATCTGCGCGTAAACTATTATCGTGGCTGGGGCGGAACCGCGCAGGTGGATATCGGCTCCGACAATAGCGCGGGCACCCAGCGTTTCAACAGCGGCAAGTTTGGCCAGATGTGGGATGCCGGTCTCGGCGGCACCGCGACGTTCAAAAAGGATCTTTCGCTCTATGCGGAAGTCGATTACCGCAAAGAGATTGATGGCAACGGGGCAAAAGGCTGGCGTTATAACGCGGGCGTGCGATGGTCTTTTTAACCTGCACGTTCAGAGCTTCTGGCAAGAGTACGCCAAAGGTGGATCACCGGGCAGAGTTTTGATGCGAACGGTGGGCAGCGGTTGCAGGAGATGACAGAGCAAAGCCGCCCACCCTCTGGGCATGTCCGCGCTGCCAGGAATAAAGCGAACCTTGTGGGCCATCCCCGCGGTTATTACCTGTTGGCAAAGATATAATAACGATGGCGCTTACCCTTTAAAAACGCTATCACTCCGCCATGGACTGTAATCTCAGCCATGCTTGAGCTATATGTTTAATTTTATAGAAATGTTTTAGTCGAATTTTTATTTAACCCGCCAGCTAACAGCACATTAAAAATAAATTACCAGTATTCTCAGTGCCGCTATTAACTGGCGTTGAAAATCATTATTACATGCTATTGCTGGCACTGTTTTCGAAAAGCACCGGGATTTTCTTATTTGTTTTTGAAAATTTTTTGTCATATTTTATGCAAAATTAGAAAAACCCGTTTTTACAATGGATTATATGTTTTTCTCGTCAATGATATAACTTTAATGGCCTTTTTTTAGAGTTTTTTATACCTATAAGTAATTTGTCTCTCCTGTTACGCATCGGTAACTTTGGCTCTACCAGTTGATCATTTACTCTTTACAAAAAAAGAAACACATACAGGCAAACCCTACTACCAGGAAAATAAAATGAGCAAAGGAACTTATTATTATTTAACCGTGAGTACCGACCAGGAAAACTATCACTATTTACATCGGAAATCGTGTAAGCGCATACCTGCAAAAGAAGACCTGATATTCATTGGTACCTTATACACTCTGAATCAGGCCCTGTCTGTTGCAAGAATTAATTTTAAAAAAGTCAAACCCTGTATTAAGTGCTGCATTCACTATTCCGCGCCAGTCAATCACGAAAAAGTGCGGCCGGTACACCATTTCCCGAAAAAATTTCTTTGAACGGTGACGGCGAGCCAGCCTGCCACAAAAGTAGCAGCACTGACTTACCTGTAACCCTTCTTCTTGCCGAAAGGGATAATGGTTTGATGCGCAGCCAGGGGCTGAATTTATAGCTGAGCGCAGTAACCAGAATATATGTACCTGAATTTTAGAAGACTCTACTCGCGTAGAGAGCATTTTTACGGCCAGCGAAGAAATACAACATATTTAAAGAGGATGATTCAGGAAGAGCATAATCCTGGGTTTCGCCTGGCTTAATGAAGTCGGTAAGTAACTGACTCGTACCTGTTCTCCGTAATAGCGGCGTGCTGGCAGGCTTTGCTTTGTACTTTATACGGCTGCTCATGGCTCAAAACGGACGTTGCGTCCAGAGAAGGCCGCTTGATATCAGAAGCGGCCGTTACGGGGATCCGGTTACATCTTCATGTCTTGGGCAGATTTTAAATGCTGCTCAACAACAGGTGTATGCGCGTCGGCAAGTGCCTTCACATCCGGGTCCTTAATCTTTGTGGCGTCACTTTGCAGTTTAGACAGCACCATCTTGTGGTCTTTGGTACCGGCATTTTCCATGTACATTTTGTCAAACGCGCTTCCGCTCTCCTTTTCTAGCCTGGTGGCCATAGCCTGGTGTTTGGCGTCTGGCTCTGTTGGCAGCGCCACGCCTTTTTGCTGGGCGACCGTCTCTACTTTAGCCAGGGCAGCGCTATGGTCATCAACCATCTTCTGCGCAAAGGCTTTGACGTTGCTGCTTTGGGCTTTGTTTAGCGCGATCTTTGCAGCAGCGATTTCATTGATATTGGCCTGTGCCATGTCCTTAAGTGCTTTTTCGTCGCCAGCACTGAGTTTGGCGCTTGAGCCGCTCTGGCCTGTGGTGACGTTTTGTGTGCTGCTCGCGGGCGTCTGCGCCTGCACGCCGACGGCGCTAAATATAGCGACAACTGCTGATACGGCCAGCAGTCCTTTCAGGGTTTTATTCTTTGGCATTTTGTACTCCAGAAATTATGGGTGAGGCTCGTGCCAGGTAATAAGTTCTGCGCAGCCTCTGTAGGGAAATAACAAGTGCAATGGTCAGTATAGTGGGCCAGCGATTTAAGACGGCAAATTAAATTAAGGCGTGTAACAGACGTCAGCAGGAAATAGTGAACTTCGCTCTCATTTTTGTCTGGTTAATCGAAGCGCGGTGAAAATACGGCTGCGCTTTAATTTGCTGATTGGTTGCAGGTGATAGCGAGGGGTTATTTAGCCGGCTCCAACCCGCGCTGCGTTAATTCAGGGGCTGAGCAGGAAAATGGATGCCGGGTCCTTTCCGAAAGTACAAGAAATTCTTGAAACAGATCGAATTGCAGGAGCCGGTGCAGCGTGTCAATAATGGCTGCACCGGCGATGCCTTAACGGCGGGTTGAGAGCGTTTGCAAGACTTCCAGTTCAGCTACCGCCTGCTGCATGGCATCCATTCCTGCCGTCAGGGTACGCAGGCTGTCCAGCTGCTTCGTCATATCGGCGCGCTCGTTGCGCGTTTTGTGGCTCATCGCAGCAAGGGTATCGGCCGCATGGATACTGCGTTCGGCCATATCTGAGGCGGTTTGCACCGTATGGGTGGCGACATCGCGAATGCGAGAGATAGTGTTAACCGCCTCGCTGATATTACTTGCCGTCGCTTCCGCCTGTTCTCTGGAAGAGTGGGCCAGACGACGCACTTCTCCCGCGACCACGGCGAAACCTCTGCCAGCTTCGCCCGCGCGTGCGGCCTCAACGGCTGCATTGAGCGCCAGAATGTTGGTCTGGAAAGCGATATTGCTGATGCCGTGCGTAATAACATTGATGCCGTTTGAAATCTCCTCCAGATCGTCCAGCCCATCCCCTAAGCGGCCCTGCGCATGCTGACTTTGTTTCGCCAGATCGCTGATGGCGCGGATAGCGCTTTCGGCCATTGTCAGCGCGTCGTTCTGACTCTGAGTAGCCGCCTCCAGCACCGGCAGCGCCTGCACGATAGGGGCTAACTCTTGCTGGTAGTTCACCACGCGCGCCAGTACGCCCGACTGTACCCGGTTAAGCGCCTCCCAGCGACGCAACGCGCGCTGGGCGTAATGCGCCGCATAGCTGGCATATTCCACCGGGAACTGCGCCATCGCGTTCGCCTCGTGATTAAAAAACACCAGCGCAGAGAGCGTCTGGTTGATTGGCACGCCAAGGATTTCGCCAAAGCTGGAAAAACCTGCGGCAGGGATCCCTTTGAAAAAATGGGCGTCATGCAGCCGATCGCTATTGCCTGCGCGACGCAGAATGCAGTCGTTCATCAGGACCGCCGACGGCTTGCCGTAGCGGGCGGTAAATGCCTGCCAGTCGTGCAGCGTGGCCTGTTTGAAATCGGTCTCGCGCATCAAATAGAGCCGATCGCCGAACTCCAGGTCGCAGAAAAAGTGCACCTTGCCACTCTCGATCTTCGCCACCGAACGGATGAAAAATGTCTCGCCTGCCTTGACGGCAAAGGTCAGCCCTTTCAGTCGCTCGGTGAGCTGCTGTTCGTTGCACTCCAGATGTTGCGCCAGCGCCTGGGTAAACGGCTGCTGCTGCCCCTTTTGGCTGAACACCGACGTCAGGGTGCGCGTCACCGGATCGGCTTCCGCAATCAACCAGCTTTTGTTCAGCGGCTCAAAGTTCTGGCTTTTGAAGGGGGCAAAGGATTTGCCTTCCGCCATACGGCAGAAAACGATAACCGCTTTGCCCTGAAGCACGCGGCCGCCGACGCCAATCCAGGTGCCGTCAAAGGTGACCCGTCCACCTGCGGAGCCGCCAATCGCCAGGCAGGGAAAGCGGCCGCTGTTATACCAGGCCTGCATCAAAAAACCTTCCGATGCCGACAGCCCATCGCAGTAAATCATGGCAAAGGTGCGGTCAGCGGAGAGCGGCATACGCAGCCTCAGCGCAGACAGCTCTTGCTTAATCGCGTTGATGCGGTCGGTAGCGGTGTGGGTGTCCTGGAGATGCAGGTCGACCGTATGGATTTCATGCTCGGCAATCAGGCTGCGCGGCAGCCAGAGCCAGCTCCCATCCTGGCTATCCCCTTTGCAGTAGGTTGTCTGCCTGCCGCTGGCGCTGAGGGCACCGTTCGAGGAGAGCGTAATGACGGTCAAATCTGCTGAGGTGAAGCGCTGCCATGCCTGGCTGACCTTTTGAAAATCCGCCTCCGGCGGCACAAACGTCAGCAAAATGCCCGCCGCGCGCTGGCTAAGGCCAGCCGCAGCCAGCGATGACGGCAGGCTCAAACAGTTAAAAATGCCGTCAGCGGGCTGAGATGAAGCTGCAAAACGTGAACCGATAAAGCTTTTACCCATTGTCTTGATAACAGACATATTATTTTTTCCACTTAAATGAAAAGGCGTGCTGGTGTTTTAAAAAGAGGGCTAAAAGCAGGTCCGTTCGCAATCAGTACTCATGTTCCCTGTTCAGCGCTAAAGATGCGCTGAGCAGGGGGTTATCGACCAACGCGCCTGTAGCTTCAACGATTACTGCGATTGCTGTTACTTATGCGATGGATGCCGTTTGCACGAAAGCAGGCAGGAGAGTAGGGGAAACGTCTGCTTCAGGTTAAAAGCAGATAGCTGATTGCGGTTAAATGTTGGCAATGAGCATAGCGAGTTCGTGTTGCATAAACTTATGTCAGTCTTGCAGTACTTTCGCGAAACATACAGCTTCTATCCGACCCACATAGGGCCCGTAATTCTCAATGTGCACGTAGCCGTTTTTTTTATAAAAATTTACTGCCTTATGATTGATATGTCGGGTTTCAAGCCAGAGTTGGTTATATCCAATACTTTTCGCGGATGTTTCCAGGAAAGTGAGTAAAGCATGGCCAATACCAGCAATGCTACGGTCTGAATACATCCTTTTGAGTTCAGCTATATTTTCAGTTAACGGTCGAATAGCTCCGCATCCTATGGCATTTCCACTGCTGTTCCTTGCCACTGCCCACAGTGCCCTGTCTTCATCCAGTGAGGCCAGGGTGAAATTTCTTTTGCCACTATCGCCAGTAATAGAGGCGAGTTCTGCTGACAATTTTTCAATCAGGTAAAGGGAGTCTGGGGAAAGTGGATCTGATTTCTCGACTGTTATCATGTCAATGCCCTTTTCTGAGTGCTCATAAGGTAGAAGGAGATAATCATAGAGGTATTATCACCATGTTCGCGTCTCGCTCATCGCGGACACTGTGTTCAGAGCAGGCTGCTTTGCGTCAAAGGCGGACGATGAAAAAAGAAGAAAGCAATGCCACTCTTCCGCTATACCTTTATTTCTGAAGCCTGGCGGCTGCTTTCAACGTCGCCTGCCGCCTCTTTTCAATAAATGGCGCAGCCTGTTCTTGCGCCTTTTTTAGCTGTTCTTTAGATGCCGTACGGGGTGAGCCACAGCTAAAGGGTGGCGCGGGATCATATTCCATATGCAGCTGAATATTCTGGGCAATATCAGCGCCATATATTTCAGACACGACAGTGAGCGCAAAGTCGATACCCGAAGTCACACCCGCGCCAGTAATACGGTTGCGGTCACGCACTACGCGCTCATTTACCGGCTCCGCACCTAACAAAGCAAGCTGATCCAGCGAGGCCCAGTGGGTAGTCGCTTTATAACCCTGCAAAAGTCCCGCAGCGCCTAACACCAGCGATCCAGTACAGACAGAAGTCACCAGCCTTGCTTGTTTACTCTGCGTTCGGATAAAGGAAAGGACGTCTTCATCTTCCATCAGGTTTATCTGCCCGGGCCCGCCTGGAACACAGATGACATCCAGTTTTGGACAGCTGTTAAATGTGGTGGTTGGCTGTATCGCCATACCACGATCGGAAACCACAAGGTCCAGGTTTTTCCAGATGAGATGAACCTGTGTGTCCGGCGCCCTGACGAAAACTTCATACGGGCCGGTGAGATCAAGCTGAGTAAGAGCCGGAAACAGGAGCAGGCCGATTGACGTGCAGGCAGAATCACTCATTGGAAATCCGTTTAATTTAAAAAGATATAATGGCTTTTCTGTCAGTAAAAGCAACCGGTTGCTTGCAAATCAGACGCGTGTCAGGGAGTCATGCTCATCCAAACCTGTTACAGCAGCGTTGAGAGATCTATGACCCGCCAGAATAAGGGTGGCACAGCGGTGAGACGTCTGCTCCTCGCTTAAAGCGGACGTTGCGAACTCTGCGCAGACAGAGCAAACTGCTCCAGCCAGGGTAGTATCCGTGACAGTAGACACTGACATACCTGTCACGCGTCACGCACCAGCCCAGCGGCCTGCGCGACGCCAAAATGATTCTGTTCTGAGGACTCAGCATGACCACTTTTTATCAACTGACGGCCACCAGCCTGCGTGGCGAACCTGTCTCTATGGCCGACTATGCGGGCAAGCTGGTGCTGGTGGTGAATACCGCCAGCCATTGTGGCTTCACGCCACAATATGCAGGCCTCGAAGCTCTCTACAAAAAATATGCCGCCCAGGGGCTGGTGGTGCTTGGCTTCCCCTGCAACCAGTTCGGTAAACAGGAACCCGGCGGTGCTGACGAAATCGCGCAGACCTGTCACATCAACTACGGTGTGAGCTTCCCGATGTTCGAGAAAGTGGAGGTCAACGGGGCGGCAACGCACCCGTTGTTCCGTTACCTGAAAGATGAACTGCCCGGCGTACTGGGCGGGCGGATCAAGTGGAACTTTACTAAGTTCCTGATCGGACGCGACGGCAAACCGCTCAAGCGTTTTGCGCCGATCGCCACCCCGGAAAAAATGGACGCCGCAATTCTTGCGGCGCTTAAAATGTGAGTGTTGAGGTTATTCAACGCATCCAATTAACGCGTTTCCGGGGCTCGTTCAAAGCCGTCACATCCGCTTTTACTCAAGCGGACATAATGAAAAGGCTGATAAGCCGTATTCTGTCTTTGCGGATAACAGGTTTTTATTCCAGGCCCGATAAAGTAGTAGGGTCAGAGATCAGATCAATAACGCTGCACATCGGTAATTCAACTTTGTTACTTATACACCTTTAGATCTCTCGAAATCTCACCGGCGCTGGGGGAGTTAAGGTAAAGGATCTGGCATGCAGTGATGACCTGAACCACCTGAGATAAATCCCTCTATAAAACAAGGGAGTACAAATGGTTTAACTATTTTCAGGAGTGACAACAATTACGCGCGATAACGCTATTTCACTCTCTGTTTCCGGCATAAAGCCATGGAAACGCAGGATTGCGCTAAAGGCTGACCGCGCGTCTTCGTTCAGGTCATGATCAATCACCGCATCTATTTTTTCTGCAGCCAGCAGCCTGCGGTTCTCCTCATCCAGATCGTGACCAATAAAGACTTTTATCTCTCGTTGCATCGCTGAAAAAGCCTGTAAAATTGCGCTATTTCCCCCGCCCACACTGTAAACAGACTGGATTGAAGGGTCCTGTTCCAGCGCCTTACTCATCTGCGTAAACGTCAGCGAATCAATACCATATCCTTCACTAACGGCCAGGGTTTTCAAATGCGGTGCCCGCTGATTTAGCGCCTGAACGAAGCCCGCCATGCGCTGTTCTTCTCCGCGAAAATCAGTACTGCTGAGCACTACAGCGACCGTTTGTTCCACCTTCAAAAGCCACCGCGACAGAAGCCATGCTGCCGTTCGACCCGCGCCAGCATTATCCATGCCCACATAGCGGATACGCCTGCTGTGCGGCAGGTCCGTAACCAGCGTAACGACCGGAACATTAAGCTCCGCCAGTTCCGTAATAGTGCTCTCAAGCAACGGATGATCGCTCGCTTTGAGCAATACGCCATAGCTGTCATTGCCACAGCGGCGCAGCTCGCGCTGCAACTCCTCAGGCGTAACCTCTTCAAAAATGTGGCAGCGCAGCGTCAGTCTGAAGGGCGCAAAGCGTTTAATTTGACCGAGCAGCGCCGCCACCGTCAGGGAACTGAATCGTTCTGGCGCATGTATCACCACGTCGATCGGCAACGTGCGACCGCTTGCAAGACTGGTGCGCTGTTGTAATTCCAGATCGCTGATTGCCTGAGCAATGCGTCGGGCTGTACGAGGACTGACACTGCCGCGCTGGTGCAACGCTCTGTCAACCGTCGCTTTACTGACGCCAGACTGGGCTGCGATTTGTTTGATGGAGAATGACCTGGCCATTAATTGAGGTCTTTTTGAGGTTATGTGGACGTATTGTTAACTGAATGTAATTGCTAAGGTCAGGGTAAGCAAGCGGACATCCCTGACCTCTCCTCAATAAGAAAGGATAAAAAATGGAATCGAGTGAAAGCGGTAGTTTCAACAACAAAGTGTTCGTCGTGACCGGTGGAACCCAGGGGCTGGGCGCAGCTGTTGCCCATCTGCTGGTAAAGCGTGGGGCGCGGGGCATCGTGATTTGCGGGCGTAACGCTCAAGCCGGACGCGAACAGGCGGAAACCCTCAGCCATACCGGATGTGAAGTGATATTTGTTGAAGCGGATATCAGTTCGCCAGAAGCCTGCAAGAGGGTGGTAGAAGCCGCAGAAACGGCGTTTGGCACGCTGCACGGACTGGTGAATTGTGCAGGAATGTCCGATCGCGGCACCATTCTTGACACCTCTCCGGAATTATTTGACGCAATTATGGCAGTCAACATTCGCGCGCCTTTTTTTCTGATGCAGGCGGCGATCAAACTGATGATTGCCAGGGGCGTTGAGGGCAGCATCGTTAATATCATTACCATGACGTCCCATGGCGGCCAGAGCTTCCTGAGCGCATACGCCGCATCAAAGGGCGCACTGGTCACGCTAACCAAGAACGTGGCCTTCAGCGCCATGCGCAATCGTATCAGGGTCAACGGTCTCAACATTGGCTGGATGGACACGCCACATGAGCACGACATCCAGCGGCAATATCATAACGCTGAGGAAAACTGGCTTACCGCAGCTGAGCAGGCACAACCCTTTGGCCGTCTGCTGAAGCCAGCCGAGGTCGCGCGTGGCGTCGCGTTTCTCCTTTCCGGGGAGTCGGGAATGATGACAGGCGCGGTGATCGATTTCGATCAAAGTGTGGTGGGTTGCGGTGATAACGGTGGCTTCCAGCCATCACATGCTCTGGCCCTGTGAGGTAAAAACATGAACAGTATCTATATAAATGACAGCCATATTTCTCTCGATAAGTTCGCTACTCTTTGCGCGCAAACGCTGTGTAAGGACGATTACCCACTGGCGCGTTCCGCCGATAAAAATGTGCTGATTTATCATCATGATGATCTTATGGCAGCAGACAGAGCCGATCGTCAAACCCTGCTGGGTGAACTGCATCATGCCTTGTCTGAGGGACCAGGCGTGTTTGTGGTTCAGGGCTTATATAGCGATGTATCCGCCATAGACAGCAGCAATAACGTATTTGAGGATATTCTCGCCAGTGAAGCGGCAAACGGCGGCGGTGGCGACCACTTTGCAAAAGCTGGTAGCAATGGACGCATCTGGAATGCGCTGCAAAAAGTCGCGGAGCGTGATGCCGACGTCTTCGTTGAATACTACAGCAATCCATTGCTGGCGCTGATTTGCGAAGCCTGGGTCGGGCCCGGCTATGAAATCACGGCACAGGTGAATCAGGTCCGTCCGGGCGGCAAAGCGCAACAGCCGCATCGGGATTACCATCTTGGTTTTCAGCTTAATGAGGTGGTCGCCCGCTTCCCGCTGCCGTTGCAGATTTTATCGCAATACCTGACGCTTCAGGGGGCGGTAGCGCACAGCGATATGCCTATAGAATCAGGGCCGACACAACTTTTACCCTGGTCGCAGCAATATGCCGAGGGATATCTGGCATGGCGCGATTCGCGTTTTATTGAATTTTTCCAGCAGCATGCCATTCAGTTGCCACTGAGAAAAGGCGACGGGTTGTTCTTCAACCCAGCGCTGTTCCATGCTGCGGGGAATAACACCACGCAGGACCATGTGCGCACAGCTAATTTGCTGCAGGTCTCTTCCGCCTTTGGCAAAACCATGGAAAAAGTGGATCACGTCAAAGTGATGGAGGCGATCTATCCCACTCTGCTGAGTAAATCCTTGAGCGATGAGCAGCTACAGGCGGTGGTGGCAGCAAGCGGTGAAGGCTATTCCTTCCCGACTAACCTTGATACCGATCCGCCGCTGGGTGGCCTGGTGCCAAAAACTCAACAGCAGCTGCTGCTTGAAGCGTTACAACAGGGTTGTTCATCCGAAGAGTTTATCCGGCAACTGGCAAATCACGAGAGCAAGAGAAAAGCATAGCTGTATCTGTGTCCCAGGCATGGCTTAGCTCCCTGACAAATGCGCTACGTCATGCCGATGGAATTGGGCTTCGTTTTATTATTTTCCTGGATGCTCAGATACTGAGTGGCTATTTTGCAGCCTGGCCGCTAAAACGAATATGCTTTTAGGTCAGCTTATCGCCCTTAGCGGACACGCCTGAACGTTTTAGTCCGCTTCATGCGCAAAGCGGACATCACTTCTGACAATATGAAGCTGTTTTCAATTATCCCTTAAGCGATTTTTTCATAGAGGGCGAGGCGTGGAAAATGAAATCATTTTGCTCATAAAACGGAATGGCTTCTTTTCTGGCATCAAGGAAAATGAAATTCATACCCCGGCTTTCAGATTCAAGCGTTGCAAAGTCTAAAAGTGCCTTCCCGATCCCCAACCCGCGAGATTTTTCATCAACCACCAAATCGTCTATATGAAGATGAAACCCTCTGGCCAGCGTATGTACAGGCCTGAATCCCATTACACCTGTCAATGTCTGATCTGTAAAAAAACCGATGAGCTCATAACCGTTTAAAGCCTGGATTTTGACGCTTTCGAGGAATTCTACATCGGTAACATTTCGTAGTTGGGCGATCAGCGGATAGGCGTCACGCCACTCAGCAGGAAATAATTTTCTGATTAACATACTGACAGTTTCTCCTTATCACTCATTTATGATGCTATGCCGAATCCCCGCTAATGGGATGAAACAAATACCGATGCTTGCTGCACAGGTGGAACGGCGAAGTTGCGCTGCATGCGTTTTATCTCCTCAGCGGGTGGCAGGCCAAACAGACGTTTGAACTCACGGTTAAATTGCGAGGGGCTTTCGTAGCCTACGGCATAGCTTGCGGCGGCAGCGGTAACCTGCTGCCGTACCATCAACATGCGCGCCTGGTGCAGGCGTACCGACTTCACATACTGCATCGGCGGCATCCGGGTTATGGCTTTGAAATGGAGATGAAATGTCGGCACGCTCATTCCAGCTTCCGTCGCCAGTTGCGTCAGCGTTAACGGCTCCGCATAGGCGGCATGGATGCGCTGCAACGCTTTGCCTATTTTGCCGAACTGCCCCTGCAAGGCCAGCGCGGCACGCATGGCATTGCCCTGTGCGCCTGTCAGTACGCGGAAATAGAGTTCACGTACCCGCGCAGGGCCGAGGATCGCCGCCTCAAGCGGATTGTTCAGGACTTCAAGCAAGCGCAGCACGACCGTTTTCACCGTGTCATCCATCGGGCTCGACATCAGGCTTTGCGGTGCGGCGGGAGGATGAGGGGCATCATGCTGTTCAATCTGTAGCATCAGTTCAGCGGCAAGCTGAAAATCCAGATGCATATAGATAGCCAGCAACGGATGTTCTGCCGATGCATCGGTTTCCATCACAAAGGGTACCGGCACCGAAACCGCCAGATAGTGCTGCTCATCATATAAGTAGGTCTGTTGACCGAAATAGCCGCGTTTGCTGCCCTGGCAGACAATCACGATCCCCGGATCGTAAAGCACCGGCGTTCTGGCAAGCGGGCGATCGGAGCGCAAAATCCGCACGTCAGGCAAAGCCGTCAGGTTGTAACCCTCCTGAGGCGCAAGTGCTTTCATCAGGGCAATCATTCCAGACATCACTACACCTCATAAAATCAGGCAAGAAAACGAGAAGATGCGGCCTAAAAATGCGGCAGAGCAAAGAATACCATGCAATCTCACCTGTTCATGGGAGTAATGTTATGGCATCTGCAAAAACGATTTTAATCACTGGCGTCAGCAGCGGCTTTGGTCGTGCGCTGGCGCAGGAAGCCCTCGCCGCAGGGCACCGGGTTATCGGCACCGTACGCAACCGCGAAGCACAGCAGGCTTTTGAGGCGCTTGATGCGCAGCGGGCATTTGGCCGTCTGCTCGACGTGACGGACGTTGAGCGCATTGATGAGGTGGTCAGGGAGATTGAGTCCACCGTGGGTCAGGTTGATGTGCTGGTAAACAATGCCGGTTACGGCCACGAAGGTATTCTGGAAGAGTCCTCCCTTGAGGAGATGCGCCGCCAGTTTGACGTGAATGTGTTTGGCGCGGTGGCGATGATCAAAGCTCTGCTGCCTGGCATGCGTCAGTGCCGTCGCGGGCACATTATCAATATCACCTCGATGGGCGGTTTTATTACCTTGCCTGGCATCAGCTATTACTGTGGCAGTAAATTTGCGCTGGAAGGAATATCAGAAACGTTAGGCAAAGAGCTTGTCCCATTCAACATACACGTCACCGCCGTGGCACCTGGCTCATTCCGCACCGACTGGGCCGGGCGTTCAATGGTACGCAGCGCACGCAGTATTCAGGACTATGACACTTTATTTGCACCCATTCGTCAGGCCCGAGAGGAAAAAAGCGGTAAGCAACCCGGCAATCCCGTTAAGGCCGCCCATGCCATGCTGGCACTGATTGAGAGCCAGAATCCACCCGCGCATTTGTTGTTAGGCAGTGATGCACTAAGCCTGGTGCGGCAAAAGCTCGCGACGTTAGGCAAGGAAATTGAACAGTGGGAAACACTCACGCGCTCAACGGATGACTAAGCCGTTTCTGCGGCTGAGCGTCAACGGGATAAGGATGATAGCCGGTCATGCAAACGGCCATTTCACTCGGGCAGAGTATTAGTGCTTCTGCTGTTTAGATCTTCCATTTCTCAAATAACGAAACCGCCAGTATAAAAGGCAGTCAATAATTTTTTAAATGTCTGTTAACATTTTTATCCTTAAAATGAAAGCGTTAATACTGATCGGGCTAAGAGGTTATTTGTCATTTTGCACTTATTGCAATTTTTTTGTGGTTATTGATCGAAAGCCAGTTGAAATATTCCCCGGATGCCTTTCCAGTAAAGTCAGGAGAGGAGTAATTTTATCCGTCTATACCAATAAGTGAAGGAGGTGCCGTCTACGACATAGAAAATATTCATGTAACGACACCAAAGCGCCATATTCAAATTCATCAAGAGACTAAATAAAATGGAAAATAAAATGATATCTGATTATACCGAAAAAGAGTTTTTAGATTTTGTCAGGAAAATTTGCAAGATTCAGGGATATAACTCAGAAAAGGAGCATTCTGAAGCTGTTTCACAGTTTGAAATACTGTCTGAACATCCTGACGGTTCTGACCTAATCTATTACCCTAAAGAGGGTCAGGATGACAGCCCTGAAGGTATAGTCAAAGAAGTCAAAGAGTGGCGAGCTAAGAACAACAAGCCGGGTTTTAAAGCGGGCTGAGACTGCTTCGCTATGAATTGTCCTTTCCTGGTACTCACCCGTCTGAGCCGGACGGGTGGTCTGAATATCTGGCGATGACCGCGTGTCAGCTTTTGTTTCGGCCGGGCAATAATGTCTAACCCGGCTTTCAGCTGCAATTTTAACCTTACTTGAGAGATAAGCTGGCCGGGGCAGAAGAGCGTTCGGAGGCGCGCCGGATTAGCCGGATACTCAGCCCCGCGCCCGTCGCCAGGCAGACGGCCATCGCCAGAAGCGCGACAATAAAAGCATGTGTGATTGCGGCTACGCTGTGACTGTTACCCAGTGTGCTGAAAAAAATGCCACCGATGACGGCGACGCTCAGCGCCGTGCTGATTTGCAATGCCGAGCTGGTTACGCCAGCGATCATCCCTGAAAAGGGTGGTGCAACCTGGCCGGTCACCATCCTCACCAGCGTTGGCATCGCCAGCCCCTGGCCGAGACCGGTAGCAAACAGGAGCAGTGCGAGCGACAGCATGGCGGGAGGGCTGCCCGTTAGCGTATGAGCGATCAACCATGCCAGGCCCGCTAACCCCGCGGTCTCGAATCCCATCCCGATTGCGCTAAGGTAATTTCCAGCAAACCGCCTCAGGTAGGGCGTCAGTAACGGCCCGATCAGAAAACCGATGCCAAAAGGCAGAAAAAGTGTGCCCGCGGTGAGGGCGTTAAGATGCAACGCGCCCTGTAGATAAACAGAAAACAGGAGAAAGAACGCGCCGATGGAATAAAACAGCAATACAACCACCAGCCCCTGGCCGAGGCCTGGCGCGCGTAACACGGCCGGATCAAGCAGTGGTGAACCGCCATTCTGGCTAAGGCGATGTTCATAACGCCATAACAGCGAAGCCAGCAGCGGCACAGCAACAAATAACAGCCACGTCCACCAGGGCCATCCCGCCTCGCGGCCTTCAATCAGCGGCACGATCAGCGCGCTTAGCGTTAGGGTGGCCAGCAGCGTGCCGACAGGGTCGAGCCGCTGCGCAGATTGCGCTCGCGTCTCTTTCAGCAGCGGCAAGCCAAAAAGAATTACCAGTAGTGCCACCGGCAGATTAACAAGAAATATTGCCCGCCATCCCAGGTGAAACAGATCCGCTGAAATCAGGATGCCGCCCAGCACCTGCCCGATAACGGAGGCCAGACCAAACACTGCGCCATAGATACTCAGCGCTAGCGGCCTCTCTGCTTCGGGAAAAATGGCCTGTACGGATGCCAGCGCTTGGGGTGCCATAATCGCGGCCGTGGCACCCTGTAACATGCGCCCGACAATCAGTACCCAGGGTGACCAGGCTAACCCGCACAGCAGCGATGCGGCGGCAAAACCGATAAGCCCAAGAAAAAACATCTTCCCGCGACCATAAATATCGCCCAGGCGGCCGCCGGTAATTAATGTCACCGCATACACGGCCGCATAGGATGAAATGACCAACTGCTCAGCGGAAGACGAAGTGCCCAGTTCGTTCTGAATAGCAGGTAGTGCCACGTTGACGATAAAAAAATCGAGCGGCGGCAAAAATGCCCCGATCAGTAAAATAACAAACACTGCCCAGCGACGTGGCTCGGCTTGCGTGATGCTATGTGCCGACATAGAACACTCCTTATGGCAGGGTACTATCCCCAGTCAGGGACGTTTTGTGATGGCAAATGTACAGCTAACCCTTCAGCGCATGCCGCCGGAGGCCAGAATCAGCTCACCGGTGACCCATGCCGCGTCGTCTGATGCGAGAAAACCGACGATCGGCGCAACATCCTGCACCTGGCCGATGCGGCCGAGCGGCGTCTGCTCTTCATTCCATTTCTGAAAGTCCGAGTTCATCGCGCCAGCGCGATGGCTGCCTTCCGTTTCGATCAGGCCGGGGTTGACCGCATTGACGCGGATTCCGCGGGGGCCAAGTTCTTTTGCGAGCACGCCAGTGATGGCGTCAATCGCACCTTTGGCCCCGCTGTAGATGGCGCTCTCGGCAATAAAAACGCGGGTGACGAACGAACTGATGTTGATAATGCTGCTTCCCTGGCCCAGGTGCGGCGTAGCGGCGGCGATGACCAGCAGCGGGCCCAGAACGTTGATGTCGAATTGCCTGCGGTAGAGCGCTTCGGTGCTCTCTTCAATCCTGGCGAACTGATAAACCCCGGCGTTGTTCACCACGATGTCCAGCTGGCCGAAATGGCCGATAGTCGCGTTGACCAGCGCCTCGACCTCTGGCTGGCGGGTGACATCCGCCGCGATCGCCACAGCTTGTCCACCGGCGGCTGTAATATCGGCAACCACCTTATCGGCACCGCTTTTGTCTGTGGCGTAATTGACGATGATCTTCGCGCCGTCAGCTGCCAGCTGACGGGCAATGCCAGCCCCGATCCCTTTGGAACCGCCGGTTACGAGGGCAACTTTGTTTTTTAATTTGCTCATATTTTCGCTTCCTGACTGAGAGATTTAACAAAGGAAGCTATGGTGATGCGTACACAGTTGTTTGAGAACTGACACTTTTGTATATTCGATGTTCATTTTTGAACGATGAGGCAGGGGCATGGAGTGGGGTGACGTTCAGGTATTTCTTGCAGTCATTCGGAACGGTTCCTTTGGGAAGGCGGCCCAATGCCTTGGTGTTAGCCATCCGACGGTCGGACGTCGCATCAAGGCGCTTGAGGATGAGGCACAGCAAGCGCTGTTCCGCCGCACAGGAGAGGGGCTGGTGCTGACAGACGCTGGCGACGGGGTGATGAAGCTGGCCGAAGCGATGGAAAATTCCGCGCTGGCAATGGAGCGTCGCCTGGCGGGTAATCACGAACGTCTTGAAGGGATATTGCGCATATCTTCAGCGGAGTGGTTTGCCAACTATGTTCTGGCACCTGTTCTGGGCGAACTGACGCGCCGCCATCCGGCGATTGTGCCGGAAATTATCGCAAGCTTCCGCCTGCTTAACTTGTCGCGCCGCGATGCTGACATAGCGTTTCGCATCGTGCCCTTCACCGAACCGGATATTGTCCAGCGCCGCCTGATGAGCATACCCTATGCCCTCTATGGCACGCCTGAAAATGCACAGGCACTACTGGCCGATCCCTCCTCGGTGGGGCTGATCCTGATGAATACCGAGCAATCACACTTTCCTGACGTCTCGTGGCTGCTTGAGCGGTTTCCGCAGTCACGACCTGCTTTTAAAAGCACCAGCCGGGCGATTCAGGCACAAATGTGCCTGCGCGGGACAGGGGTTGCGGTGTTGCCACAGCCGCTGGGTGATGCCACACCTGGACTACAGCGCATTGCAACCCCTGATTTGCCACCTTCAAGAGATATCTGGGTTGGCTACCATCAGGACCTTCGGCACATGGATCGTCTACGCGCCATGCTGAATATCGCAGATACGATGCTGGCTTCCAACAAAGAGTAGTGGTTATACTTTTAATTCCGCATGTCTGCGCACCACTTCGTCGATAATATAACGCATAATTCCTTCAACAAAATCTACGTCGAGGCTCGCGCTTTGCGCGATCTCTTTCAAGCGGGTGAGCTGCATGGCCTCTCTGTTTTTATCACTCTCCGGCAGATTACAGGCAGCCTTAAGCTCACCTACTTTATGCGTGCAACGAAAACGTTCTGCCAGGATATACATGAGCGCAGCATCGAGATTATCAATCGTATGACGATATGATGAAAGCTGCGCCTGATAATCATTAATAAGCATTGATTCACCTCAACAGGAACTCTCTGTGTCTCTTCAGTTATAAAAATTTCAGTGGGTATCATTTTCTCAACCGAGGACTTTATTTCTCCGGCTGTTTTTTATCGTCAAGGTGATCGCTGAAACTAAGAAATAGAAGACGCCGAAAGCAGCATATGGCGCAACAGTGGTGACATCTAAAGCAATATCGCTGCTCGCCTGCTTCAGCATAAACAGACCCGCTAATGCAGATTGCGCACCACTCAAAATCATCGCCCACTGTCCATTTGAATGTTTCCAGCGACGCAGAGACGCTGAAAGCTGGAGCACGCCAGAGAATATTGCCCACAACCCAAAGACTTTAATGGTTGCACTCATGCTAATTGAGAGGGCCCAGATAATAGCCAGTGCAACTATTATGCTCACAATCAGGTTAAATTTCTGCGGTGGGTTGGCCGCTAATCCTCCTGATTTTTGCGCATCAATATAATTAGCGAGTGCATCCCAGGCAGGATAGAGCACAAGCAGAATAGCACCAATAGCTGGATTATGTTTGCCGATTAATACCGCAAGTATTATCCAGATAATAGAGCCCGCAGCGCGTATATAATAGTATGACTGAAGCCATTGATTTTGAGTATGGGTGGAGGTTAATGTATTGGTTTGCATAATGATTATCCAGTTAAATCAGGGTCAGGGTAAAAGAGGTGAAAAGCTTATTTGTCTGAAAAAACGTTTCGATCGAAAAAATCAATGTGCAATTCATTTTAATTTTATTACGCGATGAGTAATCCTCTAAGAGGAACGCAGGTTCCCGTGCCGGGCAGAGAATTTCAGCCAGCAGTAAAATAAAAACATCTTGTACAACTACTTACGAATCAATAAAGCGGAATGTTCCGCTAATCATCTTGATTAAGATTACTACTATCTGGGCGATAGCCTGAACTCTCTAACAGCCGAAGCCTGCGAATACGCAAAGGCCGTCTTCTGGAGATGTAAACCGGAAATCGCACTATTTCAGGAGGAGCCCAAATAAAAATGTTCGTAACATTCGCCATAACCTCCGCAGGAAAAAGCGGCTGACAGGGCTGCTGATAGTCTGAAGTAACAGCATTACATTCAAGGGCGCTCCTCAGTGCAACATCATCCTTTATTCGTTGACGACATAAACTGGAGCCGACTTTGTGAGACTGAGCGCTATGACTTATTTCTGCGGTTTCGTTATCAGCATGATCAGCCAGAGTGCATTCTGCTACAGCTTCCCTGTTTGTTTTGCCAGAAATACGCGCTGAATTCATAGGCTGTAACAACATCTTTCGACTGGCAAGTAATTGTGCAAGCATCGAATCTATATCCAGCCTGTGTGGTGAGAGAGTGGCAGGCTGCTTCAGTTGCATGTCAGGTGCAGTGGAACCGTGAGACTGTGAAAGTTTAACCTGATTCTGTAATAAGGTCTGAAAACCTGATGCAACAGAATCAGGCGTATTTATCCTTTCCATATTTAACGAGATCAGATTTGGTACTGAAGGCAGAGCACGAATAGCCGTCATTAATAACTTCCTCGTGTTAGCAAGAACAGATAAACATCACTTTTATTCATGCTGTTCCTGCGCTGTTATTTGCCGAGATTATGTTTCTATCAGGTCAACGCTGAGAATATCCCATTCAATCTACTAGAAGGTAGGCTGGCTGTCAACGTTCATACCTGTTGTCTTCTCACCTGTATAAGCCGACACTTTATTTAAATATTTCCGCGCATTTATGCAAAACAGGAAAATTAACCGCACTGCTTTTTTACTAATTAATAAGCTGGTTAGTCTGCTGCCAGATAAATCACACTGTTAGCCATCAACCATAAAAGCTGCTAAAAGCAGCTTTTATGGTCTGCCATCACTTAGCGAGTTTTAATTAACTTGTTGATGACTGGCTCGACAATTTGCAGGAACAGGTCAGCGTTATTAAATGCACGCGCGGCGATCATCGCACCGTGTACCGTTGCCATAATCGATTTTGCCTCTACCGCTGCACTTTCCTGCAAAGTAAATACGCCGCTCTTAGCGCCCTTTTCCAGCACGGCGGTCAGCCACTCAGTCAGATCGGTAAAATGCCCACTGACTTCCTGCGCCACCTCTTCGGGTAAAATCGGTAATTCAACGGCCAGCATCACGCAAATACAGAAGGGCGAAGTGTTTTCTTTAATGCAGGTCGCCCAGTAATTCACATAGCTATTCATTTCGCCCAAAGCGTCACCGGCAAAGTGCTCGCTGGTGGCCGCCATTCCTGCCTGTGCCTGCTGACGATAATCACTCACCACCGCCTGGACCAGATCCGCTTTGCCCGGGAAATGGTGATGAATACTGGCTTTGCGAATCTTCACTCGCTCGGCTAAATCGGCATAGCTAAAGCTTTTATAACCACCTGAGGTGAGCAGCATCCGGGTGTGATGAATAATTTCTGCAGCTTTCTCTGAACGTTCTGTACTCATGCATGCTCCGGCAGCCAGGATAAAATAACGGTAAATCAGTAAACGGCCCTGAACCTACTGACCGGCAGCCGGGTTGTCAAGCGCGCCTGGCGTAAGGCTTAGCGTTTACTTGTGCCTGAACCCGCCATACTGCTGAATACACCATCGCGCAGAATCAGGCCGTGGAATAACGCGGCGGCAAGATGCAACATGACGGTCAGAAACAGCGCCAGCGCTACCCAACTGTGCAGCGGCCGCAAAAGGGCATAGGCATCGTTGCTGACGGCAACAACGGGCGGCAGCACGACATTACCCAGCGTGACGGGATAGCCTGCTGCCGACAGCATTGCCCATCCAATGAGGGGTTGAGCCAGCATCATGGCATACAGCGCCCAGTGTGACAGATGCGCCAGCAATTTTTGCCAGCCTGGTAGCGCGGCGGGAAGGGCCGGTTTCGCGGTGGTGAAGCGAAGCCAAAGCCGCACGATAACCAGCAGTAAAATCATCAGTCCCAGCGGTTTATGAATGGCAACCAGCAGGCTGTGCAGTGACGAAACCGTGGCAACCATTGCCACACCAATAAACAGCATGGCCATAATCGCCGCGGCCATCAGCCAGTGGATCGCGCGCAGCGCTGGATGGAAGGTGTTGTTCTGTTTCATCAGTTAGCCTCGGCCTGTTCGCGGGTGCGGGCATTGTAAGATTTGGCATAAGCGGATGAACGGGCATTCAATATCGGATCATCCGAGGCCGTAATACCATTGGGTAAAATCAGTGGGTCGTAGTTGATGTCGTTACAGGCACCGTTCTGCTGTGGCGTCGTTTTGTTGATGGTCAGTGTGCCGGCATTAATCGTCTGACGCTCGGCAGGCCAGGCCACCGTCGCATCACTGCTTTTATCATGCGGGCCAGCGACAGTAATAATCAGGTCCCACCTTTGCGGCCCTTGCGCCAGCCGCTGCTGCAAATCGTTCTGTAAGAATTGAGCATCGCCTTTCTCGTTTGCCGTTATCGGCTGATAGTCAGCGTGCGGCACCATGCTCCAGCGCACGAGGTGAGGGTTGCCTTCTGCATCAACGAAATTGAAGGCGTTCAGGCTATTGAAGCGATCGCTGGTCCAGCTGGAAGAGGGCACGTACTGCTTTGCCCAGGCGAAAAAGGGTGTGATCTCAGGATGCTGCTGTACGAAAGCCTGAATTTTAGCGGGATCGGGTTTACCGGTTTTGGCATCCGGCAGGGTGGCGATTTGCAGATCGTAAAATCCTTGCACGCTTTGCACCGGGAAAAACGGCATCGCATTCATGCCGGTGCGCCACTGTTCACCATTTTTTTGATAAAACGCCAGCGCCATACTGCGTACCGGTACCGCATAATCCGGCGCATTGGGATTGCCGCCCGCGATGGCAAAGCGGCCCACGACAGGCGTGGTGCCCGGCGCGAACAGGGGAGCGCGCGACAGCGTGCTGGCATTACCGTTAGCAGCGAAATCACCCAGGACACAAACGCCTTTAGCATGGTTGCGGCGATAGCCCGGATGATGGCCGCCAGATTGTTGTAACGCCGTCACCAGCTTATCCGACGTCAGCCGGCTGGGCGTCAGCCAGCCACCTGCCCACAGAACCAGGGTAATCAGCAACAACGGAATGACCGCAATAATCGCCAGGCGCGCTATTTTCTGGCGGGTAGAAAGGGATGACTTGTTCATGAATACACTCAACATGGCAGAAATTCAGGTCAACATTCGCTCACGCGTAATCAGTGACGTTTTGCGTGTGGCAACTGGATGACGTTTAAAATAACCTTTGGTGCCTGCCAGTCAATCTACTAGTAGGTAGATTGACCTGTCAAACCATTTTCATCTGCATCGGTAAAGCCTCTCCGGGCGCAGCGTTATTTCTCAGGCTGCCGCAATAGCGTCACTGCGACAGCCAGCAGAATTTCATGAAGGTGGGAATGAGAGACGGGATCCGCGTTGACCTCACCTCACAAATGAAACCGCAGCGCCACATTAAACCCCTGTTCCGCTGCGACCACGATCGCATCCTGCTCCTCGCGGAACGGGATATCCCCCAGCAGCAGGCTCGCCTTCACCTTCGCCAGATCGTCGCTGCGGAAACTGAGGGCGGACATGCGCGCCGAGCCGTCATAATCCTCCGGCAGCGAGCCAAAGCGCGCCTGCGCGTAGGCGGCCGAGGCGAAACGCACTTTCGCTTCCCCGGCTTTCAGCACGAAAGCGCCGTCCTGGCAGGCGAGGATGCGATCCGCGCCAAACAGGTGGCTATAAACCTGGGCGGAGAGCGCCGGGTCCTGTGCCACAATGACAAACTCGCTGATATTTTGTACACCGTTCGGATGCTGCTGCCAGGCGGCCTGCCACACTGCGTGCGGCGTGTCGTGCTGGCAGAAAAAGCTGCGCCCGTTGGGAATGAGCGCCGGACGCAGCCGCACGGTGCGAAAGTGCGCCTCGCTTGCTTCGCCATCCGGCAGCGTGACGGGACGGTGGAACGAGGCGGGCGCATCGCCATCCAGATCCTGGCGCTGCAAATGCAAAAAAGCGCTCTCCGCATCCTGGGTTTTCCATACCAGCCCGGTGAGGCCGAGCGGCGCCTGCCACAGGTCCTTACGCAGCTCGCCGCGTCCCGGCTCGTAGCCCAGCAGTTCCAGATAGTTCTCGCTGAAAATCGCCAGATGGTTGCTGGAGCCCAGCGTATGGTGGCCGCGCTCGCTCAGCTGGAAACCGAGCCTCCGGTAGAGTGCGCTCGCCTCATCCAGCCGGTCGGCCACGTTAATCACCACATGATCCAGCACCGGTACAGGAACGGGAATGGTCATCTCGGATCTCCTTTTCTTCGTCATGCGCTGGCCACGATATCCAGGGCGCGCGGCGCAAGCTGGGTAAAATAGTCCATCGCCGGTTCGAGAATGCCCTCATCGGGATCGAAGCCTGGATGGTGCAGGCCGAACGCGCTGGCGCTGCCGATGCTGACAAAAGCGCCCGGTACATGGTGCAAATAGAAGGCAAAATCTTCACCGCCCATCTGCGGCGTGCCGCGCTCGGTGCGGAAACCGCGCGCCTGCGCCAGCTCCAGCGCAAAGTCAGCCCAGGCGGGCGTATTTACCAGCGCGGGCGGTCCGGCAATCCACTCCAGCTCGGCTTCCGCGCCAAAACCGGCGGCGATGCTGCCGATCAGCTGCTGGATTTTGTGCGGGATCGCCTCACGGATGGCGTCATTGTGGGTGCGCACCGTGCCTTCCAGCTCAACGCTCTGCGGCAGTACGTTCCAGGTATTGCCCGCGGTAAAGCGCGTGACGCTCAGCACCACCGACTCCAGTGAACTGAACACGCGGCTCGGCAGGGTCTGCAAAGCGGTGACGATATGGCTGCCGATCACAATCGAGTCAATACCCTCGTGCGGCCGCGCGGCGTGCGCGCCTTTGCCGCGGATGCGGATCACAAAGCGGTCGACATTGGCGTAAAACGCACCGCCGCGCGTACGCAGCGTGCCGAGCGGCAGATCCGGCGCATTGTGCATCCCGAAAATCGCCCGCACACCCTCCAGCGCACCGGCCTCGATCAGCTGCTGCGCGCCGTTAAACGTCTCTTCTGCTGGCTGGAACAGTATTCGTACCCGTCCCGGCAGCTGCTGCTCCTGCTGGCGCAGACGGTGCGCCACGCCAAGCATCACCGACGTGTGCAGATCGTGGCCGCAGGCGTGCATCACGCCGGGCTGCTGCGACTTCCACGGACGATCCACGGCCTCATCAATCGGCAGGGCGTCTATATCGGCACGCAGCGCAATCAGCGGCTCGCCATGACCAATCTCCGCTACCACGCCGGTTTTCAACGGCAGCGGCAGCAGGCGGATATCACCCTGTTGCAGCCAGCGGGTAATGCGCTCGGTGGTCTGAAATTCGTGGTTCGACAGCTCAGGATGCTGATGCAGCTCGCGTCGCCAGGCGATCAGTTGTTCAATAGAAAACATGGTTATCCTTGTGCGTCAGAGGGCAGAAAGGGCTCGCCGAGCGTCAGCATCAGGCGGTTCGCCCAGGCGAAGAAAGCGGTCGACTGGATAAGATCGAGCTGCGCCAGGGTATCGAGGCCCTGTTCGCGCAGCGCCTGAAGCTGGCTCAGGCGGGCAGCGGGCGGCGTGATGGAGAGCGAGGCGGCGAAATCAATATCCGCTGCCCAGCGTGGCGACTGGCCGTGCGACAGCACCGCGCCGGGCGCCACGTTGAGCAGCTTCTGCACCGCATCGTTCTCTTTAGAAAGCTGCGAGGCCTTGCGGGCATGCACCGAGGCGCAGTAGATGCAGCCGTTAATCTTGCTCACCACCGTCGCGGCCAGCTCGCGTTCGGCGCGCGACAGGCCGCCAGGCGTATAGAAAATGCCTTTGTCGGTCAGCGTGCGCTGCTCCAGCACCGGCTGGTTGCGCGCCAGCAGGCGAAAGTAGTCAGAGTCGCTGTGGCCGAAACGCGCCAGCAGCGCCTGCTCGTCGGCGTTAAACTCCGCCAGCGGTTTTGCCGCCAGCCAGGGTTCCCAGCCCAGTTCATCCTGGGTAAAGGCGGTCAGCGCAATCTGGCCGCTGGCGGTGCGATCGGCGGTATGCCAGCGGCCCGCCACGGCGCTGTGCGTCCCGGCGTGGCTCTCCTCGCCCTGAAGCAGGCGCAAGCCCGTCAGCAGGCGGCTCTGGAAACTGATAAACGCCACCAGCTGCGCCAGCGTCACCACGCCGCGCTCGCTCCAGCCCGCGTCGCGCAGTGCCTGGAGATGATCCGGCGCGGCTGCCACCGGCTCAAAAGTCAGGCGCTGGGCAAAGTCGCGCGCCAGCTGGTGGCGGGCAGTGTCGTTCAGCGGCTGGAATGCCGAATGGGCGGCATAGTGCGCGCGCAGCGGTTCCGCGCCGTGCCAGTCGGCGACCTGCGCCGCCAGCGCGACGCGCTCGCCCAGCGGGAAATCGCTCTCCTGCTGGCTAAACAGCACCTCGTAGCTGCCCTGGGCGTGTCGGGTGGCCGCATCACGCGTGGCGCGCGCCTGCGCCAGCTCGCTGGCGGGATCGATATTGGCGAGTTCAGCCAGCAGATCGTTGGGTTGTGTCATGGGGTCTCCTGAGAGGTGAGCGTGCGCAGCCAGGGCGCAATTTGTTCGGCAATAAGTTCAATCGAGCGCAGCGTATCGGCGGGCGACGGCTCGACCGAATGCACCTGGAACGAAATATCTGTCACGCGCGCCAGCACTGAGTCCTGCGCCAGCGAGGCGCGCACCGTGACAGCGTCACCGACATGGGCATCGAACTGGGCAAAAAGATCGTCCAGCGACTCGCCGCGCAGCGCATGTCCGGCGGCGCGGTACTGCTGTGCCTGCTGGCGGATACCCGGCTCCGCAACGCGGCGCGCATACGCATCTGAATCAGCCACAAAGGCAGTACGTGAAGCGAGAATGCGCGGCGCAACGCCCGCTGGCAGCGCATCAAGATAGGCGTCAATAATCGGGTTCTGTATCGCATCCAGCGGCAGCGCAGGATCGCCAGCCGGACGCGGCTGGGTGCGCGAAAGCATCAGCCCGTTGCCTTCAGCGCCCGCGCGCGCCGCGCCTGCGGCAGAGAAGGTGGCGATCCAGACGCGGTTGGCCAGCTGCGGCGCGGCGGGGTAAAGATGGTTATCAGGATGTGCCAGCGAATCGCCGCGCCAGGCGCTGAGCAGCTGGTGCAGGTTGTCGGCAAAGGCCGCGGCGCGCTGTTCAAACGTCAGGCCAAACGGCAGAAAGGAATCAGGCGTGCCGCCGGAACCCAGGCCGATCTCCAGGCGGCCTTCCGCCAGCAGATCGAGCACGGCGGCATCTTCTGCCACGCGCAGCGCGTTCTCCATCGGCAGGGTGATGATGGCCGTGCCGAGGCGGATGGTGCGGGTATGTGCGGCAGCGTGCGCCAGAAAAACCAGCGGTGCGGGCAGGCCGCCTTCCGCCTCGTGAAAGTGGTGCTGGGCGATCCAGGCGCTGTCGAAGCCGAGCCGTTCGGCGTGCTGGATCTGTTCGGTCGCCAGACGGTAGCGCTGCTGTGCAGGCACCTTATCCAGCAGCCGGGTGAAGAAGCCAATGCGTCGCGTCATGCGGAGGCCCTCATTCGCGGGGAAAACTGGCGGATGGCGGCGATCAGCTCGCGGGTATAGGCGTGCTGAGGCGCGGCAAACAGGGTGACAACGTCACCGCTTTCCACCACTTCGCCTGCGCGCAGCACCGTGACGCTGTCGGCCAGGTGGCGCACCGTCGCCAGATCGTGCGTGATAAGCAGGTAGGTCAGGCCCAGCTCGTTCTGTAACTGTTGCAGCAGCTGCAATATCTGCGCCTGTACGGTGACGTCGAGCGCCGATGTCGCCTCGTCGAGGACCAAAATTTCGGGGTTGAGGATCAGCGCACGGGCAAGGGCAACGCGCTGGCGCTGGCCGCCCGACAGCTCACGCGCGCTGCGCGACAGGATCTCCACCGGCAGCGCAACGCGCGCGACAACCGCCTCAACCCGCTGGCGGCGCCCGGCGGCGCTGAGCCTTTCAAAGTTGCGCAGCGGCTCCTCAATGATCTGCAACAGCGTCTGGCGCGGATCGAGCGAGGCAAAGGGGTTCTGATAGACGAACTGGATCTTGCGCCGCAGCTGGCGCAGCGCCTCGCCGCGCAGCCCACCGATGACATGCCCGTCCAGCGTCACGCTGCCGCTGTCAGCCTGCTCGAAGCCGAGCAGAATGCGCGCCAGCGTGGTTTTACCGGAGCCGGACTCACCGACCAGCGCGTGCGTCGAGGCGCGGGCGACCTGGAAACTGACGTTGCTCAATGCCTGGAGCCGCTGGTTTTTCCCCAGCGCAAAGGCTTTGCTGATGCCGCTGGCGTGGATCACCGGCGTCGCCAGTCGATCCGGTGGACGGCGCGTCTGGCGATGCGGCGCAGCGTCCTGCAACAGCTGCCGCGTATAGGCGTGCTGCGGCGCGCTCACCAGCTGTGCGGCGGGCGCGGACTCCTGAATCTCGCCGTGGCGAAACACCATAATGCGGTCGGCGCGCTCGGCGGCTAAGGCGAGATCGTGGGTGACAAATAACACGGCGGTGCCCGATTCGCGGCGCAGCGCGTCAAGCAGGTCGAGGATGCGCTTCTGTACCGTGACATCGAGCGCGCTGGTGGGCTCGTCGGCGATAATAATGTCCGGGCTGAGCGCCAGCGCAATCGCAATCAGCACGCGCTGTTTCATGCCGCCCGACAGCTGGTGCGGATACTGGTCGACGCGCTGTTCGGGATGGCTAAGGCCGACGCGCGTCAGCAGCTCAACCACGCGGCTGCGGCGTTCTTCACCGCTAAGCGAGCTGTGCAGGCGCAGGATCTCATCGACCTGCGCACCGACGCTCTTCACCGGGTTGAGTGAGTTACCCGGATCCTGCGGCACCAGGCTAATGCGCACGCCGCGCAGCCGGTCGAGGCGCTTCTGTGACCAGTCGGCAATATCTTCGCCATTCAGGCGGATTTCACCGCTGTCGCGGCGGCCGTTCTCCGCCATCAGGCCGATAATCGCCTGCGCGGTGGTGGTTTTGCCGGAGCCGGATTCACCGACCAGTGCCACCATCTCACCGGCCTGAAGCGTGAAGCTGACGTGATGCACTACCTGACGCCACACATGCCCGCTGCGATAGCTGAGGCTGAGATGGTTAACCGCCAGCAGCGGCGTGGCTGCGCTCATCGGCGACCTCCTGCAATCTGGATACTGATGCGGTTAGCGGCCAGCACCACGGCAATCACCAGCACGCCGGGGAAGGTGGTGAGCCACCACGCGGTGGAAAGATAGTTACGCCCTTCGGCAATCAGCAGGCCCCATTCCGGCGCGGGCGGCGGCGTGCCGTAGCCGAGAAAGCTGAGCGTCGAGAGCGCCAGGATCGCCTGACCGAACTGCAGCGCGGCAAAGGCGATTACCGGCGTCAGCGCGTTGGGTAAAATATGGCGGCGCAGCACGGCAAGAAAGGTGCCGCCGCTGCCAAAGGCTGCCTCGACATAGTCGCTGTGGCGGATGCGCACCACTTCGCCGCGCGCCAGCCGGGCGAAGCTGGCGATTGAGGCGACGCCCACTGCCAGCGCGGCGTGCAGCGTGCCGAAGCCGAGCAGGATCAATACGCTTAGCGACAGCAGCAGGGAAGGGATCGAGAGCAGCACGTCAACGGCGCGCATAATCAGCGTCTCGGTTTTGCCGCCGCTTGCGCCCGCCAGTACGCCGAGCGCTGTGCCCGCCGTCAGGCCCATTGCCACAGCAATCAGCGCGGCGGAGAGCGAGGCGGATGCGCCGTAGACCATACGCGCCCAGAGATCGCGCCCCAGCTGGTCAGTGCCGAGCCAGTGTCCCGCCTGCGGCGCAAGGCGTTGCGCGCCCGCGATGCCTTCGGTGGCGCTGTAGTCAGTAAAAATTCCAGGTACAATCGCCGCACCCACCGCCAGCAGAATCACCAGCCATGCCAGCCACAGGCCCGGCTGAATGCGTAGCGTTCTGCGTCCGGCGGCGGATGAAATGCGGCGTGCGGTTGAATAGTCAACAAGGCTCACAGGGCACCTCCGGTTACGCGTTGCAGGCGCGGATCAAACAGCGGCATCAGCAGGTCCACCAGCAGGTTAATCAACACAAAGCCGAGCGCGGAGATCATGACCACTGCCTGTAGCACTGCGACATCCTGGTTATTGACTGCCTGCTGCGTCAGCTGGCCAAGGCCGCCCAGACCGAATACGGTTTCGGTAATCAGCGCGCCCGCGATCAGCTCGCCCAGCAGCAGTCCGGCAATGGTCAGCACCGGCAGCATGGCGTTGCGCAGCACATGACGCCACAGCACGCGGCTTTCGCTTGCGCCTTTGGCGCGTGCCACCGCCACAAAGGGCTGCGTGGAGACATCATCCATGCTGCGCAGCAGGATCTGCGCCAGCGGCGCGGAGACTGGCACCGCGACCGCAATAATCGGCAGCAGCAACCCCTGCCACGGCGACGGATTGATCACCGGGATCCAGCGCAGCTGAAATGAAAAAATCTGGATCAGCGCGATGCCGAGCCAGAAAGTCGGGACAGAGATAAACAGCGCAGGAACCGACTGCAACAGCGAACGCAGGACGCGCAGCGCAGGCTGGCGTGACAGCGCCGCCAGCGCGAAGGCCAGCAGCACCGCGAGCAGAAAGCCGCACAGCGCCAGGCGCAGCGTGCCTGGCAGGTTATCGGCAATCTGTGCGCTGACCGGCACGCCTGCCTGCACGGAAAAGCCGAAGTCGCCGTGCAGCATGGCAAGCAGCGTGTGCAGATATTGCTGCCACAGCGGGCTATCTGCGCCATAGGCGAGGCGCATCTCCGCTATCTGCTGCGGGCTAAGCCCAAGATCCGGGTTCTGAAACTTAATCAGCACCGCGTCGCCGGGCAGCACCTGCAGCAGCACAAAGGAGAGGGTAAAGGCGGCCCAGAGCACCAGCAGGCCCGTACCGAGCCGATGCAGCAGATAGTGTCGCATCATTCACCCCGCCTTAATGTTTTTCCAGCCAGGCACCGTAGAATGCCGGGCGGCCAACCGCTTCAAAGCTCACGCCTTTCAGCCAGGGCGCACCGGCAAACACCTGCGGCTCCTCGAAGATCGGAATGACGTAGGCGTTATCCAGCAGGTAGCGCTGCGCGTCGCCGGTCAGCTGCAGGCGTTTTGCCGGATCGACCTCGGCAGAGATCGCCAGCAGCAGCGCGTTCAGCCTGTCGTCACGGAAGCTCTGCACTTTGTCGCTGGAGCCGCCTTTTTGCAGCAGCGCGTCGCGGTTGCTGGGGTAGAACTGGCTTTTGACCACGTCTGGATCGGCGCGGCCCACTTCAGAGACGGTGAGTGGCGTCTTCAGCGGATCGAGGCTGTCGAGGGTTTTGCTGCCCGCGTCGCCCGCTTTCACCGTCAGCGCCACGCCGACCTGACGCCACTGCTGGGCGATCAGCTGCAATACCTCTTTATTCTGCGGCTGCGGCAGGGATTCATACACCGTCAGCGCCAGCGGCTTGCCCGCTTTGGCGCGGATGCCGTTGTCGCCCGCTTTCCAGTCCGCCTCGTCCAGCAGCTTTTTCGCCTGTTCCGGATCGAATGTCAGCTTGTCGCTAAGATCGACAAAGCCCGCCGCGCTGGCGGCAATCACCGATTTAGCCTGCGGATAGTTGGGTGAGAACAGGGTATCGACCACCTGTTTTGCATTGGTGGCGTGCAGCAGCGCCTGGCGTACGCGCAAATCGCTGACCAGCGGGTTATCGGGCCGGAAGCTGATGCTGTCGTTCACGCCGCGCGTCGGGGCGGCGTAGATCGGGAAGCTCTGCTCCTTCGCCTGTTTCTCGTCGTAGGCTTGAACCTGGCGGATCACGTCCGCCTGGCCCGCCAGCAGCGCGCCGATGCGCACGCTGTCTTCTGGCGTGACGATGATTTTGATGCCGTCAAGATTGGCCGGTCCCTGCTGGCGTCCGCTTTTCGGGCCCCACTGGTACGCTTTACGCGCTGTGAGATCGACCTCGCGCCCCAGCTTCTCGTCGCTGACCACAAACGGGCCAGAGCCGATAATATGGCGCGCGTCGCCAAGCTGATCGAAATTACGCGCCAGCGTGCTGAGCGAGACTAAACCGGAACCTATGGTGGCCGTACCCTGTAAAAAACCGGGTGAGGGCTTTTTGAAATAGAACGTCACCGTCAGCGGATCAATAACCTCGCTGTGGTCGTAGTTATTAATCACTTCAGAAACGGGCAGGCGCTGCGCCTTATTTCCCAGCCCGTAAGTGTCGAAATTTTTTGCTACGGCATTGGCGTCGAGTGGCGTGCCGTCAGAGAAAGTGACCCCGGGACGGATTTTAAAGGTGTATTCCGTTTTATCCGCATTGCTGCTCCAGCTTTCGGCAATCCACGGCTCGACCTGTAATGTTCCCGGATTCTGCCAGGTGAGCTTATCGGTAATCTGGTTCAGGATGCCGCCGTTGGGATAAAACCCGCCTGCTGGCGGATAGAGGTTGGTGTGCGCCTGCTGCTCAAGATAGATCAGCGTGCCGCCTTTCACCGGCGTTTCCGCCGCGTAAACCGTGATACTCCCTGCAAGCAGAGCAAACGCCAGTGCGCGCGGCAGCGGCGAAAAACGAAATCGCGTCATGTGAATTCCTTTGTTATCAACTGCCTTTAACGGCGGAATTCATCATCGAATGCGGCGCGGGCCAAATGAACCAACGAATTGCGCAAAGCTTATGTGAAAATAACAATAAAGGGCTTCGCCTGATAAGCAGGTAGCCCTCAAATAGAGGCGCGTTTCATTAATGCTTATGAGAAATGGAAAGCCAGCTAAATTTATTTAAAGAAAAGCGTGGCTGTTTCGACACCGCAGGCTCTTGCATATTTCGACAGGTTTTCAAAGCTGGCGGAAGTAATATTCTTTTCCATGCGGGAAAGGGTGGAAGGGGCGATGCCCATTTTAGCCGCCACGTCTGCGCTGTTGAGTCCCGCATGGCGACGCCACTCGGCCAGCAGTTCCTGCAAACGTTCTTTACGTACTCCAGCCTCATAGGCTGCACGGAATTCGCTTCTCTGCATCAGGGTGGCTTTCATTTCAGCCAGAGTCTTATGCGCCATCGATCATTTCCTCAAGTCTACGCCAGGCAAGCTCCATTTCCGCCAGCGGCGTTTTAGCTGTTTTCTTTATAAATATGCGTAAAACAAGAATTTTTTGACCAGTCTGATAAACCCATAATCCTCTGGCAATATCGCCGCCCATGGTGCGGATTTCAAACAGGCCGTTGCCCAGAGGTCTCGAATATTTTCTGCCGATGCGTTTTTATTCTCTTCATTTCAGGACGTTATTTCTGGAAGGAAACGCAAAAAAATGAAAAATGATATTGATATTAAAGCGGCGGTTATCGGTTTTTTAAATATTAAGGCGCGCGCTATTCCATTGATATGCAAAAAATAAAAATGCATAGGACAATATCATGTTTTACGAACTATTAGCCTCACTCCACACTGAGTCGCAACTGGATATAAGTGAGGAAGGGTGAATGTCATATCGTCTGAGTCTGTTGGATAAATCGCCGGTGCTCGCGGATGAGCCGGCCAGTAGCGCGTTACAGCGCACCTTGCAGCTGGCGCAACAGGCGGAACGCTGGGGCTATCACCGTTTCTGGCTGGCCGAGCACCACAATACCGCACAGCTGGCGAGTCCGTCGCCGGAAGTGCTGATCGCCTGGATCATTGCGCAGACGCAGCATATCCGCGTCGGCTCTGGCGGCGTCATGCTGCAACACTACAGCCCCTATAAAGTGGCAGAAAACTTCAACCTGCTGGCGTCGCTGGCACCGGGCCGCATCGACCTGGGCGTCGGTAAAGCGCCGGGCGGGCTGCCGCTTTCAACCCGTGCGCTGCAGGCTGGCGTTGATGCGCAGGTAAAAGGGAGCTTTGCCGAGCAGCTAAAACAGCTGGGCCAGTGGCTCGACGCGCCGCAGCAGGCGCAATCTGACGATGAAGAGACGCTGCACGCCACGCCGCTGCCGCCGCGCCCGGCCAACCGTTTCCTGCTTGGCGCAAGTGAAGAGAGCGCGACGCTCGCCGCACAGCAGGGCTGGCAGCTGGTGTTCGCCGCGCATCTTAACGGCGATCGCCAGCTGATGGAGAACACGCTCGGCACCTATCATCGGCTTAGCGGCCAGCGCGCGCTGGTGGCGGTGCAGGTGGTGGTGGCCGATTCCCCGGCAGAAGCCGATCTGCTGGTCAACGGCCTGCGCCACTACCACGTTAAGGTCAACGGCGGCCAGGGCGTCAATGTCGGCAGCCTTGAGCAGGCGGAGCGCTACGTGCGCCAGGGCGGCTTTACCGATTATGTGATTGAGCCGCGCACCCCGTCGCTGCTGAAAGGCACTGCCGCGCAGGTGCATGCCCAGCTTGACGCGCTGCACCAGCACTACGCCATCGACGAATTTGTTATCGACACGCCGATTGGCGAGCCGAAAGCCCGCGCGCGCTCGCTGGAGCTGCTGGCGACCCATCATCTGGTTGCAGCGTAACCTGGCGGAGGCAACCATGAGCACACCTTTTGAAACTCAGCTGATTGCGTGGCGTCGCGAGCTGCATACCTGGCCAGAACTCTCTGGCAAGGAAGAGGCGACCACTGCACGCCTGCGCGCATGGCTGCATGCCGCGGGCATCCCGCTGCTGGACTATCCGCTGACTACCGGCGTGGTGGCGGAGATCGGTCAGGGCGACTCCCTGATCGCCCTGCGTGCCGATATAGACGCGCTACCGGTACATGAGGCGAGCGGTGTCTCATATCACTCGCGCCGTCCCGGCGTGATGCACGCCTGCGGCCATGACGTACACAGCGCGGTAATGCTGGGCGCGGCGCTGCTTTTGAAGCAGCACGAGGCGCAACTCAACGGCCGCGTGCGTATTCTTTTCCAGCCTGCGGAAGAGATAGCTGCTGGCGCGCGCCAGTTTATTGAGGCGGGCGTGCTGGACGGTGTGCAGGCGATCTTCGGCATGCACAACGAGCCGGGGCTGCCGACAGGTACGTTTGCCACGCGCGGCGGGGCGTTTTACGCCAACGCCGACAAATTTATTATCCGCGTCAGCGGCAAAGGGGCGCACGCGGCGCATCCAGAGGATGGCGTAGATACCATTGTCGCTGCCAGCCAGATTATCCAGGGGCTGCAGAGCCTGACCAGCCGCAGCTTCAATACGCTCGATAGCCTGGTGCTGAGTATTACGCGCATCGACGCGGGCAAAACCTGGAACGTGCTGCCCGGCAGCGTAGAATTTGGCGGCACCGCGCGTACCCACGATCGTGACGTGCGCGCCGGACTGGAGGCGCGGGTGCGCGCGCTGGCGACCCACTTTGCCGAGGCAGCGGGCGCAGAGGCGACGCTGAGCTGGCATGCCGGGCCACCGGTGCTGGTGAACGATCCTGAATGGGCGCGCTTCTCCAGCGAGATCGCTGAGCAGGCAGGCTACCGCGTGCAAACCGCCGACCTGCATCTTGGCGGCGAGGATTTTGCCTTCTACCTGCAAAAACTGCCTGGCGCATTTGTCAGCATTGGTAACGCCAGCGAGTCAGGCCTGCACCATGCCGCCTTTAATCCCGACGAGGCGCTTATCGCGCCCGCCGCACGCTACTTTGCACAGCTGGCGCAGCAGGCGCTGGTGCACCTCAACGCGCGATGTCGCGACGCCATTCTGACTTAACCCCCTGAACTGAACGGCTCCTGCGCGGCCTGAAACGCCGCGCGGTCTGCACCGCTGCCACAAAAAACAGAGAGAACATCATGACCACAAGAGAACTTCGCCTGGGAACCATTCTGCATGGCGCTTCCGGCAACATGTCCGCATGGCGGCATCCCGCCGCACAGGCCGACGCCAGCATCAGCCTCGACTATGCGAAACGCATCGCGCGCAAAGCGGAAGAGGGCAAACTCGATTTCCTGTTTGTTGCCGATGGCCTCTATATCAACGAAAAATCGATCCCGCATTTCCTTAACCGCTTTGAGCCGCTGACGCTGCTGTCGGCGCTGGCGGGCGTCACCGACCATCTCGGTCTGGTGGGCACGGTCTCCACCTCCTACAGCGAACCCTTTATTACCGCGCGCCAGTTCGCCAGCCTCGACCATCTGAGCGGCGGCCGTGCGGGCTGGAACGTGGTGACCTCGCCACTGGAAGGCTCGGCGAAAAATTTTTCCCGCAAGCAGCATCCGGAACATGCGCTGCGCTACCGCATCGCCGATGAGTATCTCACCGTGGTGAAAGGGCTGTGGGATTCCTGGGAAGAAGGCGCATTTGTGCGCGATAAGGCGAGCGGCAAGTTCTTTGACGCCAGCAAGCTGCACGCCATCGACCACCACGGCGATTTCTTCCAGGTGGCCGGGCCGCTGAATATTCAGCGTACACCGCAGGGACGCCCGATCGTGTTCCAGGCGGGCGCATCTGAAGATGGTAAGAAGCTGGCAGCACGCCATGCCGACGCCATTTTCACCCATCAGCACACGCTAGAAGAGGCGCAGGCATTCTATAGCGACGTGAAGCGCCAGCTGGTGGAGAACGGCCGCCAGCCGGAAGATCTGCATATTTTCCAGGGCGTCAGCGTGATTGTCGGCGACAGCGCCGAGGATGTGGAGCAGCAATACCAGACCACCGCCGCGCTGGTGTCGATTCAGGACGCGCTCAACTATCTGGGCCGCTTCTTCGACCACCATGACTTCTCGCAGTATCCGCTGGACGCGCCTTTCCCGGAGCTTGGCGACATCGGCCAGAACAGCTTCCGCAGCACCACCGATGAGATCAAACGCAAGGCGCGCGAGCAGGGCCATACGCTGCGCCAGGCGGCGCTGGAAGCCGCGACGCCGCGCCCGCTGTTTCACGGCACGCCGGAACAGGTCGCGGACGGCCTGCAGCAGTGGTTCGACAACGCCGCCACTGACGGCTTCATCATTCAGGGCGGCACGCCCGACACCTTCGAGCGATTTGTCGATCGCGTGGTGCCGGTATTACAGGCGCGCGGACTGACCCGACGTGAATACCCCGGGACGACGTTGCGCGCCAGCTTTGGCCTCAACGAGCCGGTTAACCAGTTCTCACAACAATAAGAGCACCTTCGCTATGCAGAACACTAAAACCCTTATCGCCCTGCTGTTGCTGGCTACGTCAGGCGGCGTTTATGCCGAAGGGACCAACGTCGATTACAACGGCCAGCGCGTCAGCCTCGAAGCCAATAAAAATCCGGTTAATACCGTAAAGAACCCGCAGGCGGTGGCACAGATCCCGGCCGGCCATCACTTTGTGGTGCCGGGTTCGTTTACCGTGGCGGTCGCGGCGCAGAACTCACCGCCGCTGACGGTTTTCTCCGATGACAATAAAACCCTGCTCGGCAGCGAGGTGGATATTGCCCGGCTGGTGGCGGACAGCCTCGGTCTGAAGCTCAACGTGGTGCCGACCTCGTGGGAAGACTGGCCGCTCGGTGTGGCATCGGGCAAATATGACGCGGCCATTTCCAACGTCACCGTGACCAGGGAGCGCAAAGAGAAATTCGATTTTGCCACCTACCGCCGCGATACGCTGGGCTTCTACGTTAAGGCCGACAGCCAGATCAAGGCGATCGGCAAGCCGGAGGATATTGCCGGGCTGCGCATTATTGTCGGCTCTGGCACCAATCAGGAGGCGGTGCTGCTGGAGTGGGATAAAGCGAACCAGGCGAAAGGGCTGAAGCCGTTTACGCCGATCTATACCAAAGATGACGCCACCCAGACGCTGGCGTTGCAGTCGGGCCGCGCTGACGCTTACTTCGGGCCAAACGTGATTGGCGCGTGGAAAGCGGCGCTGACCGGCAAAACCCGTCTGGTAGGCAGCTTCGACGGCGGCTGGCCAAAAGTGGCGCATATCGCGGTAACGGTGAAAAAAGGCAGCGGCCTGGCTGAGCCGATCAATACTGCGCTCAATGGCGTGATCCAGAACGGCGACTACCTCAAAGTGCTGAACCGCTGGGGCGAAGGCGTCGAGAAGATCGAACGCTCTGAAATCAACCCGCCGGGTCTGGGCGACTAAGGAGGAAAGATGAGCCAGCAATTTTTCCGCGACGTGTCGCCAGAGGCTCCTGAGCTACAGCCGATCCTGACGGGCCTCTTTGCCTTTTACGAATCGCGCTACGGCGACTTTTTCCGCAATAACCAGGAGGTCGAAAAGACCGAATGGTATCTGCCACCACGCGGCCTGTTTATTGTGCTGGAGCGTGACGGTGAGATTATCGCCATGGGCGCCTATAAGCCGTTCGATAATGAGACCGCCGAGTTGAAACGCATCTGGACGCGCGGCGATCTGCGGCGTCAGGGGCTGGCGCTGCTGGTGGTGCAGGAGCTGGAGCGGCGCGCGCTGCGCGCCGGTTACCGGCGGCTCTACCTCACCACAGGCTTTCGCCAGCCGGAAGCGGTGCGCCTCTACAGCGGTTTCGGCTATCAGCCGCAGTTCGACCTCAGCGGCGATCTTGAGCGTTACGGGCAGCCGCCCTATGACGGTCGCCTGCGCTTTACCAAAGTCATCGACGTTAACAGCGTCGCCCAGGCGAGTTAAGGAGTAAACATGAACAGGGATCATCAACACTTAAAAGTGGTGCCGGCGCGCTATCCGGCCCGCACAATCGGGGCGGTTGTCGCCCTGTTTATTCTGGCTGGCGTGGTCGAGTCGGTAGCGCTCAACCCGCGCTGGGAGTGGGGCGTGTTCGCCCGCTGGTTTTTCGACCCGGTGATCCTGCACGGCCTGGGACAGACGCTGCTGCTGACGCTGCTCGGCACGGTGTTCAGCCTGATTTTTGGCGGCCTGCTGGCGCTGGCGCGCCTCTCTTCTTCCTGGCTGCTCAGTAGCCTGGCCTGGGGCTATATCTGGCTGTTCCGCTCGCTGCCGCTGATTGTGGTGCTGATTATTCTCTATAACTTCTCCTATCTCTACGACACGCTGTCGTTTGGCGTGCCCTTTACCGCGCTCGCCTGGGGCCATTTCCAGACCATTAACGTGCTGGGGCAGTTTCCGGCGGCGGTTATCGGCCTGACGCTGGTGCAGGCGGCCTACAGCGCGGAGATTATTCGCGGCGGCTTTCTCGGCGTCGATCATGGCCAGATGGAGGCGGCGTCGGCGCTCGGCCTCTCTGCGACGCGCCGCACCTTCCGTATTATTCTGCCGCAGGCGCTGCGCGCCATCATCCCCACCGCGTTCAACGAAATCATCAGCCTCGCCAAGGGCACGGCGATGGTTTACGTGCTGGCGATGCCGGAGCTTTTCTACACCATCCAGATGATCTACAACCGCAACCAGGAAGTGATCCCGCTGCTGATGGTCGGCGCGGCCTGGTATCTGATCATCACCACGGTGCTGTCGGTGATCCAGCACAGCGTTGAGCGCTGGCTGGCACGCAGCGTCACCCGCGATGCGCAACCTTCGCGCTGGCGTCAGTGGCGCAGCCGTCTCAACCCCGTTGCCGCAAATGAGGAGATTAGCCATGTCCGAAGCCATTGATTACCGCCAGGCGCACGCCACCGGTGCCATCAGCATTACCGGCGTCAGCAAAAGTTACGGTCGCCATAAGGCGCTGGATGATGTCTCGCTTGAGCTGGAGCCCGGCTCGGTGACGGTGATTGTCGGGCCGTCCGGCTCCGGCAAATCCACGCTGCTGCGCACGCTTAACCATCTGGAGCGCGTGGATGAGGGCTTTATCCAGATCGACGGCGACTACATCGGCTATCAGCGGCGTGGCGACAAGCTGTATGAGCTGAAGGAGAAAGCGATCCTGCGCCAGCGCATTAACGTTGGCTACGTGTTTCAAAACTTCAACCTCTTCCCGCATCTCACGGTGCTGGAGAACCTGATTGAAGCGCCGATCGCCCACCGTCAGCTCTCAAAGCGCGACGCTATGACGCGCGCCGGTGAGCTGCTGGATATCGTCGGGCTGCGGCATAAAGCGGACGCCTGGCCGCGCCACCTTTCCGGTGGTCAGCAGCAGCGTATCGCCATTGCGCGTGCGCTGATGCTCAGCCCGCGCGTGATGCTGTTTGACGAGCCCACCTCGGCGCTCGATCCCGAGCTGGTGGGCGAGGTGCTCGACGTCATCAAGAAACTGGCGCGCTCCGGCACCACGCTGGTGATCGTCACGCACGAGATCGGCTTTGCGCGTGAAGTGGCGGATAACGTGGTGTTTATGGTCGACGGCAAAATTGTTGAGCAGGGCAGCGCGACACAGGTATTGAATAATCCGCGCCACGAGCGCACACGCCGCTTCCTTGCGCGCGTTTTATAGGGACAGTGTGATGAGAAAAGCGTTGTTATCCGCGCTGCTGCTGTGCGCGGCGCAGCCTGTGCTGGCGGCGGAGCGTCTGGACGTAGTGAAAAATGAGGTACCGATAGAGGCACCGGCGAACCCGCAGGCGATCGGTCAGATCCCGCCGGGTTTTCATTTCGTCGAGCCGGGTTATCTTACCGTGGCGACCGCCAACACCAACTCGCCGCCGCTGGGGCTGCTGGCGTCTGATAATAAAACGCGCATCGGCAGCGACGCTGATTTTGCGCGGCTGCTGGCAGACAGCCTGGGGCTGAAGCTGCGGCTGGTGCCCGCTGCCTGGGAAGACTGGCCGCTTGGCGTCACCGCCGGGCGCTACGATGTGGCGATGTTTAATATTGCGGTGACGGAGGAGCGCAAGAAGAAGTTCGATTTCGCCACCTACCGCGCCGACGGCCACGCGTTTCTGGTGAAGGCCAACAGCCCGATCAGCGCGATAAACAAAGCGGAGGATGTGGCGGGCAAGCGCATTATCGTTGGCTCCGGCACCAACCAGGAGCGCATCCTGCTCGGCTGGGATGAGAAGAACCGCGCGAAAGGGTTAAAGCCGGTCACGCCGGTCTATCTCACCGATGAGGCGGCGGCGACGCTGACGCTGCTTTCGGGCCGCGCCGACGCGCTGTTTGGCCCGCAGTCGATGGCAGCCTGGAAAGTCGCTTCGCGTGGCGACACGAAGATTGTGGGTTATGGGCCAGTACGCTCCTGGGTCGCCGTCACAACGAAGAAAGGCAACGGGCTGGCTGAAGCGTTGCAGACTGCGGTGAACGGCACGATTGCCAGCGGTCAGTATCAGCAGGTGTTGAGCCGCTGGGGCGAACAGGATGAGGCGATCAAAGCCTCAACGGTAAACCCGCCGGGGATAGTTTATTAACATTCAGCCTGTCCAGAGTGTGCAATTTTGCTTGCGCATTCGAGCGGGTCAGAGGCTGATTAGCCCGTTAAACCTCCTTATTAGCCACACAATTTGTACAGGAATTTACAATAGCGCCGGATTACTTTTGCAAGGTGTCGGGTTATAGTTCAGCGCGTAACCATACAGGCTGTGTGGTTTTTTATAACAAAGGATTAACTGGCTTATGAAAAAAATCATTTTTACCTTTATTCTGGCGGCCTCGCCTTTTTTGTCTCACGCAACGACGCGCTCATGCGGCGATCAGGTGGCTGAGTTAAATGCCAAAATTGCGGCGGCTACTGGCGCAGGTAACAGCGCTGAAGTTTCCCGCCTGAATTATGCGCTGACCAAAGTTAAAACGTATTGCACCGATGAACGGCAGGCAAGCCGTGCCAGCGAAGATGTCAGCCAGCGCCAGCTGAAAGTAAAAAAAGCAGAGCTGGAGCTTCAGGAGGCACAGCAGGATCTGGAAGAGGCAAAGGCTGACGGGCGAGCCGATAAAATTGCCAAAAAATCGTATAAAGTTGACGAGAAAAAACGCAAGCTCCAGTCTGCCCAAAACGACCTTAAGCAGGCGCAGGATGCGGCTGAGCGTTTAAAATAAGGTAAACCAGGGCTCGCACTCGCGGGCCTTTCCATTGCAGCCCGCCGCTGTCGATACAGCTAAATACCGCCTGTCAGCAGAGGCGCTTTACTGCCAGACGGCTTTACAAAAATTCCCTTCGCATCAGCTTGCTCAAAACCTGCGATAGCATTACTGTATATAAATACAGTAATTTAACAGGGATATCACCATGCTGCGCGAAGATGAGAGAGAAACCGCATTCAGAAATGCTGTCAAACGTGACCATCAGGGACGCTATACCGTCACCACCTGCGATTTTGTTAATGAACTGGCGCGGCTGGACTGGCACTTTACCTTAAAAGAGGCCAATCGCTGGGTGGAGATCCATACAACAACATTCCGTGACGTCTCTACGCAGGATGGGGAACAACGTATTTTTCAAGTCTTTAATGTTCAGGAAGGCGGTCAGCACTAAGCACGCGACAGATTTTTGTTTAAAACCCTGCTGACAGTACAATTACTTTTCAGCCCGCGCGCTCACGGGCTAGACTCTATTTAATCCGTCCCGCCTGTTGCTGAGCGAATTTGCACCAGCCACGCATTTGCAGGACAATATCTGTTACCCCTCAATAAAAATATCATTCTATACATAGGGTTGTGATGAAAATCCGCTTTCTGTCAGCCAATGAGCATAAGCTGGCTGAGGTCCGAAAAATCCTCGAGCCGGTCGGCGTCAATGTCCTGCCCATCGCGCGGCGTATTGAAGAGATCCAGACCGAAAATGAGCTCGAGCTGGTGCGCGACAAGCTCACCAAAGCGTTCTCCATCATCGGCCGCCCGCTGTTTGTCGAACATACCGGCCTCTATCTCGACGGGCTTAACGGCCTGCCGGCTGGTCTGACGCGCATCTTCTGGAACCGTCTTGACGCGGAACGCTTCGCTAAGCTGGTACAGGGGCTCGACAGCCAGGCGGTGACGGCTAAAACCGTGTTGGGCTATTGCGACGGGCGCAAGATGTACCAGTTTCATGGCGAATTGCGCGGCACTATTGCGGCAGAACCAGCCGGGTCGCGTGAATTTCAGTGGGACTGCGTGTTTATCCCGGAAGGACATAGCCAGACGTTTGCCGAAATGGGTGAGCTGAAAAATGAAATTTCTATGCGCAAGCTGGCGTTAGATCGTTTTGCCGATTTTTTGAAAACCGCTCGAGGAGTGGCATGAAACCTGAACTAAAACGCGCTTATGACTCTGGCAAGCTGATTCTGTTCGCGGGTGCGGGTATTTCGCGCAATCTGGGTCTGCCGGAATGGCATGAGCTGATTGCCCATCTGGCCAACGAGCTTGGCTACGATCCTAAAATATTTAACACCTACGGCACCCATCTCTCGCTGGCAGAGTATTACAAGCAGAAAAAAGGCTCGCTGGGCCCGCTGCGCAGCTGGATGGATCGCGAATGGCATCGCCCCGATATCGATGTACGGTCGTCTGAAATCCATACCATGATCACCCAGGGCAACTTCAGCCGCATTTATACCACTAACTACGATCGCTGGCTGGAAGCGGCGCATGAGGCGCATGGCGTACCTTACAGTAAGGTCGCTAACGCCGCGGATCTGGTGGCGCTAACCGAAGACAAACGCCATATCATCAAGCTGCATGGCGATTTTGATGATGACACCTCAATCGTGCTGGATGAGAGCAGTTATTTCGAGCGCCTCTATTTTGATTCACCGCTGGATATCAAACTTACCCATGACGTGATGGGCAACTCGGTGCTGTTTGTTGGCTACAGCATCAGCGATTTCAATATTCGTCTGCTGTTTTACCGCCTGACGAAAATGTGGGGCAGAACCGGATTAGCCACCGCACGGCCCAAATCCTATCTCTTCACCAACCGCAACAATCCGGTCGCGCGTGAGGTGCTGGGGCAGTGGGGTATCGAGATGATTGTGTCGGAAGAGGATGACCCGCGTAAAGCGCTTGCAGATTTCCTTAATGAGCTGATTTCCTGAGTAAAATTTTATCTTCGCCCGCTATGACAGATGACTTGAAAAAAGGATGCAATCCCGTCTCAGGAGAGATATACTGTATATATTAACAGTATCGGAGAGGCAAAAATGGCTGTCGAAATTAAATACGTAGTCGTCAAGAAGGGTGAAGAGAAAATGACGTTTGCCAGCAAAAAAGAGGCGGATGCCTACGATAAGATGCTCGATATGGCGGAGGCTTTTACCGACTGGTTAGCGCAGCATCAGCCCGATATGGATGAATCCCAGGCGGAAACCCTCGGCCTGCTGCTTGCCGAACAGAAAGATGCCATTCAGCATATTCTGCGCACCAGCAAGCTTCCGGATGCAGCCGATGCCGCAGACGCAGCGAAAAAGGCTCCCGTGGAGGATGTTGCTGAGGAAAATGCTGAAGGCGAAGCCGCCCAGCCTAAGAAAGTGCGCGCTGTTAAAGCCGCCTGATTCAGCGCAATAAAAACGCGCCGCAGTGATTACGCCTGCGGCGCGTTTTTGTTTTACAGTGCTTCAGAGCCAACGAAAACAGGACCCGTGGGTCCTGTTTTTTTCAGTGAGCGAACAGGGTAAAGGTGCCAAAGTAGTAGCTTGCCATCCACGCAACGTAGACCAGCCATACCACCAGTCCACCTGTTAACGCAATTTTACCTGTCATAAGCCTGTCTCCAGTGTGTGCGGTTTTGCTTATCGTTGACACAAACTGACAGAAGGCGTGATGGCATGGTTTGTTCTGGATCAAAAAACCTGCATACAGCAGATCAAAGGCAGAGCGGGTCAAATAAAAACGTAACTTTTCAGCTATTTTTCTGGCAGTGCGTCTGCGCAGTGCTGGTTAATTTGCTGGCAACATAGAAAGCCAGCCAGGTAAAAATTTACGTTAAGTAAATAGATGAAAATATTTCGTGTCAGGCAAGGGAACTTTATTTTTGTGGAAAAAGTAAGCGATCTATTTTTTAAGTCAAATAAAGCTGGTGGGTAAAGCCGGGCTATTTTTAGTGCCGCAAATTTTAGTGAAGCCTGTCTGACTGGGAAGATTAGGCTACTGGCGGGCAGTTTGACGATGGCGTCCTGAATCGCTCGCAAAAAGATATACAGCGGGCGGTAACCCGCAGCCAGTTAGCTGTTATCGACAGGCTTAAACAGAATATTAATTAATTATGCTTAACTCCCCTGGCCCTGTTTTTTAGCGGAAAAATTACGCTTGCCTGACAATATCCTGCCTTTTAGTCTGTGCCCGCAATTCAGGGATCACTTAATTTTATAGCAGGATATTTAATGAAAAAGAGCACACTTGCGGTAATGATGATGGCCGCATTTTCTGGAAGCGTTTTTGCTGCGTCCTCCTCATTCACACCTGACTTCTCTGCCGACAGCGTCAGCGTATCTACCTCTGTGGGCATGCTGGGCGGCAAATCGAAAGAGCTGGTTTATGACGCCAGCAACGCACGTAAAGTTAGCCAGCTGGACTGGAAAATTAAAAACGTCGCGATTCTGAAAGGCGATTTTTCATGGGATGCGTACTCCTTCCTGACGCTGAACGCGCGCGGCTGGACATCGCTGGCTTCGGGTTCTGGTCATATGGATGACTATGACTGGCAAAATTCCCGCCAGTCCAGCTGGACCGATCACTCTTCCCATACCAGCACCGATGTGAATTATGCCAACGAATACGATCTGAACGTCAAAGGCTGGTTCCTGCAGGATGACGCTTATAAAGTCGGCGCGGTTGCGGGCTATCAGGAAACGCGCTTTAGCTGGACCGCTTACGGTGGCTCATTCAACTACGATAATGGCAACTTTATCGGCAACTTCGCAGACGGCGAGCGCGGCATCGGCTACAGCCAGCGTTTCTCAATGCCCTATATCGGGCTGGTTGGTCAGTACCGTATTAATGATTTCGAGTTCAACGCGCTGTTCAAATTCAGCGACTGGGTGCGCGCGCACGACAACGATGAACACTATATGCGCGACCTGACGTTCCGTGAGAAAACCTCCAACTCACGCTACTACGGCGCAGCGGTTGATGCGGGCTACTACGTGACCGAACATACGAAAGTGTTTGCTGAGTTTACCTGGAGCAAATACGAAGAAGGCAAGGGCGGCACGCAGGTTATCTATACGCCAACCGGTGAATCCGCCTCTTATGGCGGTGATGCAGCGGGCATCTCCAACAAGAACTACACCGTTACTGTTGGTCTGCAATATCGCTTCTGATAAAAAGAAAAACCCGCCAGCGGCGGGTTTTTTTATCTCATCAGTCAGGCAGGTTATTGCGCTGTCTGCTGCTTATTACGCGAACGTAGCTTTTTAACCAGCCGATGCGCTTCAGCCTCGCTGGCTACCGCAGGCGACGAGCCGCGCAGCGGTTTACGGGCTGACTCATGCAGCGTCAGTACGGTCAGCAGGCCGATCACGCCAGCGCCCATCAGGTAGTAGGCTGGCATCATCAGGTTATGCGTGGTATCCACCAGCCACGCGGTGATCAGCGGCGTTGTGCCGCCAAACAGCGATACCGACAGGTTAAAGCCAATCGCCAGCGCGCTATAGCGAATATCAGTCACAAACAGCGCAGGCAACGTCGCAGGCATGGTGCCGCTGAAGCAGGTATGCAGCACGCCCAGCACAATCAGACCGGCAAACACCAGCCACATATTGCCTGAGGTCACCAGCATCATGCAGGGGATTGCCAGCAGAATCAGGCCCACCGCGCCGCTACCGATGACCGGACGACGGCCCAGGCGATCCGCCCAGTGTCCCCAGAACAGCGTCAGCGGCATCATGACAAACATCACCACCATGATCAGCAGCAGGCTGCTCAGCTCGCCCATGCCGAGGATGCCGGTAAGGTAGCTTGGCATGTAAGAAGTGAGCATGTAGTTAGAGACGTTAAACAGCAGCACCAGCCCGATACATTTCAGCATCGGTTTGTGGTACTTCTTCAGCATCTGCATCACCGTCAGTGCTGGTTTGCTGTGCTCCAGCGCCTCCTGCTTCGCCATATGTTGCTGGAACGCCGGTGTTTCTTCCAGCTTCAGGCGCACGTACAGGCCGAACAGACCGAGCGGCGCGGCGATAAAGAAGGGCACGCGCCAGCCCCAGTCGAGCATGGTTTGCTCAGGCAGAACCGAGGTGAGCGCGGTAACGAACCCTGCGCCCAGCAGGTAGCCGCCGAGCGTACCGAACTCGAGGAAGCTGCCCATAAATCCACGGCGGTTATCGGTCGAGTATTCCGCGATAAAGGTGGCCGCGCCGCCATATTCGCCGCCAGTTGAGAAGCCCTGTACCAGGCGCGCGACCAGCAGCAGTATCGGTGCAAGGATGCCGATACTGGCGTAAGAGGGTATCAGGCCGATACAGAACGTCCCGATCGACATCATAATCATGGTCATTGCCAGCACTTTCTGGCGGCCAATGCGGTCACCGAGCGGGCCAAATACCAGCCCACCAATCGGACGTACCAGGAAGGCGGCGGCAAAAGTACCGAATGCGGCAATGAGCTGGGCGGTGTTGCTGGCGTTGGCAAAAAAGACTTTACCGATGGTCACGGCCAGGTAGCTATAAACGCCGAAATCGAACCACTCCATAGCGTTACCCAGCGCCGCAGCGCCAACGGCGCGTTTCAGCATCTCTTTGTCGACAATAGTTATATCGTCAACCGTTAGCTCTTTCTGTTTTTTCTGCCAGAAATGTTTTTTAGCTTTATCTGTGGGTTGATTCCCGGTGCTCATATTTTCCTCATCAACATAATGAGGCTCTTATAGCTTTCGTCGCCGAACTGCCAAATAAGGGAAAGAAAGCTATAAGCAGCCTGTCAAATTAAATTACGGCAGCTTGTTTACAACAATTTACCTTACTATAAAAACGGCCTCGTTTACAAATTAGCAGATTTTTACGCTGGTATAGCGGGCATACCAGCAAATTAGTGCCAAAGGGAAACTATTTTCTGACATTAACCGCTATATCTCAGGGGGTTAACGCCTGATAAAAACTGACAGAGCAAAAGCCTATTTCGTTATTAAGCGGTAATGCATTAAACAAACTTAAAAAATACCCTGACGTGAAGTGTGGATAATTGAGCTGGCCCTGACCTCTTCATGCCAGCCAAATTAACCGTGCTTATCCTGTGGTTTTAACTTAGAAGAAAGCGTCATTAAATCGTCACGGACAAAATGGCGCGTTATTGCTACCGCCAGCTAACATTCAGGAATAGTGCTCATTCTCAATCTGTCGCTGCCCTGGCATGCGGCCCGTCTGGAGAAAGTAAAATGGCCCGATTTAGCGACAAGCGAATTTTGATTACCGGCGGCACTAGCGGGATGGGGCTGGCTGGCGCGCAGCGTATCCAGGCTGAAGGCGGGCGCGTGGCGGTGACCGGACGCAACGCCAGCCGACTGCAATATGCCAACAGCGTGCTGCATGATAATGCGCTGGTGCTGCGTAACGATGCCTCGCTGGAGGCGGATATTGAGGCGCTGGGCGAGGCGGTGCAGAAGTGGGGCAAGCTGGATGGTTTATGGCTGAACGCGGGCTATGCCGAACTGGGCGATCTGGAATCCGTCACGGCGGAAGCCTTCAATGCCATGATGAATGCCAACGTGCGCGGCCCGATGTTGCAGCTGGCGCGGCTGTCGCCCTTGCTGAATCCCGGCGCGTCGGTAGTGGTGACTTCATCGTCATCAACCTATGAAGGTGCCGCAACCACCAGTCTCTATGCCGCCACCAAAGGAGCAATTGTCGCGATGGCGCGCAGCTGGGCATCGGCGCTGGCAGCGCGTGGTATCCGGGTGAACATGGTTATCCCCGGCCCCATTGAGACACATTTCCGCGATTTTCTGCCGGAAACAGCACGCCAGCAGTTTGAGGATTTTATTGTCAGCCAGGTGCCGCTGAAGCGCGCCGGGAAAGCGGAAGAGGCGGCGGCGGTAGCGCTTTTTTTGCTCTCCAGCGACGCCTCCTATGTGACCGGCAGCCAGTATGCGGTGGATGGCGGACTGGTGCGCTATTGAAAGGCAGGGCAGCCTGCGCTGCCCGCTAAGCGTTTATCCTGGGTAGATACCGCGCTCTTTACGTGCCATGAGAATGCGTTCACAGGCAACGATATAGGCCGCTGTACGCAGCGAACAGCTCTTCTCTTTCGCCTTGTTCCAGACGTGGACCATCGCGTCAGTCATGATCTTGTCCATGCGCGCGTTGATCTCCTCTTCGCTCCAGAAGAAACTTGCCATATCCTGCACCCACTCAAAATAGCTGACCGTCACACCGCCTGCGTTGCAGATGACATCCGGCACAACGATGATGCCGCGTTCGGCCAGTACGTCATCCGCTTCCGGGTAGGTCGGGCCGTTTGCCCCTTCAAGCACCAGTTTGCAGCTCAGGGTGGCGGCGCGTTCGCGCGTGATTTGGCCCTCAAGCGCTGCCGGGATCAGGATGTCCATCTGCGTGTGCCAGAACGCCTCCTCATCAACCTTTTGCGCCCCAGGGAAGCCGAGGATCTGTTTGTGTTCCTGCTGCCAGCGCGTCAGCTCAGCCATATTGATGCCGTCTGAATTCACAATGGTCGCGCTGTGATCCTGGATGGCCACCACAAATGCGCCTGCTTCGCTGAACAGTCGGGCTGCCTCGCTGCCGACGTTACCGAACCCCTGTACCGCCACGCGTGCGCCTTCCACAGGAATGCCTTCGCGGCGCGCCACTTCACGGCCGGTAATAAAAACGCCGCGCCCGGTCGCTTTTTCACGTCCCAGCGAGCCGCCAAGATGGACCGGTTTGCCGGTGACAACGCCGGTGACGGTGGTGCCGTTATTCATGGAATAAGTATCCATCATCCACGCCATCACCTTGCTGTTGGTGCCGACGTCCGGCGCAGGAATATCTTTCTGCGGGCCAATGATGATGCCGATTTCGCTGGTGTAGCGGCGCGTCAGGCGTTCCAGCTCCCCTTCAGATAGCGCAAAAGGATCGCAGCGGATGCCGCCTTTTGCGCCGCCGTAGGGCAGATTGACCGCAGCACACTTGATGGTCATCCATGCGGATAGCGCCATCACCTCGTTCAGATCCACATTCGGATGGTAGCGAACCCCACCTTTACCCGGCCCGCGCGACAGGTTGTGCTGCACGCGATAGCCCTCGAAATGGCGGATGGTGCCATCGTCCATTTGCAGGGGAATATCGACAATCAGCGCACGTTTTGGATGGCGCAGCGTATCGATCCAGCGCGCCAGCTCACCCAGATAGGGCGCGACGCGGTCGATTTGCTGTAGATAGGTGGACCAGGCAGATGTACTGTTTTCAGACGCGTAGGATAACTTTTCCATAAAGACCTTTCTTTTTTAAAGTCGTTTATTATGTGTTGCCGTGGATGAGTAGCGGATCTGACCGCACCCCGATAATTTACCACTTACCGGAGAAAGATAATTTTTCTTACGCCGCAGAAAAAAACGTTTCTGCCACATTTTGGTGCAGCACAGTGCATAAATAACGCAGGTGAGTGCGATTACACTGAATAAAGATGTGATGGTGTTGCATGAAAGTTGCATAAATGAATTTTATTATTAGTTTTCAGTTCCTTGAGTTACCTCATAAATTGCATAAAATACGCCTGTCCCGTATTGACTTTACCGGCTGGAATTAGCTGCATGAGCACAGCTAATGGGTAGATTACTTTTTGTAATGGCTAAAATAATAGCTACTGCTCAAAGTGCCATTATTGCTTCAATTTCAATTTTCAAATCAGGAGAAAATAGCCTGCTGACTTCAACCAGAGAACTGGCTGGCAAATTGTCGCCATAATGATGAAAGAGTACGGTGCGCAGCGCATCAATATCTTCAAACGATGTGATAAAGATTGTCACCTTAATTAAAGCGCTCAAAGTGATATTTTCTGCTGCGGCGATGTTATGGAGTTGCTGGAATATCACCTCTGCCTGTTCAGCAAGCGACCCTTTTTGCGCTACGCTGCCAAATGCCGTGAGGCCGGAAATATAAAGAGTTTTATCTTGTTTAACCGCATGGACATAGGGCGCGTTAACTTCGCCTAACGCGGGATAATTGATTCTTTTGATGCCTGTCATGTGTGGCTCCATTTGCGGCAGGAATTAATGATAAATGGGTGGTGCATCATTTTTAAACAACCTGATGATTCAGGGAAGTGATAATTTCTAACAGTGGCCCTCGTCCTTTTTCAATTCACCATCGACCCTATTAATCGCGCCATAACGTATTGCCGCTACTCATTATTCATCTTTTCGCTATATAATCGTAAATACAACGAAAATGGTTTCATCGAGACACCATTGCAATAAGTTAATATCACCCGTACAAACTGGCAAAATAATAATGAAATTTACTTCCCGCGTGCTTTTTCAACCCAGCCTGCTTAGCCTCCTGATTTGTTCAAGCCTGCAAGCGCAGGCTACGCAGCCAGCCAGCGATCAGACGCTGGTGGTATCTGCCGCACCATCAAGGGTTCCGGCGCGTGAAGATGCCACGAAAAAAAGCGCCATGCTGGGCAATGCGGGCAAACAAGATGTCCGCAATACGCCCTTTGCCATCCAGTCGCTTTCTCCTGAAATGATGAAACGGCAGCAGCTGAAAAGCGTCAGCGACCTTTACCGCTATATGCCTTCCGTGCAAGGCGACGGCGCGCGTCCGCAAACGCGTGGGATGCAGGGCAGCGTAGTGCAGAACAGCATGATTGACGGTCTGAATGTCGTCTCCACGACCGATTACGCGGCTGAGCAGTTTGACCATATCGAGGTACTAAACGGGCTGGCGGGATCGCTGTATGGGCCGGGCAACCCGGCTGGATTGTTCAACTTTGTGGCAAAGCGCGGCACCGATCTGCCACGGCATCGCCTGACGGTGGGTGGCGGAAGCGGCGGCAACCATAAGGTGGCTGGCGATTTCAGCGGGCCGCTGGATCAGGACGATCGCCTGCGCTATCGCCTCAACCTGCTGGATGACGAAGGCGGCGGCTACGCCAGCGGCAGCAAAGTGCGCCGCCAGCTTTTTAGCCTGGCGCTCGATGCCAGCCTCAGCGACAGCACCGTGCTGGAGACGAATTTCAGCTACTACCATTACTACGATAAAGGCCTGGCGGGCAAATTCGCACTGGGTAATGGGTTAACTTTCCCGGCCGCGCCCGATCCGAAAAAGGCCAACCTCGGGCAATATTACGCGGGCGATAACAACCATACGCTGACCGCTGGGGTGCACCTGAAACACGATTTCGATGGCAACTGGCAGGGTGAAATCGGCGTGCTGCGTCAGATCGCCGATCGCGAATCCACCGGTGTGACCAATACGTTTACCGATAATGCCGGTCACTACACCACCACAACGTCATCCTCAACGGCCAGTCGCTTCACCATCAATAGCTATATGGCGAACCTCAACGGCGAAATCGACACCGGCTGGCTACATCACCAGATTGCTACCGGCGTGCGCGGCTTTGTCTGGAAAAATATGAACCCGGTTCATGGCGGCACGTCGACGTTGGGCAGCGCCTCGCTGGATCAGCCTGCGCGCTTTAACCAGCCTGACTATCCTGACTTCACCGACCGGTATCACTCTGCCACCGCGACGCAGCACGCCTTTCTGATGAGCGATAACCTGCAATTTTCACCGCAGTGGAGCCTGTTGCTGGCCGGGAGCGAAAGCCTGCTCAGCTCAGCCAACTATGCCAAAACCGGCGTACGCAGCAGCGAATCCTCTGACAGCGGCTTCTCCGGCTCCGCCAGCCTGATCTATAAGCCAGTCGATCCGCTGACGCTGTACGTCACCTGGGCAGACAGCCTGCAACAGGGCGACACCGCGCCCGCAGGCGCAAACAACGCGGGCACTATTCTTGCGCCTTACCGCAGTAAGCAGGTTGAAGCCGGTGCCAAGCTGGCGGTGAACCGGCTGCTGTTGACGGCGGCGCTGTTTGAGATAAAACGCCCGTTTGCCTATACCAACAGCGGCGGCGATTACGCCGTTGATGGCGAGCAGCGTAACCGTGGTGTAGAGCTGATGGCTGAGGGCGATATCACTGACTCGCTGCATATTTATGGCGGCATGACCTGGCTGGACCCGCGCCTGTTCGATACCGCCAGCAGCGCCACGCAGGGTAAGCAAATCGTGGGCCTGCCGCGTTACACCGCCAGCCTGTTCACCGCCTGGGATCTGCCGTGGATTACGGGTGCCGATCTGCATGGCGGGGCACGTTACGTTGGACAGCGCGCGACAGATAATACGAATAACGGCTGGGTCAGCGGCTATACCACGCTGGATGCGGGCGCAGCCTATAAAACCCGCCTGATGAACACCGATACCACGTTCAGGGTTGACGTGACGAACCTGACCAACCGCCACTACTGGACCAACATCGTACCTGGCGGATTGAATGGCTACAGCGGCGCAGGCTATGCCAGCGCGTCGATTGGTGAACCGCGCCAGGTGCAGGTTTCAATGCAGCTTGATTTTTAAGGAGCCGGGAGCATGAACAAACGATGGCAGGCCAGCCTGTGGCTGGCGCTGAGCATAGCAGCGGGTGCAGCGTCGGCTGGCACCGTGACGGACGATACCGGGCAGCGCGTGGCGCTGCCCCATCCGGCACACCGCATTGCCGATGCCTGGTATGCGCATCATTCACTGTTAATGACGCTGGGCGCAGGCGACCTGATTGTCGCCACGGTCAACCATCCCCAGGATCGCCCGTGGATGTTCAAGGTGCAGCCCTCGCTGAATCAGGCGCTTCAGGCGCACGGTAAAACCTTTTCCAGCGAGGTGCTGGTCGCGCGCCACGTTGATGCGGTCTTTGTCCCGGCACAGGACCCGGATGCCATCAGCTATCGCCAGGCCGGCCTTCCGACGCTGAGTATGCGGTTTGACGACTTTGACTCAATGAAGCGTTCCCTGCTGACCACCGCGGAGGTGGTGGGCACGCCGGAAGCGCGGCGTCAGGCGCAGGCGTACAACCGCTACCTGGATGCGCAGATTGCAGCGATCGGCGCAAAGACCGCGTCGCTGACTGACAGCGAACGGCCGCGCGTGCTGCATATCCAGTCACTGCACCCGCTAAAAATCGACGGCAGCCAGACGCTGATCGACACCTGGATCAGGCTTGCCGGAGGAAAGAACGCGGCGGCACAGGTGAAGGGCAATATGAAAGAGGTCTCACCGGAGCAGATTATCGCCTGGGACCCCGACGTCATTATTCTCGGCGCGGGCGCAGGCAGGCTGGAGGATTCGCCTTACGCCGCGCTGTTTGAGGGCACGAAAGCCGTCGCGCAGCATCGCGTCTGGCAAAATCCAGCGGGCGTTTTCCCCTGGGATCGCTATGGCACGGAAGTGGCGTTACAGATCCAGTGGGCCGCGAAGCAGTTGCATCCACAGCTGTTTAACCAGCTTGATGTCAGCGCCGCTACCCAGGACTTTTATCAGCGCTTTTATCACTATCCATTGCGGGCTGATGAAGCCAACAGAATCCTGGCGGGTTTGCCGCCGCTGACCGCATCCCGTTAAGATAGCGAACCTTTTCTGAGCGGGGGATGCAGGATGTGAACGAATAGCTTGCATCCACTGTATTGTGACGCTGTCACCCGCATCCACCCATTTCCCCATGGCGACCTGCCGGAAAAATGGTCAGACAGACGAATTCGGAACATGCTGACGCATTGTCTGGTGGGAGAAAGTGTGACGTAGCGCTAAAATGGAAGCTTAGTCGCAGCAGAGGCCAGACAAAAATAATGATTTCACGTTTTTCCCCAATAGCCATTCTCGCCGTGGTCGCGCTCAGCGGATGCGCGAAAAAACACTCGTACCAGGACGATCCTTCGTTCACCGCCGGGCCTGCGCAGGTCAGCGTGTCCCATGTCAAAACGCGCACTGATGACGGCTCGTCGGTCTTTGTTACCGTTGACGGCAAAGATGCCGGTCAGCTCAACGGCGGGCAGAACAAAGATCTGTTCCTGACGCCGGGTAAACATAAAATTGGCGGCTACGTGGCAACGCTGTTTGGTCTGGGGCGTGTGACCATCAGCCCGGTTGAAGTGACCACCGCGCAGGGCGAGGTTAAGCACGTTGCCTATGAAGTGAAAAGCGATAAACCGACTTTCACTGAATGGACGCCACCGCCCTCTGAAGGCTAAGCACACTGCTCTCCGGCCGGTCTGTTATTACCGGCCTTGCTGTTTCCCTCCTGCTTAATCTGCGTTTATTTCCGCTCATCTGTCCGACAGGACGGGCCTGTCTTTTGGTTAATCATGATTATATGTAATCATGATTGACTATATGTGAGCACGATCAATTTATTCTCATGCTGGTTATCTTATAAAAGCTCACGTGACGCCTTCACTTAGAAAGTGCGCTGATTAAATTCAATCAATCCGCTTCCCTACAGGAGATTAACGTGGCAAATCAAAACAGCGAGTCTGTATTCCCTTTCTCTACGGCAGCGCCGATACGCTAACCCGCCAGCGCGCGGATTAACTCATCAGAAAATAAACGAGGGAGCTCTCCCTCACGGTTTCGCTCGTCCTCAAGAGAGGCTCAGATGAATACGTTTAATGCTGAAGATACCCTGATTATTGTCGGCATAGTGGTGGCTTATATTCTGTTCACCACCTGGCTGACCTGGCGGCTGCGTAGTAAAAGCAGCGGCGATTTTATGGAAGGTTCCCGCGCTATGCCGGCGCTGGTGGTGGGCATTTTGCTGATGTCAGAATATATCGGCGCAAAATCCACCATTGGCACCGCGCAGGCCGCTTTTGAAGATGGCTTCGCAGCGTCCTGGTCGGTGATTGGTGCGGCGATCGGCTTTCCGCTGTTTGGTTTCCTGCTGGTGAAACGCATCTACAGCACCGGCAAAATCACCATTTCGGGTGCGATTGCGGAGAAATACGGCAATACCACCAAAAACATTATCTCCGTGATTATGATCTACGCGCTGCTGCTGGTGAATGTGGGGAACTATGTGAGCGGCGCGGCGGCGATCTCCACCATTCTTAAGGTCAACCTGCCCATCGCGGCCTTTATCACCGCCATTGTCAGTACCTTTTACTTCTGTTTTGGCGGGATGAAAGGGCTGGCCTGGGTCACCATGCTGCACAGCGGGCTTAAATATTTCGGCATCATCGCCATTATGGGCTTTGCGCTCTACAAAACGGGCGGCTTCACGCCGATGATTGAGCAGATGCCGGCTTACTACTGGACATGGGATGGCAATATCGGCGCGAGCACCATCGTCGCCTGGCTGATCGGCACCATTGGCTCCATCTTCTGTACGCAGTTTGTGATTCAGGCAATCTCATCGACCAAAGATGTGCGCTCGGCGAAGCGCGCCACCTGGGTCGCTTTCTTTTTCTGTTTGCCTATTGGTCTGGCGATTGCCGTGATCGGCGTGGCGGCAAAATATCTGCATCCCGAAATCAACAGCCTCTATGCAATGCCGATCTTTCTGCAGGATATGAATCCGTGGATGGCGGGCATTGTGACCACGTCACTGGTGGCATCTATTTTCGTCAGCGTCAGTACTGTCGCCCTGGCTATCGCCTCGCTGGTGGTGAAAGATTTTTACGTGCCGTACCGCAAGCCAACCCAGGAGCAGGAGTTCAAAGCGACGCGCTGGCTGTCGCTGATCATTGGCTTCCTGCCGCTGATTTTCGTGCTGCTGGTGCCTGAGGTGCTGAAGCTGTCGTTCTTTACCCGCGCGATTCGCCTGTCGATCTCGGTTGTGGCGGTGATTGCGTTCTACGCACCGTTCTTCAAGAGCGCGCGTGGCGCGAATGCTGGCCTGATTGGTGCCTGCGTGGTGACGTCGGTCTGGTATCTGCTGGGCGATCCGTTTGGCATTAACAATATGTATATCGCGCTGGTCACGCCGGCCATCATTATGGCGATCGATTATCTGATTCCTAACAGACAGGAAAGTAAAGCGCGCCACACCGTTGAACAGAGGGGAGTTTAATATGTCCGTAACCGTAAACCGCGATGGCGTGCTGCGCCCAGCCGAGCCAGATACACGGGTTGTCACAGCGATGCTGCCGTCGCCGTGCCCGCAAAACCATGCCGCTAATATTTTTCCGCTGCCGGATGGTTCGCTGATGTGCGTCTGGTTTGGCGGCACGCAGGAAGGCGTGGCGGATATCTCTGTCTACAGCTCGCGTCTGGCTGCCGGTGCCGATCGCTGGAGCGAGGCCGAGAAGCTTTCCGACGATCCCACGCGTTCCGAGCAGAACCCGGTGCTGTTCCTCGCGCCCGATAACGTGCTGTGGCTGTTGTGGACGGCGCAGGTTTCCGGCAACCAGGATACGGCTATTGTGCGCTACCGCCAGTCGCAGGATCTTGGCGCGAGCTGGGGTGAGATTAAAACGCTGCTCGACCGGCCGGGCACCTTTATCCGCCAGCCGGTTACCGTGCTGGAAAACGGCAACTGGCTGCTGCCGGTGTTTTACTGCCGCACCCAGCCGGGCGAAAAGTGGGTGGGCAATGACGATATCAGCGCGGTGAAGATCTCCAGCGACCACGGCAAAAGCTGGCGCGACGTGGACGTGCCCAACAGCCTGGGCTGCGTGCATATGAATATTACCGCGCTGCCAGGCGGCACGCTGGTGGCGCTCTACCGCAGCCGCTGGGCAGACAATATTTACTACAGCCAGTCAACGGACGGCGGTGAAAGCTGGTCGCAGCCGGAACCGACGGTGCTGCCCAACAACAACTCCTCAATTCAGGTGACGACCTTGCGGGATGGCACGCTGGCGCTGGTCTTTAACAACATGAGCGCGGCCGGGGCCACCGAGCGCCGCGCCTCGCTGTATGACGAAATCGACGACGGCGATGACAGCCGCAAGGAGCCGCAGGCACGTGAAGGGCGCAGCGCCTTCTGGGGCGCGCCGCGTGCGCCAATGACGGTGGCGCTGTCGCCGGACGGCGGCAAAAGCTGGCCGTGGCAGCGTAACCTCGACGAAGGCGACGGTTACTGCATGACCAACAACTCACAGCAAAAACTAAACCGCGAGTTCTCCTATCCCAGCATCAAACAGGGCGCGGATGGCGAGCTGCATATTGCCTACACCTTCTATCGCCAGGCGATCAAATATGTGCGCCTGTCACCGGAGTGGGTTAAGGAGGCAACATGATCATCGGGAATCTGCAAACCCTGGCGATGGCGGGCCTGCCCGCCGCGCTGCGCGCCATCCTTGAGCGTGACGACTGCACGCTTGAGGCGCTGCAACAGCGTGAAGATGGCCGCTTTCAGCCTGACGGAACGGCATGGTTTTGCCATATCGGTCCGGCGCAGACCCAGCCAGCGACGCAGCGCCATACCGAATATCACCGCCAATACGCCGACATTCAGGTGGTGCTTAACGGCAATGAAGTGATCAATGCCAGCCAGCAGAGCCTGGCGCAGCCCGCTGACGAGGAGAGAAAAGCGGATCTGTTTATTGCTGCCGTGCGCGCCTTGCCGGTTTCGATGTGCCTGACCGCAGGGGATTTTGTGGTATTTCTGCCTGGTGAACCCCACCAGGCGCTGTGCGCCGTGCAGCAGCCGGAAACGGTGCGTAAAGCGGTATTTAAAATTCGCTGCTCGCTTCTGGAGGCCTGAATGCCGCATGCGATTGTCACCGGAGCCAGTTCCGGTATTGGCGAGGCCATCGTCACCGAGCTGCTTGAGAAAGGCTGGCAGGTGACCGGACTGAGCCGCAGCCCGGTCGTGCGGGATAACGCGCAGTTTCGCAGCGTTCAGGTTGATATGACAGATGAGCCTGCACTCATCCGCACGCTTGCCGAGCTGGCTGTGCCGGATGCGCTGGTACATGCGGCCGGTATGATGGCCGCCGCGCCGGTAGGGGAGATCAATCTCGGCGTCAGCTCGCGGCTCTGGTCGCTGCACGTACGCGCAGCGGAAATTCTGGCCAGCCGCTTCGCGCCGGAAATGGGCAAGGGTGGCCGTATCGTCCTGATCGGCAGCCGCACGTCGCGTGGGGCAGCCAACCGCTCGCAGTACGTGGCGACCAAAGCCGCGATGGTGGCGATGGCGCGCAGCTGGGCCATTGAGCTGGCGTCGCGCGGCGTGACGGTTAACGTAGTGGCGCCGGGCGCGACCGAGACACCCATGCTTTCGCAGCCGGGCCGCGAGGCGTCGAAACCCGTTATGCCGCCCATAGGGCGGCTGATCCAGCCGCAGGAAGTCGCCGCGCTGACCGCTTTTCTGCTATCGCCCCAGGCTGCCGCCATTACCGGCCAGGAGATGGTGATCTGCGGCGGAGCCTCGCTGTTCTAGGCTGGCGGTTTTAGCGCAGCGAGCTGCGTGCCAAAATGTTGCTCAATCACCTTAAAGGTTTCCAGCGCCTTCAGGCGGTAGAGCTTTTCCGAAGGGTGGATGCAGTCGGGTGACATCATGGCGCGCCAGTCTGGCATCTTTTGTATGCGCTGGTACTGGCTGACCAGCGGAACGTTCTCTGCGCGGGCGATGGCGCCAAGTCGCGCGGCATAAGGCGCAACATCCCATTTCTCTGCCCGGCCGCACAGCGGATGCGGCTCCTGCAGTACCACCGCTTTACCATTCTCCCTGGCGCTGTCGATCAGCGCCGTCATCACTTCGCTATAGCGCTGCGGGCTCACCTGGTAGGGCTGTTCAATGTCATGGAAGTGAAAATGGCGTGCGTCATTAGTGGCAAAATTTAACAGGACCAGGCTGGCGTCTGAGCGCTTCATCGCCTCCTGCCACGGCGGGTTGTGCGCATATTTGTACCGGCCATTGAGCAATTCAATCGCCTGTGCTGAAGGTGCGCCACGGTTCACCACGCGCACGCCGCTGCCATATTTTTCCTGTAGCAGCTGGTTTAGCACGGCAATCTCATTATGCTCCGTGACGACATTGCGTAGCCTGCCATCTTGACGAACGGCCAACACACCTTTGGTACTGGAACCGCCCCAGGCTTCGATAATAAAAGTGGCTGAAGGCGCATTTTGCGCGGTGGCTGCGCCGGCAACAAACAGATTTAACGCAACATATAGCGCCATTTTAAAGTGTATTTTTTTCTGCAGCATATCGCTCTCAGCGTTTTACTTTCATAGAATATCGCGGTTAAACGACTGGATGGGTCACGGTAGCAAATTTAATTCGCTGGTAACAATCCCCAAAATCCCAATAGTTAAGAGCAGAAGCGTATCAATGCGTTGCGTTCAGACGCGCTAAACTATGCGGATTAATAAAATAGAATGGTTCTGATTTTCAAATGGCAAAGGCAAAAAAGCACAGTGGCTGAATCGTTAGCAAAATTTCTTCTATTAACCGGCTTAACTTACCGTCTCGTTTGAGAATTTAAAGCCAGCGTCTGCTTGAGATGCAGTGAAGATAAGGGGTGGGCGTAAGGCAAGTTTATGTATTTAAATGATATTTGTGCATTTTATATGGATAATTTTCTCTGGGGCTGTGCCTTTTGAGTCTGGCGTTTTTCCTAAAGAATCGGGTTCTCTCCAGGTATATTCCTAATGTCCCGCCAGCAGAATGATTTTTAACGTTAAGTAATGATACGCTTTACGAACGCAAGCCATGCGGGGTTATTCTGATTTCCGTGCGGCTTACTTCACCAGGTCAGACTTAAATGCATCTTACGTCTCGTTGTTAAAAACGCGGCGAAAGCGTGCTGCATCCTGAAGAATTTATGAGAAGGGTATAACGTGGAAAATAAAGCGTTTCTCTCAAGCCGAAATATCGGTCTGGATTTCTTGCGCGCGCTGTTAATTCTCGAAGGCGTTTTATATCACGCGGCGCGAAGTCTTCCTGGCGGAAATAACTGGTACTATATTTCTGGGAAAAATGAAGCGGATGGCTTTACCGCACTGATTGAATTTATGCATACCTTCCGTATGGAAGCCTTTTTTTTCCTGTCGGGTATGTTTTCGGCCATGGTGATCCTGCGTAAAGGCACCGACTTTTTTTACAGCAACCGCCGCAAGCGCGTGCTGGTGCCGTTAATCTCAGCTTTTCTGTTTATTCCCGGGTTAATGTATTTGATTAGCTCAGAGATTAAGGGGGAAGCCCTGACCACCCAGGGCGCGCTGGGCGCTTACACCTATATGCACCACTTGTGGTTCCTAGTGTCGTTGTCTGTCATGTCGTTTTTCGTGCCGGCCAGCGTTTATCAACGCGCGGCGGCAATGATGCGCCGGCTGCCTTTCCCACTGCTAATCGCCGCGCTGATTATGACCGCCAATGTCTTCTTCGTCGTGAAGTTCTTTGTGAAAGACTTCGGCGAATGGGTCAATCTTATCCCGGTCACTGCGCGCTTTATGGTGTTCTATGCGGCAGGCTATGCGCTCTATCTTAATAGCGATCAGATCCCGCGCCAGGCGCGCAACATTCTGGTCAGCACGAAAGTGGTGGTGGCACTTGGCGTGGCCTGCTGGCTGGCGTTCTACGCGATTTACCATTTCAACATCACCAACAGCCTGAAATACCTGCCAGTGCTCTGTTCCAGCGTCTTCTCGGTAATTTTCTCTTACTGGGTGGTGTTCACCTTTGAAAAAATGCGCATGAAAGAGAACCGGCTGATACAAACCGTAGTGGATTCGGCGCTGGTGATCTATCTGATGCACTATCCGCTGGTGATTACCTTCGCCTGGCTGCTGGACAGCTACCTGCCGAACGCGCTGCCGGTGACCTATGTCGTGGTGGTCACTGCTGTCGCCCTGATCTGTAGCGCCGCCATCTATGGGGTAATCAAACAGCTGCCGCTGCTGGCGATGCTGTTTGGCCTGAAACCGGCGAGGGTTCAGAACGTCTCGGCCATTAAATCCCGCGGCTAATCTCTCTCCGGAAGCCCGCCGGATAGCGTCTGGCGGGCATTCTGCCTGAAACATCTTCAGACGCTGCTGATAAATTTGTTATGTGGTTCCGCCTTCATGCAGCCGTAAAGGGAAGAGAACAAGAGGGTGAATAGTGGGCATATCATCAGGTCATGAGCCGGACTGACTGAGCAAGTAGCGATATTTTAGCTGAGCAGATGCGTTATCTGGCTGAGGGCTTTACCCGCCCTCAGCAGCCGTAGTCGAGACAGTCCTCAGGCCAAAAAGAGGACTGGCTCACTAATGAGACGATTTAAACAGGTATTTAGCAAAACATTAATTTTAAATATTCAGCCCAAGTCATTCCATAGCGTTCTGGTTTTATTGCGCTGCTCTGTGCGCGTTTATGTCAATGTTTAGCTTATTTTAATATCGTCCAGATTAATATCCTCTTCTTCATGCTCGGCATGACTGATCGCATCGCGAGGGACCTCTTTTTTAATAGCGGCATAAACCGTGGCGGTGACTAAAATATTGACCAGCAGCGCCATAATACCCGCCATAGGGTGAGACATTGTCGGAATCATCAGCACACCACCAAAAGGAACGGTTGCATCAGCGCCATATACCATGGTGATTGCACCACCGCATGCACCTCCGATAGCCGCCGCCGCAATGCCCCGTACGATATCATTCATTACTATTGGGATAGCGCCTTCAACGATATTGACGACTCCCATTGGAACCGCCGACTTCAACATTTCAATCTCTTCGTTTGTGTAGATATTTTTGCGAAAGAGTCTTGCGATAAAAAAAGCAAGTCCGAAACCGACGGGCGTTGCCGTGTTAACTAGCTGAAGGGCAGTAATGGGTTCATTTATGCCCTGCGCTTGCAGGGTGAGTACAAATGCAAAGCACGTTTTATTGACTGGCCCGCCAAAATCAATGATACACAATGCGCCAATAACAGCGCCAAGGAGCAAATTAGATGAGGTCCCCATACTTCTGAGGAAAGAGGTGAGAGCGTCGGTAAAAATACCAACAGGCGTGCCGATAATGTAGACCATAATCAGGGCACTTAATATTGATGCAAAAAAGGGAACAATCAACGTTGGCATCAACCCCCGAGCCCAGTCCGGAACCCTGACGTTCTTTATGATCGCAAGAGCGATATATCCAGAAATATAGCCGCCGATCATGCCGCCAATGAAACCCGCACCAATTGCGTTTGCTGCCAGACCTACGATAAAACCTGGCGCAATACCGGGCTTACCCGCAATCGAGCCAGAAATGCCGATAGCAATCACGACGGGTAAAAGTCCAAGCGCCTTAGCGCCCATCGTCGCCAGGGCCTGCCACAGGTCAAACTGGCCGGGCTCTAAAGCGTCCTGAACCGTTCCCCCCAGGCCCATACCGATGGCAATAATAAATCCAGCGCCACAGACAATTGGAATCAAGAACGAGATAGCAGTCAGCAAATGACCTTTAGGGTTTGCTGCTTTCCATATTTCTTTGATATTCATAAGTTACGCTCTTCATTTTATACCGAATAGTCGCTTTGCAGGTTATGAATTAACTAACTCACTAAGCTTTTCAATTAATTTGTTAGGTGATTTAACCGCCATTTCCGTGGGTACTCTAACTACTTTTTTCCCGGCAAATCTTTCTTCGCCAGACACCTGAACGTCAGCCGCCAGCAGGACAATATCAGCCTGTGCAATTTCATCGGCGGTCAACGCGTTTTCGATCCCAATCGTGCCCTGAGTTTCAATTTTTACGTTATGCCCGGCTTTTTTTGCTGCGATTTCAATTTTCTTTTGTGCAATATAGGTGTGTGCAATACCCACAGTGCAGGCTGTGATGCCAACAATATTCATGGCGCTTCCCCTTAAATGATTTCATTAATACAGGATTAAAAAGGCTAATTAACGGATGGCTACGATTTAGCGCCTTCAGCTTCAGAGGTGAGAAGCGCTATAATTTTCTGTGGTTCGTTTTCTTGTAACAGTTTTGCTATTATTTCTTCATCAGCCAGCGAGCCTGATACCTGCGATAATAAACGGATGTGGGTGTCATTTTTATCCACCAGGCAGACAGCAAATAAAATAATGCAGCGAACATCACTGCCGTCCATGGTTTCCCAGGGGATTTCATGCTGGGTTCGTCCAATTGCCAGCGCGGTATGGGCGACGCCGGAGGATTTGCCGTGTGGAATGGCAATATGATTTTCAAACCCAGTGGACCCTTGCTCTTCGCGTAGCCAGACGTCTTTGAGAAAGTCATCTTTATTAACCACAGCGCCAGAGTTCACCAGTAAGTCAGTCAACTCTTCAATAGCCTCTTCCTTACTTTTGGCTGCCATATTTAATTTAATGTTGTTGACATTAATTACATCCGTAATATCCATCATTTACCTTCTTTCATTCAGGATTAAGACAGTGAGGGCCAATATTGATGGCTTGCGTTACGCAGGGTGGCCATCGCGTCACGTTCTGTTTCAGGGAGATGTCCCTGGCCCGCGGGCTAAGCGCGCCGCAATTTTCAGGCAGCGACTTCACGCTGGTAGATATCAACCATTTTATCCCAGGCATCGCTGACATTGTCTGCCAGAGAGAATAATCCCGACGTTCCCACAATAAAGACGTCAACGCCGGACTGGGCGATAACATTGAATGTTTTCTCGTTGCAGGAGCCGTCAATTTCAGTCAGGTAGTGGTAACCTTGCGCCTCACGCATCGCAATCAGCTGTTTAATTTTGTTGAGTGATTCCGGAATAAATTTCTGTCCTGCATAGCCCGGGTCAACTGACATGACCGTCACTTTATCCAGCAGGTGCGCGTACTCTTTAATTGCCTCCGCCGGGGTGGCAGGATTCAGCACCACGCCACAGCGACGGCCCGCATCCTTAATCTGATTCAGAAGACGGAAGATTTTGTTATTTGCCGTCTCTGGATGGAAGCTGATAATGTCGGCCCCTGCATCAATACACATCGGAATAATATCCTCTGGATGATTGACCATCAGATGGACGTCAACAGGGACATCGGTAATCTTTTTCAGGTTCTCAATAAAAAACGGGGATAGCGTAATGTTCTTTACGTAGCTGCCGTCCATGATATCAACGTGATAAAAATCAGCCCGACTGTTCATTGCCGTAATTTGCTCTCTGAACTGCGTCAAATCCATGCACATCAGTGAGGGTGAAAACTTAGCCGCCATATGTAACCTCCAGAATCGTTAATTAAACAGTGACACGATGTGCCCAAGGATGATGCCAACAACGCCGAAGTCCGCATCACCAAAGGTGGTGGATGCAAAGCCCAGGTCGCCCATTAAAGGCAGTAAAATTGCAGGCAAAAATGAAATTAACAGGCCGTGAGCAAAGGCACCTAATACCGCGCCACGGCGTCCGCCGCAAATATTGCCGTACACGCCCGCCGTCGCGCCGCAAAAGAAATGCGGCACCAGACCGGGAACGATGACGTTTAAACCAAACAGCGGGCACAGAAACATGCTTACCAGTCCAGCGGCAAAGCTTGAGAGAAAACCAATGATCACCGCGTTCGGGGCGAACGGAAAAACAGTAGGGCAGTCGAGCGCTGGTTTAGCGTCCTTTACCAGTTTGTCGGCAATGCCTTTAAAAGCCGGAACGATTTCGGCAATAACCATGCGCACGCCCGCCAGAATAATCCACACGCCCGCCGCGAAGGTCAGCGATTGAATAATGGCGAAAATGATAAAGTTTTGACCCTCGCTGACGCTGGTCTCAACGAATTCCTTTCCTGCTGTCAGCACCAGGATCACGAACAGAATCAGCATCGTCAGCGAGATGGCGACCGAGGAGTCACGCAGGAAGTTCATTGATTTGGGCACTTTCAGCTCTTCTATCGACGGGCTGCCTTTCCCCACGACCTTGCCCACCAGCGCAGACAGCAAATAGCCGGTTGAACCAAAGTGTCCGAGCGCCAGGTCATCAGTGCCTGTTATTTTGCGGGTGAACGGCTGGAGGATGGCTGGGGAGACCACCATCATGATCCCCAGGATCATTGCTCCTCCTGTTACCACCCAGAACGGCGACAGGCCGCCGACGGAGAGAATGACAGCCAGCATCGCTGACATATAGAGCGTGTGATGCCCCGTCAGAAAGATGTATTTCAGCGGCGTGATACGGGCAAGAACTATGTTGAACAGCATTCCCAGCACCATGATCATTGCCGTCGCCGTACCGTAGTTTTTCTGTGCCAGCGCCGCCATGGCGTCAGTATTGGGTACGACCCCCTGAATATGGAATGAGTGCTCGAAGAGCTGGCTAAACGTGGTTAATGTTGTGGCTATAATCGCCGCGCCGGAGGTTAATATCACAAAACCCATAATAGTTTTAAGGGTTCCAGAAATAACCTCGGAAAAGGCTTTCTTTTGTAATAACAAGCCAATCAGGGAAAATAAACCAACCAGTATTGCGGGCGTGCCTAATACATCATGAATGATAAACTGCAACATAGAATGACTCCGTGAGGCCGCAGATAATCCATCAAAGATTCTGAGAGAGAATTTCTTTTATCTTTTCATTATCCAGCAAATTCGATAAACCAAATACCTGTGCGGAATGGCTGGACAGATGTTCAGCAATATCTTTCGCGCTAATAATAATGTCAGCCGCTTCACTTTTTGCCGACGTCAGATCGGTATGGGATACTTCTGCTTCTTTATTCAGTTCGTCAATGATCTTCTTAACATTCATTTCAACGATAAAGCTGCTGCCCAGGCCATTTCCGCAAACAATTAGAATCTTTTTCATCCCTACCTCACTCTCTGTTTATAACTGTTTGAATTTCTTCTATTGTTTCTGCTTTCAGCAGTGCCAGAAGCCGTTCATCATCGCTAAAGATGTTCGCCAGCGCGCTAATCATTTTGATGTGCTCATCTCCCGAGAACGCGCACAGCATCATGACAACGTAAACCGGGTCATTCTCATCTGACTCAAAAGAAACACCCTGTTTAATATGCAGCAGTGACAAGCCATTTTTAATGACTCCCTGCTCCGGGCGTGCATGAGGCATAGCCAGTCCAGGTGCCAAAACATAATAAGGGCCAAGTTCCTGATGACTGTTAAAAACAGATTGAATATAGTTTTCAGTAATAGCTTCTTTCGCCAGCAAGGGCTGAGCCGATAACCAGATAGCCTCTTTCCAGTCACTGACTGACTCAACAATCCGGATATTCTCCGCAGGCAACCAGGCCGTAATCATATATTCCCCATCAGCGTTGAAAGTGGCTTTACTATAGAGGAAGGCATTTAAGGCATACCGTGATCCTCCTCTCAAAGTTAGCGCTAACACAGCAAAAATGTTAAATTTATTGTTAGCGCTAACTCCAGGGGCAGTTTAAAGGTGACTTTGTAGATGGGCGATGCGCATAACGTTAAATTTCATTTACAATAACCACCCAGTCAGGTTGAAGGAGCAGATCAGTGCGGACGTTACAAGCGGACGATATCGCCAGAGAAAAACGCAGGAAAAACACCGGTAAAATCACGCTCGCTGAAGTTGCCAAACGCGTTGGCGTCAGCACGATGACGGTGTCACGTGCGTTACGTATGCCTGAAAAAGTGAATCCTGAACTGCTTACCCGCATTGAAGCGGCGGTAAGCGAACTGGGCTATGTGCCAAATCTCCAGGCCCGTAGCCTCGCGTCTGCCGACTCCAGCCTGGTCATGGGTGTGGTGCCTTCGTTTTCCTCTCCGGGCTTTCTTGCCGTTTCAGAAACGTTGCAGTCCGCGATCGCGACCAGGGGTTACAGCATGATGTTTATTGAATCTGGCCAGGGGGGGCAGAGTGAGGAGAAAGCCTTCGCTCACATGCTGGCCTACAATCCGGCGGCGATTGTTCAATTCAATATTGATAACATCAGCAGCTGTTCACAGATGTTACTTAACAGTGGCGTACCGGTGGTTGAGATAGGGGCTATCAACCGTGACGTGAGCTGGGTCAGTATCGGCGTTGATTACGCTGCGGCCATCAAAAAGCTGGTGACGTCACTGGTGCAGAGCGGCTATAAAAATATCGGCCTGCTCTGCACCGCCTCCAATAACGTGATGTTCCGCCAGCTACTGAGCGGGTGGAACAGTGCTATGCTCTCGGTTAACCACTCGCCACATCGTGTTGTGACCTCTCACTTGCCAGCGGGCATCACAATGGGGCTGAACCTGTTGGGTGATATCCGTATTACCTGGCCAGAGCTGGATGCGCTGATTTGTACCTCAGATGAAATCGCCTGCGGCTGCATTATGGCTTGCCAGAGTGCGGGATTAAAAGTGCCCGACGTTCTGGCTTTAGCGAGTCTGAGTGGCGGTACTCTGGCCGCCGTTTGCTCACCGGCCCTGACCGCCGTCGAATTTCCCTGGAGTGAAACCGGAACGCTTGCAGGTAAAACACTGCTTGATATTCTGGGAGGAAAGTCGACAGAGAACCTCATTGAGTTACCCTCAACGTTACAAATACGCGCCAGCACCTGAACGCCGTAGTGCAAAACAAGTCTGGCATCGAGTAGGGTCGCGGCTGGGCCCCGCATATCAGCGTTTTGCGCTATTTCCTTTGGCCCTGATGCAAAAGGGGCATTCTGTTACAAACCTCTCCAGAAGCCGCCGATAAAACCCATTATGCTATTAGCACTTCAGACAACCGTGTAGCGAAGGGATCATGATTGTAAATTGCATGGTATATCGCCCAGGCCAGACCGGGCAGGAATTAGATATTGAAAAAATCAGCGACGCTTTAGCTGAGCCCGATGCCTTTATCTGGCTGGGGCTTTATCAACCCGAAGCTGAATTTATGCATAAAATTCAGAATGAGTTCGGGCTGCACGATTTGGCGGTAGAAGATGCGCTATGCGCGCACCAGCGGCCGAAGATTGAGCAGTATGGTGAGTCGATGTTTATCGTGGTGAAGACCGTCAGCTCCGAAAATGAACATCTGCGTTTTGGCGAAACCCACTTTTTTGTCGGTAAAAACTTCCTGATTTCCCTGCGCCACGGCGCTTCGGACAGCTATTCACCGGTGCGCGAACGCATTACGCAAAACAGTGAGATGCTGGATCACGGCCCAGGCTATCCGCTCTACTGCATTCTTGATTTTGTTGTTGACCGTTATTCGGAGTTTACCGCCTCGCTCGGCGACACCATCGGTGAAATGGAAGCGGCGCTGTTCCGCTCTGAATTCGATAACGCCGCTGTGAAAAAGGTTTACCGCCTGCGGCGTGAGCTGCTTAATCTGCGTAATGCGGCGCAGCCGCTGGAAGAGATTTGCCAGCAGCTTGTTCGCCTGCATGAAGATATCGTGCCGAAAGAGCTGCGTGCCTACCTGCGCGACGTGCAGGACCATGCACGCCATGTGGTAACTGACGCAGAGGATATGCGGGAAATGCTGACCAGCGCCATGCACGTCAACCTGGCCATGGTGGCCGTGCAGCAGAATGAGGTGACGAAAAAGCTGGCTGGCTGGGGTGCGATCCTGGTGATCCCGACCATCATCTTCAGTATGTACGGTATGAACTTTAAAGAGATGCCGGAGCTGGATTCACCCCTGGGCTATCCGCTGGCGCTTGGCGTGACCTTTGTTGCCTGTTTTGGGCTGTGGCGACGCCTGCGCAAATCGGGCTGGCTATAAAGGAAAAGTGCGCCGCGACGCAGTGAACGTCGCGGCGTGATTTTTATTCTTCGATAGAGGTGAGCAGCGCATTCTGGATAATGCGCTGTGCTTTCAGCGGATTCTGCTCCAGCTGTGCGGCCTGCAGGGCAGGCATATCCAGCTTGTCGAGCGCGCGATAGATATGTTTCAGGAAGCGAATCGAGAGATTAGCGGCCTCAACGTGATCTTCACGGAACGGGAACTGATCGAGCTGCCAGACGCCATCCCAGTTATTGCATTTCAGCACATAGAAGAACTCGAAGATTTCAGTCATGTGCACGGTGCCGACCACCAGATCGTCATCCCAGCCGCGCAGGTTGTCGTTCACGTCCATACCGAACAGGCGGCCGCGATCGATAATCAGCTGCGCAGAACCGGCCGGTGATTCTCCCGCAAAGAGGGCATGGCCAAAGTCCAGCAGAATGCCCACGTTATCGAGACCAATCTCTTCAATACCCAGCAGGGACTTTGCCGCCGAATCCCAGGTCATTTTTACGCGCGGCTCGCGCGGCTTGTACTCGATAGCAAATTTCACGTCCGGATTGGCGCCGGCCAGTTCACGCATGCCGTCGACGGCCAGCTTCCACAGGTTCTTGTGGTCGACCTGGAAAGGATAGTCCCAGCCGTCCTGGCCTGGCCAGACCTTGACATAGTTTGCGCCCAGCTCGCGCACCACGTCGGCCGCTTCGTTCATCAGCGCCAGCGCCTCGGCGCGGACTGCTGCGTCTGGATGGGTAAAGGCGCCGCGTGAAAACTTGCGCAGATAGATTTCAGGCGTGACGCCAATCGCCTGCAGGCCCGCTTCCTGCAATGCCTGCTTTACGTCGCTAACCGAAACGCCGGGCGTAAACGGATAGGGGACGTCGACATAAGAGAGGTCTTCTACTTCCGCTGCCAGTTTAATCTGGTCCAGCGTACTGAGCGCCGGGCCGTAGCCATCGACCGCGTAACGGTCGATATAGTTTGCAAAATGCCACAGGCCAGCGCCAAATTTCGGGTAGTTGTAGGTACTCATTGCCGATATTCTCCGTTCAGGATGCAGACAGAAAGTGATGGGATCGCAGTTGCGAACGCTATTAATGAATATATATTCATGATGGATTATTTATTCCATTGTGCGGGCAGAGGCGGCTACGTTGCCAGCGGGCAGCGCAATAACTGTAAGGTAAGTCACATAAAATCGTGGGATTCGGAAAAGGCGTAGAGAAACGCGGCTCGCTTACCGCGCCTGTGAATAGACGTTTTAGCTAAAGCCCGCGCCCAGCAGCTGCTTTTCAATGCGCGAGCCGGGCATCATCGCGACAAGCCCGGCAATCAGTTCATCGCTGGCCTGGTGCAGCGCATCGATCGGCATTTCCGGCAGGCTTTCCAGAATGAACCACATCTTTTGTGCCCTGGCGTCCAGCCGGGTGCGCACACCTTGCCGCCAGTTCCAGCGGCGGCAGGTTACGCCTAAATCGTCTCGCCAGATCACTTCGCCGGGTTCAGGCGATTCGGTATAAGGCTTGCCCTCTTTGAGCGTGTCAAAAAGCTCGTTGCCGTCGGCGCGCACCAGACGCGGATCGCCCACGTAGGCGGCAGCATTCTCACCGCCAATCGGCAGCGCATATTTAATGCTGATGGCGTTGTAGAGATCAACGACCGGGTCGATAGCAGGAAGTGAACCGTCACGGGCAACGCGTTTGCGCAGGGCCTCAACCGAACTGGGCGTCCGTGCTGGTTTCGCGCCGAATTGCTTAAAGGCGTCACGCCAGGCCGCAATATGTGCATCGGCATAGGGGAGATCGTGAGCCGCCATCGCACGGCAGGCGTCGTCCAGCGCGTCGCGCGCGATTTGAGGGTGCTGAACGCCGCTGGCTTCAACAATAATGCTGATGGCACGGAAGCCGGGCGCTAGCGCAATGACGGTCAGTTCAACCGTGGGAGAAAATGAAAACATCGCCGTACCTTGTGAGTGAATACTGGATGAAGTGTAGTGATGGATAACCGTCGCTGCCCGCAGGAAGTCAGAAAGCAGACCAGATAAAAATCCAGGAATATGCCTAATTCACGTTTAATCCAGCGAGATTTCCAGCACGGCTGCGTTAACTGTCTATACTGAAACTGGACTTGATAATTAGTGAGGGAATCATGAAAAAGACGATTATTGCACTTTCTGCTCTGATGCTGGCTGCTCCGGTCTTTGCGGCAACTACACATGCTACCGATGAAACAGTGGCTGAAGCCCATAAAGGCGCAGACACCGCAAAAGAGAAACTGCATAAGGCGCAGAACCAGGGCGCAGAGCAGAAGCTGAAAGCAGAACATGCCGCTGAAGGTAAAAGCGAAGCGACCACCAGCAAAATCAGCGAAGGTTCGCAAAAAGCCTGGCACGGTACCAAAGAGGGCAGCGAAAAGGCCTGGGATAAAACCAAGCAGGGCGCTGAAGACCTGAAAAACAAAGCGACAAACTAATAAGAAATGGCCGGTTTTACCGGCCATTTTTTTTATCCTCTTTCTGCTTTTAACCCAACCATTCCCCGTCCGGCCAGCAGCGACAGCGCCGCCATCAGCAAAATCCCCAGACAGTAATAGTTAGCCGTTGCGGCCAGACCCAGCAGTGGAACCGCAGATCCTGCCAGCATGGCCGGTAGCGCAAAGGCGAGATAGCTTTCAACCAGAAAAGCGGCAAACAGCCCGGCGCGCTCATGGCTCTCTGCCAGCGGCATAACGATTTTCATGATGGTCGAGAAAATTGAGCCGAATCCCTGCCCGGCAATCGCCGTACCCAGAAACAGCAGTAGGGTGAGGTGATGATTGATACCCATCAGCGTGATGCTGACCCCGGTCATCAAAGCCATGGTGCCGATAAACAGCGCGCGCTGCGGCGGCCAGCGACGGAAGATGAACACCGACGCTGTTGCGCTCAGCATCAGCGTGGCCACGACGGAACCGCCGACAAACGGCGAGCCTGTTCCAGTTGCCAGGATCACCAGCGTTGGCATCAGCGACAGATAAAATCCCCCCAGCGCCCAGGTCGCGATATTGACTGGCAACATGCGCAGCAGCGGCCCCAGCGCGCGCGGTGGTATAGCAATCTGTGGTTTCAGCGCGCGCAGCGCGCCGGGCACAGGCGTAACGGTTTCAGGTATAAAAGGCAGCAGAACAAGCGCGAGCAGCATCAGCGCAAACAGCAGGGCATAGATCGAAACGGTGGGAAAAGGGGCAAAGGCCACCAGAATCGCGCCTGCCAGGCTGCCCGCCAACAGGCCAAGAAATGCCGTGATGGAATTTAACAGTGGACCACGCACCTTATCGCCATCGAGAATAGCCGCGCCAAAGGCCGGCAATGCCATACCCGTTGCCAGGCCCTGAACAATGCGCGCCATAATCAACATATCGGCGGAGTGTGCCAGCATAAATATCGCCAGCGCCGCCGCGTTGCACAGCAGCGCGGCCAGCATCATGGCACGACGGCCGATATAGTCAGACAGCCGGCCCAGGGTCAGCAGCGCCAGCAGAAGCGCAAAGGCATAGCTGGCAAAAACCACCGTAATGGTTACCGGTGATAAATGGTACAGACTGCGATAAAGCGGATAGAGCGGTGTTGGCGCACTGCTGGTAGCCGAGAACAGCATGGCACCAACAAAGCCGTACAGGGTGATGCGCGCGGCGTCGGCGGCGGGCAGAGTAAGAGAAGAGGAAGACATGGTTATCACCTTAAAGCAAAGAATTAGCTTTAAGGAAGGTATACTTGCATTTTGTCATTAACGCAATATCTTTGCATTAAACAATTTTCGTATCAGTAAAGCTATCCAGAGGAGAAAAAATGGCCAGGGAGATGATCAGACAGGGCGGACGTAGCGCGCGTATTCAGGAGGAAGTGCATAAAGCCGTTAATGCCTTGTTGAAGACGCGTGACCGTAGCGAAATTACGGTACCTATGGTGGCAGAATTAGCGGGCGTTACGCCTTCTACCCTCTATCGTCGCTGGGGAGATCTTTCTCAACTGCTTGCTGACGTAGCGGTGGCACACATGCGCCCGATCGGTGAGCCCGAAGATACCGGTAATATGCAGCATGATATCGAAACGTTTATTGTGCAATACGCGGAAGAGATGTCGTCAAAAGTCGGGCGGCAAATGCTGGCGGATATTATTGGCAGCGGCGGTGGCAGTGCGACAGTTAAGTGCTGCGGCTTTACTTATCTCCATCTGGAAACACTCAACCATCGCGCCCTGGCGCGCGGCGAAGCGGGGTTTTCCGTTGATGACGCGGTGGACGTTGTCGTTGCGCCGGTGATTTACCATATCCTGTTTGAAGACCGCGAACCCACACCTGACTACTGCCGGGAACGGGTTGAACGGCTGTTTCAGCGCTGAACACAGGTAAGCCACCGTTGCGCTGACCAGCCTAAAGTATAAAAAATGAGCGCGTAGAAGAGTAACTCTGCTCATAGTTACAACATACTAAAAATATTTACCTCACTGCCGCAGCAATCAACCTCCGCAGCAGCCACAAAAATTCCAGCAGGGAAAACCAGTTAGCGAAAGGACCCGCCATTAATAACCCTGTTGATAATTAGCCCGGCCAGATTTATTTTCCCTACGATAATAATCCATGCCAAAAAAAGATCGGCACTATGTCGGGTGCTGATCACAAAAAAATAAAACCTTTTCTCGTTGTATATTTGAATAAATAGCGATAGCGTATTGCAATCATTTGCAGGTAATTTTATAAAAAAAGTGGGCCTTTTCTTTAAAAAGGCCGCCAGATGGATGATAAATAACAATGAAAAGGCATATTTCCCGATTAATTTATTTTTCTTTTGATTCTCATCAACTTGCCGCTTCGCAAATCGATGCATGTAATTTTCACCCAGATAAAATATACCTAATATTAGGTAGTTAGCGCAACAGGCCTTTACCACCAACTCTCTGATGCTTTGCGCTGAATCATAAAAGCCCCTACAAATCCTCTTGTTTTTTTAGCCTCCTGCGTTAGGCTTATTAACCATTCTACAGGGCGAAATAACTCGCCAAATAACGGCCCCTGATGCATTTCGAATCTGCCGTTGACTCACTCATTAATCGTAAAGGGGTGACTAACGCCATCATCCTTTTAATACGTATTTATTTTTATAAATGCGTTAATTCAGTTTCTTATTCATTAATTTTTTATTACGACTTGCAGACAGCGGGATAGATCCGTCTGCTGCTTATTGGGAGGACATGTGAGTGTAAAATCTCATTCTGATCACGGCGCGCTGGAAAACTGGTTGCCCGAGAATCAGCAATTCTGGGAAAGCCAGGGTAAACATATTGCGCGACGTAATTTGATTATTTCCGTCTGTGCACTGCTACTGGCATTCTGCGTCTGGATGCTGTTTAGCGCCGTTGCCGTCAACCTTAATCGGGTAGGGTTTAATTTCACCGTCGACCAGCTGTTCCTGTTAACCGCTTTGCCTTCTTTGTCCGGCGCGTTATTCCGTGTCCCATACTCTTTTGTTGTGCCGGTTCTGGGCGGGCGTCTGTGGACAGTTATCAGCACCGCCGTGCTGATTATTCCCTGCGTGTGGCTAGGATTCGCTGTGCAGGACCCGACAACGCCTTACAGCGTATTTATCATCATTTCACTGTTCTGCGGTCTGGCAGGGGCAAACTTCGCCTCCAGCATGGGCAACATCAGCCTTTTTTACCCGAAAAGCAAACAGGGATCGGCGCTGGGCATTAACGGCGGCCTCGGCAATCTGGGCGTTAGCGTTATGCAGCTGATTGCGCCCTTAATCATCGTGGTGCCTTTCTTTGTCGGCGGCGTTTCACTTGAGGATGGCAGCCAGATCTGGCTGGCGAATGCGGCCTGGATTTGGGTGCCGCTGCTGGCGATGGCAACCCTCGCAGCCTGGACCGGTATGAACGATATTGCCGGGATGCGTGCTTCACTGCGTGACCAGCTGCCGGTGCTGAAACAGGGCCATCTCTGGACGCTCGGTATGCTCTATCTGGCGACGTTCGGTTCCTTTATCGGTTTCTCAGCCGGGTTTGCTATGCTGGCGAAAACCCAGTTCCCACAGGTCGATATTATCCATCTGGCCTTCTTCGGGCCGTTCCTGGGCGCGCTGGCGCGTTCAGCGGGCGGTTTCCTCTCCGATAAGTTTGGCGGTGTGCGCGTCACCCTTATCAGCTTCGCGCTGATGACCTTTTTCTCAGCCCTGTTGTTTCTTACTCTGCCGGGCACCACGGGCGGATCGTTCCTCAGCTTCTACATCGTCTTTATGGGGCTGTTTCTGACGTCTGGCCTCGGCAGCGGCTCAACCTTCCAGATGATTGCGGTGATTTTTCGCCAGATCACCCTGGAGCGTATGACCAAACGGGGACGCACGCCTGAAGAGGCGCAGCACGCAGCGGTGACCGACACGGCTGCCGCGCTGGGCTTTATTTCTGCACTGGGCGCGGTGGGGGGATTCTTTATCCCGAAAGCCTTTGGTACCTCGCTGACGCTGACCGGTTCGCCCGTTGGCGCAATGAAAATTTTCCTCATCTTTTACATCGTCTGTCTGCTGGTGACATGGCTGCTGTATGGCCGTCGCAAAACCCATAACAACTAAGCAGAGCAATGAGCACTAACCATACTGGAGATGCGCAATGAGTAAACTTCTCGACCGCTTCCGCTATTTCAAGCAGAAAGGCGACAGTTTCGCAGAGGGTCATGGGCAGGTGTACAACACCAACCGCGACTGGGAAGACAGTTACCGGCAGCGCTGGCAATACGACAAAATCGTGCGCTCAACGCACGGCGTGAACTGTACGGGTTCCTGTAGCTGGAAAATCTACGTCAAAAACGGCCTGGTGACCTGGGAAACGCAGCAGACTGACTACCCGAGGACGCGTCCCGATCTGCCGAACCATGAGCCGCGCGGCTGTCCACGCGGGGCCAGCTACTCCTGGTATCTTTACAGCGCCAACCGGCTGAAGTATCCGCTGGTGCGCAAGGTACTGCTGGAGATGTGGCGTGACGCGCTTGCGCAGCATAGCGATCCGGTTGAAGCCTGGAACGCGATTATGACGGACAGCGAAAAGAGCAGAACCTACAAGTCGCAGCGCGGCCATGGCGGGTTTGTCCGTGCCAACTGGAAAGAGATGAACCAGCTGATCGCGGCTGCCAATATCTGGACCATCAAAAATTATGGTCCGGATCGCGTTGCCGGTTTCTCACCCATTCCCGCGATGTCGATGGTCTCCTACGCGGCAGGTACGCGCTATCTGTCACTGATTGGCGGCACCTGCCTGAGCTTTTACGACTGGTACTGCGATCTTCCGCCCGCATCACCGATGACATGGGGCGAACAGACCGACGTGCCGGAGTCCGCTGACTGGTACAACTCCAGCTATATCATCGCCTGGGGCTCTAATGTGCCGCAGACGCGTACGCCAGACGCCCACTTCTTTACCGAAGTGCGCTACAAAGGCACCAAAACGGTGGCCATCACGCCTGACTATTCAGAAGTAGCCAAGCTGAGCGATCAATGGCTGGCGCCGAAGCAGGGCACCGACAGCGCGCTGGCGATGGCGATGGGCCATGTGATCCTCAATGAGTTCCATCTAAAAAACCCCAGCGACTACTTCCTGAACTACGCGCGCCACTATACCGACATGCCGATGCTGGTGCTGCTGGAACCGCGTGAAGATGGCAGCTACGTGCCGGGACGCCAGCTGCGTGCGGCGGATCTCGCCGATGCCCTTGGCGAAGAGAACAACCCAGAGTGGAAAACGGTCGCTTTCAACCAGTCAGGCGAACTGGTGGTGCCAAACGGCTCAATCGGTTTCCGCTGGGGCGAGAAGGGCAAATGGAACCTGGAGCCGAAAGCAGCAGGAACGCCGACGCAGCTTAACCTCTCGCTGCTGGATCAGCATGACGCGGTACTGGATGTCGCTTTCCCCTATTTCGGTGGCGTTGAGAACCCCCATTTCCGCCATGTGAAGCAGGACGACGTGCTGCTGCATAAGGTCCCGGTGAAAACCCTGACGCTGGCCGACGGCCGCGAGCTGCCGGTCGCCTCGGTCTATGACTTAACGCTGGCGCATTACGGCCTCGATCGCGGTCTTGACGACGTGAACTGCGCACGCGACTACAACGATATTCGCGCCTACTCTCCCGCCTGGGCAGAGCAGATTTGTGGCGTGCCGCGCAGCCAGATTGAAAAAATCGCGCGTGAGTTCGGCGAAACCGCGCACAAAACCCACGGGCGTTCGATGATCATCGTCGGCGCCGGCATGAACCACTGGTATCACATGGACATGAACTACCGTGGGCTGATCAATATGCTGGTGTTCTGCGGCTGTGTCGGCCAGACCGGCGGCGGCTGGGCGCACTATGTGGGCCAGGAGAAACTGCGCCCGCAAACCGGCTGGACACCACTGGCGTTCGCGCTTGACTGGAACCGCCCGCCGCGTCAGATGAACAGCACCTCGTTCTTCTACAACCACGCCAGCCAGTGGCGCTTTGAGAAATTACAGGTGAGCGAACTGCTGTCGCCGCTGGCAGACGCCAGCCAGTACAGCGGCCAGCTGATCGACTTCAACGTGCGCGCCGAACGTATGGGCTGGCTGCCATCCTCACCGCAGCTCGGTATCAACCCGCTGCGCATTGCTGAGGAAGCGAAACGTTCCGGCCAGTCAGAGCAGGCATGGACCGTGGATGCGCTGAAATCCGGTAAGCTGCGCATGGCGTGTGAAGATCCTGACAACGGCAGCAACCATCCGCGCAACATGTTTATCTGGCGCTCGAACCTGCTCGGCTCATCGGGTAAAGGCCACGAATATATGCTGCGCTATCTGCTCGGCACTGACAGTGGCATTCAGGGCGAACCGTTAGGCGATGATGATGAGCGTCCGGAAGAGCTGGAGTGGCGCAGCGCCGCGCTGGAGGGCAAGCTCGACCTGCTGGTCACGCTCGACTTCCGTATGTCGAGCACCTGCCTGTTCTCCGACATCGTCCTGCCTACCGCCACCTGGTATGAAAAAGACGATATGAATACGTCGGACATGCATCCGTTTATTCACCCGCTCTCGGCGGCGGTCGATCCCGCCTGGGAGTCGAAAAGCGACTGGGAAATCTATAAAGGGATTGCCAAAACCTTCTCCGAACTGTGCGTTGGCCATCTCGGCCAGGAAACGGACGTGGTGCTGCAACCGCTCCAGCACGACTCGCCGGGAGAACTGGCCGCTGGCGACGTGCGCGACTGGAAGAAAGGCGAATGCGACCTGATCCCAGGCCAGACCGCGCCGCAGATCATCAGCGTGCAGCGCGACTATCCGGCCGTGTATGAGCGCTTTACCTCAGTCGGCCCGCTGCTGGAAAAACTGGGCAACGGCGGCAAAGGCATCAGCTGGAACACCGATAAAGAGGTCGATCTGCTACGTCGCCTGAACTACACCAAACAGGAGGGCGTTGCCAAAGGGCAGCCGATGATCAACAGCGCCATCGACGCCGCCGAAGTGATTCTGACGCTGGCGCCGGAAACCAACGGCCAGGTGGCCGTGAAGGCCTGGCAGGCGCTGGGAGAGTTCACCGGTCGCGATCACACCCACCTGGCGCAGCCAAAAGAAGAGGAGAAAATCCGCTTCCGCGATATTCAGGCGCAGCCGCGCAAAATCATCTCCAGCCCGACCTGGTCTGGCCTGGAAGATGAGCATGTCTCCTACAACGCCGGTTACACCAACGTGCATGAGCTGATCCCGTGGCGCACGCTCTCTGGCCGCCAGCAGCTCTATCAGGATCATCCGTGGATGCGCGCCTTTGGCGAAGCGTTCTGTGCCTACCGTCCGCCGGTCGATACGCGCAGCGTGCAGAACCTGGAGCATATCCCGTCCAACGGCTTCCCCGAGAAGGCGCTCAACTTCCTGACGCCGCACCAGAAATGGGGCATTCACTCCACCTACAGTGAAAACCTGCTGATGCTGACGCTGTCGCGCGGCGGCCCGATTGTCTGGATGAGTGAAGTCGATGCCAAAGAGCTGGGCATTGAGGATAACGACTGGATTGAAGTGTTCAACGCCAACGGCGCGCTGACGGCGCGTGCGGTAGTGAGCCAGCGCGTACCGGCAGGCATGACCATGATGTATCACGCGCAGGAACGTCTGATGAATATTCCTGGTTCAGAAATCACCGGCCAGCGAGGCGGTATCCATAATTCGGTAACGCGCGTCTGCCCGAAACCGACCCATATGATCGGCGGCTACGCCCAGCTGGCTTACGGCTTCAACTATTACGGCACCGTCGGCTCCAACCGCGATGAATTTATCATGGTGCGCAAGATGAACAAGGTGAACTGGCTGGATGATGAAGGCCGCGATCAGGTACAGGAGGCGACAAAATGAAAATCCGCTCTCAGGTCGGCATGGTGTTAAATCTGGATAAGTGCATCGGCTGTCATACCTGCTCCGTCACCTGTAAAAATGTCTGGACCGGACGTGAAGGGATGGAATACGCCTGGTTCAACAACGTTGAAACCAAGCCGGGCGTTGGCTATCCCCATGCCTGGGAAGATCAGGAAAAATGGCGTGGCGGCTGGATCCGCACCATTAAAGGCCGGCTGGTGCCGCGTCTCGGCAATCGCTCATCGGTAATGGCGAAAATCTTCGCTAACCCGGTAGTGCCAGGCATCGACGACTATTACGAGCCGTTCACCTTCGACTATCAGCATCTGCATACCGCGAAAGCGGGTAAGCACCAGCCGACGGCGCGTCCGCGTTCGCTGATCAGCGGCCAGCGCATGGACAAAATCCAGGGCGGGCCGAACTGGGAAGAGATCCTGGGCGGCGAGTTCAGCAAACGCTCGGCGGATAAAAACTTCGAGGCGATGCAGAAGGAGATGTACGGCCAGTTCGAAAACACTTTCATGATGTATCTGCCGCGCCTGTGCGAGCACTGCCTCAATCCCAGCTGCGCGGCCACCTGCCCAAGCGGCGCGATCTACAAGCGTGAAGAAGATGGCATTGTGCTGATCGATCAAGATAAATGTCGTGGCTGGCGTCTCTGCATCAGTGGCTGCCCGTACAAAAAAATCTACTTCAACTGGAAAAGCGGCAAGTCAGAAAAATGCATCTTCTGCTATCCGCGCATCGAGTCGGGTATGCCTACCGTCTGCTCAGAAACCTGTGTGGGACGTATCCGCTATCTCGGCGTGCTGCTCTATGACGCCGATAAGATTGCCGAAGCGGCCAGCACCGAGCATGAAACCGATCTCTATGAACGCCAGTGTGATGTGTTCCTCGATCCCAACGATCCAGCCGTGATTGAAGAGGCGTTGAAACAGGGTATTCCGCAGAACGTCATTGACGCGGCACAGGCGTCACCGGTATGGAAACTGGCGATGGACTGGAAGCTGGCACTGCCGTTGCACCCGGAATACCGCACGCTGCCGATGGTCTGGTATGTGCCGCCGTTGTCACCCATTCAGTCGGTTGCCGACGCGGGTGGGCTGGTATCGCAAACCAGCGTACTGCCCGATGTGGAAAGCCTGCGTATTCCGGTGCAGTACCTCGCTAACCTGCTGAGCGCAGGTGATACCGGGCCGGTTCTGCGCGCGCTGAAACGCATGATGGCAATGCGCCACTACAAACGTGCGCAGAGCGTGGAAGGCGTCACCGATACGCGTGCGATTGAAGAGGTGGGCCTGAGCGAAGCGCAGGTAGAAGAGATGTACCGCTACCTGGCGATTGCCAACTACGAAGACCGCTTCGTGATCCCGACCAGCCACCGTGAGCTGGCGCATGAAGCTTTCCCGGAACGCAATGGCTGCGGCTTCACCTTCGGTGACGGCTGCCATGGCAGCGACACCAAATTCAACCTGTTCAATAGCCGCCGTATTGATGCGATCAACATCGGCGACAAAGCAGGAGGTGAGTAATGGCGCTGATTAAAATTATCGCCCTGCTGCTGGAGTATCCCGACGAAGCGCTATGGCAGGAGCGTGACGAGGTGTACGAACGGGTGGCCGCCCAGCAGCCTGCGCTGCTGCCGTTCGTGGAACGCTACTTTGCCACGCTGCCACTGGATATGCAGGCGGAATGGTGCGCGCTGTTTGAACGCGGACGCGCGACCTCAATGCTGCTGTTTGAGCATGTGCACGCAGAGTCGCGCGATCGTGGCCAGGCGATGGTCGATCTGATGGCGCAGTACGAACGCGCCGGACTGGAACTCGACTGCCGTGAACTGCCGGACTATCTGCCGCTCTATCTGGAGTACCTCAGCATGCAGCCTGTTGCCGATGCGCGACAGGGGCTGCTGGATGTGGCACCGATTCTGGCGCTGCTCGGCGGACGCCTGAAAGAGCGCGACAGCGACTTCAGCCTGCTGTTTGACGCACTGCTACAGGTGGCGAACAGCCCGCTCAGCAGCGAAAGCGTTGCTGCGCAGGTTGCGGGAGAAGAGCGCGACGATACGCCAGCCGCGATGGATGCGGTCTGGGAAGAGGAGCAGGTGAAGTTCATCGACGACAACGCCTGCGACAGTTCGGCACAACAGCAACATCAGCGGCGTTTTCGCGATGAAGCCGCGCCGCAATATCTTGATCTCTCCGCTGGAGGAACAGCCTGATGCACTATTTAAATGTGTTGTTCTTTGATATTTATCCCTATCTGTGTGGCACGGTGTTTCTGGTGGGAAGCTGGCTGCGTTACGACTACGGCCAGTACACCTGGCGCGCCTCATCCAGCCAGATGCTGGATAAAAAGGGCATGCGCTTTGCCTCAAACGTGTTCCATATCGGCATTCTCGGCATCTTCTTCGGCCATCTGTTTGGGCTGCTGACGCCGCACTGGATGTACGAGCCGTTTCTCGCTATTGCCACCAAGCAGAAAATCGCCATGGGCGCTGGCGGCGTGTTCGGTATTATGACGCTGGTTGGCGGATTCCTGCTGCTGAAACGCCGTCTGCTGAACCCGCGTATCCGCGCAACCTCGACGCGTGCAGACATAGTCATCCTCGGTATTCTGGTGGTGCAGTGCACGCTGGGGCTCTCCTCGATTCTCTTCTCCATGCACCATCTCGACGGTGTTGGCATGATGAAGCTGGTTGGCTGGGCGCAGGCGATTGTGACGTTCCAGGGCAGCGCGTCTGAGTGGCTGGATGGGGTAGAGTGGATTTATCGCGTTCATCTGGTGCTCGGCATGACGATCTTCCTCATCTTCCCGTTCACGCGTCTGGTCCACGTCTGGAGCGCGCCGGTAGAATATTTTACCCGCCGTTATCAGGTGGTCAGAGCCCGCCGTTAATCATTGTCTTTTGCGCCAGCTGAGGTCAGGGCTGGCGCGCTATTACTCCTGCCTCTGATTGACTTTCCTGTTCATTACGCTGAATTGACAGTAATAGAGATAGCGCCGTTTTTTTTAAGTTATTTAACATTTTTATTAACTCTTTTGAGTTTCAAGATGCGACAGAGATCGCATTCTTCCCTACGCTCTATCTCAGGTGATAATAAAAGGTGAAGCGTGCATGTTAATAAAAATGAAGCGAGAGCGATCGCATACGGAAGACCGTTATCTTGCTGTCTGGCTGGCTACGGCTGCTGGCCTGCTCAATGCCATGGCATTGGGCGCATTTGGTTTTTTTCCCTCCCATATGTCGGGCAACACGTCGCAGCTTTCCAGCGAATTTAACAATAGTGACTTGCGCGATCTCACTTTTCTGGGTTGTTTGCTGCTGGCCTTTGTCGCGGGTGCGGTCAGCGCGCGCCTGGCAGTTATTGCTGGCATTAAAAACAATCTGCGCACCATATTTTGCCTGGTGCTGGTCGCCGAAGGCATTGCGCTGCTGTGCCTGTCGTTGTTTGAGATCTTTTTCTACTCGTCCAGGAATAACCGGGAAGTGCTGGTGCTGCTGGGTTTCCTGATGGGTGTGCACAATTCTACCTCAACGCAGTTATCTAACGGGCGCGTACGTGCCACGCATATTACCGGGACACTGACCGATGCGGGCATCTCGCTGGCTTCCGTGCTCAGCGCCGTCCTGCGCCGCGATCCCTCAAAGAACGCGCATGCGCAAAAGAAGCAGCTGAAAACGCATCTGACCACTATTTTCTCATTCCTGGGTGGCGGCATCGCCGGGCTCTGGTTATTTCGTCTGGCTGGCTTTCACGCTATGGCCACGCTGGGCGCAGTCCTTATTCTGCTGGCGCTGGTCTCAATGGCGCTGACCCTGATGAAAGTCAGGAGAACAGCGCTGGTCAAAGCGCGCGGAGTGAAATGATCATTTAGCGGCTTTTAATCCTTTAGTTACAAATCAGTGCCTGAGCGCAACGGATTGCGCTAACAACCTTCCTATACTTTCCCCAGTTCTGCATTCCATTCACCCAGCCCGCAAGGGCTTCTGCAACGGGGCTAATTATGATCACGCTTCATCACGCCATTAAGATTGCCGCGCCGCGCCCTGCGGTTTACGACGCGCTCACCACTCCTGAAAAAATGGCCGCCTGGCATGCGGGCCATGTAGAGGGCGACATTGCCGAAGGCAAACGCCTTACGCTGCGGCCGAAACCAGACACCCATTTTAGCTGGCGTACCGAGACGCTAGAGACGAACAGGCGCATCGTGCAAACCTCGCTGGTCGAAACCGACAGCCATGCGGGCAAGACGCTCAGTTTTCAGCTCTCCGACCTGGAGGATGGACGCACGCTGGTTGTGCTGACGCACGGTGAATGGACGGAAGAAGATCCCCATCTGCCGTTTTGTAACACCTACTGGGGCGAAGTGCTGCATCACCTGAAAACCTTTCTGGAAACCGCTTAAGGAGAAGCCACATGCCGCAGAAAAAACCTGACAGTTATCGCATCGTCAAACCCGGCGAACCGCACCCACAGGGCTGGCAGGTACCGCCAGTTAACGATCTCCGCTCCGCCATTGAACTGTTGAAAACCTTGCCGGGCCACTACATTGAAACCGATCGCGAAGTCGATCCCAACGCTGAGCTGGCGGGCGTATATCGCTACATTGGCGCAGGTGGCACCGTGATGCGGCCGACGCGGATCGGCCCGGCGATGACGTTCAATAAGATCAAAGGTTTTTCAGATGCGCGCGTGCTGGTGGGATTAATGGCGAGCCGCGAGCGGGTGAGTGCGCTGCTGGGCGCGCCGGTGCGTGAGCTGGGCATCCAGATGGCAGAAGCGCGCAGGAACGTCACGCCACCGGTTATGGTAGATAAAACGCAGGCACCCTGCCAGCAAGTTGTTTATCACGCCGAAGATGAGGGCTTTGATCTGCGCAAAATTCTTCCCGCGCCGACCAATACCAGCGAAGATGCAGGCCCTTATTTTTGCCTGGGGTTAGTGCTCGGCAGCGATCCTGACGATCGTGATAACGCCGACGTCACTATTCACCGCCTGTGCGTGCAGAACAAAGATGAGCTTTCAATCTTTTTTGCGCCAGGCCGCCATATTGATGCGTTCCGCCAGAAAGCCGAAGCCGCCGGTAAACCGCTGCCCGTGTCGATTAATATGGGGCTGGACCCGGCTATCTATATCGGCGCGGAATTTGAAGCACCGACAACGCCGTTCGGTTTTAACGAGCTGTGCGTGGCAGGCGGCTTACGCGGCCAGCCGGTCGAACTGGTTGAATGTCTGAGTGTGAACCAGCGTGCGATTGCCCGCGCGGAAATTGTGATAGAAGGGGAGATCCTGCCAAACGTGCGCGTGGAAGAGGATCAGAACAGCCATACCGGCAAAGCCATGCCGGAGTTTCCTGGCTACACCGGCGAAGCCAACCCCTCATTGCCGGTCATTAAGGTTAAAGCGATCACCACACGGCAAAACCCTATCCTGCAAACGCTGGTTGGTCCGGGTGAAGAGCATGTCAGCCTGGCGGGCATTCCTACTGAGGCCAGCATCCATATCGAATGCGAAGATGCCCTACCGGGACTGGTTAAAAACGTTTATGCCCACAGCGCTGGCGGCGGAAAATTTCTGGCGGTGTTGCAGGTGCAGAAGCGCAACGCGGGCGATGACGGCATGACGCGGCAGGCAGCACTGATTGCGCTGGCCGTTTATCGTGAACTAAAAAACGTGATCCTGGTGGATGAGGATGTTGATCTCTTCGATACCGATGATGTGCTTTGGGCGATGCAGACACGCTACGTCGGCGATCTTGATACGCTGTTTGTACCCGGCGTGGCGGGGCACGTTCTCGATCCGTCCCAGCAGCCTTTTTACGATCCGCGCCTGACGGCGAAGGGCACGACCAGTAAAACTATTTTTGACTGCACGGTGCCCTACCATCTGAAAGAGCACTTTGTCCGCGCGCAGTTTAAAGAGGTTGATGCCAGCTTGTGGGCACCTGAGCTGTTCAAGAAGTAAGGCCAATAAAAAAGCCGATAACCTGCGTTATCGGCTTTTGCGTTCAACCACTGGCGGTTAGCCTACCAGCGGTTTCGCGGTTTTCTCAACCAGCGCCAGCAGGACTTTGACATCCTCCAGCGTGACGGTCGGGTTAAGCAGCGTCAGCTTCAGGCAGGTCACGCCGTTGTGCTCGGTCACGCCGACGTTAGCACGACCCGACTCCAGCAGCGCGTCACCGATACGCTGGTTCAGCAGCGCGGTCTCGGCGAGATCGCGGCAGCCGGTTTCCGGATGGAAACGGAACAGCACGCTTGCCAGCTGCGGCTTCATCACCAGCTCCAGCAGCGGGTGCGCGGTGACATATTTCGCCACCTGCTGCGCCAGGGTAACGCCGTGATCGATGATCGCCGCATACTGCTTCTGGCCCAGCGCTTCCAGACCCATCCACAGCTTCAGCGCGTCAAAACGGCGCGTGGTCTGCAGAGATTTCGATACCAGGTTCGGTACGCCCGCCTCTTCGTCAAACTCAGAGTTCAGGTAAGCCGCCTGGTAACGCATCAGCTCGTAGTTCGCCGCATCTTTCAGCAGGAATGCGCCACAGCTGATGGTCTGGAAATACTGCTTGTGGAAGTCCAGGGTAACGGAATCCACCAGCTCAAGGCCGTCCAGATAGTCGCGATATTTTTCTGACAGCAGCAGTGCGCCGCCCCAGGCTGCATCGACGTGCACCCAGATATTGCTCTGGGCCGCCAGCGCAGCGATGTCGCGCAGCGGATCGATCGCGCCCGCATCGGTAGTCCCTGCGGTGGCAACGATCGCCAGGATCTGCTCACCGTTGGCTTTCGCCTCGGCGATTTTCTCGGCCAGATCGGTCACGTCCATACGTGCGTACTCATCGGTTTTCACCTGAGTCACACACTGGTATCCGAGGCCGAGCAGCGCCATATTCTTCTGCACAGAGAAGTGCGCGTTCTCAGAGCAGAACACTTTCAGCTTGCGCAGATCGCCTGCCAGGCCATCCTGCTGCACTGAGTGACCCTGACGCGCAAAGAAGGCGTCACGCGCCAGCATCAGGCCCATCAGGTTGCTCTGGGTGCCGCCGCTGGTGAAGACACCGGCGTCGCCCGCTTCATAGCCAACCTGGGCGCGCAGCCACTCGATCAGCTTCATCTCAATGATGGTGGCTGACGGGCTCTGGTCCCAGGAGTCCATGCTCTGGTTGGTGGCGTTAATCAGCACTTCCGCCGCCTGGCTTACCACCAGGCTCGGGCAGTGCAGATGCGCGACACACTGCGGATGATGTACCGCCAGGCTGTCTTTCAGGAAGAACTCGACCGCGCGCTCAATAGCAGCCTGGTTGCCCAGGCCGGTCGGGTTAAAGTCCAGCGCGATACGCTCGCGCAGTTCCGCGACGGTTTTACCCTGGTACATTTCAGGCTGCTTCAGCCACTCAACAACGGCTTTGCTGCTCTGCTCAATGACCTGCTGGTAAGCCTCAATGCTCTGTGCAGAACCGGCCAGGATCGGATTTAATTCAGACATGATTCAATTCCGCTCCACTTAAACCGGCTGCACGCCAGCGGCCAGCAGCGCCTGCTCGAACTTGTCGAGGAACACTTCCAGCTCCTGATTGGTGATCAGCAGGGAAGGCAGCAGACGCAGCACGCAACCGTGACGGCCGCCGCGCTCAAGGATCAGACCCGCTTCGAAGCACTTCTTCTGCAACAGGGCAGAGAGGTCGCCGTCTGCCGGGTAGCAGCCCAGCTGATCTTTGGCTTCGTTCGGCTTAACGATCTCAATACCGATCATCAGGCCCAGGCCGCGTACGTGGCCAATAACCGGGAAGCGTTTCTGCATCTCAGCCAGCTTGCCTTTCAGCCACTCGCCTTGCTCAGCCACTTTACCGGCGATGTTCTGGTCTTTCAGGATCTTCAGCGTAGTCAGGCCGGTGGCCATTGCCAGCTGGTTGCCACGGAAGGTACCGGTGTGGTGGCCCGGTGCCCAGGCGTCGAACTGCTTCTTAATGCCCAGTACGGCCAGCGGCAGACCGCCACCCACAGCTTTTGACATCACGATGATGTCTGGCTGGATGCCCGCGTGTTCGAAGGCGAAGAATTTACCGGTACGCGCAAAGCCAGCCTGCACTTCGTCGATGATCAGCAGAATGCCGTGCTCTTCGGTCACTTTGCGGATGCGTTGCAGCCACTCAGCCGGAGCCGGGTTCACGCCGCCTTCACCCTGAACGGCTTCGAGGATCACCGCCGCAGGTTTGCGCACGCCGCTTTCCACGTCGTTGATGAGGTTTTCGAAGTAGTAGGTCAGTGCTTTAACGCCCGCTTCACCACCAATGCCCAGCGGGCAGCGGTAAAGGTGCGGGTAAGGCATAAACTGCACTTCCGGCATCATGCCGTTAACGGCTTCTTTCGGCGACAGGTTGCCGGTGACAGAGAGCGCGCCGTGCGTCATACCGTGGTAGCCGCCAGAGAACGCGATCACGCCAGAACGGCCGGTGGCTTTTTTCGCCAGCTTGATAGCCGCTTCTACAGCGTCTGCACCCGACGGGCCGGTGAACTGCAGTTTGTACTCTTTACCCTGTTCCGGCAGCAGCGACAGCAGGTATTCAGAGAACGCATCTTTTAACGGCGTTGTCAGATCGAGAGTATGTAACGGCAAGCCGCTGGTAATGACATTTTGGATGCTCTGCAGCACGTCAGGATGATTGTGACCCAGCGCCAGCGTACCCGCGCCTGCCAGGCAGTCGAGATACTCTTTATTGTCGGCGTCGGTGATCCATACGCCTTTCGCCTGGGTGATCGCTAACGGTAACTTGCGGGGATAACTTCTGACGTTTGATTCGAACTCAGCCTGACGGGCTAAATAGGTTTCATTGTTTGCGTTTGAAGTGGCATCTAAAGAATCAATACGGACTTTATCCGTCATCATATCTCTCCTACAACCGGGGCAATCGACTGTGCCGCAGTTGAATAAATGTAAAAAAACGGGTTACCTGATTTTAGGCGCGGCCAATATAGAGCTTTTGCCTTTCGGGCTCAATCTTTTATTTTGTTTAGATTTGTTTGTGCTTATTTAAATGAATCCTTTATAGGGTCACTGCGTGAACGGCGATCGTGCCCAGGCCTTATGACAGTAGTGTTAACAGGGTGTGAAGAGCAGGACGAGACGAAGAGTAAAGCTGGCCTAAAAAACGATAAAACGCGGAATAAACAGGCAATTAAACGGCCATTTTGCCAGCAATATAAACAAACGGCTCGGTAAAAATTATCACGTGGTAAATTAATCCGCTGCGCGAAGGTTAAGTTATATAAAAGACTTAACCTTACGTGCGGGAAACATATTTAAACTAAATTGTTAAACGCGGGATCTTTAGCGAAGCAGGAAGGGAACAAGCGCACCTGAAATGGAATCATGCAGTACCCGCTGGGCTTTAGGGTCAAGGTTGCGGTTTTGCCATAGGGTAATACCTAACGTACCAGCCGCAGGTAAAGGCGCGTCAGTGACGTGAAGGTAAGGCGGCAGGCCAATCGGCGATCGCAGCGTAATCCCCAGGCCCGCCTGAACAGCCGCCCAGATGCCGCTGAGACTCAGGCTGGTAAACGCGACGCGCCAGGCAATTCCGGCACCATCCAGCGCGGCAATCGCGCGGGAACGCATCTGACAGGGCGTATCAAACATCACCAGCGGCAGTGGCTCGCCGCTTGCCAGCAACGCAGCCACCGCTATCTGCTGCGAGGCGATCCAGGCTAGCGGGCATTCACCTAAATATTCCGCCTCATCAATGGCCTGTTCAGGTTGCCAGAGCAGGGCAATGTCGACGGTTTTTTCGATCGCGGCCTGACGCAGCACACGGTTACGTTCTACGCGCGCCGTGATGCTGAGGCCCGGATGCTGGCGGCTAAGCTGGCTCAACATATTCGGCATAATTGACTCGCCAAAATCCTCCTGCATGCCGATACGCAGCTCGCCGTTAAGCAGTTCGCTGCGAAGCGCGCGCTGTGCTTCGTCGTTCAATGCCAGCAGGCGGCGCGCATAGCTCAGCATGATCTCGCCGCCCGGCGTCAAAGCCAGCTTGCGGCCCTGCCTGACGACCAGCTCGGCACCGCACTGCGCTTCCAGTTTCTTTAGCTGGGCGCTGACGGCAGAGGTCGAGCGGCACAGCCGCTGAGCGGCGAGGGCAAAGCTGCCGTATTCAACGCCTGCAACAAAACTTCGCAGCGCATCCATATCCAGAGACGCGGGTAACTTGTTCATAATGTCCTGCTTTACGGGATAGTGAATGCTGAATAATTTGATTTTCAGGATGGTAGCAGAAGGCCACACTCATTGGGTACAAAACAATGAGCCGCCATGAGTCATCATCTTGATCGAAACAATCTTCAGCAGGCATCACCCAAACTGGCAGAGATCACTGAAACCCTGTTATTCGGCGATATCTGGCAGCGGAACGTCTTAACGCCGCGCGAGCGTAGCCTGATTACGCTGGCTTGCCTGGCTGCGTTGGGGCGTGAAAAGCAGCTGGCCTGGCATATCTGCTTTGCCGAGGAAAATGGGTTAAGTCGCGAAGAGCTTAGCGAAGCGTTCACCCACATGGCTTTTTATGCAGGCTGGCCCGCTGCCGTTACCGCTCTGGGATATTTGCCTGAGGAGAAGCGTTCATGCCGATGACACGCATTACCGTTCACCAGAACACCAGCCAATCCCGAATAGCGGCTATTTCAGAGATACTGCATCACACGCTGGTTGAAAACTTCGATGTGCCTGCGCAAGACCGGTTTCAGATCGTCGAGAAACTGCCCGCTTCACAGCGGATTTATGACAGGCATTACCTGTCCGGCGCGCGCGGCGATGGTTTCATCCTCTTCATGCTGCTTGCCGGCAAGCCGCGTACGGCAGCGCAAAAGTCCGCTTTTTGCCAACGGCTGGTGCAGCGGCTGGAACAGCAGCTGGATGTCCATCCAGACGATGTCATGGTCGTGATGCAGTTCAACACGGCGGGCGACTGGAGCTTTAGCCAGGGCCAGCTCTATGCTCAGGAGGCGCAATGATCGTTATGCATTATGGTTTCACGCTGCCAGCCGATTACGACATGGGCATTATTGAGCGTCGTATTGCAGAAAATGGCGCAAAACTTGATGGCTTTCCCGATCTCTACTTTAAAGCCTATCTCTATGCGCGCCGTGACGACGGCGCGATAGCTAACCGTTATGCACCGCTGTATGTCTGGCGCGACACAGCGGGTTTGACGCAGTTTCTGCAAAGTGCTGGCTTCGCCAGATTAGTTGCGGATTTCGGCTGGCCAACCCTTTCCCTCTGGCTGAGCCTGCACCTTCCTCCACTTAGCGCCCTACAGAAGGCGTGCTTCGCATCGCTGCATAACGATCCCATCAAACCCTACAGTGACTTAACCAGTTTGGATCGGGATGCCGCGCTAACCGGCTGGGATATTCAGAGCCAGTCGATTCTTAAAGCTGATTTCGCTGCTGACAGATCATCCCTGAGCGGAGACATTTACCGCATCGGCTATCTGGCCTGCGGCAAAACGTTATGCGAAACGCGGTAACATCCTGAAAGAATAAATTTAACATCTTTCCCTCTGCCGCCGCCGCAGTCCAGGCCTGCTCGCCTACGCTAAAAAGGTTTAGCACTGGAGAGTAACGTCGTATGAAACATCAAAACAGAAATATTGGTATTGCGCCTTATGGCGGTTCAGCAGGCGGTTGGGGTGCATTAAAAGCGGTGGCCGATGCGATTCGCGGCCAGATGTCTGTAAAGCAGGATGTGATTGCGCTGTTCAAGGTCAACCAGCCACAGGGGTTTGACTGCCCTGGCTGTGCCTGGCCCGATCCCCAGCATCGTTCCTCTTTTGAATTTTGTGAAAATGGCGCCAAGGCGGTGTCGTGGGAAGCGACGACTAAGCGCACCACACCCGAATTTTTTGCTGCCCATACCGTTAGCGAGCTGTGGCAGCGCAACGCCTTTGAGCTGGAAGGCGAAGGGCGGTTAACGCACCCGATGAAATATGATGCGGCCAGCGACACCTACCAGCCCATCGAATGGGAAACCGCGTTCAGCGAAATCGGTGCGCTGCTGCAAAGCTATGAAGATCCCGACAGCGTTGAGTTTTATACTTCTGGCCGTGCCTCCAACGAAGCGGCCTTTCTCTGGCAGCTGTTCGCCCGCGAATATGGCACCAACAACTTCCCCGACTGTTCAAACATGTGCCATGAACCGACCAGCGTCGGGTTGCCGCAGTCAATCGGCGTGGGCAAAGGCACGGTGGAGCTGGAGGATTTTGACCACTGCGATTTGGTGCTCTGTATCGGCCATAACCCCGGTACTAACCATCCGCGTATGCTGGCGACGCTGCGCGATGTCTCAAAGCGTGGCAAAACCATCGTAGCGATCAACCCATTGCGCGAACGCGGCCTGGAGCGTTTTACCTCACCGCAGAGCCCGATTGAGATGCTGTCGATGGGCTCCACGCAGCTCGCCTCTACCTACTATAAGGTGCGCGTTGGCGGCGACGCGGCCATGCTGAAAGGTGTGATGAAGTGCCTGCTGTCGATGCATGACAAGGCGCTGGCGGCGGGCAAGCCGGGCGTGCTGGATGAAAGCTTTATCAGCGAACATACCGAAGGGTTTGCCGCGCTGAAGGCTGACCTTGAAGCGACCGAATGGCCGCATATTTTGAAAGTCTCCGGCATGGAGCTCGAAGAGATCCAAAATATCGCGCATCTCTATGCCGCTGCTGAAAACACCATTATCTGTTACGGCATGGGCATCACTCAGCACCAGTATGGCACACAGAACGTCCAGCAGATTGCCAACCTGCTCCTGCTGCGCGGCAATATCGGCAAGAAGGGCGCAGGTATCTGTCCGTTACGCGGTCACTCCAACGTGCAGGGCGATCGTACCGTCGGCATTACCGAAATCCCGCCGCAGTGGATGCTGGATAATATTGAAAAAGTGTTTGGCTTCAGGCCACCGCAGAAGCACGGCCACGGCGCGGTAGCCGCGATTCAGGCGATGCGCGACGGCAAAGCTAAGGCGCTGCTCTGCCTGGGCGGCAATCTGGCGGAAGCGATTTCCGATCCGCAGGTGACGTTCGAGGCGATGCGCAAGCTCGATCTGGTGGTGCATATGGCCACCAAGCTCAACCGCTCGCACCTGCTGCTCGGCAAACATAACTATCTCTTCCCGGTCATCGGGCGTACTGAAATCGATCATCAGGCGTCGGGTGAACAGAGCGTCACGGTGGAAGACTCCATGTCGATGGTGCACGCCTCGCGCGGCACGCTGAAGCCTGCCTCGCCGCATCTTAAATCCGAACCGGCGCTGGTCGCCGCACTGGCAAAAGCCACGCTGCGCAACTCCCGCGTTGACTGGGATAAAATGGTCGGCGACTACAGCTTTATCCGCGACGCCATCGAGGCCGTCTTCCCCGGCTTTGAGGACTACAACAACCGCATTATGACACCGGGTGGTTTCCGCCTGCCGGTTCCTGCGTCGCATCGCCAGTGGATGACGCCGAGCGGCAAGGCGCAGTTTAAGGTGATGCAGGGCATCAATGAAGATCCGCGCTCGCTGAAGTGTCACGATCTGGTGTTGACCACGCTGCGCAGCCACGATCAGTACAACACCACGCTCTATGGCCTGAACGATCGCTATCGCGGTGTGACCGGCCGCCGCGATGTGCTGTTTATGTCGCCGGACGAAGCGGAAAAACGCCAGTTCCGCGTCGGTGACAAGGTCAATATGGTGGCGCTCGACCCAGAGGGAAACCGCACCGCGCGGCGTCTGGATAACCTCACCGTGGTGGTCTATGACATGGCGCCGGGTTCGGTGGCGGCTTACTACCCAGAAGCCAACGTAATGGTGCCGCTCGACAGCCACGATACGGAAAGTGGCATCCCAGCCTACAAAAGCATTCCGGTAGAGCTGGAGCTATGTGAAGCGCCCGTAGAGACATCAGGCGCGCTGCGTTAACCATAAGGCCGCTCACGCGGCCTTATTTTTTGGCAATCTCATTCAGGATGGCTAACGCGTCATCGGGCAGCGTCAGCTGCGCTGCCGCCATATTCTCGCGCAGATGTTCCGGCGAGGAGGTGCCGGGAATCAGCAGGATATTGGGCGAGCGCTGCAACAGCCATGCGAGCGCCACCTGCATCGGCGTGGCGTTAAGCTGCTGCGCGACCTGCGTAAGCTGCGTCGACTGTAAAGGCGTAAAGCCGCCGAGCGGGAAGAAAGGAACGTAAGCGATGCCCTGCGCGGCAAGCTGGTCGATCAGCGCATCGTCCTCGCGGTTGGCAAGGTTATAGAGATTCTGGACGCAGGCGATATCGGTCAGCTGCTGCGCCTCTTTTACCTGCTGCGCCGTCACGTTGCTCAGCCCAATGTGCCGGATCACGCCTTGCTCTTTTAACGCAATCAGCGCCTTAAGCTGCGGCGCCAGCGAGCCTTCCGCCGGTTTTTGCGGGTTAATCATGCTGCGCAGGTTCACGACTTCAAGTACGCCCAGATCGAGATGGCGCAGGTTATCTTCTACCGCGCTGACCAGCTCGTCAGGCGTAAAGGCTGGCAGCCAGCCGCCTTTCTCATCCCGCCGCGCCCCCACTTTTGTCACGATAATGAGATCTTCCGGATAGGGGTGCAGCGCCTTTTTGATCAGCTGGTTAGTCAGGTGCGGACCGTAAAAATCGCTGGTATCAATGTGGCGCACGCCTGCCGCGATAGCGTCGCGCAGCACCTGAATCGCCCGTGCTTCGTCTTTGGGCGGGCCGAAAACGCCGGGACCGGCTAACTGCATCGCGCCGTAACCGACACGGCCTACTTCATCGTCACCCAGACGATAGCGAAGGGAAACCTGAGACATAGCAACCTCCTGATTGAATGAACTCAGTAAGTGTAATCGTTGCGGCAAAATTAAGCAGAAAACAGGGAGGGGAGTGAAAAGCGGCCGCTCAGGCGACCGCAGGAAGTTGCGGGTAGTGGTGATGCAGCCGGCTGTCTGGCCCACACAGCATGACGTGCTGCCCTTCGCTAAGACACGTCTGGAAGTTTTGATGCATCAGCTCGGTCATGCCTGCCCCGCACCACAGCAGGTGATGTTCGTAAGGGCGCGTGCTTCTTTCTGCCGTCGCGGCCAGCACGCGAATTTCCACGCAGAACCCCATACTGCTTAACCTGATCGCCTCCAGCCAGATTTCAGTCTGGTTCCGCTCGCTCAGGCTTTCCAGCAGCAGCGGTACGGCGGCAAGGCGCGTGGCGCTACGGATTACGCAGCCAGCATGTTCGAGAATCAGCGTGTGGAAACGCGCCATGCGCCGGTCCGCGCCAAAACGCGTATCGTCTTGCAGCCACCGGTTAAGCGGTCGCAGCAGCTGGAACACGAAATCGTCGCCGGTAAAGTTGCTGGCCAGTTTGCGTAACAGCAAAGTCAGCGAGCGGTCGCTGCCAAATTCCAGCTGCCAGAGCATATCGCCACGCCTTGCCGCCCAGCCGCCGGTACGTATCGGATGTGCGGTCTCCTGCGCCATCTTGATCTCCCTGATCGTTGCGCCCTGACTGGTCAGCTGCGTCATGTTCAGCACGTCCTGTAACTGGACTTCAGACCACTCCTGGTCTGCGGTATGGCGGTTGATTAACCCGCTACGGTACCAGCGTTTTAAGTTAAGGGGATCAGCACCAGAGAGCGCGCAGATGGTTTCGGATGAATAGGTCATGTGCTCAGTCCTTAATCGGAGAGCGAATAGCCACCGGTGCATACGGTGGATGAATACACAGTGTGAACCTGAGCGGTGCCAATTGATACAGCATAAAATATTGTTTTATTTACCGTTTCGCTTATCTAGGCAAAGGTTTCGTTACTAATTAGTCACTTAGCAGTTAACGCAATGAAATGTGAATGTTTTATTTAATATGCAATTTACCGTAACTGACAACTTAAAAAGGTTATTCTCACCGCAATGACAAAGAACCGTTTCGCCCCTACTCTTTAAACGCTTTCATATGCTTAACTCATTAAGAGCATCCTAATGAGGCGGGACATGAAAAAACAAAGGAGAACGGACCGGGCGACATCCATTATCCGCTCGCTACCCAGAACTATCGCCTTATCTGGCATGTTTCTGAGCTTAGCCGTCGTCGGCCTCAACGGCTGGACGCTGCGTGAGGCCTGGCACGAAACCATCAGCCAGGCGCAACAGATGGCCGTCAACCTTTCACTTTCACAGGCTCGCCAGGCGGATGACACCCTGCTTCAGACCGAACTATCGCTGCGCGAAGTGCAGCATCAGCTGCTGGAGCAAATGTCGACAGGGATAAACGGCGCGGCCCTGAGCAAAACCATGCAGGAGTTGCAGAACCGGCTGCCCCAGCTGCACGGCCTTTTTTATTACGATGCGCAAGGAAAATGGATTGCGACGTCCGCAAAGGAGGTGCCGAAAGGCATTAATAATTCCGATCGTGAATATTTTCGCTTTCACCGCACCAATTCCCGTGACGGCGTGCATATCGGCCCGGTACTCCGCAGCCGCAGCACTGGAGAACTGGTAATACCGGTCTCGCTGCGCGTCAGTGACATGGCCGGCGGATTCAGCGGCGTGCTGCTGGCAACTATCCGGGTCGATTACTTCCGCCGTTACTACAGCTACTACGAAATGGGGCCGCAAGATGTGCTGGTCCTGATGTTGCCGGACAGTACCGTGCTCTATGCCCGGCCCATGCCTGACAGCTACATCGGGAAGAATCTCTCCTCAAGCCACCTGTTCCAGTCATTACTGGCCCAAAGTGATAAGGGTAGCGGCCAGTGGCAAGCAGCGCTTGATGGCCAGGCGCGCGTTTTCGGTTTTGCGCGCTCAGAGCGTTATTCGCTGGTGGTGGCGGCGGGTTACGACAAACAAAATCTGTTTATCAACTGGCTAAAAGGCCGGGTAGACGATCTCCTGCTCGACCTGGCGCTGCTGCTGGGGATTGTGTTGCTGGGTGCCTATGTCCTGAGCCAGGCCAGGCGCAGCGTGCGCTATCAGCAGGAACTGACCCGGCTACGCGACGAGCTAACGGCCGCTAATCTCTCACTGGAAAACCTGGCGCATGCAGACGGGCTGACCGGCCTGGCAAACCGCCGCCAGTTCGATCTCTTCCTGCAACAGAGCCTGCTTAAGGCAGCGGAACAGGCTGCTCCACTCTCGCTGATCCTGATGGATATTGACTACTTTAAGCGTTACAACGACACCTATGGGCACGTCGCCGGTGATGCCTGCCTGAAAGCGGTCGCCAGCGCGTTAAAAGGCTTGTCGCTGCGTCACACCGACAAAGTGGCAAGATACGGTGGGGAAGAGTTTGCCATTATTCTGCCGGGCGCGACGGCGCTCGATGCGCTCAACATCGCTAACGCCGCGGTTACGGCGGTCAGCGCATGCAACATCCCGCATAACTCATCCTCTATTGCCGCGCATGTTACGCTGAGTGCAGGATGCGCTACCTTTACGGCAGGAACGGAACCGCCCGATCCCCAGGCGCTGATTGAGCAGGCGGACGAGGCGCTTTATCTGGCGAAACATAGCGGCCGCAATCAGGCCAGACGCTGCGCGTAGTCATCATCCGCTTTCCGGCACGGTGCAGTAGCTTGCGACGATGTGCGCCAGCGGCTGGGGTTTGCCGATGTAGTAGCCTTGCAGGGCATCACACTCCAGCTGCTGGAGCAGTTCCATCTGCCGCGCGGTCTCGACCCCTTCGGCCGTAATACTCAGCGAGTAGGCTTTGCCGAGGCCCACCATATTTTCCACGATCTGATGCGCCTGCGACGAGTCGTCCAGCGGGAAGATAAAAGATTTATCGATTTTTATGCCGTTGAACGGGAAGGTGTGCAGATAGCTCAGCGAGGCATAGCCGGTGCCGAAGTCATCAATCAAAAACTTCACGCCCAGCGCTTTGATCGCCTGCATGACCTCCAGCGTGGTCTCTGGATCCTGCAACATGGCATTTTCCGTTACCTCTATCTCCAGCCGGTTGCCTGGCAGACCGGAAGATTCCAGCGCGACACGGATGCGTTTTGGCAGCCCTTTATCCCGGAACTCCGCCGCAGAAAGGTTAACCGACACCGCCAGTCCAGGCAGCTGGCTGCGCGCATCGTTGCACGCCTTGAGCAGCACCCAGTCGCTTAGCGCGCTGATCAGGCCGGTCTCCTCCGCCAGCGGAATAAACTGATCGGGCATCAGGATACCGTGCTGCGCATGATGCCAGCGCACCAGCGCCTCAACGGCGGTCACGCGCGCGGTGCGCACATCGTAGCGTGGCTGCCACGCCAGCCGCAGCTGCCCGGTCTGGATAGCTTCACGCAGTTCACGCTCCATCTCGCGGCGCTGCACAATTTTCTCGCCCATATCGCGCTGGAAGAAGACCCAGTTATTGCGTCCTGAGTTCTTGGCTTTATAGAGTGCAATATCGGCATAGCGCAGCAGATCGCCGGGATTGTCGGCATCCTGCGGCGCGAGCGCCACGCCGAGACTGGCACCGATAAAAACCTCACCGCCGTTTATGGCAAACGGCAGGTTTATCTGGGCAATGATGCGGCTGCACAGCTCGCCAATCTCTTCGCGGCTGTGGATGTCGGAGACGATCATAATGAACTCATCACCGCCCAGGCGGGCAGTCATACCGGCGTCGTGCAGGCAGGCGTTGAAGCGCGCTGAAACCTCATGCAGCACGCTGTCGCCAGCGGCGTGGCCGTAAAGGTCGTTGACCGGCTTGAACTTGTCCAGGTCAATCATGATCACCGCCAGCGGCCGATCGCCATGCAGGGTGGCGTTGAGTTTGCCCGCCAGGCAGGCTTTCATCTGCGCGCGGTTGGGCAAACCGGTCAGCTCATCGAACTGTGAAAGATATTTCACGCGCGCTTCAGCTTCGACCTCCAGCGTCACGTCGGTGGCCGTGCCGCGGTAGCCCGTTTTCCCCTGTGCCAGCGTGACGGGGCGCAGCGTCAGGTTACAAAAGCGGATATGCTGCTGCGCGGATCGGTAGCGACAGCGGGAGAGCGTCAGGGGTTCGCCTGGCTTTTCGCACTGCGCCAGCCGTTGCAGCAGATCCGCGTCATCGAGCAAAAACGCGCTGAGCGGCTGGTGCAGCCAGTCCTGGCTATGGTAGCCGGTCACGGCGGGGAAACGTCCGGAGATCCACGTAAAGCGCAGCTGCGCATCCGCTTCCCATATCCAGTCGGTAATGCTCTCCGCCACGTCACGAAAGCGCTGCTCGCTGGCGGTCAGCGCCTGCTGGCTCTGTTCCAGTAGAAAGGTGCTGACGTCGCTGTGGCGGGCTTTACGCAGCGCGTTGCGCATCAGCATAAAAGCGGTAAAAAAGGTGGCGCACATCAGCAGCACCAGCAGCGGCAGCAGCCAGGTCAACAGCGCGCCGCCGGGATTATCGTTCTGCCACTTAAGCTTGATACTCCCATCCCTTGTCGACATGCGGTAAACCTGCCCCACCTGTGATGCGGCATAGCGGAGCTTTTTAATCCCATACTCCGCGCCCATGCTCTCCAGCTTCGTGGGCGTAAGGCGATCAACGAAAATCATAATCGAATGGGCATCTTCTGTCTGTTCCACGCTCTGATCGCCACCTGCGGTAATCCAGGCCGCACCCACTAGCGCAACCTGACCATTTGCAGTCATAAAACGTGTTAATGCCTTGCCGTCGTTCTGTTGTAGCAATCTTTTCAGGCGTGAGAGCGGATCCAGATCCAGCCACGCCTGGAAATTCTGGCGTTGCAGTGTGCCGTCGATCACGCTGTAACGGGTTTGGCCGTCTGGCGCGATGACGAACACGCCCTCATAGCCAAAGGTCTGATAAAGCGATTCGCCCAGATTCTGATTGCGCCACGCCCAGTCAAGGTTGAGCGTACGGTGCAGGTTGTCATAAGCCTCTCCCCATTCGGCATTATCGCTCAGGTGGAAACGCATACTCTCCTCGCGGCTGGCAAAGGCCTTGTCCAGCAGCAGCATGCTGCGCTGGTCGGCTTTATCGTTAAGGTCGTCAGCCACCCACAGCAGAGCGGTCAGGGCAGCAAAGAACGACAGGCCGAGCAGGGCCAGCATAACGATCATCGGTTTTCTGACCAGGCCGCGCGCGCGTCCGTCAGCAGGCGATTGGGAGGAAGTGGAAATCATGACTATTTGCTTCACCTGAAAGAATGGATAAACAGGTATCCGGAATACATGTTGTTCTTATCGGCAGCAGAAGCGCAGGGCAACAGGTCTGTTACGCAAGAATTGTGAGGCGGTGCGGGTCCGGCGGCACGGGGCTCGCCGGATATCGAGCGGTTACTTATCTTTAGCGTTGTTTTCAAACTGCTGGGTGAGATAGGCGCTGGTGTTGTTCAGCACGCTCATCATCTTATCCAGATTGGTGAACTGGGTTTTATAGCGCGTAATGGTCGCATCAATTTTCTTGCTGGCCAGGTTGTACTGATCGGTCAGCTGATTGAGCTTTTTACTGATGTTGTCGGTCGCGCTCTGCAACACGCCTTTGCTGTTGAGGATCGCGCCCAGACTGGTTGACAGGCCAGTGGCGATGCCGCTTTTCTTACCGTCGCCCGCGAAAATGTCGCGAATGGCGTCCGGCTTCACCGACAGCGCGCTGGTCAGCTTATCCGCATCCAGCTTGAGTTTGCCGTTGGTGGGATCGGTGGTGATACCGGCCTGCGTCAGGGTCTTATAGACTGTCGATCCTGAACCGTTAGCGATAATGCTCTTTAGCTGGGTCTGGATAATACGCAGCGTGCCGTCGCCCAGCAGCGCGCCGTTTTTGGTGTCCTGATCTTTACCCGCATCGACTGGGGTGTATTTGGTCAGGTTTGCCATCGTGTCCTGCAATGCGTTGTAGGCGTCAACCCAGGCGGTGATGGCAGTTTTGGCTTTGCTGGTGTCGCTGGCAACGTTCAGCGTCGGGTTGCCGGTGGTCACATCGTTGAGCTTTAACGTGATGCCTTCAACCGCATCGCTGATAACATTGCTGCCGCTTTCAATGTGGACGTTATTAATGGTCAGGCTGGCATTTTGCGCGGCTACATTCTGCGTCATACCGCCGGTGGTTACCGACGCATCAAAACCGATGAAGCCTTGTAGGGTATCGTCATTTTCGACGCTGATGGCTTTTACCGCATGGCCGGTTCCGGTCTGGGTGGAGGTCAGCGACAGGCGATAGCTGGCATCCGATACGCGGATAATGCTGGCACTGACGCCTGCGTTCGCCTTGTTAATGGTATCGCGCAGCGCAGTGAGTGAGGTCTGATCTTTGGTCAGGTCGATACGCGTCTCTTTTCCCTCTTCAGACACGATCTTCAGTGTGCGGCTTGCCGCATCGCTACCTGCCGGTAATTTCACATCGTTTTTTGCAGCGCTGGTCAGCGTTTGCGCCTGCGCCAGCTGCGTAATGCTGATGTTGTATTTCCCGGCTACCGCACCGCCGTCAGAATCCGCGCTAAAGGCGGTGGAGCTGCTGGTGCTGGTGGTCTGGGTATAGAGACCCGCTTCCTGCAGTTTGCTGTTAGCCGTCTGGAAAGCCTGCACCGCAGTTTTTAGCGTGCCGTAGGCCGACAGTTTGGCGGTTGAGGCTGATTGCTGCTTTGAAATCGGTGCCAGAACCTGTTTCTCCGCGCTGGTGAGCTTATCCAGAATGTCGCTCAGCTTCAGCCCAGAACCGATCCCTAATGTTGAAACGCCTGCCATATCCCTTCCTTTTGGTAATAGTCGCTAACATCCGTTATCGGCAGGCTTACTTTAACCTTAAATAATTTTATTAAAATTCTTACGCAATCCTTACAAATCCCGAATCGGTAGTCATGCAATTAAATTAACTAAAGCTGAACCGCTGCCGATGATAAGGAAGCTAAACCCTCCCTGAGTGCATAAGGGCTGGGATGCACACCTTATGGAGAACAGGATGAATATCACCCAACGCCTGCTGCTGGCATTTTCGCTGCTGTTTGGCGCGATTATTTTACAGGCTGTACTGGCAATCTCGCTGCTGTCCGGTTTCCAGGAGCGCTTTGAGTACGTGCAGGCCAACGCCATTCCTTCGATTAAAGATCTGGGCAAGATGATTGACGAGAGTAACCAGCTGGCGCTGACGCTTTATAAGCACCAGAGCCAGACGGAAGATGCGAAGTTTGTCGATGTGGAAAAAGAGATCGCCGCTGGACTGGCACAAATCAAATCGCAGATCGACTACTACATGGCCAACGATATCTCCAGCGATGAGGATAAGCGGCTGACCAATGAAGCCTATCAGAACTTACAGGCCATCAGCGATCAGCTGCCGGCGTTTCTGACTGCATCGCACGCGCACCAGGACACGCTGAGCCTGGGGCTGATTGAGGGCAATGAAGGCGTTGGCGCGGCTATCCGCCAGCTGATTGCCGACTACCAGAAACAGCTGACGCTGAACATCGATATCGGCAACCAGCTGCGTGATACCAACCGTAGCCTGTTCCATACCGTACTCTGGGCAACCATCGGCGGCGTGATCGCAACGGTACTGCTGTTTGGTGCCTTCTCTACCTTTACCATCCTGCGCATTCGCCGCAGCCTGTCGGCAGTTGGCAATGTGATGGCCAGAGCCAGTGAAAATCTCGACCTGACGGTGAGCGCTGACGAAAGCCGCCGTGATGAAATTGGCAATATGGCGCGAGCCTTTAACCATCTGATGCAGCGCGTTGCCTCGGCGCTGGCTTCGGTTAACCAGGCGTCGCAGTCGGTGAGTAGCGCATCGGTGCAGATCTCTGCGGGCAACGAGGATCTCTCTTCCCGTACCGAACAGCAGGCGGCTTCGCTGGAGCAGACGGCGGCCAGCATGACCGAGCTGAGCGAAACCGTGCGCCAGACCGCAGACAATACCCGCCAGGCGAGCCAGCTGGCTGCCAACGCCAGCACCTTGTCCGAGAAGAGCGGCGAGTCGCTGACCACGATGCTGGCGACGATGGACAATATTCGCGGCAGCTCGCGCAAGGTGAATGACATTGTCTCGTTGATTGAAGGCATTGCGTTCCAGACCAATATCCTGGCACTGAACGCCGCGGTAGAAGCCGCGCGTGCCGGCGAACATGGTAAAGGCTTTGCGGTAGTCGCAGGGGAAGTGCGCAATCTGTCGCAGCGCTCGACCGCTGCCGCGCATGAAATTAAAGCCCTGATTGAAGCCTCCCATCAGCTGACGGAAGCGGGTGCGGCGCAGGCCAGCGACGTGGGACGCAATATGGACGTGATGAAAGATGCGATCCGTCAGGTTAGCGATCTGGTTGGTGAGATTGCGGCCGCCGCGGTTGAGCAGAGCCAGGGCATCGCGCAGGTTCATCAGGCCGTTAACCAGATGGACGACGTGACCCAGCAGAACGCCGCGCTGGTTGAAGAGGCGTCGGCGGCAGCGCAGTCGCTGCAAGAGCAGGCTGGCGCGCTGACCGAGCTGGTCGGCAAGTTCCGCGTGGGCAGCGATCGCGCCATCGCGGCACCGCGCGCAGCCGCGCCGGTGGCACGCCTGACATCACAGGCACCGCAGCGCGTGGCGGTGATCAACGATGCGGAGTGGCAGAGTTTTTGATTTATTCAGGCTGCACGCCGGTCGGATAAGGCTCGGTTGAACGCGCCTCAGCTGTAACAACATCCGGAAACGATGTGGTTTCCGGATGTTGCCTTACGGCATCACCTCAAACCCCATCTGGTTGCGCGCCAGCACACGCTGCTTTTCATCCAGAATCTTCACCGTCACGCGCAACAACCCGCGCGCTGTCGGCGTGACCGGCAGCTGGACCACTTTGCTTCCGCTGTCCGCCGCGATATCCACCTGCTTTTCACCCTGAGCCACTATTTTCCCGCCCTGAGCAATCTGCCACACCAGCCGACTGCCATTATGCGGCTGAGGTAAGTCATTGATGGTCCACAAATCAATCTGCCCCGGCTGGCCCACCTTCCAGTCGAGACTTTTCGGCTCAATGGAAGGCAGCAGCGGCTGATAGGCTTGCTTCAACGCGTAATAGCCCGCTTTCGGCTGGCGCAGATAATCCACCACGCCCCAGTTCACCGAGGGCCAGGTTTCAACGAACATAAACTGGAAGAGCGCCGTAACTGGCTGAAAACGCTGGCGTCGGTAACTTTCCGCTGCAAGGGCAACCAGCTGCGCCTGGTAGCGCTGCGTGTTGGCGATAAAGCTCTGGATATTCTCGCCGCGTGAGATCTTCGCGTTCTGGAAGGTCTGGATAGGCTGGAAATTGTGGTACTTCCAGCGCGTCCATTTTGGGTCGCCCGGCTGCGTGGTGGCAGGCCAGAGGTCGCTGCGTGGAATAAAGGTGCGCAGCGTCGAGAGCTCAGGCAGCGCCTGTGCGCCAAATTCTGTGATGGTGGCCGTTTTTGCCGGCTCCAGCAGATTCGCCAGCGTACCGAAATACCAGCCTGCCCAGTAATGCTCCTCAACGGCGGAGAAGGGGTGCACGATGCGGCTGGTATCTTTTGCCAGCGTATCCGCCACGCGCTGCATCAGGTTACGGTTGAGATTACTGTTCCAGTCAGGAAAGCGCTTGCCCATCCAGGGCGAATTAAACGGCGGCTCGTTTTGCCCGCCCCAGACCACAACCGAAGGCGAGTTGCCAAACTGCTCGACCATCTCCTGCGTCTGCCTCACGGCGTTGTCGGCGAAAGCGGGCGTATCGTTATAGCCCCACTGCAACGGCACGTCCTGCCAGATCAACAGCCCGCGCTCATCGGCAGCCTGATAGAGCGCGCGACCGGCGACGTGGCCATGCACGCGGATGGCATTTGCGTTCATCTTCTCAACCAGATCAAAATCGCGCGCATAGCGAGCTTTGTTCATGGTGCCCAGCCAGGGCGAGCCAATATAGTTGGTGCCGCGAATAAACAGGCGCTGGCCGTTAATCAGCCATCCCTGATTTTGCGGCTGCTCAACAACCTGCCGCAGGCCGGTACGGCTGCTGCGCTGGTCAAGAATCCCCTGTTCGTCGCGCAGCCTGACCTGCACCTGATAGAGATCAGGCTTGCCGTAGCCCGTAGGCCACCAGAGCTGCGCTTTCGGCATCGGCAGCGTGACGGCAATGCGCTGCGTCTCTTTGCCGGTTGGCTGGAGCGTGACCGGCTGCGTCATGCGATAGGTTTCGCCGCTAAAGTTAGCGGGCCGTGCGCTCAGGTCCAGCGTTGCCGTTTTGGCCGCTGGCGCACGGTACACAAACTCCACGTGCAGACGCGGCTGGGTCAGGCCTTGTGACCAGTCAGGCCGGAGGATGACATTATCGATCGCCACGCCGCGGCTCAGGCGCAGCCTGACCGGCGACCAGATCCCGCCGGAGTTGGCATCCTGACCCTGCGGCGACCAGGCTCCGCCCGGTCGGGAATCGTGCTGGTTGAGGATGCCTTTCATCAGATTTTTACGCAGCGGCCAGTTCTTTTGCGGATCTTCGAACGGGCTATCGACACGCACCGCCATCCGGTTATAGCGCGTCAGCGTATCGCTAATATCGACTGCGAAACGCTGGAAATAGCCCTCATGCTGCGCCAGCTTCTGGCCGTTGAGCCAGACATCGGCAAAGTAATCTACGCCGTCAAACTCCAGCGTCGCCAGCCGATCGGCTGGCTGTCTGGGTAACGAAAACTCCGTGCGATACCAGAGCGCGCCCTGATGATCCCAGCCGGCACTGTACCAGTTAGCCGGGACGCGCAGCGTTCGCCAGTCGCGGTCACTGCCGCGCCAGCCAGCGAAACCGGCATCGTTGGCGTCATGGGCGCGCCATTTACCCGCCAGCGACCAGCTCTCAGGCGGAGGAAGCGGGGCGGCAAACAGCGGCGCGCAAAGCAGCACGCCTAGCGACAGGGCATAACGCATCATGACTTCTCCTGCAGTTGGCGGAGTTGGGTAAAGAGGGCATCTGACTGCTGCTCAAGATCGGCAATCAGCAGAGCACTCTCCAGCTGCGCCTCCTCGCGTGCCGCCTCTTCCAGCGACTGTAAAAAACGGGTGAAACTGTCGAAGCCAAAGGTAGAGGCTTCGCCGCGCAGCTTGTGCGCCAGACGGCGAATCCGCGCCATATCCTGTTCGTGGATGGCGCTTTTAAGCTGTGCCAGCAGCTCCGGAAGCCCGGAAGCAAACAGCGCCAGCAGCTCGCTCAGCAGCGCGTCATCCAGGCCGAGACGCGCCGCCAGCGTCTGGCGATCGGGTTGAGGCGCTGGCGCGACGGGCTGCGCTGGTGGCAACAGGGTTATCACGCGCAGGATTTCATCGTTAAGCGATTCCAGGCTCACCGGCTTCGCCAGATAGCCGTCAAAGCCGTGCTGCAGGCAGAACTCTTTATCGCCCTTCATGGCATGGGCGGTCATGGCAATAATGCGCTGATGCCGGCGGTCGGGCCTGGCGGCCTCACGTTCACGGATCAGGCGCGTCGCCTGCTCACCGTCCAGCTCTGGCATTTGCAGGTCCATCAAAATTAGATCCCACTTCGCCTTGTCCAGTTGTTGCAGGGCTTCTACGCCGTTGCCGACGATGACGAACTGATGGCCCAGCCGCGTCAGAAAATGTGCCGCCAGTTTCTGGTTCACCAGGTTGTCTTCGGCCAGCAAAATGCGCAGAGGCTGTTCTGCACTGGTGACGAGTTCGGGCGAGCGTGGAGCAGGCGCAACGACAGGTTGCAGCGCCAGCGCCTGCATAATGACATCGTAAAGTTCGCGCTGGTCGACCGGTTTGCCGAGGAAGTAATTTATGCCGATACGTGCAAGCTGATCGGCGTCCATAAAACGGCTCATGGAGCTGAGCATGACGATCTGGCTGTTAGCCAGCGCAGGCGTAGATTTGATCTCCTGCGCCAGCGTCATGCCGTCTTTGTCTGGCATCTGCGCATCAAGCAGGATAAGCGGAAAGCCAGGATGGGCCTGAAGCAGGGCCTGAGCTTCATCGGCGCTGGCCGCCAGGCTGGGCAACAAGCCCATATTGCGCAGCATATCGCTCATAATGTGCCGATTGGTGGCGTTGTCATCCACTACCAGCACCGGCACGCTACCAAAGCGCGGCGAGGTTTTAAGCGTCTCGCTGGTGGGCTGTTGCAGCGTGGGCAGGCTAAAGCTGAAAATGCTGCCCTTGCCCGGCTCGCTCTGCACGCTCAGCTCACCGCCCAAAATTTCGACCAGCCGCGCAGATATGGTCAGCCCAAGCCCGGTTCCGCCATATTTGCGCGTGGTCGAGGTATCGGCCTGGCTAAAGGATTCAAAGATCAGCTGCTGTTTGTCTGCCGGGATGCCGATGCCGGTATCCCGCACCTGGAAACGCAGCCGGTGCGACTCCGCATCACGCTGTACTGAAAGCTCGACTTCCCCGGAAGGGGTGAACTTCAGCGCATTGCTGGCCAGATTGGTCAGCACCTGACGCAGGCGCACGCTGTCCGCCGTGAGCGTGTCAGGGACATCCGGCGCGACATTGACCAGCAGCTCGACGTTTTTCTCCGTCGCCCCGGGCATCAGCGGCCGCATAAGCGCGTGCAGGAACGCCCGGAGCTGGAACTCCTCCTCATCCAGCTCGATTTTGCCCGCCTCAATCTTCGAATAATCCAGGATATCGTTGATGACGCGCAGTAGCGTATGTGCCGAATGGTAGACCAGCGTCATATATTCCCGCTGTTCAGACGTTAGCTGCGTATCCAGGCAAAGCTGCGTCATGCCGAGAATGCCATTCATCGGCGTACGAATTTCATGGCTCATATTGGCAAGGAAAATACTTTTGGCCTCGTTGGCGGCTCGCGCGGCGGCCAGCGCCTGTAATGAGAGCTGCTCAGCCTCTTTGCGTTTGGTGATGTCCTGGAGCGTGCCGATGACGCGGGCAGTTTCACCCTTAACGCTGACGCTCGCCACCTGGCCTGAAAGCAGCATCCAGCGGTAGTTTCCGTTACGGTGTAACAAACGGATCTCGCTTTCAAACACCGGCAGCTGCTGATTGCTGGCGCTGGAGAAGAGCTGCTGCAGCGGCTCGCGGTCGTCGGGGTGCAGCAGCGTATCGAGGAAGCTGGCGCTGTAGTGCCAGGTCTCGCGCGGGTAGCCCAGCATATTGAGCAGCGCATCATTGACCTGTAACAGATCCTTCTGCTGTTGCCAGTCCCAGATACCAATCTGGGTGGACTCCGCCGCCAGCACAAAATCGGCATGCAGCTGGTTGCGCGATTCGTTGATCAGTTCAAAGCCCGACATATCGATATGCAGGCTAACGATACCGCCTTCTGGCGTGCGGTTGTGCTGCACAAACACCTGGCGGTTGGCGATACGCCGCATCTCGCTGTGGTTATCGAGACGGCAGCGGCTGACAAGGTTTTCGACCATCGCCTGGCGGCGCTGATGGTTTTCCGTCATATAGGCTGAGGCGATAAAATCCTCTGCCAGCTGCGTCAGCGTCATGCCAAGGCTGATACGTTTCTCTATCCCAGGGTAGAAACGCAGGACCTGGCGATTGAAGGCAATCAACCGCTCCCGATCGTCATACATCAGCACGGCCGCGCGCAGCGAATCGAGCGCTTTAGGAAGCTGGCTTTCAGGCATAGCGCCTCCTTAATTCAGGTTGCCGCTCAGGGCAGTTTTGTTGAGGGGAAAACAGCGCTGCGGCGCGGTGAAGGGATCCTCAAGCTGGCGACGGAAATAGCTCTGCGCGCTCAGCTCACTGTCGCGCAGCAGCGCGCCCATATTCGCTTTGAACAGCAGTGCCTCCAGCACCATAGCGTTGGTAGAAAGCGTAATGGCGCGGTTGTAGTCGCCGGTTGCCTCTACGCGCCCTTCAAACCAGCCGCGCTGCGGATCGTTCTGCCGCTGCGCCATCGCCATCAGTGCATCGGTAAAAGGGGTTTGCCACAGCGCCCAGAGACCGAAAACGGCGCGCGTTGAGACCTGCGCCAGGCGCGGCACCCATTTGCCATCGTCCGCCAGCGTGTTCCAGGCGTAGCCGTTGGCAAAAATCGTGTCGTTAACGTGCCAGGGCGGCGCGGAAATATTGAAGTCGCTGCGGGCGGTGAGGATATTTTTTTGCTGCCAGCGCATCTCCTGCACCCGATAGACATTGCTGGCGCGCTGACGCTGTAAGTTGGTGATGTCACGGTCAGCTCCCGGCAGCGTCCAGGCATACTCCATGCCGCTCAGCACGTAGGGTGTGGTGGTGATCGCGGCGGGCGTCCAGGTGGTGCGCGGGTCGCGCGCGTCAATATCGAGCGCCAGGCCGTCAATAATGACATGCTGCGCTGGCGGGCGCAGCGACTGGTCGTTGGCGAATCCCCAGAGCCCAAAGCCCGCTGCGCTGTATTCGCTGTCGCCGAGCCGGCCTTCAGCCTGCGGCGTCAGTTTCTGATTACGCATCTGACCAGCGTAGAGCTGCCCTTTATCATCCACCACGCGGCAGAAATCCCAGCGCAGGATGACGCGCTCCAGATATTCGCTGTACTGCGGATGGAACGACGCCACGATACGCAGCGCCATCATCAGTCGCGCCATATCTTTTGCTGACCAGCCAATCACCTGCGGCGTATTGGCGTAACCGACCATGGCGACGCTGGTGGTGCTGTATAGCAGGTTCGGCACGTTCGCTGAGGTGAGCGGCAGGCGATTCAGGGTACCGAGGATCAATGTCAGCCGACGGTCGAAGACCTCATCATCAATCAGATCGAGCTGGCGTGCCGCCGTCAGGGCAATCAGGGTGTCGCCCATCTGCCACAAGCTGACCACTGGCCGCTTATCGCTGCCGTTGACCAGCCCGGTTTGCGGCTGAGCGTTGTTTTCGAAGTAGCGCCACGCAATGGCTGCCCAGCGCTGTTCCTGATCGTTAAGCGCGCCCAGCCGCGCGGTAGTATGCCAGCCGCCGTTGACCAGCCAGCGCCAGCCAGCGGCGTGGTTGCTCGCCAGCAGACCTGCAATCAGCGCAATCGCCAGCAGTAGCGCAACACCAATGCGAATTACTGTTTTAGGCATGTCGTCGCCACCGGCGGTAACTTAACGGGTGCCTGGCTGTCGCAGCGCGCACATTTACAGGCCTGGCACGACGGTGCACTGCGTACGGCGGTGCCGCTCTGCTCACACCAGTTTTTGATGCCCGGCGTGACGTTCAGGAACGGGCGATTGCGCGGCGAGTTGTTAGGTTCGAAAATATCGACCAGCCGTTTTTCCCACATGGAGGGCGCATAACTGGCTTTGCGTGGGTCGTTGCTGTTGAAACGCAGCAGCTTGCCCTCTTTTTTGAACAGCAGCGCCTCCATCATGATGCCGTTATTATTGGCGGTGAACTCTTTGATTGGCCCGTCGCCGTTTTCGTATAACCCTTCGTAGTAGCCTTTATTCGCTTCGTCGGCGTTTTCGATGGTATCGAACAAACGGTCGGTATAGGGCGAATCCCACAGCACCCACATGCCGAGCGCCGCCTTGAGCGACACCGCCGCCACATTAGGCACATACTGACCTTTGTCGGTAATGGTGTTCCAGTTAAAGCCGTCGCTAAAAACCGTGTCGTAAACAAAGTAGGGCGACTTATCGAGCTGGTGCTCCGAGCGCGCCGTCAGCACGCCGGTGATCATGTAGCGGTTTTCCTGCGCCTGATAGACGCGGTCAGCGAAGTTTTTCATCCAGGGATGACTGAAGCCGCTGGCGTCGTTATCGCGATCGTCGGCGTTGTCCCAGCCCATTTCCAGGCCGTGCAGCAGATAAGATTCGGTGACTACATAGTTGTGCTGGTTGGTCATACGCGGATCGCGCGAGTCGTATGGCACCAGCACGCAGTAGATATCGGCGAGCGCGTAAGGCTCGGGCCGGCTCGCCTGACAGGTGGTGAAGCCCCAAAGCTGATAGCCCGCGGCGGCGTACTCCTCATAGCCCAGACGGCCTTCCTGCACGTACTGCGGCTGCTTTTTGCCGTCGAGGTAAGCGCCGTAAAGTGTGCCGCAGTCATCTACCACGTGGGTGAAGTCCCAGCCCAGCACCACGTTGTCAATGCTGTTGCCGTGCTCGGGATAGCGCTCCTTGATAATCTTGAGCCAGAGCAGCATACGGCCAATATCGATGGCGGAGAAACCGATCTCCCCCGGTTTGTTAAGGTAGTCCACCTTCTGGCCGGTAATGGTGTTGTAGGCCTTGTTCGGCACCTGGTTCTGGAACAGCACCAGTTTGTTCAGGGTCGCCATAAATTGCAGCAGGCGTCGGTCGAACTCCGCTTTATCAATGATGCCCAGCTCGCGCGCCGCGGTCAGCGCCGCCAGATAGGAGGCGCTGTCCCACATGGTAGTTGAGGGATATTTATTTACCGCGTTCACCAGGCCGGTAGTGGGCTGCGTGTTCGCCACGAAATAGGCCCAGGCGTTTTTCGCCACCGCCATTTCACGCTCGGTCAGCTCGCCGTGACGCACCTTGTAATCTGACGCGGGCAGGCTGACCGCCGCCTGAAGCGCGGGCGAGAGAAGCGCCAGCGTAGCCAGCAGGGCAGCGAAGCCGGACCGGCGAAGCCATAAAAATCTCATTTCGATGTTACTCCTTGTTGCTGCGGCTGCTTAGCGGGTAAAGGGGCGGCGAGACAGCCCAGACAAAGTAACTGGCCATGGGCGATATAAGAGAGGCTCTCCAGCACCATCGCGTTGGTATCCGCGTCGATGGATGAATTAATGGAACCGTCGGCATTAAAGCCTGCTTTCCAGCCTTTGCCGGGCGTAATCATCGGCAGCATCTCTTTGCGCAGCGCCTCGCTCCAGCGGTTGCGAAACAGGGCGTACCAGGCGAAGGCAGAACGGGTAGAGGTCAGGGCACGGCTGGCGAGCGAGCCGCTGGCGTCATCATCGAGGTTTTGTATTGGCAGTGGCTGGCTGCCCGGCAGCGCGCCGACAAAATCGGGTGCCTGCTCGGCATAGTCGTTGTTGATCTGATCCGCGTCTGATGGCGTGCCGGTGCGGTTCTGCACAATCTGCATAATGCGCCAGGTGATTTCGCCGCTACGCGCGTCAAACCCTTGCTCCAGCCCGGTCAGCAGATAGGGCATGCTGATCAGGGAAGGCTGTTTGCCCCAGGGCGTACGCAGCCCTTCATCAGGCACCGCGTGGCCGTCAATTTCCACCAGCTTCAGGCCGTCGGGCGGCTGACTGACGGCCAGCCCGGCTGAGGCATTGATCAGCCGCAGCACGCTGCCTGCATAGAGGCGGTAGCCGTAGCTGCCGCGCGGATCGTCGGTGCGGATCACCCAGCGGTTAACCGGCAGGCTGGCCCCCTGCGGCCCGCTGCTTTGCAGCAGGCTGGCGAGCTGCCAGCGCGACAGGAGCTGGTTCACCGCCGCCGCATGCTGCGGATAGCGCCACAGCAGTATCTGCAAGGGCATCAGCAAGCGCCCCATATCGATAGCCGAACCGGCGTTTTGCTCCGCAGAGGGCAGCGTTTCAAGCGTTTCCGCCTGATAGAAAGCGGCGGGTAAACCGTCTGGCTTCAGGGGCAGCGCGCCCAGCGCCTCCAGCGCAGAAGAGATACGGTCGTCGAATTCCGCGTCGGGAATGATGGCAAGCTGCTTCGCCGCGATTGCCGCCAGCAGATAGCTGCCGGTGCTCCACAGGCTAAGCCAGGGCTTATCCGCCTCGGCGCTCACCAGCCCGTTCGCCTGGGTATTGTTAACGAAATATTGCCAGGCGATGCGCGCCCAGACGGCTTCGTCAAACGTCAGTTCGCGCTGCTGCGGCAGCGGCGGAAATGACTTGCTCAGCACAATACCGTCGGTGGTTTCAACGCGCGTCGGCATCTGCCGTTCGACCCAGAGCACAATTGCGAAGCCAATCAAAAAGCCGATCAGTATCGTCAGGTAGCTGCGCGCGCTGTAAATACCCGATTTCAGGCTCATTCTGCTTCCGCCTCCTGCGTAGCAGGCGGCGTCCACATCGCCGCCATAATCATGGGCAACATGGCAGCGATATTGACCGCGCCCCAGAAGATGTTAATGACATAGCCCGAGGGATCGTCGACGTTGCCGCGCGCCACCTGAATGCCGCCCCAGATCAGGCCAATGAGCGTCAGCGCGACAATCGCCAGCTGCGGCTTCACCAGATAGAGAAAACGTCCCGACTGGCGCTCTTTGGGCGTCACGTGAAACTTCACTTTTTCGCCGCGCAGCACGGTACTCAAGGCGCGCAGGTTGACAGAAAAGAAGGCCAGATAGGAGGAGCGCCCATCCCAGGCAGAAATGCCCCAGGTGCCAAACATAAACGCCAGCTCCGACACAATGAAGAAAGGCAAAAAGTGCAGGTAGAAGGGCGTTGAATAGGCGGAAACAGGCGGGATGCCGGTGAACAGATAGATCAGCGGTGAAATCAGGAAAACCGTATTCCAGATACAGGCGAGATAGGACCAGAAGGTGGTGCCGTACATCAGCGTCTGGCCGACGCTCAGTTTGAAACGACGGCGGCTGAAAATTTTGTCATGGAACAGAATGTCCAGCGATCCCGCCGCGTATTTAAAGCGCTGGATCATCCAGGTCAGCAGATCCTGCGGCGACAGCATTTTCGATTCGATCCCGGGATGCATCACCGAACGCCAGCGGCGGCCGCTGTCGCCGTGCAGCACGATAGAGGTGTAGATGTCTTCCGAAACGTGGAATTTGTAGGGCGTCAGCTCAGTATCGGCAATGACGTGCGGGCGCATCGCCTGGCTCAGGGTGGCGCGCATCTCCTCGTCGCGGATATCGCGGGTATGGCGCGAAATCTCCTCCTCGACGCTGAACACGTAGCTGCGCAGCGCGGCCTGCATTACCGCCTCGCGCCGGTGAACCGACGCGGCACCGCAACAGAACGCGGCGTTGGCCCAGTTACGGCGGCGCAAAATCACATCGTAGAACATGCGCGGATCGTTAAAGAAGGGGTCGCTACCCACCGTCAGTCGGCCGAAAACACCTTCTGTTACGCGGCCAAACAGGTAGCCGGGCAGCCCGGCGCGGCGGCGCAGCCAGTCAGAAAAGCGTTCACCTTCTGGCAGATCGTAAAACCACTGCGGCGTCTGCACCCAGGCCACATCGGGATCGCGAAAATAGCCCAGCGTGTGCGCCAGCAGCGTGGGAAAGACGCGCGTGTCGGCATCGCAAATCACCATGAAATCGCCGTCGGTCTGCTCCATGCCGTTGCGTATGTTGCCTGCCTTGAAGCCGATATTATTCTCGCGGGTAATGTAATTCACCCCTTCCTGCTCGCATACCGCGCGCATCTCTGGTCGGCGACCGTCATCCAGCACGTGGATCTCAAGATCGAGCGGCGTGGGATAGGTCAGCTTCAGCGCATCCTGGATAGAAAGGCGCACCAGCTCAGGGTCCTCGGAGTAGGTGGCGATGAAGAGATCCACTTTCGGGGGGCGCGTCTCCGTGTGGTCCTGCTCCAGCAGGCACTGGTTGATCTCTTCGGGCGGCGCAGGGCACGGCGGATCCTTCACCTGCCAGATATTAATGGTAAACAGCAGCGTACCGACCCAGGCCAGGGTTTCTGCCAGCGCCAGCGGTACGGCATACCACATGGCGTCCATATTGAGCGACTCCATCCAGCGCCAGCGAATGTAGTTGGCACCGAGGATTAGCCCGGCGACAGCCAGCACCTGCCAGAGCCTGATCACCCATAAGGGCGTGTTCAGCGGGGCGGGCGGGCGGCGATGTTCAAAACGTGAAAAGTAATAATCCATGGCGTCTCGTGTCGATAGCGGAAGCGTCGGTTGGTTACCTTTTCACCTGGTCAGGGTAAAACTCATTAGCTAAAAAAATGAAAGTCATTAAGCATATGTAATATTTATTACTCTTTATTATCGAGCGCACGTAGTAGGCCAAATACACTGCGCGTTACCTGTTAAGTTTTATAGTATTGAATTACAGATATTTACAAGGAGGTTAAGAATTTTTTCATTTCAACGTGACTTAAACAGCAACAGCGCTAAACTTCTCCTTACACTGTAAAGATCTACATAATTTAACTAAAAAATATTTTCCTATCACTTACGGTAATGATTATGGCGGATTTGGCGTATCAGCCTAAAACGGCAAGCGTGGAGTGGCGTACATGGCGTTATGCCGTGCCGGGTAAGCGCGATCTGCGCGTTGATATGCTGCGCGGCATTGCGCTGGTCATGATGGTGGTGGCACATACGGAGCTGCTTTCTCTGGTCAATATCTTTACCTGGGAGCGCTTTGGCCTGACCACCGGCGCGGAAGGCTTCGTTATCCTGTCGGGCTTTATGCTGGGTATGCTCAACCGCCAGCGGCTGCAAAAAGAGGTGCTGCTGACGGTGGGCTGGACCCTGTGGCGGCGGGCCGGAAAAATCTACGTGGTCAACCTGGCCATCATCTTTATCATGCTGTTGTTGTCGCGCCTTCCTTTTATCAATACCTTCGAAGTGACCCACTTTGTCGATCGCTATTCCGGTACGGTCTGGGCGCTGTTTCCCACCACGCCACAGATCAAAGAAACCTGGTTTAATATCATTCTCTATCTGCAAATTGGTCCCCATCAGACGCAGATACTGGGTCTCTATATCTGTCTGCTGCTGGTTAGCCCGCTGTTTCTGGCCCTGCTCAAGGCGCGTCGCGTTGGCTGGCTGGTGCTGGCATCGCTGGCGGGCTACGTCGGTTATCATCTCTGGCCGACGCGCCTGACCGTGGCGGAGTTTGAGTTCGCTTTCCCGCTGCTTGCCTGGCAATTTATCTATGTGCTTGGGATGTGCTGCGGCTGGTACAAAGATGAGCTGATGTCGCTGGCGCGCACGCCGGGCGGCTACATCGTCATGGGCATTATGGTGATCTATGCGCTCGGCATGATGTTTATCGCGCAAAACCATACCAACCCTTTTATGCCTTCATTCCTGCTGCTGCATGTGATCCCCCCTGCGGATTTCAACTGGTTTTACTACCACCTCGCCAGCAAAAACGCGCTCGGTCCCTGCCGCGTACTCAACGATTTCAGCCTGATGCTGCTGGTTTATCTGGTGCTGACCTTCTGCTGGCGGCCAATCGATCGCGCACTGGGCTGGTTTCTTATCCCGTTGGGCCAGCACTCGCTTTACACCTTCATCCTGCATGTTTTTGTCGTAATGGCGGTCAGCCAGTTTGTCCATTTCGATCTCTGGCACCAGGCGTGGCTACGCAACACCTTCATTCATCTCACGGCGCTGGGAGTGCTGTGGTGGATGGCGAAAAAAGAGATTGGCGGTCGTTTTATTCCTAACTGAGCGAGGAGAGCTACATGGTTCACCCCGGGCTTACGTCCAGAGGCACAGGCGTGCTGATGTTCGCTTTGGCCGCAGGTGCGGCGATGCCCACCCTTGCCGCCACCACTGATAATGAATCGGTGTCAGCGAGCGGCGAGCCCATCCAGGCCGGCGTCTTCACCAGCCGCTGGGGCCGGCTGTTCTCCGGCAATAAAGATAAGTTTTCCGGCGCCCTGAGCTTTACCAGCGGGCTGAAAGAGCAGTGGCTGACGATCCCTAACGGCTCGGAGTCGGCGCAGCAAAAAAAGAAAATCAACCAGCTGCTGAACCTCAGCCTGCAATATTCGCCCTACAGCTTCTGGTTTGCTAACGTCACGCTGCGCGCGCCGATTACCGATTTCGATAAATACACCACCGATTTTCGCTACAGCTTCGGCTATGACGACTGGCATCCCAATACCTTTAGTCTGGTCTACAGCAATTATGGTGATAACCATATTTTTCCTTCGGGTAATCAGCGCTTTACCTATTTTGAGCAGGGCGCGTTTACCTTCGCCTATAAATTCTCGCTGCCGAAGGCGCTGGAAAACCACCTGCTGATTAATAAAGGCGATGCGCTGACCTGCCAGATCGGCGTTAGCTGGGTGCCGCGTTACTACTCGCTGGCAGACAACGACCTGCGCTCAAACAAACAGGTTGGGCTCGGCGGCTGCGGCTACACCTTTAAGCAGCACTTTTTTGTCCGTGCCACCGCTTTCTGGTATCCGCATTCCGAGCAGCAGCAGCCGTGGAACGGTGACTACAGCTACAGCTTCGGCTATGCCGGTTACACCCCCGGATCTTTCTCGGTCCAGTACAGCAACTACAGCGGCACGCGCTTTCCTGGCCGCAGCAGCAGCAATGCAAAATTCCGTGAAGGCACGATTTCACTGATCTGGTTTCTTCCTTTCTGAGGTTTCTATGATGGAACGCCAGCCTCAATCTGTACTGATCGTTGATGACGCCTTGCTGTATCGCCGGCTGCTGGCTGGCCTGCTGCGCCAGTGGGGCTACACAATTTTTGAAGCGGAGAACGGTGAGCAGGCGCTGGCACTGCTGGCGCAAGAGACGGTTAGCCTGGTGATTAGCGACTGGGAGATGCCCGTTATGGATGGCCTGAAGCTGTGCAGCGAGATCCGCCAGCAGATTCAGGATCGCTACATCTACGTTATCGTCCTGACCGCGCGCGACAGCGTGGAGGATCTGCGCGTCGGCTTTGCGGCGGGTGCAGATGACTTTCTACCTAAGCCGGTTAATCAGGTTGAGCTGCAGGCGCGGCTGCATGCGGGCGAGCGCATCCTGCGTCTGGAGGCGTCGCTCGCCAGTAAAAACCGCCACCTTAGCGCGGCACTGACGCAAATCGAACAGGATTTGCAGGCGGCAGCAACCTTACAGCGCAGCATCTTGCCGCCGCACCATCTGCGCCAGGGCGACTATTTCGCCGACTGGCTGTTTATGCCTTCCGCCTGGGTTTCCGGCGACCTGTTTCATCTCTTTCCGCTCAATGAGGAGGCGGTGGGGTTTTACTGCGTTGATGTAGCCGGGCATGGCGTGACGGCGGCGATGATGTCGGTGGCGGTGGCACGCCAGTTCCTGCACGGCCGCACGGTCGATCCCTTTCTGTTTGACGGCGCAGCCATCACGCCACCGGCGCAGGTGGTGCGCATTCTTAATGAACGCTTCTGTGCCCAGCATCCGGAAGTGACCAGCTATTTCACCATGGTCTATGGCGTTATCGATCGCCATACCGGAAAAGGACGCCTTTGCCAGGCGGGCCATCCCACGCCGCTTATCGTCAACGCCACAGGCGAGGTGCGCGAAGTCGGGGAAGGTGGGCCACCGGTTGGCCTGCTCGATCATCTCGACTGGGAGGAGACCACCTTCCAGCTAGCGCCAGGAGAACGGCTCTGCCTCTACAGCGACGGCATCAGCGAATGTGAAAGTGCTGAGGGAGAGATGTTTGGCGCAGCCCGGCTGGAAACTTTGCTGGCGTCGCTGCACGGCCATGCTTTAGCAGCATTGCTGGAGGCGGTTGAACAGTCGCTTAGCCAGTGGCGCGGCACCGCCGCGTCCGCGGCAGACGATATTTCTTTACTGGTGATAGAACGCCAGCACGGATTAAAACGGGAGACGAAAGATGAAACTTGAAACTGAAAAGATTGAAAACGCACTGCTGGTTACGCCTGTCGTGCGTCGTCTTGACGCATCGGTGGCGCTGCGTTTCAAAGAGGCGGTAACAGCCGTTATCCAGCAAGGGGAAACGCAGCTGGTTCTCGACTTTTCCCGCGTGGACTTCATCGACAGTAGCTGCCTGGGCGCGCTGATTTCGCTGCTCAAATCGCTGAGTGGAAAAGGGCAGCTGGTGCTCTGCTCGCTTAACGGCAATATCAAAGCGATGTTTGCGCTGACCCGCATGGACCGGGTCTTTACCCTGTGCAGCGATCGCAGCGAGGCGCTTGCCGCCATCAAAAGAGGATCCTGACCTATGTCCCAGCACCACCAGGAAAAAGAGCTACGTTTGCCCGCGACGATTAACAGCCTGACGACGCTTGGCATCGCGCTGCGTCAATTCCTGGCGGCGTTGCAGGTGAAAGAAACCTGGATCTATCCGCTCGATCTCGCTTTATGCGAGGCGGCGAGCAATATCATTCGTCACGGCTATCACAACGATGCCTCGGCGCACTATCGGGTGCACTTTAGCCATGATGGACGGGCAGTGACGGTAAGCCTGTTTGACAGCGGCGTGCCGGTGCCAGAGGATAAGCGCCAGCCGCCAGTTATCGATCCTGACGCGCCGCTGGATCTGGCCAGCCTGAGCGAAGGCGGGCGCGGGATGCAGCTGATTTTCTCGGGTGTGGATCGGGTCAGCTATCGCCAGGGAGAAGACGAAAACCAGCTGACCCTGATTAAGGCGCTACCTTAATTCTCTGAGCGAAACAGTTTCTGGACAAACTCAATATACGCCGGACGCCACACATCCATCTCATGCCCCAGCTTCGGGTAGCTGTGCCAGTCGCTGCGGATGCCGCGCTGGTCAAGCTGTGCCTTGAATCCTGTCATATCACGCCCGGTGATAATGTCCTCTTCTCCGCTGACCAGCGTCAGGAGTTTTAGCTGGCGGTTGAGAGCAGCAGGCTTTTTCAGCTGCGCCGCGACGCGGAAGTCAGGCACCGATTCGGTGGTCACGCCGCTAAAAATGCCTAGCCAGGCAAACTTATCAAGATGGCGCATCCCGCTGACCAGCGCCTGGTAGCCGCCTTGCGACAGGCCAGCCAGCGCCTGGCCCTCTGCGTCGCTGCGGATACGATAACGCCCGGCAATCAGCGGCCTAATCTCCTGCATTAGCTCTTTATCCGCTGCCTGCGCGTTGCGCGGATAGAAGGTTTCGCGCCGGGTCGCCGGGGCAAAATGCTCGGGTATCGCGTCGGCCGCATCGGTTTCGGTATCGGGCATCACCACCAGCATTGGCACGATTTTTCCCTCGGCAAGCAGGTTGTCCATGATCTGCGGCACGCGTCCCTGCGTCAGCACGGACATGCCGGTGTCGCCAAAGCCGTGATAGTAGTAGAGGACCGGCAGCGGTGGCGAGTCGGCGCGCGTGCCGGGCGGCACCCAGACAGAAACCTGACGCTCCCGGTTCAGCGACGGCGAATGCCAGCTCAGCGTATGGATCTCCCCGTGCGGCACGTTGCGATCGTCCAGCAAACTGCCCGGCACCAGGATCAGACTGGTATTGACCTGGCGCTGCGGTTTTGCCTGTGCGCTGCCGGTGTCGAGCGTGCGAAAGCCATCCACGTTAAAAAAGTATTCATATAAGCTGGGCTGCATGGGTTCGCTGGTCAGTGACCAAATCCCCTGTTCATTTTTGGTCATCGGATGCGAGACGTAGCGATCGGGCGTCGGGCCGGTCACGACCTCTACCGCTTTGGCCGCCGGCGCCCAAAGTTGCCAGGTAATCGTATTGTTATCGTTGACCCGGCTGACATATTGCTCAGGAGGCAGCGTATCGGGAGGGCGTTGCGGAAGCGGGATCGCCAGCAGTGAATGACTCCATAGCGCCAGACTCAGGCCCAGAAAGTGGCAGCGAAAATTCATCAGATTTCCTTAACAGAATGCGGGTCTGTTAAGTGTGGCATACGCTGGAAAAAATGGTCTGCCACACACGAATTTTGCTGCCTTTTCTGGACAGGATTTAGCTGAGATCGCGCCCGTTGCTGGCGATCACCTTTTTGTACCACCAGAACGATTTTTTCCGCGAGCGCGCCAGCGTGCCGCGCCCCAGATCGTCTCTGTCCACATAGACGAAACCATAGCGCTTGCTCATTTCCCCGGTCGAGGCGGCAACCAGATCGATACAGCCCCAGGTGGTATAGCCCATGACCGGCACGCCATCGTCAATCGCCTGCGCCATCGCCTCAATGTGCTCGCGCAGGTAGCTGATGCGGTAGTCATCATTAATGCTGCCGTCCGCTTCAACGTTGTCCTGCGCGCCCAGCCCGTTCTCCACCAGAAACAGCGGCTTTTGGTAGCGGTCATACATCATGTTCATGGTTATACGCAGCCCGAGAGGATCGATGCCCCAGCCCCAGTCGCTGCGTTTAACATAAGGGTTGGTCAGCGACTTCACCACGTTGGCGGCGCTGCTGTTCTGCTCATTCATCTCCGCCGAGGCGCAGCGCGACGCGTAATAGCTAAAGGAGACAAAATCGACGCTGTTTTTCAGTATCTCTGTATCCTCGGCCTCCATCTGGAGGCTGACGCCTTTTTCACGGAACAGACGCGCGGCATAGGATGGGTAAGCGCCTCGGGCCTGCACATCAATAAAGAACAGGTTCTCGCGATCCTTTTCCAGCGCCGCCCAGACATCTTCCGGCTTGCACGACCAGGGATAAAAATTGCCGCCCGCCAGCATGCAGCCAACCTGGTTGGCAGGATTCACCTGATGGGCAATGCGCGTTGCCCGTGCGCTGGCGACCAGCTCATGATGCGCGGCCTGGTACTTAACCTGCTCGCGGTTTTCTCCCTCTTCAAACACCAGGCCCGCGCCGGAAAACGGGCTGTGCAGCAGGATGTTGATCTCATTGAAGGTCAGCCAGTATTTCACCAGCCCGTCGAACGCCTCAAAACAGGTGCGCGCATAGCGGGTAAAAAAGTCGACCATCTTCCGGTTACGCCACGAGCCGTACTCCACCACCAGATGCATCGGCACGTCGAAGTGACAGAGCGTGACAAGCGGCTCAATGCCATATTTTTTGCATTCGGCGAACAGGCTGCGGTAAAAAGCGATGCCTTCAGCGTTGGGCTCCTGCTCATCACCACGTGGGTAGAGGCGGCTCCAGGCGATTGAGGTACGGAAAACCGTAAACCCCATCTCCGCCATCAGGGCAATATCCTCTTTGTAACGATGATAAAAATCGATCGCCTGATGGCTCGGATAATATTCATCGTCGCGCAGCGTGAAACGTTTCTCTAACCCCAGCTTTACCGCCATTCGCGCGGCACCGTGCGGGATCATATCGACGGTAGTAAGCCCTTTACCACCTTCACGGTAGCCGCCTTCGGACTGGTTTGCGGCTAACGCGCCACCCCATAAAAAACCTGCAGGAAATGTCTGTTCCGACATAAATAACCTCAATGATGAATAGCTGCCTTAACGGGCTTGATGGCGTCCGTTTGCGTCGATGAGGCGCTGGCTTCAGGGACGCTTTCCGGGATGTCTTCAAAGCCTAAAATCAACGTCAGGATAAAGGAGAGCACCACGGAAAGGGCCATGACCGCCACCACCCAGACGATGCTCAGCGGATTGGCCGGGTCAAAGAACTGGACGCTGGTGAAGAGCCCAGGCGACGCCATTGAATGGCTCGCCAGGCCGCCAATACCGGCCACGGCACCGCAGATAAAGCCGCTGATCAGGCAGGCGATCAGCGGCCGCTTCAGCCGCACCGCCACGCCATAGAGCGCGGGTTCAGAAATCCCGGCGACGATCGCGGAGGCCGCAGCGGCCAGCGCGGTCTGGCGCAGTTCGCGGTTTTTGGTTTTGAACGCGACCGCCAGGGATGATCCGCCGAGCGACAGGTTTGCACCGATTTCTGACGGCATCACCATGCCCTCTTTGCCGGTTTCAGCAATGGTCTGGATAATAGTTGGCGTAAACACGCGATGCATACCGGTCATCACCAGCAGCGGCCAGATCGCGCCCATAATCGCCACCGACAGCCAGCCAAGATAGCCATGAACGGTGTAGACCAGCGCAGAAATGCCGCTGCCAATCCAGATCCCCAGCGGGCCAATCAGCACAATGGCAATCGGCGCAGCCACCAGCACGATCAGCATCGGTTTCAGGAAATTTTTCGTCACCGCAGGCGTGATGCGGTCAATGATCTGCTCAATATGCGACAGCAGCCAGGTCATCACCAGCGCAGGGATCACCGTGTAGGTGTACTTCACCGGCGTAATGGGAATAGAGGCGAAGTCGACCGCCTGTCCCTGCGCCGCCTTAGCCATCAGGTCGACAAAGCCGGGATGCACCAGCACACCCGCGATAGCAATCGCCAGTGACATATTGGTTTTAAACTTCAGCGCGGCTGAGGCGGCGACCATCACCGGCAAAAAGAAGAACGCGCCGTCGCCGATGAGCGTCAGGATAGTCAGCGTAGAGGAGCCTTTGGCCAGCACGCCGCTCATCTCCAGCACCATCGCCAGCAGCTTCACCATTGATCCGCCGATAATGGCCGGGATCAGCGGAGACATCGTGCCGACCAGCGCATCGAGAATGCCTGCGCCAATGCTTTTTAGCGTGATTTTGCGCTTCACCGGTGCTCCGCCGTGCGCGTCAGGCGTGCCCAGCTCCAGGATCGCCTGATACGCTTTGCCAACGTTATTGCCGATAATGACCTGGCACTGCGTATCATTGTCGACCACGCCCATCACGCCGGGAATCGCTTTCAGCGCCGCGCGGTCAACCTGCGCACGGTCCTTCACCACAAAACGCAGACGCGTCATGCAGTGGGTAACGGCCTCGATGTTTTGCATGCCGCCCAGCGACTGCACGATGGCGCGAGAGACTTCTGCATAGGGATTAGGCATAGTTCGGTGTCTCTGTTGTTATGAATAGGGTGTAACCGGTGGCTTGCTGTTGTAGGGACAGAGCGTGCTATGGTGAAACGGGCGCCATAGGAAACCGGTTTCACAAAATCATGAACAGTTGCAAAATTGATAACAAGATGCAAAAAGCGGATATTTTTCAAACTGTGACTGGCATCACTGAGTGTGCCGATGATTAAAAGGCGACACGTCAGGTTGGGTAGACTGCACAGCTGACTGAAGGAGAAGGGAAAAGTTATGGCCACCATACTTGAGGTCGCAAAAAGAGCGGGCGTGTCGAAAGCAACGGTTTCCCGGGTGCTGTCGGGCAACGGCTACGTCAGCCAGGTGACGCGGGAAAAAGTGATGCAGGCGGTGAATGAAACGGATTTCCGGCCCAGTTTGCTGGCGCGCAACCTGTCGGTCAAATCGACCCAGACCATTGGCCTGGTGGTAACTAACACGCTCTATAGCGGCAACTACTTCTCTGAGCTGATGTCGCATTCGGCCCGCATGCTGGAACAGCAGGGCCGCCAGCTGATCCTGGCCGACGGCAAACACAGCGCGGCGCAGGAGCGGGCGGCGATAGACTTTCTGCTCGATCTGCGCTGTGACGGCATCATCATCTATCCGCGTTTTCTTACCGTCGATGAGATGGATGAGATTATCGCGCAGCATAAACAGCCGGTGCTGGTGGTGAACCGCCGCTTACGTCAGCATCACAGCTACTGTATCTACGCCGATCAAAAAGAGATCAGCGCGATGGCGGTGAAATCGCTTATCGATCTTGGTCACCGCGACATTGGCTTTATCACCGGATCGCTCGACTCGCCCACCGGCAAAGAGCGCCTCGCCGGGTACAGAGCGGCGCTGGAGCAGCAGGGTATTGCGCTGCGCGACGCGCTGATTGCAGAGGGGAACTGGCACGCGCAGAGCGGCGCACAGGCGGCAGAGGCTTTAGTGGCCAGCGGCTGCGCCTTTAGCGCGCTGGTTGCCAGCAATGATGAAATGGCGCTCGGTGCTATCCGGTACCTGAGCACTGCGAACATCGCCGTTCCCGCGCAGGTGTCAGTGCTGGGATTCGATGATATTCCTCTTGCGCCTTTTACCGTTCCGGCGCTCTCAAGCGTAAAAATCCCCGTCACCGAGATGATTCAGGAGGCGATTGCACGGCTGCTGGCAATGCTCGACGGCGGCTCATGGGAAAATGCCGATGCCTTTGCCGCCAGCCTGATGCTGCGCGAATCGGTGACATCAGGCCCATACGCGCGCTAGCTCACGCTGGTGATGAGCCACTCTTTTAGCTGCATCAGCTCATCCTGCTGGGCGGGGAATACCTGCTGTATGCGTCCCACCGCAGCGGCCATTGCCTCCGGCCGGTATTCACAGCCCTGAAGCGCTGACGCAAGGGCTTCCAGCGGCGAGGGGTTGAGGCTGTCGCTGAATATCTGGCTGCGGCTAATTACACCACGTTCAACGTCAAAGTGAATCTCGACGCCGCCCCACGCAAAGCGCGTATCCAGCAGATGGGAAAAGTCCGGTGAACGGCCAAAATTCCACTCCCAGCTGCTTTGCCGCGCGAACTGCTCAGTGAAGCCCGGCAAATCAGGTAAGGCATCCGGCGAGATATATTCTGGCTGGCAACGCGCCTGATAATGTTCAAAGAAGGCTTGCGTGACAGCGTCACAAATGGCGTCATAGTTGATGTCTGGCTTGAGCTCAGTCAGATTAGCTACCCGCGAGCGCACCGATGTAATGCCTTTAGTTTGCAGTTTTTTGATGTCCGGGTTGAGATAATCGGCCAGCCGCGACAGATCGGCATTCATTAAAAACGTGCCGTGATGGAAACCGCGATCGGGCGTCTCATGATAGGCGGATCCGGAAATTTTCCGCACGTCGTCACCGCGACGGACCACAATATCATTCCGGCCGGATGCTTCAGCCTGAATACCCAGCGCGCTGAGCGCTCGCAAAATAATGCCAGTCGAGACGCTTTTATCATATTCCGGTTTGCCAGCCATAAAGGTAAAGCAGCAGTTTCCCAGATCGTGGAATACGGCTCCGCCGCCGCTGCTGCGTCGCGCCAGCTTAATACCATCCTGCGCCATGCGCCGCGTATTGCACTCCTTCCAGGGATTCTGCGCGCGCCCGATGACCACGGTTTCGGCATTGCGCCACAGGAATAATACTTTTTGTGTAGCGGGCATTTGCCGATAGATGCACTCCTCAACGGCAAGGTTAAACCAGGGATCGTTCGATTGAGAAAGCAGTAATCGCAGCGTGGTCATCATTTCTCCTGAAACATTCAGCAACGCGGTTAACAAGTTTACCCTGCATTGCACGAGGAAAAATGATGGCGTGTGCTTTGATATTTGCAGCTTAAGGTTTCCCTAAAGTTAACGCGGCATGCTGTGAGCTCCCGTTCACAGATGGACTGCACGCATGTTTTTGCCAATCAATAAAAGACCGACGCTGAGTCGGCTTTCATTTCTGTTGCTGTTTTCAGTGTATATCGCGGTATTTCTTAACCTGGCTTTTTACCATCAGGTTATTGCCGCCATGCCGCTAGATAATCTGCGCAACTGGCTGGTCTTCCTTTCTATGCCGCTGGTGGCCATTTCCGTTATTAATATTGTGGTTACGCTCGCCTCATTTCTCTGGCTCGATCGGCTGACCATCGCGCTGTTTATTCTGGTGTCCGCTGCCGCGCAATATTTCATCTGGAATTTTGGCATCATCATCGACCGTTCGATGCTGGTGAATATTCTTGATACCACACCTTCAGAAAGCGTTGCCCTGATGACGCCGAAACTGGTTATCGCGCTGCTCTTTTCTGGGCTGGTAATGGCAGGCGTCGCGTTCTGGATCCGCATCCGCGCCGCGGTGCCGTACTGGAAGAGTGCGGTGTATCGCATTGTCAGCGTTGCCGCGTCGATCATCTGCATCCTGCTGGTGGCCTCGCTGTTCTATAAAGATTACGCCTCACTGTTCCGAAACCAAAAGGAGCTGGTGAAATCGCTGAGCCCCTCAAATGCGATTGCCGCTACGCTCTCCTGGTATAAGCACGATCGGACGGCAAACCTGCCGCTGGTTAAAATTGGCGAAGATGCGCACCTTGCGCCAGCGATGCAGGACGGCAAAAAGAATCTGACCATCCTGATTGTCGGTGAAACATCGCGGGCGGCGAATTTTTCCCTTTCAGGTTATGAGCGCGAGACCAATCCGCTGTTAGCGAAGGATAATGTGACCTATTTCCCGCATACCGCCTCCTGCGGTACGGCCACGGCGGTATCGGTTCCCTGCATGTTTTCCGGTATGCCGCGTGTGCATTACGACGACGCACTCGCTGGTCATCAGGAAGGGCTTCTGGATGTGATCCAGCGTGCCGGTACTAAGGTGCTGTGGAACGAAAATGATGGCGGTTGTAAAGGCGCCTGCGATCGCGTGCCCCATCAGGATATGACCAGCCTGAATTTGTCGGGGATGTGCATTAAGGGCGAGTGCTATGACGAAGTCCTGTTCCACGGGCTTGAGGAGTATATCCAGCACCTACAGAGCAATGGCGTCATCGTCTTACATACAATCGGTAGCCACGGGCCAACCTACTATAACCGCTATCCGCCTGCGTTCCGCCGCTTTACGCCTACCTGCGATACCAACCAGATTCAGGACTGTTCGCAGCAGCAGCTGGTCAATACCTATGACAATACCTTGTTGTACGTTGACTATATTGTCGATAAGTCGATTAAGCTGCTGCAAGCGCACCAGGACAGATTCACCACCAGCCTGGTTTACCTGTCAGATCACGGCGAATCGCTGGGCGAGAACGGCACCTACTTGCACGGTATGCCTTACGCCATCGCACCGGAGGTGCAGAAACATGTGCCGATGCTGATCTGGCTCTCGCCCGATTATCAGAAACGCTATGGCGTGAATAAAAGCTGCCTTGATAAGCTCGCGGCACAGGATAATTTCTCCCAGGATAATCTGTTCTCCACTATGCTGGGCCTGACCGGTACGCTATCCAGCGTCTATAAAGAGGGCGATGATATTCTGACCTCCTGCCGTAAAAGTTAATAAAAAAGCCCTGCATCTGCAGGGCTTTTTTTACCAGAATTAACTGACAGGGATTAATTTGCCATTCAGCTGCCGTTATCCAGGCAGGCCTAGCTTCTGAACCAGATGGCTAAAAAACTGATAATGCTGAAGACGGAGATTGTCAGCGTCAGGTATTCATCACGGGTATGGGGCAGGATGTTTTTCATTTAACTCTCCTCAGTCACTGAGCAGAGTTTTACAGCTTGCAGCTTAATTTAACCTTAAGGGTGCGTTAACCACGAAAACGGCCCACGTAGTGGGCCGGTGTTCTTTAACGGTTCGCTTTCAGCGTGCCTTTCAGGCCGTGCGGCTCAGAACGCAAATATTGCGGCGGGGCGCTGGCCTGCGCGCCCAGCTCGGCGGCAGCATGCCACGGCCAGCGTGGATCGTAGAGCACCGCGCGCGCCAGCGCCACCAGGTCGGCAGTGCCTTCCTGCAATATGGCTTCAGCGTGTTTCGGTTCCGTGATCAGGCCAACGGCAATGACCGGAATAGTGACCTCTTTGCGAATGTCACGCGCAAACGGCAGCTGATAACCCGGGCCGACCGAAATCGACTGCTGAGGCGCAAGGCCGCCGCTCGAAACGTGAATATAGTGACAGCCCGCCGCCTCAAGCTGCTTGCTGAATTCGATGGATTGCGAATTGTCCCAGCCGCCCTCGACCCAGTCTGTAGCGGAAATACGTACGCCAACCGCAACGGATTCAGCAACGGCCTCACGTACGGCCTGAAAGATTTCAAGCGGAAAACGCATACGATTCTCCAGCGACCCACCATATTCATCTTCACGATGGTTGCTGAGCGGCGAGAGGAACTGATGCAGCAAATAGCCGTGTGCCGCATGTAGCTCGATCAGTTCAATGCCAAGTCCTTCGGCACGCTTAGCGCTCTCTACAAACGCCTGTTTGATGCGGGTTAAATCGTCACGGCTTAGCGCTAGCGGTGGACGTTCTCCATCGTGAAACGCTTCGGCTGAAGGTGCTACCGTTTCCCAGCCACCCTCATCGAGCGCAAGCTGGTGACCGCCTTGCCATGGCGCGGCGCATGAGGCTTTACGTCCAGCATGACCCAGCTGAATACCAAGCGGGACAGGTGAATAAGCGCGGATATCTTCCAGTACGCTACGTAAAGCCGCTTCGGTTTCATCATCCCACAGGCCCAGATCGCCTGGGGTGATGCGGCCAATCGCTTCAACTGCGGTGGCTTCTATAATGAGCAGGCCTGCGCCGGAGAGCGCCAGTTGTCCCAGATGGATACGGTGCCACGCGGTCGCTTTGCCTTCGCTGGCGGAATACTGACACATCGGCGCGATAACGATACGGTTCTCCAGTGCCAGCGGGCCAATGTGCGTTGCGCTAAAAAGTTGACTCATGAATACCTCGTTTCCTTTTAATGGCTGCCTCGAAACAGAAAGTGTAATCGACCTCAGGCAGATCATTGGCTTAACGCAAAAAAATAGCATAAAGCCAGAGGGGAAGAGTTTACATATGTGGCGGTGAGGAGATTCAGGCTATCACGAGGGATGTCGGGAAAGCGGACCTTCTACGAGGTGCCGACGCTGCGAATTGAATAAGCACCCACTAACATTTAAATTCATATTAACATTGATTCTCATATAAGAATTAGCGTTAATTTATATTCAGCACTGAGTTTATTAATTGATCCGTAGTTAAACGCCTGCTGAATGGCGTATTAATTTAATTTGGTTAAGAGAGCCGCTGTTAACGCTTTTTTTGGGCGCTGATTTTTTATTGGACTAAGGATGAATGGCAAAAGGGAAAGGTGTTTTTTCTTTTACCTACAATACGTTACCTGGCCTGCGCCGCTAAATATCAACCTGACATAATCGCCAAAATTAGCGCTTTTACCTCAAAAAACTGACCTTTTTTTCACAATTAAGGATGATTGACGTTAGGCTGCCTCCTGTAGATAATCATTCCAGACGAAACAAATGAGATATTAATATAAACAACGCCACCAAATTCCCTGGCCGCACCTGAAGATTAAAATTAATTCTGAGCGCTTCGCCTTAATTAAAGCGTCTCTATTTCTTTCTGCGGGCCACAGAAACCTACGACTACTTATACATGGAAAGCAGACCTCTCTTATTTAATGGGGCCTGATTAACTGACGCTGTAAATTAGCGTTGCAGGCAGCCAGCTGAACATTGTTTAGCACTGCACTCTTTAAACCTGTTACGGGCGGCTATTGCTGCGCTGTAAAAATCGTTTAACAAAAGTGATAATTCACTGGAGATATTTATTATGCAGCCGATTGTGAAGAAGCTTTCAGGACTGGTACTGTCAGGGATGGTTATATGCGGAACCGCCTTTGCTGACGGTGGAATATCTTTGCAAGGAACGCGTATTGTCTATCCGCAAAAGGAGCATCAGCAAACGATTTCGGTGCGTAACTCATCATCAACAGAATCCTTTTTAATTCAGTCATGGGTAGAGGATGCGGCCGGGCACAAGAGTCGAGACTTTATAGTTACGCCGCCGCTTTATGTCAGTGCGCCTGGCAATGAAAATACGATGCGTGTCATGCTGACTAATTCGGCGCTGCCGCAAGACAGGGAGACAATCTACTACTTTGTCTCCAAAGCGATCCCCTCAATTAATGACGACGCAAAGGGACATAGCGTGCTTAAACTGTCTGCGGCAAACCGCATTAAACTTTTTGTTCGACCCGCAGGCTTAAAAGTCGACATCGATAAAGCACCGGGCATGCTGACGTTTCATCGCGCAGGCAACAAGCTGGAAATTAACAACCCCACGCCCTATTACCTGACGATGACGCATATAGAGTCGGGTGGAAAAACGCTTAGCGATATTATGGTCGCGCCCGAAAGCAAGGCTACAGAAATATTACCCGCCGGTAGCGGTAATTCTGTTTCTTATGAAACCATCGGCGATTACGGCAATAAAACAGCGCGGCAGACCAAATCAGTTAACTGATTCGTTATTTAATCGTTGCAGCAAAGAACAAAGAGCACCCTGGCCTTAATTCTTAGTGGAAATATTTAACGTGCGACAGAAACATTATTTCCTGTTATCGCCTCTGGCGATGGCAGTGATCTTTGCATGGTCGGCGCCTGCTCAGGCCGTCCTGCATTTCGATCCGGCCATGCTTGATACCGACTCGACCGACGTCGCTGACCTGAGTCATTTCGAACAGGGCGGCGGGGCGCAGCCTCCAGGAAATTACAGCGTTGAATTGTTCATTAATGGAAACAGCCAGGGCAACCGGGAGCTGCGTTTTTCTCCCCGCTCTGCTGAGGCGGCTGCTAATAACCTTGAAGTACATGACAGTACCGGTCTGGTTGCCTGCCTGACCCGTAAAGATCTGATCGCGATGGGCGTCAACGCCGACGCTTATCCCGCGCTGCGAAACGCGGCGCCAGACCAGTGTCTTTCACCCGGCCATTACATTCCTCAGGCCTATACCTCTTTTGACTTCCAGCATATGCGTCTGGATATCAGTATTCCGCAGGTTGCGATGCGCAGCCAGGCGCATGGCTGGATTGCACCGCAGCAGTGGGATGAGGGCATTAATGCAGGATTGCTCAACTATCAGTTCAGCGGCAATGAAAACCGTGGGAAATATGGCAACAGCAGCAGCCAGTTCCTGAATCTGACTAGCGGCCTCAATCTAGGCCCCTGGCGTCTGAGGGATAACAGCACCTGGACCGATAACCAGAGCCCATTTAGCCATCAGCGGCGCTGGCAGCATCTCAATACCTATGTTCAGCGCGCCATCATACCCTGGCGCAGTGAGTTAACGGCGGGTGACAGCACCACTGACGGCGACGTATTTGATGCCTTTAGCTTTCGCGGGCTGCGCCTGGCGACGGATGAGAGTATGTATCCCGACACGATGCACGGTTTTGCGCCTGTCATCAGGGGAACGGCCATGAGCAGCGCGCTGGTGACGGTGCGCCAGAACGGCAGCGTTATCTATAAAACGGCCGTGGCGGCGGGCGCCTTTGTCATTAACGACCTCTATCCGGTTTCCGCGGGCGGCGATCTGGAAGTCACGGTCACTGAAGTCGACGGCCGCTCGCGGGTTTTTACCGTACCTTACTCCTCTGTGCCGGTTTTACAGCGCCAGGGGCACTATCGTTATGCATTTACAGCCGGGCGATATCGTGGCAGCAGTGATATCTACAGTCAGCCCGGTTTCGCGCAGGCAACTTTGCTGTGGGGGCTTCCGCACAGCATCACCGCCTATGGCGGATCACAGGTGGCGCAAAATTATCTGGCCGTGGCGGCGGGCGCTGGCGTCAATATGGGAGGCTGGGGCGCGCTTTCCGCTGATATTACTCAGGCGAACAGCACGCTTGCAGACGGTTCGCGCCATCAGGGCCAGTCAGTGCGTTTCTTGTATGGCCGCTCGCTGGTTTCGACCGGCACCACAATACAGCTGGCAGGCTATCGCTATTCAACCCAAGGCTACCATACGCTTCAGGAAACTGCGCTGAGGGGAATGAAAGGCTGGACCGAGAACAATGATGAGGTGGACGCGGCTGGCCGACCTGTTCCGCGCAGCTGGGTCAGCTATTACAACCTTTACAATACCCGACGGGAACGCGTAGAGCTTAACCTGTCCCAAAATCTGTTTAATCTGGGATCGCTCTATCTGACCGGCAGCCATCAGTCTTACTGGCACAGCACCGCGACAACCAACTCGCTGCAGGCTGGCTTTAGCAGCACGATAAAACATGTCAACTATACGCTTTCGTATGGCTACAGCCGCGTGACCGGCCAGTCGTCATCAGACAGTACCTTTTCTCTTTTCATGTCGGTTCCGCTGAGCGCGTTACTGCCGCAAAGCAGTAGCGGCAATGAGATGTCAGCCAGCTACAGCGCCAGCCGAAACAGCGATGGCAGTCTGGTCCATCAGGCGGGTATCAGCGGCACGGCGCTTAGCGAAAACAACCTTAACTGGAGTCTGTCGCAGGGCTATAGCCGTCGGGACGGCGACAGCGGCGAACTCAACCTGGACTATCAAGGCACCTACGGCAACGCCTCAGCCGGATATGGCTATAGCGGCGACTACCGTCAGATCCGCTATGGCGCATCAGGCGGCGCCATTCTGCATCGCGGCGGATTAACGCTGGGACAGCCGCTGGGCACGACTAATGTGCTGGTCGCCGCCCCAGGAGCGGCGGGCATCCCGCTGGAAAACAGTACCGGTATTCACACCGACTGGCGCGGTTATACGGTTGTGCCCTACGCCAGCATGTATCGCGATAACCGCGTAGCGCTCGATGTCAGCAAACTGGATGACCATACCGATATCGACAATGCCGTCGCGCATGTGGTGCCGACCCGTGGCGCGGTCGTGCGGGCGAGGTTTGACGCCTACAGCGGCGCGCGAGTCTTTATGACGCTGATGCATCTGGGCAAACCTCTGCCTTTCGGCACCACCGTGGTTGTCGCAGGGGGCAATCACAGTAGCCTGGTGGCCGAAAACGGTGAGGTTTATCTCAGCGGTTTGCCGCTAAAAGGGCTTCTGAAGGCACAGTGGGGCAGCTCTCCTAATCAGCAGTGCAGCGTTCACTATCAGCTGCCAGCCAGCATTCTGAAAAAGTCATTAGCAGAAGCAAAAGCTGACTGTCGCTGACGCTTCAGTCAGGCAAGAGAAGATTAATTCGGCAGTAAAGATTTTAACCGGGGTTAAAAATAGCCTCCAAATCAACAAAGTAAGGAAAAGAAAATGACTATTATGACTGTAAAAAAAGTAGGCGCGGTGAGCGTGCTGGCGGCTGCATTGCTGGCTTCTTCAGGCGCGGCGTTAGCAGCGGCGGCCTCGCCGTCGAGCGCTAAAGTCACCGTGACCGCAACAGTGGTGGAATCCACCTGCACGGCAGGATGGGATACCTCAGGCGTGGAGGTAAATCTTGGTAAAGTTTCAACCACCACGATGGCTAAGAAAGGCGATATTGGCGCCAGCAAGCCGTTCAGTCTGAGCCTGACCGGCTGCAGCGATATCAGCAACGTCAATATTTCCGCCAGCGGCACGGCAGATGCAACTGACAACCAGGCTTTTGCTAATACCGGTACGGCAAAAGGGGTCGCGGTTGAACTGTTTGGCGGCGACGGTCAGACAGGACAGCTGTTGCCGAACAACTCAACCTCGGTTCTGACCTATCCGGTGACCAACGGGACGGCAACACTCTCTCTGCTGGCAAAACTGGAACGTACTGCCGCGGATGACGCTCAAGCAGACGATTTTGCCGCAGGCGAGGTCAATAGCGTGGCGAACCTGAACCTGACTTACGAGTAATAGATCCTCCCCTGCCTGGGACGTTAAAACAGGCAGGGGAAAGAGACCGATCAGGTCATTATTCCTTGTTGTAACAGGCAATGTAAAATCAGGTGTGAAATGAGAAAAAAAGCAGCGTGTATAGGGTTGATGGCGTCGTTAACAGCGGTAATGGCGCAGGCTAGCGTTACTATTGAAAACCAGAGAAGCGGCGTAATGACTATAAACATGAGTCTTTACCCTTCTGGACAATATACCCGAACAGCGCTTATGACAGCTGACGCAGATGTAGAGGTGTGCCTGCAACCTACAATTTATCTCGCAGAAACTGGGCAAACGCTCCTATTAACCGAATGGGACAAAGTGACAAAAGGAAGCGGTGATATCGAATCGGGGAGTTACTATTATTACGGCAATATTAAGAATACCTGCTCAACCCGCATTACTGCCAAAATCACCATAAAAACAAACTGGCTGTCAGGTTACTCTGAACAGACGCAAATTTTGCCGGTTGACGTTCCGGCGGCAACTTCCTGCTCTTTACTTGTTGAGCCTACTGCAGCTCTTAAAACAGACTCAACGGGCATTTCCAGCCAGGCGAAGCTGACCAGCGGCGGCAATGGCAGCTGCTCAGTTACCGTTACCCCTTCTGCGGCTGATGAGAGCGGCGGCATACTGCCCAGCAGCGACGGAAAAGAGCAAAGCGTGCATTATCGCGTTACGACAGGTACCTGGAACGCGGCAAACAAACAATATATGCTGTCCTCACCGCAGGAAAGTTCGCTGGAATTGTTTGGCGCTTTTATACCGGGCAGTTACTCAGGATATGCCACCGTTACGCTTAATACAGAATAGGTTGTTCTCTCTTTTATTTACAGCCGCGAAAACCATCTACATTACCCGAAAGTACAATTTGCACCCCGCCTGGACAGGCAGCGCTACGTGAATTCTGACAGGGATTCCCCCAGCACATTCCCCAGAATTCACGTAGCGACGCCGGTTTTTTAGTCGAATTAAAATCCTGTCAGCGTTAATCCGGTTCCAGGTTAATCCGCTTTAGCTTTCACATTTCATATAATGCCCATTATACAAAGCCAGAAGCCAGGAATGCGTATTTGTTGAGCAAAAGGGTCGCCCGATAGCAGGCGACCCTTTTTATTACGCCGTGGTTTTACGCTCGTTCAGCAACGCTTTCACCGACTCGGCCGCTCGCTTACCTGCCAGGAATGCATGGTCTGAGTTGTAGTACTCCCATTCGCTGTAACGACCGGAGAGATGAATGCCCTGTGCCGCCAGCCAGCTGCGGATCAGTGACACATTGGCCTTGCGGTGATGGTCGTAAACCACATAGGCATAAGGCATATCCACTTCATTGGCCGTCAGGATAACGTCATCTTCGCGGATCATCCCGACGCGGATGCAGTCATCAATGCAGCGCTGGATCAGCGCATCACCTTCACAGGGCAGAGGCTGATCGGCGCGATACGTGATTTCGCACGTCAGCCCAAAGCCGCCTTCCGGGTTACATTCCGGGCTGGCGTTGCCTTGCAGGAAAATGCGATGGAACAGCGTATCGCCTGGATAATAAATCCAGTGCTTATCGCTCAGGTTGGCGCGGCCAATGCCGAGGTTAACGCAGCGCACCGAAACGTGACGCAGCATTGAAGCCGCTTTTTGTACAGCTTCCGGCGCGCGGTTACCCATCAGCCTTACCAGTTCCGGCAGCGGCAACGTGCTGATCAGCTGCTCGTAATGGTAGTGACGCCCGTCTTTAAGGATGACGCTACGCGTCTGCGGCTGGATATCGGCGATCTCAGAACGCGTTTCCAGGGTGCAGTTAAGATGCGGCAGGAAACCATTCATTAATGCCTGAAACCCGCCGCGTTTGGGATAGCCAAAACGGGCATTCGGGCCGACCGGTTTGGCGAGCGGCGCCAGCGCACCGGAAATAATCTGCTGGAGATCGGGTAGCGGAACGCGGCCACCCAGCCAGGAGGTTTCCATGTCGGAAAGCGGGGTTTTCCACAGCTTACGGTTGTAAGGCACAGCGAAATGATGGGCGATACCTTTACCCCAGGTACGGAAGATGAAGTTCTCAAAATCTTCTCCTGCGTCCTCGGCTCTGGCTGGTTCAGTCGCCTCATTACCCAGTACGCCATCTGCACAGCAGTCCCGACACTCTGTATTGGCTGCCGTTCGCACCGCGCTGAGCGGGGCCGCTTCTGAGGTATTAGTGACACCGTAACGAGCTTCAATTGCGCCCAGCACACATTCGCCGATCACTTCGGCTGGCAGGCCATGCAGCGCAGACTGAAAGGGATAGCGGGTAAAAACACCGTGGCTGTAAACCCAGGCTTCACGCGTTTGCCAGTGCAGGTTATCACCCAGCAGTTTGTCATAAAGCTGAAGGACATAGGGGTCATTGGAGAACATGATGTGGCCCGCGTAATCAAAGGTGAATCCCTGATCTTCAATCGAGCGGCACCAGCCACCCGGCGCGGCATTTTTTTCCAGTACCACGGCACCTTCGCCATAATGGTAGCCCGCGCTCAGCCCGGTCGGGCCGGCGCCCAGAATCAGGCATTCAACCGGGCGCAGCGATACGGCGTGCACGCGGTCGCTGGTTTCAGGTACGTCATCAGCCGCGATGGGCTGCACGACAACATCGCGCAGCTCGGCAATCTGCGCCTGCATTTGTTCAGCCGTGTGGTCCCACGAAGTATCCGCAATGATCGCCGCCATTCGCGCTGCCTGTTGCCGGCGCTGGGCTTCACTCAACAGCAGGGCGTTTTCACAGGCGCGAATAAAGCCCTGCGTCGTGTCAGCAATACTGACCACATCGCTATGGTGGCGCACCACATCCGGTACGGCGGTACTGACGATCGGCAGCTGCGCCGCCATATACTCAAGCACTTTGGTCGGGCTGATATAGCGCGTAGAGGCGTTGAGCGCAAAGGGCATCAGGCAGACGTCCCATCCAGCAAGGAAGTGAGGCAGCGCCTCGTAAGGCTGTTGGCCGAACCAGTGCAGGTTTGTGCGCTGTGGCAGGCTATTGGGATCGATTTTTACCACCGGGCCGACCATGACAATTTGCCATTCAGGATGGGCATCGGCCAGCGCGGCAATCAGGTCAATATCCATACGCTCATCAATGACGCCGTAATAGCCGAGTCGCGGTCTGGGCAGGTTTTCTTGCAGCGGGTGGCCATTGTTACGATCGAGCGCCTGTTCAAAGTGGGCGGCATCGACGCTGCTGGGGAAACAAAATACGTTTTGGTGGCGGTGTTTCTTCGCCTCGTACAGGCTGGTGCCGCCGGTAAACACCACATCCGCGCGACTCAGCAAAGCCGATTCACGCTGTTGTAGCTGGCGCGGTGCCATCTGAAAGGCGGAAAGCTCATCCATGCAGTCATAAATAATGGCGCTGGGGTTAAAGCAGGTCAGCAATGGCAAGGCCATGGGCGTGTAAAACCACACCAGCGGCTGCTCCTCTTTATCCAGCAGCGACGCCAGTAAGGGCTGCAACACGGCAATCTGGCTGTCGTGGAAGCCTGGCGCCTCAACGTCAGTATGAGGTTCGATAACAGTCACGTTCGGCGCGGGCGAATGCTGTCGTAACCCCGCCTCGCCGTGCTGATGCACCGGCTCCTCAATAAACAGGATGCGGTAGTGCTGTGCAAGCCGTGACATTAAATGCTGCGGACGTTGAAAGACAAAACCCCAGCGAAGATGACTAAATACCACCAAAACAGAATGTTTCATACGGGACTCCTGTGGCTCGCCGGCCGGTGTCAGAAAAGCATGAAATCGGTGTAGCGAACGTTGTGATTGCCGCAAAGCTGCGGCGGTAGGCTGGTGTAACAGACGCGTAAAATCAGGGCCGACGTCCCAGAGTCCGCTGCGCGGCCAGTGATGGGGGTCTTCCCAGAGAGGGCTTTCAATAATGGGGTAAATGCAGACGCCGAGAAGGTTACAGCCCGCGAGCTGTGCCTGGGCGATCTGCGCGGTAATATGCGTCATCCAGGCGGGGCGGCCGCTGCCGACATGGCTGGTCTCCGCCAGCAAGATCGGCCGCTGATAGCGTTGATGCAGTTCGGTCAGCATCTTATGCAGCGGCTTGCGCCGTCCGTCACCCAGATGCCACGCCAGTCGCTGGTTAGAGTTAGCCTCCCATTGGTTGGCGTGATAGTAATTGGCCCCAATAATATCGAGGTAGCGTGGCGCGCCACCAAGCTCCGGTTCACGCGTGCCGCAGAGCATGTCCCAGGCCTGAAACTGCGAGGCGTTAAGCTCGGCGGTAAGTTGATAACAGGCATCGCTTTCTTCATCGGGGACCAAATGGATAACTGGATCGCAATGAAGAAAACGCGCCCGTGGATCGGCCAGCCAGATGGCATCGCAGCCCGCTAACGTTGCACGCACCAGCTGACGTTTTATGGTATCGGGATCGACATCCCGATGGTTGCCGAACAGCCCGACTGAAAGCCCCCAGCTAAGAAACGAGATCTCATTCACAGGTGAATAGATGGGCGGACGGGTATACCAGGGCGCAAGGAAGGTGGCGATGCGCTGGCAGAAATGGGCAAAGCGCGAGATAAAATCGTCAGAAAAGAGATCGAGATCTTCCGGCCAGCCGTAATGGCAAAACGTCCAGTTGATCTGGATCCCCAACTCATGCGCTGCCTGCATCTTGGCGCGTATAGTGGCAAAGGTCTGCTCCGGGTCCAGCTCCGTCTGACGCCAGCCAATGCTTTCCCGTACGGTACGGATGCCAAAATGCTGTAAAGCAACATAGTCACTGTGAAACTGCGTTTGATGAGCGGTCAGCGCGTCCATGACCAGTTGCTGGCCTGACGTATTAATATGGTCCGCACCTTCATACCCGGCCTGCCAGAAGCTAGAAAAAGGCAACATCGCGTCCTCCTGTAAAAAACTCAGGATAAATAGAGTCCACACTGGCGCGCAGGCAGAGAACTCCCCGGCATAGCAATCAGGATGGAGTGAGCTGAAGAGATCAGCGTTGCTGTCGTGAATTCCGTGTCTGGAAAAAGTCGGTGCGCGACTGGATAAAGCCTGGCCGCAGTAAAAGCGTTATCCCGCACGCAGAGAAGGTGTTCAAAGAATTGTTAGTATCAGTGAGCAATCACCGTAGATCGAAGTATAACCCTGCTCGGTTTTCTCACAAGTAACTGAAGAAAAAGAAAAAAGCAAAGCGGCAATATTGCCCGCGTATAAGGAGAGAACATCCTCTATCCCAGCCAGGGAATAAAGGCAGTGCTATTAGGCGCTTGCGCCGTACCGGTTGCCGCCAGCGCCTGCCGTTTTGCCTGCTAAACCGCTACGCGACACTGGGTACAATAATGGGTATCGCTGCTGCCCAGCACCCGACGCAGAAAATCCTGGGTGCGCGCTTCCTGCGGTTGCAGCAGTATTTGCTGCGCAGGGCCCTGTTCCACAATCTGGCCGCTGTGCAGAAAACAGACGCGATCGGCGACCTCGCGCGCAAACTGCATTTCGTGGGTGACCACAATCATCGTCATGCCTTCGCGTGCCAGGTTGCGCATTACCTGTAATACCTCACCGACCAGTTCCGGATCGAGCGCCGAAGTAGGCTCATCGAAGAGTATCGCTTTGGGCTGTAGCGCCAGCGTGCGCGCAATCGCTACGCGCTGCTGCTGGCCACCGGAAAGCTGCGTAGGCCAGGCATTGATTTTGTCCGCCAGCCCGACCAGCGCCAGCAGGGATTTAGCGTGCTTCTCCGCCTCGGCGCGCGATTCGCCGTTCACATGGATCGGGCCTTCCATCACGTTTTCCAGCACGCTGCGATGCGGAAACAGGTTAAACCGCTGGAACACCATGCCGATTTGCCGACGCAGATCGTTGATGCTTTTGTGTCGGCTGTTGACACGCTGGCCCAGCACGCGGATCTCGCCGCCTTCATAAGTTTCCAGCCCGTTGATACAGCGCAGAATAGTGGATTTACCGGAGCCAGAGGGGCCAATCAGGCAGACCACTTCGCCGGGCTCCACGCTAAAGCTCACCCCTTTGAGCACCTCAACGCGACCAAATTTTTTATGCACCTCGTCAATTTCAATCATCCTATGCTCCTTTGATCTGGCGTTTTTCCAGCCGTTTGGTCAGCGCCATGAGCGGCATACACAACAGCAGGTAGAGCACCGCCACCAGCGTATAGACCGTGGTGTTATCAAAAGTAGAGGCGGCGATCAGCTGGCCCTGGCGGGTCATCTCCGTCACGGCTATCGTGGACGCGAGCGCAGAATCTTTCAGCATCATCACCAGCGTATTACTGTACGGCGGCAGTGCCACATGGAACGCCTGCGGTAAAATCACGCGGCGCATCGCTTTGCTAAAGCCCATCCCCATTGAACGCGCCGCTTCGAGCTGACCGCGATCCACAGACTCAATGCCGGCGCGAAATATCTCAGCAATATAGGTAGAAAAACAAAAAGCGATGCCGATGACGCTGGCCTGAAATGAAGTCAGGGTTATTCCAATATCGGGGAAGACAAAATAGATATAAAACAGCACCACAATCATGGGCAGGCCGCGCGTTATATTGATTACCGTCGCGACCGGCCAGGAGATAATTTTCCAGGGGCACATTTTTGCCGCCGCAAATACCAGGCCCAGCGGCGTACTGATCACCAGCGACAATATTGTTATGGTGATCGTCATTTCGGCCCCTTTCAGTAAAAAGGGCAGGTAGGTATGAATACTGCTCCAGTCCATCTTAAGCTCCTGATCGTTCTGCACAACGCATGTCGGGGCAATGGCGTTTCATTATAATGAATATCTTTGTTGGCAAAGCGCTGTCAATAAATACCCTTGCGATAGCGATAGCGAATACTTATTACCCGCATAAGCTTCAGCTATAGATGGCCACCAGCGTTAAAGCAACGGCTTTTCCGGCATTCTGTGAGGTGCCGCGTTTTCAAAAAATAAAACGTTGACAGGTGCAGCATTAATTTCATTATAGTGAAAAAGACGTTCGCCCTTTTCATACCGATACAGGAGTGAGTTATGTCTGTTGCCCGTTCTAAACTTTTCCTTCACCTCTGCGTGGCAATGGGTTTTGCCGCCACGGTCACGAGTAGCGCGCAGGCCGCTGCGCTGACAGCGGGCTCACCCCCCTCCAGCGCGCCAACCACCTTTCTGAATACCCAGAGCGGCAAAATTGAGGGCTTTATGCCCGACGTGGCGGCAGAAGTGGCGAAACGCCAGCATCTGGACGTTGATTTCACCGCCGTGCCATTTTCAACGCTGATTCAATCCGTTATCGCGGGCAAGATCGATATGATCGTCGCCGGTATGACGCCAACGCCTGAGCGCGCTAAACGTATCGGGTTCTCACAGCCGGTCACAGCGTTCGGCGCTGGGCTGGTGGTGCGCGACGACAACAGTAAGAAATATGATTCCTGGCAGGATTTGAAGGGTGAAGTGGTCGGCACTATGGCGGGCACGGACTACACGCAAAGCCTGATGCAGAGCGGCATCGCCAAAGAGGTGAAGGTCTATGACAGCCCGGCAGATATGACGCGCGATCTCTCGCTGGGACGCATCGCGGCAGGCATGAACGACTATCCCATTTTGAAAGCACAGGCGAAAGCGGGCGGACTGAAAGGGATGCATGTGGTGGAGGGCTATAAGCCTGAGCATGTCTCACCGATGGCGTTCGGCGTGAAGAAAGGCAACGACAAGCTGCTGGCTGAAATTGACAGCGCGTTAACCGCCATGAAACAGGACGGTTCGCTACAGGCGATCAAAGACAAATGGGGCATGCCCTGATTAAGGGGAACGGCGAACGGGCGCGACGGCAAAGGAAGAGCACAAGATGAAAAATGCATCGCAAAACAGGGCGGAACCCGGTGCCGCCGAAACGGATATCGGGTCGCGACTGAAAACGCTGCGCAAGGCGCGCAATCTGACGATTACCGAGCTGGCGCTACTGGCGAACGTCTCGGCGGGTGCAATTAGCCAGATTGAACGTAACCTCACCAACCCTACCGTCAGGGTGCTGGAGCAGCTTCGGCTGGTACTGAAAGTGCCGCTGACGGCTTTTCTGGAAGAGCGCGCGATGTCGCTGCGCGGCGCAGAGCACTATGTGCGCCGCCGTGAAGACCGTCCGAATTTTAACGTCGGCAAGCGCGGCATCGCCAAAGAGATGCTGTCGCCTTCAGGCGATCACGATATGCAGTTTATGGTTATCCATATTCCGCCAGGCGTACGTTCCGACGAAATGTTGATTGGCCAGGGTGAGAAGGCGGGCCTGGTTATGGAAGGCGAGCTGACGCTGGAGATCAATGGCGACACGGCACGCCTGATGGCCGGCGACAGTTTCCAGTTCAAAAGCCATCTGCCGCACAACATTTTCAACCATACGGACAGCGACGCCAGGGTATTGTGGATCATGCATATTCCGCCTGAGCAGCATCTCTGAATGCACTGAATTTAAAAGGTTTTTCTATGCGCATAAAAATCAATGCTGTCACCGACAGCGCCGCGTTTCCCGAGCAGGTTGATGTGATTGTGATTGGCGGCGGCATTATCGGCACGTCCGTCACCTATGAGCTGGCGAAGCAGGGCGTCTCCGTGGCGCTGTTTGAGAAAGGCGTTATCGGTGGCGAGCAATCGGGACGCAACTGGGGCTGGGTCAGGCAGCAGAACCGCGATCTCTACGAGCTGCCGCTGGCGATGCGCAGCCTGCAACGCTGGGAAGAACTGGGCGGTGAAATAGGTCAGGATCTCGGGTTCCGCCGCAGCGGTATTCTGTACGGCACGCAGAACGAAGCGGACGTGGCGCGTTGGGAGAAGTGGGGCAAGCAGGCGAAACAGATTGGCTTCGTCAGCCATCTGCTGTCGGCGCAGGAGGTACATGAACGGCTGGGCAACCAGGCGCGCTGGGTCGGCGGTATCTGGTCGCCAACAGACGGGCGCGCTGAACCTTCGCTGGCCGCACCCGCGATTGCCGCTGGCGCGCAAAAACTCGGCGCCTCTGTCCACCAGCGCTGCGCGGTGCGCGGGCTGGATATCAGCGCAGGCCGTGTTTCCGGCGTCTGGACCGAGCGCGGCCGCGTCCGTGCCAGCCAGGTGATCTGCTGCGGCGGCGCGTGGAGCTCACGCTTCTGCAAGCAGTACGGCATTGAGTTGCCCAGCGCCAATATTCTCGGCACCGCGTTTAAAACCACGGCCGCGCCAGAGGTCATTCAGGGCTGCCTGAGTATGCCAGAGCTCTGCATTCGTCGTCGCCTCGACGGCAGCTATACGGTTGCCATTCCTGGCCGCGGCCAGCTCGATCTGGCCCCGCAAAATATCCGCTATGCCACTAAGTTCTATCCCATGTACCGCAGCAAAATTGCTAAAAAGCTCAAGCTTCGGCTCAACGGCTCGTTCTTTAACGGGCCTGAAGCGGCGGGTTCATGGTCAAACGACGCGGTGTCGCCGTTTGAGAAAATCCGCGTGCTCGATCCCAAACCGGATCGGCAAATCCTGGACGAAGCGCTGCGCACGCTGGTGAAAGCCTTTCCGACGCTTGAGGGAATCAAAATCGATCACGCCTGGGGTGGCTGGATTGATACGACGCCGGATCTGGTGCCGGTCATTGATGAGATGCAGAGCGTGCCTGGGCTGTTTATCGCTTCGGGCTTTAGCGGCCACGGTTTCGGCATCGGTCCCGGCGCGGGCCTGCTGTGCGCGCAGCTCATCACTAACCACCAGCCTTTCACCGATATAACGCCGTATCGCCTGGCGCGCTTCGCGAAAGGGAATGCGATTCGTGAGCCGCAGATGATGTAATAAAAAGCCCGCCGGAGCGGGCTTTTTTACCTTCAGGCGCGCTGTGCTTTACCGCGCACCGGGGTATCGCCCGCGACAAAGTAGCTGGCGGTTGAGGCGGGCAGCGGCTGGCGACCACGGATATTGTCAGCGATCTTCTCGCCAATCATAATCGTCGTTGCGTTCAGGTTGCCGGTGATAATCAGCGGCATAATCGACGCATCGACCACGCGCAGTCCCTGCATGCCGTGCACGCGGCCCTCTGCATCCACTACCGCCATCTCATCATTGCCCATTTTACAGGTGCCGCAAGGGTGGTAAGCCGTTTCCGCATGGTTACGCACGAACTCATCCAGCTGCTCGTCGGTCTCGCATTCCAGGCCGGGGCTGATTTCGCGGCCACGGAACTTATCCAGCGCAGGCTGGTTAATGATGTCGCGCGTAATGCGGATGGCATCGCGGAACTCATGCCAGTCCTGCTCGCTCGCCATATAGTTGAACAGGATGGCTGGATGACGGCGCGGGTCGCGTGACTTGATGCGCACGTGGCCGCGGCTCGGTGAGCGCATTGAGCCGACATGGCACTGGAACCCGTGCGCGTTAACCGCATTGGAGCCGTTGTAGTTAATCGCGACCGGCAGGAAGTGATACTGAATGTTCGGCCAGGCGAACTCTTCACGGCTGCGGATAAAGCCGCCCGCTTCAAAATGGTTGCTGGCTCCGACGCCGGTGCCGTTAAACATCCACTCTGCACCAATTTTCGGCTGGTTCCACCATTTCAGGGCAGGGTAGAGCGAGACCGGCTCTTTACACTCATATTGCAGGTACATCTCCAGATGATCCTGCAAATTCTCGCCCACGCCGGGCAGATCGTGCACGACAGGAATGTCGAAGGATTTCAGCAGGCTGGCCGCGCCAACGCCGGAGCGCTGCAGGATCTGCGGCGAGGCGATAGCGCCGGCGCAAAGCAGCACTTCACGGCGCGCGTGCACTTTGTGTGAGGTGTTACTGGAGCCGAGTAGATACTGCACGCCAACGGCGCGTTTGCCGTCGAACAGGATGCGATCGGTGGTCGCATGGGTAACGATTTTCAGGTTCGGACGGTTTTTCGCCAGATCGAGGTAGCCGCGCGCGGTGCTGGAGCGGCGGCCCTGCGGCGTCACGGTACGGTCCATCGGGCCGAAGCCCTCTTGCTGGTAGCCGTTAAGATCGTCGGTGCGCGGATAGCCCGCCTGCACGCCCGCCTCAATCATGGCGGCGAACAGCGGATTGTTGCCCGCCTTCGGTGTTGCCACGCACACCGGGCCATCGCCGCCGTGATAGTCGTTCGGCCCAATATCGCGCGTCTCCGCTTTGCGATAATAGGGCAGGCAGTTGAGATAGCGCCAGGACGCCAGGCCCGGCGCTTCCGCCCAGCCGTCCAGGTCCATGGCGTTGGCACGGATGTAGCACATGCCGTTGATCAGCGATGAACCGCCCAGGCCTTTACCGCGTCCGCACTCCATGCGGCGGTTGTTCATATACGGTTCCGGCTCGGTCTCATACGCCCAGTTATAGCGTTTCCCCTGTAAAGGAAAGGCCAGCGCCGCAGGCATCTGCGTGCGGAAATCCATACGGTAATCGGGGCCGCCCGCCTCCAGCAGCAGAACATTGACATCGCTGTCTTCGGTCAGACGGGTGGCCAAAACGTTCCCTGCGGATCCGGCTCCGATAATGATGTAATCAAATTCCATTAGTCGCTCCTCAGGTTTATTCATTAATCAAAATACCGACTGAAAACGGTCCAGCTCGACCTGCACAGATTTCACCTGGGTGTAATTCTGCAAAGTCATCAGACCATTTTCACGGCCAACGCCAGAGTGCTTGTAGCCACCGACCGGCATTTCTGCCGCCGACTCGCCCCAGGTGTTAATCCAGCAAATTCCGGCTTCAAGCTGGTGGATCACGCGGTGCGCGCGGTTGAGATCCTGCGTCACCAGGCCCGCCGCCAGGCCAAACTCCGTCGCGTTAGCGCGACGCACCACTTCCTCTTCGCTTTCATAGGTCAGGATTGACATCACCGGCCCGAAGATCTCTTCGCGCACGATGGTCATCTCATCGCGGCAGTCGGTGAACACGGTGGGTTCAACCCAGGCGCCTTTGTCAAAGTCGCCGCCCTGCATACGCTTGCCGCCACACAGCAGGCGCGCGCCTTCTGTGAGGCCGGTTTCGATGTAGCGCATAACATTGTCACGGTGGCCAAAGCTCACCAGCGGGCCAAAGTTGGTTTGCGGATCGTTCAGGTCGCCAGCGCGAATGCGGGTGACGCGCGCGAGGATTTTTTCCTCGAACGCGGCCTGAAGGTTTGCCGGGATAAAGACGCGCGTGCCGTTGGTGCAGACCTGGCCCGAGCTGTAGAAATTCGCCATCATGGCGATGTCAGCGGCCAGATCGAGATCGGCATCGTCAAAAATAATCAGCGGCGATTTGCCACCCAGCTCCATGGTGACCTCTTTAAGCGTCGATCCCGCTGCGTTGGCCATCACTTTTTTGCCACTGACGACGCCGCCGGTGAAGGAGACTTTATCGATGCCCGGATGTTCGGTCAGCAACTGGCCGGTGACCGCGCCGCTGCCCGGCAGCACGTTAAAGACGCCGTCCGGCACGCCTGCTTCACTGTAGATTTCCGCCAGCTTGAGCGCGGTGAGCGGCGTGACTTCGCTCGGCTTAAAGATCATCGCGTTGCCCGCTGCCAGCGCCGGTGCAGATTTCCACAGCGCGATCTGGATCGGGTAGTTCCATGCGCCGATGCCCGCCACCACGCCGAGCGGTTCACGGCGCGTATAGACAAAAGAGCTGTCGCGTAGCGGGATCTGCTGGCCTTCCAGCGAAGGGATCAATCCTGCGTAGTACTCCAGCACGTCTGCGCCGGTGACAATGTCCACGCTGGCGGTTTCGCTCAGCGGTTTGCCCGTGTCCAGGGTTTCCAGCGCGGCCAGCTCGTCGTTGCGCTCACGCAGAATATCGACGGCGCGGCGCAGGATGCGTGAACGCTGCATCGCGGTCATCGCCGCCCAGACCTTCTGGCCTTTGCGCGCGGCGGCGACGGCACGGTCAACGTCGGCGCGTCCGGCTTCATGCACTTTAGCCAGCACTTCGCCGTTGGCAGGATTCACGGTGTCAAAGGTGTCACCAGCGGCCGAAGGGAGATAAGCGCCATCAATGTAGAGGTGTTGCTCTGCGAATCGGGACATGGTTCCTCCTTTATCAGGGATGCGTGTTGCCAGCTAACTGCTGACGAATGAACTGGGTAGTGAGCGAGCGGGCGATCTGCAAATCGAAAGGCTTGCCGCCCAGCGCGGCACGTAGCCAGAGGCCATCGATTAACGCGGCCAGCCCGTAGGCGGCCATGCGCGCTTCCTCGCGCGGCAGCTCGCGGCGGAACTCTGCGGCCAGCGAGGAGAACAACCGGCTGCTACTGACGCGCTCAAGCCGGTTAAGCTGGGGCTGGTGCATACTGCTGGACCAGAAGTCGAGCCAGGCCTTCATTGCCGCCTTGTGCACCTGGGTTTCATCGAAGTTGCCTTCTACGATGGCACAGAGCCGTGCCTCGGTGCTGGCTTCCGCCAGCGGCTTCAGCCTGATCGCGACCGCGTCGCGCAGCTGGCGCGTCACATCGCGCATGGTGGCTTCAAGTAAACCGTTTTTGTCCTTGAAGTAGTGGCTGATGATGCCGGTCGAGACGCCCGCACGTCGCGCAATCTGCGCAATGGTGGCGTCGTTAATCCCCACGTCGTTAATGGTGCTCAGGGTTGCATCAATCAGCTGCCGACGTCGTATCGGCTGCATTCCCACCTTTGGCATGACAAGCGCTCCGCCCTTAAACAAGTCCACTATTAGAACTTTTATTGATTGAACGTTCAATATAAAAAAGAAACTTGTTAGGATGTTGTGCCTTGATTGTTGTAAAGCGTAGCGCGCAGCATCGCAACTTGCCGCTACGCTTAACTGTCAGGAGGCAATAACAAGAAGCAGGATCGCAATCAGAGGTTCACATAACGCGTTGAATTAATTATTAAACCAGAGGTAAGTGATGACTAATCCACCTGCAAGTGAAAAAGACAGAATCAATCCTGTGGTGTTTTACACCTCAGCCGGACTGATTCTGACATTTTCACTGGTAACGATTCTCTATAGCGAGCTGGCTGCGGCCTGGATTCAGGCCGCAGTGAACTGGGTATCGTCGACGTTTGGCTGGTATTACATGCTGGCCGCCACGCTCTATATCGTATTTGTGCTGTTTATGGCTTGTTCACGCTTCGGCGCGATTAAGCTTGGCCCGGAGCAGTCGAAACCGGAGTTCAGCCTGCTGAGCTGGTCCGCCATGCTGTTCGCCGCCGGTATCGGCATCGACCTGATGTTTTTCTCGGTGGCCGAGCCGGTAACGCAGTATATGCAGCCGCCGGAAGGAGCAGGGCAGACCTTTGAGGCGGCTCGCCAGGCGATGGTCTGGACGCTGTTTCATTACGGCCTGACCGGCTGGTCGATGTATGCGCTGATGGGCATCGCGCTGGGCTACTTTAGCTACCGCTACAACTTGCCGCTGACCATCCGTTCGGCGCTCTATCCCATTTTCGGTAAGCGCATCAACGGTCCGATTGGCCATACCGTCGATATTGCTGCGGTGGTCGGTACGATATTCGGTATCGCCACCACGCTGGGCATTGGCGTGGTGCAGCTTAACTACGGGTTAAAAGTCCTGTTCGACATCCCCGAAGGGCTGGGCGCGCAGACCGCGCTGATCGTGCTGTCGGTGGTTATCGCTACAATCTCGGTGACGTCAGGCGTCGATAAAGGTATCCGTATTCTCTCCGAGCTGAACGTGGCGCTGGCGCTTGGTCTGATCCTGTTTGTGCTCTTTTTCGGTAAAACCGATTTTCTGCTTAATGCGCTGGTGCTCAACGTGGGTGATTACATCAACCGCTTTATGGGCATGACGCTTAACACCTTTGCTTTCGACCGTCCCACACAGTGGATGAACAGCTGGACACTCTTTTTCTGGGCCTGGTGGGTCGCCTGGTCGCCGTTTGTCGGCCTGTTCCTGGCGCGTATCTCACGCGGCCGTACCATCCGCGAGTTTGTGCTGGGTACGCTGATCATCCCCTTTACCTTCACGCTGCTGTGGCTGTCAGTCTTCGGCAACGCCGCGCTCTATGAAATCATTCACGGCAACAACGGCTTTGCCCAGGAAGTCATGAACCATGCGGAGCGCGGTTTCTATCTGCTGCTGGAACAGTATCCCGCCTTTAAGCTGAGCGCCTCAGTCGCGACCATCACCGGCATGCTGTTCTATGTCACATCGGCGGATTCCGGCTCGCTGGTGCTCGGCAACTTCACCTCGAAGCTGAAGGATATCAACAGCGATGCGCCGAACTGGTTGCGCATCTTCTGGTCGGTCACCATTGGCGTACTGACGCTGGGTATGCTGATGACCAACGGTATCTCTGCGTTGCAGAACGCCACGGTGATTATGGGGCTGCCGTTCAGCTTTGTGATCTTCTTCATCATGGCCGGGCTTTATAAGTCCCTGAAGGTCGAAGATTACCGCCGCGCCAGCGCCAGCCGCGACACCGCGCCTTATCTGGCTGCCAGCAGCGACCGCCTGAGCTGGAAAAAGCGGCTGTCGCGCCTGATGAACTACCCGGGCACGCGCTACACCCAGCAGATGATGGATACGGTGATCTTCCCGGCGATGCAGGAAGTGGCGAAAGAGCTGGAACTGCGCGGCGGCCGCGTAACGCTGGATCGGCTGGAGACCGACGATGCCGCGCTGGGCTATATCGATCTGCGCGTACACCTGGGCGAAGAGCAGGATTTTGTCTATCAGGTCTGGCCGCAGCAGTATTCAGTGCCTGGCTTTACCTACCGCGCACGCAGCGGGAAATCAACCTACTACCGGCTGGAGACGTTCCTGCTGGAGGGCAGCCAGGGTAACGATTTAATGGATTACAGCAAAGAGCAGGTGATTATTGATATTCTCGATCAGTATGAACGCCACCTGAACTTTATCCATCTGCACCGTGAAGCGCCGGGAAACAGCATTACGTTCCCAAGCGTGTAACGAGCAAATTTAAGGCCAGCTTTGCTGGCCTTAGTATTTCAGCGCAGACGATCGCTGCGCCAGCGGTCGTAATAGATATGCTCCGCCTGAAAATCGGCTGCGCCCGGCTTGCCGGTTAGACGCAGGGCAAGCTGGAAGGCGAAATCGAAGGCCACGCCCAGCCCCCGGCCGCTCAGCAGATTGCCATCCTCCACCACATCCTCCATGACATATTCGCCGTCGCTATGGTGCATCCAGAGTTCGCCTGAACAGGTATAACGGCGTCCTTTCAACAGCTGATTACCCGCCAGCACGCGTGCAGCCGCAGAGCAGATCGGCGCAATGATTTTGTCCGCCTCGTCATGGCGCTGGATAAACGCGCTCACCGCCGGGTTGGCAGCAAGGTTAACCGTCCCTTCTGGCCCGCCAGGAATAATCACAGCATCGAACAGCGTGGACGGCAGCTCTTCCAGCAGCGCATCAGCCAGCGTGACAACACCGTGATAGCTAATAACCTGGTTATGCGGATGACAGGCGATTGTCGTGACGACAATTCCCAGACGGCTGAGGATATCCAGCGTGATAAAAGCCTCGGCCTCTTCGAAACCGGGAGCGAGCAGTAATGCAGCTTTTTTTGACATCATCTCTCCTTGCCTTTGTCAGTAAGCATTCATCTTTTCATATAATTAAAACAGCGTTTCATTTATATCCTGAACGGCGCAGGATTGACAGCAAAGTCACAAGATGGTTGTATTATACAACCATAAACACCCACAGATAAAACCGATGCTGACCGACACATTAATTAACGATATTCGCCGCTCATCACGCCTGATGGTGCGTGAACTGGGCTTTATGAACGCGACCCTGGCGACAACAGCCTATTCACCCTCAGCCGTACACAGCCTGATTGAAATTGACACCCGAGGTGCGGTAACCGCCGCGCAGCTTGTTCAGACGCTCGGGCTGGAGAAATCCAGCGTCAGCCGTATGCTGTCAAAGCTACTGGCGGCAGGTGAAATTTGCGAAGTGCCGTCTGAAGACGATGCGCGCTTCAAGCAGCTTAGGCTGACTCCAAAGGGTGCTGAAACGGTTAATAAAATCAACGAATATGGTGCAATGCGTGTCACCGAGGCACTCAGGCATATAAGCGCTGCCCAGCAGCAACAGGTAGCGCGCGGCCTGTCAGCGTATGCTGATGCGCTGAAACAGTGTCGTAGCGGCGAGGCGCCGGCCACCCCGGTTAACGTGGAGATTGTCACGGGTTACCGGCCCGGCGCAATTGGCCGGATAGCCGAAATGCACGGCCGGTATTACGCCAGCCACTACCAGTTTGGCCCATTCTTTGAGGCAAAAGTGGCTGCGGGTCTGGCAGAATTTAGCGGGCGCCTCGACCGGAGTGAAAACCAGATATGGCTGGCCATCAGTAACGGTGAGATTGTCGGTTCTGTTGCTATCGACGGTCAGGATTTAGGTGATAACCAGGGGCATTTACGCTGGTTTATTCTGGACGATAGCTGCCGTGGAAGCGGCGCTGGAAAAAGACTGCTTGATGAAGCCATCCAGTTCTGCGATCAACAAGGCTTCGCGGCTACTCAGCTCTGGACCTTCAGCGGACTGGATGCTGCCCGCCGTCTTTATGAGCGTTTTGGTTTTACGCTGACAAAAGAGTGGCAGGGCGATCAATGGGGAAGGACCATGACGGAGCAGCAGTTCAGCCGAACGAAGCCGGTGGTGTGATCAGTGATTTTCTGGTGCGGGCTGTCCAAAATCAGGCATCCCGTCCTCGCCCCACGAAAAGTATTTGAGGCGAGTATGGCGGCTGGGATCGTATTTCGCGTCTCCCGCCATCCCGGCGTGATTGCGCGTATGGTAAATCAGTACGTCACGTCCGTGGTCGTCAGCGGTGAAACAGCTGTGCCCAGGGCCAAACTGCTGGTTCTCCCGATTGGTGCTGAGCACCGCATGATCAACTTTCACCCAGTTCCCGGGCTGAAGCGGATCGGCCTCATTATTGATCCACAACAGCCCCATAGCGTAGTTCTCGTCCGTCGCGGCGGCGGAATAGGCAACGAAGAAGCGATCACCGTGAAACAGGGTGGTCGGTGCCTCGTTGACACCCACACCGGCTTTTTCCCAGGCGAACTGAGGGCGGCTGAGCAAGACGGGCTCGCCTTTGATGGTCCAGGGATCGCTCAGCTCTGCCAGATAAATACAGGTATTGCCTTCGATATCGGGGATTTGCTGCGCCCAGAGATAAAGATGCTTGCCCTGATGGAAACAGTAGGTGGCGTCGAGAGAGAAAGTATCCAGTGGCGTGGCGATTTGGTGGCATTCAGTCCAGTGATCCGTAAGGGGATCGTCGCCATCGCTAATGAGCGCAAACATGCGATGCTGGAACAGGCCACCCACCATTTCCCGTGATGGCGCAGCAGAAAAGTAGATGACCCACCGATCGCCCACGCGGTGGATTTCCGGTGCCCAGATCAGTTCGCTACAGGGGCCGCTGTCGGGTTTGCGCCAGACGACGACCGGCTTCGCTTTGCGCAAGCCTGTCAACGTGCTGGCGCAGCGTAGTTCGAGACAGTCATATTCAGGTACAGAGCCCATAAAGTAGTAACGCTGCTGGTACAGCAAGATAAAGGGATCGGCGCGTTCTTCGATAAAGGGGTTAGGCCAGTCTTTCATGTTCACTCCCAGGCCGATAACGGCTCTACGTTGCGCGCCGGAGCAAACCTGAGAAATGGCCCCATACTGCGTCAACAATGATGGCTTCACAGGCAAAAGTATTGGGCAGAACAGGGCAACTCACAACCGGCGCGGCTGGCAGACATCGCGCGCCAACGCCACTTCACCGGCGCAGCAGCTTTAGCTTTACCTGCAGCGTATCCAGCACAAACTCAGCAGCCTTGTCGAACCCTCTGTTCTGTGCCACCACCTGGAGACCTTCAAGCAGCAGGGTGATCTCTTTAGCCAGCGACTCTGGATCGGCGGCACCGGCGTCGCGGCATAGCGCGGTGAGCTGGCTGAACTGCCTCTGCTTATGGGCAAAAATATGTTCCCGTACCTGAAGAAACTGCCCACTGGTTTCAGCAAGGGTGTTGGTAAAGGGACAGCCTCGCTGTAGCGTTCCCGCCAGGTTATCCACGATAAACTGGGCAAAGCCCCTGATTTGCGCCGCCGGATCGGCTGGATAGCGTTCGGCGAGCTGATGAAACACCTGCCCGTAATCTTCGGTGAGTAAAGTTATCCACTCCATCACCAGCGCCTCTTTAGAGGCAAAATGCCGGTAGAGCGTCATTTTGGTTGATTCCGCTTTCTCGGCAATCGCATCGACCGATACCCGGTTTATCCCCTCCTGATAAAACAGGATTTCTGCCGCCTGTAATATACGGTCGCGCGGCGGTAAGCGCGGTTGTGACGTTCTGGGCATAGATTCCTCATTGCAATGATACTAAGTAGTATCGTACGATACCGACCGGTATCACAATATACTATTCAGTATACACGCTGTTTGGTGGTAAATCCTCACTGTGCAAAAGCGAACAATATGAAACTTTCAGAATACACATCCTGCGATGCCGTCGGCATTGCCGAACTGATCCGCCAGGGTGAGATTACACCTGAAGAGGTGACAGGCGCTGCGGTTAAGGCAATTGAAACAGTTAATGGCGAGGTGAGTGCCGTCATTGAAGTCTGGGAAAACGAGGAAAGCAGCGGGCTGGGAAGGTTATATGGCGTCCCGATGTTGATTAAGGATCTCGGCATCACGGTAAAAAACCGTCCTAACGAGCTAGGCAGCCGGATGGCTCACAGAAACGTCGCGACGCAAGATTCGAACCTGACGCAGAAGATGCGGCAGGCAGGCCTGGTGCTGCTGGGACGCACCACCACTCCCGAATTTGCCGCCAGCACCACTACTGAACCCCGCTTCAACGGCGGAACGCGCAATCCCTGGAACCTGACCTATAGCGCGGGCGGATCCAGCGGCGGTTCGGCCGCTGCGGTGGCCTCAGGCATGGTGCCCGCCGCGCATGCCACAGACGGCGGCGGCTCTATCCGTGTGCCTGCCTCAGTAAACGGCCTGTTCGGGCTTAAACCCAGCCGGGGCCGCATCAGCATGGGGCCTGACGTTGATGAAGTCTGGTCAGGCCTGGCCGTACAGGGTTTCGTAAGCCGTTCGGTTCGTGATAGTGCAGCCCTGCTGGAGGCTGTTCAGGGAAATCAGCCGGGCGATCCTTTTATCCTCGCTGCGGCACATCCGGCGCTGCTGAGCAGCGTCTCTCAGGATCCTGGCCCCTTGAAAATAGGCGTGATGACGCATCCTCTGAACGGCACGCACAGCCAGCCCGAGGTGGTCAGCGCGCTGGAACAGACGGTCAGCCAGCTGACAGCGCTGGGCCACCACGTTGAGGAAGCCACGCCAGATACAGGAAGCTGGGACAGTTTTGTCGAACTGAATGCACGCTTCTGGGCAGCCAACACCGCGGCATGGATAGATGCGCTGGCAGCGGCGACAAACAATCCAGTGAGCCTGGATACCCTTGAACCTGCCAGCCTGGCACTCTGGCAGCTGGGCCATACGCTGACGGCGACCGATCTGGTCGGTGCGATGCACATGCGTAACGCGGTCACACAAAAAATGGGCCAGTTTTATCAGCGTTACGATATCCTGCTAACGCCGACGCTGCCCGCACTCCCTGATGCGCTCGGGATCTACAACCGCGAACAGGCGCAGCTTGATGGGCGCGGCTGGATGCATCATGTCTTCAACCGATCGCCTTTCACTGCGCTGGCGAACGTGTGTGGAACCCCGGCGATGTCAATGCCGCTGGGATTTAGTCTCTCTGAGCAACTGCCCATCGGCATGCAGTTTTCAGCCGGATTTAATCAGGAAGGCGTGTTGCTGAAACTGGCAGGCCAGCTGGAACGCGCGTTTCCCTGGCAAGGAAGAAAACCGGCCGTCTGGGCGGGGCGCTAGCAGGTAGCACCGGCCCTGTCCTGCCCCAGTCTTGCGGCAGGACAGGGTCAGGCTCACGTCAAATATCCGCATGACAGCAGGGTTTATCCTCGACGTCACGTTCAGGCACTTATCGATTGTTGAGGGTTTGCGACAGGGCAGGGATCTCACTCAGCCCAGCGCCTTTAATTTTCATATCCAGCTGAACATTGCGATGCAAAACAATACTGACGGCGGCAAACAGCGCAGGTAAAGCCAGAACGAAAAAGATGGCTGACTGACCTGGAAAAGCCCCCATCAACAAACCGCCCATTGATGAACTCAGGATAGCGCCGATGCGGCCAATGCCATGCATCCAGCTCACGCCAGTGGCGCGAATCTCAGTTGGGTAGTAGGCCGGGGAGTAGACTTGCAGGCCATTCTGCGCACCGTTGATACACATACCGGTAATAAAGATAATCACGCCAAGCGCCGCGCCGTTCAGACCAAACAGGCCCTGTGTCACCAGACAAACGCAACCAATAAAATAGACCACGCCGATAACCCATTTTGCGCGCAGCCTGTCCATCAGCGCACCGACAATGATCCCGCCAACTGGCCCGCCAAGCTGGAATAACCCGGCAATAATGGCGGCCTGTTCCAGCGAGATCCCGCCTGAACGCATAATGGTCGGCAGCCAGCCGTTCAGCAGATAGATGACGAACAGCCCCATAAAATAGGTCAGCCAGAGAATAACCGTGCCGCGCGCAAACCCATGGCGGAACAGCTCCGCAATGGTGCTTTTACGCTTCACACCGGGAGAATTAAGGATGAAGGCATGGTCAGCGCTAAAATTGCCTCCCATCCGATTCAGCAGGGCGGCTATCTGCGCCCGGGGTGCCTTGCGTACCACCAGGTTAAGCGCCGACTCCGGCAGCAGCCAGCCTATCAACGGCAGCATAATCAGCGGCAGTGCGCCCCCGAAAATCAGCACCGCAGGCCATTGATAATGGGAAAGCAATCCGGCGGCGATAAACCCGCCCAGGCCAGAGCCAATGTTGAAGCCGCTGAACATCAGCGTGATCATTACGCCCTTACGGCGCTCCGGCATATATTCAGACAGCAATGTCACGCAGTTCGGCATCACTGCGCCTAATCCCAGCCCGGCAATAAAACGCAGCAGTGCCATCTGACAAGGTGAGGCTGCATACGCGCAGGCGAGGCTGAACGCTGAGAAGATAAGCACCGAAAGTAAAATAACCCGCTTGCGGCCGTAACGATCGGACAGCGGCCCGGCGATCAATGCCCCCAGGGCGACACCAAACATAGCCGCACCCAGAATCGGCCCCATCGCTGAGCGGCTGATCCCCCAGTGTTCAATCAGTGCCGGAGCGATGAAGCCCATCACGGCGGCATCATAGCCGTCGAACATAATAATAATCAGGCACAGTACCAGCACGCGCCATTGAAAAGACGAAACGGGCCGCGCGTCAATCCACGCTTTCACATTGACCAGGTTATTTGCTGTCATTGGGTACGCTCTCTTCTGTGCCACCTGCGGCAGCTATCGTTGTGGTGAGAGGAAGGTAATAATCAGAGAACACGGTATGCGGGGTAAGGGGCTGTGTCTGTCAAAAAAGGCTTTTAGCGGTATGAGTTACTTTTATAATGTGATGGATTTAACATAGCCATTGAAGGGGTTGAGGCGCGCCAGAGCAGGCGCCAGGCCAGCTCTGCTATTAATCAGGATCAGGCTTTGTATGAATTCCGTTTAGACCATCTCTGCCAGCGACTCATTTATGCATTGCAGCAACGCTTTGGCAGCAGCTGAGTGCAGCGCTCCCTGACGAAACGTTAAGCCAATTTCACGACGCGTATCCGGTAGGTTAAGGGTCAGCGGCGTTAAAATGTTGGCGCGTAATTCATACTCAAGCTGATGTGAAGAGACAGCCGCCACCATCTCTGATTGAAGCAGCAGCCCACGCACAATGGCCAGATCGCCGCTTTCCACAACGGGCTGTGGCGCAGGCATACCTAATGTCTGAAAGGCACGATCCAGCAGATGGCGGGCAGGGGTGTTCTCACGCGGCAGGATCCACTGCACCTTCGCCAAATCGTCCGGCGTCAGCGTTAGCCCGGCCAAGGGGTGCTGTGGCCGGGTCAGTAAAATGAGCTCTTCATCGAACAAAACCTGGTTGTGGATATCCGGCACCGCATCGTTCTGCCGCAGTGCGCCAAGAATGAAATCAATATCGCCAGCGCGTAGTTCTGTCACCAGCGCGCTAAACGCGCTCTCGTTGGTTACGACTTTGAGGCCGGGATAACGCGTCACCAGTTTAGCCATCGCCAGAGGCAGCAGATTGCTGCGGCACAGGGGCAAAGCTCCAACATGCACCGTACCGGTCAAAACACCTTGCTGCGCGGCGAGATCTTCAGGTATGTGCCGGATTTCATTCAGTGCACGGCTGATGAACGGCGCAATTTCCTGTCCGGCAGTCGTAGGCATCATTCCTTTCGGCGTGCGCTGAAACAGCGTTAAGCCAGCGCCTTTTTCCAGAACCTTTAGCGCCGCGCTGACGGCAGGCTGAGTAATGCCCAGTGAAATCGCCACGCTTTGCGTGTGATGAAGCTGACATAGCGCCAGAAAAATCTGTAATCGCCGCAGGTTAAATAACCAGATGGGTTCAGACACTTCGCGCAGGTTATCGCGCGCTTTCAGTTTGCTGAGCAGCGGCGGGATCTTGTGCAGTTCCTGAATGGCCCTTCGGGCGCGTGGCAGGATGCATTTCCCCATGTCAGTCAGCAGCATGCCGCTGGCGTGACGTTCAAACAACGGCGTCGCTAAAGTGTGTTCAAGATCACGGATGGAACGGGTAATGGCAGACTGGGTACGAAATAATTTTTCCGCCGCCTCGGATACGGTGCCGTGTTCGGCAATCATGCAAAATGCCCGTATCTGCATAATTTTAATGGGGAAATCGTCACTTTTAATTTTCATTTTTTTACGGAGATTATGAGGCCTGAATTCCAACATAAATAAAAATCATAGCTCACGCAATGAAAGGCATTATTCGCCGCACAGCCGCCATGCCAGGATGAAAAAAACAGCAAAACCAGGAGGCGATAATGGAAAAAATGGCGAAAAAGAGCGCCCTAGTAGTCAGTGCACACTCAGCTGATTTTGTCTGGCGTGCGGGTGGCGCGATTGCGCTGCATGCCTCACAGGGTTATGACGTCCACGTGGTCTGCCTCTCCTTTGGGGAACGCGGTGAATCAGCCAAATTGTGGCGCAAGGGCAACATGACTGAAGCCCTTGTAAAGCAAAAACGGCAAGAAGAAGCCGAAGCCGCGGCAGAGATCCTCGGGGCCAGCATTGAGTTTTTTGATCTGGGTGACTATCCGCTGCGGGCGGATAAAGAGACGCTGTTCCGCCTTGCTGATGTATTCCGCAGAATAGCGCCGCACTTTGTATTAACCCATTCTGTCGCGGATCCTTACAACTATGACCATCCGCTTGCAGCTAACCTGACGCAGGAAGCGCGCATCATTGCGCAAGCTGAAGGTTATCGTCCGGGTGAGCCCATTATCGGCGCGCCGCCGGTCTACTGTTTTGAACCACATCAACCGGAGCAGTGCAGCTGGAAACCAGACGTTCTGCTGGATATCACCTCGGTATGGGATAAGAAATACGCGGCTATTCAGTGCATGGCCGGGCAGGAGCATCTGTGGGAATACTATACGCGTGTAGCCCTACAGCGTGGCGTACAGGCGAAACGCAATGTGGGGATCGCCTCGCCAAAAGTCATTAGCCACGGCGAAGGTTATCAGAGCCTGTTTCCGCGTGTGACGGAGGATTTGTCATGAGCCTGGTGAATAAAAAAGGCGTGGTGGTGAGGAACATCAAGCGCGCGGCCGCCAGTTTAGTAACCGGGTTTGCACGCTACGGCGTGGCGACAACGCATGAAGCGCAGGGGCGTACCGGTTTGCTTGATGTGCGGGTACGTCCGATTCAGCAAAGCCGTGCCATTGCTGGTAGTGCCGTCACCGTACTGGTCTCGCCCGGTGATAACTGGATGTTTCATGTGGCGGTTGAACAGTGCCAGCCTGGCGATGTCTTGCTGGTGGCGCCCACGTCTGACTGCCACGATGGCTTTTTTGGCGACCTGCTGGCGACATCATTACAAGCCCGTGGGGTTGTTGCGCTGGTCGGGGACATCGGTATTCGCGACAGTGAGACACTGCGCGAAATGGACTTCCCGGTCTGGTCGCGAGCGGTCTGTGCGCAGGGAACGGTAAAAGAGACCCTGGGTTCAGTGAATGTGCCGGTGATCTGTGCCGGACAGCTGGTTTATCCCGGTGACATTGTGGTGGCCGATGATGATGGCGTAGTCATTGTGCCGCGCGAGCAGGCTGAAACGGTCGATGCCGCTGCGCGGAAACGGATCGACGCAGAGGAAAGCAAGCGTCAGCGCCTCGCCGCCGGAGAGTTGGGGCTGGATATTTATCAGATGCGATCCGCGCTGGCTGAGAAAGGGCTGCGCTATGTAGACACCCTTGATGAACTGAAGAACGCCTGACGATGAAACAGACCCTGATTCCTTGTGTACTGATGCGCGGCGGGACTTCTAAAGCCGCCTGTTTTCTGGCAGCGGATCTGCCCGCTGATGAGATCGTTCGCGACCGCGTATTGCTGGCCGTTATGGGATCGCCTGACGCCCGCCAGATCGACGGGATTGGGGGTGCCGATCCGCTCACCAGCAAAGTCGCTATTGTTTCCCCTTCTACCAGGCCGGATGCCGATGTTGATTACCTGTTCGCTCAGGTGAATGTGGATAAAGCCGTGGTGGATTACGGACAAAACTGCGGCAATATCCTGGCGGCGGTGGGTCCTTTTGCCATCGAAAAAGGGCTGGTGAGGGTGCAGGGCGAAGTGACCCGGGTACGTATTTTTATGGTCAATACGGGCCAGATAGCTGAAGCGCACATCGCAACGCCTGACGGCGCGGTGGAGTATGAGGGAGACACACGAATCGACGGCGTGCCCGGCTTTGCAGCTGAACAGGTACTTAGCTTCCAGGATATCGCCGGCTCCAGCTGCGGGGCGTTACTGCCCACCGGCAATGCGCGCGATATGTTTGACGGTGTTGAGGTGACCTGCATTGATAACGGCATGCCGGTGGTTTTGATACGGGCTGCCGATCTGCAACGCAGCGGGCTGGAAACGCGCGAGCAGCTGGATCATGACGATGAGCTGAAGGCGCGACTGGAGTTCATCCGCTTACAGGCGGGGCCGCGAATGAACCTGGGTGAGGTGGCGCAACGCACGGTACCAAAAATGACGCTTATTGCCGCGCCGGTGCAGGGCGGCGCTCTGACCACACGCACCTTTATTCCCCATCGCTGTCATGCTTCGATTGGTGTGTTAGGTGCGGTTAGCGTAGCAACCGCTTGCCTGCTTCCCGGCTCCGTTACAGAAGGGCTGGCGAACATCAGCGATGCACGCGAACAGCGCCTGGCAGTGGAGCATCCCAGCGGGGAATTCAGCGTCATGCTGTCGCGCGACGAGGCTGATAACGTGATTAACAGCGGCCTGATTCGCACCGCACGCCTGCTGTTTGAAGGGCGAGTAGCGATTCCCGGTTCACTGTGGGCGGGCAATTAAGGAGAACGGAATGATGCGTATTGCGATTGTGGGTTTTGGTGAAGCCGGACAGATTTATGCACAGGATCTGGCAAGTGCTGCCGAGGTACGGGTCTGGGACAAAAAGTTTCTCACCCACCAGGCTGGACATTTACAGGGGCTGGCGGCGCAGTTTAGCGTGCGGCCAGCCCGTTCGCTGGCGGATGCGCTGGACGGGGCACATCTGGTGCTGTCACTGGTGACAGCAGGCAACGCGCTCGATGTAGCAGAAGAAGCCGCGCCCCTGCTGCTATCCGGGCAGTTTTTCCTGGACTTTAATTCCGTTGCTCCTGAGACCAAGCGTGCCGCAGCTGGGGCAATAGCCGCAGGTGCCGGAGAGTATCTGGACGTGGCGGTAATGGCTCCTGTACCGCCGAAGCGGCTGGCTACACCGTTATTGATTGGCGGGCAGGCTGCTGGCTATGCGGCTGAGACGCTGCACGCGCTGGGTTGTAACGCGCGTGCTACCAGCGATCGCATTGGGGATGTTTCTGCGATCAAGATGTGCCGCAGCGTAATGATTAAAGGCCTCGAAGCATTGACTACGGAATGTCTCAGCGCGGCGCAGCAATATGGTGTGGCAGAAGCTGTGCTGGCCTCGCTGCATGCCAGCTTCCCGTCGCTGGGCTGGAACGAGCAGTTGCCGCATTATCTTATCAGCCGCGTTGCCGAACACGGCGTCAGGCGAGCGGAGGAGATGGGCGAGGTGGTAAAAACCCTGCAGCATGTCGGCGTGTCTGCGGCAATGAGTTATGCCACGCAGCAAGTACAGGCGGATCTTCCGGCAAGGATGGCAGCACAGGGTCTCCGCTATAGCGACTTAATGCCCTTCGTCTGGCAGGATGCGCTGGATCGGCTGTGATAAGGGAAGCCGATATTCACCCGGCAGCCTGTCCGTTACTCACCTGCGGTGTTAACAGGGTCACAATATAAAAGAAACTCATATCTTTTATGTTAAAACCAACTGACCTGATAAGCAAAAGATGGATAACGTATCGTTGAGATAACGAGAAAACATCGTCGCCTACCTACAAAGGAAATTTTCATGACCAGCCCTGTTAATGAGCCTTGCTATGATATTGCGCATCTTGCCCATGTTGAAATTTACACGGACAAATTTGAAGAGAGCCTGGATTTCTTTGTCAACATATATGGCCTTACCGTCTCGGCACAGGATAAAGACCATGCATGGCTGCGCGCCTGGGATGATTATGAATTTCATACCTTGAAATTAACGCGCCATCACACGACTGGCGTAGGGCACATCGCCTATCGCGCCAGTTCAGAAGCGGCGCTGATGCGGCGCGTCGCCGCTATTGAAGCCAGTAAATATGAAGTCCTTGGCTGGGTGGAGGAAGAACAGGGGCATGGCCGCGCTTTCCGCTTTATGGACCCCTTTGGCCATGTGTTCGAAATCTATTACGACACGGTCCGCTATCAGGCTGAAGCGCGTGAGCGTCCGTCGTTGAAAAACCTGGCGCAGCGCTATCATGGCCGCGGCGCTTCTCCGCGCCGTCTCGATCACCTGAACCTGCTGGCTGCCGACGTCAGTGAGTTCAAAAGCTTTATGGAAACCTGCCTCGGCTCACGCGTGACTGAGATGATCCAGCTGGATAACGGTCGTATCGGTGGCTGCTGGTTTACCATTAACAATAAAACCTACGACCTGGCCTGTACGGAAGAGCATGGCGGCGGTAACGGACGCCTGCACCATGTGACTTACGCTACCGATACCCGTGAAGACATTCTGCGTGCTGCTGATATTTTTCTTGAAAATGGCGTACACATTGAGACCGGCCCGCATAAACACGCAATCCAGGGGACGTTCTTCCTTTATGTCTGGGAACCTGCAGGCAATCGCATAGAGTTAGCCAACTCAGGTGCCCGCCTGATTCTTGCCCCTGACTGGGAGACAGTGGTATGGACGGAGGCCGAGCGTAAAAAAGGGCAGGCATGGGGATTGAAGACAATAGAAACTTTCCATACGCACGGCACGCCGCCTGTTCAAAAGCGCTAAATCACCAAAGCTAATGGCAGCCTTTGTAATAGCGGCCTCCTGGTGCGCGGCTGTTAAACCAGTTCGCCGAGACAGCCACAGCAATGTCGTGGTTACAAGATCGGGGGGCTGGCGCCACACATGCGGGATCGTGCGTTTGTCAGTGTCCGGGTGATATCATGGGCCAGATAAAAAATTGATACGATCAAACTGGACTCTCAGCCTAAGTGCGCATAATCATGATTATGTTAAATGAGCCGTATTTAACGCTGTTTGCGAGACGCCTCGGTACTTTCTCTCTCTCCTCTTTCAACCATCCCGACCCGCCGGATAAGGTCCGGCAGATAACACGCCAGGAGAGTTCAGGATACGGCATGGATGTCCCAACCGTGATGAAAATGACCGGCCTGACGGAAAAAGAGATCAAACAGCTCCGCCACTAACCGGCTACCAGCGCGCAGCACTTAACATGCTGCGCGCCTGTTTCTGAAGCATCGCTATAACCCTCTGCGCAGCGAGGCTATCTGTAGCCAGCCCCCTATCTAAAGCTCCACTGCACGCTGATAACGAAAACGGTAGGGAAAATAATGCCACTCTCTACGCCAAAGTAGTCAGTAAAGTTGTACTGAACAGCGTGGTAGATATAGGGCGCAAACCCAACGCCCGTGGCATTCTTGAAAGAGTGATAAACGCCCTCATCGCCACAGTGGCTAAACGCATCGGCAAAAAACTCACCGGTATACCCATACACGCCCTTAAACGTCCATGCCGACTGTGTGGTCCAGTCCCGACGCACGCCCAGCGCAATACAACGGTGTCCATAGCTGTTTTTAAGCGTCCCAGCTAAAAGGCTGTATGGCGAATCCTCAGAAAACCGCCGTTCCGCAGAAAAGAACTCATTGCCAAATTTTTCAGTATAAAGGCCATGGTTGCCGATAAGGTGATAGACAAACGAACCCGTATTAACCGAATACAGGTTGATCTCACTGGCCCTGGCTGGCATATAAGTGACTGCCACTAACAGCCACAACAACGAAAATAAACGCAGCGACATACTTAATTCCTCTCATTCCCCGCCGTTAAAAAAGATAAAAAATCTGGCGCCCTAAGGGTTAGCTCTGTAAATCCCACCGCTTTTTGCCTGAAAATAGCGGCTTGTCCACCACAAAATCAGCGCAGACAGGGCGATGATGCCGAGAACGCCAAAGGCTGCGCTATAAGAGTAATGCGCAGCAATACTCCCTGCCAGGGCAGGACTCAACGCCGCTCCGCTACCCTGCAATAGCATAATCAAACCCTGCCCGGCATTGGTATGCCCGCTGCCCTCCAGCATTTTAACGACATATCCCGGTACGGCGACACCGAGCAGCCCGGCGGCAATCCCGTCCAGAACTTGTACCGGGATCATTGAAAAGGAATCGGCATACAACGAGGCCACAGCCGCACGAAGCGGCAGAACCAGCAGTGCAGCCGTAATCAGCAGCGGATAACCCTGTTTATGCGCCCTGCTGGCTGCAAACAGCGCGACCGGTATCATCACGCACTGCGAGATAACCACAGTCGCGGCGGCATAAACCCCGGCGGGGATCGCACTGCTGTGGGAGGCTGCAACGCGCATACTCAGCATCGGAAGCAGCGCGGCATTGCTCAAATGGAACAGCAGCAGCGTGACGCCCGTAATAAGCAGCGCCGGGTGACGCACAATAAGCAGCAGCCGGGGCAATTCGGAAGAGGCTTCTTCCCTGCCCAGCCCCCGCGCAGCGTTATCATCAATATCTGTACTGCGAATAGCCAGCACGGCCGCAGCGGCACCCAGCGCCATACCCGTCATCAGCACAAAAACAGCGCCTGTACCCCAGTACCACACGGCAATGCCCGCCATCAACGCCGCCGTCATATTGCCGCCGTGGTTAAAAGCCTCGTTTCTGCCCATCTGGTGTGCAAAACCCGCCTGCCCGGTTAGGCCGAGTGTTATCCCGGTCAGCACCGGGGCAATAAATGCCGCCGCAAGGCCCGTCATGATTTGAGAAGAGACGGCCATCCAGGAGTACGGGTAATACCAGAGCAGCAGCGTCGCCAGCGTGATCAGAAGCGCCCCCACAATTAGCACGCCTCGCTTATGCCGTGTCGCATCGGTGATTAAACCTGCCGGCAGGGTTGCGGCCAGGCCAGCAACGCCGCCAGCGGTCATCACCCAGCCGATGTCATCGGCTTGCCAGTGGTGTTCTGTTAAAAAAATGCCGAGGAAAGGCCCTAAACCGTCCCGCACGTCCGCCATAAAAAAATTTACCAGACACAGCGCCTGGAGCGATCGCAATGACATAACCATCCCCATAAAAATTTCTTGCCGTCATTATTTTCCCGCTGCGTTAAATCATGGCAGGAATCAGGGGAATAGAAAGTGGGCAGCTAAACAGAGGGTAAACAAAAGGCCTGGCTTTGAAGCCAGGCCTTATATGCCGGATGGACCGCGGCCGCGTCACACAGCGGCCGCTAAATCAAAACCCTTCCAGCACGATTTTCCCGCGCGCGCGGTTGCTCTCAATCAGCGCATGTGCACGACGCAGGTTCTCCGCATTGATCGTGCCGTAATGTTCGCCTTTAGTGGTACGCAGCGTGCCGTCGTCAATCAGGCGGCGCACGTTCTCCAGGATCTCGTTCTGGCGTGCCATATCTGGCGTCTGGAACAGCGAGCGGGTAAACATCAGCTCCCAGTGCAGGGAGATCGCTTTACGCTTCAGCGGCATCGCATCCAGCGTTTCAGGATCGTCAATCACCGCCAGGCGGCCCTGCGGTGCCAACACCTCGACAATCTGCTGATAGTGTTTATCGGTGTGCGTAAGGCTGGCGACATAGCGCACGCTGGAGACGCCAATCTCACGCAGCCCTTCCGTTAGCGGTTTGGTGTGGTCGATAACGTCATGCGCGCCGAGGTCACGCACCCAGTCGGCCGTTTCAGGGCGCGACGCGGTGGCAATGACGCGCAGGCCGGTCAGTTTGCTGGCCAGCTGTGTCAGAATCGAGCCAACGCCGCCGCCCGCGCCGATGATCAGCAGCGCTTCGTTCTCGCCCTCTTTCACCTCCAGACGGTCAAACAGCAGTTCCCAGGCCGTCAGCGACGTCAGCGGCAGCGCGGCGGCATCGGCATTGCTCAGCGAAGCGGGCTTGTGCCCGGCGATGCGCTCGTCTACCAGGCCATATTCGGCGTACGAGCCTGGACGGTCGATGGCTCCGGCATAAAACACGTCATCACCCGGCTTAAACAGCGTCACCTTCTCACCGACGGCTTCAACCGTGCCTACCGCGTCCCAGCCGACAATGCGCGGCTGAGCCGTTGGCGCGCCGTTGCGCACTTTAGTATCGACCGGGTTAACGGCAATAGCGGCAATTTTTACCAGCAAATCGTGCGCGCCTGGCTGCGGCGTCGGCAGCGTGGTGTCGTAAAGCGACTGGGGATCGTTGATCGGTAAGCCGTTCTGGCTGTAAACGATGGCTTTCATGGTTTCTCCATTTCTCGGTATGAGGTTTGCCGGGACTGAGAACAGCATAGGATGCAGGCGCTGAGAGATAAACCAGCGTATGACAGCAGCAGTTTCACTCCCCGAGTGAAAATCGCGGCGCACTACCCGTCTCTCAGTCAAGGAATTGCATCCGCTGGCTTGCGTCGCCCGTCGCGCAAAATCATACTGGCAGGCCTGTTTATCCCCCGGGAATCCGCATGATCCGTCTTGAAGACGTTACCCTGTTTGTCCGCGCTGCCGCGCTCGGCAGTTTCTCCAGCGCCGCGCGTGAGGCGGCGATCCTGCCGGGTCAGGTCAGCGCGGCGGTTAACCGTCTGGAGCGCGACCTCAACAAGCGGCTGTTCGCCCGTTCAACGCGCAGCCTGCGGCTAACGGCTGAAGGCGAAGCCTGGCTGCCTTACGCACAGGAGATGTTGAGTATTGTTCAGGCGGGTGCCGAGCGTTTGCAGGGCAACGACGACGAGCTGCAGGGCGAGCTGAAAATTGCCGTTCCCTCCGATATTGGCCGCAATATCCTGCTGCCAGTAATTACAGACTTCTGCGCCAGCCACCCGAAAATTTCGCTGCGCCTTTATCTCTCCGATCAGGTCAGCGACGTGTTCCGCGATCCGGTGGATATTGCTATACGCTACGGCGTGCTGGAGAACAGCAGCTATGTAGCGCTGCCGTTGGCAGAGGATAATCGCCGCGTGCTGGCGGCATCGCCCGACTATCTGGCGAAATATGGCCGGCCGCAGCAGCTGGAGGATCTGTTACATCATCACTGCCTGCTCTATATGCTGAACGGGCATGCCTATGACAAATGGTCTTTTCCCGACAACGGCGTGCGTCGTCAACTGATGGTCAACAGCCGGTTGATGAGCGATGACGCCGATCTGGCCCGCCGCTGGGCGGTCGCCGGAATGGGTATCGTCTATAAATCCTGGATCGATGTCAGCGCCGACGTGCTGGCAGGCCAGCTTGAAATCCTCCTGCCTGAGCAGCCTGGCGAACCCGCGCCGCTGAATCTTATCTGCCCGCACCGCAGGCAGTTTTCCCCGGCGATCCGTGAGCTGCACAGCCAGCTGCGCGCGCACCTTACCGGCATTACCGCCCTGCTGCGATCCCACCCCGCTTTCCTGCCAGCGGTTAATTCGCAGAGCTAAGCAGGCTGGCAAAATTCTGAAAACGGTCGAACCTGCCTTACGGCCCTTTAGCCGCGACAAACGCTGTCGTTACCAAAAAAGAGGTAATTAGACAGCTAAAACAACGGGTAATGTCGTTATGATAGCCCGCTAAGCGCAGCATAACCCCCTAAATAATTAACAATTTGATACATCTATTATTTATTTCTTACAAAGCGGATTTGGCGCTTTCGTAATAAGAATGTAATTTGCTATATCAATAAGTTATGCGCGCTTAGCGCCTGTAAAATGAGCGTTAACATGGTTCATACTGTCTATCTTTTAGACGATGATAAGTCAATTATCGCCGCTGTCGACAACCTGCTGAGTTCCGCAGGGTTTGCGGTGGTCCCCTTTACCTCGCCGCAGGCTTTTTTAGCGCTGTCGGACTATAGCTTCCCCTCTTGCCTGATCCTTGACCTGAATATGCCGGGTATTAATGGCCTGGAAGTGACACAAACCCTTAGCCAGCGTGGTTATACCATTCCTGCCATCTTTCTGACCGGTTTTGGCACCATTCCTCTAAGCGTCAAAGCGATGAAAGCGGGCGCATACGAGTTTCTGACGAAACCGGTGGCACCGGATGCGCTGATACAGGCGGTCACCGACGCGCTCCAGGCCTCCGCCCAGACGTTGACGCTCTCGACGGAGAAACGCGATTATACCCAGCGCTACCATTCGCTCACGCCGCGTGAATCCGAGGTGATGTTGCTGGCGGCGCGTGGCCTCCTCAACAAGCAGATCGCTGCTGAGCTGGGCGTCAGTGAAATTACAGCCAAGGTGCACAAAAGGCGGGTCATGGAAAAAATGGGCGTGCGCTCGGTGTCTGAGCTGGTCAGGGTCGCCGAGCGGCTGGAACTGTTAAAATAAGGGCTTTTCTAACGGCAGCGTAAACCAGAAAACGCTGCCGTGCGGCATGCCGCTTTTCGCGCAGAGCTTGCCCTGGTGCCGTTTGATAATGCCGTGACTGATCGCCAGCCCCATCCCCATGCCGGTCTGCTTGGTGGTGTAAAACGAATCGAATACTTTCTCCAGCACCGATTCGCTCATGCCCGTTCCGGTATCGGTGACGGCAAACTGCACGCTATGCGCGTCAGGATTGGACGAGCTTAACGTCAGGTGGCGCGGCCGATCGTGGACTGCGCTCATTGCGTCCAGCGCATTGACGATTAAATTCAGCAGTACCTGCTGGATCTGTATGGTGTCACAACACACCTGCGCCTCCTCCGCATGTAAGGCATATTCCACCGTCACCTGATGCCGCTCAAGTTCGCTGCGCGACAGCGAGATAATGTGATGCGCGATACGGTGCAAATTTTCGCTGTTGAAAACCGGCTGGTGGTTACGGGTTAACGCCTGAAGCCCATGAATAATATCCCCGGCCCGTTTGCCCTCGCTGACAATCTCCTCAAAACTCAGCCGCACCTGTCCGGCCGCGTCGGCTCCACGGTTGAGCCAGCGTATCCCCGCGCCAGCGTTGGCGACAATCGACATCAGCGGCTGGTTTATCTCATGCGCTATGGATGCGGTAAGCTGCCCAACGGTGGTGACGCGCGTGACGCGCGCCAGTTCCGCCTGGGCGATGCGCACCGCATCCTCGGATTCGCGCTGGGCAGTGATATCGCTGATAGTACCGAAATACTCTTTCAGCTCCGGCCAGGTTGCCACTGGCTCGCCAATACCCTTGATATAGCGGATTTCGCCGCCTGGCCGCAGGATGCGGAACTCGGCCTGCATCGGCACGCCCTTACTGACGCTCATGGCAACCAGTTCATTGATGCAGGGCGCATCATCAGGATGCACGCGCGTCATAAAGTCCGCCATCGACAGCCTTTTTTGCTGTGCGGGCAGCCCCATGATGCGCGTGTACTCCTCGGACAGCAGCATGATGTCTTGCTCAAGATGCCAGTGCCAGGTGCCGGTGTGGCTAATCTTCTCACCCAGCATCAGCGACTGCTGGCTGTCGCGCAGCTCCTTTTCGACGCGCCGCCGCTGCATGTTCTCCTCCAGCAGCTCCGCATAGAGACGTGCGGTTTCCAGCGAGACTGCCGCCTGCGCGCCCAGCATTTTGACGATATGCGAGTGCTCGGCGGTAAAAGCATCCGGCATCAGCCGGTTTTCCAGAAACAGCACGCCCACCATTTTTGCCTGCTTGTACATCGGTACGCACATCACGGCGGCACCCGAGGCCACCAGATAAGGGTCCTGGCTGAACGGGCTGTAATCCTCGGGCTGGCCGGTACGGATCTCTTGACCAGTACGAATCACGGCAGAGAGCACCGACAGCGGCAAGTCAGTAGCCTGCGGCCTGCACGCTGCGATTTTCACTTTAATACCGTCAGCAGAGGTTTCGGCTGAGGCTTCAGTTTGCGGAATATTGCCTTCCAGCACCCGGATCAGCAGGCAGCGCTGCGCGCCTGCGCGCTCCAGCAGCATCCGCATCAGGATATGGATCAGTCGGTCGAGGTTAATCTCTTCCGTCAGCGCACGCACGGCGGCCACCATACTTTCCAGATCGCGCAGGGTTTCATCCTGCGCCAGCGGGAAAGTGGGATACGCCCCCGCCTGGCCTGCTGTTGCCAGATGCGGATAGTGCTGCTCGACCAGGCGAACCCGCGCCGCTGCGCCCCAGTTATCCCAGCCTTTAAGCGCATTGCGGATAAAACTTTCCGCCGTCACCGTCAGCTGGGCGGACTGGGCGCAGCGCCCTGCCAGCTCGTGTGCCAGGGCGTTGATATGCAGATAGCCCTCTCTGGCTGAATGCGCGATAGCCTTTTCATACTGCACCAGCGCCGCGCCGGTATCGCCGTTGAGCCGCGCGATTTCCGCCTGCAACAGTGCAGCTTTGTCGGCAAACAGTGCCGGATTGAACGTTGCCCAGCGGACAATCTTATCCAGCCGACGCGCGACTTCCCGTAGGGAGGCGGGTGCGCAGGCGTGCTGATCCAGCGGCAGCGAGATGGCGAGCGCGCCGTAAAAACAGAGATCCAGCAGGTAGATATAGCCCGGCACCGCGCTTTCCAGCCGTTCGGCCTCGCTGAAACAGCGCAGCGCGCAGAGATACTCTTCCGCATAGAAATGTGCCATGCCGCGATAGAGCCACGACCAGAACTGCTCCATCGCTTTTGGGCCTGAGGCAAGGCCAGGCTCGCTGCCGGCCAGCGCTGGCGGATAGAGCTGGAGCGCGCTGAGCTTGCCGCTGCCTTTATTACGCAGGTGCAGCACAAAACACTTTTGCATCAGCAGCACATTTTCTACGTCGGGGTAAAAAGCTTTGCGGGTAAACGCCAGCCCACGCTCAAGGGTGATCAGCACGGCATCGAGATGGTCCCCGCGTGCCATCATGTTCATCACCTGATGGCGCAGCGCGAGGCAGGCAAACGAGCTATCGCCGTGCGCTACCGCAACGTTGAAACTTTCCCGGGCGTAACCGATGGCGCTGGCGAGCGGCTGCGTCCATATCGCAACCTGATCGAGCGGCAGCAGGGTTCTGGCCTTAAAGCGGGTGAAATCGTGCTGCTGCGTCAGCTCAGTGGCAAGCAGCCCGCATCGGAATGCCAGCTGATACTCCTGATAGCGTTCGGTAATCAGCACGCTGAACCACGCAAGGCCAAATGCCGATGCGCCGGTCAGGCCGCGATCCAGCGTTGTCTCAATGATTTTGCACGCCAGCAGCAGGTGCAACTGCGGGCAGTCGTAAGAGGAGGAGAAGATCGTGCTGGCCATCAGGTTCAGCACCGACTCTGTCTCCAGATCCTGCGTTAACGGCAGGGAGTTGAACACCCGTTCCGGCTGCTCGCCCAGTTTCTGCTTCACCGCCTGAAAAACAGCATCGCATTCGTGCTCGTCAGGATAGCGATTGAAGTGGATGCCGAACACGGCCAGCCAGGCCAGCGCGGTTTCCAGCGCGATATGGTTGTCCGACTGGCGCATATGGATTTCCGCCGACAGACAGGCGGCGACCGCTTTTTCGCTCAGCGTGCCCGGCATGCCGATCAGCGTTGAGCAGAGCTGCTGGGCGCGGTTCAGGTTGCCCTGTAAAAATTCGCACTCGGCCTCTTCCAGCGCCAGCGTAAAGCGCTGTTGGGATGGCGCAAAGCGGCGCGCGGTCGCCAGATAACGGAGCGCAGAAGCGTAGTCTCCGGTTCCCTTGGCGCGCTGTACCGCTGTCAGGCTAAGCTGGCAGTAGCGACGGACTTGTGCCGAGGTAAGCGGTGCTTCTGCGGACAACGCAATATGGTGCATGGCCCGGAACAGCGTCTCATTGCCCGTTGCCCGGGCGACCGATCCGGCCAGCAAACAGGCCGCCTGCTGGTGCAGGTGCAGCGTCTGGGTATGGGTTACCAGCGAAAAAGCAGCTTCGTGCACGCGGTCGTGGGTAAAGGCGTAACTCGACTCCGCCAGGGTAATCAATTTTCCGGCAACCGCGGGAGCCAGCTTCTGCACGATCTGCGCCACGCCGATATTTAATATTTCGCCCGGCAGCGCCAGGTCGCCACGGCTTCCCAGACAGGCCAGATGACCTAACAGCAAGCGCGTCACGTAAGGCAGTTGTGCCAGCTGCTTTACCACCAGGCTGGCGACATTATCGGTGCAGGGACGCGCAGCGAGCGCGGCGCGGTTGTAATGCCAGCGCAGCGGATACTTTGCCGGGTAGATCAGCTCGTCCTCGACGGCCTGGCGGAAAAAACCGCGCACAAACAGCGGGTTGCCACCGGTTTTCTCATGGATCAGCGCCGCCAGCTTGCTGGTTTCGCCAGTACGTGCGTTGAGCATCTCCGCCAGCCAGCGTGAGATCGCTTTCGCCGTCAGCGGCTCGGGCGCGATATCCGTGACGCGCGCCGCTGAGGCCCGAATACGGAGCAAGAAATCAGCTACGGCGTCATCGGGCAGCGCATCAGTATCGCGATGGGCCAGTACCAGCAGAAACGGCAGGTTTTCACTGCGTAAAAACAGATTTTCCAGCAGTTGCAGGCTGGCCAGATCCGCCCAGTGCACATCGTCAACCAGCATTACCAGCGGCCTGTCCGGTTGCGCTAACGCCTTAATCAGGCTGCACGCCATCTGATTAAAACGCGTGCGCGAATCGAGCGCGTTTGTCCGGCCGATCACCTGTGGCGGCACATTCAGCAGCTGTTTCAGCTCCGGCACCAGTTCAACCGCCAGCCCGGCATAGTCACCCAGTGCCTGCAACAGCCGGGTACGCCAGGCGATCATCTCGGTCGCCGGGACGCCGAGAAGATAGAGCGTCACGGCCCGAAAGGCTGCGGTGATAACGGCATAAGAGCCAACCGTGGCGTGCCGATCCGCTTTCGCCACCATGAGCAGCAGAGGCTTATGCTGCAGGGTTTTTAACGCCGAAGCGATAATGGACGATTTGCCCGCGCCGGGCGAACCGCTGATCACCACCAGATTGTGCGTGCCGCTGCGCGCCGTCTCTTCTGCGGCGCTGAGCACAACCTGTGCCTGGGCATGGTGGTTGTAGAGCGTATCCGTGCGATAGCTCGCGCTGAAACTCTCCTGCAAGCCCGGCTTAAAGGGCGCGATGGCGTTGTCGCGCGTTAGCGTGGCCTGGCAGCGCCGCAAATCCGCCACTAATCCGTCAATGGTCTGATAACGGTTTACGGGCGATTTCGCCAGCAGCCGCAGCAGAATAGTCGCGAGCATCGGCGGCACCGCCTGGGCGGTTAATGCCGGTAAACGTGGGGCTGAGGCAATATGATGATGAACCCACTCGGCAGGGGTCGCGTCTGGCGTGCCGAACGGCAGCTTACCGGTCAACAGCTGGTAAAGCACAATGCCCAGGCTGTAGAGATCGCTGAGGCTGTTTACCGCATACGGCGTGCGCCCGGTGTGCTCGGGCGACATATAGGCCAGCGAGCTGGCGGAAACTGGCCAGATGCTTCTCGCATCGGCGTGAACCTCTGCGTTTGCCAGCGCCAGGCCAAAACCGCCCAGACGAACGGTTGCGTTGGCATCCTGGTAAAAGTGTCTGGGATTAATATCGCCGTGCACAATGCCCTGCCGGTGCGCATGGCTTAGCGCCAGCGCCAGCGGGATGGCACGCTGCAGGAAGTCGGCAATATTTTTGCAGGGCGCGGTGATGACATCAGCAAGCGGGGTAAAAGGGAAAGCGGGATAGAGCAGCGCATAGCGGTTGAGATAGCGCGTATGGCCCAGGGGTTTGATCGCCCAGCGGTCAGATAGCCGCGCGGCCAGGCTGAACTCATTTTTTAGCCGCTGCATCGCCTGGAAAGCAATGTGGTCGCTGGCAGCGGTTGCCAGAAGGAGCGCCTCAGCGTCAGGCTGGTGACAGTGTAACCATAACAGCGAGCCGTCACGCGCCAGCGGCGTGAAGCGGGTATTTGCCGCCAGCTGCATGCCTTCGCCGTCCTGCTCATCCGGTATCACAGGGACAATGCTCATCAGTGCCCGTTCCCCTCAAGCTCGCGACGGATCAGCTCCAGCAGCCCGTCAATATCCAGAGGTTTATGCATAAAGGTTATCGCGCCCAGCGAAATTGCCTGCCAGAGCACGCTCTCATCCGCATCGGCCGAAATAAACAGCACCGGCGGCGGTGAACCCTGTTTTTTCAGCGCGTCGAACAGCTCAAAGCCGCTCATGCCTTTCAGCCTGACGTCCAGAATCAGCATCGCCACGCTTTCCATGTCAGTGACGTTTTCCAGCAGCGATTCGCCAGATTCAAAACTCTCGGTTCTATAGCCGTCCGACTGCAACAGATTACTCAGACCCTGCCGCACGGCGCGTTCGTCGTCGACAATCACAATACGCTGCGGCAGCGTCATGCTGTTTTCCTCAGGCATACCCAGGCTCAGCGTAAGGATGCCCTGTTGCTATTTTTATCACTGACAGGCGGAAACGTCCTGCGATAACGCGGGTAATGTGACCTTCAGCAAGGTATTGAACCGGCTGATAAAGATGCCCGCCGTTAGCGGAATAATCAACAAATTCATTAAGTTCTTAACCGCCTTGCCCTTGCTGGCCGGCAGTCACACCGGCCAGCAAACAGGATTAGCGGACCGGAGCAGGCACCGGTGCCAGCGTGCGGTGCTCGCTTTTCTGGCGCGAAGGCGCTTTGTGCACCATGGTGTAGGCGTAATCGACGCCGATGCCGTAAGCACCAGAATGCTCTTTGGCAATGTCCATCACCGCGTTGTAGGTGTCGCGGTGCGCCCAGTCGCGCTGCCACTCCAGCATCACCTGCTGCCAGGTTACTGGGATCACGCCCGCCTGGATCATGCGCTGCATGGCGTAGTCGTGGGCTTCTTTGGTAGTACCGCCTGACGCGTCCGCTACCATATAGATCTCATAGCCGCCTTCCAGCATGGCGCACAGGGCAAACGTGTTGTTGCACACTTCGGTCCACAGGCCCGATACCACAATCTTTTTCTTGCCGTTAGCCGCCAGCGCGTCACGTACTTTCTGGTCATCCCAGGAGTTCATTGAGGTGCGCTCAAGGATATCCTGGCCCGGGAACACGTCCAGCAGTTCCGGGAAGGTATTGCCGGAGAAGCTTTCCGTCTCAACGGTGGTCAGCACCGTCGGGATATTGAAGACTTTTGCCGCTTTCGCCAGCGCGACCACATTATTCTTTAGCACCTGACGGTCAATTGACTGCACGCCAAACGCCATCTGCGGCTGCTGATCGATGAAAATAATCTGGCTGTTCTGCGGCGTCAGTACTTCAAGTTTGCTGTTGGTCATGATTGTGCCCATTGAGGTTAATGTTGCTAAATTTCATGAATTTTTTATGACGGTGAAGCAACAGCTATTCGGCATAGCGGCCGGCGAGCTGTATGGGCGCAGTCTATGGGGCTTTGACGCGGGCGACTATTATCTCTGCGTATAACTATACCTTTGTATAACTAGACGCTGCGTTGAGCCGCTGACCATAATCCAGCCATTTCCTGCCCTGCTTGTTTTCAGGGCAGCTGTCTCATTTTAAGGAGAGGTTATGGTTACGTTGGGCAAAGCCGGCGTCATTCTCACCAATGGCCGATTTCATACGGTCGACCGCGAAAATCCGCTGGCGGACGTTGTCGCCATTCGCGACGGCAAGTTTCTCGAAAGAGGAGATCAAAGGGATTGAGTCGGTGCTGACGCTGGTGGACGGCAACATCGTTTATGCCGCTGGCGCATTTGGCAACGACGCACCGCCAGCCATTCCCGTGCTGCCGGAATGGTCACCGGTGGTGGAGGTGCCGGGCCACTACCGCAGCGCGCCGCCCGTGGCGAGCAGCCGCGTCGGTATGAGCACCCAGGCGCACCACTGTAGCGGCCCGTGCGGCGTTCATAGCCATGCACACAATATCGCGCGTGGCGCTAACCTGCCGGTCGCTGAAGAGAACGCCTTCTGGGGCGCGCTCGGCTGTAGCTGCTTCGCGTTCTAATGTTGTTTCACGTCTGTTTCTTACACCTGCAAGGAAAAGAGAATGAGCACACTGACTACTGCTGATGGTACACAGATTTACTTCAAAGACTGGGGCACGGGCAAACCGGTCCTGTTCAGCCACGGCTGGCCGCTGGATGCGGATATGTGGGACAGCCAGCTGAACTATCTGGCGGAGCGCGGCTATCGCGTCATCGCGTTTGACCGCCGCGGCTTTGGCCGTTCCGATCAGCCGTGGACCGGCTACGACTACGATACTTTCGCCTCAGACATTAACGACCTGATCACCGCGCTGGATCTGGACGACGTGACGCTGGTGGGCTTCTCCATGGGCGGCGGCGACGTTACGCGCTATATCGGTCGCTACGGTAGCGCACGCGTGGCGGGCCTGGTGCTGCTGGGTGCGGTCACGCCAATCTTTGGTAAAGCGGCAGACTACCCGCAAGGCGTGGACGCCTCCGTATTCGAGGGCATTCAGGCCGGTCTGCTGAAAGATCGCGCGCAGTTTATCAGCGACTTTGCCGTGCCTTTCTACGGCACCAACGCGGGACAGACCGTATCGCAGGGCGTGCTAACGCAGACGCTGAATATCGCGCTGCTGGCTTCGCTGAAAGGCACGCTGGACTGCGTCACCGCCTTTTCACAGACTGACTTCCGCCCGGATGTGGCGAAAGTTGATGTGCCGACGCTGGTGATCCACGGCAGCAACGATCAGGTGGTGCCGTTTGAAACCACCGGTAAAGTGGCGGCAGAGACCATCGCCAACGCGACGCTGAAAGTGTATGACAATGCACCGCACGGTTTTGCCGTGACGCACCAGGATCAGCTTAACGAAGATCTGCTGAGCTTCCTGCAATCGCTGTAACCGCTCGCCCGGTTGCCCGCCTCGTTATCAGGCGGGCAACCTCCCCCTATTCAAACAATGGAGCATGACGCAAGGCGGCTTCTACTTTGTGACACGCCCTCGTTGCCCGCCATCTAAGCCAGCCGGTCTGAAGATGGAACAAAGCTGAGAAGATCAAAAAACAGGCAAACGCGCCATTATGGATGTACAGACGTCTAGATGTAGATTATAGTCCTTTCCCTACAATAAAAGGGATCTGGCTCATGAACAAAAAAGTGCTCTCCATTCTGCTGGCGGCGTCGGTTACGCTGCTCAGCGCCTGTAACAAAGATGACGACAGTAAAATCAAAGTAGCCATCAATACCGGACCGGACCAGACGTTATGGGACACCGTGAAGCAGGTGGCGCATGATAAATACCATCTGGATGTCGATGTGGTCGCATTCAACGATTACGTGCAGCCGAATGAAGCGCTGTTCAATAAAGATGTCGACGCCAACGCCTTCCAGAGCCTGCCCTATCTGGAAATGCAGTCTAAAGAGCGCGGCTACCGTTTTGCTGTGATCACCAATACCTTTGTTTTCCCGATTGCCGGTTATTCGCGCAAAATTAAATCGCTGGATGCGCTGCCGGATGGCGCGACCATTACGATTTCCAACGAAGCAACGACGCTGGGCCGCAGCCTGCTGCTGTTACAGGCGCAGGGGCTGATCAAAGTGAAGCCGGAAGCTGGTCTGCTGCCCACCACGCTGGATATCACCGCTAACCCGAAAAAGCTGAAGTTTGTAGAGGTCGATACGCCGCAGCTGGCGCGTACCCTTGACGATCCGCAGGTTTATGTCTCTATCATCAACAACAACTTTGCGGCGCTGGCGAACCTTTCTGCCTCACATGATGGCATGTTTATGGAAGGCAAAGCCTCGCCTTACGTTAACGCCATTGTCGCGCGTGAAGATAATAAAGACAGCCCAAATATCCAGAAGCTGAAACAGGCTTTCCAGTCGCAGGAAGTGCTGGATAAAGCCAATGAAATCTATAAAGGCGATATTATCAAAGGCTGGTAATACCCCCTCTTCTGACGCCTTCGCTTCGCGGAGGCGTTGCACCTTATTCATTGCCACTTCATGGTTACAAAAGTAGCCAGAATGTAATCAAATGAAAATATCCTGCCTGAATCTTCAGTAAGTTATCAGCTGTTGTTTCTATAACATCTCATTAGCAACTAAAGCCAAAACGCATAACACGATCTGGTTTTTATTGATCCTGTCACGATTGACAATGAACCCGAATAGCGTGCGTTTATTTCTATAAGGAGTCTGCTAATGAAAGAATTAGTGCAGGATGTATTATCAATCTTCTCCCCGCAGAGCGTGAATCCCGTATTTATTCGGGCTGGTTTAACCCAGCATGAGATCGCCTCGGTGCAGCCCTTTGGCGTGACTTCAGTAAGCTGGGTAACGTCGATGGAGGAGCTGAACGCCGCATTTGTGAATAAGGCGCGCGAGGCGGGTGCGGTCGGCTACCACATCACAGATGTCGAATCGCATAAGTCAGGCAGTGACGAGCAACGCCTGCTTGCTGGCAAAGCAACGCTTTATAACATCCCTGACGCTAGCGGCAACGAACAGCTTACGGCAGGATTTATGCTGTAGCGGTTCTGGCCCGGCGCCAGCATGGCATGCCCCGCTGGGCCAGATAATTAACAGAGACAGGACTCTATTCCTGCCTGAAAAGATAGTTGCAGTGTGGCTGATGCGGGTGTTTGTAAAACCAAATTAGTATGTTGTAACTATAAAGGGCTATTTCGCAGATGCAGATAAGCCCACATAATAAACTTTGTCATAAATCAATATTAGAAATTACTGCTATTGAAACGCCATAAGCCAGATGCTATAACTGCGCCGTGTTTATTACTGGAGTACAATCCGTCCACCGATGAGAAGCAACAGCGTGGATGTCTTGTTAAAATTATGCGCGTAGCCTCTACGATTCCTTTGTTATTTTCCCACTCTTTTTCCGTCTGGAATATTGCTGACCAGCACTGGCGCAGCGCCCTGTAGCCCCACTCCCTTTCTGTTTGCCAAAAATTCGTGCGTCTAACCGGCGCAGATCGGTTAATTGATTGCTACAGGAGCGATCCATGTTTGCCTGGGTTTTATTATTACTCGCTATTTTTAGCGAAATTATTGGTACGCTGGCGATGAAATGGTCCAGCGTTGATGAGAGTACGACGGGTTATATGGTCATGCTGGTGATGATCGCCTGTTCTTATATTTTCCTCAGTTTCGCCGTCAAAAGGATTGCGCTTGGTGTTGCCTATGCGCTGTGGGAAGGCATTGGCATCCTGTTTATTACGGTATTTAGCGTGTGGCTATTTGGCGAACCCTTGTCGCTGACAAAAATCGCTGGCCTTGCAGTGCTGATCGTCGGAATCATGCTGATTAAAACCGGCACCACGCAGCAGAAGGAGCAGCAGCATGTCCTCAACTGATATGGTTCATATACTCTGGCTGGCGCTGGCGATCGTGCTGGAAATAGCCGCCAACATCTTCCTGAAATATTCCAACGGCTTTAAAAACCCCCTGCCGGGAATCGCTTCGCTGGTGTCGGTGTTGCTGGCGTTCAGCGCGCTGGCACAGGCTGTAAAAGGTATCGATCTCTCGGTAGCCTATGCGCTGTGGGGCGGGTTCGGGATTGCCGCTACGGTCGCGGCAGGCTGGATTATGTTTGGCCAGCGGCTCAACGCGCGAGGCTGGGCCGGATTGAGCCTGCTGCTGGCAGGTATGATTTTAATTAAGCTGGCATAGCTACCTGTAACGTCTTGTGGCGGCACCTGCAAGACGTTACTTCCCCATCCGCTCTGGAAAGGTTTCCTGAAGCCAGCTAATAAAAACTCTCAGCCGGTGCGTGACGTAACGATTCTGTGGATAGACAACATGAAACGGATAGCGTGCCGGTCGCCAGGGCGCAAGGATCTCCACCAGCCGTCCAGCCTCAATATGTGCAGCGGTCGCATAGGTAAAAGTCTGCACTATCCCTAAGCCAGCCAGGGCTGCCGCCAGATGTGCGTTGCTCTCATTCACCCCAACCCGGTATTCCGCTTTGATCTCTGTTTTTTCCCCATCGCGCTCAAAGCGGAAAGGAAACGCACGGCCCGTTTGCGGCGACAGATAGCTAATCAGCCGATGGCCATTTTTCAGTTCGTCAGGATAGGCCGGGACGCCATAGTGCTTTAGATAGGCGGGCGTAGCGCAGGTGATCATTGTCGCATAACCAATCCGGCGGGCAATCAGTGAAGAGTCATCCAGCGGGCCGCCGCGAATCACGCAATCGACATTATCGCTGATCAGATCGATGGCGCGATCGGCCACGCCGAGATCGATACGAATTTCAGGGTAGCGCGCCATAAAATCGGGCAGCGCCGGAATCAGCACGTCGCTGGCGGTGGAACCGCCGACGTCAATGCGCAGCGCGCCGCGCGGCCGGCTGCGCGCCACGTTGAATGACGCGTCAATGTCTTCCAGATCGTGCAGGATGCGCAGCGTTTTTTCGTAATACTCCCGGCCCTCCGGCGTTACCGTGACGCGGCGCGTGGTGCGCTGCAACAGGCGAATACCCAGGTGCGCTTCCAGCTCCTGCACCAGTTTGCTGAGCGTGGCGTTCGGCATATCGAGCGAGTCTGCCGCCCGGGTAAAATTGCCCGCTTCCACGACGCGCGCGAAGGCCCTAATTGCCATCAGTTGATCCATTCCAGCCTCTTACCCAGTGGATTATCCACACACAGAAATAGTCCTTTCCATTTTACAGGATTTTTCAGTAAACGCAGAAGGGATACATTCCTCCCAGGCGCTGCAACACCCACCGCAGCGAAACTTAAACACAACATCCAGGAGGAAAAGATCATGACAACATCACTGCAAGGTAAAATCGCACTGGTTACTGGCGGTACTAGCGGAATTGGCCTGGCATCGGCACAGCAACTTGCCGCACAGGGCGCGCAGGTTTTTATCACCGGCCGTCGCCAGGACGCGCTGGACGAAGCCGTCGCGTTGATTGGTAGCGCCGCCACGGGCATCCGCGCTGACGCTTCGGTGCTGGCCGATCTCGATGCGGTCTATGCAGAAATCGCACGCCGCGCCGGTCATCTTGATATTCTGTTCGCCAATGCAGGTGGGGGCGACATGCTGCCGCTGGGCGCAATCACTGAAGAGCATTTTGATCGCATCTTCGCCACTAACGTGCGCGGCGTTCTCTTTACGGTACAGAAAGCGCTGCCGCTGCTGGTCGATGGGGCATCGGTCATCTTAACCTCCTCAACGACCTCAGTGCAGGGCACCGCCGGGTTCAGCGTCTACAGCGCCAGTAAGGCAGCGGTGCGCAATTTTGCCCGCTCGTGGGCGTTGGATCTGAAAGAGCGCGCTATCCGCGTGAACGTTGTCAGCCCCGGCCCGATCCGCACGCCAGGCTTGGGCGACCTGGTTGACGAAGGGAGCCGCCAGGCTCTGTTTGACGCGCTGGCCGCGCAGGTGCCGTTAGGCCGTCTCGGCGAGCCAGAAGAGATCGGTAAAGTCGTCGCTTTCCTGGCGTCTGATGCCGCCAGCTTTATCAACGCCACAGAACTCTTTGTGGATGGTGGCATGGCACAGGTTTAAGCGAGACCGCCCTGCGGATTTTTTAGCCGCAGGGCGGCAAAAACAGTGAAAGTTGTACAACTTTTTTACAATGCCAGACTTCCCCGCAGGCCCTTCTTACGCCACAATACAAAGGGTTAACCAGATCACATTATTAATTTAGAGCATTTTTTGCAAAAAAGTTAACGCAATTTTCTTGCATATTCTTGTACATCTTTTAAATCGATGTACAACTTGTCATTTTTTGACTGATCATCGTTAAACTCATTTTTCGGGGTGAAATTATGCGTCAGAGCAGCAGCCTTCTCTCTTCTTCTGAAGACATTGCACGTTACTTCCGTGAAGCCAGCCTGCCTTCTCAACAGGAAACCCTGGGACAGATCGTTGTTGAGCTTCTGCGTGCAGGTAAAAATGTAAACCGTAAAGGCATTTGCACCAAGCTGGTAAGACGCCTTGAAGTCGCCTCTACCGCTGAAGAAGAGAAACATTACCAGCAGCTGATTGGCTTGCTGTTAGGCCGTTAATCCCCGATTTCAAATTTAGATTTCCGTTTTTCTGGCACGACCTTAAGATTCAAGCAGGTATTTGCCGACTTATGTCGGCACCAGCCAGGTGCGCTGGTTCGTTCTGTAGTCAACCGCACCTCTATCCTGCCCCGTTCTCTGGGGCGTGCAGCGGGACACAGAGCAACTGATATGTATAAAAGTAATGACGAAAGATTGACCGACATCCTCATTGGCGAAGCAACACTGGAGCTTCTGCTGTCGGGGAAAGCCGTTTCCAGCCGTGCGCTGAAAGAGATCCTTCAGCGCATGGCTGACCATGAAGAAGATGAGGACCGCCAGCTGGCTCTGGTGCGCGCCATTAATGAGGTGCAGCAGAATCTCAATACCCAGTCTGGCCAGTCCCGCGTGGCGCTGCGCGACCGAAACAATGCCGAGCATCACTTTAAGGGTGAAGCCATTCCCGGTGACAAGCGCAAACACTGATATCCCTTCCCCGAACTTCACCTGAAGGAACGCGCTATGAAGATTGCCTGCCTTGGCTGGGGTTCGTTGATCTGGAAACCGGGCGATCTGCCGGTTGAAGGCAACTGGCATCAGGATGGCCCACAGCTTCCCATCGAATTTTCCCGCACCAGCGACGGTGGCGAACTGGCCACGGCAATCTGTATTAACGCGCCTGCGGTGCCGGTTCTCTGGGCCAGACTCGCCACAGAGGATCTGGGCGAGGCCTGCGTTCTGCTGCGTAAACGCGAAGGTATTCCTGACGAGCGCGTCGACGGCGTGGGCATATTGCCCGTGACGCCGCAAACCCCTGGCGTGCTGGCTGACTGGGCGCGCGAGCGCGAGCTGGATGGGGTGATCTGGACTGCCCTGCCGCCAAAGTTTGGCCACGTTGAGGGATTGATCCCCACGGTGGCGCAGGCGATTGACCATCTGCAACAGCTGAGAGGTGAAGAGGCCGTTCACGCCCGCGCCTATATCATGCAGGTTCCTGTACAAATCGACACGCCTTACCGGCGCGCTATTTGTGCGCGGCTGGGCTGGGATCAATAACCTTCGTTGCCAGCGCATAGTTATAGAGCTGCTGGCTGGCAAGGTTCTTCATTTTCACCTCGCACATAATATCGAAGGCGCTGAATGAGAGCGCCCAGTCATTCAGCGTGGCATTGAAATAGTAGTCCGAGTGCGCGCGCAGTTTGGTTTTTGCCACACCCAGGCTGTTCTGGTCAGGATAGCCGCGCTCCGGGATAATGCCTTCCTGCGAAATCGAATAGTGCAGCACCGGCTGTACGCCGCGCCATGACTCCTGGATCAATGCGATACGCGCATCGTCTGGCTGAATAAACGTGTTCTCTTTTACCCAGTGGTGATGAATATCCAGCACCACCGGACAGAGCGCCTTCGCCTGCAATACGTCGTCCAGCGAGCAGGAGATTTCGTCGTTCTCTACCGTCAGCATATTGCGGGCTTCCGGGCTGAGCTGGCCAAACGCCTGGCGAAATCCGGTAAATCCTGCTTTGCCATTCATATGGATATTGATTTTAAAGTCCTGGAATTGTCTGCCGTAGCCCATCAGGGTGGCACACAGAGCATGGTACTCGACATCCTCAATCGCTCGCTGCACCACGTCGGGATTGTCGGAGGCCAGCACCGAATATTGTCCCGGATGAAAAGACAAGCGGATACCGTACTGACGCGCCAGCGCACCGCAGCGCTCAAACAGCGGATAGAGATCGGGTAAAAACTCGCGGTAGAGCAGCGTGGCTTCAGGCACGGTATAGAGCGGCAATAGATCGCTGCCGATGCGCATCATGCGCAGCGTTTCCGGCTGGGTTGCCAGCGTTTCCAGCAGCCCGGCAAGCTGCGTCAGATTCATACGCGCCAGATTTTCAATCAGCGCGATCTGCTCTTCCCGCGGTAGACTGAGAAAACGCGTGCGGGTTGTGCTCTTAAACGGGAAACGTTGTTTAAAGTCTGCATCCAGATACTTACATGCGAAGCCTAATTTCATATTTCCCCCTGTTAAACACAAACAGTAAGTTTAACAGTTATTTGAAAACCGGCCGGACGCAGGCAACTGGAGAAGGAGAACGCCTGCGCAGGACGCACAGGCGTATAGACTAACGACGCGCTTTTTTCGGCTTGTTGCTGCTGTAGATAAAGAACAGCGCAATTGCCAGACAGACAATCGCCGCCAGACGGCTGGGGGAAAAGGCGATCGCGGCATTGCCTAGCCAGCCAAAATTATCTATCAGCATACTCATGGCCAGCTGACCGAAGATCACCGCCACGGTCGCCACCGCCGTGCCAATGCGCTGCACCGCCAGTACCATAATCACGATATAGGGGACGCCGCACAGGGCACCCAACAGCTGCCACTTCGGCACATCTAACAGCGTTTGCGGCTGCGCCGGTTCAAAAAAGAAGATCAGCAGCGCAGTGACTACCGCACCCAGCGCGAAGGTGAGAAAGGCGCAGCGGAACACGCCGACTTTACCGCCAAGCTGGCCGTTGATCGCCGCCTGGATACTTAACAGCGCGCCGCCCAGCACCGCTAAACAGATCATGAAAATAGTCATATTAACCCTTAGCCACCAGCGCCAGTGCGATGATGATAAACACCAGCGCAATAATACGTTTGCCGTCGATTCTGCGATGCGGCGTTCCCAGCAGACCAAAATGGTCGATCACCAGGCTTTTAAATACCTGCCCGGCAAGGATGCCGATCATCGTCATGGCAATGCCGATGACCGGCGTCGCCAGCGTCAGGATCACCACATAGCCAGGGCCTAAAATGCCACCCAGCAGCTGCCAGCCCGGCTGCGCAAAAAACGACGGACTATTGCGCGGGCTGAAAAACAGCATCAGCAGGAAAGTCAGCGCCGCGCCGACGCCAAAGATGCTGAAGGTTGCCCAAAGATCGCCGACCTGTTGGCCCAGCGGCCCCAGCAGGCCCGCCTCTACCGACAGCCCCATGCCGCCAGCAATTACCAGAAAAATAAATATCAGTTGCATAACCGCTTCCTTTAAATCGAGGCGGAACAGCATAATGCAGCTGATTAAGATGAAAAACGCTATAGTCTGGCAAACACCTTTGCAGGAAATGCATGAATGGATACCACCGGATCAATCGACCTGCGCGCGCTGCGCTTTTTTCTCAGCGTGTTCGACGCGCAAAACTTTTCCGTCGTGGCGCGGCGCGAAGGCGTTTCCGCCTCTGTGGTGTCGCGCACTATTTTGCAGCTGGAGGATGCGCTGGGGCAGCAGCTGTTCTACCGCAACACGCGCGCAGTGATCCCTACCGAAGCAGGCAGGCTGTTCGTTGACTATGCGCGCGCTATCGATAATCAGTTCAGCGAGGCGCGCCAGGTTATGCAGGAACGTTCGCTGCAACCTTCCGGGCTGGTGCGGCTGAACGCGCCCGTTTTTTTTGGCCAGCGCCACATTGCGCCCTGGCTGGCGGGATTGTCAGCGCGCTATCCGCAGCTGGAGATGGAGCTGACGCTAACGGATGACTATGTCGATCCGCACCGTACGGCAACCGATCTTATCTTCCGCATTGGCACGCTTACCGACTCCTCTTTTCACGCGCGCGTGCTGGGCACCCAGCGTTACTATCTTGCCGCCGCACCCGCTTATGTCGCCAGGCACGGGGCAATTACCCAGCCTGAAGAGCTGAGCGATCACCATTGCCTGGTTTATCGCGGCTCCGCTGGCGCTAATCGCTGGTTGTTCAGGCATGGCGCCAACCCCTGGGTGCACTACCCGGTTATGCCGCTGCTCTCCTCCAATAATGCCGAAACCCTTCTGACCGCCGCGCTAGGCGGCATGGGAATCGTGCTTTTCCCAGACTGGCTGGTGGGCGATCATCTGCAAACCGGGAATCTGGTCAGGCTGCTGGAAGAGTATGAAGCGGGAATCAACCCGGCTCCGCAGCAAATAGCGGCTATTTATCCTAATACGCGCCATCCGCCGTTAAATGTCCGGGCGGTGATTGATTACTTCGTGGATGTGTACGGTTCGCCGCTTTACTGGCAGCGCGATACGACACCAGGCGCCTAAAGGCAATAAATAGAGACTATTGCCATCGTCAGAAAGGTGGCGGCGGCAATACATAAGGATTTTTCGATTAAATCCGGCTCGCTGCTCATAAAACATCTCGTCAAAGTTAAAAAAAAACAGCCATCCTGTCCGATGGCTGTTATTTAAAGCGAAGCGGGTATGCTGTGGGGGTCAAACATGGATTTCAGACACAACCTGTTCACATCTGCATTTATAGATAAAATGCATTTAAAATGCAACTTCAACTACAAATAATCTCCTTCACCCTCACATGTGGTTAACCTGTTAAAAAGCACCGATTTTCTTTTGGCTGAAGAATAAAAGAGTATTCTCTACTGTATTAAGCGAAGCGGTTAATTATAAAAGTGAAACGGCTTGCCACTATTTTCACTTCACGCTTTTTACCAAAGCTTATCTTGACGTTTTTTTCGATACCAAAAAAAGCGCTAGACAATACCAGCGTGACCTCTGTTAATGTGTGCCTCACAAAAGCTAAGACTGGAATTATCCATGCTGACAACCATTATCTATCGCAGCCATTTGTCTGACGACGTTCCCGTCAAAACGCTGGATAATTTAGCGACAGACGCAAATAAAATTAACGAAACTTTTGACGTCACCGGCATTTTGCTGTTTGACGGCACTCACTTTTTTCAACTTTTAGAAGGTTCCGACGAGGCGGTGAAAGCGATTTATGCGCGTATTTGCGCGGACAGCCGCCACCACAATTTAGTGGAACTGATGTATGACTACGCCCCTTCACGCCGCTTCGGTAACGTCGGCATGGAGCTTTTCGATCTGCGTAAATATGACAAAGAAACGGTGTTACAGGCGGTACTAAAAAAAGGCACCTCTAAGTATCAACTTACCTATGACGATCGTGCCCTGCAATTTTTGCGGACTTTTGTCGAAGCCAGAGAAAAAGCCAACTATTTTGAAATTCCGTCCACCGATACCTGGAATTTTGTCATTGAAGGCGCACTGGAAAAAGAGATCGCCCCGCCTGACGCGGCCGATTGTAGTTTCGCTTTCCAGCCGATTATTGATCCGTTGATGCAGCAGATTGTCTCGCTGGAAGCCTTAATCCGCACGCCGGAAGGCGATGCACCTGGGACCTACTTTGCGCAGTTTCCCGGCGACGAAATTTATGCCGCCGACATCAAAGCCAAAGGCGTCGCTTTTGCGCTGGCGAAAAAGCTCGATATTCAGGGCCAGACGCTATCAGTCAATTTGCTGCCAATGTCGCTGGTCATGGTGCCGAACGCGGTAGACATGCTGCTGGATCAGATCCATCAGAACGGACTGGTGCCGGAACAGGTTGTAGTGGAAGTGACGGAAAATGAAGTCATCTCCCGCCTGGATGAATTTACCGTAGCGATAAAGCAGCTAAGGGCTGCGGGTATCAGCATCGCGCTGGATGATTTTGGTGCCGGTTTCGCTGGCCTGTCGCTGCTGTCGCGCTTCCAGCCGGACAAGATCAAAATCGACCGTAACCTGATTACTGACGTCCATAAAAGCGGGCCGAAGCAGGCCATTATCCACGCCATTCTGAAATGCTGTTCATCACTGGAGATCAGCGTTATTGCTGAAGGTATTGAGAAGCCGGAAGAGTGGATGTGGCTGGAAGCCGCAGGCATCAGTAATTTCCAGGGCTTCCTGTTTGCCCGGCCGCAGCTCAACGGCATTCCGGCCGTTGCCTGGCCAGAAATCCAGTAATGCCTTCAGGCTGGCTGCTTTGCGGGTAGCCAGCCTGCTCTCTTCGCAGGATTTCAAATCGCGTCATTCGGCGGGATAGCATTTTTGCCCAGCTTCACCAAAAAACTGCCATCCACACGTTTGATCCTGGCGCCGCGATCGCCCCAGTACATGGCAATACCAAAAAACTCATCGGCGGACAGATCATAGCCAATCATCACTGATTTATGTTCCCCGCTGCTGAGCATCTCATTCAGCTCATCCAGATTACTGGCGATAACATAATCCATACTGCCCCCTGGGTATCCACCATGTTCGGCGCGGTTAAAGATTAACCATATGCTATTCCGGGGAATCCGCCATTAAATCCGCCTCACCGCCGATGACCTCTCTGATGCGCTGTGCGATGTAAGCCGCGTGGGTCTCCAGCGCAAAATGGCCGGTATCCAGCAGCTCAACCTGCGCATGGGGGTTATCGCGCTGGTATGCCTCTGCGCCCGGCGGAACAAAGAAGGGATCGTGTTTGCCCCAGATCACCAGCGTCGGCAGTTGCCTCTCACGGAAAAACTGCTGGAACGCCGGGTAAAGCGTCAGGTTGCTGGCGTAATTCAGAAACAGGTCCAGCTGGATCTCTTTGTTGCCGGGCCGCTCCATCAGGAGCGTATCCAGCATATAGCCTTCCGGCGCCACCAGCGTCTCATCGCTAACGCCATGCAGGTATTGCCAGCGGGTTCCTTCCAGGTTCAGCACATTGTCGTGCACAATCTGCCGATTCTCCGCCGTTGGCTGCGCCCAGTATTGCTGAATGGGCTGCCAGGCATCGCCCAACCCTTCCAGATAGGCGTTGCCGTTTTGTGAGATCAGGCCGGTTACCCGTTCAGGATAAGCCAGCGCCAGGCGCAGTCCGCTCGGCGCGCCATAATCAAACACATAGAGCGCATAGCGTTTTAATCCCAGCGCATCGACAAAAGCAGTCAGCGTGTCGCCCAGCGCATCGAAGCTGTAGGTGTAATGCCGCGCCTCCGGAACCTCGGTAAAACCGAAGCCGGGCAGATCGGGCGCAATCAGGTGAAATTTATCACTCAGTAGCGGAATAAGATCGCGGAACTGATGCGAAGAACTGGGATAGCCGTGCAACAGCAGCAGCGTTGGCAGGTCGGCGTTGCCTGCCTCACGATAAAATACTTTAACGCCATCGGCGTCCACAAATCGGTAGTGCACCGGGTTTGGCTGATTGCTGGACATGTTCACCTCATCATTAACTGTTAAATCTCATTATTACAGGTTACTTAACCAGTCTGGCACAGGATGGAAACCTTTAAAAGCAATTTATAACGGTTACCTGAAATCGCGCGAATAACCCCGGTAAATAATTTATCCAATACAAAGCGTTAACCAGAAAAGCTTAAAACCTGTACTTTGGAAGATAACTGTTTAAAATAGCCATTAACGGTTACAAGAAGAGCGACGGAATGAAATGGAAAAGGCAAACGGAAAGAATACCCCTTCAGCGCCTGCGCACATTGGCGATCACCTTGCGCTGGATTTTCTCAACACCGTGGCGCAGGTTGAGGATCGGCCACACGACTTTCTCCAGTCGGATGAGGATGTCATTCGCTGGCTTAGCGCGATGGGCTATGCCCCACCAGCCGCGGACATCAACATGCGCAGCGGCGCATTGCTGGCGGCGGCGCGCCTGCTACGCAACACTATCCTCCACGCGGTACAGCAGAAAAAAAGCGGGAAAGGCTGGCAGCCTGACGAGCTCAATCGCTTTCTGCACAGCGCATTAAGCCACCCGGAATTAGCGCTGAATAATAATGGCGAGCCTGAATACCGCCGCGTCTACGCTTCAGCGACGCCGGAACAGCGGCTCGGGCCCGTTACAGAGCAGGCTGCCGATCTGCTGGTGAACGGCGATTTTTCCCTGGTGCGTAAATGCGAGCATCCCGACTGCACGCTGTGGTTTTACGATCGCACCAAAGCGCATCGCCGCCGCTGGTGCAGCATGGCTGTCTGCGGCAACCGGGCAAAGGCCGCCCGTTTTCGCCAGCTAAGCCAGAGGTAAAACGAGCAGGCACTGCGGGTTGTGCAGGTAATGTTTAACGAGTTCCATTGCTCAGTGGCCAGGTGCTCAACCCCTTAATCTCTTTCAGCACAAACATACTCTGCATCTCTTTGATGCCCGGTAGCCGCCGCACTACCGCCATGGCGAACTCGGCATAGCTGTCGAGATCGGCGGCGACCACCTGCAATAAAAAATCGCTGTCGCCGCCGATGCTGTAACAGGCGACTACATTTTCCAGTGCGATGACTTCCTGCTCAAATTTTCGTGCCTGCGTCTCGCTGTGGCTGTCGATAATGACTCGCACAAACACCATCACGTTCAGGCCGATTTTTTTACGGTTAAGCACCGCACGGTAGCCCTGAATGACCTCCTCCTTTTCCAGCTTGCGCACCATCCGCCAACAGGGTGACGCCGACATGCCTGTCTTGTCTGCCAGCTGCTGGTTGGTTATCCGTCCCTCCTCTTGCAGCTGTGCCAGAATTCTTATCTCTGCCTTGCTTAACGACATAATCGTTCACTCCTGCCTGCTTTAATCGCCTGTGAGAAATATCCTGCCCAAATTATGGGTTTTAGTCCGGTGATTAGAAAGCACTTATCTGCCCTTAGCCCGCATACTTTTTAGCTGTTATTTCTCACAATTCTCAGAGGAACCTATGCAATTTGATGCTGAACTTCACCGCTGTACGCTTATCATTGACAACGATCTCCCGGCTGGTCTGGCAATGAATGCTGCCAGCGTCATTGGCGTAAGTTTTGGCCGTGCCGTAGATAATTTGGTCGGTGCAGCGCTGCAAAGCCAGGATGGTGTCACTTATCCTGGCGTGATTACCGCGCCCCTACCGGTTCTGCTGGCTACAGGAGACTATTTACGTGAGCTGCATGGCCGCTGTGCGGCAGACGAAACGTTTTTCGTCCTGCCCTTCAGCGCCCTGGCGCAGTCGTGTCGAAGTTACGCGGAGTATGAAGAGCGTATGCGCGACGCCACCAGCCCGAATATTGAACTGGTAGCGCTTGGCCTGGCAGGCCCAAAGAAAGCAGTTACCCGCCTGACGGGTAACCTGAAACTTTACCGCTGAACAGAAAGTTACTGCAACGCGATGCGCGCCACGCTGTCCGGTCCTTTGGTCGAGTTGTCTTTATTGAAATCCTGCTTCAGCGTGACATAAAGCGTGGTGCCATCTGGTGTTACCAGCAGGCTGTTGGGATGGCTGTCAAATGACCAGCTGTGCTTCACTGCATAGGTGGCAGCGTCCAGCTGGAGCACCTTTTTCGACTCGCGCTGGCTGATATAAAGCTCATTGCGCCCAGGGTTGAACTTAATGCCCAGCGCATCGCCGTCGATACGCGTAATCACCTTGCCGGAGCGTTCATCGAACACCAGGGTGGTTTTCGCTTTTGAATCGTCAGTGACAAACAGCCGCCCCGTCGCCGGGTCTTCCGCCAGGTTAAGGAACAGATACGTTTTGCCGTCGCCCGCCGCCAGGCGCTTTTCAATGCGGTGGGTATGCGGGTTAATCACCAGCACTTCGCCACCGCCGTTTGCCGCATAGACGCGATCGGCCAGCGTGGAGTAGATAATGCCGGTCACCCATTTGCCCGCGTTGGGGATACGTTTTTTCAGCGTCATGCTCTTCGCGTCAACGACGGAAATAAAGCCCGGGTCCGCGACGCCACCGATAAACAGCTCGCCATTGTGGAACAGCACTTCGCGCGCGCCAATCGGATCGCCGTCTTTGTCCTTGCCTTTAAACATCAGCCGTTGCAGCACTTTGCCGCTCTGCACATCGACTTTTGAAACGCCGCCATCAAGGGTATTGGTGGCGTAGAAAACCTCCCCGCTGCTGTCTGCGGCCATGCCGAAGTTTTTCAGATCGGTATGGGTTTCGCCTTTCGTAGCAAGGGTTGCAGGATCGAGGCGATAGATCACGCCGCCGTTTACGTCTTTAAAGCCCTGTGCGCTGGCGACAAATAAGGCTTTGGCCGCGGGCGCGTAAACCATCTCATAAAGGCCATCGCCGAGTTCACGCTGCGTCAGACGGGTGTCTGTGGTTTTTGACGGCTTAATGACTGAGGATGCGGTTTTTTGTGCGGGTGCCTGGCACGCCGTCAGGGCAGATGACGCGACAATCGCAGCCGCAAGAGCGGCTTTACGCGGGCTTAACAATGATTTCATGCAGAACGTCCTCTGTGAAGGTTCCCGTCAGGCCACTGCCGCGGCGGGATATTTTAAGATGAGAATGATACGCATTAGATGTTAAAGCGTAAATGCGGCCCAGCTTTCCCTTCAGCCAGTTACCTCCTCCCACTCAACGGAGAGGCTCAATAACGGAGACATTTTGTTCAAACTTAGCTCTTGATTAGCCTATTACTGACTGGCATCCACGTTATATTATTGATAATTATTGAAATTACATTTTTTTACAATTGTTATGCAATCTCATAGCGACGAATGAAAGCAAATAATTATCATTAACATTCTCGTTTCACACTTCTTCCAGCAGTTATTGGCTCTTTGGCTTGTCGCACCAGAGCGAAGTGGGGACGCCATAACAACAATTCCATATGGAAATCATTATGTCTTTCAGTGGCAGGGAAACCGGCGCAACCGTGCGCCTGACAGCATTACCCAAAACCTTTACCGTATCGTTACTGGCGCTGGCGATTCACCTCAGCGTGCAGGCCACTTTCGCAGCGGAGACGGATACATCAACCCAAGAGCTGGTGGTGGACGGCAGCACAACAGGCGCGGCGGATGAGAAACAGGATTACCAGGTAAAAACCACGCGTGCCGGCACCAAAATGCTGCTGACGCCGCGCGACGTACCGCAGTCGTTCACTGTCGTCACCCAACAGCGCATGGAAGATCAGGATCTGCAAACCGTGGATGACGTGCTGACCAACGCTACCGGCATCTCTGCGCAGCAGGACGACAGCGAGCGCAGCTATTACTTCTCACGCGGCTTCCAGATTACTGACTTCTCCTATGACGGCATCCCGACGACCACGGGCGATACCTGGAACTATGGCGACGCGGCAGAAGATACGGCCATCTACGATCGTATCGAGATTGTACGCGGCGCCAACGGCTTAATGACCGGTGCGGGCGATCCCGGTGCGACGGTGAATATGGTGCGCAAACACGCCGACAGCAAAACCGCTACCGGCAGCCTCAGCGCCAGCTACGGCAGCTGGAACAATCAGCGCTACGTGGCGGATCTCTCCGGCCCGCTCAGCGCCGAGGGCAGCGTCCGTGGCCGCGTGATTGCAGGTTACCAGAATCAGGAGAGCTGGCTGGATCGCTACCAGAAAACCAAAAAGTTTCTATATGGCGTGGTGGATGCCGATATTACCGAGCATACCACCCTGTCGCTCGGCTGGGACTACCAGCAGCAGCATACCGGCAACCCGACCTGGGGCGGATTACCGAGCCTGTACAGTAACGGCTCGCGCACGCACTATGACCGCAGCACCAACCCCTCGACCAACTGGGCAGACTATGCGGTGGAATCGCGTAAAGTATTCGCCAGCGTCACCCATAACTGGGACAACGGCTGGACCTTCCAGCTGAACGGCACGCACGGCGAGCAGACGCTGAACGATAAGCTGCTCTACGTGATGGGTAATCCTGATGAGCAAACTGGCCTTGGCGCCAGCGGCTTCGGCAGTCAGGATCGCGGCAAGCGCACGGTAGATTCGTTCGACGCTTATGCCAGCGGCCCGTTTGAACTATTGAGCCGCCAGCATCAGCTGATGGCCGGTCTCAGCTATAGCCGCCAGCACAACGCCACCTGGAGTGCAGATGGGCCCATCGACAGCGAACAGTTTGGCGTATTCAGTAATAGCTGGGACGGCTCTCTTGCCGAGCCTGAATGGGGCGACTGGTATCTGAACTCGGATGACATTGTGCGGCAAAAGTCTGCCTACACCGCCGCGCGCTTCTCACTGGCCGATCCACTGTCGCTGATCCTTGGCGCGCGCTATACGCAATACAGCACCGACGGCAGCAGCGGCGATATGCGCAAAAACAACATTACGCCCTATGGCGGTCTGGTATATGACCTGAGCGAAAGCCTCTCTGCCTATGCGAGCTACACCTCAATCTTCTCGCCGCAGACCAAACGCAGCGCAGACGGCGCATGGCTGTCACCCATAACCGGCAAGAATTATGAAACCGGCCTGAAAGCGGACTGGATGGATGGCCGCCTGACCACTAACGTGGCGATCTTCCGCATTGAACAGGAGAACGCAGCCGAAGCGGTCGACGGTGAATTTGTTAACGGCTCAAGCGAGCAGGCCTATCGCGCCACGCAAGGCGCGGTCAGCAAGGGCGCAGAGCTCGAGGTAAACGGCGCAGTCACGGATAATCTGCAACTCACCTTTAGCGCCACGCGCTATGTGGCGCGCGATACCAGCGGCCGTTACAACAGCTTCGCCCCGCAGACGCAGCTAAAACTTTTCAGCCGCTACCGTCTGCCGATGCTGCCGGAGCTGACGCTGGGCGGGGGCGTTAACTGGCAAAACCGGGTGTTCCAGGATGTGACCGGGCCGAGCGGCGATACCCAGCGCCTTTACCAGGGCAGCTATCCGCTGGTGGATCTCTTTGCCCGCTATCAGGTCACTAGAGAGCTGGCGGTGCAGGCAAATATTCATAATGTGTTCGACCGCGACTACTACTCCTATCTCGACAGCTCCGCTGTGTACGGCGAACCGCGCAGTATGTCGGTCAGCCTGAATTACAGCTTCTGATCTTTTCCCCGGCCCGGTGCCGGGGAATCACCTGAGCGCCCTTCACTTTCCGCGGCATCCTGCCGCGCAGAATTTTAATGCCATCACATAAAAGATATTATCCCGCCATCTTTTTGTGACATCTCACTCAACCCTGCAACATCCAGCTGACGGCGAAAAGCAGGTATCGTCATAATAAGTTGTACTCTGTACACAAGAGTTTTACACAGTAAAACAACCTGTCCGTAAGGCCTGCTTTGCCGGGCACGACGTCTGTTAAGAGGTAGATCATGTCTGAAAAGATGCACGCTTCAACTGCGCCCTCAGAGCTGGAAAAGCAAACGGTAAGGCGCGTCGTCTGGCGAATTTTGCCCTTTTTGATCGTCTGCTATCTGATTGCGATCATCGACCGTGGCAATATCGGCATGGCATCGCTGCAAATGAATGAGGATCTGGGGCTGTCAAAAGCGGTTTTTGGCCTGGCGAGCAGCCTGTTTTTTGTCGGTTATTTCCTGTTTGAAGTCCCCAGCAACCTGGCGATGCAGAAGATCGGCGCAAAGATCTGGATCTCCCGCATCATGATCAGCTGGGGCATCGTTTCGGTCTGTACCGCCTTTGTGCAGAGCAGTGAAATGCTCTACGTGCTGCGGTTTCTGCTGGGAGCCGCCGAAGCCGGATTTTTCCCCGGCGTGATCCTCTATCTGACCTACTGGATCCCGGCAAAATACCGCGCCCGCGTCATTGCCACCTTTATGGTCGCCATCCCCGCCGCCAACTTTATCGGCTCGCCAGTCTCCGGCGCGATCCTGTCGCTGGACGGCTGGTATGGCATGCGCGGCTGGCACTGGCTGTTTATTCTGGAAGGCATTCCCGCCGTGCTGCTGGGCATCGCGGCCTTTTTCGTGTTGAGCAACCGTCCGGATAGTGCAGGCTGGCTTACCACCGAGCAGCGCAACTGGCTCTCATCCACGCTGGCGGCGGAAAATGCGCAGCGCAAAGCCATTGGCCATATATCGCTATGGCAACTGCTGCGCCACAAGCATATCTGGGTGATGGCGCTGATTTACGCCGGTGCGTCCGCTGCGGGTTCCACGCTCAGCGTCTGGTCGCCGCAGCTCCTGAAGTCCTTCGGGCTGGATAACTTTACCACCGGCCTGGTTAACGCCATCCCTTATGGACTGGCGTCGGTGCTGATGATCGTCTGGGGCCGCAGCTCGGACCGCACGGGCGAGCGCCGCTGGCATACTGCGCTAACGCTGTTCCTGATTGCTGGCGGCCTGCTTTCCGCCTTTATCAGCCAGTCGCTAACCGGAAGCGTGGTGATCCTGTCGCTGGTACTGATTGGCGCTTACTCGATGAAAGGGCCATTCTGGGCGCTGGCGTCGGGCTGGTTATCCTCATCAACCGCGGCGGCTGGGCTGGCCGCTATTGGTGCCGTCGCTAACCTGATTGGTGGAGGGGTAATGGTCAACGTTTACGGCATGATCAACCAGTCCACCGGTAGCCATACGCTGGCGATGGTGCCGCTGGCGCTGCTCTGCGCGGCGGGCGGAATTGCAGTACTGGTGATGGGCCGAAAGTCACCGCTGCGGGTTGAGGTGCAGGCACAGGCAAAATAAACAGGTACGGAAGCCGGTAGTGATACCGGCTTCTGTTACACCCTTACCGCTTGTCATATCGCTTACGGCATCCGTTCAGAAAAACCATCCCCTTCCGATTCAGTACCTCTCCGAGCAGGCCACGCATACCGATAAGCTGAAGCAGGCCAACGTGCATCCACCCTCTCAGACGCACACATTTGCATTCGGGATACCATTCCAGAGGAGAAACGCCCGTCAGCGCGCGCTGGCCGAAAAGCCGCAAGCTGCTAAAGACAGGCTATGGGGTCGATACGTGGGTAAGGAAAGCAGAGGAGAGTTTGCGGGAAAGAGAGTTCATGAAAAGCCTGCACCAACAGAAGTGCAGGCTTTGCCTGTTCACTGCGGGTTAGCCGCCTGCGCCTCTGAAGGGCTTGCCTGCAACACGCTCAACACATTGGACGCCGCCGCGCATCCCATCTTGATATAGGAGGTATCGCTCACGCCGCCGATGTGCGGTGAAAGGATCACATTGTCCAGCTGCTGCCACCGGTGCGGCGCCGTCAGCGGCTCTTGCGCAAAGCTGTCGAGCGCGGCACAGCGCAGTGTGCCGTCCTGCAACGCATCGGCCAGCGCCGCTTCCTCTATCAGCCCGCCGCGTGCCGTATTAATTAACATCGCGCCCGGCTTGAGCTGCGCCAGCGCAGCGCGATTGATCATGCCGCGGTTTTGTTCAGTCAGCGGGCAGTGCAGTGACACCACGTCGGCGCGGTTGAGCAGTGTGGTGAGCTCTACCAACTCGCATCCTTCCGGCAGCTGTTTCGCCCAGGGATCGTAGGCGATGACCTGCATACCAAAAGCCGCACCCGCCCTTGCTACGCGGCTGCCGATAGCGCCCAGCCCAATGAGCCCCAGCGTGCGCCCTTCCAGCTCGACCGATTTATGGTGTGCTTTGTCCCAGTGCCCTTCACGCAAACGACTATCGAGCGTAATAACGGCTTTGGCGCAGGCGAGAATCAGCGCCCAGGTGTGCTCTGCCACGGCAGCGGCGTTCGCGCCCGGTGCAGCCAGTACGCGGATATTGCGCTGCGCCGCGGCGGCCTGGTCGATCACGTCAATGCCACTGCCATGTTTGGCAATCACGCGCAGCGCGGGCGCGGCATCCATGATGCGCGCGCTGATTTTGCCGTAGCGCACAATGATGGCGTGCGGATTATGCTGCTGGCACAGGGCGATCATATCCTCTTCGCCCGGCTGCCGACCGGCATAGATCAGCTGATAATCCTGTAGCAGATCAACCGCCTCTTGCGCCAGATCGCTGCCGGTGATGATGATGCTCTGCTTCTGGCTCATCACAGCGTCTCCCCATTTTTCAGCATGCCTGCCGCGCGCAGCGCCTCTTCCAGCCAGGGCGCACGGATATCACCCTGACGAATCGCCTGCAGGCGGCGGTTTTCGCCATCCAGCTTTTTCTGCGCCAGTTCCAGCAGCGCAGCAACCTCTTCGCGCGGCAGAACCACTACGCCATCGGCGTCGCCAATGATCAGGTCACCCGGCTGGATCGCCGCGCCCGCCACGGAGACCGGATGGTTCACTCGTCCGGCGATAGATTTGGTGGGCCCACAGGGATTCAGCCCGGCTGAAAACACCGGAAAAACGCCCTGCGCCAGCGCATCGGCATCGCGCACCGCGCCGTCAATAACGATCCCGGCAATTCCGGCGGCATGCGCCTGGGTAGACATAATTTCACCGATTAGCGCGCAGCTAAGATCGCCTTTACCATCAACGACGATAACATCACCGGGCTGGGCGATGGCCAGCGCCGCATGGATAGCGAGATTGTCGCCAGGACGCACCTCAACGGTAATCGCCGGTCCGGCAACCTTCATACTGGTGCTGAGCGGCTTAACGCGCCCGTTCAGCGTGCCGCGTCGCCCAGCGACATCTGCCAGGATCGCCGCCTGAAATTCAGCGGCACGTTTTACCCATTCGGCATCGATACGCGTAATATCACGATTCAACATTGAAACTACCTGTTCCGTCATAGCCATCGCCTCAGTTGTTTTACTGTGTAAAACTGTGTTTTACTATATACAACAACTATAGCCAGCTGAGCCTGAGCAACGCCACCGTTAACGATCCCTTTGTGATGTAAACACGATGTAAATCACAAATTGCGGGTTACAATCCCTGTCGCCAAAATCAGGAGGATCAAGATGGGAAATGAAGGCGTAGTCGCAGTAGAAAAAGCGCTGTCGCTGCTGGACTGCTTTAAACCGGGCGAAGAGTCGTTAACGCTGACTGCGCTTGCCCAGGCGTCCGGCCAGCACAAAACCACGGTGTACCGTCTGATGAATTCGCTGGAGCGAATGCATTATGTGATCCGTCGGGAAAATGGCAGTTATTCACTCGGCCCGCGTCTGCTCTATCTGGGCAAGCTCTATGAGCAATCCTTTCATCTGGCGAATATTGTGCAGCCGGAGCTGCATGCGCTGGCGGCATCAACCGGTGAAAGCGCTTCCTGGTACGTGATTGAAGAAGGGCAGCGGCTCTGCCTGTTTCGCGCTGAGTCGTCGGAAGGGCTGCGGGAAACGCGGCTGGCGGGCAGTTCGCTGCCGCTGGACAACTCCGCCATCGGCCAGGTATTGCGTTACTGGGGGCTGAACGAGCCGCTGTTTGAGCAGCCGCCTGAGCTGCCGCTTTACACTTCCGGTATCCGCGACCCGCACATCGCGGCGTTCTCACTGCCGGTGTTTGGCGAAGGCGACGCGCTGGCCGCCGCGCTGGCGATTACCGGTCCCGCCTCGCGCCTGACGCCAGAACGTAATGAAAACGGCGTGGCCCGGCATATGCAGGATACGGCGTATCGGCTGTCGACACGGCTGGGTGCCAGTAAAGGATTCTGCGACCGCTTTTATCAGCGCTAAGGGGTGTTCACCAGGGTACCCGTCAATCGCAAAGGCTTAATCATTCAGCCTTTGCGTGGTGGGAATTATGTGACAGACAGCGTCAGAGACGGGCCAGCATTTTAAGCGTATCTGGATGTTGCTGCACCATACGGATCAACAGAACAGCCTGAGCATTAGGTTTGGCCCTGCCTTGCTCCCAGTTTTGATAAGTGGTCTCGCCGGTATGAAGATAATGTGCAAAAACAGCCTGCGACAAATTCAATTCTTCACGCACGCTACGTAATTCTTCGGGTGCAATAGTGGCAGGTGGTCTCTTCTGAAGTTTGAGAGATTTAAGCGTTATTTTACCTTCCTGATGATCTTTCAGCTCCTGCATACCTGCCATCAGTTCACTAAAAATATCGCGTTTAGCCATTTCTCAGCCCTTTCTTTATTACATTAAGCGCTTCAGCCAGAGCATCACGCTGTGGTTTGGTTAAATCGTCATTCTGGTCTTTGTCGTAAAGGGTAAAAAGGATGAATTGACCTTTACCACACGTCCAGTAATAGATAACCCTGATACCGCCTCGCGTTCCTTTGTTCCGACGTTCATCCTTGAAGCGAACCTTGCGGAGACCGCCAGTGTCAGGGATCAGATCCCCCTTTTCAGGGTTTGCTAGTAGCATATGTTGAAATTGCTGGAACTGATCGTCTGTAAGATATTCCGCCCGATACTTTTGAAAACTAGCGAGCTCAATGAATATTGCTTCCATGATATTCCCTGCCTCCTGCCTGAGATTAATTTATCCTCAAGTTGGGGATACTTCAAGATCCGGCCCGAGCTGTTTTCAACCGATTCCTGAGACTGAGATCGGCAAAGAGGCAGAAAACTCCAACTGCAAAAGTTTTTACGAGGCGTTCGCCTTATGCAGCGTACTCAGCGCCTGGTCCAGCGCCTGCACCTCAAGCTGGCCCGGCGCGGACGCTTCGCCCAGGGTACCGAAAGTCAGGTTGCTGCCAAATACCTCGCCCGACATGCGCGTCACCGCGCCCAGCCCGCCCATTGCCATCGTAATCAGCGGCCTGTCACTGCGCTGCCGCATCTGCCAGGTGATCTCCGTCAGACGGCTGACGTCCTGCGGCGTTTGCGGCATCACGGCAATTTTAAGAATGTCCGCGCCGTGCGCCTGCTGCCACTCGAGGCGTTGCAGCATCACAGCGTTATCTGGCGTGGCGTTGAAGTCGTGATTTGAGAGGATAACCGCGACATGATGCTGATGCGCCTGCGCCACCAGCCGATCTACCGCCTGCGCGCCAATACGCATTTCAATATCAATCAGATCGGCAAAGCCCGCCGCAAGCCACTGCTGGTAAAGCGCGATATAGCTGGCGTCGTCTGGTGACAGGCTGCCGCCCTCGGCTTCGGTACGCAGCGTCAGCAGCAGCGGTTTACCCTTAAGCTCGCGCCGCATCGCCTGGCCCAGCTGGGTGACCTTCCCGACATGAGTGGCAAAATCGAGCTTATCAACACGCAGCTCAACCACCTGCACTTCTGGCGTTTGCGCCGCCTGGCGTGCCAGCTTCAGCGCGCTTTCGCTGTCCGCGCCGGTGGTTGAGACGATAATCGCCGGTTTGCCCTGTTGAATGGTCAGATTACCGACCTGCAAAGGCTTCACCTGTGATGCTGGCGGCTCCGCAGCCGCTGCGGAAACCGCCACCATCATCAGTAACGCCAAAGGTGTTCTCATCATAAAACCTCTCCCTGTCTGGACATAAACGCAGGTTTTAAGATCTAGTTCACACTTTTGCCGCCAGCAAGAAAACGGTGCTTTAATTCGCGCGCTGCTGCTGCGGTGCCGTCAGTTGCGCACCCTTTTTATGGAACAGCAGATAGGCGGCGCTGGTGACCACCAGGCTAATCACCCAGGAAATATCCGCGCCGGGGATCAGGTGCGCATACGGCCCGGTAAAGAACGCATTCTCCACAAAGGGGATCTGCACCACCACGCCGCCAAAGTAGATCAGCAGTGCATTGGTATTGACCAGCCCGTAGCGGCCGCCGTCCGCGCGGAAAATCGAGGGGATGTCATAGCGCTGTTGCTTCACCACATAGAAGTCGAGCAGGTTAATCACGCTCCACGGGATCAGCACGCCAATCAGCGCCCAGATCAGGTTCAGGAAGAACGAGACAAAGTTAGCTGACGCCGCCAGCGACACCAGCACGCCGCCCACCAGCACAATGGCCGAGAAGATGATGCGCACGCGTGCCGCAGGCAACCACGCCGGACGGAAGGTCTGTACCGCCGTAATGAGCGACAGCACCGAGCCATACAGATTCATCGAGTTATGGCAGATGATATTCATCAGGAACAGCACCATCAGGATCGGACCCAGCCAGCCGGTTGCCTGGCGCACCGCCGCCATCGCCTCGCTGTCGCCGCCGACCAGGTTCACCGCCACCACACCGAACAAAAAGGCCAGAATGGTGCCGCAGCACGCGCCGAGCCAGGTGCAGATAAAGGGCTTGAATACGCCGATGTTGGCAGGCAGATAGCGCGAATAGTCAGAGGTGTAGGGCGAAAAGCTAATCTGCCACACCGCACAGATGCAGAAAGTGGCGAACCAGCCGTTGAGGCTGAAGCTGCCGCGCTGCCAGAAATCAGCCGGCAATGGACGATCGAGCATCACAATCAGCCCAACCACCAGCGCGATGCCCATCACCCATGCGCCCACCTTATTGATATGGTGGATAAAGCGATAGCCAACGATGCCGATCAACGTCGCCGCGACTGCGCCGATAATGGTGGCGCTGTGGATCGGCAGCGCCGGGATCACGTTATTGATCACCTTGCCGGAGAGCGTGACGTTAGAGATAAAGAAACCGAGGTAGATTGCCGTGGTGAAGCAGATCACCAGCAATGATCCGTAACGGCCAAACTGCGCGCGGCTCTGCACCATCTGCGGAATGCCGACGCGCGGCCCTTGTGCGGAGGTGAGCGCCAGAAACAGCCCGCCAAACAGGTGCCCGGCAATAATCGCCGAGATTGCCGACAGGATATTGAGATGGTAGGTCTGGGTTGAAATTGCGCCGGTCACCACCGCCAGCGGCGCAATATTGGTGCAAAACCATAAGGTGAACAGGCTGCGCGCCTGGCCGTGCCGCTCGTTTTCCGGCACATAGTCCACCGATTTATTTTCTATCACGTTGTTTTGAGTCATTTTTATCCTCCGCACTGGGGATTTTTATATTTTGATCTGTAGGGTTGTTTACGTGAACTGCGGCAAAGCCTGGCCGGAGGCCATCATGGCCCCGACAACAAACGGGCTTTTGGGTTAATCCTTTACGACAGGCGCGCCACCAAAATCCGTGCGGCGCGCACCTGCGGGTAACGTCATCCGTGACGTCTTTCCTGGTGTGAAAAAGTCATTAACGCATAACAAAAGGATCGCCGATCGGCTCATCGCTGGTGCGCAGCCACACCGTTTTGGTGGTGGTGTATTCCAGCGCCGCTTCCATGCCGCCTTCGCGGCCGTGGCCCGACAGGCCGTAGCCGCCAAAGGGTGCCAGCGGCGACACCATACGATAGGTGTTGATCCAGACCACGCCGCTGCGCAGCGCATTGGTCACGCGATGGGCGCGCGCCAGGTTCTGCGTGAAAACGCCTGCGGCCAGCCCGTAGGCAGTATCGTTGGCAAGACGGACGGCATCCGCCTCATCGCGGAAGCTCACCACGGACAATACTGGCCCGAACAGCTCATTCACCACGCTCTCTGCCTGCGGCGTGGCGGAGCAGTCAACTATGGTTGGCGGATAGTAGAAGCCGGGACGGTCGATCTCGTAGTGGCCGGCCAGCAGCGTCGCACCCTGATCCAGCGTCTGGGCGACCAGCTTCTGGATGCGCGTTTTCTGCTGTTGCGTACAGAGCGGGCCAAACTGTGTTGCCATCTCCTGCGGCTCGCCGATGACGATGCGCTGCACCCGTTCCACCAGCGTCGCGAGGAAGCGTTCCTTGATGCTTTCCGCCACCAGCAGGCGTGAACCGGCCACGCAGCTCTGGCCGGATGCGGCGAAGATCGCCGCGACCTGCGCGTTGGCCGCGCTCTCCAGGTCGGCGTCGTCAAATACGATAAACGGCGACTTGCCGCCCAGCTCCAGCGAGGTTTTGCTCAGGTTCTCGGCGCTGTTGCGCACGATATGGCGTGCCGTCTCCGGGCCGCCGGTAAAGGCGATATGCGAGACTTTAGGATGCGTGGTCAGCACCGTGCCGCAGCTCTCGCCGAAGCCGGTAATAACGTTACAGACGCCAGCGGGGAACCCCGCTTCATCAATCAGTCGCGCAAAGGCCAGCAGCGGCGTTGGCGCGCTTTCGGCGGCTTTCACCACCAGCGTGCAGCCTGCCGCCAGCGCCGGACCAATTTTCACCGCAGAGAGAAACAGCTGGCTGTTCCAGGGAATAATCGCGGCCACCACGCCGACCGGCTCGCGACGCGTCCAGGTTTCGGTGTCAGCCTTATCGATGCTAAGCACGCGCCCTTCCATCTTGTCAGCGAGGCCCGCGTAGTAGCGGTAATACTCGGCAACGTAGGCGATCTGCGCGCGGGTCTCGCGGATGATTTTGCCGGTATCCAGCGTCTCCAGCCGCGCCAGCTCGTCGGCGTTTTGCTCCACCAGATCCGCCAGACGCATCAGCAGCTTGCCGCGCGCCGAGGCGGTTAAGCCGCGCCATTCCGGTGCGTTAAAGGCGCGGTGCGCCGCCTCGACAGCGCGGTTAACTTCTTCCACGCGCGCTTCGGCGATCTCTGCCCATGGCTGGCCAGTCGCGGGATTGAGCGAGGCGAACGTTGCCGCGCCCGCCTCAAACTGACCGTTGATAAAGAGTTTGAACGATTCCATCTCGGCACCTGTTAATGAAATTCGGGCATTACCTGGTTGATAAAGCGCGTCAGCGACGCTTTCTTACGCTCGAAGGTCATGCCGCTGTCGATCCACAGCGCGAACTCGTCATAACCCAGCGCTTCATAATGTTTGAGGCGGGTAATCACTTCATTGGCGCTGCCGATAGCCAGGTTTTTGCGCATTGCCTCGGCGGAATAGTAGGTATTGGCGGCGATCTCGGCGTCGCTCAGCGGCGCAATCAGCCCCTGGCTCACCGGGCGCTCGTTCTTGAACCAGGCACCGAAGTAGTTGTAGAAGCGGTTAAGCTCCTGCGCCGCCTGCTGCGCGTCGGCTTCGTTTTCCGCCACGTAGCCGTGCTGCAACAGCATAATTTTCAGCGGCTTCTCAGGTGCAATACGCTGGCGCGTTTCATGGAAGCACTGCGCCAGGCGCACAATCTCTTCGTCGCCCTGATGCAGCGGCGTGACCTGCACGTTGCAGCCGTTAGTTACGGCGAACTCGTGGCTGTTGGGGTCGCGCGCGGCGATCCAGATGGGTGGATGCGGCTGCTGTTTGGGCTTCGGCGATGAGGTGGAGAGCGGGAACTGCCAGAATTCGCCGTTGTGGGCGTAATCCCCTTCCCACAGTTTTTGCACCGCAGGCACCAGCTCACGCATACGCTGTCCGGCGTCCCAGGCAGTCAGGCCTGGCATCATGCGCTCATATTCATAACTGTAAGCGCCGCGTGCGATGCCCAGCTCCAGGCGGCCGCCGGTAATGATGTCGGTCATGGCCGCTTCACCCGCCAGGCGCAGCGGATGGCTAAAAGGTGCAATGATGGTGCCGGTGCCGAGCCGCACGTTTTTGGTCCGGTTCGCCAGATCGGCGATATTGATCAACGGGTTCGGCGCGATGGTAAAGTTCATGCCGTGATGCTCGCCGGTCCAGATAGCATGCATGTTGGCGTCATCCGCCATTTCGCACAGCTCCATCATTTCCTGGTAGAGCCTGTCCTGCGGCTCATCGGGCGAGATGCGTTCCATATGGATAAACAGTGACAGTTTCATAGGGTACTCCGGTACAGGTTTCAGCTGGCGAATTGTTTTATTGAACCGTTGATTTCATCGCCGTAATAGATGCTGTAATTGCCGACGCTATTCTCTCTGACGAAGCGATTCATCAGCGATTTCAGCGCCGAATCTTTGATGGAAAGCGCAGAAATTTTTTCCAGATCCAGCCATTCGCCCTGGTTTAATGCGGCAGGCTTGCTGTCGGTGGGCAGCGCACAGAGAAAAACGATGTGCTGCTTGTTGTTCTGGCGATCCTCGTAGACCGAATAGACGAAGCCGGGGTTAGCATTCACGCCCAGTTCGGCGATCAGCGCATTCAGGGTGTCGCTGACGCTGCCGTCGGTAACGTGGCGTGAAGGCAGGCTGGACGTGCCCTCTTTCTGCACCATCACCGCGTGGCCGTTGCATTCGATCAGCGCGCTGACCTCGACGCTCAGCCGGTTGATCAGGGTTTCCGCATTGTGGTACGGCGTGAAGTAGGCTCCACGGTAGTAGCCAAGGCCCGCCGTTGCCTGCGAGTCAAAGCCCTCGATTTTGCCAATCAGCAGCGTGTGGTCGCCCGCGTCCACCACCTGATGCAGCGAGCAGTCGAACCAGGCCGAGCTGCCGTCCAGCAGCGGCGTGCTGTTCTCGCTGGCATGCCACTCCACCAGCGCAAAGCGATCTTCTACCTTCGACGCGAAAATGTTTGAGGTCTCTTTCTGCTGCTCCGCCAGGATATTCACCGCGAAGTGCGAGCACTCGGTGAAATTGGCAAAGTTGGCCGAGCGTTTATCGATGCTCACCAGCAGCAGCGCCGGATCGAGCGATACCGAGGTAAAGGAGTTGGCGGTAAAGCCAATCGGCTGGCCCGCTTTGTCGCGGCTGGTCACTACGGTTACGCCGGTCATAAAGGCACCGAATGCGTCGCGCAGCTGTCTGCGTTTATCTGTCTGCATGAGAAACTCCTGCAAGTGCGTTGTTCTGACTTCCCGCCGCAACGGGCGCGGTTAAAAAGGCCATCATTTCCTGATTTACGCGCTCCGCGTCGGTCAGGCTCACCATATGGCGCGCGTTGGCAATAATTACCGCCTGGCCTAGCGGCGCGGCATCGGCCATCGCCCGTGCCATCTGCGGGCTGGAATTGGCGTCCAGCTCGCCGGTCAGCACTAGCACCGGACACTGCATCTCATCCCAGCGGTCGGCGTAGATCTCATCGCCGCTGGCGAAGGCCTGGTAGGCAGCGGCATAGCCCTGCACGTTGACCCGCTGGAGCCAGCCGCCGACGCGATCGCGCAGCGCGGCTTCACGTTCGTTGTCGCCGAACCAGCGGGCCAGCGGCGAATCCAGCTGTGCATCCCCGGCCGCCAGCTCTTTGGCACGCTGCAACACCGCCTGGCGCGCTGCGTCGCTGCGGCGGTAGACACCGCTCATCACGATGGCGTGGCTCACCAGTCCGGGATGGCTGATTGCCAGCCCGGCGGTGATGAGTGCGCCCATCGAATGCCCCGCCACGGCGAAGCGCGACTCCGGGCGCTGCTGTAAAAATTCAGCCAGCCAGGCAACATAGTCCGGTAGCGTAACCGGCCGGTTAAAAGCCTCGCTCTCGCCATGGCCAGGCATGTCGACCGCAATCACACGGAAGTGCGCGCTCAGCGCCTCAGTCTGCGGAAACCAGGATTCAGCATTCATCCCGACGCCGTGGATCAGCACCAGCGGCGTGCCTTCCCCGGCTTCGAGATAGCTGACGCGCATCTGGCTGTCAGACAGCCGCTGGGTTTTTCGCATCATTGCCTAACTCTTTCAGGTCGGAGTAACGGTTGCCGATACGGTGATGCGGACGGCCACCCAGCGCTGCGCCCAGGGCAATCACGATTTCGTCGTAGCGCGGCGCATCGCCTATATTGAATTGCATGGTCAGGTAGTGCTCGCGGCTACCTTCGTCATTTTTGTGCATCATCGGGATCAGCACCGGCGTATTGGCCGGACCGCGCGTGTTGTTAAAGGCCAGGTAGCTTTTGCTCTGTACCGCGCTGCGGTAGTGGTTGCCGAAGTGCAGCGTATGGATCAGCGCGGAAGCGTGCTCCAGTTCGCCGTCCAGCCCGACCACAGCACTTTTGCCGAAGGCCTCAACGTTTTCGCCGCTGCCCGCCTCTTTCAGGATCAGGCTGGTCAGCAGTTCGCCCAGCACCGGCGCAAATTCACGGATCTGCGGCGCGAGATCTTCAACGTAGCCCTGATCGGCCCAGGGATTTTTCACCACGGCGGCGGCGGCGATCATCACCAGCGGTTTAGCGGCAGCTTTGCCGCCGTCAACGTACAGCGTTTCGGTGGTCACCAGCGTTTTACGAATGGCGGGATGCATAGTCCTCTCCTGAAAGTTAACAAATTGCTAAATGAATGTTTCGGGAGTGGTATAGCATTGTGGAAAATGCCATGTCAAAATATGGTATACCATCATACGGAATGTTGAGTGGGCGCTGATTTACTGCTGCCAGTTGTAGCTAAACAGATGATTTGAAAAACAAATTATTGACCAGGCGCGTTCTGAGGCTGGCGACGGGTGGGCTGAGGGAGTAAAGAATCAGGAAGATGAAAATTCGCGGCCCATCAAGGTATTGCGCACCTGAGGCCCCGCTAATGAACTATTTTTTAGCAGAATGCAAAAGTGTGAAGCGGGCCAGATTTAGCCTGTTACGTCGGGTCAGCGCATGCGGCGTCTCGTTGCGCACTCTGATTATTCGGTGTTAATACTAAGTCACGTTGCGGCGCAGCTGGATACGCGTCAGGTTTTTTTATCCAATTGAATACAGAGGGATTTGATGGTTGATAACCATTCTCTGAAGATTGAAAACGCGCCGGTCACGCTGCGTGAACTGGCGCTAAACAAGGTGCGGCAGGCGATTATTGCGGGCTATTTCAAAGCGGGCGATCGGCTGGTAGAGCGCCAGCTGACTGAACAGCTCGGCGTTAGCCGCAGCGTGGTGCGGGAGGTGATCCGCTATCTGGAAGCCGAAGGGCTGATTGAGATCCTGCCGAAAAAAGGCCCTATCGTCGCGGTACTGACGTGGGAGATTGCCGAACAGATCTACAATATCCGTCTGCTGCTGGAGCAGGAAGCGGCCCATGATTGCGCACAGCGCGCCACTGAAGCGGACAAGACGCTGTTGCGCCAGCAGCTCCAGCATATTGCCCAGGCGTCGCGCGAGCATGACGATATCAAGCGCGTCGAGGCGTCCCAGGCCTTCTACGAAACCCTGTTCAGCGTGGCAAAACACACCATCGCCTGGGAGATCGTGCAGCGCATGAACAGCCGCATCAGCCGACTGCGCGCGCTGACGCTTGCCTGGCCGGAGCGCGAGGTGGCAGGTTTTGAACGCATGTCGCGTATCTGCCAGGCGATTGAAGAGAATGATGCGCCACGTGCCAGACAAGCGGTATTTGAGCACCTTACCGAAGCCGCCAGCCTGGCGAAGCAGATACTTTCCCAACAGGAGTAAGTCATGGCCGCATACTGGATTGCGCACGTTACTATTCACGACCCGGCGCAGTATCAGCACTACATGGACCTCGCGCCCGCCGCGTTCAAGCAGTTCAACGCGCGCTTTCTGGCACGTGGCGGTGAAGCAACCGCGCTGGAAGGCGCAACGTTCCAGAAGCATGTGCTGATTGAGTTTGATGACTACCAGAGCGCGCTGGCCTGTTACCACTCAGAAGCCTACCAGCGCGCACGCGCTGAACGCGCCAGCGTTGCAGAAGCCATGATCGCTATCGTCGATGGCCTTTGAGGTCCGTCCACCCGCGCCAGTCCATAAAAAAAACCGGTCAGTGACCGGTTTTCTCGTTTAAGGCAGCGTGGCTCATGCGGCCACGCCTTTGGCCTGCGTGGCAATGTGTCCCGCCCACAGGCTGGCGACCCATTTCACCCCTTTGGCAGTAAAGCGCGCCTGTGAAAAGGCGTGCTGGTTTTCACCTGTACCTGAGCGCAGCGTAAAGTAGCCCGCCTGCATATGGTGATGCTGCGGCGTCAGTGCACCTTTGTCGCGGTACATGATGTTGCGCTCCAGCAGGAACTGGCGGAAGTCAGGCTCTTTCACCTTCAGCATTTTGCACAGCTGGCGAAAGCCAAGCGAGTCTGTGACCTCAACGAACCGGTCGAAGAATTCCGCCTTTGGGGCTGAAAGCGCCAGTTGCTGTTCAGCAGCGCGACGCTGCTCAAACTGTTCTGCCCAGGCGCGCGCGGCTTCGGCAGGATTGGTGAAATCGGGCAGATGCGCCACTTTTTCACGCTCCTGCCATTTATCCAGCAGATCGGCGGTAAAGCCCGGCGACAGGCGCGCTACGGCCAACAGCGAGTCGCGCTTGTTCAGGCAAAACTCCTGACGCATCTCTCCTTCATGCTCGTAAAGATTGATCGTCACCGGCTGCGAAAGCCGCTGCGCAGTCTCCAGGCTTTTGATCAAACGTTTTACTTCGCCGTGGGTAATGCCGGTCAGTCGGGCAATTTCACGGCTGCTCATCAGGACAGAAGCGTTCAGAGCAGAAAGATTTTCAGTAGAAAACATCATCAGCGTCACCTCTTGCAAACGTACCCAGCCGTTTGGGCTGTTGAATTAGTATACAAGATACTGTTGTTATATCCAGTATTTTTTTTAAGCGTTTTTGTAACGACATTGCCGTCTCGTCTGATTGCGCAACAGCCGCCGCGCTTGCTTAACCCGCCTTAACGGCCAGGCTTAAACCAGTCCCCCTTTGATCACCTGTGGCCGTGCCTGGCTGTCAGGGGAGACAGCGCACGCGGCGTGAGCCTCTTTACTCTCCGTCGCAGCGACGGGCACCGTCATCAAGAAAGGATGTTGTTATGAGAGCACTGACCTATCATGGCCCGCATAAAGTTCGCGTTGAGACCGTTCCCGATCCCATCCTGCAAGAGCCAGACGATATTATTTTACGCGTGACCGCCACGGCTATCTGTGGCTCCGATCTGCACCTCTATCGCGGTAAAATTCCCGGCACCGACCATGGCGATATTTTCGGCCATGAGTTTATGGGCGAAGTGGTTGAGGCGGGCGCGGCGGTAAAAAACGTGGCGGTCGGCGACCGCGTCGTCGTGCCGTTTGTCATCGCCTGCGGTGACTGCTTTTTTTGCCACATGCATCAGTATGCTGCCTGTGAGACGACCAACAGCGGGCGCGGTGCTATCCTGAACAAAAAGAGCATTACGCCCCCTGCGGCGCTATTCGGCTTCAGCAATCTTTATGGCGGCGTGCCTGGCGGCCAGGCGGAGTATGTACGCGTACCGAAAGCGAACGTCGGCCCTTTCAAAGTGCCGCTGGCGCTGCCGGATGACAAAGTGCTGTTCCTTTCCGATATTCTGCCTACGGCCTGGCAAGCGGTGCAGAACGCTGGCCTGGAGAAAGGGTCCAGCGTGGCGATTTTTGGTGCGGGGCCGGTTGGCCTGCTGAGCGCCGCCTGTGCACGGCTGGTAGGTGCAGAAGAGATCTTTATGATCGACCACAATGACTACCGGCTGGCGTTCGCCCGCGAGCGTTACGGCGTCACGCCCATCAATTTTGATGATATTGACGATCCCGCCGCCTGGATTATTGAGCACACCAAAAACCATCGCGGCGTCGATGCGGTGATTGATGCCGTCGGCTTTGAAGCCAAGGGCAGCCTGACGGAAACCGTGCTGAGCAACCTGAAGCTGGAAGGCAGCAGCGGCAAAGCGTTGCGCCAGTGTATTGCGGCGGTACGGCGCGGTGGCATCGTCAGCGTGCCGGGCGTCTATGCGGGCTTTATCCACGGTTTTCTGTTCGGCGATGCTTTCGACAAAGGGTTGACGTTCAAAATGGGCCAGACGCACGTTCAGGCCTATCTGCCGCGCCTGCTGTCGCTGCTCGAACAGGGGCTGTTAACGCCAGAAGAGATCGTGACGCACCATATGCCGCTGGAAGATGCGGCCCACGGTTATGAGATTTTTGAGAAGCGCAAAGAGGATTGCCGTAAGGTCATTCTGGTGCCGGGCATGGCGTCACAGCGCGCCGCCAGCTAGAGGCGTTGTCCAGGCTGCCTCAGGCAGCCTGGCAGCCGTTAGCGCACGATATCCTCATCGCTGTCGTTCAACTCAGACAGCGATATCTCGCGCGATGGCGCGTTATCGAGCCTGTCGCCATATTCACCCCGTACATCCGGCAGGCTGGTAAACTGCCCGTCAACGAACAAAAAACTCAGGTGCTGCGCCACATCCTGTAGCATCTCGTCGGCCTCGTTCTCTGACGTGCCTTTCGCCTCCTTGCCGTCCAGCTGCCAGCGCAGCTTGCCCCCGACCTGTTCTGCGCCACCAATATCGACAACATGGCCGTCAATATTCTCCACCAGCAGGCGCGACTGGCAGTAGTAGAGTAAGTAAGGCATCAGGTCACGTTTATTTTCAGGCATATTTTCTCCTGCGGCAGACTATTTCTGCAGTTAAAAATGGAAATAATAACGTAGCGCATAGATCGCCCAGTAAATGGCGTTCGCGGCCAGATAAGTCCAGCACCCCCAATAAGCAACGGGTTCACGTTTAGTGCGAAGTTTGGGCAGGAAAGCGAGCAGATAACCCGCGGCGGCGATAAGCGATACGAAATAGAAAAACTTCATCTTCCCTCCTGAAAGTCGTTTATTTACTAGAAGGATAGTCAGTTTTTAAGGGTTGTTGCTGACACGGAGAATAAATAGATTTATTGCAGGGATTCACGCTGCGCTTAATAACGCAGAAAGCCATAATTGATCAGCGAAATAGTTGTTAATGTGTGAAGCCAGTTTGGTTTTTACGCATTACCTCCGTTCCAGGTTCAACAAAAACGCGAATAATAAACCGAGGTGGCAATTATTCTGATGAAGAGGGTGGCGGTGAAAAATTAAGCCTGTAAGGGCTTAAAACGCTGCCAGCTGCGCACAGCGTTTCCATTACAACAGGGTCAGGAGGCTTTTTTCAGCAGACGCGGCAGCTGGTTGTCCAGCTCCAGCAAACAGGCATCCATCATCTTCTCTGTTTCCTGCGTGACTTTCTGATAATTATTAGCCTGCCAGTCGGCCATCGGCGCGGTTACCACCGCAGGCTCGCAGCTGGCAACCGTATAGGCGCTAAACATCGTGCCGCCTTCGGGGCGCTTGTAAAAGATCACGCGGTAAGAAAGGTCGTAGTTACTGTTAGCGGACGAGAGATCCGTATAGACCAGCGACCAGTGTGACGCGCCGATGAACAGGAGATGCTCATAGGCATAACTTCCGCCGTTTTGGTCTAAGTAGTGCGCAATTTTCGCTTCTGCCTTCGGACCGAAATAGCGGCTGGTCGGCTCAGGCAACGTGTCGATTTTCGTGCCGCGATAGCCTTTTTTATCGAACATATCGGTGCTCAGGCTGGCGCCGCCCAGCATCGCGCCTACCGCGGTGAGTCCCGCAACGACACCGGTGGAAGCCGGTCCTACCACGCGCAGGTGGTTGTCAGCATAACGGCCGCCGTTCATATCGGGCTGCACCAGGGAGGTGTCGACTTCCAGGCTGCTCCCGCCTGAACCTTTAACAATGGTGGGTTTTTTACCACCTGCGCATCCTGCAAGAAGCGTGATAGCGAGCGTACCTGCTGCAATAGACTTAATGTTCACTGGTCTTTCCTTTGTTAACGTCCCTAAAGCATCCCACGCTGCTGCCCTTGTCGCCTCAGCGCTGCGTAAGACAATCTGACACTATTAACGGTCACAAACCGGTAAGCTTTAGTAATCAATCTAATTTATTCACGGAGAAAGCTATGCTTAACAGCGGAGGTGACAACTATGTGTGGACGCTTTGCGCAGTACCGCAGCCGGGACGACTACTTTGACGCACTCGGCATTGATGACGACCAGCTGGTTTACGATCCCGAGCCAATCGGGCGTTATAACGTTGCGCCGGGTACCCGCGTGCTGCTACTGAATATGCGCGACGAGCATCTGCACCTTGACCCGGTGTTCTGGGGTTACGGCCCTGAATGGTGGCATAAGCAGCCGTTGATTAACGCGCGCAGCGAAACCGCGCCGACCGGACGCATGTTTAAACCGCTGTGGCATCATGGCCGTGCCGTTGTGCCCGCCGACGGCTGGTTCGAATGGAAAAAAGAGGGCTCGCGCAAACAGCCTTACTTCATCTATCACCAGCAGCGCGAACCGTTATTTTTCGCCGCAATTGGCAAAGCGCCTTTTGATAAAGAGCACGGCCATGAAGGCTTCGTCATCATTACCGCAGCCAGCAATAAAGGCATGGTGGATATTCACGACCGCCGGCCGCTGGTGCTGCGCCCCGATGCGGTTGAAGAGTGGCTTAGCGCAGAAACCTCGCCCGAGCGGGCGCAGCAACTCACCGAACAGGCCGCGCTAGCGGAAAGCGAATTTCGCTGGCATCCGGTGACGAAAAAAGTCGGCAATATCCATAATCAGGGTGAAGAGATGGTCGAGGAGACGGCTGAAACCGGTTAATCGCTACTGCAATTTAGAAGGTTCCAAAACGGGACGGGGGAAAAAGATTGCAGTAATTCTTTCATTGCACATTAAATACTTATATTACAATAACTTAAAAAACAATAACCGTTAATTGGCGGCAGAATGGCGGCAGAAAAACTATCCTGCCGCCATTGGCTCAAATGTTAACGTAGTCAAGGCATTTGAGTTGCAAAAGTGCTTAGCCATAAGCTATATGTTATTAAAATCATATAATTAAAATATTTTTGTTTATTTTTAGCGGCAAAGTTGCGGCAGCAGCTTTGCTAATGTCTAACAGGTTTTTTACTCATGATCGTTGAGCGCTGGTTCACACCTAACAGGGGCCCACCATTTCTATAAAGCACCATCAATAAGTTAATTAGAAATGCAACAAGGAACTTATCTGTTATAAGGACTAAATGTCGCACTATTTTTAGCTCACATTATCAGGAATGACGAAAGAGAATATTTTTGTCACCATCTTTCATTATCCCATCTTCCATTCCTTTCTGTATTCGCATGACAGAACCCGTCAAGATCAGGAAACAAAGTTAATTGTCTCACATCAAAAGTTCCTTCAAGTAAACTTAGAAACTCCTCTTTAGCTCGCACCGTTATTGCTATTGGAAGAAAAGCATCTTCATCACGATCAAAATCTAAACTTCCCATAGGATGATCGCTAACAGCGCTATACATAAATTGAGCACTTTGTGCAGCAATTCTTTTTGTTACAGCCGGTGGCTCCCATGTAGTAGCTTTTGTATCACTAATCCCAGTTACAAATATCTCATCATAAGTTCGTTCCTCCATTTCCCCTTCCTGACCTAAGATTGAATTAGAATGAATGCCAAACAATAAGCCAGGCTTTGTCTTCTCCGACTGACATGCAAACCACAACGCAACAAGTATATTTCGCGAAAAATCGATGAGGCGAGTAGCTGCACCATGGTGCTGTAATTTAGCCAGCACCTCAAAGTCAGCTAATCTTCGCCCCTCCTCGTAACCATATCCTTTGTGCCTAGCTTTTTTAAGAAGTTCTTTCTCATAGTTTCTCATTCTTAACTCACTCACTCTGCGGTGCGTTAAATAGAGCCTTCTATAAGCTGCGCTATGTATTGGCCAATCAATATTTGCCTGCCCCCTCCACATATAAACATTGAATCGATCATGAGCATGATTCTCAGTAATATCAAGCAGTTGACCAAGATTTTGAGGAGCAAAAATTTCCCCAAACAGTTTTGTTTCAATCTTATCCAAAGAAAAACCTCTAAATTAAAATATTAATCATATATATTAGCCATATGAGAAATGGCTAATATGATAGAAATGCTAATTTGTGTTTCTTACATATGCCACGTCATGAGAAAGATGCGTGCATTTTTAAAAAACCTTGATCATCAAATTTTTTAGTCCCAATATCCCAACGATCATCAATGCCTAAAATATGAGTATGCTCACGCTTTGAGTCTATCCCAATAATTCCATTCAATTCTGTCTGATGTTTAGTATGAAAATCACGATCATGTCGGTCAAACCATCCAATATTAATTGTCCAGTAATCATCTCCTAACTTGAACGCTGCATTTGCAACTGAGTTTACATAGCTGTCAATATCACCTAATTCCCACCTCGCCTTGGCTGCGAGTATAATTGTGAGAGTACCCTTATGTTCACCCATAAATTGTACTGGAGATAAAAGTCCGGCAAGATAAATTCGTTCAGCTACTTTGATGACTCTTTTATCATGATCGTCATCCCAAACAATTGCAAAGTCGTGAACTAATGGTTGGTCAACAGGGTTATTGCAAACATCTCTGTATTCAAATGAGCGTAAGACGGAATAGTGATAGCAGGATGGTAATAATGGGTTTTGTTCATCATAAAGCGTATTGAAAATAGATGAATAAGCAGGAGTTATAGATATAGACATTGGTTTAATCCTCAACATTTCGTGTTGGTTTGCAGATTCCTCTGCGTGAAACATGCTTTCGGCATGTTCATAGCTTCCTGAAAAGTTTACATGATTTCAGTAGCAATTAGGAAGCCCGTTTTTCCCAATATTAATGCGCCACTTCCAACACTTCATCCTAAGTCGCAAATGGCTTATCTGCAATCGGCTTCCACTCACCTCACTTGCCGGTATCACACATCTCAAATCTCACCCCGCAGCCAGAGAACATATGTTTCACCCAGATCATTACAATGGCCTCGAAAAAAATAATTTTTCTCAACGCAACATAAACAAGAGAAACCGCTCCGTTGATGGAAATTCGCCGAATTTTGTTGTCCTCGGGCCAACCTAGGAACAGTGATTACTAACAGGGTTTATGTTGCTGTGTTTTTCAGTTGTCAATACGTCACCTCTTCAATCGCAGCCCGCGCTACGCCTGCATTTAAAGGTGTGGCAGGATTGAAGGCATGCGATCTCCATAGGATCCAACAAACGGCGTAAAATTATGAAAACCCTTTTATTTCATACATTTGTGTTTTTCACGGAATCCATTTTAGATCCATAAAAGTGAAAAATGCAGTAAACTTTCCCCCTTCTTTCCTCAGCAGTGAATGATTGTGAACAACGAAGCGCACTCCTCGGTCAATGTTCCCCAGTCCATCCCGGCACGTAACCGCATGTTCCGGGCGTTACTCAACCGCGATAAAACGCCTGTTGCGGTGCTGATCTCCGCCGCGCTGGTCGGCATTCTTGTGGGCCTGGTCGGCAGCCTGTTTGCCAAAGCGGTCAGCTGGGTCCAGCACCTGCGCCTGTCATGGGCCAGCCCAGCGCTCTATTCCGGCTGGACGCTCTGCGCGCTGGCATTTCTGCTCTCGGCGCTGCTGGCGATGATCGGCTACTTTCTTGTGCGCCGTTTTGCGCCTGAAGCCGCCGGTTCCGGCATTCCTGAAATTGAGGGCGCGCTGGAAGAGCTGCGCCCGGTGCGCTGGTGGCGCGTCATTCCGGTCAAGTTTTTTGGCGGTATGGGTACGCTCGGCGCGGGTATGGTGCTCGGGCGTGAAGGGCCGACGGTGCAGCTTGGCGGCAATATTGGCCGCATGGTGCTCGATCTGCTGCGTATCCGCAGCGACGAGGCGCGCCATTCCCTGCTGGCAACCGGCGCAGCGGCGGGTCTGGCCGCCGCCTTCAACGCGCCGCTGGCAGGCATCCTGTTTATCATTGAAGAGATGCGCCCGCAGTTTCGCTACAACCTCATCTCTATTAAGGCGGTATTTACCGGCGTGATTATGGCGAGCATTGTGTTTCGCCTGCTGAATGGCGCCGATCCGGTGATTTCGGTCGGTAAACTGGCGGACGCGCCGGTGCAAACGCTCTGGCTCTATCTGGTGCTGGGCATGCTGTTTGGCGTGGTCGGCGTGCTGTTTAACCGCCTGATCTTTCTCTTCCAGGATGCGTTTGCGCGTCTCTATGCGGGACGCATCTGGCGTGCGGTCGCCATCGGGGGCTTGCTCGGCGGTGGTTGCGGCGTGCTGGCGCTGTGGTTTGCACCAGCCACGGGCGGTGGCTTCGAGCTAATCCCGCAGGCGGCGGGCGGGCATTATACCCTCGGCGCGCTGCTGCTCATTTTTGCTGTCCGTCTGCTCACCACGCTGCTCTGCTTCAGCTCTGGGGCGCCGGGCGGTATCTTCGCGCCGATGCTGGCGCTGGGCACGGTATTAGGCACCGCATTTGGCGTGCTGATGGCCGATATGTTCCCGCTCTATCATCTGCAACCTGCCACCTTTGCGATTGCTGGTATGGGCGCGCTGCTTGCCGCATCGGTGCGCGCGCCGCTGACCGGCATCGTGCTGGTGCTGGAGATGACCGATAACTACCAGCTCATCCTGCCGATGATTGTCACCGGGCTGGGCGCGACGCTGCTGGCCCAGTTCCTTGGCGGTAAACCGCTCTACTCTTCCATTCTGGCCAGAACGCTGGCGCGCCAGCAGGCTGAAAACGGCAAGGCCTAGCGCACCTTGCCGCGAAACACCCAAAATGCCCAGCTGTGATAGAGCAGCGTCAGCGGCATAACGATCGCGGCACCGATCAGGACAAAGCGTTGCGTGGCCGCTGAGGCGGCGCTGCGGTGCAGATCCTGCTGGTAAGGGATCAGCCACGGATAGAAGCCGCAGGCGACGCCGGTAAACACGGCGGTGATTAACCCCAGCGTGAGCGCCAGTTGCCAGGTCGCACGGCCACGCCATAGCGCCAGAAGCTGGGCCAGCCAGAGAAGGAGGATAAGCGCGATGGCAACTTTACCCGGCCAGCGCTGCCAGCTGGTCATCCAGATGTCGCGGTTAAGCAGCAGCACCGACAGGAACAGCACCAGCGACAGCACCCAACAGAGCCAGGCCAGCGCGCTGGCTTTTTCATCAACATCCTCACCGATACGCCAGCGGACCCAGCAGCAGCCGAGCAGCAGATAGATCACCACCAGCCCCAGCCCACACAGCAGCGGCGTCAGGGCAAATCCTGTTTCCAGACCGCGATGCGGCTCCGCGCTGAACACCACGCCCGCGCACCAGCCTTGCAGAAAAGCGGCCAGCAACGAACTGGCGCACATCAGCCGATCCAGCCAGTGACGAAAGGCTTCCTGCGCCTGTGCGCGGTACTCCAGCGCCAGCCCGCGCAGGAAAAGCGCCAGCACCATCGCGAAAACCGGCCCGCACAGCGTGTTGAACAGCACGCTGTAGACCGGCGGAAACAGCGCAAACATACCGCCAGCCAGTAGCACCAGCCAGGTCTCATTGGCGTCCCAGATCGGCAAAATACTGTCTACCATGCGCTTGCGCTGCGACTCCTGATGGAACCAGAGGAAAAGCATGCCGACGCCGAGATCGGTACCGTCCAGCAGCACGTAAATCAGCATGGAAAGCAGCAGCGCCAGCGCAGCAAAGTCGGCAATAGTCATGGTGACGTCCTGATCTCTTGCGTGACAACGTCACCTTGCGGCTGCAAAGGTGAGCCAACCAGCCGCAGCAGGTAGCGCAGGCCTAACGCAAAACTCAGGCCGTATACCACTACAATCGCGGCCAGTACCGCCACGGTTGTCGAGAGTGACAGCGCCGAAATGCTGTCTGCGGTACGCAACATGCCGTACACCGTCCAAGGCTGGCGGCCAATCTCTGTGACCAGCCAGCCAGAAAGCATGGCGATAAAACCCGCTGGCGACAGCCAGACCAGCATTTTTAGCAGCCGGGGCGACGTCGTCAGTTTGCCGCGCCAGAGCTGCACGTTGGCGACCAGGCTGGCAAGGAGCATCACCATGCCAAGCCCCACCATCAGGCGAAAGGCGAAAAATACCGGCGCAACCGGCGGAATGGTTTGCGGATCGAACTCGCTCAGGCTTTTGATATGGCCGGACAAGTTATGGCGCAGATAGAGGGACGCAATATTGGGGATGGCGACTTCCAGCCGGTTACGCTGCGCCTGCTGGTCGGGCAAGGCAAACAGCCGCAGCGGTTCGCCTTCGTCTGCCGCGGGCGGATGCCAGCTGCCTTCAATGGCCGCAAGCTTGGCGGGCTGGTGCGCCAGGGTATTTTCCCCGTGCAGATCGCCAAGCACCACCTGTAACGGCACCGCCACCAGCGTGAAGCTCAGCGCGGCGGTCAGCATACGCCGCGCCGCCTGTTCCTGCACATTAATCAGCAGCCGACGCGCCGCCACGCCTGCAATCATAAAGGCCACAGCAATCAGTGACGCCAGCAGCATATGGCTGAAACGAAAGGGAAAGGACGGCGCAGAGAGCACCATTGCCCAGCTTTCAGGCAAAAAGCGTCCGCTCTCATCACGGGTAAAGCCGGTCGGCGTCTGTAGCCACGAGTTGGCGGCCAGGATCCAGAACGCGCTCAGCAGCGCGCCAAGCGTGACAAAGCAGGTCACAACAAAATGGATGGCTGGCTTGATCTTGCCCATGCCAAACAGCATCACGCCGGTCAGCCCCGATTCAAGAAAAAAAGCCACCAGCACTTCATAAAACAGCAGCGGGCCAATCACGCCGCCGACCTTTTGCGACAGCCCTGACCAGTGGGTGCCAAACTGTACTTCCATAATCACGCCGGAAACCGCGCCGACCGCCACCGTCAGCGCAAATACCTTGAGCCAGAAATGCAGCGCCTCGCGCGCGCCAGGCTGTTTTCCCCACAGCCAGCGCGCCTCAAACCACAGCAAAAAAGGGGATAGTCCGAGCGTTAATGCCGCCAGGGTAATGTGCATCCCCATGGTGAGCGCGAACTGGCCGCGCGACAGCAGCAGCACCCACTCGGCGTCACTCATTGCTCGGTTTTCCGCTGTAGCGGGTAATCGGCTTCTCCTCCTCGCGCTGCATGCCTGCGGAAAACGCCTCCAGCGCGGCGAACAGCGGCCGCAGCCCCTGCCATAATTTTTCGTCATTCAGCAAGTGCAGCACGCCGCGGACTCCTGGCGCGGCATGCTCCTGCTGCGTCGCGTCGCTGGCGGGCTTCATCGCCATCGCCGCATCGCGCAGCGCCAGCAGGATATGGTTAAGGCGTTCCGGCGGAATGGTGCTGAGCGTCATCAGGATCAGCGAAATATTCTGCATCGCGCTCTGCGTGCCCGGTCGGTTCAGTCCGGCAACCAGAATCTTGCCGATATCGTTATTAGCTTTGATGGCATCGTTCGCCAGACGCAAAAACCCGTGCTGGTGCAGGTTTTCCACCAGCTCATCCATCGCCTCCTGCGCAGTTTTCTCGGTGCGGGTCGGCGGTACGGTATAGGAAAGACGTTCAGCCATTAAAATTTCTCCGGGTGTTCAACGTGTTCAGGCGGCTCTACATAGCCTGCCTGCTGCCACTTCTGCTCAACAGGCAGGTGATCCAGCGGCGTGCGCTGGCCGTGGCGGAAATTGTGTCGCGGGATGGGGTTCGGCTGCGGCGTGCGCGCCACTTTTTTCATGCTGACGGCGATCTCTTTGTAAGCAGGCGTGTTCACGTCGGGATCGTGATGCTCGCCGGTCAGCCCATTGACGCCTGGCTTGCCGTGATGGATCGGGATAAACAGCACGTTGCCCGCGACGCGATCGGTCACGACAACCGGCACCTCCAGCGTGCCGCGTCGCGATTTAAGCTCTACCCACTCGCCCTCTTTAAGCCCGCGCTCCTGCGCCAGCTGCGGGGAGATCTCCACAAACCAGTTGGGCGACAGCGACATCATGCGCCCGCCTTTTCCGGTCTGATTGGTAGACTGGAAGTGCTCCAGCATACGGCCGTTATCCAGCATCAGGTCATATTCCGCATCCGCCTCTTCCATCGGCGGCTGCCAGCTCAGCGGATAGAGGCGCGCTTTGCCGTCAGGGAACTTGAACTGTTCGGTATAAAGCAGCGGTGTGCTCTCGCCATCCGCTGTCACCGGCCAGATTTGCGACTGCCAGCCCACCAGACGTTCGTAGCTGACGCCCGCGAATATTTCCGCGATACCGGCAGCCTCCGCCATGATGGCGCCGGGGTTAGGGTAGTTCCAGTGATGGCCAAGGCGCGCGGCCAGGTCCGTAAAGATCTGCCAGTCCGGACGGCTGTCGCCCAGCGGCTTCATCGCCGGAGAGAAGTGCTGGATACGGCGTTCGGTGTTAACGAAAGTGCCCTCTTTCTCCACGCTCGGACAGCCTGGCAGCACCACATCGGCAAACTCGGCGGTACGGCTCATAAAGATGTCCTGCACCACCATAAAGTCGAGGCGGCTAAACGCCTCATGCACTTTGGTTGAATCCGCGTCGGAGAAGGCGGTCTCTTCGCCGGTGATATACATGGCGCGCAGTTTGCCCTCGTGGGCGTGCTGCACCATCATAAAGTTGTCTGCGCCCGGCTGGTCGGAAAGCGCCTCTGGCGTCACGCCCCAGGCGCGCGCCCATTTCTCACGCATTGCCGGATCGCTTACTTTTTCATAGCCTGGATAGATATTGCTCAGGCAGCCGAAGTCGCTGGCGCCCTGCACATTGTTATGGCCGCGCATCGGATAGCCGCCGGTGCCGGGACGGCCATAGTTGCCCGTCACCAGCAGCAGGTTTGACAGTGCGGTGCTGGTGTCTGCGCCGTGGCTGTGCTGGGTAATGCCCATCGCCCACAGCAGGCAGACGCTCTCCGCCTGGCCAATCATTTCTGCCGCCGCCGTCAGCTCCTCTACGCTCAGGCCGGTCACGTCGCTGGCAAACTCAAGGGTAAAGGGCGCGAGCGAGGCGCGATACTCCTCCACCTGGTTAACGCGCTGCGCCAGGAAATCCTCGTCGGCATAGCCGTGATCGAACATATATTTCGCCATAGCAGAGGCCCAGACCATATCGGTGCCGGGCTTGATGCGCAGGAACTGGTCGGCGCGCTCGGCCATTTCGTGACGGCGCGGGTCTACCACCAGCAGTTTCTGTCCGCGATGTTTGTGGCTCTGCTTGATATGCGAGGCGATCACCGGATGGTTCTCCGCCAGGTTGCTGCCGACGGTGATAATTAAATCGGTTTTCTGCAGATCGCGGATAGTGCCTGCATCACCACCGTAGCCGACGGTGCGGAACAGCCCTTCGGTCGCCGGGTTCTGGCAGTAGCGCGACGAGTTATCAACGTTGTTGGTGCCGAAAATAAGCCGGGCAATTTTCTGCGTCAGGTAGGCTTCTTCATTGCTGGCCTTGCTGGAGCCAATAAAACCGATGGCGTCGCCGCCGTACTGGCGCGCCACGTCACGCAACCCTTGCGCCACGCGCTCCAGCGCTTCATCCCAACTGGCCGGACGGAAACGCCCGTTTTCGCGGATCAGCGGCGTGGTCAGGCGATGCGGGCTGTTGACAAAGTCCCAGCCGAACTTGCCTTTTACGCAGGTAGAGATCCCGTTGGCAGGCGCGTCCGCGACAGGCTGCACTTTCAGGATATGGCGATCGCGCGTCCAGATTTCGAAGCTGCACCCTACGCCACAGTAGGTGCAGACCGTTTTGGTGCGCTTGATTTCTGCCTGGCGCAGCGCATCGTCTATCAGCGAGATGCCGGTAATGGGTTCCATGCCGATGCTGTTTTCCAGCGATTTGACGAAGTCGATCATCGGTCGCTTCAGTCCTTCGTCCATGGCGGTGAAAGGCCCGGCGTCGGGCTGCATGGTTTTTTCCATCAGCGCATTGCACGGGCAGACGGTGACGCAATGGCCGCAGCTGACGCAGCTCGAACCGGCAATCTGCGTGCCGCCATCCCACAATACGCGTGGATGTTCTTGCGTATAGTCGATGCTGAGCGTTTCGTTAACCTCGACGTTCTGGCACGCCTCAACGCAGCGGCCACACAGAATGCACTGATCGGGATCGTAGGTATAAAAAGGGTTCGAATGGTCTTTGCTGGTGGGTTTGCGCTGATAGGGATAGTACTGAATCGGGATATGCATATCCGCCACGGTGTTGTGCAGCGTACAGTCGCCGGTATTGTGCTCGCATACCGTACAGTAAAGCTCGTGGCGGTTAAGGATGCGGTCCATCCCTTCCTGCTGCGCCGCGCGTGGCCATTCCCCTTCGCTGTTAATTTCCAGCCCCTGGAAAGTACGCAGCGTACAGCCACGCACCTTTTCGCCGTTGGCTTCTACCCAGCAGACGTCACAGCTCTCCAGCGGTTGCAGCGCCGGATGGTAACAGACGTGAGGTAGTTTTTTTCCCTGCTCGGTGAGAAAGTCAATCAAGGGCTGATTAATGGCACCCACTAAAGGTTCGCCATTATAAATAATGGTACAGGTTTTATCTGACATTTAACGCCTCGTTCTCGACATTGCAATTGGCATCCTGCCAGCGTGCTTTTCGGTTTTTATGTAAAGTTATGTTGTTAGCTTAGCGACAATTAAACCATCTGCCATACGGCGGCTTCGCTTATTAGCCCGCATCGGTTTTATTCTTATCAATTATGTTCAGCTGGCAGCCGGGAAAAACGCTAATTTTCATGAAGATAAAATTGTTTATGCTGAAGTTCGCAAAAAAGTGTTAATCATTGCGAACCGATGCGCTTATTTATCTGCCCGCCAGAAGTTTTTATGCTCTCTATACTTCAAGTCTGGTGGTTTTTAACAAGCACGAGAAAATACGCAGAGGTGAATAATGAAAGCATTAGTCTGGCACGGCGTGGGAAATATCCAGCTGGATAACGTTGCCGATCCGCAAATTGAGCAGCCGGGCGATGCTGTTATTCGGATTACCGCCTCGGCAATTTGCGGGACGGATCTCCATTTTATTCGCGGCACGTTTAGCGATATGCAGCCCGGCACCATTCTGGGACATGAGGCGGTCGGCATCGTGGAACATGTGGGCGATGAGGTGCGTAACTTCACTCCGGGCGACCGCGTGGTGGTTTGCTCTACGGTATCATGCGGCGTCTGCCCGCCCTGCCGCGCCGGTCATACCGCCCAGTGCGACAATGCCAACCCCAACGGCCCGGAAGCGGGCACCTGCTTTTTCGGCGGCCCAAAGGCGACCGGTCCGGTCAACGGGTTACAGGCGGAGAAGGCGCGCATCCCCTTCGCGGCAAATACGCTGGTGAAAATCCCTGACGGCGTAACGGATGAGCAGGCGATTTTGATTAGCGATATTTTTCCTACCGCCTGGTTTGGTGCGGAACTGGCGGACATTACGCGCGGCGACATTGTGGTGGTGTTCGGCTGCGGGCCGGTGGGCCAGTTCGCCATTGCCAGCGCGCTGCTGATGGGCGCGGCGCGCGTGATCGCCGTGGACTCCCACGAAGACCGGCTGGCGATGGCACGTCGCCAGGGTGCGTTCCCGGTAAATTTTGAACGTGAAGATCCGGTGCAGGTTATTAAAAAGCTGACCGGCGGCACAGGCGCCGATTGCGCCATTGATGCGGTTGGCGTCGACAGCCAGCATGCCCATCACGGCCCGGCCAGTAGCGAGGCGGAAGAGAAAGCAGAGAAGTTTGAGCAGGAAGTGGCGCAGGTTGCACCGGAAACCCATCCTCAGCACGACAACTGGATCCCCGGCGATGCACCGACCCAGGCGCTGGAATGGGCGATTGCCGGGCTGAAGAAAGCGGGTCGCCTCAGCATTATCGGCGTCTATCCGCCAACGGCGGAAATCTTCCCTATCGGCAAGGCGATGAATAAAAACCTGACCATCAAGATGGGCAACTGCAACCACCATACCCATATTCCTTACCTGCTGGAACTGACGCGTACCGGTGCCATCGATCCGACAGACGTGCTGACGAATGTCGAACCGATTGAGGATGTGATTAAGGCCTACGAAGCGTTTGATAAGCGTGAGCCGGGCTGGGTGAAAGTGGAGCTGGAAACCTGAGTTATTACTACGGCTTGTTCTGCAGAAACATCTTCCGATAGACCGTTGGCGTCATGCCGGTGCGTTTTAAAAAGACGCGGCGCATGACATCGCCGCTACGATAGCCGCTGGCGGCAGGAATTGCCTTCAGCGGCAGCCGCCCCTCTTCCAGCAGCTCACGTACTTTGTCGATGCGCGCATTTTCCAGCCAGTGTCCCGGCTGCATATCCAGTTCCTGTCGGAACAGTCGTCCAAGATGGCGTACGCTGAGATCGATATGTGCAGCCAGATCCTGCACACCGTCAATTGCCGATAAATTCGCCAGCGCCCAGCGCTGCAAATCCTGTAGCGCGGTACGCCCGGTTAAGGACAGGCTGTTGCGCCGCGCAAAATGCCCCTGGTTTACCGGGCGGCGGAAAAACATCACCAAATTCGCTGCAACCTCCTGGGCTACCTCGCGGCCTAGATCTTCTTCGACCAGCCTTAATGCCAGGTCCAGCCCCGACGTAACGCCCGCTGAGGTGCGCAGTGGCCCATCGGCGACATAGAGGGCATCCGGTTCGACCCGCGCCTGCGGACAGCGCAGCGCCAGCAGATCGGCACAGGCCCAGTGCGTCGTGACGCGGCGCTGGTGCAGCAGGCCGGTTTGCGCCAGCAGCAGCGCCCCGCTGCATACAGAGCCATAGCGCTGGCTACGCGCGCAGATCGCCTTGAGCTGGCTACATTGCCAGTCGCTCAGGCGTTGATGTTCCACATCCGGCGCGCCAGCGACTAGCAGCGTATCGATCTGGTGGCTGGCCGCAGCGTCCAGCAGAAAGTCAGCGCTCAGCCGTACGCCAGAGGAAGCGGTAACAGAGAGTGAATCCGCTGCCATCACGCTCAGGTTGTAGAACTGACGCCGTAGCGTGCGGTTTGCTTCAGCGAATACGTCCAGCGGACCCGAAACGTCAAGTAACTGCACGCCTGGCAGCGCGAATAACGTAATAGCATGAGGCACTGCTTTTACCTCGTCCTGATTTGTCGTTATGACCTGGATCGTCGTTATATGACGATTTAAGACAAGTGTCATCTCTTTTATGCTCACAGGCAGTTAACCCACTGGAGGATCCTGATGAGCTTACATATCAATGGTGTCACCATTCCCGATACGCAACTTACCCGCGACGCCACGGCTTTCGTTCGCGACAATGAATCTGACCTGCTGTTTCATCATTCCAGCCGCGTTTATTACTGGGGTGCCTTAGCGGGCCAGCAGCGCGGGATGAATGTCGATCGCGAGCTGCTGTATGTCGGCTGCATGTTTCACGATATTGGCCTGACGCACGAGCACTGTAGCTGCGATAAACGCTTCGAGGTGGACGGCGCTAATGCGGCGAAAACGTTTCTCGAAAGCTATGGCATAGCGCAAAGCGATATCGACAAGGTCTGGACTGCCATTGCGCTGCACACCACGCCAGGCATTCCTGAATTTATGGCGGCGGAGATTGCTTTGGTGACGGCAGGCGTCGAGATGGATGTACTGGGCATCAATTACGAGCAGTTTAGCGATGAGGAGCGAGAGGCTGTGGTCCAGCATCATCCGCGCAGCGCGTCATTTAAAGAGGAAATTATTCAGGCCTTTTATGATGGCATTTGTCATAAACCGCAAACCACTTTTGGTAACGTAAAAGCCGATGTGATTAGAGATAAACAACCTGATTTCGCACCGCTTAATTTTTGTAGCATTATCCGGCAGTCGCGCTGGAAGCGCTAAGCAGAGACAGGAAAAAAGCAGCCATCAGGCTGCTTTCTTTACTGGCTGTTATGCTGGTTGCGCCTCCAGCCGGAACTGCTCGACCGACTGCGCCAGCTGTGAGGATTGATCTTCCATCGCGCTGGCGGCGGCAGAGATCTCCTGCACCAGCGCCGCATTCTGCTGGGTCACGCTGTCCATTTCATTGACCGCCACGGAAACCTGGCTGATACCGCGGCTCTGCTCATCGGAGACAGTGGCAATCTCGCCGATTGAACAATTTTACTGTTTACATAACAGACAGATAACCTTACCCTCAATAAGGTTATCTGTCTGCCTTTCCTTGATCTGCCATTAACAGCAGATATGGCGGGCAGTTAACCTCAGGAGTTATACCGCCAAAAGGACAGGGTGATGTATTACAAAGAAGAAATTATCAATTATTTGCAATCTAATAATATCCTTGCTTTAAAACTTGATCACGCATTAACAGGTGTGCGCCATGCTGTTTCAAATCAGATTGATATGATAAGCGCAGGAGCAAAGCGCGCTATTTATTACACTTCGTGCTTTACTTATGAGTATCAAGATGTCTGTGCAAAACAACTTAATGAAGACACCAGATTAAGAAATGCAATAATTAATTTTATTAAAAATGGCAATACTATTTACGAAATGCTAAGAATTTATTTTTGTGAAATATTCAAATATAAAACGCATCACCAAATAGATGTAATTAAAAAAAATGCTCATGTCTGTGAATATTCATATTGCAGCCAGCAACCTAACTAATACGGGATTTTCACTTGCTACCGCCTCGGCTGTAGCAATGGGTTTAAATTTAAATCTGAGTGTGAGCGCTTTAATTGGCAAATCTACCGGTAGCGTAGTACAGGTGTTAGGTATATACGGCGTTTTTCAAAAAGCGGCAGAAAGCGCGGCACGATTACGTTATCGTTACCCCGCATATTACGCTTTACTATATTCCCAAGAACTGGAAATGATGTATTTCTTAATAGAGCCCCTATTCGAGCGCGCCAATGCCTATAATGTAGAGTCAGCCACTGAAAAGGGTTTAGTTGAAATTATTAAAAAGATGATTAGATAAATATGCTCAACATTATTTTAAGATTATTTAAGAGAGTATTTAAATCCTCTATTTCAATTAATGGCCCCGTCATTATCGTAATAATCTTTGCTTTAGCTCAGGGTTATTTTTTTCCTAACAGCCCGCTTTGGTTAGTGCCACTATTTGCATTAGCAGTAATAATTTTATTTTATCGCTATGTGAAATGGTGAAACCAGAGTATCAATTTCATTCATACATTTAAAAGGAATTTCGATGTCAACACCAGCACACTTATGGCTTGAAGATGAAAACGGTTCGCCTGTTGTAGGTGATTGTATAATACCATTACGTTTAGGCTCCATCGAGTTGAAGTCTTTCTCTCACGGCGTCACAATTCCAGTAGATCCGAGCCGGGGCAAGCTTACAGGTACGCGCATTCATCTCCCGATTACAATAGTTAAAGAGTTCGACAAAACCACACCCATTCTTTATCGCGCCGTATGTGAAGGCCGCCCAATGAAGAAAGCTACGATTAAAATGTATCGTATTCTGGAAGCGGGTATAGAAGTTGAGTATTTCAATATCATTTTAGAAAACGTAAAAATTACTACCGTTTCGCCCTACCTTGCACCTAACGGGATGAGCAGCACCCATCTGGAAACACTGGAAATGCGTTATGAGGCTATTACATGGAAATATGTCGACGGAAATATTATTTACCGTGACTCGTGGAACGAACGCGCTACGGCCTGAAGATAATTTCCAGACCTTACCCAGACCGTTGACGCGACGTGACCGTTTATCGCCATCGCCTCGCTGACGAGCCTGGATGCCTATACCTCTCCCGTCTATGGCTGGGCTAATCCGTCCGGGAGCGTTACGCCTTCACCAACCGCTGTCAGCTACTACTCAGCGTTTGAACCTGCTGAAATACCCAGACAAAAAGCAGCCATCAGGCTGCTTTCTTTACTGGACGTTACGCTGGTTGCTCCTCCAGCCGGAACTGCTCGACCGACTGCGCCAGCTGTGAGGATTGATCTTCCATCGCGCTGGCGGCGGCAGAGATCTCCTGCACCAGCGCCGCATTCTGCTGGGTCACGCTGTCCATTTCATTGACCGCCACGGAAACCTGGCTGATACCGCGGCTCTGCTCATCGGACGCGGTGGCTATTTCACCGATAATCGCCTGCACCGAGGTTACTGCCTGGGTAATTTCCTGCATCGTGCTGCCCGCCGTGCGCACCAGGCTCACTCCGCTGTCAACGCGCTGGGTGGACTCCTCAATCAGCGAGGCAATATCTTTCACCGCCGAGGCGCTGCGCTGCGCCAGGCTGCGCACTTCCGAGGCAACCACCGCAAAGCCGCGACCCTGCTCACCTGCGCGCGCCGCTTCGACCGCCGCGTTAAGTGCAAGGATGTTGGTCTGGAAGGCGATGCTGTTGATAATGGCGGTGATGTCGCCAATCTTGCGCGCGCTGTCGTTGATCTGCGCCATGGTCTGTACCACCTCGCCCACCAGCGATTCGCCTTTGCGCGCGGTCAGCGAGGCGTTTTCCGTCAGCGTGGTGGCCTGGTGCGCATTGGCGGCGTTATGTTTTACCGTCGCCGTCAGCTGCTCCATGCTGGCGGCGGTCTCCTCCAGCGCGGCGGCCTGCTGCTCGGTGCGCGACGCCAGGTTAATATTGCCTTTAGCGATCTCCTCCGCGCCGTCGCGTACCGATGCGCTGGTCTCTTTGATATGGCTAACCATCGCGCTCAGCCGCGCCTGCATGGTATGCAGCGCATAGAACAGGCTGCTCTGGTCCCCTGCTTTCAGCGGGATACGGGTGTTGAGCTGGCCATCGGCCACCGCCAGCGCAAAAGCCGCCGCGTCGGCAGGCTCGCCGCCCAGCGGGCGCAGCACAATGCGGCTGAACACCACGCCCAGCAGCAGGCTCACCAGCACTATGCTCGCCAGCATCATCCACAGGGCATTATGCAGCTGCTGGCGCGAGGCGCTCATCACTAAATCTACCGGCGCGGCAACGCCCAGATACCAGGTATCCGTGCTGCTGCCAATGGTAATCGGCTGCCAGGTCATCAGCGTTTTTTCACCCAGAATGGCGTCATCCTGTTCCACAACGTCTGCTTTCAGGTGGGTTTTATCGCCTTTCCACTGCTGGTTATTTTGCGCTTTGTCGGGCGAGGAGACGATCTTGCCGCCGCTGGAGAGCAGCATAGCGTAGCCCGCGCCCTGCCAGGGCTTGATCTCATTAACCCGCTGTTGCAGGGTCGCCAGTGAAATATCAGAAGTGACCACACCCCACAGCTTGCCGCGATCGATAACCGGCGTGGCGATGGAAGTGACCAGCGTCGGCACGCCGTTGGAGACGTAGCTATAGGGTTCGGTCGAGAGGTCTTTGCGCGTGCGCTGCGGCACCAGATAGTAATCACCCTGGCCCGGCGTCAGGTAAGTCATCAGCGGATGCATCTTATAATCCCCCGCCTTATCAACATCGACATACCAGGCGTAGCGTCCCTGCGGCGGCTGGCCGCTCTGCAAGGCAAACTCATCATCACGACCGTCAAAAACATTTTTCTCCAGGATGACCGAGACGGAGAGATAGTCAGGATTGCTGCGCAGCGCGTATTCCGTCAGCTTGTCGACAGCACGGCGATCCTGGATGCCCGCATCCGGTAGCGCGATCAGGCTCTGGCCCAGACTCTGCGCCACGTCGCGCGCGTGGTTGAGGGTTTTTTCCACCTCCAGTGCCTTGCTGCGCGCAATCTGTTGCAGATACTCCTCCGCCAGCGTGCGCTGCGCCTGGCCCGACTGCCAGCTCAGCACGCCAATGGTCACGGCGAAGCCGGTAGCGATGGTTAATGCGCCGGTCAGCAGCATCATTGCCCGGGTGCTCATTCTTTTTTTCGCAGCGCGATCCGCTCTCATTATTGGTTTTCTCCCCACTTTTTATTTTTCAGGTACAGGTGAATAAAACAGCAGTGCTGTTACTGACCTTATCGGCGCGGGGTTTTGAAACTTAAGTAAGCAAGAGGAATGAGGCGGGGGAAAAACGGGCAAACGACCTGGCGTTCACCCGTAACAGCGCAGAATCAGGCGAGTTTATTCAATGCGTTAACCGCCAGCTGCGCCAGATACTGCGCGGTAGGGAAAAGCGCGTCATCGTCAACGCGGAACTTCGGATGGTGCAGCGCCCACGGGCCGCCAGAGCCGACCATCATAAAGGTGCCGGGGATCTTCTGCTGGTAGAAAGCGAAGTCTTCACCGATCGGGCTGGCATCGATGCGTCGCGCCTCAAAGCCGACGTCGCTCGCCTGTTCCAGCGCGAACGCCACCCATTCCGGCGTGTTAACCACCGACGGTGGGCCCGCATGCCACAGGAATTCGATCTCTGCGCCAAACGCGGCGGCAAGCCCGTCCAGCAGCGCCCGAAAGCGCTGTTCAATCAGCGCGCGCGCCTCGCTGCTGAAGGTGCGCACCGTGCCTTCCAGGTAAGCCGTATCCGGGATAACGTTCCAGGTGCTGCCGCTGTGGATCTGGGTAATCGAGACCACGGCGTTCTGGTCTGACGGCACGTTGCGGCTGATCAGCGTCTGCACTGCGCTGATAATCTGGCCGACGATAATAATCGGATCGTTACCTTCATGTGGCTTCGCCGCGTGCGCGCCTTTCGCCGCGACCTTGATCTCAAAGCGATCCACGCCCGCCGTCAGTGCGCCATCTTTGCCGCCGACCACGCCGACCGGCAGCGTCGGATCGTTGTGGATGCCAAAAATTACCGCCGCGTCGTCCAGGGCGCCGGTGGCAATCAGATCGGGCGCGCCCAGGCCGGTCTCTTCGGCGGCCTGGAACAGGATGCGCACGCGCCCTTTCAGCGACGCTGCCTGCTGCTGTAGCAGGATAGCGGCGCCCAGCGCGGCCGAGGTATGGAAATCATGGCCGCAGGCGTGCATGACGCCCGCGTTCTCAGAGGTAAACGCCACGCCAGACTCTTCTTCAATCGGCAGGGCGTCGATATCGGAACGCACCACCACCAGCGGACCTGAAGCCTCGCCCACTTCGGCAACCAGGCCGGTTTTCAGCGGTAGATCGAGGATGCGGATGCCCGCCTCGGTCAGCGCCGCGCGAATTTTTTCCGTGGTTTTAAACTCCTGGTTCGACAGCTCAGGAAAACGGTGCATATCGTGGCGAAACGCCTGGATCTGGCTGGCAAGCGCCCGATCCTGTTCGCGGATCTCTTTCATATCATCTCCTTCCGGTGCGGTGGCCTGCGGCAAAGTATGCGGCGGCGCGCTTAAATATTGAAATCATCATTGGTTTCGATGTTAGTCATCTGGCGCAAAAAGCGGCGCGTGACCGGGTTGTCGGAGAAGCTGATCACCTGCTCCGCTGGACCCTGTTCAACGATATGGCCATCCGCCATAAAGATGACGCGATCGGCCACCTCTTTGGCGAACTGCATCTCGTGCGTGACGATCACCATGGTGGTTTTCTGCTGCGCCAGGCTTTTCATCACCTGAAGCACTTCGTGGACGCGCTCGGGATCGAGCGCCGAGGTCGGCTCATCAAACAGGATGGCGCGCGGCTTCACCGCCAGCGCGCGCGCAATGCTGACGCGCTGCTGCTGGCCGCCAGAGAGGGTGATCGGATACTGATGCGCCTGCGGAGCCATACCGACCAGCTCCAGCAGCTGCATGCCGGTTTCGTTGGCCTGCGCTTTCGGCATCTTCTTCACCATGATCAGACCTTCGGTGATGTTCTCGAGCGCGGTTTTATTGCGAAACAGGCTGTAGTTCTGGAACACCATTGCCGTCTGGCCGCGCAGCGCATGTTCCTCTTTCGCGTTGTAGTTCGCGGTGTCGAGCGACACCTCGCCAATCTGGATAATGCCCGATTCCGGTTTTTCCAGCAGGTTAAGGCAGCGCAGCAGCGTTGATTTGCCGGAGCCGGACGGGCCGATAATCGCCACCACTTCGCCTTCGCCGATGGCCAGGCTGATATCGTTCAGCACCACCTTGTCGCCGAAACGTTTATTGAGCTGTTTTACACTGATCATAAGAGCCTTAGCGTTGCAGTGAGTGACTGAGTTTCTTCTCCAGCAGCGCCTGTAAACGGGCGTAACCGATAATGACCAGCCAGTAAATCAGACCTACTACGAGGAAGGTTTCAAAGTAGCGCAGCGACTCCGCTGCGATCATTTTGCCTTCGGCGAACATCTCCGAGACGCCCAGCGCAAACGCGACAGAGGTATCCTTGATCAGCGAGATAAAGGTGTTGCCGGTTGCGGGCAGCGCATTGAGCAGCGCCTGCGGCAGAATAATACGGCGGTAGATCTGCGCGCGGCGCATACCGATCGATAGCCCTGCCTCCATCTGCGTCGGATCGACCGAGGCCAGACCGGCGCGGTAGATCTCCGCCATATACGCGGAGGTCTTCAGGCTGAAGCCGATAATCGCTGCCGTGGTGGCAGACATGCCGGTCAGCGCGGGGAACAGCTGCGGCAGGCCGAAGTAAATGATAAACAGCTGCACCAGCGACGGCATGCCGCGAAACAGCGAGATATAGAGCTCAACCAGCTTGCTCACCGGCTTCGATCTGCTGTTGCGCAGCAGCGACAGGCCAAGGCCAATCACCATGGCGCACGCCATCGACACCACGGCCAGCATCAGCGTCACCGGGAGATAGCTGAGGATTTGCGGCGAGATTTTCAGCAGGTAGTTAAAATCAAAATTCATAGAAAGCCCTTAACGACGTTTGCCACCCAGCGGTGGCAAACGTTGACAAGTAAATGCAGGGTTTAGTGAGACGGCTGTGCGGTAATGTCTTCGCCGAAGTATTTTTCCGAGATCGCTTTCAGGCGGCCATCTTTGCGCATCGCATCGACTTCTTTGTCAAACGCGGCGCGCAGCTTGTCGCCCTTCTCATCTTTGTGGAACGGGAAACCCACCGACTCCACCACCAGCGGCTCGCCAACAAACTTCAGCGGCAATCCTTTCTGGTTGATCTCTGCCAGCAGGATCGGGCCGGAGTTGACGTAGCCCTGCACGCGGTTGTTGATGGCGTCGTTCATCGCCCCGTCGCGGCTCTCATAGGTACGGATGGTGACGCCGTTGTCGCCAAAGGCTTTCTTCAGGTTGGCCAGATGGTTTGAGCCCAGCACGCCTGCGATGGTTTTGCCGCGCAGATCGTCGAGCGAATTGATGTTCGCGTTACCCTTGTTGGTCACAATCTGGCTGCCGTAGTAGCTGTAGGGCGTGGAGAAGTTATATTTCTGCTGGCGCGCGGGCGTGATAGCCACCACGTTCGCCACGGTATCCAGCTTGCCGCCTTCCAGCTGGCCCATCAGCCCGCTGAAATCTGAGGTTACCCACTCAATTTTGTAGTTCAGATCTTTGGCAATGGCTTCGGTGACCTCGACGTCAAAACCGGTCAGCTTGCCATCCTTCTTGAATGCGCCAGGGAAGCTCAGGCCGGTTGCGCCGACGCGGATGGTGGTTGCGTCTGAATCGCCCTGAGCAGAATTGTTGTCACAGGCGCTAAGCAGTGAGGCCGCCATCACGACGGACAGTGCGATTAACCCTTTTTGCATGGTGTTCTCCCTAATGTCTTCTGTGCAGCCGCGCTTAGCGGGCTTGCGCTGAATGAATGGTTTTTTTCATATAAACGGTGATGTGGCCTTTACCGAGATCTTTTTTACTGACCTTCTCAAAGCCCATCGCCTCATAAAGCCGGATCAGCCACGGATGGCTTTCGGCGGTGCCGAGCGAATAGGCCGGCGCGCGCAGCTGATCGTGCAGTACCGCCTGCTCCAGCCAGTCGAGCATCAGCGTGCCCAGCCGCTGGCCGCGATAGTGCGGCGCGGTGGCGAACCAGCCAATGTGCGGCAACCCAAACGGGCCAGGGAGCGGCCCCCAGGGATAACGCAGCGTGACCGACGCCACCAGCTCGCCGTCACGGAACATGCCGTAAACACCGTGCGTGGTGATATGGCGCTGCATCTGCCCCTCATCGGCGGTCGCGGCATCAAATTTGATGCCCAGATCGCGCGCGGACGCGTAGGCCGCATGGACCAGCGCGTAATAGGCTGGCGTATCTTCGGCGTTTAGCTGGCGGAAGCTGTCGGTCATGGGCGCTTCTCCAGCAATCCCGACGCCTGCGCCGCAGCAATCACCTCATCGACCTTGCGCGGTGCCGAGCCGAGATAGTTGACCGGATCGAGCCAGGCGTTCAGCTCGTCATCGCTGATGCTGTTGTCCATCTGCGGATGGGCGCGCAGCGTCTCTTTAAAGTCGCGTTGCTGCTCGTAGGCCTGCATCGCGCACTCATACACCACATGGTGCGCGGTCTGCTTGCCCATCTTTTTGCCCAGTTCGAACATCACTTTTTCCGACAGCAGCAGGCCGCCCTGCATATCCAGGTTGCGGCGCATGCGCGCTTCGTTCACCGTCATGCCGCGCATAATCGCGATAGCATTTTGCAACTGTGCGGAGAGATAGATACAAATTTCCGGCAGGGCGATCCACTCGGCGCGCCAGCTCATGGCGTCGCGCTCGTGCTCGACGTGCATCGATTCATAGATCAGCGCGGCGCTTTTCAGCACTGGCGCGGTCAGGCTGGCCAGCCCTTCCAGCGCGGCGGGATTGCGCTTGTGCGGCATGGTGGTTGAGCCGATCTTGCCCGCAGAGAAGGGTTCTTCAATCTCGTTGATTTCAGAACGCATCAGGTTGTAAAGCTCGTTACCGATTTTGCCCAGCGTGCCGCTGATCAGTACAACCACTGAGGCGAATTCAGAGAAGCGGTCGCGCGCCGACTGCCAGCCGATATTCGGCGTCTCCAGCCCAAGTATATCCAGCGTGCGCTTTTCCACTTCTGGGCCTTGAGGGCCGAAGGAAGCGTAGGTTGAGATGGCACCGTTGATGTTGCCGGTCAGCGTGCGCGGTTTAATCTCGTTGAGGCGCGTCAGATGACGCACAAACTCGTCCAGCCACACGGCAACTTTGAAGCCAAAGGTAGTCGGCAGCGCCTGCATACCGTGGGTGCGGCCAACCATCGGCGTGTGCTGATGGCGTTTTGCCACGGCAGCCAGTTCGTTCGCCAGCACAGTGGCGTCCCGCTGGATAATGGCAAAGGCATCACGCAGTTGCAGCACGGTTGCGGTGTCCACAATGTCCTGGGTAGTGGCACCGTAGTGGATAAACTCACCCGCCTCACCGCACTGTTTTTGCAGCGCAATCAGCGTTGGCATCAGGGAGTGTTTCATCTGCGCGCCCTGCTGCGCGATCTCCTCAATGTCCAGCAGCGACGGATCGGCGCGCTCAACAATGGCCTGCGCCGCCTCAGCCGGGATAACTCCCAGCTCGCCTTCTGCCTGCGCCAGGGCGACTTCCACCTGCACTTGTTGTTTCAGTCGGTTCTGCTCCGACCAGACGCCGCGCATTTCTGGTGTACCAAAATTGTTGCCAATTAAAAGAAAATCAATAATATGTGACGCCATTGTTATGTCACTTATGTAGTTTTACGAAGCCTTAAAATAGCACCTCTAAATCGGTCTGATTGATAATGGAAAGGCATATGTTATAGCTGAAAGTTATAACTATATGGCAAAAGCGTTACCTTTCCTTGCCCCGCCAGTTAACCCGAAAAATGCCCGCAGCCCTTAGCTGGCAAGGAAAGCACAGGCGGTTAACCTTTATCATGTAAATAAAAACCGCTTTTCTTTTTGCATTTTTGTTATAAACAAACCCCGTCTGCCCTTTTTTTCAGAACAGTGCCACTGCCCTTTCGCTTTTCTCCACCACATCGCCGCCCCTCGTTTCAGGGCCGCACTTTGCCATGTTGAGTGGCTCCATTACACTGTGCGCATCGCGTATGACGTTAATGGATGATCGAGATGATAATTGAAAAAGCGGATGAACCTTTTCTGCACACTTTTTTAGGCGAGCCCGTTGAGACGGTCGAACCGGGTTCCGCGCAGGCAGAGAGCCTGCGCCAGGCGTTGCAGAGCGCGCGCGCGCAGAGGATTGCCGAGTCGGATAGCGACTGGAAACGCAACATCCTGTTTCTGGCGCTGTTTGTGTTTCTCTATACCGCGCTCGGTGCGTCCCTGACGATGGATCTCGCCCACCACAGCACCGGCCACAAAAGCTTCGACTATGCGCTGCAGGCGGTGCCAGTGCTGATCGCCTTCTCCGGTTTTTTCCTGTCGCTGCTGTTTTTGTTTGTGACGCGCAGCGGCGCGCGGCGGCTGCAAAACTGGGAGCGTGCGATTGTGCTGCTGGAGAAATATACCAGCGGCAACCTCTATAAGCAGATGCTGGATATGGGGCCGCGTACCACGCACTACTCCTTTTCTGCCATTAACGTCGCGCTGGCGCTGTTTATCTGCCTGACCTGGGTGGTGATGTATAACTACTTTACCTTTACCACCAGCGGCGTCATCGGCAGCGTGATCTCGCTGTTTATCACCACCATGACCTATGTGATTCTGGATATTCAGCTGCTGAAGCCGCATCGGCTGGACCACGAAGAGCCCGTCGGGCTGGAGAAAGAGGATGAGCCGGACAATAAATAAGGTCAACAGCAGCCTGATGCGGAAGGATTTCGTTCAGATGGCGGCCAACGCTGGCAAGCAGGAATGAAGAACCGGGGAGCAAAGCGTCTCGTGCCATGGAGGCCGCGAGCCAGGCTGGCAGGAATGCGGCTTTGCGATCGGCTCCCCTCTCCAGCGTGAGCACCTATTAAAAAGCCCGTCGCACTCGCGACGGGCTTTTATAAGGTATTAGCGGCTCGGATGGTTCACTTCAACCGGACGCAGGTCGAACAGCAATACTTCAGCATTATCACCTTTACTGAAGCTCAGGCTCGTTTCGTTGCGCACGCGCGCGCCGTCGCCCGCCTTAAAGCTGATACCGTTCACCGACACGCTACCGCGTGCAACGTGGATGTAGGCATAGCGATCTTCATCCAGCGTAACGGTCTGCTGCTCATCGCCGTTGAACAACCCCGCATAGAGGCGGACATCCTGGCGTACCGACAGCGCGTTCTCTTCACCCTGCGGCGAGACAATCAGGCGCAGCTGACCGCGCTTCTCGCTCTCCGGCACAGAGATCTGCTGATAACCGGGCTGCGTGCCCTTTTCCGCAGGCACAATCCAGATTTGCAGGAAGTGCACGCCCTCGCTTTTCGAATGGTTGAACTCGCTGTGCGTCACGCCGCTGCCTGCGCTCATCAGCTGCACGTCACCGGGCACAATAACTGAGCCGGTGCCCATCGAATCTTTATGCTCCAGCGCTCCTTCCAGCACGTAAGAGATAATCTCCATATTGCTGTGCGGGTGCGCACCAAAACCGCGTGAAGCTGCCACCCGATCGTCATTAATCACTAACAAATCAGAGAAGCCGCTCTGTTTCGGATCCCAGTAATTCGCGAAGGAAAATGTGTGGCGTGAATGCAGCCAGCCGTGGTCACCAAGGCCGCGTTGTTCTGACAGTCGTTGCTCGATCATGGTGTGCTCCTGTTGTGTAAGGGAGGAAGCGCCTTTGCCCTTCCGATGGGATAAACAATACCGTAAACTAAAACCGGTAAAAACTGGCTGAAATGGCAATCACTGTCACAAATAAGTGGACACTATGCTGATCGAAGATCTTCGCATTTACGTTGCCGTTATCCGGGCCGGCAACTTTACCGCTGCAGCAGAACAGCTGCTGCTCTCCAAACAGTACGTGAGCCGCCGCATGGCCGCGCTGGAGGCGTCGCTGGGATCGCAGCTGTTGATCCGCAACACGCGCAAACTCTCGGTGACAGAAGCCGGTATGCTGTTCCTGCCACACGCCCAGCGCATTCTTGACGACATCCGCGAGGCGGAGCAGGCCATGTCGGCGCGCCGCCAGGAACTGCATGGCTCGTTTCGCATCAGCATGCCGATGTCGTTCGGCATGAGCCACCTTTCGCCGCTGATTGCGCAGTTCCTGACGCAGCACCCCGCGCTGCAGTTTCACATTGAGCTGGCGGATCGCTACGTTGACGTGATCGGTGAGGGCTTTGATATGGCGATTCGTATCGGCACGCTGGCGGACTCCACGCTGATTGCCCGGCGTCTCGGCGAGCAGCGGCGTCTGATCTGCGCCAGTCCGGCCTATCTGGCGCGCGCTGGCGCGCCTGCAACGCCAGACGATCTCGCGCAGCACGCCTGTTTGCGTTATGGGCGAGAAGCATTGAGCGGCTGGGAGCTGCAACAGGCGGGCAAACGTAAGAGCGTTATGGTGAACGGCCCTATGCTGAGTAATAACGGCGAGGTGCTGTGCGATGCGGCGATAGCCGGGCTGGGTCTGGTGTTGCTGCCGGAGTTTATCGTCGGTCCGGCGCTAAAAAGCGGCGAGCTGGTTAGCGTGCTGGAGCCGTTCCAGCCTGCGTCGCTCTGCCTTAACGCGGTCTATCCGCAGCATCGCCAGCGCAGCGAGGTGAATCGCGTGCTGCTGAATTTCTTACAGCAGCAGCTGGGACATAAAGCGGGCTAACCAGCCCGCCTGGGGTTACAGCGTGACGTAGAGATGCAGTACGCGCACCAGCTGGGTGACAAAACCGTATTCGTTGTCATACCAGGAAACGGTCTTTACCAGCTGCACATCGCCCGCTTCGCTGATTTCAGTCTGGGTCGCATCAAAGATTGAACCGTAAGGCACGCCGATCACGTCAGTCGAGACAATCTCATCCTCGGTATATTTAAAGGATTCATTGTTCTCACAGGCGCGCTTCAGCGCCGCGTTGATCTCATCAACCGTGGTTCTCTTCTCCAGAATCGACACCAGTTCGGTAACGGAACCGGTTTTAGTCGGCACGCGCTGCGCATGGCCTTTTAACTTGCCGGTCAGTTCCGGGATCACCAGGCCAATGGCCTTCGCCGCGCCGGTGGTGTGCGGAATAATATTTTCCGCCGCCGCGCGTGATGAGCGGAAATCTTTACCGCGTGGCCCATCCACCAGCGCCTGCGTACCGGTATAGGCATGAATGGTGGTCATGGTGCCAACCTTAATGCCGAAGCTGTCGTGCAGCGCTTTTGCCATCGGTGCCAGGCAGTTGGTGGTACAGGAGGCAACGGAGATAATCTTGTCATCCGCGCTGATTGTGTCGTGGTTGACGTTATAAACGATGGTTTTCATCTCGCCTGCAGGTGCAGAGATCAATACCTTGCCAGCACCAGCGTCAAGGTGCGCCTGGGCTTTTTCCGTCGAGGTATAGAAGCCGGTACATTCAATGACGACATCAATGCCCAGCGATCCCCAGGGAATGTTTTTTGCCTCTTTTTCGGCAAATACCGTGATTTTTTTGCCGTTAACCAGCAGCGCGTTACCGTCCACGCTGACGTCACCGTGGAACGCGCCGTAGTTTGAATCATATTTCAGAAGGTAGGCGAGCATTTCAGGCGAGGTGAGATCGTTGATCGCCACCACTTCCACCGCTTCCTGCTGTTCCAGAATACGCCTCAATACCAGGCGGCCAATACGTCCGAAACCGTTGATGCCAATTTTCTTCATGGTGATCTCCCAAATCCGTTCACACTGCGTGTTGAGGGTTGATATCGGGTAAACCTGTTGCACAAAACCATTACTGCATAACAACGTTGCACTGCCGTGAAGAGGAGGAGTATAGCCTGTGCCGGTTGGGTAAATTTGTCAGTAAAGGGCAAGGCGGGAGAGGGATAACAGGGGCAGAAAAAAACCGCCGAAGCGGTCTAATCCTTAAAGCGTTTACGTTTAAACAGGGCGTTCTGCTTACTGCGATTCACTTTTCTTTTGGCGTAGGCCATCACCGTCGTCCAGTTGGGATCGGCTGTGTTTCGCATGCTGTAGTTCAGCGCCTCGGCCAGCTCGCTCCATTTTTGCACCTGAAGCTGCGTATCGCTGGCAAGCGATGCCTTGAGCGCCTCCATAAGCACATCGACTTTCTTTTTTACGTCTGAGAGGGTTTCACCTGTCTGGTAGCTTGCTGCAATGCGTCTCAACTCGAGCGCATAATTATTTATATCGATATTTATTATGTACAAAAAAACCTCTACTGCTTCGGGCCTGGCTAACAAGCATAGCGGCTAAAAACAGATGCGTTGTTTAAAAGCGCCAGAAAGTGAAATTAAAAAGTGTTTGCCCTGCAACGACGTGGTTCGTCATTAACCGCCAACAATACTTAACGCAAATTTAACAGGGCCAGTAATAAGAATTATTAACATTACTGATGCATATTGATCTGCTGCTAGCATTGCCTGGTGTCCGCTCGAGCAGCGGCTATGCTCTTTTTATCAACAGTCATCTGGATGCTACTTATGCACTCTCTCGATCCGCAAATGTTGTTGTTACTTTATTTTGTCTTACCCGTCTGGCTTATTGCTGGCTTTGCCGACTGGATTTGCCATCGGGCAACGAATATTGAAACCACGACAGGCTTAAAAGAGACCTATATCCATATTCTGATGTTTCTGGAAATGGGCCTGCCGCTGTTAGGTGCGCTATTTCTGGACGTCAACGCGCTGGTCATTGCGTTAATGATCGTGCTGTTCTTCTGCCATGAAGCGACGGCACTCTGGGACGTCAGCTATGCTGTTACCGCCAGAGAAGTGAAGCCCATCGAACAGCATATTCACAGCTTTCTGGAAATGGTGCCGCTGATGGCGCTGCTGCTGGTGATATCCCGCCACTGGCCGCAGTTTCAGGCGCTTTTTGGCGTCGGCGATGAGCCGGCCCGCTTCGAACTCATCTTGCGTCCTGACCCGCTGCCAACCGGGTATATCGTCTTTGTCCTGACGGCTATTCTTCTGCTGGAAATGCTGCCCTATCTTGAAGAATACTGGCGCGGCAAAAAGGCGCGTAGAAAGCAGAGCTCATACTAAGCCGGTACAACAAAGGGCCATCAGGCCCTTTAGTTTAGTGCCTTAAACCGTGCGGAATAGCGCTACCATATGGCGCAACTGCCCTGCCCGCTGAGCCAGATCTTCTGCTGATGACGCCGACTGCTCTACCAGTACCGCATTCTGCTGCGTCACCTGATCCATCTGGTTAACGGCGATATTCACCTGCGCAATGCCGCTGCTCTGCTCCGCTGACGACGAGGAGATATCACGGATAAGCTGTGATGTTTGCTCGATTGCGCTCAGGCTCTGCTTTACCTTATCGCCCGCGCTTTGCGCCATGCTCATTCCTTCCTGGGCCTGGCTGACAGAGTGCTCAATCAGGCTTTTGATCTCTTTTGCCGCACTGGCGGAGCGTTGCGCCAGCGCACGGACCTCTGTCGCGACTACGGCAAAACCCTTGCCCGACTCGCCAGCCCTGGCCGCTTCTACTGCGGCGTTCAGCGCCAGGATATTGGTCTGGAAGGCAATACTGTCAATTACAGAGGTAATCTCTTCAATCTGCCCGGAACTGCCGCGAATCTTGCGCATTGAGTCCATAACTGAATCCATCGCCTCGCCGCTTTTTAACGCTGCCTGCGTGGCGGAAACGGCTTTATCAGAGGCGAAGCGGGTATTATCGGCATTTTGCTGAATAATGGATGCCAGCTGTTCCATGCTGGCTGCCGTTTCTGCCAGTGAAGCGGCCTGCTGCTCTGTGCGCGAAGAGAGGTCGCCGTTGCCCTGCGCGATCTCTTCAGACGAGGTCGCAATAGTCGAGGCGTTGCTTTTAATATCAGACACCAGCTGGGCGAGGTGCTGCTGCATCTGCATCAATGCCTTGAGTAGCGCCGCCATCTCGTTGTTGCCGCTGATGTTCAGCCGTGAGGTCAAATCCCCTGCTGCCACCTGGCTGGCGAGACGCACGGCATCCTGAAGCGGACGCGTGACGGAACGGCTGATCATTAGCGCAAAGAAAACAGCTACCAGCGCGACCGCCAGCAGGCCAGCCAGCAACATATATTGCGCATGGCGGCGTGCATCAATCTGCGACTGGAGCATCTGCGCCAGACGATCGCCGTTTTGATCTCCCAGTGCGCTGAACTGATTAATAGCCTGAGTAAAGACCCGCACATATTCTACTGGCGCGACGCTGTCGCTTCGGCTGACAAAAATGCGCTGCGCGAGTTGCAGCGCGCTAAGTGCCTGCTGGCTGGCTTCCTCAGCGGCGGCACCAAAATCAGAGGCCAGCGCAGGTTCGATAGCAAAAACCTTATCCAGATTGCCACTGAACTGCTCCAGGGCCGCTTTACCCGCATCCACCTGGAATGCCATCCGGCTGTAATCGTTCTCGGCAATCGCGCCGGAGGCGATCAGGGATGCACCGGAAGCTCTGATCTGGCCCAGCGTCTCGGTGAGCTGTGGCAACCGGTTAAAGATACTGGTAATGAGCTGATAGGTGTTGAGATCGCTATCAAGCGACATACCGTAATAGTCCAGCACGTCGAGATTGGCACTCAGCATGATCTGGATGAGATGCGCGTGGTCGGCAAGGCTGTCGGCAAAAGAGAGCGTGCCGCTGTTGATCGCGCTCTGGAGCTGCGTCCAGGCCTGGTTCATCTTATTGAGTCGCTGCAAGGGTTGCGCATCCGGCTCTTTTTTCCGCAGCTCCGTTTGAATAGCGTCAGAAAGCGAATTAATGTCGGCCACGAGCGCCAGGCGCGGTAAGTTATCAGGTTTATGTAACGAGATAGCGATAGCTGTTTCGGCGCGATGGCGCTGCAACAGGTTTAGCAGTTTCAGCATTTGCTTCTCAACTGACACGCCACTCAGTTCGCGCTGTTTAGCATTAATAAGCTGATTACCTGACTGAATAAATAATGTTGTCGGTAAAATAAACAGTATCAGAGCAAAGAAGCCCAGGATAAGAAATTTGGCTGGCAGGTTAAGTTTATCAAGTAATGTTTTCATCATTTCCATCTGAGTAGTCTGGTACGTGCCACAGTGCATCACGTACAAAATTTGAGCCAATTTATTTTCAATACATTATTAATGTGTTGCTGCAAGCTGCTGCCAGGCGCAGCTTTTTTATCAATTTACTCTTAAAAGGATATTTAGCAGGTATGGAGTATAGGTTGCTAACGGTGATTTACCACTGAATGTACAGGCGATATTTACTGCACATTCAGACTAAGCCAAACCGTAAAATACGCAATAAAAACAATGTAATAGACACGAACCATCGCATGAGGCAGATTTACGCTAATAAGCCTGCCTGATGCATGAAATTTTATTAGTATCAAAAGTAAAGTTTGATGCTTTTGTGCCGATAAACCTTCGCCAGTATGTAAAAGCTGGCAGCGCTGCTATATAAAAGCCCTGCTTACCGGATACTGGAAAATCCGGTACAGATAAATAAATAGAAATTAACTGCCGTTACCCGCTTTTATCACTACCGGCTCAGCAGCCTGAAAATTAGTCACACAGCTTGCTACGCGCAAGCCATGCCTTCCAGCGGTTCTCCACCAGATGATAACGATAGCCCCTGAAACTGTCCCGTCTGAGCCAGCGCTCTTCAAATAATTCATCGCTGCGGATCCAGCTTTCAAAACGCTGGCGCTCAAACTCTTCCGTTGTTGTCACTTTAGGTCACTCACTTTCGCGCTTCGGTTAGTTGTTCAGTATAGACGACAGGACGCCTTGCAGATGATTACCGGTCCAGCAATCGAAGAATAAATCCGGACCAGCTGATAAAAGATTTTGGCCAGGGGTAACGAGAAACATTTCACAATTGCGGTCCAGCCTAAGCAGAGGTTTTTATCCTGACCTAAAAGCAACCAGCTCAGAAACATGCTGGCTATTGTGTGAGTTTATTCACGGATTAGCACTTTTTGCGAATTTGTACGAAGAGCAAATAGTTGTACAAAAAGGCAATTTATTTTATTCAATATGAATAAATTAGGTGCAGTGCCATTTATAAATACATTAATCCTTGCTGCAGATTAAATTTCGCAGGCAAAATTTATTATTGAAATATCCTTGTTCTAATTTCATAGTTTATTCGTCTCTGGTGATTCACCACTAATAAGCGAGGTGGCAATATGTTTCAACGGCGCGGTGGTTCAGGTAATTTTGCAGAAAATCCAGAAAGGGCTCGTGAAGCGGGACGTAAAGGCGGCCAGATGAGCGGCGGCAATTTTAAAAATAATCGCGAGCGTGCGGTTGAAGCAGGGCGCACAGGTGGTAAAGTAAGCCGACGTCCGTCATCTGAGAAAGCAGCACAGTAATTATTGCTGGTTTCTGACAGGCACGAATACATTCTTGTGCGGTTTGCTGCTGGCTTTAGCTGGCTGGAAAATTAATAGCCTGAAAATAATAAGCCTGCCGCAAAAATAAACTTTACATGCCGTTATTTGCTGGGGGTACTATGCCAGATAAAAGTAGCGAAACGCTCTCCTGCACTCTGAGAGACCGACATCTCAGCGACGAAGCAGCGATCCGCTACCTGACCGTAGGGAAGATCGTGTGTGAATTAATGAGCGCAGAAAAGCCAATTAATCGTAAGGCTATTTGCTGCAAATTACTCAAGCGGCTTGAGCATGCTGAATGCCAGGAAGAAGAAAGAGTTTATTACCGGCTTATTCGCATGCTATTTGGCCGCCACTAATCAGTGCCACATATTATTTGGTCAGAATATTGATTTTTGCCAAACCAGGGAATTGCATCTGTACCCGGTAGCCCATCAGTGACCTTTTTTGCCAGACCGGGCCACAAATGCCAGCTGTAGATGTACCTCATGACTCCTGTGGTGGAAAGCGTGGAGAGATAATATCTATAAGACCCGATGTTCTCAGTTATCCTTACTCGCGTTGAGCCTGCTTAAAAGCAGGCTTTTTTTTTGCCCGTTTCGCTCCGCGTCCTCCCTTTCCCACTAAACCAACCTGCCGTGTCACGCTTTCGTGAGCGCCCTCGCAAAACAGACTTTTGTCCCAGGTTCCCTCTTGTTTATAAAAATCGCAGGCGTATAAAAAAACTACTTCACGATAATTTGTGAAAACAGAATGTACTTCACAACAGGTTAGGGACCTCATATGTCGGAATTAAAATTCGCTACACGCCTGAACTCTTTTGCCTCCGGAGCGCACCAGTACTGGCCAGATCTGCAGGGGAAACCATCGGTCTTACAGATGATTGCGCGCGCCGGAAAAGTAAAAGGGCTGACGCACCTTGACCTAAATTTTCCTCAGCACATTACGCAGGCGATCCCGGTGATGCGTCGGGCAATTGAAGATGCCGGACTGGCGGTCAACGGCATGCAGATGCGCTGGGATGCCCCGCAGTTCAAAATTGGTGCCTTCACCCACCCCGACGCAGCCATCCGTCGTGAGGCGATTGAGCTGACCAAGCGCGGCATTGATGCCGGTCGGGAGTTTGGTGCCAGCCTGATGACGCTCTGGATGGGACAGGACGGCTTCGACTACTGTTTCCAGGCCGACTACAAAAAGATGTGGGAAGACGCGGTAAGCGCGGTGCGTGAAGTCGCTGACTATGCGCCAGATATTGACGTCAGCATCGAATACAAACCCAACGAGCCACGCGCCTACAGCATTTTCCCGAACGTCACTACCTGCCTGCTGGCAGTAGAAGAAGCGGGTAGCCCTAACCTCGGCATTACGCTGGATTTCGCCCACGTCCTGTTTGCCAATGAAATTCCCGCTTACGCGGCGGCAATGGTTGCACGCCGCTCGCGCCTGCTGGGCCTGGATCTGAACGATGGCTGGGGAAAACGCGATGACGGCCTGATGGCGGGCTCGGTCAATCCCCGCGCCACGCTGGAATTCCTCTGGCAGATGCAGCGCGACGGCTATCAGGGCGCTTACTACTTTGACACCTTCCCGGACGCCAGCGGGCTCGATCCCATCCGCGAAGCCGAAACCAATATCGCCACAGTTACTCGCCTGCTGAAGCTGTGTGAGCAGCTACACGATAACGCCGCACTGCTTGACGCTATCAGCCGACAGGATGCCGTGACGTCACAGCAGATCGTCAACGACATTATGCTCGCCCGCTAACCACCGCGGCTGATTTTGCACCAGGCCACTCCCTACTACGAGAACGCAGGACTATAAAATGAAAAAACTCTTACTCTCTGTACTCGCCTCATCACTGTTTTGCAGCAGCCTGTACGCCGCCGGGTTAGCGCCGTTACAGTCTGATACCGAACCCGATCGCACCGACTGGACCCAGCTCGACAGCAAATACGGGGCGCTGCCAAAAATCGACAGCAAACTGAAAATTGGCGGCGTGTCTAAAACCCTGACCAATGAGTACTGGCGTTCCCTCGGCGAGGGCTACCAGAACGTGGCGAAAAAGTACGGCTTTACCGTCGCGTACCAGGCCGCCGCGAATGAGGACGATCAGCTTGGTCAGCTCTCTATTGCTGAGACCCTGATCTCACAAGGTTTTAACGGCCTGCTGGTCTCGCCGCAGACTGATATCAACCTTGAGCCCGCGCTGGAAAGCGCTAACGGCAAAAATATACCGGTAGTCAACGTTAACGACGCGGTGATGCCTAACGCGCAGTATTACGTGGGCAACGTGCAGAAAGATAACGGCGTACGCGTGGCGAAATGGTTTATTCAGCACTATCCACAAGGCGGTAAGGTCGCCGTGATTGAAGGCCAGCCGGGTGTGTATGCCGCAGGCCAGCGCACGCGTGGATTCAAAGAGACGCTACAGGCCAACGGCAAATTCAACCTCGTTGCCAGCGTGCCCGCCAACTGGAGCCGCGAACAGGCGTTCAACGCCGCCTCGACCATTCTTCAGCAGCATCCCGACCTGATTGGCTTTTACGCCAACAACGACACCATGGCGCTCGGCGTAGTAGAAGCGGTGCGCTCGCTGAATAAATCCGACCAGACCAAAATCTTTGGCACCGACGGTATCTCTGATGCCTACGCCTCGATTAAACGCGGTGAGCTGACCGGCACGGTTGACAGCTTTCCGGTGCTGACCGGTGAAGTGGCGATGGATGTGATGCTGCGTCTGGTCAACGGCCAGAAACTGTCGCGCGTCATCTCGACGCCGCAGGCGCTGATCACCAAAGAGAACGTCGAGGCGTTCTCGACCAAAGACAATGACAAACTGCGTCAGCTGTTAACGCAGCAGTAATGCAGCCGGAGGGGATATGGAAGAGTATCGCTTAATGATGCGCGGCATCAGCAAGACTTACGGCAGCGCGGCTGCTTTACAAAATGTCGACTTTGCCGTGAAGCCGGGTGAAGTGCATGCGCTAATTGGTGAGAACGGCGCGGGTAAATCGACGCTGCTGAATATCCTCTCCGGCGTGCGCCCGGCAGACAGCGGCGAGATCAGCGTTAACGGCGAAACGGTGCTGATGAAAAGCCCGCTCAGCGCGCGCCACGCCGGTATCGCAATGATTCATCAGGAACTTCAGCACGTACCGGAACTCTCGGTCGCGCAGAATATGTTCCTGGGTCGGCCGCTGACCAAAGCGGGCGGCTTATGGGTTAATAAGAAAGCGCAGCTGGCGCGTGCGGCGCTGATCCTGAAACAGCTCGATCCCACTATTGATCCGGCGGCGCCCATCAAGAGCCTGAAGGTTTCCCAGCAGCAGATAGTAGAGATCGCCCGCGCCCTGCTGGATGACGCCAAAATTATCGCCATGGATGAACCCACGTCGAGCCTGACGCCGCGCGAGTTCGACCGTCTGGCTGAGCTGATCGCCGACCTGAAATCGATGGGCGTCTCGCTAATTTATGTCTCACACAAAATGAACGAGATTTTCCGCGTCTGCGACCGCGCCACCATCATGCGCGACGGTCGCCAGGTCGGCGTGGTCACTATCCGCGACGAAAATGAGGAGAGCATCGTTGCCAGGATGGTCGGGCGCAAAATCGAGAAACTGGCCCATAACGCGTACGTCACCGATCGGGAAGTGCTGAGAGTGGAAAACCTGGCGCGCGGCAGCGAGATCATGCCCGCCAGCTTCAGCGTGCGCGCTGGCGAGGTGCTGGGCATTGCTGGTCTGGTCGGCGCAGGCCGCACCGAGCTGCTGAAGCTGATTGCCGGGCTGGACAAGCGCAGTGGCGGTCAGGTTTACGTTAATGGCCAGCCGGTGCGCAACCACAACGTCAGCGCCGCCATTCGCGCCGGTATTGGCCTGGTGCCGGAAGACCGTAAAAAAGAGGGCATTATCAAGGCGCGCGCGGTGAAAATGAATATGGCGCTGCCCTCGCTACGCCAGTTTACCCGTGCCGGTATCGTTAACAGGCAAAAGCTAAACCGCGCGGCGCACAGCGTCATGAGCGATCTCAGGCTGCGCCCGCTGGATATTGAAAAAACCATCGGCACGCTGAGCGGCGGCAACCAGCAAAAAGTGATTATCGGGCGCTGGGTTGCGGCCGATGCCAACGTGTTTTTATTTGATGAGCCAACCCGGGGAATTGATATTGGTGCCAAATCGGAAATTTATAACCTGATTGAAAAACTGGCGCAGGCAGGCAAAGCCATTATCGTGGTGTCGTCGGAGATGACGGAAATTATCCGTATCTCTGACCGCGTGCTGGTTATGCGCGAAGGGAAAATCACCAAAGAATTAACTGATGATGCGATAACGGAAGAGAATATTGCCCGCTACGCCATCAACGATCTGGAATCCGTTTAACGTTTTCACCTGCTGAGTGAATAAAGGCCCTGACTATGATGACGCAAACCACCCATCGCGCAACGACGCCCGCATCGTCGCTGCTGAAGTTTAATCTGCGTGACGCTGGCACATTAATTGGACTGCTGATAATTATTATCACCTTCTCTTTTTTGTCGCCGGTCTTTTTTACCGTGCCGAATTTGCTGAATATTCTGCAACAATCATCAATCAACGCCTTAATAGCGCTGGGCATGACGCTGGTGATTATTTCCGGCGGCATCGATCTCTCGGTCGGGCCAACGGCGGCGCTTTCCGCCGTGCTCGGCGCGACGCTGATGATCTCAGGCGTGTCGGTTCCGCTGGCGATCCTCGCGACGCTGGGCGTCGGCGCGCTGTGCGGCGTCTTCAGCGGTTCACTCATCGCCTATGCAGGCCTTCAGCCTTTTATCGTCACGCTCGGCGGGCTGTCGCTGTTCCGCGCTATCGCACTGATCTACACCGGTGGCAGCCCGGTTTTCGGCATCCCGATGAGCTTTCGCAGCCTGATTAACAGCACGCTGTTGGGTATCCCTGTCCCTATCGTCATCGTCGCAGTCATTGCGCTGGTGCTCTGGACCGTCATGAACAAAACGCCGCTGGGCGAATATATTCTGGCTATTGGCGGTAATGAAGAGGCCGCGCGCGTAGCGGGCGTGCCGGTCAAGCGCACTAAAGTCACGGTCTATGTGATTTCCGGCGCGCTGGCGTCGCTGGCGGCGCTGATCCTGATTGGCCGCCTGGGTGCAGCCGAACCGACCATCGGCAACCTGTGGGAGCTGGATGCCATTGCGGCGGCGGCCATCGGCGGCGCATCACTGATGGGCGGCAAAGGCAGCATCTTCGGTACGCTCATCGGCGTCATTATTCTTGGCGCGCTGCGTAACGGACTGACGCTATTAAATATTCAGGCTTTTTATCAATTGCTTGCCACGGGTCTGATTATTATCATAGCGATGTTGATCGACAGAGCGACCCGAGGCAATTAATGAAGCTAGATCCGCGAGCCATTGGCGCTCAAATCCGGATGCGCATCCCCCAGCTGACGCCGTTAGAGCGGCGCGTCGTGGAAGCCATCCTCGCCCGTACAGATATTAGCGAGCGCACCTCATTAAAAGAGATCGCGCAGGAAAATAATGTCTCCGAAGCGATGGTGGTTAAGATTGCCAAAAAGCTTAACTTTTCCGGATTCAGGGATTTCAGAAGCGGTTTAATTTATTACAACGAGTCTGAAGTGGCCGGTTTGCACGCGGAAATCGAACCTGACGACTCGTCCGAGCAATTACTGGCGAAGGTGTTCAGAACCTCAATCCAGGCAATCGAAGAGACCATGTCGATTCTGGATATTTCTGAATTCAATCGTGCAGCAGACATTATTTTTAAGGCGCGCCATATCGATTTATATGCGGTGGGCGGTTCAGCGACGGTCGCGCGCGACCTGTCGCACAAGATGCTGAAGATTGGCATCAAGTCCACTGCCTACGACGACGCCCATATTATGCTGATGTCCGCTGCGGTATTGTCCGACGACGATGTTGTTATCGCGATTAGCCACTCCGGCTCCACGCGCGCGGTCAATGACCCGGTCAAACTGGCGGCGCGGAATGGAGCAAAAGTGATTGCCATCACCAACTACGCCGAGTCGCCCGTCGCGCGCAACGCGCATGTGGTGCTTAATTCAACCTCTCAGGGATCGCATCTGCTCGGAGAAAACGCCGCGTCGCGTATTGCGCAGCTCAATATTCTTGATGCCTTATTTGTGGCGATCGCCAAAAAAGACCTCAAGCGCGCGGAGCGGAATCTTATGAAAACTCAGCATGCGGTTCAGGATCTTCGGGAATTCTAACCATGAGTAAAATTGTCGTTGTCGGCAGCCTGCATTACGACATTATGCTGGACGCGCCCCATCGCCCGGAAAAGGGTGAGACGGTGATGGGCACCGCCTGCCGTTATAAGTTCGGCGGTAAGGGTGGCAATCAGGCGCTGGCGGCTGCGCGCGCCGGTGCAGAAGTGATTTTTGTCGGCGCGGTTGGCGCAGACGAGCCGGGCCGGTTCCTCCTGACGACCCTGGAAACAAACGGGATCGACACTGCCGCCGTGCAGGTGGTTGAGGCGGTGGCCTCAGGCATGAGCGTGGCAATCAGCGACGCTGAAGGCGACTACGGCGCAGTGGTGGTATCCGGCGCTAATCAGCATATCGCATCTGACGCCTTGCACAGTGAGCAGCTGTGGCAGCGTGCGGCAATGCTGATATTGCAGAATGAAGTCTCGCCGCAGGCTAACCTGCTGGCAGCCACGGCGGCAAAAACGCGCGGTATTGCGGTGTGCATTAACGCAGCGCCTGCGCGACCGCTTGAGCCCGGCCTCGAAGCCTGTATCGACATCCTGGTGGTCAATGCCGTAGAGGCGCGCGATATGTGCGGCATTACGGTCAGCGATCTTGCCAGCGCGGTGCTTGCCGCGGAGACGCTGGCGCAGCGTTTCCGTCAGGTGGTGGTCACGGCTGGCGAACACGGCGTGGCCTTTTGCCAGCAGGGAGAAGCGGCGATGAGCCAGCCAGCGAAAAAGATCCGCCTGATCAGCACCCACGGCGCGGGCGACTGCTTTACCGGTGTGCTGTGCCGCGCGCTGGCAGATCACCACAGCCTTGCCGAGGCGGTGAGTTTTGCGAACGAGGCCGCCGCGAAGCACGTTTCGGGCGGCTGACTTGAGCTGTATCGTTGCAGGCCATCACTGGCCTGCACGCTCTTACTATTTCTGCGGATCGTTGCTGAACTGGCTGCGCCTGGCGCGTGACCTTTCCAGCTGCTTCAACAATTCATCATGCGTCGGGACTTAGTAGAATATAAAAAATTTTGGGAGGGAGTAAAAACGAAAGGCCCGCTGAAGCGAGCCTTAAGATACATAGGTCTTATTTCTCTGACGCTCTCATAAAATATAAGGTAATATCCTTTAATATAGATATACCGCCATAGAAACTTATTAACATCAGTAAAGCGCGTGCAATTCCATAGGGCATCAATGCCATCCAGTTATTAGTGAGAACATTAACCGAGGATAATAATACCCCAGCTAAAAGTATGCCTGGTATAGTGCATGCTCCTTTTACCCTTTTCTCTTTACCACGTACATTGTCCACCAATATTATTACTCCCTGTGCCGCCGCCATTGCCGTTTCCCCCGGAAAAGCAGCCACCAGTAACTGCTCCTGCAAGGCCGCTTTTGATTGCATTTGGCCATGAGCCAGACCCTGCCAAAACACCCATGGCAATACCGACTACGCATTGGTTGTTATCGATAACAGATCCCAAATCCAGTCCACATGAATTTGTTCCAACAAAGCCGCCGCCCTGACCACCATAACTGGTGTGACCCGAATAATTTTTAGGATTATTGAATGACTCGTAGTTACCACCACCATTTGCCCCGGCAACCGTTTGCAACTGCACCGTATTTAAAAGTTCCATATTTGAATCTCCCAAATTTATTCATACTAAAAAGTAAGCAGCGCTGCGTGGTTTTTATATCAATGATAAACCGGACAATCAAATAACAAGCCTGCGCTTAAAAAAGCTAATTATCTACATGAATACATTATAATTATTCAAGGAAACTTGCTGGGGACTCATAAAATACACGAGTAAAGCTGATAATATCTTAAAATTAACGAAATATCGAGATGCAGATCACAATTTAATTAGTTACCTTTAATTCTTTACGCAATGCAACTGTTATTTAAGATCAATTTTAATTCATCTATACTGATACCACTAATACGATATTTTCAGGGTGATATGGGTGATTAATCTAAGTGAAACGCCTGATAGCGATATTTGCTAATGAAGTCCTGTTCTCTACTAAGGATAACCCCGCGAGTAAAACGAGATTGAACCGACCTTTATCAAAGATGGAAAAGGCATTATTAAACTTGTAAGCAGAGAAAAGGGAGAGTTGCCAGAGTAGAGTTAACCTGACAGACAGGAAATTATGATGCCTTTGGCTACCCTGAGCCTGATATGAGAATTTCTGACAAGAAAAATTGCTGCCTTAAACATCGTTAAAGGTGTACTCGTAGTAACTAAGGATGGCAGATCATCACAGCCTTGCCGAGGCGGTGAGTTTTGCGAATAAGGCCGACGCGAAGCACGTTTCGGGCGGCTGACTTGAGCTGTATCGTTGCAGGCCATCACTGGCCTGCACGCTCTTACTATTTCTGCGGATCGTTGCTGAACCGCCCCACCAGCGAGGCTGCGCCCAGCGCATGGCCTTTCAGCTGTTTGACCAGTTCATCGTGCGTCAGGCCCGCTTTCAGGTGATTTGCCGGTAGATCGGTGGCAATTACTACAAAGTTGTAGTGATGCATGCCGCTGCCGACCGGCGGGCACGGCCCATACCAGTCGCTGGTGCCGGGTGAATTTTTGCCTCCGGTGTAGCCTTTTCCTGTTGTCAGTTGGCCCTGCGCAAAAGAGGTCGTCGTGGCGGGAATGTTGTAGGCCACCATATGCGTTACGCCCAGGCCTTTGCCACCAACGGGATCGGTGACCAGCAGGGCAAAGCTTTTCGTCTCTTGCGGCGCGTTCGACCAGCTCAGCGCGGGGGAAACATTGTCGCCGGTGCAGGCGGGGCTGCTTTTACTGTTCCCGGCGAACGATTTCGCCAAAAAAGCGTTGTCGGTAAAATCCGGCGATTGCAGCGTAAAGAGCGGACTGGCTGCAAAACTCGCTGCGGGCAGTGCCGCCAGCAGAATGGCGCTTGCTAATCTCATTACCTCTGTCTCCGTTTGGGTTGCTGGAACCTAAGTATGGAGGCGTCTCGCTGATAAGCATCAAATTTTTTAGGGTACTGGCTGGCCACCCAGCTGGCGAAAAAATCGGGCGAGCGCAGGGATAACCAGCCAAAGCGTAGCAGACGGGCCATCCTGGACAGCGATGGATCGTCTGCCCGTTGGCATTACTCTACAGCAATCGGTTTTTCGTCCACGGCAATTTTCTCATCGCCCTGAATCTGGCTGATGCGCTGTTCCGTTTTGCTCACGGCACTGGCATCTTTTAACAACGTATAGGTCAGCTCAAAGGCGGTGCTCTGTCCAGGTTGCAGCTGTTTTACCCTGCCCTGCTCTTTTTCAACGGTAACGGGATAGGCGTAGTTGGTGCCTGGCTCGATGCCGGTGACATAGCCCTGCTTCAGCGTGTCGGTATTTTTCCACATGGTTAATACCGGCAACTGATGGATATCAAATGCGATGGAGGCACCCTTTTCGCCTTTGCTGTCAACCACCGCGGCCAGCGTTTTGCCGTCGCTATCGGCTTTCGGCACCAGGTTGAAGACCATCTCATCGAAGTCTTTGGTCGGCGCGCCGTAGACATTCCACTTATTCAGGCCATTTTTTGCATAATCATTAAAGGGTGAAACAGACTTCAGTGGCGCAATAAAACGCGCATCTTTTTCCAGAATCGGCGTGCCAAAATTACTGTGGTAGATGATCTGGTAATCCTGCGGATAATCACCGTGGTTGGTTAGTACATCGTGCAGGGTAAAAGAATCTGTACCTGGCACGTAACGCAGCTCAGTCCAGGTCTCCAGGTTTGATTTTTTGAAAGTGGTTTCACGCAGCAGGCCGCGAACGCGAATTTCATGCGGTGCTTTGTCATCCACGGTGACTTCCACTCTGGATGCAGGCGTGTTACCCGCCTTGCCGTGCAGACTATAAACCCTGCCATCTTTTACGACGGGATGACCGGTCCACTCATAACCGCAGCGCACCATCATTTCGTTGAATCCTTCCAGCCAGCCTAAACCATTGCGGCTATCGAGATTGATATAGGCGGGATTAACGACCTCTTTTACCGGTGAATCCCAGCCCAGCCGTACGCCAAACCCGTTCACATGCAGCAGATCCATACCGCGCGTAGGACTGAGGGCAATGGTGAGACCATTCTGGCTGCTGATGGTCAGCACCTTTGAGCCTTCCTGCTTGCCACCGTGAAGGACTTTCTGCTGAATGCTGAAGGCATCGCCAGCAAGCTTCAGCTCTTTACTGCTGATTTGCCAGTTGCCCTTGTCACTTCCGGCTTCAGCATCCGTCAGCACCCAGCTTTGGGCCGCCGCCTGACCGCTGATCGCTACCAAAACCATGACTGCTAAAACTGTTGTTTTCATTTGTCACATCCCGTGGCTGAATTGATTTAGCTAAATTCAGTCAAGACTATGAATTTATGCCACGGGATAATGTGACGACCTTCACTTCAGACGATATCGCGCAGGAAAATGGTGATAAAGCTGGGCTGTATCACAGGAAAGAGTACCTGCCTGATGAATTTCTCAGTAAAAAACACGCACAGATCACGATATACCAGCCGTGAATTAAATCGTTTCAGCTTTATGGTTTTAAGGCGTTAGCCTTCTGATGATTCATCCAGCCTGACGAAGCGCGGGCCGATTTGCCTGACTTTGCGCAATAAGGGGCTACGCTTAGGCATTCCCCTGCATAAACGGTGCTTTTATTTCCCTATGTCCGCCATGGATGCCTCTCTCGCGCGCTTTGCCCCAGCCACTCAGCGCTGGTTTCAAACCACTTTCGCGGCGGCCACGCCGGTGCAGTCGGCGGCGTGGGACGCCATCGCCAGCGGAAAACATGCGCTGGTCATTGCGCCGACCGGATCGGGCAAAACCCTGGCAGCCTTTTTGCACGCTATTGACGCCCTGTTCCGCGAGCGCGAGCAGCAGGAAGCGCCCGATAAAGCGACCCGCACACGTATCCTCTACATATCGCCGGTAAAAGCGCTGGCGGCAGACGTACAGCGCAATTTGCAGCTGCCGCTGGAAGGGGTTTATCAGCAGCGCCACCAGCGCGGCGAGAAACCCATTACGTTGACGGTCGGCATGCGCTCTGGGGATACCTCCAGCGCCGAACGGGCAAAGTTACAGCGCACGCCGCCAGATATCCTTATCACCACGCCCGAATCGCTGTTTTTGATGCTGACGTCGCGCGCCCGCGAGGCATTGCGCGGCGTGACTACGCTGATTCTCGATGAGGTGCATGCGGTGGCGGGCAGCAAACGCGGTTCACAGCTGGCGCTCAGCCTTGAAAGGCTCGATAACCTGCTGCCGCAACCGGCACAGCGCATCGGGCTTTCCGCCACGGTGCGGCCCGTCGAACGGGTGGCACAGTTCCTCGGCGGCGTGCAGGAAACAACGATCGTTAATCCGCCTGCCAGCCGCGCGCTGGAGATGCAGATTAGCGTGCCGGTTGAGGATATGACCGATATACCGGCGCGCGCGGAGAGCAGCGGGGCACAGGAAAGCAGTAGCACGATGGGATCGCTCTGGCCGCATATCGAACAGCGCATCCTTGAACTGGTCATGGCCCGGCGCGCAACGATTGTTTTCGCCAATTCGCGCGGCCTGGCAGAGAAGCTAACCGCGCGGCTCAACGAACGCTACGCCGCAGATTTTAGCGAAGACCTGACAGCAATTGAGCCTGCCCATGCGTATGGTTCCTTTAGCGGCGGCACGGAAAAGCGCAGCGAAGGCGCGACGGTGACCATCGCCCGTTCACATCACGGCTCGGTGTCTAAAGAGCAGCGGCGGGAAATAGAAGAGGCATTGAAATCAGGCGCGCTGCGCTGCGTGGTCGCCACCTCGAGTCTGGAACTGGGTATCGACATGGGCACGGTCGATCTGGTGATCCAGGTTGGCGCGCCGCCGTCGGTCGCCAGCGCGCTACAGCGCGTGGGTCGTGCCAGCCACCAGGTCGGCGGCATATCCAGCGGCATCGTCTTTCCGCGTACGCGGCGCGATCTGGTGGACGCCGCCGTCACCGTGCAGTGCATGCTGAGCGGCGATCTGGAGCCTGTTACACCGCCACATAACCCGCTGGACGTGCTGGCACAGCAAACCGTGGCCGCCGTCGCAATGGATACGCTCTCAGCAGATGAGTGGTTTGTTACCGTGCGCCGTGCCGATCCCTTCCGCACGCTGCCGCGCAGCCTGTTCGACGCGACGCTGGATATGCTGGCGGGCAAATACTCTTCCGATGCGTTCGCCCAGTTTCGCCCGCGCCTGATCTGGGATCGCGACGCTAACCTGCTTACTCCGCGTCCCGGCGCGCAGCATCTCGCCGTCACCAGCGGTGGCACTATTCCCGATCGCGGTTCGTTCAGCGTAATGCTGCCAGAAGGAGAAGAGCAGGCTGGCTCGCGCCGCGTCGGGGAGCTGGATGAAGAGATGGTGTATGAATCGCGGGTAAACGACATCATTACCCTTGGCGCGACCTCATGGCGCATCCAGCAAATTACCCACGATCAGGTCGTGGTCGTGCCCGCGCCTGGCCGCTCGGCCCGGCTGCCCTTCTGGCGCGGCGACGGGCTGGGCAGGTCGGCGCTGCTGGGCGAGCATATTGGCCGCTTTCTGCGTGAAGCTGAGCCGGAAAACATGCAGGGAATGCGCTGGATGGACCCCAGTGCACAGCACAATATCCACACCTTGCTGGCGGAACAGCGCGAGGCTACCGGTGTGGTGCCGACCGACCGCACGCTACTGGTTGAGCGCTGCCGCGATGAGACGGGCGACTGGCGCGTCATACTGCATTCGCCGTGGGGCCAGCGCGTGCATGCACCCTGGGCGCTGGCCGTGGCAGAGCGCGTTCGCCACCGCATGGGGCTGGATCCGTCAATTGTGGCAAGCGACGACGGTATTGTTGCGCGCTTTCCCGATACGGATGGCCGTGTGCCTGGCGCAGAGCTGTTCCAGTTTGACGCCGATACGCTGCAGCGTGTCGTCACCGAAGCCATCGGTTACTCAGCGCTGTTTGCCGCACGCTTTCGTGAATGCGCGGCGCGCGCGCTGCTCCTGCCGCGCCGCAATCCGGGCAAGCGTTCGCCGCTGTGGCAGCAGCGGCTGCGCGCCGGAGAACTGCTGGCGGTAGCACGGGAACATGCTGACTTCCCGATCCTGATTGAGACTGCGCGCGAATGTTTGCAGGATGTCTACGATCTGCCTGCGCTGCATCAGTTAATGGCTCGCATACAGAACGGCAGTGTAGCGTTCGCCGAGATCACCACTGAAGTGCCCTCGCCTTTCGCTGCGCCTTTGCTGTTCGGCTATGTCGCAGAGTTTATCTATGCCACCGATGCGCCGCTGGCTGAACGGCGCGCTTCGCTGCTGGCGCTCGACAGCGGTCTGCTGGGCGAACTGCTTGGCCAGGCCAATATGCGTGAACTGCTCGACGCGAATGTGGTAGATCGCGTCGGCGAGGAGCTGCAACGGCGCATTGCCCACTATCAGGCGACAGATAAAGAAGGCGTCGCCGATCTCCTGCGCGAGCTTGGGCCGTTGAGCACAGAAGCGCTGGCGGCACGCTTTCACGGCGATGTGCAAACAGCAGTGCAGGAGCTGTTGCTGGTGCACCGCGCCCTTCGCGTGACCATTGCTGGTGAACCGCGCTGGGCGGCGATTGAAGACGCCGCGCGCCTGCGCGATGCACTCGGCGTTACCTTACCCAAAGATATTCCTGCCGCCTTTTTACAGCCGGTCGCCGATCCGCTGCGCGATCTGCTGAGCCGTTACGCGCGCACCCACACGCCTTTTACTACCGGCCAGCTAGCGCGCCATTTCGGGCTGGGTCCGGCAGTGGTCAGTGCCACGCTGGAGCGCCTGCGCGAACAGGGGAAACTGTTAAAAGGCGATTTTGGCTTGCCGGTTGCTGAAAATGAGACGGCCTGGCACGAACAGTGGGTTGCCGAAGAGGTGTTTAAACGGCTGCGCATTCGCTCGTTACAGGCTGCGCGTGAGGCGACGCGTCCAGTGCCGCCGGACGCCTGGGTCTCGCTACTGCTTGAGCGACAGGGCTTGATCGGTGAGGCCGCGCAGGGAAGCTATGAAGGCGTCAACGGTGTGGCACGCGTGATCGAACAGCTTGCCGGTCTCTCTCTTCCCGCATCGCTCTGGCAGTCGCAGATTCTGCCCGCGCGCGTGCATAACTATCAGCCCGCAATGCTGGATGAACTGCTCTCTTCGGGTGAGGCAATCTGGGCTGGCGAACGCCCGCTGGGCCACAACGATGGCCTGGTCTCGCTACATTTGCGGGAGTTCGCCGCCGAAACGCTGTTACCGCCTCTTCAGGACGAGAACGCGTTGCGCCTGACGCCGCTTCATGACGCGATTCTGGCCCTGCTGGACGAAGGCGGAGCCTGGTTTGCGCACCAGATTGCCGCATCTGTCGCTGAAACACAGCCCGCTGTTGATGATGCCCAGGTTAAGTCTGCGCTGTGGGAGCTGGCGTGGGCGGGCTATGTTACCTCGGATACCTGGGCCGCGCTGCGCCAGCTGCACGGCATGACGGCCAGCGCACGTGCAAAACCAGCACGGTTGTTACGCACGCGACGCGGCCGTATTAGCCTGCCGCTGGGGCGCGCTGTGACGCCAGCCCTGCCCGGCCGCTGGTCGCGTCTTAACCGGCCGGGAATAGCACCCGCCCAGCTGGCGCTGGCGATTGCCGAAAATATGCTGGATCGCTGGGGCGTTGTGACACGTAGCGCGGCTATTGCTGAACAGGTTCCCGGCGGTTTTCCTGCTATGCAACCCATTATGCGCGGGCTGGAAGATACCGGGCGCGTGCTGCGCGGCCGTTTCGTTGCGGGGCTGGGCGGCGCGCAGTTTGCAGAAAACGCCACTATCGAGCGGCTACGCATTATTGCTGAGCAGCCCCCGAGCAAAACGCTGGCGGTAGCGCTCTCAGCCATCGATCCCGCCAATCCGTTTGGCGTCACGCTGCGCTGGCCGGCGCACCATGCCGTTATGCGTCCAGCGCGTCGCAGTGGAGCGCTGGTGGTGATCTGTCATGGACAGCTGCTGCTTTATCTGGCGCAGGGAGGCAAAGAGCTGCTGAGCTATGGGGATGAGAGCCTGCACGCTGCTGCTATCGAAGCGCTGACCAGCGCGCTGCGACGTGAACGAGCATCGGGTTTTACGCTGGAAACCATCAACGGCAAACCTGCGGGCCAGTCGCCTTTGATCAGTGCGTTGCGCCATGCCGGCTTTTCACGCGAGCCAAAGGGTTATAGCTGGTATGGCTAGCGTGCTTTTATAAAATCCTGCTTTATTGATCGCGAGCCGAGTCATCAGCAATGGCCAGGCCCGATGATAAACCCGGTCTCAACAAACGACAGCAAACAGAAAGTTTAAAGTATTTTGATCCCGTGCTGGAATAGACCAGGCAAGCGCCAAGGATAAAGTGTTGAAGATTATGCAAGTGCAAAGTAAGCCTTTTGATAAAAATTCATTCTGTATATCATCAGATCCTTTCGACAAGGGCACTCATAATTGTAATAAATAAAAAACAGTCAATCACCGAAAAAATACCCACCTAAAATAATTCACATTGATATTTAATTGGCCATTTAAAAATAGCCACATAAAAATGATGTTTTTTAATTTTATTCTCAAATGGTTATTGATGTTAAAAATTAAAGGACTTTTTTATTACCTGAAATCAATATAGCTATAAATTACTTTAGTTTTAAAAACCGACAATCAATAAGTTAAAGTTATCGCTAGTTAATAGCATTTTATTCGTATGGGAATAACCAAAAATTTTCACTTTCCGGCCGCGCGTAATTCATATTGAAAACAACGTTGGCATAAGTAAAATAAAACCGTTCAGTTTGCGAAAGTTCTATGCCTTTCGTCTGAACAAGGGTTTTTCCCTGGTGTTTGCTAATTTAGCAACCTGACCTTTATGGTCAGGTTTTTTTTGCGTGAGATTCCATTCGCGATAAAAATGAATGTTTAATACTTATTCTTTCAGGATAAAGAGATCTCGTCGTGTCTGAGAAATGAATCAGCGGAAAGCCTGGCATAAGATTAACCAGAACAGCCTTTTCCGGTTTTACTTTCAGACGCCCGCGCTGAGCTTACCTCGTAAACAGCGTCTACACTCCCCTTCTGTGACAAAGCTAACACTAAAGGGAGAGCAGAATGTCGAAGAAAGCCCTCATCGCCGGGATCAGCGGCGTAATCGGAACCGCCACTGCGGAGCGTTTACTGGCAGATGGCTGGGAAGTCTACGGGCTGTCGCGCGGCCGTACCCCGGTGCCGCAAGGCTGCCGCGCGCTCACAGCGGATCTCACCTCGCCCGAATCGGTGAACGAAGCACTGAAAGCGGTCCAGCCTGATGCCCTCTTTTTCAGCGTCTGGGCGCGCCAGGAAACTGAAAAAGAGAACATACGCGTTAACGGCGCGATGGTGCGCAACGTTATTGAAGCGCTCGGCGAGCGTCTGCGCGGCAGTCACGTAGCACTGGTTACCGGCCTCAAACACTACCTTGGGCCGTTTGACGCCTACGGCAAAGGCGCAGTGCCGCTGACGCCGTTTCGTGAAGAGCAGGGCCGCCAGCCGGTCGACAACTTCTACTACGCCCAGGAAGATGAACTTTTCGCTGGCGCAGAAAAGTATGGCTACCGCTGGAGCGTGCATCGTCCCCATACCGTTATCGGCTATGCGTTAGGGAATGCGATGAATATGGGACAGACGCTGGCAGTTTATGCCTCGCTGTGCAAATTCCATAACCTGCCGTTTATCTTTCCCGGCTCGGCGGCGCAGTGGCATGGCGTTACCGATATGAGCAGCGCGACGCTGGTGGCAGAGCAGCTGGAATGGGCAACCAGCGCGCCAGGCGCGCAAAATGAAGATTTCAACACGGTTAACGGTGACGTATTTCGCTGGAAGTGGATGTGGGGTGAAATTGCCGCTTACTTTGGCATTGAGCCGCAGCCGCTGCCGGAAGAGACCCAGCCGCTGGAGCAGCGCATGGTAGATGCCGAGGCGCAATGGCGAGCCGTGGCGGAGCACGACCAGTTAAGCGAGCCTGATATCCATCGGCTGGCTTCCTGGTGGCATACCGATGCCGATCTCGGCCGCCCGATGGAAGTATTTACAGATATGAGCAAGAGCCGCAAAGCGGGCTTCACTGGCTATCACAGCACGCGCGACGACCTCTTCGCGCTGTTTGATCGCCTGAAGCAGGAGAAACTGATCCCGGCGTAAAACTTGTCCCGCCTTTGGGCGGGACAGCTCAACCCTTACTCGTCGTCCTGCGCCACACGTACCACGGTTTTGCCGAAGTTTTTACCTTCCAGCATAGCGAAGAACGCTTCCGGCGCATTTTGCAGCCCGTCAACAACATGCTCGCGATAGTGAATTTCGCCTTTCTCTACCCAGGGATCCATCACATCCAAAAACTCGCCGTAGCGATGGCCATAATCATCGAAAATGATGAAGCCCTGCACCCGCAGCCGTTTTTTCAGAATGGTTCCCATGAGCAGCGATAGCCGATCCGGGCCTTCCGGCAGATCGGTCGCGCTGTAACCAGAGACCAGGCCACAGACCGGAACGCGCGCTTTGGTATTCAACAGCGGCAGTACGGCGTCGAAAACTTTACCGCCGACGTTTTCATAATAGATATCAATACCGTCCGGGCAGGCTTTCTCCAGCTGCTCCGCCAGATCGGGCTGGTAGTGATCCAGGCAAACATCAAAGCCCAGTACCTCAACCGCATGACGGCACTTCTCCTCGCCACCCGCAATACCCACTACGCGGCAGCCTTTTTTCTTACCAACCTGCCCAACTGTCGCGCCTACTGGCCCGGTCGCAGCGGCAACCACCAGCGTTTCGCCTGGCTGTGGCTCACCGATATCCAGCAGGCCCATATAAGCGGTAAAACCCGGCATGCCCAGCACACCCAGCGCCCAGGAGGGATTCGCCAGATCGTTGCCCAGCTTCCTTACAGCCGACGCGGGCGCAACGGAGTAAGCCTGCCAGCCGCCGCTCGATAGCACCCAGTCGCCTGGCTGGAAGTCAGCGTGACGCGACTCCACCACGCGACTTACCGTTCCGCCGACCATCACATCACCCAGTTTCACCGGCTCGGCATAGGATTTTGCATCGCTCATTCGGCCACGCATGTAGGGATCCAGCGACAGATAAATGGTGCGTAGTAACAGGTCTCCCTCTTCCAGCGACGGCAACGGCAGTTCGCCAAAGTCAAAGTTCTCCTGCACCGGTTTGCCGTGCGGACGTGAGGCCAGTGTCCAGCCGTGATTTTGCGGTTTCGCCATCATTTCCTCCGTTGGTTAAAACCTAAAGCTTCCCTTGAGGCTAACAGAGGATCAGAAAGTTGCCTGGCAGGAATGGCTTTACGGGTAAAAACGTTTTATTTAATCTCGCCAGACAAAAAAAGATAATCCATTGATTTTTATCAATTGTGCCAATCAAGGAATGTGATCTGCCCAGCAGAAACGCAGCGGCAATACGCGGGAAGGTAGTGGGAATTTTGCTAATCAAGGATGTGAAAATGACACAGCGTATGATTTTGAATGAGACAGCTTTTTTTGGCGCGGGCGCAATCCGTAACCTGCCAGAGGAAGTCCAGCGGCGTGGCCTGACCAAAGCGCTCATTGTTACGGATAAAGCCCTGGTAGCGGCAGGCGCGGTGAAACGTGTAACCGAGCTGCTGGACGCGCACCAGCTTCACTGGGCGCTTTATGATGAGGTCGTGCCCAATCCGACCATTGCGGTGGTCCAGCGCGGCGTTGAAGTGTTTAAGCGTGCCGATGCGGATTACCTGATTGCTATTGGCGGCGGCTCGCCGCAGGACACCAGTAAGGCCATCGGCATCATCATCAATAACCCGGAATTTGAGGATGTGCGCAGCCTCGAAGGTGTTGCGCCGACGCGCAATCCCAGCGTGACGCTGATTGCCATTCCAACTACGGCGGGCACGGCCGCAGAGGTCACCATCAATTACGTCATCACCGATGAAGAGAAGCGGCGTAAGTTTGTCTGCGTCGATCCACACGACATTCCTAAAGTGGCCATTATCGATGCGGAGATGATGGCCAGCATGCCGCCTGCGCTAAAGGCGGCGACCGGCATCGACGCGCTGACGCACGCTATTGAAGGCTATATCACGCGCGGAGCCTGGAAGCTAACCGATATGCTGCACCTGAACGCAATTGAGATTATCAGCCAGTCGCTGCGCGAATCGGTAAAAGGGGATATGCAGGCGGTCGAGCAGATGGCGCTCGGCCAGTATGTGGCCGGGATGGGGTTTTCCAACGTTGGCCTGGGTCTGGTCCACGGTATGGCACATCCGCTGGGCGCTTTCTATAACGTGCCGCACGGCGTGGCTAACGCCATCCTGCTGCCCACGATTATGGCCTGGAACGCCGACTATACGGGTGAAAAGTATCGGGATATTGCACGCGCGATGGGGGTTAAAGGCGTGGAAAGCATGTCACTTTCGCAGGCGCGCCATGCTGCGGTCGAGGCAGTAGAACTGCTGTGTCGCGATGTCGGCATTCCAGCTTCTTTGCGCGATGTGGGGCTAAAGACTGAAGATATCCCGGCGCTGGCACAGGCTGCGCTGGATGATGTTTGCACCGGCGGCAATCCACGCGAAGCCACGCTGGAAGAGATCAAAACGCTTTACCTGCACAGCTAAACCACTCTGCCGCCCTTTGTGGCGGCATTTTTCCCCGCCTTTTTCCTCTGCTTGTGCTGTCGCTCACTGGTTTATTTATTAACCCGTTCTACCGTGGTTGATACTAATGCTACAAGCGAAGCCGCGCGGCTGATATCCTTGCTGCCCTGGTTTGATGATTGACGAGGGAAACCATGAAACGTATCGCCATTGAGATGGATGAAGTCATTATTGACTTGAACCACAAATTAACCGCCCCACAGGCTGCTCAGCCGGTCCAACCGCCGCGTGCAGCGCTGTTTGAAGAAATAGAAGAGATCATTGGGGAAGAGACTTTTTACGCCGGGTTACCAGCTCTGCCGGACGCACAGCGCGTTATTGAGCGCCTGTCGCAGCAGTATGAAATATTTATCACCACGGCCGCCGTGGAATTTCCGCGTTCGCTGACCGCGAAACTGGAGTGGCTGAAGGCAAACTTTCCCTATATCAGCCCAATGAATATCATCTGCTGCAGCAGCAAGGGGATTCTTAACGCTGACTATCTGATTGATGCCGATACGAAACATTTTGCCCAGTTCGCTGGCGAGGGCATTTTATTCACCACGGCACAAAACCAACAGGAAACGGGCTACACCCGCGTAGAAAACTGGTGCGATATTGAGCGCCGATTCCTTTAATCTGCTATATCTTCGCCACGCGCTTTAGCACGTGCAATCCTTGCGCCTGAAGGACTGGGCGCGTTTTCCACGCCAAATTTCAGCCTGAAATCGCTCGCTTTACACGGCTTATGGCTGCATCATTAAATTCTTTAAAATCAGACGTGGCTTTTGCTTGATCTGGATCACGATTTTCCGCATAGTGCGCAGCAAAACCACTATAACGATGCGGAGTATTGATGAGCCTCTATCAACATATGCTGGTGTTCTATGCCGTTATGGCTTCGATTGCCACGCTAATCACCTTCTTTATCGCCAAAGACAAACTATCGATCCGCGCCTTAAGCGCCTTTTTGGTTGGCGCAACCTGGCCGATGAGCTTCCCTGTGGCGTTGATGTTTGCCCTGTTCTGATTTGTGGTCCACCCTGCGGCTTCATCCTGATTTATAGACACTTTCTGGCCGCCAGCTACACTTAGTGTACGCCTCTGGTCGCGCCTCAGACCACCGACGTTTGTTTGCTTACTTTATGCCATCACAAGGAGCGGATATGCGTTTTATTGCTTTAGCCCTGTTTGTTACTCTGCTTAGCGCCTGCCAGTCAGGCCCCATGGCACCTGAAAAGCCCGTGCCTTCCGCTGAAACCCGCCAGCAGACCTGCCAGCCAGGCACGACGACCAGCCAGAACGACTGCGGCCATTTTCCTGAGCCGGAATTTCATTAAGCGAAGTTGAAACAGAGGGATATCGCGTCAGCCGAAACAGGCTGACGCGAGGGGTTTTACGAGCGAGGTTTGTCAGATTTGAGCTGGTTGGCTTCACCAAGCGTTGAGCCTAATTCCGCGCCCGTGGTGGGGTTCAGGCTGCGGTCAGACGCTGTACGGGCGGCCATGTTTGCCAGATCGGTTTGCTGGTCCGTCGGTAAATTGACGGTTGCGCCGCCATCTCCACCGTCAACGGCCGGTGACGGATCGGCCACATACTCAAAGTTTTCATCTGAGTTCCAGCTGCCGCGAATATCGCCTTCGCCTGCCGACATGTTGTAGTAGACGTTAGAGTACTGCTCAATTGGCGGCAATTTGCCCGGCGGGAAATTATTGCGAATTGAGTAGAGCGCTTTCTCAAAAGAGAGCTGGTGCGCAACTTCGCGCGTCATCAGAAAGCCCAGCGCGTCTTTTACACCGACATCGTCGGTCATATTGATAAGACGCTCATAGAGGATTTTTGCGCGCGCTTCGGCTGCAATGTTCGAACGTAAATCCGCCGTCACTTCACCGATGGTGTCGATGTAGGCTGCCGTCCAGGGCACGCCACCCGAGTTGGTTAACGGCGGCCCGCCGCCATACAGCAGCGACGTTAAGTGGCTGTCGTTACCAGCACCGGTAATGGTACGATAAATCTCGCCCTCTTCCTCAGTGCCTTCCGCCAGCTTGCCTTTCGCACCTTTGTTCAGCATCCCTACCAGCGAACCGATGATCTCCAGATGGCTCAGCTCCTCGGTGGCGATGTCCATCAGCATATCTTTACGCCCCGGATCATCGTCGCCCAGTCCCTGGGTAAAGTAGCGACATGCCGCAGCGAGTTCACCCTGCGGACCGCCAAACTGCTCAAGCAGCAGATTAGCCAGTCCGGGATCGGGCTTCTCGACCCGGACTGTATATTGCAGTTGTTTTACGTGTCTGAACATTGCTCATTCCTTTCCAGTTGGATTTTGACTCTCTCTGCGGAGAGCCTGACCGAGGCGTTATTTTTTAGCTTCTACGCCTTCAGCTGCGTCACGCGTCATAAACTGCTGGGTTACATCAGGCAGATGGGTCAGACACCATTCCGCCATAGCAATCTCCTGCTCACGGATCTGCTCAAAGATCCGCACGCCCTCCTGGTCGCCCACCAGCTGTGCTGCCGCGATAAGCGAAGTGTAGTTAGCGATTTCGAATTGCTCGAATACGTAGCCGCTGATGGCACCTTTGACCACTTCATCGTCAGCAAACATCCCGCCCATCGCCTGGCCCATCGCAGAGAGTTTGCCCATAGCATCTTTAAAGGCGGAACGAGAGGTATCATTACGATCGATGACGGACTGCAGTAAGGTCTGCTGCTGGCGCGTCTCTTCAATATGCTGCTGAATACGCGCTTTTAAATCTGGATAGTGTTCAAGACGAGAAGCCATTTTTTCCAGCATGCTTTCTGCCTGTTTTTCCATAGCGTGAGCATCTTTCAGCCAGGCAAGATAATTCTCTTCGTGTGTCATGATTCACCTCTTTGAAAATAACAATGCAGCAAAAGACATATTTTGTTACAACGGATAATTAGCTGGTTTGCTCAGCAATCACATTCAGTTTTTCATCCGTGGCTTTTTCTTCCTTCAGGGTCTCAGCCAGCAATGCAGCGGCTTCGTCAAAGCCCAGTCTTTTTGCCATCGCAGTAAGCGTGCCGTAGGTGGCAATTTCGTAATGCTCGACCTTCTGCGCTGCGCCAATTAATCCAGCATCGCGTACTGGGCCCGCCTCAACAGAATCGATAATCTCCTGGGCTTCTTCCACCAGACCTTCCAGGGCATGGCATTTCATACGGCGAATGCGAAGTTCTTCCGTTTTTTCAACAATTTGATCCAGACGTTCAATCTGTCCGCGCGTCTCTTCCAGGTGCGCCTCAAACGCCGCTTTCAGCGATTCGTCTGTAGCGGCACGCGCCATTTTAGGCAGTGCGCGAGTAATCTGTTTTTCTGCACTGTAGACATCAGAAAGATCGTGAATAAAGAGATCCACCAGTGTTTTAATCGCCATTACAGGTTCCTCTTAATCTATTAAGTGAATGCTTTCCTGGCCAGGACGCTACAGCAATTAATAATAGATGCTAAGCACAATTGCGCAAATTTAATAAAAACGAAGCGCGGGCTACAACAGGTTTGATTATTAAAGAATATTCTTATTTCCGCCAAAGCTGCCGCTTCACTTAAATAACGACGGCATTTTAAAACAAATATTAAATTTGACAGCCCGCTGCGGCTCGCTTATTTGGGGCCATCGGGAATCGATGACAGCGGAATAACCCCAGCGTGTAGACTGCCGTTCGGCTAATAAGCGCTTACGGTTAACAAACACAGATGTCGGCTTTACAGACCCGGTATGAGCCATTAGAGTAGCGCGCAGACATCGGGAGAGATGGCCCGGTGCGTAAGCGTTAACGTCAACCAACGCACCACAGCGGCTTTGCCGCACTTTGTGATGCGGATCTTATGACCCTTCGACAGACTTCTGCTTTACGCGCTTCACGCTTTACCCAATCCGGTTTTTTTCTGTTGGTTTTACTGCTGACCGCAGCTAACCTGCGCGCGCCGATTACCGCCGTGGGACCGGTGCTGGAAAATATCCGTCATACTTTTGGTTTAAGCGCAGCCGCCGCAGGTTTTTTTAACTTTATACCGCTAGTCATGTTTGCCCTGCTTGCGCCTGTCGCGGCGCTGGTGGGCAACCGTTTTGGTCTGGAGCGCAGCCTGTGGAGTGCGCTGCTGCTGATTACGCTTGGCTCTGTAGCGCGCTGGTTTCCCAGTGAAACTGCGCTGTGGATCGGTACCTTTACGCTCAGCGCGGGCATTGCCGCCGCCAATGTGCTGTTGCCACCGCTGATTAAGCGCGATTTTACGCAGCATACCGCTAAATATATCGGCCTGTATGCCGCGACGATGTCGCTCACCGCCAGCTTTGCCTCCGGAATAGCGGTGCCGCTGGCGACAGTTTCATCAGCTGACTGGCGGCTCTCACTGGGCGTCTGGGCCGTTCCCGCTCTGGTTGCGCTGTTCGCCTGGCTGCCGCTATTGAAATCCCCTGCCGCCAGTACGCGTCACGCAGCACAATCCGCTGCGGCAGCAAGCACCAGCCCCTGGCGTTCAGCTATCGGCTGGCAGGTCTCACTGTTTATGGGACTTCAGTCGCTGGCGTTTTATACCCTGATTGACTGGTTTACACCTTATGCGCAGGCAGAGGATTACAGCCAGTCAGAAGCTGGCTGGCTGCTGTTTCTCTACCAGGCGATCGCGATTGTCGCCAATCTGGGCTGCATGGTAGCGCTGAAGCGGCTGCGCGATGCGCGTCTGACCGCCTTTGTCGCTTCTGGCGCAATATTTTGCGGCGTGCTGGGGCTATTGCTGCTGCCGCAGCTGGCGGCGCTGTGGCTGGCCGTGGCCGGTTTAGGCGCAGGCGCGTCGCTGGTGCTCTGCCTCTCCTTGTTTAATCTGCGTGCCCGTGACCATCGTCAGGCATCGCAGCTCTCCGGCATGGCGCAGTGCGTCGGCTATGCGCTGGCGGCAACCGGCCCGCTGTTTTTCGGCATATTGCACGAGCTGAGCGGTGACTGGACGCTGCCGTTGACCCTGCTGGCCATTCTCAGCTTTGTGCAAATGCTGCTGGCACCGCTGGCAGCCAGTGCCAGACAGATGGAATAAGCGTCAGTCGTCGCCCTCCTGCGGCAGATCGTAATGGACCGCCAGCCAGATAGTCGGCTCATCGCTGCTGGTCCAGTTAACGCGGTGGCGCAGCTGTGCAGGGAGATTGATGAAATCCCCGGCGCGCAGCACCCTTTCCTGCTCTTCATGCTCAATTTGCAGGCCCGCTGCGCCCTGCACCACCATCACCCACTCGCCCTGCGGCTGGCTATACCAGAAGCCGGGCGGGCTCGCCTGACCGGTCGAGATAATGCGTTCAATACGGACATCAGGGCGAGACAGAAGATCTTCGAAGGTTTCCTGCTCACCGCGCTCAGCGGCTTCGGGAAAATGGCCAAACAGGTTAGTTAACATCGCGGCCTCCGGGTTGCGATGAAGGGGACAACCCGAACGTTAGGCGCAAACGCGCAACAATTCACACATTTCGCACTCGCCGCATTGATTCAGCGCCCGCACGCGTTCATTATCCGCCGCCAGACGCCTCAGAAATGGAGATTCATTCGTGCCCGAACTCAGTAATGCGCTGCTGGAAACCATCCTTGAACAGGTTCGTCCACTGACCGCGCGCGGCAAGGTTGCCAGCTATATTCCCGCGCTGGCTGACGTGCCTGCACACGCGCTCGGTATTGCCATTGCTACGCCTGATGGGCAGATCTGGCAGGCGGGCGACGCGCAAGAGCGTTTTTCTATCCAGTCGATCGCCAAGGTGCTATCGCTGAGCGTGGCGCTGACGCGCTATAGCGACGATGAAATCTGGCAGCGCGTGGGCAAAGAGCCTTCCGGCCAGCCGTTTAACTCGCTAGTGCAGCTGGAACTCGAGCAGGGCAAGCCGCGCAATCCCTTTATCAACGCCGGTGCGCTGGTGGTATGCGATATGCTGGAGACGCGCCTGACCGCGCCGCGCCAGCGCATGCTGGAGATTGTGCGCCAGATGAGCGGCCAGCCGGATATCCATTACGACCGGCAGGTAGCCCGCTCGGAGTATGAGCACTCTGCACGCAATGCGGCTATTGCCTGGCTAATGAAGTCGTTTGGTAATTTCAATAACGACGTCAGCGAGGTGATGCAGACCTACTTCCACTACTGCTCGCTGTCGATGAACTGTGTTGAGCTGGCACGCAGCTTTGTTTATCTGGCGAATCAGGGCAAGAGCGTTGATGGCATGCCAATGATTTCGCCGCGCCAGGCGAGGCAAATTAACGCGCTGATGATCACCAGCGGCATGTACGACGGTGCAGGCGAATTTGCATGGCGCGTTGGCATGCCGGCGAAGTCAGGCGTCGGCGGCGGTATTATCGCGATCATTCCTAACAAGATGAGCATCGCAGTCTGGTCGCCAGGTCTGGATCACATCGGCAACTCGCTGGCAGGCACCGCTGCGCTGGAGCTGCTTAGCGAGCGTCTCGGCAGCTCGGTTTTCTGAGGTGGTGATGCGGCAGTAAACGCAAAGGCTAAGAATTTTTCCAGATTTAGCCCCGTTCGGTACCGTAACGGGGTAAAATAGCGCCTGACGTTTACCAGCCAGTGATTTTTTCATGACCTTTTTTACCCCGTTGCAACAACGACTCAGCGCCTGCCTGGCTATCCTGGCGGTGCTGCTGCTGTTTGTCGCACCCGTGGTATCGAAGGATCTCATGGCGCGCCATGGCAGCGCGATGCCCGCTCAGATGATGGCAATGTCGCACAGCGCGGATGCGATGCCGATGATGCATCATATGGATGAGGGGATGATGCCCTCAGACCACATGATGGCGGGCAGCGAGGGTTTTGCCTGCGGCTACTGTGAGCTGCTGGTACATGTGCCGCTGATGCTCTGGACGGCGATTCCCCTGATCTGGCTGATGATGATTATCGCGCGTGCGCCACCTTCACCGCGCGCGATCCCGCCGTTGCGCCGACGTGAAGTCCGCGTCTACCGGCCTCGCGCCCCCCCTTTCCGCTGCGCTTTTTAATCAGAGTGCCTGGCTTTCCGCTACACGAAGCAGCGGGAACAGGTTTGTTTTTAACTGAATAAAAAATGGATGCGCTATGTCATCAATCCAGGAAACGGCACGGCCGCGTGGCTCGCTGTTCAATTTGTTACGTCGCCTGCACTTTTACATCGGGCTGTTTATCGCCCCGTTTATTTTTATCGCCGCACTGACCGGCACGCTCTATGTGCTGACGCCGCAAATTGAGAATGTGCTTTACGCCTCCGCGCTCACCGCCGAACCGCAGGGCGCGGCGAAACCGCTCTCAGCGCAAATCACCGCCGCGCGTCAGCATACGGGCGAGGCGGCGCGCATCTATGCGGTGCGTCCGGCGCCTGGCCCGCAGGACACCACGCGTGTGCAGTTCACCCAGGGCGACCTTGGCGCGTCAGAATCGCGCTCGGTCTTTATCGATCCCTATACCTTACAGGTGAAGGGCGACATGACGGTTTACGGCACCAGCGGCGTGCTGCCGCTGCGCATGTGGCTGGATCAGCTGCATCGCGGCCTGCTGCTGGGCGATGTTGGCCGTATCTACAGCGAGCTGGCCGCCTCCTGGCTATGGGTGGCCGCGCTGGGCGGTATTGTGCTGTGGCTGGGCACGCGACCGCGCCGACAGGCTAAAAAGCCGCGCGCTGGGTTTGCCTTTACCCGGCACTGGCACGTTACGCTTGGCCTGGTCCTGGCGCTTGGCCTGGTGTTCTTTTCGGTAACGGGCCTGACCTGGTCGCAATGGGCTGGCGGCAATATTGATAAAATGCGTAGCGATTTTGGCTGGCTGACGCCGCAGGTGCGCACCGCGCTGGACGCTAACGCACCCGTCGCAACGGCCGATCCCCATGCGGATCACCATGCTATGCCACAGATGGACGGCATGGATATGAGCACGATGCCCATGCCCGCGATGGCGGCGAAAGTGGTGAACGCGCCAGACGCCGACTGGGACAGCGTGCTTCACGCCGCGCGCGACAACGGCATCCGTGCCGCCAGGGTTGAGCTGCGCCAGCCTAAAGGTGAAGGCCAGGCCTGGACAGTCAGCGAAATCGATCGCAGCTGGCCAAGCCAGGTCGACGCCGTCTCCGTCGATCCCGCCAGTTTCGCTATTGTCGATCGGGTTGAGTTTGCCAGCTTCCCGCTGGTGGCGAAGCTGACGCGCTGGGGCGTTGATGCCCACATGGGCGTCTTGTTCGGCCTGCCAAACCAGCTGCTGCTGGCTTTCTTCGGCTTTGGCCTGTGCGCCATGATTGCGCTGGGCTACCGCATGTGGTGGATACGCCGTCCGGCGCTGCCAGTGCAAAATCCGGCGCAAACGCTGCTGACTGCCTGGCTGACGCTGCCGCGCTATGCGCAGGGCGCCTCGCTGATCGTTGCGCTGGCGCTCGGCATGGCGCTGCCGGTAATGGGCATCAGTTTACTGGCGTTTGTCGCGCTCGATCTGCTGCGCTGGCGTAAAGCGCATCGTGCCAGCCTGCCGCAGCCGGAAACGCCGCTGGACCAGCAGTCACCGTTAGGTATCGTGCGCGGACGCTTTGCTGAAAAGCAAAAAGAGATGCGCTATTTCCTGCGTAGCGTAGTGATTTTATGGCTGATTGTTGGCACGGTAATGGGCAAGGCCATTATCAGCGGCGTGATCGATCAGTACCAAATCGCTTTTAGCGACTGGTCACTGATGATGTACGTCACGCAGGCGCTGATGGTGATTCTCTACACCTCTGTCTTTACCGGTCTGATGTCGATTCCGCTATGGTACTTCTTCCTCGGCGAAAGCGACGAACAGGGTAAATAATTCGCCCGGCTGTCCGCCGCCTCAGGCGGGCAGCTTGTTCAAAAAAGTTGAACTCTCTCAGCAAATCCCCGGCCTTCTCATCTTTTTTAATCGGTTTATTCTGTCCCTATGAGTTCAAAACGGGAGAAGATGATGAACGTTGTTCGTGCCCATCGCGGCCAGCTATTTGAATATGGTCCTTTTACCATTCGGCGCCTGCGTCCCGGTGAACGCTTTGGACCGCTGGCGATTGTCGATATGACGACGCTAAAACTCGGTGCGCGTATCCCGATGCAAAAGCACGTAAACGATGACATTCTGAGCTACGTCTGGCGTGGATCGGTGCAGCATACCGACATCAGCGGTGAACGCACGCCACTCTCCTCAAAACGCATCATGGTGGTCAACGCAGGCGAAGGATTGCAGTATGAAGAGTCTGCGCCGCTGATTGAGGCTGAGGTATTACAGGCGTTTATTCGTCCGGCCCGCGCGGGTGGCGAAGCGAAAACCCAGCTGCTGGAGCGGGCTGACGGCATTGCCCGCAATAGCTGGACGTGGCTGGCAGGCCCGGAAGAGAGTGACGCACCGCTAACGCTGCGCCAGGCGGTACATATTTATGATGCACGTCTTGAACGCGGCAAATCGCTTGAAGTGCCTGTTATCCCCGGCTACGCACCGTGGCTGGCCGTGCTGGACGGCGTTGTTAGCCTGGAGGGTCAGCGCCTGCACAAAGGCGACGTGGCGGGCGATACCGAAGCTTTGCCACCTGTTATCGCCGAGCGCGACGCAACGCTCATCTGTTTTCTGGTGGATGCGGAAGCCTCTGGCGTGATGAGCGGAACCGTTAGCGGCAGTTAAACTGTGTGCCGCCCTGCGTTGACACTAACAATGCACGGGCAGAATGGGACTGGCGTTAAATAACGTAACGACAGCGCCCATCTGCCCGTTTCTTTGCACGCTCATTCTTCTGGGGCATTCTGCCCGTCAGACGTGATGCCGCACACGCTGTAGCCTTTGCCTGAACTGGCGTACCTCTTCACGCAGCCAGCAGCGCTGCCTGAAAGGGGTATTCTCCAGCGGTTCCGGTAGCGGGATGCCGTCCAGCGTGCCCCGGTTGCAGTATGCACGTACCAGCCTCGGCGGCGACACCTCCAGATAGCGTGCAACTTCTGGCAGCGTCATTAACTCATTTTTCATGTTCGTCTCCTTTTGCGAATGAATCCCTGCATCTTCAAACCTCTTTAAATTGCATTTTTTGATCTGAAGCATTGAACAAGTGATTAATTTATGAGCTAAGCGTAAAATTTACGCTTTTGTTAACTGGCGAAGCGGCAGGTTATCGCCCAGGCTTGAGGCTCTTTCCCTGCTGTTGCGAGGATGTGTGAAATTACTTCCGATTCTGCTGTGCAGCGCGCTGTTTTCCAGCCTGGCCAGCGCGCATACCTTCGAAACGGGTAAGCCGCTGCCACGGGTATTTATCGCCAATGAGGGCGAACTGGTTATCCAGCAGCAGAAGCTGGTCTATCAGCGCTGGAGCAGTGAATCGCTGAAGGGTAAGGTGCGCTTGATGATCCACGTCGCCGGACGTCTCTCCGCAAAAGACCAGAATGCACCGCTGATCGCCGCCATCCAGCAGGCCAGCTTCCCTCGCAGCCGCTTTCAGACCATTACCATCGTCAACACTGACGATGCGATACCGGGCAGCGCCATCTTTGTGGAACGCAGCATAAAATCGAGCAAGCTGGATGCGCCGTGGCAGCACTTTATTATCGACAGCAGCGGCGTGGCGCAAAATAGCTGGCGGCTGACGCCGCATGGTTCCACGGTCGTCATCCTGGATACGCAAGGTATTGTGCGCTTCGCTAAAGACGGTGCGCTAACGCCGCAGGAAGTCAAAGAGACCATTACTCTGGTCAATCAGCTGCTGTCCACTGCTGCTACCCCAGGCGCTGCACTTAGTTCGTGAATAAAATTATTGTTTTATTGTCACTCATTTCTCTTTTCGTCATCTTGTCGACTACGCTTTATCTCACCGCAGCGTCAAAAAAACGATAAAGCTAAGCTCATTGCGGCCATTAAAATAACAGGCTCGACTTCTTAAATGATGGCTCCCATTGCGCCACTTTGTTCATTGCAATTACGACAGGCCGACGCGCTCAACTGCATGTAAGGACTGCCATCATGACCATTTTTGCTGAAAGAGATCCAACCCTCACCTCCAGCGATCCCCTGATACTACTCACCGAAATTGAGCAGCGCCTTGATCGGCTGTTACCGGTAGAGAGCGAACGCGACTGCGTTGGGCTTGCCATGCGCGAAGGTGCGCTCGCCCCGGGTAAACGCATACGTCCGGTACTGCTGATGCTAACCGCGCACGACCTTGGCTATCGGGACGACCATTGCGGTCTGCTGGACCTCGCCTGCGCGATTGAGATGGTGCACGCCGCCTCGCTGATCCTTGACGATATCCCCTGCATGGATGATGCCGAACTGCGGCGTGGCCGCCCGACAATTCACCGCCAGTTTGGTGAACCGGTAGCCATCCTGGCCGCTGTGGCCTTGCTGAGCCGCGCCTTTGGCGTGATTGCCCTGGCTGACGGGATAAGCAGCCAGGCGAAAACGCAGGCGGTGGCAGAGCTTTCACACGCGGTTGGCATTCAGGGGCTGGTGCAGGGGCAGTTTCGCGATCTGACCGAAGGCAGCCAGCCGCGTAGCGCCGACGCCATCCAGCTCACTAACCACTTCAAAACCAGCACGCTGTTCAGCGCAGCGATGCAAATGGCCTCTATCGTTGCTGGCGCGCCGCTTGAATCGCGCGAAAAACTGCACCGCTTTGCGCTCGATCTTGGCCAGGCATTCCAGCTGCTCGACGACCTGACCGATGGGCTGAGCGACACCGGCAAAGACGCTTATCAGGACGCTGGCAAATCGACGCTGGTCAATATGCTGGGCAGTAAAGTGGTCGAAAAACGGCTGCGCGATCATCTGAAGCGCGCCGACCGCCACCTGGCATCGGCCTGCAACAGCGGCTACTCCACCCGACATTTTGTGCAGGCCTGGTTCGACAAAAAACTCGCTACGGTCGGCTGACCGCGCGTTTACCGTCTGAATTCCGTTTGAATATAGGGAACAGCAATGAAGGACACGGACCTGACGAAACGCAAAAACGATCACCTGGATATCGTGCTGCGCAACAGTGCGCCAGCGGCAGGCAGTTTCGCACACTGGCGCTTCACCCACTGCGCGTTGCCGGAGCTGCATCTCGACCAGATCGATCTACGCACCCGGTTGTTTAGTCGCACCATGCAGGCGCCTTTTCTGATTAGCTCCATGACCGGTGGCGCGGCGCGCGCGCTGACCATCAATCACCATCTTGCTGAAGCGGCACAGACGCTCGGCCTCGCGCTGGGCGTGGGTTCGCAGCGTGTGGCGCTGGAAAGTGACAACAACTTTGGCCTGACGCGCGATCTGCGCCGCATCGCGCCCGATATTCCGCTGCTGGCCAATCTTGGCGCAGCGCAAATAGTCGGCGAATCTGGCCGCAGGCTGGCGCTGAATGCGGTAAATATGATCGAGGCCGATGCGTTGATCGTCCATCTTAACCCGCTTCAGGAAGCGCTCCAGCAGGGCGGCGATCGTGACTGGCGCGGCGTGCTGGAGGCTATTTCGCAGTTGGTTAAGCAGCTTGAGGTGCCGGTGGTTATTAAAGAAGTTGGCGCAGGCATCTCCCCGCAGGTTGCACAGCGGCTGGCCGAGGCGGGCGTCAGCATGATTGATATCGCGGGCGCGGGCGGCACCAGCTGGGCCGCCGTTGAAGGCGAGCGCGCCAGCAATGCCCAACAGCGCGCGGTAGCGATGGCGTTTGCCAGCTGGGGGATTCCTACTGACGAGGCGTTGCGCAGTGTGCACGCCGCGTTGCCCGGTATGCCGTTGATCGCCTCTGGCGGCATCCGCGACGGCATTGACGCGGCTAAAGCGCTGCGCCTGGGCGCGGAGATTGTGGGCCAGGCGGCGGCGGTGCTGAGCAGCGCCTTGCACTCTGCCGAGGCGGTAACGGCACATTTTCAGACACTGATTGAACAGCTGCGCGTCGCCTGTTTCTGCACTGGAAGCGCCAATCTACGCCAGCTGCGCCTTGCGCCACTCGAGCGCGTGGGAGAGGCGCCATGAGCCATTTCGCCGTCATTGCGCCACCGTTTTACAGCCATATGCGCGCCCTGCAAACCCTGGCGCAGGCGCTAATCGCGCGCGGCCATCGCATAACCTTTATCCAGCAGACGGATGCCGCCGCGCTGCTCAGCGATAGCGCTATCGCTTTCCACGCTGTCGGGCTGGCGACCCACCCGCCGGGCAGCCTCGACCATACCCTGCAACTGGCCGCGCATCCCGCCGGCCCAGGCATTCTGCGTCTGATCCGCGATATGGCCAGCAGCAGCGATATGCTGTGCCGCGAGCTGCCTCTCGTGCTGCGTACGCTGGCAGTAGATGGCCTGATTGTCGATCAAATGGCCCCGGCAGGCGGCCTTGTGGCAGAAGCGCTGCGGCTACCCTTTGTTTCGGTTGCCTGCGCTCTGCCCGTCAACCGCGAGACACATTTCCCTCTGCCGGTTATGCCTTTTTTATGGGGAACGGACAGTGCCGCGCGTGAACGTTACGCCTCCAGCGAGAAAATTTATGACTGGCTGATGCGCAGCCACGATCGCGTGCTGTCACGCCATGCCCATGCGTTTGGCCTGCCAGCCAGCCGTCAGCCGCATCAGTGCCTGTCGCCGCTGGCGCAAATTAGCCAGCTGCCGCAGGCGCTCGACTTCCCGCGCCGGGCGCTGCCTGCGCACTTTCATGCTACCGGCCCGCTGCGTGAATCCGCGCGCGCGTCTGCCACACCCCTGTTCAGCGACGGCCAGCGGCCGCGCATCTTCGCCTCGCTCGGCACGCTGCAAGGCGGTCGCTATGGGCTGTTCAAAACCCTGGTGAAAGCCTGCCGCGAGCTGGAGGGTGAGCTGTTAATTGCCCACTGCGGCGGCCTGAGCGATTTTCAGGCCCGCAAGCTGCTGCGTGCCGGTGCAGCGCAGGTTACTGCTTTTGTCGATCAGCGCGCTGCGCTGGCGCAGGCGGACGTCGCCATTACTCACGGCGGGCTGAACACGGTACTGGATGCCGTGGCACACGCCACGCCGATCCTGGCCATCCCACTCGCCTTTGATCAGCCTGGCATCGCTGCGCGTCTGGTGCATCATGGCCTGGGCATCCGCGCCTCCCGTTTCGCCACCAGCCATCAGCTTGCGCGTCATCTTCGCCATTTGCTGGAGGATGAATCGATCAGGCAGCGTATGGCCCTGCTTGCGCCACAGCTGGCCTCCTGCGGTGGCGTTGAACGCGCCGCTGATATTACCGAGCGCGCGCTGCTGACGCGCCAGCCGGTCCGCGCGGAGAAGTGCTATGACATCGCAGTATGATCTGCTGCTTTTGGGCGCTGGCCTGGCGAACGGCCTGCTGGCGCTGCGCCTCAAGCAGTGCCAGCCGCATCTGCGCGTGCTGGTGCTGGATGCCGATACCCACGCGGGCGGCAACCATACCTGGTGTTTCCATGCCGACGATCTCAGTGAAGAGCAGCATCGCTGGATTGCGCCGCTGGTGGCGCACCACTGGCCGCACTACGAGGTGCGTTTTCCCCAGCTGACGCGCCAGCTCGACAGCGGCTACTTTTGCATCAGCTCGGCGCGTTTTGGTGAGGTCCTGCGCGCTGAACTGGGCGACGCGCTGCGGCTCAACCAGACCGTAGCCTGTAACGGTTCCGATCACGTTCAGCTCGCCAGCGGTGAAATGCTGCGCGCGCGCGCCGTGATTGACGGCCGCGGCTATCAGCCTGACGCCGCGCTGCAAATCGGCTTTCAGGCTTTTGTCGGCCAGGAGTGGACGCTGAGCCAGCCACACCAGCTGGAAGGGCCAGTCCTGATGGACGCGACAGTCGACCAACAAGGCGGCTATCGTTTCGTCTATACGCTGCCGCTCTCGCCAACGCGCCTGCTGATCGAAGATACCCACTATATTGACAACGCATCGCTGGCCGCGGCACAGGCGCGCCAGAACATTTGCGATTATGCGGCCCGCCAGGGCTGGCAGCTGGAAACGCTGGTGCGCGAAGAGCGCGGCGCGTTGCCGATTACCCTGGCAGGCGACTTTGACCGCTTCTGGCAGCATCGCCCGCCGAGCGTTGGACTACGTGCCGGGCTTTTCCATCCCACCACCGGCTATTCACTGCCGCTGGCGGCGTCGCTGGCGGATGCGCTGGCAGCAGAACCTCATTTCTCACCGGAAAAGATCGCGCCGCGTATCCAGCAGTTTGCGCAAGCGGCGTGGCAGCGCCAGGGCTTTTTCCGCATGCTCAACCGCATGCTGTTTCTCGCAGGCGACGCGGACCAGCGCTGGCGCGTTATGCAGCGCTTTTATGGCCTGCCGCAAGGACTGATTGCCCGTTTCTATGCCGGCCAGCTCACGCTGGCTGACCGCGCGCGCATTCTCAGCGGCAAACCGCCAGTACCGGTACTGGCGGCACTTCAGGCTATTCTCACTCACCCTTCTGGACGAAGAGCATCACGATGAAGCACACCACGGTAATTGGCGCAGGATTTGGCGGCATTGCGCTGGCGATTCGCCTGCAGGCAGCGGGCATTCCTACGCGGCTGCTGGAGCAGCGCGACAAGCCAGGCGGCCGCGCCTATGTTTATCAGGATCAGGGCTTTACCTTTGATGCTGGCCCTACGGTGATCACCGATCCCACGGCGATTGAAGAGTTGTTCACCCTGGCGGGAAAATCGATGCGTGATTATGTCGAACTGCTGCCGGTGACGCCGTTTTACCGGCTCTGCTGGGAATCTGGCGAGGTGTTTAGCTACGACAACGACCAGGCGCGGCTGGAAGAGGAGATCCGCAAATTTAACCCGCGTGATGTGGCGGGCTACCAGCGCTTTCTCGACTATTCGCGCGCCGTTTTCGCTGAGGGCTACCTGAAGCTCGGCACCGTGCCCTTTCTCTCGTTCCGCGATATGTTGCGCGCCGCACCCCAGCTGGCGCGCCTGCAGGCGTGGCGCAGCGTCTACAGCAAAGTGGCCAGCTTTATCGAAGATGACAAGCTGCGCCAGGCGTTCTCGTTCCATTCGCTGCTGGTCGGTGGCAACCCGTTTGCCACCTCGTCCATCTATACGCTGATCCATGCGCTGGAGCGCGAATGGGGCGTCTGGTTTCCGCGCGGCGGCACCGGCGCGCTGGTGCAGGGCATGCTAAAGCTGTTCCAGGATTTAGGCGGCACGCTGGAGCTCAACGCGCGCGTCAGCCGGATCGAGGCGAAGGATGACAGCATTTCAGCGGTGCATCTGGAAGATGGCCGGGTATTTGAGACGCGCGCGGTAGCCTCTAACGCCGACGTGGTGCATACCTATGGCGATCTACTCGCCCGGCATCCCGCTGCGGCGTCGGAGGCGAAAAAACTCAAAGGCAAGCGCATGAGCAACTCGCTGTTCGTGCTCTATTTCGGCCTGAACCACCATCACGATCAGCTGGCGCACCATACCGTCTGTTTTGGCCCGCGCTACCGCGAGCTGATTGACGAGATCTTTAACCGCGACGGGCTGGCAGAAGATTTTTCCCTCTATCTCCATGCGCCCTGCGTGACCGATCCTTCGCTGGCCCCGCCGGGCTGCGGCAGCTACTACGTGCTGGCCCCGGTTCCTCATCTTGGCACCGCCGATCTTGACTGGAATGTGGAAGGCCCGCGTCTGCGCGACCGCATTTTCGACTATCTGGAACAGCACTACATGCCTGGCTTGCGGAGTCAGCTGGTGACCCACCGCATGTTTACGCCATTTGATTTTCGCGATGAGCTGAATGCTTACCAGGGCTCCGCGTTCTCGGTTGAGCCTATTTTAAGGCAGAGCGCCTGGTTCCGGCCGCATAACCGCGACAGCCATATCCGCAATCTTTACCTGGTTGGCGCAGGCACGCATCCAGGCGCAGGCATTCCCGGCGTCATCGGCTCTGCCAAAGCCACCGCGAGCCTGATGCTGGAGGATCTGCATGAATAACCCGACGCTGTTGCACCATGCAGTTGAGACCATGGAGGTGGGCTCAAAGAGCTTCGCTACCGCCTCTAAGCTTTTTGACGCCAAAACCCGGCGCAGCGTGCTGATGCTCTATGCCTGGTGTCGCCACTGCGATGACGTGATTGACGAGCAGGAACTGGGTTTTGCCAGTGACTTCCCTTCAGCAGAGACGCCGCAGCAGCGGCTCGCCGGTCTGGAACGTAAAACTCGTCAGGCCTGTGCGGGCGCGCAGATGCACGAACCGGCCTTCGCGGCTTTTCAGGAGGTGGCGCTCGCCCACGACATTTCGCCCAGTTACGCTTTTGATCACCTGGAAGGCTTTGCCATGGACGTGCGCGGCGCGCGCTATGAAACGCTACAGGATACGCTGCGCTACTGCTATCACGTTGCGGGCGTGGTCGGGCTGATGATGGCGCAGATTATGGGCGTGCGCGACGAGGCAACGCTGGACCGCGCCTGCGATCTTGGCATCGCTTTCCAGCTGACCAACATCGCGCGTGATATTGTCGAAGATGCGCGAGTCGGCCGCTGCTATCTGCCGGAAAGCTGGCTGGAAGAGGCGGGCCTGGATCGGCTCCACTTTGCCGACCGCGCGCATCGTCCGGCGCTGGCTGGCCTGGCGCGACGGCTGGTGAGCGAGGCGGAGCCATACTATGCTTCAGCCTCAGTGGGCCTGGGCGGGCTGCCGCTGCGCTCGGCCTGGGCGATTGCGACAGCGAAAGAGGTCTATCGTCGGATTGGCGTTAAGGTTTATCAGGCGGGCGAAACCGCCTGGGACCGCCGCCAGTCGACCAGCAAGCAGGAGAAGCTCCTGCTGCTGGCGGCGGGTTCTGTGCAGGCGGTTAGATCTCGGGCGGCCGCTTCGCCGCCGCGTCCGGCTGAGCTTTGGCAGCGTCCGCGTTAGTCTTGCGACCATGATGCTGGCGCAGCGTCGCCTGCAATTTTGACAGCGGTGGCGCATACAGGAAGCCAAAGGAGACGCAGTGCTCCTTGCCGCGCACCGCATGATGCAGGCGATGCGCCATATAGAGCCGTTTAAAGTAGCCGCGACGCGGGATGTATTTGAAAGGCCAGCGCTGGTGCACCAGGCCATCGTGGACAATAAAATAGAGCACGCCATAGAGCGTCATGCCCGCACCTATCCACTGCAATGGCCAGACGCCGCGGCTGCCAGCATAGATCAGTGCAATCGCCAGTAAGGCGAATACCACGGCGTAAAGATCGTTAACTTCAAACCAGCCAGAATGCGGTTCGTGATGTGACCGGTGCCAGCCCCAACCCCAGCCGTGCATAATATATTTGTGCGACAGTGCAGCGGTGATCTCCATCGCAATAACGGTCAGTAACACGATCAAAGCATTCCAGAACCACAGCATAGTTTCTCCCGTAGGTGCATCCTGCAAATCAGCCTTTTCGGGCTGGTTATCATCTTCTGCGGCACAGCGCAGGCGAACCTTAATTCTAGGCTATGGCCTGCAATTCGCCGTGGGGTTTAACCATCATGAGAGTCTGATCCGCCAAAAAAATGATTTTAAACCCTCGCATTAGCACAAAACGCAATGGCGCAACTTGCCTGCGCTGCCGTAGACTGCGGCGGCAATAAATACCATTCAGGGACTTAAACTGCATGAAACTTTTCTACAAAGCTGGCGCTTGTTCGCTGACGACACATATCGTACTGCACGAAACTGGCCTGCCGCACACCTCCGTGGCGGTCGATCTGCAAACCAAACGCACCGCCGAAGGCGAAGATTTTCTGGCGATCAACAGCAAAGGCTATGTGCCTGCGCTGCAGCTGGATAATGGTCATGTGCTGACTGAAGGTGCGGTGATTGCCCAGTACCTGGCGGATCTGAAGCCAGAAAGCAATCTACTGGCCGCGAGCGGCGAAGCACGCTATGCGGTGCTGGAGTGGATGAACTTTATTTCGACCGAACTGCATAAAGGCATTGGCGCATTCTTCAACCCGGCCATTACGCCGGAGTGGAAAGCCGCGGCGACTGCGACGCTGACTAAACGCCTGAACTGGCTGACTGAAGCGCTGGGTGACAACAGCTATCTTAACGCGCAGCACTTCACTATCGCTGATGCCTACCTGTTCAACGTGCTGAGCTGGTTCCGTGTGGTGGACTTCAGCCTGGACCGCTGGCCAGCACTACAGCGCTTTGCCGCAACCCATGCGCAGCGTCCGTCAGTGATTGCCGCCATGAAGTCAGAAGGTCTGATCTAAACAAAGCGCGCCCGTTGGGCGCGCTTTCTCATCAGAAATCCGCTTTCAGCACGATACGATAGTGCGCTTTACCGGCGCGCAGGTGATCGAGCGCGTCGTTGATTTTCGACATAGGGAAGTATTCCACTGTCGGCGCGATATCGGCGCGCGACGCCAGACGAAGCAGCGAGCGCAGCTGGCCCGGTGAGCCAGTGGACGAACCCGTTACCGCGCGATCGCCAGTAATGAGGGTGAACGCCTGCACTTCAAAGGGTTTCATCACGGCGCCGACGGTATGGAACTTGCCGTTTGCCGCCAGCGCCTGGAAGTATGGCTGCCAGTCAAGGTCGACCGCGACGGTGCTGATAATCAGATCAAACTGTCCCGCCAGCTTTTTCAGCGCTTCCGGATCGCGGCTGTTGACGACGTAATTCGCACCCATCTGCTTAATGGTCTCGGTTTTCGAGGGTGATGAGCTGAACGCCGTGACTTCTGCGCCGAGTGCGCGCAGCAGTTTAATCGCCATATGGCCGAGGCCGCCGATACCGATCACGCCTACGCGGCTGGTGGCGGTGATGTTATGCATTAGCAGCGGCTTAAAGACGGTGATGCCGCCGCACAGCAGCGGACCGGCGGTTGCTGCATCCAGGCTTTCCGGCAGCGGGATCGCCCATTGCCAGTTTGCCCGTAAACGGCTGGCGAAACCGCCGTGGTTATTGATGGTGGAGACTTTGTTATTTACGCAGTTGACCTGCTCGCCGTTGATACAGGCATCGCAGTGCTGACAGCTTTTTGCCGTCCAGCCAATGCCCACGCGCTGTCCGACACTCAGCCCTTTATTTTTGGCGCTGTCGCCCAGCGCCACGACGCGGCCAATCACTTCATGGCCAGCGATCAGCGGATAGGTAGAACCGCCCCACTCGTTATCGATCATCGACAGGTCGGAATGGCACACGCCGCAGTAATCCACTTCCACTTCTACGTCCTCTGCCGCCAGCGGGCCGGGATCGTACTCATAAGGTTGCAGCGCCTCTCCGGCCTGCATTGCCGCGTAACTCTTAAATTTCATGCTTTCCTCGCTGATATTATTGATGCGCTTCAGGCAGGTTTGCGCTGAAGCTGTTCGCGACCGTCACGAACTGTCCGCCGCCAAGGTGATGCAGAGTATGTAGCGCGCGATTCTCGGCGCTGAAATGCCAGCGCCCGTCATAGAACACCCGGCTGTCGGCCGCTGCCGCCACCACTTCACCAAACAGCGTGTCATAACTTTGCTGCGCTTCGGTTGCAGGTAGCAGGCGGCACTCCAGCCAGGCAACGCAGCTCTCTTCCAGCAGCGGCACGCCAAGTTCCGGGCCGCTGATGGCCTGGATACGGTATTCCTCAAATTTATCCCGCTCACGTCCTGAAGTATTACCTACGGCATACGTCAGATCGGCAAAAGCCGCAGCCGGTACGCAAACGCCAAACGCACCACTCGATTCAATCAGCTCGCGCGACCATGCAGATTTATCAACAACGATAGCCACACGTGGCGGTGTGAACTCCACTGGCGTTGACCAGGCGGCCGCCATAACGTTGCGGCGTTGAGTGTGTGGATGCTGACTGGTAATCAGGATGGTGGGACCGTGATTGAGCAGCCGGCTGGCATGCTGAAGCGCTACCGGACGAAAATGCGACATGTCGGTTCCTTACTGATGTTGATGGGCGCAATTTTGCACATCATAAATGACTGTAAACGTTTTACTTTACGCGTTTTTGCCCGCACGGGTTTGCCGCTACGTGCCCAGCCATTTTTATAAGGGATCGTGATTCAATGGTGTACGGAAAGCGTGGCGCGCTGCGGTCATCAGCTGCGCAGCAGTAACGGTAGGCGGCAATCGCATCAGCACTTTGCTGGCCTGCCAGTAGCACAGCACCATGACTTCGTCCGTTTCGGTTTCAGCCAGCTCCCTTAACCGCGCGCGCAGCGATAGCACGTCCACGGATTGCTGTTCATCCAGCATCTCTTCAATGGTTTTATTGATCACGTCGTGGATAATCTTCCAGGAAAGATTCGTAAGCAAAATCAACCTCTTCTAGCGCTTTCCGGCTCCGGAGCTGTTATAACCTGGTACCGCGCAGGCCATTAGCCTGCGGATGAAAAATTGTTAACACGGCATTAACTATAGCCGCTTTACAGGGCTTTCGGCGACTTTTACATTTCGCAATTATCACCGTGGAAGCGTTTTCAAAATGGCATTACTGGACAGGAATAAACACGATAATAAGCATCATTCAGGCGAGTTTAAGGCGGTTAAAACTTTAGAGGGGGCTGAATCATAAAACGCAGCGCAATGGCAGCAACTCATCTGAGCCGCCAGATCTGAAGCAGAAAGGGAAGCAGGCCAGTAATAGCCTGGCCTTGATTAATTTCCGACTGCGTAATGTGACGGTGTACTAGCGTGACTGTTCAGTGTCGTCATCTTCGTAAGCAGGTATTTCTGCGTCATCCGGTAAAGGTTGTGTATCGGGACGTTCTGACATAAAGATCCCCTCTTATTTTGCGCTGTGAAACATGGCCACAGCTCGGTTTGGCTCGATTTCAGGCGCCTTTAGGCTCAACCGCGTCAGAAAAGAAATATTGATGTTTATGTCGCTTCGCTAAGGCCCTGTAAAAGCTGCGCGATCAATGCGTTAGCCCGATCCGGTTTATAGACCTGATACGTAACAGATTTCAGGTAACATTTGGTAATATAATAAACGACTAACAATTGCGGCGATGCCGATAGATTGATGCGTGCAGACGGGGAGGTTAACAGCAAGCCAACACCAGGGTGACAGGTTAGCTTCCCCGCTGCAGCTTTATCTGCCTTAATGCAGGCCAGGCTATCAGCCTGACAGTTTACCTGTCAGGCTGAAGACCAGGTTACGGACGTTTCAACAGCGGATCGATTTTATCTTCTTCCTGCACCGCCGCTGCACCGCTTCTTTCAACTATGCGGCCATCAGCATCAGTCTCATCCACGACTCCAGCTGGCTTAGCGGTTGCATTGCCTGCTAATGGCGCATCGGTTACTACGCTGTTATCTGCATGGTCGATATCGACTTCCTGGCGACGGACAGAATCAGTAACGTTTTCGACACGCTCGCTCTGGTCTTTGCGCACCACAACTTCTTCTTTAATGTGCGCAGTTTTATTAATGACCGGCTGTTCGTGCGTTTCAGCCACTTCGATAGTTTTCTCTTCCCAGTCAACGTCACCGGTTGCGGCCAGGTCGCCTGTTGAACGGCGGAAAATATCGGCATGCTGCTCATGCAGGGAAATATTTTCTGAAACCTGATCGGTTACGGTATAGCGACGTACACGGGTCGTGCCTTCGCTAACCAGACGTTTACCCACTTCCAGACGTTCTTCTGCCAGGCGCAGCACCTCTTCTTCACTTTCATCGCCTGTCAGCGAGGTACGTACTGGCTCGGTTAAACCACCTTCATTAACCGTGTTTACGCCGGTGGTCGTATGGGCAGTGGAAACGGTATAGCCATCATCCTGGGACAACCCGCCACCAGCAGGTAATTCACCGGTGTCATGGGCATCAATAACGCTATAGGCGCGCGGCAGTTGCTCCTCTTCTGCACGTAGCGTCAGTACCACGCTGCCTGATTTGATGGCATCTTCATACACACCGCTTTGCTCTTCATCAAGCGTGCTGCCAAACAGACGCTGCCAGAAGCCAGGGTGGCGAGCTTCGTGTCCTTCCGATTTCAGACGTTCGCCAGAAATCACATCAATATCGTGCTCGGCAAAACCCGCTTTGATCAGGCTGCGCTTTGCCCCTTCTGCCTGAGCCAGGGTACTGAACATCGTTACGATCTTTTCGTGTGCCATGGTTTCCTCCTGCGTGATGGGATGGCTTAGGTGTCGTCTTTTTTCCGGTCAATTTCAACATGCTGTTTGCGTAGAGAAACGGTCTCTTCCCAGGGAACCTGTTCTTCAGTTCGCCGGATATGCAGCTCCTCTTTTAAAACCAGCCTGCGAATGATCTCGACTTCTTCTTCCACTACCGGAACAATCAGAACGCCTTCCTCTTCCCTGATTTCAGGCATAGCTGCTATGCGCTCGTTTTTTGGCACATGCGTAACTTCTACGTTTTCCCGGCGTAACATAAGACTCACTGGCTCGTCGTGCGTAGAAGTCTGGCGTCTCACGGTGACGTGACCATCCAAAACCTTTTCCCGCGTGACGGTCAGCTTTTCTTCAGCAAGATGCAAAACTTCCTCTTTTGCATCTGGATGTTCGTCATTATGTGAAGAAGAAGCCATATTTCACCCTTAATGAAATGCCCGGTTGAAATAAACACCCTGATATAATCAAATCAAAAGCATTTACAACTAATGAGATTTAAGTCTGAGTCAAAAATCCAATCCTGCAAGCCAAGCGGTAAAAACCGAGAAAAGACTCAAAGAAATAAACCAGTCGATAATCACCTTAAAAATAGTTCAATTTAAATTTCTTCAATGCAGACAGGAACTTAATGCGAAATATTTTATTTCACCCATGACCTTTCTATTCAAGAGGAATCCGAACTACCGAAACGGAATTTTTAGCTACCTCCAGATTTACACTATGTAAACCATTGATTTTAATCAATCCAGTTTTATAAGTTTATTAATTAACTAACAAAGATAAAAAATTATTTCAGCGCGTTAATAAGTGCGACTGACAGAGGTCCAAACCGCGTTAAGATTAATAAATAAGCTTTTCTGATGTTCTTTTCACCGGCATAAATCCTGTTTTATCGACGTTGATGTTTAATCGCGCAACTATTAGCAGAAAAATATCTTACTTTAGAAAATATTTATGACAACGCTGAATCTGATGCGTATTCTGGCGCTAACGCAGAATTACTTTATGGCTCAGGATTAGCTCAGCCGGAGAGTCCCTGTTCTCATTACTCTGACTGGCTAAAAAAAATGCGCGACCTTTGGGATATGGCCAGGAGTAAATCTGGTAAAGATGAAATAAAGCAGCTCAAAGCCTTTGACGCAGAGCGCGAGCAAGTTCTGAAAAAATTTGTTCTTCTCGCCAGCCAGGTGCTGGATATTCCAGCAGGATTTGTCTCGGTGCTGGATGAGGAGAAGCAGTACATTAAAGCCTCCCACCGTTTTGCCCTCGAAGCCTCATCGCGCGAAGATTCTATCTGCCGTTATGTGGTCGAGAGCGAAGCTGCGCTGGTTATCCCTGACACCAGCCTCGACGCGCGGTTTGTCAGCCATCCTTTTGTGCTCGGCTCGCCTTATATCCGTTTCTACGCGGGCGTTCCGTTAAAAACGTCGGCCGGTACTGCAATAGGGACACTGTGCGTAACCGATACAGAGCCACATGTTTTTTCCATGGAAAGGGTCACAACGTTAACCGTATTGGCTGGGCTGATAACGGCTTTCCTTACCGCCTGGCATACGTCAGGTTTTACCGACCCCCTTACCGGGCTGCCGAACCACCGCCGACTGGTACGTGATTTACTGTTCCTGCAGCAGGCGCAGGATGCCACTGTCAGGAGGCTGGTGATCATCGAGTGCCTCGATATGTCGCGCACCTTTGAGCTGGCGCGATCGCTGGGCATAGAGCCTGTCAGCAATTTATTACGCGATCTGGCCACGCTGCTGCCTTTGCGCCTGCGTCTCTCGACGGGCGACATGTTCTATGTGCTTTCTACCGGCCGCTTCGCCCTGCTGGCCAGCGAAACCAGCCGCCTTAGCGCCGCCTATGTGGCGGGTAAGCTGGAAGGGATCACTGCCGATGTCGGGGAAGGTTTATCTGTTTCCCTTACACCTTATTCAGGCGAAACGCTGTTTACCGCCAGCGTGCAGCATCCTGCCGAGATTATCAGCCAGGCCCTGCTGGCAATGCACGAAGCAGTGAGCCTTAAAGTCCCGGCGTTAAGCTTCCGTGATGAGCTAAGCGCACAGCAAAAAATCGATCTTAGCCTGATGAGCGACCTCTCAACAGCGTTGCGGGGCGGAGAAGGCCTTTATCTGGTTTATCAGCCTAAAATTTGCCTGCAAACCGGCAAGCCGGTGGGACTCGAGGCTCTCATCCGCTGGAAGCATACTGTGCATGGCGAGCTCTTGCCGGGGGCTTTTATTCATCTTGCCGGGCAAACCAACCAGCTCTCCTCTCTGACCGAGTGGGTCATTACCGAATCCATTGCACAGCTGGTGAAGTGGAAGCAATCCCACTTTTTGCTGCCTGTGACGGTAAATATTAGCGGGCAGGACTTCTCGCGCGAGGGGTTTGTGGAACGGCTGGTAGAACGTATGTCAGAGGCCGATCTGCCCCACCACCTTTTAGGTGTGGAGTGTCTGGAGACCGAAAGGGTCATTGAATGCCCTCTGGCAATAAAAGGGCTCGAAGCGCTGAAAGCAAAAGGATTTTCTATTTCGCTCGACGATTTTGGCACCGGCTACAGCAATATTAATTATCTGAGCAAAGTGCCGCTCGACACTATCAAGCTCGACCGTTCCCTTGTGAACCAGATTGTGACGGACACCGCATCACGCATTATCGCCCGTAGCATCATCAGCATGCTGAAAGAGCTGAACTTTGTTGTGATTGCAGAAGGCGTTGAGGATGCGCAAACGCTGCACGCGTTAAAAACCTTTGGCTGCGACCAGGCACAGGGCTATTTTTACTCTCGGCCGCTAAAACCGGCGGAGCTGGAAGCCTGGTTTCATTAAGTTTATTAACTGCGCTGCCACGCCAGATATTCACATGCGAAAGCGTCGCAGCGCAGTCCCCTGACTATTTACCCTCGAAGAAATTTTCCGGAAGCTGGCCAGGCGCCTTGTCGATCACGCTGTCATTATCTGGGCCCTCATTTTTCATGTAGGTCACCTCAGCAAATTCAGGAATGATGACGTAAGGATAGGCTGGCCCTTCATCCCTGAAGCGGTGCATGTCTTCAATGAATTCATTTTGGTAGCAAATCGTTTTTTCGGGATGCTGGCCTTCACCTGCAATCCACTGCGGAAAGAAGATCGTGCCGTGCAATAGCTTACGGTTCAGGTCAAACAGCAGGCTGACGCAGGTTCCCGTTGGCTCATGCCAGTCCACTTTAAAGATGCCTGGCGCAAACTGTACGGCGTTCATTTTCTGATTGGTCACCCAGCGTCCACCCACCAGCCCCTGGTGGATACGATAGTCGCAGGTCGTTTCATTACGCGCGTACCATTCGTACTTCCAGCCGTTGTCGTAGGTATAGACAAAATGCGTCCCCACAAACTGGGAAAGATCGCTGGATGATGCGTTAACCGAAGCAATAGTCATCATATTTCCTTTTATTACCTTCAATCGGGAGCCTGGCGCGCCAGGCGATACGGCTTTGCCGCTTCACTCATTATTGATGAAAAAACAGGCTTCGCCTCGCCACGTTATGCACCATTTCGCAACAGTTTCCCCCTTGCCTGCACGGGTCTGCCTCGGGATAATCGCTATCTACTTTCATATATAACGGAAAAGATGAATGAGAAGGTTCGCACTTTTGGCGCTGGCAGTGGGCGCAACGTATAGCGTTTCAGCAATGGCGACAGATATTCGTGTTACCTACGCCGGTTCGATGGGCAAAGTGATGGATGAAAGCCTGGGCCCGGCATTTGCCAAAGAGAACAACGGTAACTATCAGGGACAAGGCCAGGGCGCTTACGGCATGGCGCGCCTGCTGGCGAGCAAGAAAATCACCGCAGACGTGTTTGTTTCCATTACGCCAGGACCTATGCAGATCCTGAAAGATGCGGGCCTGATCGACAGCGCCGTCCCGGTCGCCAGCACCAGCATGGTGATTGCCTACAGCCCGAAAGGCCAGTATGCGCAGAAGTTCGCCGCCGCATCGAAAGCGGGTGATGCCAGCTGGCTCGACGTGCTGGCGACGCCCGGCGTGAAATTCGGGCGTACCGATCCGGTTAACGATCCGAAAGGGCAGAATATTGTCTTTACCCTGTTGCTGGCCGAGAAGTATTACAGCAAGCCAGGCATCGCTGAAAAAATTATGGGCGGCGTGCAAAATCCGGCGCAGACACATCTGGAAGGCGGCCTGCTGGCGCGGCTGGAAAATGGCCAGGTTGACGCCGCAGCCGGTTATGAAAGCGAAGTGATCTCTGCGCATCTGCCCTATGTTGCACTGCCGGATGAAATTAACCTGAGCAATCCGGCCGAAGCGAAAAAATGGTACGACACCGTCAGCTTTGCGATAAAAGACAGCAAAGGCGAAGAGAAAACACTGCATACCCAGCCGCTGGTTTACTACGCGGCCGTGCTAAAAAACGCACCCAACGGTGAAAAAGCCGGTAAAGCGTTTGTCGATTTTATGCTGAGCAAAGCAGGCCAGGCGCTGTATCGGCAGAATGGTTACGCCGCGCCTAAAGGTGATGCACTCTACCCGTAATGAAACGATCCCCTTCCACGGCAATGTGGCTATCGCTGCCAGCACTTCTGATGCTGGCAGTGCCTTTCCTCACCCTTACTGGCATCACCCACTGGCACAATTTTCACCTGGCCTGGGGCGACGGCGAGGCTATCGCCACGTCAACCGGGCTGGGACTGATCTCCCTGCTGCTGATTGTGGTGAGCGGGCTGCCCGTCGCCTGGTGGCTGTCGCAGGCGCAAGGGAAAGCACGCGCGATGGTAGAGATGCTGGTTTTGATCCCGCTGCTGACGCCACCGCTGGCAATGGGTATCTTGCTGGTCAGCGCCTATGGCCCTTATGGGCCGGCCGGTTCACTGCTGGCGCGCCTGGGCATTGAACTGGTCAATAATCCTGCCGCCTTTGTGCTGGCGCAGTGGTATGGCGCGCTGCCCTACTTTATTACCGCAGCGCGGTCAGCCTTCGCTGCGGTGCCTGTCGCGATCCTTGAAGCGGGCCGCACGCTGGGCGCTTCGCCCTGGCAGCGTTTTCGTCGCCTGTCGCTACCGCTCGCCGCGCCAGGCTTAGCGTCAGCGGTGGCGCTGGCCTGGGTTCGCGCCATCGGCGAATTCGGCATCGTGATGATTTTTGCCTATTTCCCGCAGGGCATTCCGGTTAAGCTCTACAACAATTTACAGAATGACGGCGTGGATGCGGTTTATGTGCTGCTGTGGCTGCTGCTGTTGTTTACCTTACCTTTGCCGCTGGCCTGCTTTGCGCTTGTACGACGTTATGCGCGCGATAAACCGCAGCCGCGCACCCGATCGGGAGTGATCTGATGGCCATGTCTCTGGAGCAGTTAGTTGATAAATACCCTGAAGCACGCGCGTGGGCATTTGGTGATTCGGCGGAGCTGGCTGATAGCCTGGTGACGCTGGTTATTGCCGGTAAAAAGGTGGCGAGCTGCGGTTCGCTGCATGCCTGGCATGACGACGAAGCCAGGCCAGAGCCTGGCGGCTACAGCATTGTGCTGGACGGATCCGGCCAGCCGCGCTGCGTGATCCGTACAACCGGATTGTTCCTTACCCGCTTTGACCGCGTAACCTCAGAAATGGCGATGCTGGAAGGTGAAGGCGATCTCAGCCTCGAAAGCTGGCGCCGCGAGCACCAGCGTTTTTTCCAGAATGAAGGCACTTTTCATCAGGAGATGGAGCTGGTGTTTGAGACGTTTCAGCTGGCTGAGGTGGTGTAGCGTAAAACGGTTAGCTCTTAGCAAAAAGCCCTTACGGGCTTTTTTATTTGGTCGCGTCTCAATGTTAACTGGCATTGCGTTGAAAGTGACTGTTCACAAACGCGCGGCAGCGCGGCGAGACCGGATCGAGGAAAACCTGCTCGGGTGCGCCCTCTTCCTCCACTATTCCCTGATGTAAAAACACCGCTTTGTTCGATACATCGCGCGCAAAACCCATTTCGTGCGTCACGATAATCATGGTGCGCCCCTCTTCCGCCAGCCCGCGGATGACGCGCAGGACTTCACCCACTAGCTCAGGATCGAGCGCCGAAGTCGGCTCATCAAACAGAATAGCTTTGGGCTGCTGCGCCAGCGCGCGGGCAATCGCCACGCGCTGCTGCTGCCCCCCTGACAGCTGCGATGGCCAGGCATCGCGCTTCGCATACAATCCTACCTTATGTAACAGCGCTTCAGCTTCTTCCGTTGCTTCTTTAACACTGCGCTTCTGCACGTGAACCGGCGCTTCGATGATATTTTGCATCACCGTTTTGTGCGGCCAGAGATTAAAGCTCTGGAATACAAAACCAAGCTGCATGCGCATCAGCTTGATACGCTGGCGCTGTGCGCGGCTGAGCTTTTCGTCCGGATTATCCAGCGTTACGCTGTTCTCACCGACCGCAACGACACCTGCCTGCGGCACTTCCAGAAACGGAATACAGCGCAGCAGCGTGCTTTTGCCCGATCCGCTGGCGCCGATCAGGGAAATGACGTCACCGTCCTGCGCCGTCAGGCTGATATCGTGCAGCACTTCATGTCCCGCATAGCTTTTTCTGAGATGGCTCAGCATGATAGTAGGTTGGGTCATGAACGTGCTCCAAAATAGTAAGGGGACAGGCGTCTTTCCAGTATTGAAATGCCTTTGCTGACCAGCATGCTCAGCAGCAGGTAGATTACCGCCGCGCTGAGAAACACCTCCAGCGCACGAAACGTTGAGGAGACGATAGAGTCAGCAATGCCGGTCATCTCCATCAGGCTAATGGTGCTGACCAGCGAGGTCGATTTTGTCATGGAGATGATTTCGTTGCTGTAAGCAGGCAGCGCCTGGCGAATAGCAATGGGCAGCGTGATACGGGTGAAAATCTTATGCGACGGCATACCGCATACCCTTGCCGCTTCCAGCGACTGACGGCTCACTGCATTTAACCCGCCGCGCAGGATCTCAGAGGTGTAGGCGGCATCGTTGAGGATCAGCGCCAGCAGCCCACACCAGTAAGGCTCACGCAGCAGTGGCCAGAGCACACTTTCCCGCACCGCCGGTAAACTGCCCAGCCCGTAGTAGATCATAAAAATTTGAATCAGCAGCGGCGTGCCGCGAAACAGCCAGACATAGAAACGGGCAAAGTAGCTGCCGATGCGCGTCTGACGCAGCAGGTTCAGCAACAGCGCCAGCACGCCACCGCCGAGCAGCGACAGCACCGCCAGGTTAACGGTCAGCGGCAAGCCTTTGAGCAATGCCAGCAGGGTTTCCTGTAAGAAAGGGATATCCATCGGCATTCCTTAAACGTTAGCGCGCTGCTGGCCGCGCATGGCAAATTTCTCCACGGCGCGGAATACCCAGTCGGAGCAGGTGGTGATAATCAGGTAGATGACAGCGCCGACGCTGTAAAAGAAGAACGACATCTGCGTGGAGTTAGCCGCCGTCGAGATCTGGTTCATGGTTTCTACCAGTCCCGTTACCGAGACCAGCGCTGATTCCTTGATTACAGACTGCCACTGATTGCCCATGCCGGGCAGCGCAGTGCGCAACGCCTGCGGCACGATCATGCGGCGGAACAACATCAGGCGGCCCATTCCCGTTACCGTCGCTGCCTCCAGCGTGCCGCGCGGGATAGCGTAAAACGCCCCGCGAAACACACCGCTCTGGTAAGCGCCAGAGATCAGGCCTATCGCAATCGCCCCCGCAATAAAGCCATTGACCTCGAACGGCCCCTGCATACCCAGCGCGGTACCAACCGACGAGAGCACCTGGCGTCCTCCAAAGTAAAACAGGTAGATCACCAGCAGTTCCGGCACGCCGCGAAACACCGTGATATAACCGGCCGCCAGACGCTGCTGCCAGCGTGAACCGGCAATCTGCATCCAGCAAAGCAGGCTGCCCAGTACCGCGCCCAGCAGCCAGGCGCACAGTGAAACAGTGACCGTTACCGTGGCGGCGCTCAACAGCACGCCGCCCCAGCCCTCATCACCGAAGCCGATCAGCTGCCAGTCAATTTGCGTCAACATGGGCTATCAGGCTTTCGGTGCGACGTCTTCGCCGAACCATTTAACAGAAAGTTTGCTCAGCGTACCGTCTTTGATCATCGCCGAGAGCGCTTCGTCCAGCGCCGCTTTCAGCTCGGTGCTGCCTTTACGCAGGCCAATGGCCGACCCTGCGCCTAACACGCCGCCGCTAAATCCGTAGCCGCTGCTGCTAATCGCATTTGCGTGTTTCTTCACAAAAGCGTTCAGATTGGTGCGAGATGCCATAACGGCGTCGACGCGGCCGTTCATCAGATCGGCAAAGGTCTCCGGGCCAGCCTGATAGGTACGGATCGTGGCGACATCGCCAAGATATTTCTGCAGGAAATCGGCCTGGATAGTGGCGACCTGCACGGCGATGGTTTTGCCTTTGAAGGTGGTTTTCAGCTCATCAATGGCTTTCTGCATCCCCGCTTCATCCCCAGCGGTAACCACCGTGCCGGTGCCAGGCAAGGTCGCCAGCGGCGAGCTTTTCGCCGTGACAAAACTGGAGATGCTGACGGTGTACTGCTGGGTAAAGTCGATCGCTTCGGCGCGTTTCGGCGTTACCGTCACCGCGTCGATCACCGCGTCATATTTGCCGTCGATCAGGCCAGGGATCATGCCTGACCACTTCTGGGCGCTGATCTCATACTTAAAGCCCACGCGCTTCGCCAGTTCCGCCACGATGTCGGGTTCATAACCGACAATCTTGCCGCTCGGCGTGGTCTGGTTGAACGGAGGATAGCTGCCCTCGGTAGCGAATTTAAGGGTGCCGAAATCTTTCGCCTGGCTGAGCGCCGGCACGGCCAGTAAACCCAGGGCCAGCGTGGCCGCGAACAGGCCTTTGCGCATCATCATAGTAATATCCTCAATAGTTATTGTTAGTCAGCAAATCAACGGCCAGCCGCACCAGCGCCTGCGTTCCGGCAGCAATGCTGCGTTCATCGGGCTGGTAGTCTGAATTGTGCAGATGGTCGTCGCGGCCAGGTGTCGCAGAGCCGATATGGATCTGGCAGCCCGGAGCACGCTCGGTAAACAGCGAAAAATCTTCTGCGCCAAAACTGTCGCTCGGCTTTGCCACAATCGGTTTGCCGAACTGATGCGAGAGAATGCTCTCCAGCGCGTCGATCAGGCGATCGTCATTCATTAGCGGCGGCACGCCGCGCAGATAGTCCACCTCGACGCGCACGTTCATGGCCAGCGCCACACCTGCACAGACGCGGCGGAAAGACGCCTCCATATCAGCGCGCACCTGCGGCGATTTGGTACGGATGGTGCCCTGCAACAGGCAGCTGTCAGGAATGATGTTGTGCGTCGCACCGCCCTGAATATGCCCAATGGTCAGTACGGCAGAATGTGCCGGGTCGCGTTCGCGCGAGATAAGCGTCTGAAGCTGGCCAATCAGATGCGCCGTCGCCACGATGGGATCGACGCCCATATGCGGCCGTGCGGCATGCGTCGAGACGCCACAAACCCTGACGTCAAACTCGTCGCTCGACGCGGTACTGCCGCCGCGCGTCAGCGCCACTTCACCCGCCTCTAACTCCGGTTTGTTGTGCAGCGTGACAGCCCAGTCGACGCCGTTCGCCGCGCCGTCGGCGATCATCGCCTCCGCACCGCTATCCGGCGTCTCTTCTGCTGGCTGGAAGATCAGCCGCACGGTGCCCTGTAGCTGCTGGCGGTAATGCGGCAGTATCGCGGCAACGCCAAGCAGCGTGGCGGTATGCAGATCGTGGCCGCAGGCGTGCATTTTGCCGGGGAGGGTACTGCTGAAAGGCAGTCCGGTTTGTTCGTGGATGGGCAACGCGTCCATATCCGCGCGCAGCAGCAGCGTTTTTCCCGGCCGTGCGCCGACGATATCGACCATTACACCGGTTCGCCCTACGCCCGTTTTGGGCGCTAAACCCTGGTCGCACAGCCAGGTCGCAACGATATCAGCGGTACGCACCGTATCGAAGCCCAGCTCCGGATGAGCATGAATATCCCGGCGTATAGCAATAAGTTGCGACTCAATATCTGCCACTCTGGCACGAATATCTCCGGCCAGTGATGCTTTTTCATCAATCATGATTTGCCTGCAGAGCGCCCTTTGGGCGGGCTGTGTTGCGCAGCGGATCGGGCCACTGGCTATATTGTTGTGTTTGCAGGCTTTATTTATTCACAGCATAAGGCAGAAAGCAACGCGCGCTATGGCGACAATATTTATTTAATTTCATATAGTTAGGACAATACCTGCATAATTAGCCTGAGAATGCAGCGGATCAGCAAGATTATTAATAATCCGAAACCGCTTATTACATCGCCTAATTATGTTATTGGACAAAAAGCGACGTAACAGGCAAAAGGCTCCCTCCTTTTGCCTGAACGGACATTAGAAAAAAGCGTGGAAATGTTTAGCCAGCGCCACAGGTTGTTCTTCAGGAATGAAGTGCCCGCAGCGTTCGATCTTGATGCCGCTGACATTGTCGGCAAACTGACGCAGCGGAGTGGCCATATCGGCGATTGAACCCTGATCGGCGCTGACCGCCAGCAACGGCATCGTTAAGCGCCCGTTTTGCAGGACCGCGCGATTCTGCCTGGCAGACAGCTCAACCGCACGGTAAAAAGCCAGCCCGGCGCGCAGCATGCCCGGCCGCGTGAAGATGCGCAGGTACTCCTGCATTTTCGCCATATCAAAAATCTGCGGGTTCGCGGCCTTGCGCCGGAGAAACCAGTCGAGATAGATCGCCTCTCGTCCAGCAATAAGCGTTTCCGGCAGATCGGCCACGAGATGGAAAGCAAAATGCCAGGTTTTCCATGCGCTTTCTGAGGTGACGGGTAGCGCCTCAGGCAAGGTTACGCCCGGAATACCAGCATCAAGCAGCACGACTTTTTTCACGCGATTGGGGAACTGAGCGGCCAGCGCAAAAGCTACCCATGCCCCGATATCGTGACCAGCCAGATAAAATTCCCCCACGTCTAGCTGCTGTAGCAGCGCCCCTGTCTGCTGTGCCAGCGTGGCGGTATCGTAGCCGTTCAGTGGCAGGTCCGAATCGCCCTGGCCTGGCAAATCGGGCGCAATAATGTAAAAACGTTCCGCCAGCAGCGGGATCATTTCGCGCCATGCATAGCTACTTTGCGGGAAACCCGCGAGCAACACTAACGCCTCTTGCTGCGGATCGCCTGCGCTAAGATAGTGCAGACGCAAACCGTTTACCTGCGCAAAATGGTGCTGGATACCGCTCATCCTTCCTCCTTAATTAGGAAATGATTGCTTCCAAAATGGTTATGATTTGGCTTTTAGGTTTTCCCTTTCCGTACGAGGCGATCGGATGCGTCGACAATTAGGAAATATCCATTTCCTTATAGTGCCGTGTTAAACGCCGTTTGCAAAGCGTCAGCTCCCATTCTGAATGTCGGCTTCGTGCTGCAACCAGCGCCTGACAGCGTCCAGCGGCGCATGCTGGCGCGGTTTGCGAGGAGACACCAGATACCAGCCAGCATCGACCGTTAGCCGCGCAGGAAACGCCTGCGTCAGACGCCCGGTAGCCAGCTCGCTTTTGACAAAGTGTGGGCTGGTGAGTGCGATACCCTGACCGCCAAGCGCGGCATCAATCGCCAGCGCCGTCTGGTTGAAGCGGAGGTTAGCGGGTGTGGCGGGCATGCCGTCGGGAAAAGCCTGCGCCAGGAATGGCGGCCAGAGATTATGTCCATCATGCAGCAGGGTATAAGGCAGCGAATCGCTGGCAAACTGCGGCGCGCCATGTTGCGCCAGTAACGAAGGCGATGCGACCGCGATAAGCTCATAGCGAAACAGCAGTGCGGCATTGAGACCTGCGCCAAAAGGCGGCTGGCCGTAGCGAACCGCGATATCCACGCCGTCCTGATAAAACTGCGCCAGCCGCTCCGACGCCATGATGCGAAGATCAATATCAGGATGCGCAGCGGTAAAATCTGGCAGGCGCGGCAGTATCCAGCGGGCGGCAAAGGTGGGTGTGACGCTCAGCGTGACGCGCTGCGGCGCAGGACGCAACGTCCGCGTAGCCTCATTGATTAATATCAGCGCCTGGCGGATGCTGACCGCATACTCGCGGCCCGCTTCGGTGAGCGCCAGCGTACGCGGATGGCGCTCAAAGAGCTTTATGCCCAGGCTCGCTTCCAGCCCGCGAACCTGCTGCGCGACCGCGCCCTGCGTCACGCCCAGCTCCTCCGCTGCCAGCCGAAAATTAAGATGCCGCGATACCGTTTCAAATACGCGCAGCGCGTTGAGCGGCGGCAGATCGTTTAATGCCTCATCCATCCTGTAGTTTTTCTCCTGTCAGTTAGCAGCAAACCTGACTCTCTGCCTGTGAACACGCAAATTATACTGCAATAAAGTTACACCTTAGGGCAGCCTGACACTGGGAGAAATTTCATGCGTGAAGCAAAAGTAGCGGTCATTATTGCAGGCGGCAGCGGCATGGGTGCCGCAGCGGCGAAAAAACTGGCTGACGAAGGTTTTCGTATCGCCATCCTCTCTTCATCGGGTAAAGGCCAGGCGCTGGCGGAATCGCTTGGCGGATTTGGCGTGACGGGTTCAAACCAGTCGGAAGAGGATGTGCAACAGCTGGTAGCGGCGACGCTTCAGCGCTGGGGCCGCATTGATGTTCTGGTCAACAGTGCCGGGCACGGGCCGCGCGCGCCGGTTCTTGAGCTGAGCGATGCCCAGTGGCAGCAAGGCATGGAAACCTATTTTTTAAATGTGGTGCGTGCGCTAAGGCTGATTACGCCCGCCATGCAAAAACAAGGCGGCAGCATCGTTAACATCTCTTCTGCCTGGACGTTTGAGCCGACCGACCTGTTTCCGACCTCTGCGGTTTTTCGCGCCGGGCTGGCGGCCTTCACCAAAATTTATGCTGACCGCTATGCAAGTGACAACATTCGTATCAATAACGTGCTGCCGGGCTGGATTGACAGTTTGCCTGCAACAGACGCGCGCCGCGACAGCATCCCTTTACAGCGGTACGGCAGTGCTGAGGAAGTGGCCGCCACCATCGCTTTTCTCGCCTCGCCCGGCGCGGCCTATATTACCGGGCAAAATATCCGCATCGACGGCGGCGTAACGCGCAGCCTGTAAGGCTCAGAGGATAACGGGCTTGCGGCCAACCAGATAGCGTACGCCCTGCGCGCCGAACACTTCTGAATGGGGCTGGTTCGGCGCGAGGTGAAACACATCGCCCCGCTGGTAGCGCTGCTCACCTGCTTCAGTCCGAAGGGTCAGCTCGCCGCCGAGCACCAGTGCTTTGGCCTCAAACGGATGTCGATGCTGCGCCAGCGCGCCGTTCGGCTCGCGCTCTACCATCATCAACTCTGCAAAACCTTCCGCTTTTAGCTGGTCACGGAATGTCTGTTCCTGCATAGGTTCACCTCGGTAAAGATCGAAATCAGCAGGTACAAGCATAATCGCGTCGTTCAGGGCCCGCCAGGCGGCAAAAAAAACGCCCTGCTGGCAGGGCGTTCAGGCATTAATCAGGCGCGTCGCCAGCGGCGCGTTAGCCATTTTTCCAGCTCAACGATGATAAATAGCGCCACACCCACCATCAGCGCGAGGAGCCAGTACTTAAACGGCAGCGGCTGGGTGCCAAACAGCGTATTCATCAGCGGTACGTAGATAATCAGCGCCTGCAAGACCACCAGCACGCCGGTCACCAGCCAGATGCCACGGTTTTTCAGCAGGCCGCGGTCGAGCGAGAAGCTGTTGGTATTGCGACAGTTCAGCATATAGACCCACTGTGCAGTTACCAGCGTCTGTAGCAGGACGGTACGGATGAATTCTGGTGCGTAGCCACGCGTTTGTAGCCAGGCTTCAAGCACAAAGGCGCTGACGGAAATGAGCAGCCCAACAAACACCACGCGCCAGATAGCGTAACCGTCCATGACCGGTGCGCCAACATTGCGCGGTGGCCGACGCATGACATTCGCTTCGGCAGCTTCAAACGCCAGGCCAAACGACAGCGTGGCGGACGTAGCCATATTCATCCACAGGATCTGTACGGGCGTCAGCGGCAGCAGATTGCCCATCAGGATCGCGATAATAATCAGCAGCCCCTGCGCAAAACAGGTCGGCATAATAAAGAGGATGGTTTTTATCAGGTTATCGTAGACGCGGCGCCCCTCTTTTACCGCTGCGGCGATAGTGGCGAAGTTGTCGTCGGCGAGGATCATATCGGCGGCTTCTTTCGTCACCTCGGTGCCTTTAATGCCCATCGCAATGCCGACGTTGGCCTGTTTCAGCGCGGGTGCGTCGTTAACGCCGTCGCCAGTCATGCCAACAATTTCACCGCTGGCTGACAGCGCTTTTACCAGGCGCAGTTTATGTTCCGGGCTGGTTCGCGCGAAAATGTCGTAGTCGCGTGCCGCCGCAGCCAGCTGGCTGTCATCCATATGCTCCAGATCGTGCCCCGTCAGCGCTTTACCGCTGTTGCTGATGCCCAGCATATTGCCTATTGCCATCGCCGTTTCCTGATGATCGCCGGTGATCATCTTGACGCGAATGCCTGCCTGCTGACAGTCGTGGATTGCGGCAACAGCTTCAGGGCGCGGCGGGTCCATCATGCAGGCGAGGCCCAGCAGCACCATATCCTGACGCAAATCATCATGATCCAGCGACGCAATGGACTGGGGCACCCGTTTCCATGCCGCGGCAACGGTGCGCAGCCCTTCACTGGCGTAGCGGGTAATCGCAGCATCCCAGTAGGCGCGATCCAGCGACTCGCTGCCGCTGGCGGTTTGCTGGTGCGCGCAGAGTGACAGCAGCACGTCTGGTGCGCCCGTCATCAGCACCCAGGCTTCGCCCTGCGACTCGCCGCTGACCGCCATATATTTATAGAGAGAATCAAAAGGCAGCTTGCTGGCGATAGTTTGCTGGCCTGCCGTCACACCCCCTTTGGCCGCCAGCACCTTGAGCGCACCTTCGGTCGGCCCGCCGATAATGCGCCAGTGACCGGCGGCATCCTGTTGAAGCTGGCTGTCGTTACAGACATCAAGCGTAGAGAGAAAGCGCGCCATCACCGGGTCCTGCTGCGCAGACAGCCCGCTGCGTGACGCTTCTGCCAGAATCTCCCCTTTGGGTTCATAGCTGTCGCCGCTAACGCGCCACTGGCTCTCTGCCAGCACCACGGCTTTAACCGTCATCTCATTCATGGTGAGCGTACCGGTTTTGTCAGAGCAGATGACCGACATCGCGCCCATGGTTTCAACCGTTGGCAGTTTGCGGATAATGGCGCGGTTACGCGCCATCGACTGCACCCCCATTGACAGGATAATGGAGATAATCGCAGGCAGCCCTTCGGGCACCGCCGCGACCGCCAGGCTGATTACCGACAGCGCCAGCGCAGCCAGGGGAATATCCCGCAGCAGATAGCCAAAGACGAAAAGCCCGGCCATCATCAGCAGAATGAGTGCAAAGATCGCCTTACCCAGCTTATCGATTTGCACCAGCAACGGCGTTTTAGCCGTTTCGATCTGGCTCATCATATCGTTGATATGGCCCAGCTCGGTATCACGGCCAGTCGCAATGACAATGCCTGATGCGGTGCCTGAACTGACGGTCGTGCCGGAATAGGTCAGATTGAGCCGATCGCCCAGCGATTTTTCGCCCTCCAGCACGTCGCTGTTTTTTGATACGACAGTGGATTCCCCTGTGAGAATGGCTTCTTCCACGCGCAGGTTATGCACATCGAACAGACGCAGATCGGCGGGAATACGATCGCCGGGTCGCAGCATCACCACATCGCCAGTGACAAGGGATTCGCCCGGCACCGTCATGATCTCGCCGTTGCGCATCACCACGGCTTCGTTCGACAGCATATTCTGGATGCCCTTCAATGACTTCTCGGCGTTGCTTTCCTGTATAAAGCCAATAAAGGCATTAATGACAGCAACGCCGAGAATGACAAAGGTGTCGACCCAGTGGCCCATTATGGCCGTGATCACCGCTGCCGCCAGCAGGATATAGATCAGCATGTCATTGAAATGGGCGAGAAACCTTAGCCACGCGGGCTGAGGTTTTTTTTGCGGCAGCGTATTAGGGCCATTTTTTTCCAGCCGCGCCTGCGCGTCGTCAACGGCCAGCCCCTGGGGTGAACTGCTTAATTCCGCAAAAGTTTCAACACTACTTTGCTGATACCACGGTCGCGCTTTTAGCGCAGCGTTGTGTAAATTCTGGCGATCGTTATTCATCTTATCCTCTGTGCAGGTAAAAAAGGGAGTTCGATCACGACGGATATATTCGGCCAGCATAGTGCGATAAGTTAATTAAGCAGACACTGATTCAGGTCATATTTTTGTTGGTTTAATTCAGTAAGACTGTTGCCAGTTCAGTCACGCTATTACATCTGTTTTAATCTGATAATGACGGGCTAAAAAATATGAAAAACAACCTAACTATCAAGGTATTATATTTTGTGATATTTGCAGTTATCGCTACCAGCGCCGTGGGCTGGCTGACGTTTTATGTAGTGGATAATTTACTGTAATACAGAGAATTTATAATTTTCCCAGTACAGATTTACCGCAAAATAATAACCATAAAAAAACTGAGGAATTAAAGCGGGAACGCTTATCATGTCGAATAAAGAAATTAAACAGCAGCTAAACAGGCGCAAAAAAAGTAACTCACTGCCCTATTATTTCTGTGCAGGAAAACAGAGAAAACGGCCTGCATTACACGGACCGCATCAATATTAGAAAGGCATATCATCGGTGGTTCAGGGACGTGGTGTGCCTGAAACGCTCTCTAGCGTTGCTTCCAGCGACGATGGCAGCAGCTGGCCGTGCGTCTGGCCAGGATAGCGTACCTCGTTCAGCTTCACGCCTTTATCTTTCAAGGTGGCAATTAGCGTGCTGTCTGCATCGTTTACCGCCGCGACGTCCATCCCTTTTCGGCGATCGCTCTGCCCGTCACCTTCAATCAGATAGAGCGTTTTGCCCGCCAGCGTTTTTGTCGGAACCTGCTTCGCCAGCTCGACAATGCGCTGGTGCCGCCAGCCGAGCGACGGTGCCGCGCTGAAGTAGTGCGTGAACCAGGAGGAGCGATAAAGCGTATCCAGCACAAAGAGCCCGCCAAACGAGTGGCCCCAAAGCGCGCGCCGCTGCGGATCGCTTGCCGCCTGTTTTTCTGCCCAGGGCACAATTTGATTTAGCAGCAGGTCACGAAAAGCGTAGCTTCCACCGCCAGGGTAACGTTCCCGCTGCGGATCGCCCGGCTGACCGCCAGGCGGCGTGTAGTCCAGCGCGCGCGCCTGTACATCGAACGGCAGCGCGGTTTCATATCCCACCGCGACCAGAACGGGCGGTGTCCTGCTCGTCATCTGCCGGAGCCGATCCTCACTCAACCGCGCCATCGCCGCATTGCCATCCAGCATATAGAGCACCGGAAATCCTTGTGCTGGGCTGGCCTGTTTTGGCACGCCAAGCCACACCTTGTAGTGGCGCAGCCCATCGGCCGAGGTAAAAGTCTGTGTGCTGAACCGGTAAAACGCTGAACCGCGATCGGCGATATTCTCGCCCAGCGGCTCCATACGCGGTTTGCTGTACACCTGCGTCGTGGAGATTAACGCAATGCTGAGCGCCAGTAGCGCTGTGGAAAAAGTTTTCAGCGTGCTGTCCATGAAAAATACCGTCCTGACTGTCGACAATGATTCGCCATACTAACAAATCCCAACAGATAATGAGAACCTTTCTCAACTACAGGCAAGCATTGCTTCGTTCCGCTTATAAAAGCGAATGGCTAAACTCTGATTTGGCCGCATGGGGATTGCGAATCGACTTCACAGAACGTTAAATTTCAGCATTCAGCCAGATTTTTATTTATTTTGATGCCGAACGTTAGTCAGGTCGATAACGACGACGCCTCACTTTTTCCGACACCAGCAAGGCCATTAATCAGAGGTTGTGAAATGGACCGCCTTAAATATCAGATAAGGGTTGTGCGCTTTTTATGTCTTTATGCGCTGTTTCGCATGAGAATATTTAAATTCAGCGATCTTGCCTACTCAGATGCCCATGAAAATGATGCATTAGATATCCTCACCAGACATGACAGTCAGAAAAGTGCTATCCCGAAAGTGATCTGGATGTACTGGGATAGTCCTAATCCGCCCGAGCATATTATGGCTTTCCATAAAAAAATGAAGGCGATAAACCAGCAGCATGAAATAATTTTGCTGGACCGTAATAGCCTGCATAAATATCTGCCTGCGCTGCACTTTGACTATCAGGGGATTGGGCTGGCGCATAAAAGCGACGTCATCCGGCTGGCGTTACTACAGCGCTATGGCGGTATCTGGGTTGACTGCTCAACGCTGGTTTACCAGGACTTTAGCTGGGTACACGAGCGCAGTGGCTACGATCTGGTAGGTTATTACAGCGATGCCAATACTGAAAATGTGCGCTACCCGGTTATCGAGACCTGGTTCATGTGCGCCCCGCCTGATAACGCCTTTGTCAGCCGCTGGCTGGCGCTCATCATGCCGCTGACCAAAATCAGCGTGGATGACTATTACGCACAGATAAAAGATCGCCCTGATTTCGAACTTATTAAACAGGGGATCCCGCGTGGCAGCTATTTGACGACTAATTATCTCTGCCAGATTGCCATGCGCGAAGCGGATAGCCTGAACCTTTATCTGAAAAAATGCGAATGCTCGGCTTTTTATTACCAGAATGTTTTCGAGTGGAACTGCCTTAAAATGTCGCTGTTTTTACTCTGTACGCGCCAGCCCACGACGCATCCCAAATTAATTAAGCTGACTAACAGTGACCGCCAGTTTTTACCGCTGGCACGTAAACTGCGCATCCTGGATGCGGAGAGCATTCTTGGGAAATTAATGCTGGAACAACAGCATCCTTAATAAATAAGCAGGCAAGAAATGGCAAAGCTGAAACAGCACCTCAGAACGGTAAAATTTTTGCTGCTTTACGTTTTCTATAAGCTCGGACTTTTTCGCTTTCCCGATCTGGCCTACTCCGACGCGCACGATAATGACGTCAGGGATATTCGCAGTCAGACAGGCGCTGATGCGCAGCCTGTCCCGAAAGTGATCTGGATGTACTGGGACGATCTGACGCCGCCTGACTTCATTCTGGCCTTCTACGCCAAAATGAAACAGATGAACCCGGACCACCAGATTCGCCTGTTAAACCGCGAGTCGGTGAAGACGTTTCTGCCGTGGCTGCGCTTTGACTATGCACAGATTGGCATGTCGCACAAAGGGGATGTGATCCGCCTTGCGCTGCTAAAAGAGTATGGCGGCATCTGGGTTGACAGCTCTACGCTGGTTTATCAGGACTTTTCATGGGTGCATCAGCGCAGCGGCTATGATGTGGTGGGCTACTACAGTGACGGCACCACCGTGGATAAAGATTTTCCCGTGGTGGAAGCCTGGTTTCTCGCTTCGCCGCCCGGAAACGCGTTTATTGCCCGCTGGCTGGAACTGATTATGCCGCTCACGCACATCAGCATTGACGACTATTATGCGCAGATCACCCAGCGCAGCGACTTTGCCGATATCCGTCAGGGCATCAATCGCGGTAGCTATATCATTATCAATTTTCTTTGCCAGATCGTGATGCGCGAACAGCCCGGCTTTAGTTGCTATCTGAAGAGGTGTGAAAGCTCCGCCTTTTTCTATCAGGATGCTTTCCGCTGGGATAGCCTGAAGATGTCGCTGTTCCTGCTGTGCAGCCGCGAACCGGCGACCCATCCCAGGCTGATTAAGCTCACCAACGACGACCGTCGCTTTCTGCCGCTGGTGCGCAGGCTCAATATCCTTGAGCGTGACAGCGTTATGGGCAAACTGCTGCTGGAAAACCGTACGTCCTGACTCCAGAACAGCCTATGCTGAGCAGACCCGACCCGCCGCAACAGGAACAGATGATGCAATTAGCCAGCGAACGTTTAGTGATGCGCCCGATCGCCCTACAGGACAGGGATGCCCTGTTCCGTATTTATGGCGATCCTGCTACCAATACCTTTAACCCTGTCGGACCGCTCACCAGCCTGGCAGAAACAAAACAACTGCTGGATCACTGGATCGCGCACTGGCAGCAGCATGGTTTTGGCAATATGGCGCTGAGCCTGCGCAGCGCGCCGCAGGAGATTATCGGCTTCGGTGGGTTGGGCGTGCGTGAGTTTGCCGGTAAGCCGGTCAATAATCTTGGCTATCGTCTGGCGGTACATGCATGGGGGCAAGGCCTGGCGACCGAGTTTGCCCGCACCATGGTGCGCTATGGCTTCGAGGAGTGTGGCTTACCGGTAATTGACGCCGCCGTGCGCGAAAACCATCTCGCCTCACAGCGCGTGCTGGAGAAAGCGGGATTATCGGTGAACGGACACGTTTATGATGTTGCCGATGCTCCCGCCAGCCTGACGTTTCAGATGACGTTAGCGCAGTGGCGTGCCGCTCAGGGCACACCACAATAGCGTAGTGCGGCGGTCATGACGGCTGCACCAATGATAACGGCAATCAGCGGCGCTTTACGCCAGGCGAGGAAAATGGCAAAAGCAACGCCCAGCACGCGCGCCATCCCTGCAAAATGCTCCCCTTCAAACAGCGTGGTGGTCGATGCGACCGCCAGTAACAGCACCGTTGCCGCATCTGACAGCAGGGTTTGCGTCCGTTCAGTGAGCGGCAGACGGTTTCCCAGCTTTACACCTGCCAGTCGAATGACATAAGTACCGGATGCCAGGAGCGCAATACCGGCGATAATCAGGGCCTGATGGCTCATTTACGCATCCTCCACGTCAACAATCCAAGCAGGGAAAAGAGCACCGGCATGCCTGCCGGGACAAAGGGCGTTGCCAGAATCGATAACAGCGCGCCGCCGGAAGCAGGGATCAGCGTGCGGCGCTTGCGCAACGCCGGGAATATCAGCGCAATCAGGATGGCCGGGAAAACGGCGTCAAGGCCGATAGCGGAAACGTCTGGAATGAACTGCCCGATCGCGGCACCGGTGATCACCGTAAGCGGCCAGATCAGGGCGATGCCAAGGCCACACAGCCAGAACGCAGCGCGACGCTGTGCCAGAGTAGACTGAGAGATACCAAACACGACGCTTTCGTCATTCATGATATGGCAGCCGAACAGACCGCGAGCGCCTGTGCCAACCAGATCTTTGACCGCGATACCGAACGGCAGATGGCGGGCATTGACCAGCAGGCCCGCCAGCGCAGCGGTTAACGGGCTCCCCCCGCCTGCTACGATGCCGATAAAAAGGAACTCCGACGCGCCTGCCAGCACCAGCGTCGACAGCGCGATGGGCACCCAGAGCGGGAAACCGTCGGCGCTGGCCAGCGAGCCATAGGACAAGCCGACAATGCCGTCAGCCAGGCAAACCAGAATAATGGCTTTAACCACTTCCCGGCTGAGAGGGGAATGGGACTGCTGCATAACAAATCCTTCTCATAACGAACGAAATTATCGTTATAATGAACGCAGCCAGATCGTTTTACAATGCGAACGATTTGTTCGTTTTAAGAAACAGGAGTGAACGTGACCCCGATCACAATTATTGCCAGTAGCCTGGTGCGCGAGCGCCAGCGCACCGGGCTGTCGCTGGCTGAAGTCGCTCGCCGCGCCGGTATCGCGAAATCAACGCTGTCGCAGCTGGAGTCCGGTAATGGCAATCCCAGCATTGAGACGCTCTGGGCGCTGTGCGTTGCGCTAAATATTCCTTTTGCCCGCCTGATGGAGCCTGAAGAGAAGCGCATGCAGGTTATCCGGCGTGGTGAAGGCCCAACCGTAACGGCGGAGCTGGCGGACTATCAGGCCGTCCTGCTGGCAACCTGTCCGCCCGGCGCGCGGCGCGATATCTACCTGCTCAATACCCAGCCCGGCAGCGAACGCCGCTCACAGCCGCATTCACCCGGCACCATTGAGCATCTGATTGTTACGCAGGGCCGGGCGCTGGTAGGCCCGGAAACCTCCCCCGTCGAGCTGCATCCTGGTGACTACATCTGCTATGCCGGTGACGAAGCCCATATCTTCCGTGCGCTGGAGCCCGATACGCTGGCGGTGCTGGTGATGGAGCACAGCTGAGCCATCACTTTTTCCTCTGACCTCTCCTGCTGCCGTTGCGCCATGACCGGTGTAGCATGGCGTAATCAAGGATAAGTCAGAGGACACCATGCAGATTATTCCCGCCACAGCCCAGCATATTCCCGCTATTCAGCATATCTACGCCTGGCATGTTCTGCACGGCAGCGCCACTTTTGAAACTGAACCGCCTGAAGTCGAAGAGATGCAGCAGCGCTTAACCGCACTGCTTGAAAAAGGCGGGATCTGGCTGGTGGCGCTGGACGAGGGCGAGGTTATTGGTTACTGCTATCTTGCGCCTTATCGCCCGCGTTACGCCTACCGCTTTACGCTGGAAGACTCGATTTACCTTCATCCTGAGCGTACCGGCCGCGGTGCAGGCCGTGCATTGCTGACGGAAGCCCTTCGTCTCGCCCAGGCGCGCGGTTTCCGTCAGGTTGTGGCGGTGATCGCCGGTAACGACAATCTGGCTTCGGTGGGGCTGCATCGCGCGCTGGGGTTCTGCGACGCTGGCGTGTTAAAAGCGGTAGGGTTCAAGCATGGCCGCTGGCTTGATACGCATTTTATGCAGCTTGAACTGGGCGCAGGCGACAGCACGTTGCCAGAGTAACGGTATCCCCCATTCTCTCACTTTGACGGCCTGTAGGAGATCCACGCGCTGGTCGTTATCTTGCCCGTTTTGCTATAACACCACTTTAACTCATTGGGAGCTTACTGCCATGACGCAGCGTATTGCCGTTATCGGTGCAGGCGTACTGGGCCTGTCTGTTGCACGAATGCTTGCCCTGAAGGGCGCACAGGTTACGCTGTTTGACAAAGGCGTGCCGGGCGGGGGCACCAGCCAGATCAGCTTTGCGTGGGTGAATGCCAATGGCAAAAGCCCGGATAGCTACCATCGCCTTAATGCTGCAGGGATTGACGCGCATAAAAACCTGCAACACATATCGGGTGCCGCAGCGCCATGGCTGCTGGAAACCGGCAGCTGGGAATGGGCCGCAGATATCGCGATGCGGGCGCAGCTGGAGACCCGGCTCGCTAAGCTGAGCACGCTCGGTTATCCCTGGCAGGCAGTCACGCGCGAGACCCTACTGTCACAATTTCCTGAGCTGCGGCTCGATTCACGCATCCAGCAGGGTTGGTTTTTCCCTTCTGAATGCCTGCTCTATCCCAGCCTGCTGATCGGCTGGCTGTTGAATCAGGTACGTTCTCTTGGCAGCAGGATCCATTCGTACACAGAAGTGGTCACGCTGACGGAACAGGCTGGCGGCGCAACGCTGGAACTCTCAAACGGCGAGCGCTGACTGGGCGATCGCGTGATTTTAGCCACAGGCCGCTGGTCAGCGGAGCTTCTGACGCAGCTCGGTCTCGATCTGGCAATGACCGATGCTAACCGGCCAGATAAAGTTGCCTGTAGCTTTCTGGCGCAGACCGATCCTCTGCCGATCCAGATCAACACCAATATTATTTCACCTGAGCTTAATGTCAGGCCGGACGGTGGCGGGCGATTGCTGTTGCAGGCGCTTGATCTGGATGAATATGCGGATCCAGCACGTCCGGTCAGCACGGAAGGATCGATCGGCCAGGAATTTTTACGTCGCTTACGGCGGATGTTTATTCAGACGGAAGGCGCGCGTATTGCGAAAATCGAGGTGGGTCAGCGATCGCGTCCGGCGGACGGCCTGCCCGCTCTCGGCTATGTGAGCGAATCTCAGCGCGTCTATTTGATGGCGTCGCATAGCGGCATGACGCTGGCGCCTTTGCTGGGTGAGCTGGTGGCAGAAGAGGTGATGACGGGAAGGCGTCCTGAAATGCTGGCTGATTTCGCGCCTCAGCGCCTTCTGACGCCCTTTACGGGCAAAAGCGAGGGCCACGCCCCCGCTTATCTTCCCGCTGCGCAGTAGCTCTTAGCGGCGGTTTTTCCAGACGGTCTGAATATTACAGAATTCGTGCACGCCGTAATGTGACAGTTCACGGCCATAACCACTCTTCTTGACGCCGCCAATCGTTACACGAGGATCTGACGCGCCGTTGCCGTTGATGAAAACGGCACCGGTTTCAATCTGATCCGCCAGGTGCTCGGCGGTGGCGCTGTCTGCTGTCCACAGGGTCGCACTGAGACCAAATTCGCTGTCATTGGCTATGGCCAGCGCGTGTTCTGCATCGCGGGCAACAGCAATAGCCGCAACCGGGCCAAACAGCTCTTCCCGGAATGCCGTCATCTCTGTCGTCACATCAGACAGGATTGTCGGAGCATAGTAGTTACCCTCCCCTGCAATCTTTTCGCCACCCAGCACCAGACGAGCGCCCTCGCGCAGTGACTGCTTAACCTGGTTATCCAGCTCATCGCGCAGATCAAAGCGTGCCATTGGGCCGAGATAGTTGTTTTCGTCCAGCGGATCGCCCATGGTCAGCGCCTGTACGGCGGCGCTGAAGCGTGCTTCAAATTCTTCCGCGATGGCGGCTTCGACAATAAAACGCTTCGCTGCCATACATACCTGTCCGGTATTCTGATAGCGACCCGTTACAGCTGATTTTACGGCTTCATCGAGGTCGGCATCTGCCAGCACGATGAAAGGATCTGAACCGCCCAGTTCCAGTACGGTTTTTTTCAGGGCTGCACCCGCCTGAGCGGCAATGGCTGAACCAGCACGCACGCTACCGGTGACCGCTACAGCGGCAATACGCGGGTCTTTGATAGCTGCTGAGACGCCCTCGTTGTCCACGTTTACAGAAGCAAAAGCTCCCTGTGGCAGATCCGTTGCGCTGAACAACTCTGCCATCAGCGTCGCACAGCCCATTACGTTCGGAGCGTGTTTCAAAACATAGGTATTGCCTGCCAGCAACATGCCTACCGCGCCGCGCAGCACCTGCCAGAACGGGAAATTCCACGGCATGACGGCCAGGATCGTGCCGATCGGCTTAAAGCGCTGCCAGGCATCAGCAACCTGAGTAGGCTGATCTTCCAGCATGGCTGGGCCATGCTCCGCGTACCAGTCGCTGAGACTGGCACATTTGAGGATCTCGGCACGCGCCTGAGCAAGGGGTTTACCCATTTCCAGGGTAATCATGCGTGACAATTCTGGTTCGCGCTTGCGGAGTTGTTCGGCAAGCTGACGCAGAACCTTGACGCGTACAGCCATTTCAGTGTTACGCCACTGGTTAAAAGCTGCCGCGCTGGCTGCAAGGGTGCTCTCCAGTTCAGCCAGAGACTGCATCGGGTAACGCGCCAGAATTTCACCATTCGCAGGGTTTTTAGAAACAGCGTAATCAGTCATAGTGCCTCGCAATCAGGGATCGGGAATATGCGTTCTACCCTACGCTTCTGCGTTCGTTATGAAAAATGAATAATTATGATTAACTTCTTTTCTTATTGTGAAGGTTGAGCTGGATATGATGACCATCAGCGTCGTGGAAATGTTTCTGCCTTTCAGGTTATCCACATATACAGAAAGTAGATCCTAATAAACGATCATAAAGAGATCATAAATAGATCCAAAGAGATCCCCGATCGTCGCAGGCCGCACCCCACAAGGGCTGAGAAGGTGATCGTGTTCACTATAATCAGTAAAGAGTTCACTGTAATCAGTACTTTATTCACTGTATACAGTAGAATGTTCACTGTAAACAGTGATAGTGTTCACTGTAGTCAGAAAACGATCCTTTTCATCCCCAGAATGAAGATCTCATGCTATGGCAGATAAAGAGAGTGAAAACAAAGGGTTACTTGAACCTTTTCTGTCGGTGACCAAAAACAGCGGTGAAGTTATCCAGCTTCATCCCAACAAGAATAATACCGTCCAGCCGGTCGCTTTGATGCGCCTGGGACTGTTTGTTCCCACGCTGAAATCAACGGCGCGTGGTAAATCGGGCGCAATGGCGTCCACTGATGCGACAAAAGAGCTCAAGAACCTGTCGCTGGTGAAGGCTGAGGGGTATGAAAAGATTACCATTACCGGCGCACGGCTGGATATGGATAACGATTTCAAAACCTGGGCGGGGATCATTCAGTCTTTTTCACGTTATCCCACGAGGGGCGACACCGTTACGCTGCCCTTTATTGATTTTGTGAAGATGTGTGGTATTCCTTCTGCCAACTCATCAGCGGCCTTGCGCAAAAGGCTGGACGCTTCCTTGCGCCGTATCGCAACCAATACGCTCTCTTTTGAAGGCAATGGCAAGGCGTACCATACCCACCTTGTACAGTCGGCCTATTACGATCGTGAAAAAGATGTCGTCATGATCCAGGCCGATCCGAAACTGTTCGAACTCTATAATTTCGATCATAAGGTGTTGTTGCAGCTCAGGGCTATATCCCGGCTTAAGCGTAAAGAGTCTGCCCAGGCGCTGTATACTTTCCTGGAAAGCCTGCCCACCAACCCAGCCCCCATTTCGCTGGCGCGCCTGCGCATGCGCCTGAATCTCGGCTCTAAAACGACCACGCAGAACCATGTTGTGCGGCGTGCAATGGAACAGCTCAAAGAGATTGGCTATCTCGACTATTCCGAGGTGAAACGGGGTCGTTCTGTCTTCTTTATCATCCACAGCCGGACGCCGAAGCTGGACGGTATCGGCAACCTTGAGAGCATTGATTCTCTTGATGAGATTGATTTTGATGAGTGAGCGGTCATGTTCACTGTAAGCAGTAAAAGCCCCGTGGCAGCGTCACGTTAGTACGAAACATGACGCTGCCCTTTGTGGATTACCTGGCGCATTTTCCTTTCTCCTGATGTTCACTGTAGTGAGCGTCATTCACTGTAATCAGTAATCATATCTGGCAAGCTGATTAATGCCGTTCGGTTATTTTAAAAATATGCCATAAATACATGTAGTTAAAAGTTTGTTAGCGCTTGCTAACAATACTGGCAGTTTTCTTGCTTTCTCTTTAACCCGGTCTACACTGATTACAGTGAATTTTATCAGGTGCAGCCGCCTTTCTAAGGCCTGCTGACTACAGTGAACGTTTTCATGCAGACAGGCACTGATTACAGTGAACAAAACCAACTAACTATATGAAAATTAATACCAAATAACGGCGAGTGGCATTGCCAGTTGCCTTACTGATTACAGTGAATTTTTTAGGCATTAACCCGTCACAAACGTGACGGGGTTAACTATTTTGCTGATTACAGTGAACGTTCAGGTGTGCCAGTGAGGCTTATGCTGCTATATGCAGCGATTTACTGTTTCCAGTGAACGTTTTTTCCTGTCTGCTCAACCTCATCCCTCTGCCTTTAATCCATGTTTACTGACTACAGTGAATCCTCATTGATAATAGTCATAGTATGCTCGTTGCAGCTGACTACAGTGAACGTTGCTGCCCTCCTCTCCCTGAAATACCTGCTCTCAGGCGAAAACTCAACAATCAGAGCTTACTGATCGCATCAGTCATTACTGACTACAGTGAACGTCGCCAGAATGCCTGGGCTATTTTCTACTGACTATAGTGAATCTGCTAAGCCAGAACCTAAACTCGCGCTGCTCGACTCAGCAAGCGCTCAGCAGTTACTGATTACAGTGAATGTTTGCTATCGCAGTCGGGTGAGGCAGCCAGAATGACTGATTACAGTGAACGTCATAGGGAAAACGCAGGTCTACTGCTGATTACAGTGAACGTTAGAAGGGTTCTACTGACTATAGTGAACGTTGAAAACGAAGATTCGTCGATCTCGTTGGGCACTACGTTGGTGATAACGCCGCAAGCTTTTACTGATTACAGTGAATCTTTTCCCGGTTCTGTAGCTACTACCCTGCCCCGCTTTCACTTAGCCTGTAGAGATCCGTAGTAATGCACTAAGAGCTGCACCTATTCCATTACTGATTACAGTGAACAAATGAGGCTTCTGCTGATTACAGTGAATCTTTCATCCATTCCATTACCAACATGCTGCTGACTACAGTGAACGCTCGCTTTATCCACGTGACAATCTGGCATTTATATTTGAGCCATCGAATGCGTATTAAAAGATATTTTCTTGCCCGCTATGCAGGATTTCTGTATAAAGTCACAAATCCTACATGTGTGGAGCAAGTATGGCTAACGACGAAAAGCAGGTACTAAAGGTTGCGCAGCGATCGGAAAGGATGCTTCTGAGCCTGACTGAACAAATCCAGGCACAAAAAGAAGAACTTCACGAAAATACGTTTTACCAGGTTTATGCAAAAGCGGCGCTGGCAAAGTTACCCAAACTGACGCGCGCCAGCGTTGATTATGCTGTCAATGAGATGGAAGAAAGCGGATATCCGTTTGATAAACGGGCCGCAGGCAGCTCAACTAAATACGCCATGTCTATTCAAAATATCATTGATATTTACCATCATCGTGGCGTACCTAAATATCGCGATCGCCATCCAGAAGCCTATACTATGTTCGTTGGTAACCTTAAGGGCGGCGTGTCCAAAACCGTCTCCACGGTCTCCCTCGCCCATGCTTTGCGCGCACATCCTCATCTGCTGTTTGAAGATTTACGTATCCTGGTCATCGATCTTGATCCGCAATCCTCTGCGACCATGTTCCTTAACCATGAACGTTCAGTAGGACTGGTTGAAGCCACCGCTGCACAGGCGATGCTGCAAAACGTCAGCCGCGAAGAGTTGCTGGAAGAGTTTATTGTGCCGTCAATTATCCCTGGGGTTGATGTTCTTCCGGCGTCGATTGACGACGCATTTATCGCATCACGCTGGGATGAGCTGTGTGCCGAACATCTGGCGGGCCAGAACGTGCATGCCGTGCTCTACAACAATGTCATCGCCAAACTGAAAAAAGATTACGACTTTATCTTTATCGACAGCGGCCCGCATCTGGATGCCTTTTTGAAAAATGCTATCGCCGCCTCCGATTTGCTGATGACGCCCGTACCGCCAGCGCAGGTCGATTTCCACTCAACGCTCAAGTACCTGACCCGCCTTCCGGAACTGATCGATATCATCGAAGAGTCCGGTGCCGCTTGCCGTTTGCAGGGCAATATTGGTTTTATGTCAAAGCTCTCCAACAAAGCTGACCACAAGCTGTGTCACAGCCTGGCAAAAGAGATTTTTGGCGGTGATATGCTGGATGCTGCTTTGCCGCGTCTTGATGGCTTTGAACGCTGCGGTGAGTCTTTTGACACCGTTATCTCAGCAAACCCTTCAACCTATGTTGGTAGCACTGAGGCGTTAAAAAATGCGCGTTCAGCTGCTGAGGATTTTGCGAAAGCGGTTTTTGACCGTATTGAATTTATTCGCCTGAACTGAGGTCGCTATGAGCGCAAAAAGAATCACCATCGGTAGAACCTTCAGCCAGACGCCTGTTCAGACTGAAGAATCATCAGAAGCGCCTGCTCAAACGTTTGTTCTCTCTACCGGCAAGCGTGCCGTTTTCCGTCTTGAGCGTATTGACGCGAAAGATATCGAAGAGAAAACCTTTGTGGTGCTGGAAACCAACGGACGCGACCAGGCTGGGCTGACCCCCGATTCCCTGCGCGACATCATCCGCACGATTAAACTTCAACAGTTTTTCCCTGCTATCGGCGTGAAGCGTGATGGTCGCATTGAGATTCTGGACGGTTCACGCCGGCGTGCTGCCGCGCTCTACTGCAAAACCGGGCTGGATATTCTGGTATCCGAAACGGCGATTACAACTGAAGAGGCACGCAAGCTGGCACAGGACATCCAGACCGCGCGCGAACATAATCTTCGCGAAGTAGGTTTGCGTTTGCTGTCGCTAAAAAATGGTGGCCTGTCGCAGAAAGAGATTGCAGAGAATCAGGGTTTATCCCAGGCAAAAGTGACACGTGCGTTGCAGGCTGCCAGCGTTCCCGCAGAGCTAATTTCACTTTTCCCTAACCACTCAGAACTGACCTATCCCGATTATAAAGCCCTGTTAATGGCGGCAGATAAACTTTCTGAGATCGGCCAGCCAGTTGAGAGATTAATTGAAACCGTTTCGATGGACGTTGATACCGTTTGCGCGCGTGATGGTCTCGCCGAAGATGAAGTAAAAAATCATATTCTTCGTCTGGTTCGCAACGGCAGCCAGACCCTGGTAGAAGCCCCAGCAAAAGATAAGCCTGTCTCAGAGAATCTTTGGGCCTTTGCTGATAAAGATCGTTTCGCTCGTAAAAAAATTCGTGGACGTATGTTCAGCTATGAGTTCAACCGACAGTCGAAAGAACTACAGGAAGAACTCGACAGAGTAATCGCCGAGACGTTACGTAAGCATCTTGGTGAACAGTAAGACAACAATCCGGGTAAGGCTTACCCGGATTTTTTAATCCTGCCCTGGCCTTCCTGATTTCACTGTTATTCGCCACGCTGTTTTCGTCGCTAACTCCCTGTTTGAACGGGGTTTATAAAATAATTTCAGGCTGAAATCGCCATGATTTCATTAAGTTCCTGAGCGGATCATTGAAAAAAATTTTCCAGCAGACAATTTCTGATGTCTCTTTTAATACACAAAAAAAGTGCAAATTGAGATACCGCTCGCCAGCAGGATTTCACATTTAACCTAATGAATTTAAAGGTTTTTCTTGAAGGATTTCAGGGTGAAATCGCCACGAGAGAATGGTTTTAAGCGGAGAGATTGCCCCTGATACAGGGGCAATCATATCTATTTCTTATCAGCAGACCAGGTTGCAGAGCGCACATCAATTTTAGTGGGTAACAACGTAACTCTGGAAAAAGTATCTGCCAGCTTTTGCTGCTCGGTAAACACGCTATCAGTCATGCGGTCAGCGCCATAAGGAAGACGCGTTAGCGTCGTACGCCAGATGGCTTTATCCAGTCCGGTTGACTGCGCCAGAATTGCCGCGGCTTCATCCTGATGCTGGTTGGCCCATTCACTCAGCGAACTGAGCTCTCCCAGCACCTTTTTCGCTACTTCAGGTTGGCCATCGGCAAATTTACGGCTAGCCAGATAAAAGGTGTAATGCGGCACCAGACCTTCAGCGTTTCGCACCTGGCGTGCGCCCGTGCTGGCCTCAACTTCTGCCAGATAGGGATCCCAGATAACCCATGCATCTACCGCGCCCTTTTGAAAAGCGGCGCGCGCGTCGGCGGGCGGTAAATAAACTGGCGTAATGTCTTTATAGGTCAATCCGGCTTCTTCGAGAGCGGCAATCAGCAGATAGTTAACGTCAGAGCCTTTATTTAACGCTACACGTTTACCCTTGAGATCCTTCACGCTCTGAATGGCTGAAGTCGAAGGTACAACAATGGCTTCGGTTTTAGGGTTAGCGGGTGAATGGCCCAGATAAACTAAATCAGCCTTAGCTGCCTGGGCAAAGGCTGGTGGAGCATCGCCTGTGGCGGCCAGATCTATACTGCCAACATTCAACCCTTCCAGCATCTGTGGTCCGGCGGGAAATTCAACCCAGCGTACGTTAATCCCTTCTTTCTTAAGGGCTGTTTCCAGCGTGCCACGATACTTTAGCAGCGCAAAGATGTTGGCTTTCTGGTAGCCAATATTGACACTTTCCGGTGCGGCGTAGGCGAGAGTTGCCAGCGAGCTCAATGCGAGCGTAAGGGCACTAAAAGCGATTCCATGAACTTTCATTATCTTCTCTCCAGGTGTTTTCGCTAACCTTATCAAATCGAATATATAACCAATAAATAACGATTTAAGTTTGCTTATACTCCGGAAGAATAGAAATCGCTTAACTGTTACGACAGTCTTGATGCCTGAGCAGAGGGAGAAAACAGGGTTAACACAGGCAGACAGATAATGCTTAGCACGTTAATAATTTGTAGTAATAATCAAAGAGCAATTCGCTAAGCCTTCTGTCAGGATACGGCCAAAAATGCCCATCTGAGGTTCGTTCACTGTATGAAGTGGTTTTCAAAAAGCGCGCTGTTGTTCTCTGGCAAAACTTGCCTCGCTGCGTTTTTAGCTCTCTATATCGCATTAGAACTTAATTTAGATAAGCCAGCCTGGTCGCTGACCACCGTTTATGTGGCATCCCAACTCTACTCTGCATCAACGATCTCCAAATCGGTGTTCCGGTTTTTAGGAACGATACTGGGCGGACTGTTCGTCTTACTTATTTACCCCGCCACCGTGCAAGATCCGATGTTATTTAGCTTGTGCATTTCTATGTGGGTTGCGCTCTGTCTGTATCTGTCCTTGCATGACCGCACGCCGAAAAGCTATGTATTTATGCTGGCAGGATACAGTGCTGCGATAATGGGCTTCCCTGACGTCACTGCACCTGCCAGCATTACCTACACCGTCATCTCACGTATTGAAGAGATCAGCGTCGCGATTCTCTGTAGCAGCCTGATCCATCGGCTCATTATGCCGGTTTCGATGAGCAGCCTGCTTGAGCAGAGCGTGAGTGTCTGGTATCAGAACGCCAGAAAGTTGTGCACAGAACTGATGACGGTTATGCCAAAGGAGAAGTCGCTGGAGCGCGAGGATATTTTGATCCAGATGGCTAACTATCCGCTCAATGTCGAAACGCTCATCACACACTGTGTCTATGAGGGCGAAGCCGCGCGGCGGCTGATCAGGCTGGTCAGCGTCCAGTACCAGCATCTTTCCTACTTGATTCCCACCCTGACGGCTATTGAGGCGCGCCTTACCTTACTGGCAGAACAGCACATCCCGTTCCCTGAACAGGTTGCGCAGGCGTTTCAGCAATTTTTGCAGTGGCTGAACAGCACGGAGCATGGCGCTGAAACGCGGGTGATTAAAGCGCGGTTAAACACCGCGCAGCAGCAGTTGAAAGCAGACTGGGAAAGCGGCAGGTTAAATATTGAAGAAAGCCTCTTACTGACTGGGCTGCTCGAAAGGCTGCTCAATTTTGTTCGTATCGCCGAAGCCTACCAGACCGTGGGCGATCGCGTCAGCGACCTGACGCCCAGCGCCCGCCCGGGTAAAGTGGCACGCAGCCATAAACACGTCGATAAAGGCATGCTGCTGTTATCTTGCTTGACCGCCTTCCTCGCGACCTTTGTCACCTGCCTGTTCTGGATCGGCAGCGGCTGGGTCGATGGTTCGACCGCACCGATGATGGCGGCTGTCCTCTGTTCCTTCTTTGCTGCAATGGACAGTCCGCTTGCGCCGATGAAAATTTTCCTCAAGGGCGTAGTGGTTGCAATTGGCATCAGTATGCTCTACACCACATTGCTCATACCAGAAGCCACCTCTTTTGAAGCGCTGGTACTTTGCCTCGCGCCGGGACTTATGGCGCTTGGACTGGTGATTGCCAATCCCTCCACCAATCTGATTGGACTGATTGTCGCAACGCAGATCCCTGGCCTGATAGGGATGAGCCATGACTTTAAGCCCAACCTGCTGCTTATAGTGAATGCCTCACTGTCGACGCTAACCGGCATTGCCGCTGCGGTCATCGTCACGGCTGTGATCCGCAATAAGCGTCCTGCGTGGACCGCCAAACGTGCACTGCGAAAGGGGCTAAAAGAGCTGCTGCAATTTATCACGGCTGTTGAGCTAAACAGCGCGTCGCTGGTCATGCGGCAGCAGTTTGTTGCGCGCACGCTGGATAAAGTCAATGTCATCCTGCCGCGCAAGCGCATCGATAACGATTCAGAACTGGCCGCAGGCGGTAATTTAATTACCGAGGCCTGGCTGGGCGCAAACTGCTACGATTTTTATGCACGTCACCAGCCGCTACTGGCAGAGCAAGGGATTAGCAGCGATCGTTTCTTTGGCGAGCTGCGCATCTTTCTCAAGAACCGTATCCGTGTATTGCATAGCCAGCCGCATGAGGCATTGCTGGAGGAACTGAACCAGCTAATCCTGTCGCTGGAAACGCTTACCCGCCAGCACGTTGGCTTTTATACGCCGCTGTTTCATCTGTTCAACGTCAGGCTTTCGCTGTTTCCTCTGGCGCGCTGGCCAGAACCTCTCTCAATAAAGGCGTAACCGAAGCAAACCAGCCCGTCAGTGGCTGGTTTTTTTTTGCTGGCAATATCAGGCATGCTATAGCCACTAACAACAACGTGCAGGTGGGGTGTAACAATGAAAACAATCGGCTTATTAGGCGGCATGTCATGGGAATCCACCGCGCTCTATTACCGGATCCTGAACGAAGAGGTCAAAGGCGCACTCGGTGGTCTGCATTCTGCACGCGTGGTGCTGTATAGCGTAGATTTTGCTGAAATAGAAAAGCTGCAAAGTACTGGGCGCTGGGATGAAGCCGGTGCTCAGCTGGCGCAGGCTGCACAGGCTCTGGCACGCGCAGGCGCAGATTTCCTGGTACTGGCAACCAACACCATGCATAAGGTAGCACCGCAAATTCAGCAAGCAGTCGATATTCCCTTACTCCATATTGCAGATGCCACTGGGGAACGTATCCGGGATAGCGGGCTGAAAAAAATCGGTTTACTTGCGACGCGCTTTACTATGGAAGAGGCGTTCTATCGCGGGCGCCTGGCCGACGGATATGGTCTGGAAGTGGTTACGCCCGATCGGGCCGATCGTGAACTCGTGCATCAGGTTATCTATCAGGAGCTATGTCAGGGCGTGGTTAATGCTGAATCGCGGTTAAAATTTCGTAATGTGATGGCAAAGCTTACCGCACAAGGTGCGGAAGGAATTATCCTCGGCTGCACTGAAATTACGATGCTGGTGAATGCAGAGGATGCCAGCGTGCCACTTTTTGATACCACCCTGATTCATGCACAGAGCGCTATACGATATGCATTGATGTGATCTAAATCGCACTTTTTGTTAGTCTGATAATAATAACCAAGGTTATTATATATCCCATCGAAGGCATGTTGCCTCGCACTAACAAAAGAAGGATTTTGACCATGAAAAACGTAAAAACACTGACTATCGCCGCCGTCGCTGCACTTTCAATGATCTCATTCGGCAGCTTTGCTGCAGAAAGCATCTCCGCACACGGCAGTACGCTGGATAGCGCAGAAGCGCATATCGCGGCAAAAGCGCAGTCTGAGGGTGCAAGCAGCTATAAAATTACCAGCGCACGCGCCGACAACGGCGTTTACATGACCGCTGAAATTTATAAATAACGGATGGTCGTACAGGGAAGTGCCAGAAGAGGCTGCCATAAGGCAGCCTTTTTTGTTGTCTGCCGATCGATCGGCTTCTAATAAGGTGAGCGGGTAGGGCGCACCACAATTTCGCTGACATCTACATCCTCTGGCTGTTCGATAGCAAAGCGCACCGCGCGGCCAATGGCGGCAGGTTGTAGCGCAACAGACCGGTAATCGCTCATTAGCGCGGCGGCTGACGCATCGGTGATGGTCTCGGCCAGCTCACTTTCTACCACGCCTGGATGTATGCAGGTGACGCGCAGCTGCGTGCTCTCCTGGCGTAGCCCGTCCGAAATTGCCCGAACGGCAAACTTGGTGGCGCAGTAAACTGCCGCGGTAGGCGACACGCTCAGCGCGCCAATAGAGGCGATATTGATGATATGCCCGGCCTCACGCGCCAGCATTGGCGGCAGAGCGGCGGCGATGCCATAAAGCACCCCTTTTATATTCACATCGATCATGCGATCCCACTCTTCTACCTTCAGTGACGCCAGCGGAGATAATGGCATGACGCCCGCGTTATTGATCATCACATCAATGCGCCCCCATTTTTGCAGTGCGACTTCCGCGAACTGCTGCACCGACGCGCGTGAGGTTACATCCAGCGCGGCGATAGCCACCTCTGCGCCTTGCTGTTGCAGTTCATCCGCCAGCGCTTGTAAACGATCGACGCGGCGTGCGCCGAGCAGCATAACCGCGCCCGTTGCCGCCAGCTCGCGTGCGATACCTGCGCCAATGCCGCTGGATGCGCCGGTAATTAAAATCACTTTGTTGCTCATGGTGTCGCTCCTCTCGTTAAGTGTCTGGCGATCTTATGCCCGCCAGACTATAAAGAGAATCCATCCATTGCTTACCTGACTGGTAACTGGGAGTAACGAATGATGATTGACAAGAACGCGCTGGAGGTATTTGTGACGCTGGCGCAGACGCGTAATTTTCGCGTGGCTGCGGAGAAATTAGGGGTGACCCGGCCAGCGATCAGCCAGTCATTGCGGCGGCTGGAGGATCGGCTCCAGATCTCATTGATTCAGCGCACTACGCGCAGCCTCAGCCTTACCGAGGCGGGTGAAAGACTGTATGCCGAGGTTGCGCCCGCTATGGCGCAGCTCAACCAGGCGGTGGTGGATATTACAGCGCTGGCAGGCGAACCGCGCGGACTGTTGCGGCTGGCGGTCTCTTCCATTGCTGAGCGCTTTATTAACGGTGAGCTGCTGGCAGGATTTCTCAATCGTTACCCGCAAATTGAGCTTGATATTTTCGTCACCGATGAAGAGTTCGACATCGTCGCACAGGGCTATGACGCGGGCGTCAGGCTGGGCGAAATCATTGCTCAGGATATGATTGCGGTGCCGGTTTCCCGGCGACAGCGACAAACCGCCGTCGCCGCGCCTGCTTATCTGGCGCATCACGGCACACCACAGCATCCGTACGAGCTGTTACAGCACGCCTGTATTGGCTGGCGACGCGAGCCGGGCGTTGCGCCATATCGCTGGGAGTTTGCGGAAGAGGGCAGGGAATTTGATGTGGCGGTTAATGCCCAGTTAAACACCAACGATATGGGCATTATGATCCGCACCGCCTGCGCGGGCGGCGGTATCGCGTTTGGTATGGAGGAGACCTATCGGCCCTACATCGCACGCGGCGAGCTGGTACCGCTGCTGGAGGATTTTTTGCCGGAGTTTGCCGGGTTCTATCTCTATTTTCCCAGCCGGAAAAATCTCGCGCCCAAGCTAAGGGCGCTGATCGATCATATGAAAGTGTGATTAACCCCTAAGGCCGCTCGACGCGCGTGACGACGACGTTCAGTTCCTCTAACTGCCCCAGCGCCTTCTCGTTGAGTCCGCTGTCCGTGATGACCTGGTTAACCTGGTAACCCGGCGACAGCGGATAGGGATGGATTTGACCAAACTTAGAGGAGTCCGTCAGCGCCCAGGTTGGCATTCCTTTCGCCAGCACCGCATCGACCACATCGCAGCGCAGCATATTGCGCCCGGTAAAGCCCGTCTCTGCATGCCAGCCATCAACACCAACAAAGGCTTTATGGAAATGAATCTGTTGTACACAGTAGCGCGTCAGCGGGCCAACCATCGACTGGCTGCTTTTCTGCAACAGGCCGCCCGGCACGATAACCTCGCACGCCGCGTCCTTTAGCAAATGGGCGATAAAATGGCTGACGGTAACCACCGTTATGTCAGTGCGATCGCTCAGCAGACGCGCCAGCAGCGCGTTGGTGCTGCCGCCTTCAATAAACACCGCATCGCCTGTTTCAATCAGGCTGGCAGCGTGGTTCGCCAGCGCCTGCTTGAGATCATAATGGGTATGCATACGCATACCGACGTTATCGCTATCCAGCGCCAGTGCGGAACCGTGGACGCGACGCAAAAAGTGGTCGCGCTCCAGCAGGTTCAAATCCTGTCGGACGGTGACTTCAGAGACGCCGGTCAGCTGCGCCAGCTCGCTAACCGAGACGCTGCCGCGCGTATTAACAAGTTCAATAATCTGTTGGTGTCGAGCGTTCATGCGAGCCGTTGACGGAGAAAGGGTTGCGCCAGTGTAGCAGAGATGGGCCGCGCAGTAGACGCTGCGCGGCAATTGCTCAGGCCAGGCCAAGCGCGCGGCGGCCGTTGTCGTTAAGATCGTCGAGCGTAAAACGATCTCGCCAGCCAGTTTCGTAATCTTCCGGAGGAAAATCGGCGGGCGACCGGCCTTGCGCCAGCGCTTTCGCCACCTGCTGCGCACAGGCCAGATTTTTAGCACACATGGGCGCGGCGGGAATATACATCACGTTTCCCCAGCCCTGCTGGTTTTGCACCGGGGCGACTGAATGGATCACGTCGCAGTGCCACCAGACGGAATCGCCCGCTTCCAGCGCCGGAATAGAGCAAAGGCCATTGATAAGATGAGGGTGCCATTTCTCACTGACAGGCAACACTTTGCCCGGCGCAACGCCGCAGAGCTCGTCATCGGGCACGTCGTCAAGCAGGGGCCGCAGCAGGACATAAGCCATCGCTTCAGGTGCCGGCACCACATGTAACAGCCCTTGTCCGGCAATCATATCCGACAGCGCGGTCCAGCCCTGAAAGGTACGGAACGCGGAGCATTTCGTGGTGTCCGGCATATCATATTCGTTTACTTCAGTACGCCATGCCGCATCCCAGGGATCGTAAGCATCTATATCGCCGTGAAAAACGCTGGCGAACACCTGCTGATAAGCCGGTAGCAGCCAGCGTTCCAGCGCGCCGGAATCGGTATGCGCGCCCAGCCCTTTTGACGTTGTGCCCGGTGGACGGCGACGAATGCGGTCGGGATAGATAATGCTGACGTCTGGATCAAACCATTGTTTCCCCTCAGATGAGAAGTGCCACAGACGGTTGAGGAATGATTGTACCTGTGTCGTTGCGTCGCTCTGGCGCGCCTGCATTTGGGCCTGCGACCAGTAAACCGGAAATATCTCCGGGCGAGACGCTTCCAGGCTGCCAAAGAAGTTATCGCCAGGACCGCGATACTGGGCATCAAAGTCGTTCAAATCGAGGTAATCCAGCAGCGACTGGTCCCAGGCCAGCGCCTGTTCGCGAGGGAATTGCTGCCTGACCACCATGCAGCCGCGTCGCTTGATACGCGCTAAGGTTTCATTCGAAACCTCGCCATGGGCGATAGCTTCATACGCAACCACAGGCCAGGCGGTGCCGTATTGCTGTTCATCAGCTTTAGCTTCTGCTATCGCTTTTTCGACACGTTGGCAGACCTGAGCAAAAAGGGCTTCGACATCGCCGATTTGTTGGCGGACCTGCTGTTTGAAGCTGACTACAGCTGCGCTAATATCTGTCGGCAGCGGCGTAGCTTGCATCTGTTTTGTCATACTGGCCTCCGGTAATCAGGGAAGATGTTTTTCGTTTGTAATATAATTGTGTTTCGTTCGTAAGTTTAATCAGCGAAGCTACGCCTGCGCAACCCTGGATTGTGTGAGCCTGCACGCAGTCCGTCAGGAAAGATCCGAAAGCCCTGAACATTCTTATTATTAGAATTCTCATTAATCCACACTGCGGGTAAGCTTTACCCATTGAGTGGGCAACACTGAAACAACAGCCTTAGCAAGGAGATGACAATGGCGGTAAAGATGATTGCGGTGGATATGGATGGCACCTTCCTGGACGATAACAAGGAATACAATGTGCAGCGCTTTTTGCGGCAGTACGCGCTGTTAAAAGAGAAGGGCATTCGTTTTGTGGTCGCCAGTGGCAATCAGTATTACCAGCTGCAGCGTTACTTCCCCGATATCAAAGACGAAATCGCTTTTGTCGCTGAAAATGGCGCCTGGGTTTCAGACAGCAATGAAGAGATCTTTTGCGGTGAGCTGGCGCAGGCGCGCGTCCACCAGGTGCTGGATATTCTGGCGAAAGAGCCAGAGATCACCACGGTGGTGTGCGGCCGCAACGGCGCCTATATCCACACTTCCGCGTCCGACGAAGTGGTAAATTTGCTCTCGAACCACTATGCGCGACTGGAAAAGCGCGACGATCTTTACAGCATCGACGACACCATTTTTAAATTCTCTCTCAACCTGGCGCATGAAGGCGTCGATGCGCTGCTGGCGCGGCTGCATAACCAGCTGGGAGAAATTGAAAACATCATGCACCCGGTTTCCAGCGGCTACGGGTTTATCGATCTGATTATTCCCGGCTGCCATAAAGCGCACGGTATCGCGCTGCTTCAGGAAAAATGGGGCATTAGCGATTGCGAAGTGGTGGCGATAGGCGACAGCGCCAACGATCTGGAAATGCTGCGTCAGGCCTGTTTCAGCTTTGCCATGGCCAACGCCGTTGAGCCGGTGCGTGCCGTGGCACGTTACAGGACAGAGAGCAATAACGATGATGGCGCGTTAAACGTTATCGCCCGCATACTCTCGCGCGAATTCCCGTTCGGCTAACCGCCTGCCGTCCCCGGATGGGCTGCATCCGGGGGCGCTTCTGCCTTTCACTCTGGCTGCCGCGCTGCGTGAAGATGGCTCTCCATCTCATCCAGCGCGGCCTGGTTTTCCAGGCCCCACTGATACATCTGCTCAACAGGCTCGGCGAAAGTCTTGCCCAGCGGCGTCAATGCATATTCCACTTTGGGCGGCACCACCTCGAACACCTGACGCGATACCAGCCCGCGCTGCTCCAGTTCACGCAGCGTCTGCACGAGCATTTTTTTTGAAATCCCCTGCAAACTTCGCTGCAACTCTCCTGTACGCGCGCGATGTTCCGGCCAGTGATAGAGCGCGTGCAGCACCATGGTGCTCCACTTCACGGCAAACAGGTCCAGCAGCCGACGCGGCGGCGAATCGGCAAAAAACATCAGCTTTCCGTCAATCCAGGCGGGCATAACGGGGTATTCCTTATGGTAACCAAAAGGTAACTACTACCAATAAGGTTTCCAGATGTCTATAGTGGGCCGCTTTCTTTACTGCGCAAAGCAGACATCCGGAGGACACGATGAAAATTAATGCACTGGTCGCTCAGCAGGCGACGCAACCGCTGGCAGCAGGCCAGGTCGAGCTGCGCGACCTGCAACCGGACGACGTCAAAATCGCCATCATGTACTGTGGCGTATGCCATTCCGATCTGCATATGGCGCGCAACGAGTGGGGCGTCAGCCGCTATCCGCTGGTGCCTGGCCATGAAATTGTGGGTCGTGTCGAGGCGACGGGCGCGAACGTAACCACTTTCAAAGCGGGCGATATTGTGGGCGTCGGCGTTATGGTGGATTCCTGCGGCCATTGCCACTTTTGCCAGCAGCAGGAAGAGCAGTACTGCGAGGCGGGCTTTACGCCGACCTACAACGGCACCGACAAGTACACCGGTGGCACCACTTTCGGCGGCTACGCTCAGCATGTGATCACCAGTCAGCATTTTGTGGTTTCGGTTCCGCAAAATCTGGATCTCGGGGCCGTTGCGCCGCTGTTGTGTGCAGGCGTCACCGTCTGGTCGCCGCTGCGCCACTATAATGTGAAGCCGGGCGACAAAGTGGGCGTTATTGGTCTGGGCGGTCTGGGGCATATGGCGGTTAAACTGGCCAGCGCGCTCGGCGCTGAGGTTACGCTGTTCACCACCTCGCCGGAAAAAGGCGAGGATGCGCGTCGTCTGGGCGCCACCCAGGTTGTGGTCTCTCGCGATGCACAGCAGATGGCTGCGTGTCAGACCTCGCTGGATATGATTCTCGACTGTGTCGCTGCGCCGCACGATCTCGATCCCTACCTGGCGACATTAAAAACCAACGGACAGCTGGTGCTGGTTGGCATTCCTGACCAGCCACATCCGTCACCGAACGTCACGCCAATGGTGTTCCGTCGACTGAGCATCAGCGGCACCTCGATCGGCAGCATCCGCGAAACCCAGGAAATGCTGGATTTCTGCGGTAAGCACAATATCACTGCTGACGTCGAAATGATTGCGGGTGAGGAAATTGAAACGGCCTTTACCCGTATGCTGAAAAGCGATGTGAAATACCGCTTCGTTATTGATATGCAGAAAACGCACTGGTAACAGTGATGCAAGGGGCTTATTAACAAGTCCCTTGATTTAAAAGCATTTCAGCCTGAAATCGCCAGCTTTGCCGGCTAAGAATGACTTTTTTGCCTCCCGGTTTTTTCATTATCCTGAAGCTGTTTTTACTGATTACAGTGAATGTTTGCTTTTGACCATGCCTGATTAAATTGTGTGCGCGGATTGTTCAGCCTTTCAACAAAAAGGCCCGTTTGCTGGATGAAAGCGCTGCACGGGTAACGTTGACAGTAATCAGTAACCCTTCATCAAGGCCTGCGACCGGATGACTTTAAAACAGATTATACATTCACTGTAATCAGTAATGGCTTCAACCCCCTCTGCGCATGACATCGCACCGACAGCGTTCACTGTAATCAGTAGCGCGCCGCTTGTTTGTCCCGGCTTTACCTCAGCTGTCACCCCAGGAACGTGATGACATCAGCCAGCAGCCTCGGTAAAGTCGGCTTTTATTTTTAACAGGAGAGAGTAGTGGAAAAGCTATTTGTCTATGGCACCTTATGCCCCGGCCGTTCCAACGCCCATATGCTGGAGAATATCGGCGGCGAGTGGCTGGCTGGTTCGGTCAAAGGCGTACTGCATGAATCAGGCTGGGGCGCAGCGATGGGGTTTCCGGCTATCCAGCTGGATGCGCAGGGCTCACCGGTTCAGGGCTATATTTTTCAGTCCAGCCGCCTGTCACAACACTGGCCAGTGCTGGACGAATTTGAAGCAGGTTACGATCGCGTACCTGTTACAGTGAACACTGAAAACGGCGAGCATGTTACTGCCTGGGTTTACCAGATTCAGCCTGCCTGAGACAACGGTGTCAGACAGTAAGCGCTGGCACCCTAATTCCTTCCTGACGCTTCGCCTGATAATAACCCGCCATTTTAGTGGCAATACCGCGCCGCACTGACTAGTTTTTAATCATCATTCTTAACACTTTCTTTACAAGCGTGTTGCTGACGCGGTTGTAGTCAACTGCATTCGCCGTTAACCCATCTTGCCAGCCAGAAAGTGGCTGGCGATTCCCGGAGTCGATGATGAGAACCACGAAAGACGCGCGTACTCTCGCTACTGTGACATTCCTCGGCGCTCTACTGACGCCGCTCTCAGCAATGGCGTGGGACAACCTTACGGTGTTCGGCGACAGCCTGAGCGACGGCGGTAACATTGGCCGGTATACCTGGGATAGCAATCGTTACCCAATCTATGACGAAATCCTGGCTGCGCAGCTGGGGCAGAATTTACAGCCCTCGTCGCTGGGCGGCAGCAACTATGCCCAGGGTTTTGCCGTCTCCAGGCCGCAGCTCAATCCCGAACTCAACACCGAAGACCAGCTTGCAGCTTATCTGAACTCAACCGGCGGGCGCGCCGACGGCAACGGCCTCTATATTCACTGGGTAGGAGGGAATGATGTCGCGGCCGCCGTGATCAATCCATTAACCGCGCGTGAAACCCTGAATATCAGCGCGGCAGCGGCAACGGCGCAGGTTAAAACCTTGCTGGAGGCGGGAGCGGGCGCGGTCATTGTGCCCTCCACGCCGCAGGTGGGCGAAACGCCTTATTTAATCGAAACGGTGCTGAGTGCGCTTGGCCCCGCTTCCGACGCGGCCACGGCCGCTGCTTTCCAGTCGCTTAACAGTGTCGCGACCACTGATAGCGCGTCACGCCAGCAGGCGGTGCTAAATGCTTTCACCCAGGCGGCGTCGCAACTATCAACAATACCCGCAGTGCGTGACGCGCTGGCGGAACAGCTCTATCGTGCCTGGGATCTATTGAGCAGCGAGGTCTCTGCGTTAACAGCGGGCTATAACCAGCAGGAAGAAAACGGTCTGGCGACGCTAAACGGCAATATTGTGCGCGTAGATGTTGCCGGGTTATTCAATGAAGTGATTGCCGATCCGACGCGCTATGGGCTGACAAATACTGTCGGGATGGCATGCCCGGTCGGCACGTCGGCAGCTGCGTGCACCTCCTCTACGCCAGGTTTTTCCAGCGAGCAGGCGTATCTGTTCGCCGATCGTCTGCATCCCAGCCCGGCTGTGCATGCCCTTATAGCAGACTATATCCAGTCGATCCTTGATGCGCCTTTGCAGGTCGCTGCGCTGTCACAAGGGCCGCACATCATGGCGCGTGATATGCAAAATACGCTGGACGGCCACCTGCAACAGCAGCGGCACCAGAGCAGCGATGCGGGTCAGCTTTCGGTGTTTGGCGGCTATGCAGGCCAGCATGTCGATTACAAGGGTGACGCCTTCTATAACGGCGATGCGACGACGGCCAGCTTCACCCTTGGCGTTGGCTATCAGCTCACAGACAGCTGGCAAACCGGCGTGCTTTTCTCCACGACCAACCAGCGGCAGGAACCGTCGTCACGCTACGATTACCGCCTGCGTGGCAACTTAGTCGCGCTCTACAGCCAGCTTGAGGTAGGCGATCAGGCGTGGGTCAACGCCGATCTCCACTACGCCGACCTCGATTTTGACGACATCCAGCGCGAGCTAAAAACAGGTCCGGCTACGCGCACCGAGCAGGGCAATAGCGGCGGTAAATTGCTGGGCCTGCGGGTGCAGACCGGCTGGGATCTGCCGTTAGGCACGCATCTGACAACCGGACCGGTTGCCAGCTATGCGCTGGATTACGGGCGCGCGGGTGGCTACAGCGAGCAGGGCAACAGCAGCACCTCTATGCGCTACAGCGACCAGACCAGCCACTCACAAATTGGCGCGGTTGGCTGGCGCATCGACAGCCAGCAATGGCCAGTGAATCCCTGGGCGCAGGTGAGCTACAACCACCAGTTTGGCGACCGTGACTCAACCGTTACCGCTGGGCTGAAATCGACCCGTACCGCCTTTAGCCGTACCACGGGCGCGCGGGACAGCAACTGGCTGGACATTGCCGTCGGTGCCAACGTCCCACTGGGTGAGAGGGTTAACGCATTTGCTGGCGTGTCTGCTGTCGGCGGTAATAGTGATGCGCACCAGCTGAGCTGGAATGTGGGTGTAAATGCCATCTTCTGATATCTGCGCATAACCGGCGTTAATGCAGTTGCGCCGGTTATTTTATTATTCAGGTAAATAAGTGATAGAGTGAAATGAGAGTGGGGGAAACGCCGCGCAAAGAGAATTAATCTTTTATAAATACAAAAAATAAGCGCCGGGCTTTTCAACCCGGCGCAGACAATGGCGGCTTTATCATCACCATCCGTTGTTTTATTACATCCTAAAGGGCGTGTATACAGGTAAAGGGTCAGGAACCCCTGCGGCTATTCTGTCCGCCTTTTTTGCCAGCTTCAGATGCCTTCTCGCGGTCATTTTTAAAGTTACCACCGCTGTGCTGTCCGCCTTTACGGCCAGCTTCTGACGCTCTTTCACGATCTTCAGCAAAGTTACCTGATCCGCCTCGATGTTGAGCCATAATGGGTCCTCTTCATGAGTTGAAAATAACACAGCAGGTTTGATTTGCTGTGCGCGTCTTACACTTTAAAGATTAGAACCAGATATAAATTGCGCAAGCGGCACGGTGAGTTAATAAAATTAACGAGGACGCTTGAACTAAAATAAAATAGCGCATCGAAGCGGGTGATATTAAACGGAAATATCTCTGAACCTGTATCAAAATAATATTGCTGTACAAGTTTGCTACGCCAGAAAAAAAGATATTTTATGAAGGGTGCGAGTGATTAGGATTAATCCTGGTGGTAAAAAACCGCGCCTCGGCGCGGTCATCTTTTCTTTTACTCAGCGGGTAGCCAGCGCGTCTGTACCGCCTCGCTGTCATAGTGCAGCGGCGAGGGCAGGGTGATAAGTTCGATCAGCACGCCAAACGGCGTCAGGCAGAACCAGGTCTGGTTGCCAGCGCCTTCTTCCTGTGCAAAGCAATCGTTCGGGCCGTCGTAGAAACGCGCGCCGTGCGCCTTCAGCCTCTCTGCTGTCTCATTAATGTCATCGACAAAGAGTGAGAAATGGTTAACGCCTGGCTGACCAATATTGGCCAGATCGTCGGCAATGCCCGGTTCCAGCTGAAAAAGCTCGACGTTGCAGCCGTTGCCCAGCCGCAGCATAGAGAGGCCAACCACGCTCAGCTGCGGCGGAAAACCGTTTACCGGGCGCAGCTGGTCACCGCCGATCTGCTGCTCGCTATCCTGCCAGGGAACGATGCGGTAGAGCACGGACGCATCCAGCGCTTTGATAAAAAAGGTTTCCGCCTGCTCAATGTTGCTGACGGTGATGCCGATATGCTCAATGCCTCTGATCGCCATCATGCTTCTCCTTTGGTTTTTTGATTGTGTTGATGACAGGTCATTGCCTGCGCAGCGCAGATCAGGGCAAGGTGGCTAAGACCCTGCGGTAAATTACCGCGCCATTCCTTGCTGCGAACGTCGAACATCTCGTTAAAGATCTCAACGTTGCCGCGATCGCACAGCGTCTCAAGGATCTCCTCCATGCAGGCTTTTGCTTTTTCAATGTCGCCCATCGAGGCCCAGGCTTCCGCCAGCCAGAACGAACAGGCGATAAAGGTGCTCTCTTCTTTCTCTACGCCACTGTAGCGGTAAAGCATGGCATGGCCATCGCCCAGCTCGCGCTGGATCGCCTCGTAGGTCAGGCGCATACGCTCTGGGTTCACCGTATTGCCGTAGTGGTGTACCAGCGCCAGCGACGCGTCCAGCTGGTCTTCGCTGCCGACATAGAACAGATAGGCCTGTTTGCTCTCCGACCAGCAGTGCTGTTCAACCCAGTCGCTGATGCGGTCGCGTTCGCGCTCCCAGCGTTCCATCCAGGTAGGCTCGATATGGCGCGCTTTCGCCATGGCAACGGCGCGATCCAGCGCCAGCCAGCAGGCCATTTTCGAGTGGGTGTAGTGCTGTTGGTCGGGCAGCTCCCAGATACCGGAGTCTTTCAGCCGCCAGCGGTCGGCGCAGTGGTTTGCCAGCTGTCCCAGCAGGCGTGATGTGCCTAAATCCAGCACGTGGCCCGCCTCAATGAATAGCTGAGCCGTGGCGAGCATATCGCCATACATGCTTAGCTGACGCTGGTCGCGGGCGTTATTGCCGACGCGCACCGGCAGCGAATCCTTATAACCGCGCAGCGGTGGATAGCGCTCCGGGGGTACGATGTCGCCTTCCAGCGTATAGCAGGTACGTAGCTCGACGCCGTGACGCATAATGGTTTGCGACAGCCAGGAGAAGGCCGCTTTGCAGTCCTCCAGCGCGCCGAGATAGACAAAAGATTTGATAATCAGGCAGGCGTCGCGCACCCACGCGTAGCGATAGTCGTAGTTCTTCTCGCCACCGATGCCTTCCGGCAGGGAAGTGGTTGCCGCCGCAGCCAGCGCGCCGGTTGGTGAATACCAGAGAAACTTCAGCGACAGGGCTGAGCGTTTTACATGGACTTTATATTCACCTCCATAGCTCAGGCTGTTGCACCAGTCCTGCCAGGCGACGTGGCTGGTTTCAATACGGGTATCGATGGCGTCAAGATCCGGTACCGCCAGCGGCTCGCGCTGGGTAATCAGCAGCGCCACCAGCGAACGTGAATTTTCATGCGTGGTGACTTCCGCAATGATCTGCTCATCGTCCATATGGGTGATCTTCACATCGTCGCTGGTGCGCAGCATCGCCATAATATCGCCGATGTGAAATACATTGCCCTGCGTGGTGTTGCCCATCCAGGGCGAACGCGTTTCCGCCACCGTACCAAAGCGCAGATGCAGCTTCAGCGTAACGCTGCCGCGCACGCCTTCTACCCGGCGCGCCAGCTCGCTCCAGGGCAAACGTCCGGCGAGTGTGCTGTTGAGGGATTCAGTCAGGCGGACTTCGCCTTCGTCGGTAGTAAAGCAAGTTTCCAGCACGTTACTCTCATCACGGTAACGCCGCTGCATGCGGTAGGGCTGGACCGGCGTCAGCGCGAAAAAGCCGCCAATACCCGGATCGAGCAGGCGATCGAACAACGGCGGCGAATCGAGATTTGGCGCGCACCACCAGTCAATGGCACCGTCGGGCGCAATCAGCGCCACCGAACGCCCTTCACCAATTGCCGCATAGTCGCCGAGCCCAACAAATCCTTCCTCGCGGACGGGCGAGGTGTAATCACCGTTTCTCATCAGAAGCATCCTTGTCTGAAACGCATAGTCTGAAGACGAAAAAACTGGCCGCACAGGGCGGCCAGTTGGCAGGGACAGAGACGATTACAGCGTGCCGGTACCGCCGTCGGAGCACCAGACCTGACCTGAGGTGTAGCTACTTTCCGATGACGCCATCGTCACGTAGAGCGGCGCGATTTCAACCGGCTGGCCTGGACGACCCAGCGGTGCGCTGGCACCAAACTTTTTCACTTTTTCCTGCGGCTGACCGCCACATACCTGTAGCGGGGTCCAGTATGGTCCCGGTGCGACCGCATTCACGCGAATGCCTTCTTCGCCCAGCTGCTGCGCCAGTGCTTTGGTAAAGGCAACGATAGACGCTTTGGTCTGCGCATAGTCCAGCAGGATAGGGCTCGGCTGGTAAGCCTGTACCGAGGACGTATTGATAATAACTGCCCCACGCGGCAGATGTTCAACCGCCGCTTTGGTGATCCAGAACATCGCGTAGACGTTGGTCTTAAAAGTGGCGTCAAAGTCTTCAGTAGAAAGGGTGCGGATCGATTCGTTGAACTGCTGGCGACCGGCATTATTGACCAGAATATCCAGCCCGCCTAACTGATCGACGGCCTGCTGCACCAGCGACTGGCAGAAGGCTTCGTCACGAATATCGCCTGGGATGGCAACCGCTTTACGGCCTTCCGCTTCAATCAGCTGAATAACTTCAGCCGCGTCCGACTCTTCGTCTGGCAGATAGCCGATGGCTACATCAGCCCCTTCGCGGGCATAGGCGATAGCGACAGCACGGCCGATACCGGAGTCACCGCCGGTAATCAGCGCTTTGCGACCGGTCAGGCGGCCGGTACCACGATAAGAGGTTTCCCCGTGATCCGGGACCGGATCCATTTTACTGGCAAGACCAGGAATAGGCTGTTTCTGCTCCGCAAAAGGCGGTTTAGAAAATTCAACCGGGACAAGTTTTTTGTCGTTTTGCATAGTCATGCTTAGCTCCTTGCACTTCGTTTTCGGGTGATATTAAGCCTGGCACAAATGTGAAGTTTGTCACATTCGATTTAACCTGGCGGTAATTTAACCCTCTGAAACAGGGATCAAGATTAATAATAAGCTGCTTTTTTAAGAGTAAGGCAGTCAGGCAATGTTTTTTTGCCAGTGCTAATTAAGTGCTGGTTTAATAAACACTTTATATATCCTCTGATTAATTGAGGACATTGAAATGAAAGAGAGAATGCCTGCCAGCTAAACGTCATGTATCTCAGTGGGTTAACTATTTAATTATGGGTTTGTTTTATATCCGAATATACGTAGCGACTGGACCGTTTTTTGCGTGGGTATGGAGTGGGATAAAATGTGATAAATCATTACCTGTAACCAAAAAATAATTTATTTCACAGTAAGCAAAGCGGGAAATAAGCACTATGGCGGTTTCAGCATGGCAAACGGGAAAACAGGCTGTTTGATTGTGCTGTGTGCTCAGAGCATAAAGGCAGAAAACGCTGTATTTGCACTGGTTTCCCACCACTTGCGCAGCTCGCCTGCGTTAACCTGAATGCTCATTGTTAAAATGGACAGAGAAGGAGCGCGACGTGAGCGCGTCGACGGGAATTTCACTGAAAGTTATGGCGACGCTCAGCTCGACGCTGATGCTCGCCTGCGTAAAAGGGCTAGACGGTGCTTTGCCGGTGGGTGAAGTTATCTTTTTCCGCTCGCTGGTCGGGATAATGCCGCTGCTGATATGGCTGAAATGTCATGGCTCTATTTTGCAAGGCATCAAAACCCGTAACGTAAAAGGGCATATCGGCCGAGGCCTGGCGGGCACCTGCAGTATGTATCTTAGCTACCTGTCGCTGATGTACATTTCGCTGACCGATGCGACCGCCATCAACTATGCCGCGCCGCTGTTTACCGTGCTGCTCGCGGCCGTGGTGCTGCGTGAGAAAGTGCGCCTCAACCGCTGGCTGTCGGTCGTTGCCGGTTTCGCGGGCATCGTCATCATGCTCTCTGGTCACCTGTCACTCAACGGCCCGCCCAGGCTCACCGTAGCCAGCCTGGCTTCTTCGGTTGGCGTTCTGCTGGCACTGCTCTCCGCACTCTGTACCGCTGGCGCGCTGATCCAGATCCGCTATCTGAGCGGCAAAGAGAAACCGGGTGCCATCGCCTTCTGGTTTACCGCGATGACCGGCGCGACCTCGCTGCTGACGCTGCCTTTTGGCTGGCAGCTTCCGCAGGGCGAGCAGCTGCTTCTGCTGCTGGGCTGCGGTCTGTTTGGCGGGCTGACGCAAATCCTGCTGACGCTGAGTATGCGCTATGCCGATGCCTCATTGCTTGCGCCTTTCGATTACAGCTCACTGCTCTGGTCAGTGATCATCGGCGTTATCTTCCTTGGCACGTTACCGGAGAAAATTACCCTGATCGGGGCCAGTCTGGTAGCGTTCGCCGGTATTTATTCCATTTTAAGCGAACGGCGCCAGCGGCAGCGTGCCGCCGCCGTGGCCCTGAGTGCCCGCAACGAAACCGCCAATTTAACGCCTGATTAACACGTCCCTCTTGACGTCGGGTAGGCAGTTACCCTACAACTAATGGCCGTCGGGGGAGTCTCGCCACAGAGACTGAGAGGCTAATAGCGCAGCGCGCGGTTTAGCGACCCTTTGAACCTGACCCAGTTGATACTGGCGTAGGAAGACTCGTATCTCATTGTTCCGTATCTGCTTTGAGATGCCTGCCGCGCGAGCTGACGCCTTCTGCTCACGCTTTTTCCCTTCACGTATCACGGGTCTTTATCGTCGAGGCCAACGTGAAACGCATTCTCTCTCAATCAGTTTTTTCTTTCGGCCGTGCGCGATGAGCCGCTGGTCGGTGCTCGGCAGCGGTGTTGCCGGATTATGTGTCGCCACGCTGCTGGCTGAACAGGGCGAAACCCTGGAAGTGATCGTCAGCGACGAAACGCCTGCTTCCCACTGGGCTGGCGGCATGCTTGCGCCGTTCTGTGAAGGGGAAAGCGCACCAGAGCAGGTCATTGAACTGGGACAGCGCGCCGCGGGCTGGTGGTCGCAGCGCATCGATGGCGTGGTGCAGCAGGGCACGCTGGTCGTGGCTTCACCGCGCGACGGCGCAGAGCTGACGCGCTTCGCCCACATGACGCGCGAACATCAATGGATCGATCCCGGGCAGCCTGAGCCTGAACTGGCGGGCCGCTTTGCGCGCGGCCTGTTCTTTCCCAGCGAGGCGCACCTGAACCCGCGTGATGCGCTGCGCCAGCTGCGCGCCAGACTTGAAACGCGCGGCGTCGCCTTTCACGCCAGGAAACCCAGCGGCACCCTGATCGACTGCCGCGGCATTCACGCTGCCGACCGCCAGCCCGACCTGCGCGCGGTGCGCGGTGAAATGCTGATCCTGCACTGTGAAGAGCTGCACTTTTCCCGTCCGATTCGCCTGCTGCACCCACGCTTTCCCTGCTATCTGGTGCCGCGCGGCCAGGGCCATTTTATGCTTGGTGCAACCATGGTTGAGAGCGACGATGCCAGCCCGATTAGTGCCCGCGCCATGATGGAACTGCTCAGCGCCGCCTGGACCATCCATCCGGCGCTGGCCGAGGCGCGCATTATCGAGAGCGGCACCGGCCGACGTCCTGCCTACCGCCATAACGTGCCGGAAGTACGCTACCGCGACGGCGTCTTCTCCGTTAACGGCATGTTCCGCCACGGTTTTTTACTTGCGCCAGCCATGGCGCAACAGCTAATGCAACTGCTCAGCCAGGAGCCACACCATGCAAATTGAACTCAACGGCCAGTTAGTCGAAACCGACGCGCAGAACGTCGCGGCGCTGCTACACGAGCGGCAAATTGATGCCGCGTGTGTGGCCAGCGCCTTCAACGGGCAGTTCCTGCCGCGCTCGCAGTATGAGAGCCAGCGGCTGGAGGCCGGATGCCGTCTGGAAGTGCTCTCGCCGATGCAGGGGGGCTGACCATGTTCTACGGTTTCGTTCCCCGTTCGCGCTTTCTGCTCGGTACCGCTGGTTACCCATCGCCTGACATTTTGCAACAGGCGATCTGTGCCGCTGATGCAGAGATCATCACCGTCAGCCTGCGGCGGGAGGGCAGCCAGGGCGGCGCGTTCCGCGAGCTGCTCAGCCAGCTTAACCGTCGCGTGCTGCCTAACACGGCCGGATGCCACAGCGTGAAGGAGGCGGTGACCACGGCCTGGATGGCGCGTGAGCTTTTTGATACCCGCTGGATCAAACTGGAGGTGATCGGCAACGCCGACACGCTGCAACCCGACCCCTTCGCGCTGGTCGAGGCGGCGCGCATCCTCTGCGCGGATGGCTTCCAGGTTTTCCCCTATACCACCGAGGATCTGGTCGTCGGTGAAAAACTGCTGGAAGCGGGATGCGAAGTGCTGATGCCCTGGGGCGCGCCGATCGGCTCCGGGCAGGGATTACGCAATATCGAAGGATTACGCAGCCTGCGCGCCTGGTTTAAAGACGTGCCGCTGATTATCGACGCCGGTATTGGCGCGCCGAGCCAGGCGGCACAGGCGATGGAGCTGGGGTTCGACGCCATTCTGCTCAATACCGCCGTCGCAAAGGCGCAGGATCCGGTGCTGATGGCGGGCGCGTTTGCTGGCGCGATCCGTGCGGGACAGGAGGCGTACCAGGCGGGCCTGATGGAGCGGCGCGATATGGCCGCCGCTTCAACGCCGGTGTTTGGCCTGGCGCAGTTCAGCTAACGGGACGAGATGATGAATCGCTATCAACGACAGCAGATGCTGCCAGAAATTGGTGAGGCTGGACAGCAACGGCTCAGCGCCGCGCGCGTGCTGGTGGTGGGCGCAGGCGGGCTGGGCTCGACGCTGCTGCCGCTGCTGGCGGGCGCAGGCGTTGGCATGCTGCGCATTCTCGACGACGATGTGGTGGAGGTGCACAACCTGCATCGCCAGACGCTCTATACCACCGGCGACATCGGCCAGCCGAAAGCGCTGTGCGCCGCGCGCGCGTTGGGCGAGCGTAACCGCGACTGTCAGGTAGAGGCGCGTCAGCAGGCACTGCGCGCCAGCACCGTCAGCGAAGCGCTGGATGGCATCGATCTGGCCATCGACGCGGCGGACAGCTTTGCCGTGACCTACACGCTTTCCGACGCCTGCCAGCCGCGCAATATCCCGCTAATCAGCGCCTCGGTACTGGGCCGGCAGGGATACGCTGGCGGCTTCTGCGGCCCGGCACCCAGCTACCGTGCGGTGTTCCCCCGTTTGCCTGCTTCAGCTGCCAACTGCAACACCGCTGGCGTCATGGGACCAGCAGTAGCAACGCTGGGCGCGATGCAGGCGCAAATGGCGCTCAGCGTGCTGCTGGGACTCACACCCTCGCCGCTCGGCAGCCTGGTGAACTGCGATTTTATGCAGTGGCACTTCCGCGCGTTTCGCTTTGATGGTGCGGATGAACCCATAGAGCCTGCCATTCCCTTTATTGACCCTGACCTGCTGCGCGCAGACGACTGTATTGTTGAACTGCGCAGCCTCGAAGAGGCGCCGCACAGCGTGGCACCCGTTGTCGATCGTATCCTGCCGGAGGCGATTGAACGCTGGCAGCCGCCCGCCGATCGGCGTGTGGTGCTGGTCTGCGCCAGCGGCATTCGCGCGGCAAAAGCGGCCACGCTGCTGGCGCAGCGTGGTGTTGCGCAGCTGGCCATTATCGCGGCGAACCGGCCATGAGCCAGGCCCCGCACGGCCCCGCTATTACTTTTGATGACGTCACTTTCGGCTGGGGCAGCCAGCCGATCTGCGAGCGCTTTAGCCTGACGCTGGGCGGCGGCAAAACCAGCGCGCTGCTGGGGCGCAGCGGCATCGGCAAAAGTACGCTGTTGCGGCTGGTGGCCGGATTGTCGACGCCCCAGCAAGGGCAGATAACCAGTTCACTGGCGGGCGATCTGCCCCAGCAGATTGCCTGGATGGGGCAGCGCGACGAGCTCTATCCCTGGCTGTCGGTGCGCGATAACGTCACGCTCTCCGCGCGGCTTAACGGCCAGCGTCCTGACCGGGCGCGCGCCGATGCGCTGCTGGAGCAGGTTGAGCTTGCCCGCCAGGGCAATGCGCGACCCGACTCGCTCTCTGGCGGCATGCGACAGCGCGTCGCGCTGGCGCGCACGCTCTATCAGGATCGCCTGGTGGTGCTGATGGACGAGCCCTTCGCCACGCTCGACGTGATGACCAAGCTGCGCCTGCAAAGCCTGACCGCCCGGCTGCTGCACGGCAAAACGCTGCTGCTGGTGACGCACGATCCGCTGGAGGCGTGCCGCCTGGCGCATGATATCTACCTGCTGGACGAGACGCCGCTGCGCTGCCGTGCCTTTCCTGCGCCCGACGGCGACGTGCCGCGCGCGGCGCAGGACGTGGCCGTATTGCAGGCGCAAAGCCAGCTTTTCCGACAGCTCAATCATGATTAAACATCGCTTTCTCAGTCTGGCTTATCTACTGGCGGTACTCGGCGCTGCATGGCAGTTGGCACGCCACAGCGGCGTACCCGCGTTCCTGCTGCCATCACCTGAGGCGGTGGGGCAGGCGCTGTTACGGCAGCATGCTTTGCTGGCGCATCACGCGCTCTACACGCTGGGCGAAATTGCGCTGGCGCTGCTGCTGGGCGGCGGCGCAGGCGTGACGCTGGCGATTGCCATGGCCGCCAGCCCGCTGCTGCGCCGTCTGCTGTTTCCGCTGGTGGCGGCCAGCCAGACCATTCCGGTATTTGCCCTCGCGCCGCTGCTGGTGCTGTGGCTCGGCTTTGGCATCGCCTCAAAGGTGGTGGTTGCCGCGCTGATTATCTTCTTCCCGCTCTGCCTGTCGCTGTTTGACGGGCTGTGTCGCACGCCGCCCGGCTGGCTGGAGCTGGCGCAGACCATGAACCGCTCGCGGCTGCGTCAGTTCCTGCATGTGCGCTGGCCGGCCGCGCTGCCGCATTTCTTTTCCGGCCTGCACATGGCAGCAATCCTCGCACCGGTCGGCGTGGTGATCGGTGAATGGGTCGGCGCAAGCGAAGGGCTGGGTTATCTGATGATGCACGCCAATGCGCGGCTGGAAACGCCGCTCAGCTTTGCGGCGCTGGCGCTGTTGATGCTGCTTGCGCTGTTGCTATCGGGCGTCGTCGCGCTGATGCGCCGCCGTTTTCTCTACTCTGCATAAGGAACGATTGTGAAAAAAGTCACGTTGATGCTGGCGCTGTTATTGATGGTTGCGCCCGCGCTGGCGGCGGAAAAAGTCCGGCTGCTACTCGACTGGTTTGTTAACCCTAACCATGCGGCAATCTTTGCGGCAAAACAGAGCGGGGCGTTTGCGCGCCAGGGGCTGGACGTGGAGCTGATCGCCCCTGCGGACTCCGCTTCGGTGCCGCTGCTGCTGGCGGCGGGCAAGGCCGATCTCGCGGTGGGCTATCAGCCGCAGCTCTATACGCTGGTGGATAAAGCCGTGCCGGTGATCCGCGTCGGCACGCTGATTGACCAGCCGCTCAATACGCTCACCACGCTTAAAGAGAGCAATATTCACCAGCTGAGAGATTTCGAGGGCAAAACCCTCGGCTACGCCATTCCGGGATTTGAGGATGTGGCTATCCAGACCATGCTGAAATCGGCAGGTGTGGATGTGAGTAAGGTGAAGCTGATTAACCTGAACATGGATGCCGCCTCGGCGCTGCTCAGCCACAAAATCGACGGCGCGATGACTATCTACCGCAACTATGAGCTGCTGGAGCTGAAACAGCAGGGCGCGGAAACGCTGACGTTTAAGCCAGAAGATCATGGCGTGCCCGCCTACGACGAGCTCATCCTGCTGGCAAACGCCAGCACAGCGGCGAGCGATGCGCGCATCGCTAAGTTTCTTCATGGGCTGAACGATGGCGTTTCGTATCTGCGCGACCATCCGGAAGCGGTATGGAAAGCCTTTATTCAGGCCTATCCAGAACTGAACACACCACTCAACCATCAGGCGTGGCAGGCAACGCTGCCGCTGTTCGCCAGCGACGCCGGGAAGTTTGACGAGGCGCGCTACCAGGCGTTCGCGCACTATATGCTGGAGAACAAACTCATCAGCCAGATTGCACCCGCATCGCATTATTCACTGCCGTCGCAGTAAATCTGGGCTCAGAGGAGCACTCGCTTCTATCCTGCGCAGCTAGACTTAGGGAAAAGCACAAGGAGGCCAGGATGCAAGAGAAGATAAAGCTGGTGGCGGGCGACATTACGAAAATCAACGTCGACGCCATCGTTAATGCAGCCAACAGCTCGCTGCTGGGCGGCGGTGGGGTCGACGGTGCAATCCACCGCGCAGGTGGCCCGGAGATACTGGAAGAGTGTAAAAAAATCCGCAACCGTCAGGGCGGCTGCCATACCGGCGATGCAGTCATCACCACCGGCGGAAAACTGCCTGCACGCTATGTGATCCATACGGTGGGCCCGGTGTGGAACGGCGGCAGCCAGAACGAAGCGGAATTACTGAAGCGCGCCTACCAGAGCTGCTTTCGCCTGGCACAGCAGCACGGGATCAAGACCCTGGCTTTCCCCAGCATCAGTACCGGCATTTATCGGTTCCCGAAGAAAAGGGCGGCTGAGATCGCCCTGGAGGCGATCCGTGATGCGCTCGCGGACAACCCCCTGCTGGAAAGCGTCAATATTGTCTGCTTTGACGAGGAGAACTATGAAATTTATGCCGGGATGCTTAACTAGTTCATGACCAGGCCCAGAATTAACAGCACCACCGCCACCACGGCGTATACGCCCGCGCGCGTCAGCAGGTTTTTCTGCTGACGCTTCACGCCGGTGATTAAAAATCCCAGCGCGATGCACAGCGCCATCAGTGAAACCAGTAAATATGCTGACATGCCAGCCTCCACGTAAAAACGTTGTATTTAGCATGCCAGCCACAGGCGCGATAGCCGATTTACATTTCTTTCAAAAACTTAGCGTAGCGCGTTCTCCGGGCGTGCCAGGCCCAGCGTGTCGCGCAGCGTGCCGTCAGGATACGCCTTGCGGAAGACGCCAGCGCGTTGCAGGCGCGGCACCACTTCCTCAAGGAACAGGTTGCCGCTGGCTTCAAGATAGGCTGGCAGCACCACAAAGCCGTCGCAGGCGCCGCTGCGGTACCATTCGGCCATCATTGCCGCTACGTCGTCAGGCGTGCCGACTGGCGACGGGAACGAGAGACTTTCGGCATAGCGGATCGCCATCTCGCCCAGCGTCAGCTTCTCTTCGATCGCCTGCGCTATCACATACTGGAAGCGGCCTTTGCTGCCGGTGATGGTATTACGCAGATCCGGCACAGGCCCATCCAGCGGGTACTGCGCCAGGTCATGATTCATGCTGGCGGACATAAAGCTCAGCGCTGATTCCGCCGTGATCAGCGACTTGAGGTAGCGATCTTTTTCCTGCGCCGCTTCGCGCGTCTCAGCCAGAACCGGCACCATGCCGGGCAGAATACGCAACTGATCCGGCGTGCGGCCAAACTGCTGCGCCTTGCTTTTCAGCGTCTGGTAAAAACGCTGTGCACGCTGCTGGTCCGGCTGGACGACAAACATCACTTCGGCGTGCTGCGCGGCCAGATCGATAAAGGCTTCCGACACGCCAGCCTGGATGACCACCGGGTAGCCCTGCGGTGGCCGCGGGATATTAAGCGGCCCGCGCACGTCAAAAAAGGTGTCGTGATGGTCGAGGTAGTGAAAGGCATCGGGCCGGGCAAATGCTGCGTTGGCTTTGTCGATCACCATGGCGTCATCGTCAAAACTGTCCCACAGCTTTTTCATCAGGTTGATAAATTCTGCGGCGCGCGCGTAGCGCTCGTTATGGGAATAGTGGCTGTCGCGGCCAAAGTTGCGCGCCTCGGCGTCGCTGACTGACGTCACCACGTTCCACGCCGCGCGGCCGTTGCTGAGGTGGTCGATGTTAGCCAGCTGGCGCGCCGTGGTGTAGGGCAGTGAATAGGAAGACGAGACGGTGCCGCCCAGCCCGATGCGATCGGTCACGACCGCCAGCGCCGCGAGCAGCGTCAGCGGCTCCGACCAGCCCTGCGGGCGGCTGCGCACCGTGGCGCTGAGATCGCCGCCGTAAATGTCGTCAATGGCCAGCTTGTCGGCGACAAAAATCATATCCAGCTTTGCCGCTTCGGCCTGCTGTGCGATGCGGCGAAACAGCGGCCAGTTGGTGCCGCCACTGGAAACCGCATCAGGATGACGCCAGCCGCCCTGATGGATACCGGCGTCGAGGTAAAGCGCGAGGTTCATCATTACCGCATCCCCTTATGGCTGAGCGAAAAAGCTGGCGTCGATAACGCTATCGGCCTTCAGCCCGGGCTTGATCAAGCCGCTTTGCGTGAAGGTATCGATCGCGGCCTGCTGGCGCTGCTGTACCAGCGCCACGTCGCCGACCGGTGCGTTGTTCTCGCGCTTCACCTTGCTGAGCGCCACCGCATCTGGCAGGCGCAGCAATTTCGCAATGCCTTCCGCATAGGCCTGTGGATGCGCGACGCCCCATTCGCGCGCGCGGATCAGCCGCTGGCGGAAATCCTGTAGCGCCGCACGCTTGTCTGCAATAGCACGATCGGTGGCAACCAGATAGTTGGAGACCGGGAAGGCGTCGCCGTCGACCGCAATCACCGCACCGGACTGGGCGATTGCAAAGGAGACATAGGGTTCCCAGGTGGCAACGGCATCTACCGCACCGTTGTCCAGCGCCAGCGTCGCCTCAGCCGGAGTGGTAAAAACAAACTGCACGCTGTCAGCGGGCAAGCCCGCTTTGCTCAGGGCGTTGAACACCAGGTTCTGGCCGGAGGAGCCTTTCACCGTGGCGATTTTTTTGCCTTTCAGATCGGCGGCGCTTTTAATTGTGCTCTCTTTTTTCACGATGATGGCATTGCCGAGATACTGCGAAGCCTGAATCGCTTTGATGGTTGCGCCGGAGGCCACCGCAAACGACAGCGGGCCGTCGCCGACCAGACCGGCATCCAGATGGCTGGCGTTGAGCGATTCCAGCAGCGGCGCGGCATTAGGGAACTCATACCATTTCACCTCATAAGGCAGATTGCTGAGCTGGCCCGCCGCTTCCATCACAGCGCGCGCGTTGCCCTTTTGGTCGCCCACCACCAGTTCTGTCTCCGCCGCCTGGGTGGCAAATGCCGCTAAGCAGAGCGTTAACGCTAACATTTTCATATCTGATTTCCCGGTGAAAAAGAAAACAGACTAAGTTTCAACCGGTAAAAGCGGTAATAACGAATCCGGCAAAGGATATGCAGCGCAACAATAAGGGCAGCTTGTCCAGTTACAAGTCGCGCTAATAGCTAAAAATTCTTTTGCAGCCGCAGTGATATGCAAGGTGAAAATTCTTAAAAAATTCCACCGATTTAAATCAAATCCCGATAAACTGCGCTATCCATATCGCCGCTCTCAACTGGTTTAATGAATTATTATTCCCCTGATGACAGTCACTTAAAGTTACGCTCGACGCGGTTTGTCAGGCGTATGTTCGCTATGCGGCAGCTCGGCACGATTCTCTGCTTCTACCCCATTCTGTCGGTCCTGATGGAGTCGGGAAGAGGGCTGATCCCCTGCGCGCTGTTATTCATTAATGCCTTCATCTGGCCCTATGCCGCCTGGCGAATCGCGCTGGCGTCGGACGATCCCACCGGACGCGAGCGCGCCAGCCTGACGCTTGACGCGGCGTTTGGCGGTGCGTGGGTGGCGATGATGGCCATTAGCCCCATGCCGTCGTTTGTCATTATGGCGATCCTGGTGGCTGACCGTTATGCCGCGGGCGGCTGGGCACAGCTGAGCGCCGCGCTACAGGCGTTCCTTATCGCCTTTATGCTGGTGTGGACGCTGGAAGGGATGCCGTTGACGATGAGCTTCAGTATGCGCACGGTCTGGCTCACCTTGCCGCTCGCCACGTTCTACCTGCTGGCGCTTAGCGTGGTCTCTTATAATCTGACATTGAGCCTGCGCATGAAGAACCGTGAGCTGGAACGCATTGCGCTGATGGACCCAGGCCTGAAGATCCCCAACCGACGCCTGTTCGAGCGTCGTCTGGAAAGCGAGTTTTTGCGCACCCGGCGCGGAGAAAGTTCAGCTTATCTGATGCTGATCGACGTCGACCATTTCAAAGCGGTCAACGACAGTTTCGGTCACGAGGCGGGCGATTTCCTGCTGGCAGAGATCTCCGCGCTGCTGCGTGACGGCGTTGGGCTGGAGGATATTCCGGCGCGCTTCGGCGGTGACGAGCTGTGCGTGATTGTGCGCGACGCGCAGGACGCCGGGATTGTGGCGATGGCGCAAACTCTCAAGGCCCGTATCGCGCAGCTGCGTCTGCCCGCCTCGGCTGATTTCTTCTGTACCGTCAGTATTGGCATCGCACCCGCGAGCCAGGCGGATTCTATTCACCACTGGCTGCGTCACGCCGATGATGCGCTTTACCAGGTTAAGCGCGGCGGGCGTAACGGCGTGCATCTCTGGCAGCCTGCCTGAAGTCCTATGCCAGACCCCAGGCGCACCTCCAGGATGAGGTGCGTATGCAGGCAAAAAGGGGGTTAATTCAGGCACGCTGACCCACTTCGCTGGTTAACACCGTCCACCTCCTCGCCTGCTCGCTCAGGCTGAAGCCCAGCCCGGGCCGGTCAGAAACCCACATGCGGCCATCACGCAGCTCAAGCTGTTCATTAAACAGCGGATTCAGCCACTCGAAGTGCTCCAGCCAGGGCTCAACTGGATAGGCAGCCGCGAGATGCAGGTGGATTTCCATCGCAAAGTGCGGGGCCAGCTTGCGTCCGTGGCGCGCAGCCAGATCCATAATTTTCAGGAAAGGTGTGATGCCGCCAACGCGCGGCGCATCGGGTTGTACGAAGTCGCTGGCGTTGCCGAGGATCAGCTGCTCATGTTCGCGATAACTGGTCAGCATCTCTCCGGTGGCGATGGGCGTGTCGAGCGCACTGGTCAGCGCTGCATGGCCTTCAACGTCGTAAGCGTCCAGTGGCTCCTCAATCCAGACCAGATTAAAGGCTTCCATTTTCCGCCCCATACGGATGGCGGTTTCCCGATCCCACTGCTGGTTGGCGTCGACCATCAGCGGGAAGTCATCCCCTAACGTCTGGCGCACCGCGCTGAGACGCCGCAGATCTTCAGCCGTATTGGGCTGGCCCACCTTAATTTTGATGCCGCCGATGCCGTTTTCCTGGGAGATAGCGACGTTTTTCAGCACCTGATCGAGCGGAGTATGCAGAAAGCCACCAGAGGTGTTGTAGCACTGTACCGAGTCGCGGTGCGCCCCAAACAGTTTTGCCAGCGGCAACCCTGCGCGACGGGCTTTCATATCCCAAAGCGCGATATCAAACGGCGATATCGCCTGTACCGCCATGCCGCTGCGGCCTACCGATGCGCCTGCCCACAGCAGTTTGGTGTAAATTTTGTCGATGTCGTTGGGATCTTCGCCCAGCAGGTTATTCGCCAGCTCGCTGGCATGGGCGTAGATGCCCTGGCCACCAGCGCGTTTCGAATAGCTAAAGCCAACGCCTTCGAAGCCGTCGCGGGTAAGTAACTCAGCAACAATAATGGCAACTTCAGTAAGCGGCTTCTGACGGCCGGTCAACACTTTGGCGTCGCTGACCGGCGTTGCCAGCGGCAGGAAAGCCAGCGACAGCTTGACCCAGACGATGCGGTCGCCCGATTCAGCGGCAGTTTTTCCAGAATAGTTGTTGGCGTACGAGACGGCTTCAGAATTGGCGCTGGTCATAAGACCTCCGTTAAATGTTTGCGCTAACATTTTTTGCGAGTGCGATTTGTCGATGCAGAGAGAGGTATAGCGTCTTTAACCTGGCGAGAAGTAGCCCTGTGTCACAGTTTCTACTGATTCGTACACATGCCAAAAATGTTAGGGTTAACATCGTGCCAGTGCGACATCCCCGGCTGCTAATAAGCGGCAGTCTGACCCTGAGAAGAGAGTATGAAGATAAAGCCAGGCCCACCCCGCGCGCCGACGCTGGAAGATGTCGCGCGTGCCGCAGGATTATCTGCCATGACCGTCAGCCGCGCCCTCAATGCGCCACAGCAGGTGCGGCCGCAAACCGTGGCGCGCGTGATCGAAGCGGTGCGCGCGACCGGCTATATCCCTAATGCGCTGGCGGGCGGGCTGGCGAGCCGCCGCAGCCGCCTGATTGCCGTCGTGGTGCCGCAAATCAACAACGCTATGTTTGTCGACACCATTCAGGCGCTGAATGATGAGATGACGCGTCAGGGCTATCACATGCTGCTGTGCGTCAGTGGTTACGAGATGGAAAGTGAAGCGGAAATCGTGGCCACCCTGCTGGCGCGCCGTCCAGACGGGATTGTGCTGACCGGCATCCACCACACGCCTGCGCTTAAAAAGATGATCCTACAGGCCGCCATCCCTGTCGTCGAAGTCTGGGATATGACGCCGACGCCGATAGATATGCTGGTGGGGTTTTCCCATGAGAAAGTTGGCAATGAGCTGGGTGAATTCCTGATCAAGCGAGGCTATCGCCAGCCTGCGCTGCTGTGGGCCGATGACGAGCGCGCCGCGCAGCGTCGTCAGGGGTTGGTTAACACGCTCAGCCGACATGATATTAAGATCCAGGCGCATATTACCGTGCCGCTGCCCGCCTCGATGCAGGGAGGACGCGACGCTTTTGCTGCGCTCAAAGACACAGAAGCGGATGTGGTGGTGTGCAGCTCAGACACCGTTGCGCAGGGCGCGCTGATTGAGGCGGAGGCGCGTGGGCGGCGCGTGCCACAGGATATCGCGGTGACAGGTTTTGGCGATCTCGCCTTTGCTGCTGCACATCGACCAGCGATCACCACGATACGTATCGATCGCCAGGCGATAGGGCAGCAGGCGGTGCGGGCGCTCCTGACGCGGCTGGCGGGCCATCGCGTGCCCGAACCCGTAACGGATATCGGCTTTGAGATTATCCCGCGCGACTCTGCCTGAGATTAAATGGCCGGGTAGTGATCTGTGCCGTCCGGCCAGGGCGTCAGCAAGTCAAAACCGTTTTCGGTTACGGCTACCGTATGTTCCCACTGTGCGGAGAGTGAGCGGTCTTTGGTGACGACTGTCCAGCCGTCAGACAACACGCTGGTGCCCGCTTTGCCCGCGTTGATCATTGGCTCAATGGTGAAGATCATGCCCGGCTGTAGCGTCAACCCCTCGCCTGGCGTGCCGTAGTGTAAAACCTGCGGCTCGTCGTGGTAGATCTGGCCGACGCCGTGGCCGCAATATTCACGCACTACCGAGAAGCCCGCGCCTTCGGCCAGGCGCTGAATTGCTGCACCGATATCGCCCAGCGTTGCGCCCGGTTTGACGGCGTGAATGCCTGCTACCATCGACTGGTAAGTGATATCCACCAGCCGTTGAGCGCGTACTGAAGGTTCGCCGACAAAGTACATACGGCTGGTATCGCCATACCAGCCATCCTTAATAATGCCAATATCAATATTGATAATGTCGCCTTTCTTCAGCTTTTTAGATGAAGGAATACCGTGGCACACCACATGGTTCACGGAGGTACAGGTGGTGCGGGTGTAGCCCTGATAGCCAATATTGGCGGGGATGACCTTAAGCTCATTGACGATGAAATCGTGGCAGATGTTATCCAGCTCTTCCGTGGTGATCCCGGGCTGCACATGTGGGGTAATCATCGCCAGTACCTGGGCCGCCGCATGGCCCGCCGCACGCGCCTGTTCGATCTGTTCCGGGGTATGGATCTTAACGCTGCGTTTCATTGCACTTCTCCTTGTGGCGTGTGGGTGGACGACTGAATGAGCTGACGCAGGTCGCTGCCGTTTTCCAGCTCGACCCGAATAAGCATCTGCGCCAGCTCCCGCTGGGTAAACTGCGGATAAAGCTCAGCCAGCATGCCCAGTTTAAGCCAGTGCTCGGCCTGCGAATTAATAGAACGGCTCATTGCCTGGCTGGCAATGCGCAAGTTCTCATGCATCAAGTCAGATATTTTAACAATGCCCATAGCTGCCTTATATGAAATGTATATGGTTTGTATATAGGTTAACCTCTACTCTCAGATGTGCCAATGGAATTTTTACCTGTCCGAAATTTGTCTGAATTGCGCACATGCTATACCAGCACGTTTTCATCTCTACGCAGATCGAGATACTTTCTGGCCAGGCAACCGCTGTGCAAACTCCCCTGGCGGGCCAGATTAGCGAAGGGACGAAGCCAGCCAGTAAAACGCGCCAGAGCGCGGCGAGATTTTAAGCTGGTGTCTGACATGGATTACGCGAGACCGGAAGGATTCAGCGGCGGACAGGGCAGAAGCGTTTGACGTTCAATCGCTCAGTTACAGAAGATGAGTGCTTTGATGGTAAAGGTCCGCTCTGAGCGAGGAGCGGGCATTTCGCTCAGAGCGACTGAAGTGACTATTACATTAAACATAACATCTCAGCGGCGAAAGGGTTGTGTTGCTCAATTCCTCAGCCCGTCTATCACCGTTTCTGGCAGGGTCATGACTGACTTCACGCTAGTTTTAATCCGTTCGATGATTGCCGTTCTTGGTCCCATCTGCCATGCCTCACTTCCGTAAAATGCCTCCTGCGAAGCCTTCATATGCTCAATATTATCGAATGCCCGGAGCAGATAGTACGAGTCCTCATCATGCAGGGAGCAGCCAAAGGCAACGATGTCGATCCCAGCCTCACGATGGAGAGGCGCACTTGTCCCGACCATAATTTCGTGGAATTCCTGCCCGGTGCCGGGTTGCAGGATGTACTGCAGTAACTCAACTGTTCTCATCTGTTCGGCTCCATTGATATACATGCTTATATTTACCATATATTTCTGCTTAGCTTTAACAGCCGCAGGAGCCATCAGCGCGATTATGCGGCCTGACGGCCGTTTCCGGCACCTTTCGTTGATCCAAACCTTAAAAACGTTCTTGCCGATTTCTGCGCGGTTGCATGGCTATGCATAAGAGTGAATGGCGGGTCGTTAAAGGACACTTCTGCAGCCAATAGCCCATTTAAGTAAAATTCGACCAAAATTAGCTGAGATATGATTTGTTAATTCAACGTCTGGCACTTGGGGGAACTGGCACACAGTCCGCTATGAGCAAATAGCGGATCTTCTGCCTGCAAAATTTATTACGATGCCAGTGGTTGGCAGGGCTAAAGCAGCAGTAACGAAAGGCAGTTTTCATCCATTTGCTAATGTCCGGGTTCATAAACGCGGCAATAGCCTTTATAAGATTGCAATATAAATCGTTATATATTCAAATGTATAACGATGCTCATGCCTGGAAAGGATGTTAAATGAATCTGTATATGTTCTATATGGGTGGCAATGCCGGGAAATCCAACATAGAAGTGCACGACATACAATTTGTTGCGGCAAACAAACCAGAAGATGCCTGGCCCGCTCTTCGTGATGTATGGTTCGGGGATAAGGATAAAATTCATATTGACGGCTACAGCCGTGTCACCTGGGCTGACGGATATTCTGTTACCCTCTCCGCTGAACCTTCCCCTTCAGCAAACAAATTATTTTTCGTCAATGCAGGCGGCTACCGACCTGATACGCTCGCTGAGTTACATGAATTCGATTTGTTTGTGGCCGAAAATGCGCAGCAGGCTAAGAAAAAAGCGTTAAAGATGCTGCTCTGTGGCACCGACCATCAGCATAAAGATAATTTGAAGGACGTGGATGATTGCCTGTTACTTGAAAAGGTAGGTGAGTTCTTTATTCATTTGGTTCCCTGCGATTCCGGACGTCGTGATCAACCAGAATGGCAGGGCTATCAACCTATAGGTATCTGACATTGGCCGGACTGCAGGCGCGGCAGTAATGGCAAAACATTTTTAATCCAGCAGGTTATGTTTATTCCTGCGTAACTAATGGAATAAGGACACTACCGTGAAAATCTACTGGACCCTGAAAAGCATTCCTGAACTGGCCGATTTATCCCAGCGGGAACGCGGAAGGCGGTGGAGGAGCGTATATAAGTCCGCTCTCTGGCACCGGGAAACCTGGTGCGGGATGGCGCTATGCGCTGGCTGTGCGGGCGCGGGCGCCTATTTATTCGGTATGGTGGGCGGCACACTGATGGCCGCACTGGGCGGTTTCCTGTATGGCCAGATAGTGACATATGTTGCTCTTAAATATTACCGGCACCGTCTGCGCGGCGAAGCCGGCTGATTTTTGGCGATACAGCCTTCCCGCTCTGTGACTTCGCAATGGCATGCGATTTGGCTATCCGGTCGTATTTTACTTGACCCTCGGCAACCAAAAATCCAGTCAAAGTTGACAGGCAGTGACTTGCCAGCAGGTTAATACATTTCAGTGTTAGCAACGTCCGCTTTTAATTAGAACGAACAGAGGTGTACTGAACTACGAATACGCTGAGCAGTACCATGAAGAGGCCAGCCAAAGCGGTGCCGCTGAGCGCCTGAGAAAGCACTATCCAGCCAAGCAAAACGGCAGCCAGGGGGCTGAGCAATCCCAATGAAGCTACGGCTACGCCAGGCAGATGTTTAATGCCCCGAAACCATAAACCGTACGCGATGAACGCGCCTGCCAGGCAGAGATAGGCATAAGCGGCATACTGCGTGCGGGTCAATGCCGGTAATGGGGCATCAACCATCCACGCCACCGGTGCCAGCATCAATCCACCTGACACCAACTGCCAGCCAGTTAACGCCATTACTGGCAAATTGATCTGCCAGCGGCGAGTCAGCCAGACGCCTATTGCCATACAGACTGCACCCAGCAAAGCCGCAGTAATACCGACAGGTTCAAATACCGTATGGGGAGAAAGCAATAATACGGTCATGCCGAGTAATCCTGACAGCGCTGCCCATAAGGTAATTTGTCGTGGTACGCGATGATCGACAGCCCAGGCGAGTACCATCACTAAAAGTGGCTGAATTGCCCCGATAACAGCGGCGAGTCCGCCGGGCAATCGGTAGGCAGCAATAAACAACAACGCCTGAAAAACACCGATATTAAGTGCACTGAGGATCAGCAGGCGTCCAGTATCACGGTATGCAGGAAGACGGCGGGCGATCAGTAACAGCAAAATCCCTGCCGGGAGAACACGAATTAGTGCGGCGGTGAAGGGGCGATCTGGCGGCAGAAACTGTGTTGTTACGATATAAGTGGAACCCCATATCGCTGGGGCCAGGGCAGTCAGCAGGACATCACGCCAGTAAGTCAAAGAGAAAGATGTGTTCATGATTTTGCCTTTATCTTGAATTAAAGATAAAATTAGTCTGTCCATCAATTACCTTGAAGTCAAGACAAATGAGCGATACCACGAAACCACTGCACGATGCGGTTGATGTCATTCTTGAGCAATGGCAGCGCGAGCGCCCTGATCTGGATTGCAGCCCAATGGGGCCAATTGGGCGTCTGAAACGTTGTACCGCGCTGCTGGAACAGCGACTTGAATTAACGTTTGCCGAATTTGAATTAAGTATGTGGGAATTTGATATGCTGGCGACGCTGCGGCGAGCTGGCGAACCCTACAGCCTCAGCCCGACTGAGCTGTTTTCAACGTTGATGGTCACCTCTGGCACGATGACGCATCGACTCAAACGTCTGGAAGCACGAGGCCTAATAAGCCGGCAGGTAAATGCAAATGATGCGCGCAGCATGCTGGTTCAGTTGACGCAGAATGGCGTGGCGTTAATTGATCGGGCCGTAGAAAAACACGTTAAAAATGAGAGGCAAATCCTGTCAGGCATTTCAGATATAACGCTGGAGAAACTGGACCGCAATCTGGCGGAACTGCTGCAATCTCTTGAACGTTTTGAACCGTAAAGAGTAAAGTAAAATCCTGACTGGATGGATTTCATCTTGCTTGAGTTGGATATTACACATTCCCGTTTTGAGCGAGAAATAAATACACCAGGACAAGCGTGAGCCACGGCATCTCGTCTTTTGATGCCTTTCCCGCCAGGATAGCAACTCTTCGTAAAGGTCAGTTCATTTCACTCGAAACCATGTGAATGGCTTCGGCGTAAATTTTTCTCATGCCATCTACCGATTGTTCTTCAAAATGCCTTAGCTGGGCCAGTATGCTATCTGTTCCTACCGTTTTTCCCGACTTCATTAAAGTTGATACGGCATGACCGACTACCGTATAGACATCATTCATATTTTTCGACTCACCGATGTCCAATTTGAACTCTCCAGTTTATATCCTGTTGAATGTCTGTCGGGCGGATACCCGTATAAACAATTAATCGCGATCGGAACCCACCAACGAAGAAACATCATAACGGGTAGCATGACCGCGTGTTAACAAGACTTATCCGCAATGTCAGCCTGCGCAGCCCGAGCAGTAATGTCTTTGAAATCATTTTTATAAATGCGGCCTCAGGCCAGCCTGCGCCGGCGCGTTCGGTGTCCACAAAACAGCAGCATCTGAAGTTCGCCCGGCAGATGTCGATGCAATAGGGTAGATCAACAGGTTGTTCAGTGGGCGCAGGGTTCTGGGCCTCAGACGACCTCTGGTCGGCTGTTTTTTGTTGGCAGGATAGGGAGATCTGAACGCTTCTCGGAGCAAGCGCACAGGCAAGTACGCCATCCCTCCATAACCACGAGCAATCCCTTTTGTTAATACCAGTAAACCGCTTTTATTGCCTGCCTGACCGCTGACCTGTGCAGCAAACCACAATGTTCATCAGTACAGCAACATCAGTTTCCTGTCGTTTAACCTTACGCCCACCAGGAATATTCTTAATCACTTCGAGGTAAATTAAGGTACGTAACAATTATTGACTTACATCAATTCTCGGGTGATCGCCGCAGGTCATTCTCTGTTCAATTATTAGACACCGGAGATTATTATTTTGTTTACTTCAGCCACTGTCGTTTGCCGTATGACCAAAATCCTGCCTGCTACGCTCAAATGCTGGCAGTCCGCATCACTGATTACTCCGCCTTCCCAGCAAGGGTACAGCGAATCACAGGTTGCCCAGATCAGGGTCATCTGCGTCCTGTCTTCATCAGGCGATACGCTCAGCGAAATCTGTACTCTGTTAAATGATTCCTGGCAGTACCGGCACAGCGGCTGGGAATGTCGCAGACAGGAGTTTATTTTGCAGCTGGTCTCAGGAACCGATGAGACGCGCGCCCGCTATCTTTGGCAGCTTTACACCAGTTACCGTCCTGAAGATGTCGTCACGTATTTGCTCATACCGGTGGCCGACTGGCTGCGCCGGGAAGAGAAAAATATTTTACGGGCGCGCTGTGTAAAATGTCTCTTCGACCATACGCAACGGTTGCTTAAAACCCGGCAACGCGCAGAGAGCATCAAACCATTACTGAAAATAATAAAACTGATAAAGCGTGATAAGTCATTGACCTTCTGTCATCAGCCATCTGTTAATCGCAACGCTGTTGCCTCGGTTAACGCGTACCGGAATACCCGCCTGAATCACTAAAAGTGGCTGTTGTTCTGTCCCGGCCAGCTGAGGTTGGCCGGTAGCCGGAAAAGGCCATCTGAATAACCCAGGGTACAGCGAAGAGAGCAGGGAAGATCAACCGCGATGGCTCGAACCCGCACTGAATTTGTGCGCGCGCATATCGATAATCGACGAGTACAGCGATAAAAAGGTCCGTATGGCCCATCTCGCAATCGCTGGCCGCCATCACGGCTCCATTCTGCGTTGCTCGGAGAGACCGTACTGCACGATTTGGCTGATATGTATCCTGAACGTTTTCTGAACGTAACAAATGGGGTTACGCCGCGCATTCATAAAACGGTGGGGATAATTCTTCCGCCAGACATGTTGTTTGATGTGCAGGTAAAACGTATCCACGAATATAAGCGCCAGCATCTCAACGCCCTGCACATCATCAGCTTATATCGACGCTTGTGTGCCGATCCGTCGCTGAATATTGCGCCGCGCTGCTTTACCTTTGGCGGCAAGGCCGCGCCGGGATACCACATGGCGAAGCTGATTATTCGTCTGATTTCGGGTATCGCGGAAGTGGTTAATAACGACCCGGTCATCGATAACCGCATTAAGATCATTTTCTATCCCGACTTCAATGTCAAAAACGGCCACTACATCTAGCCGGCGGCGAATCTGTCCGAGCAGATCTCCACGGCAGGCAATGAGGCGTCTGGCACGGGCAACATGAAATTCATGATGGACGGATCTCAACATTGGCACGCTTGATGGTGCTAATGTTGAGATCCGTGAGCAGGCGGGCGTAGATAATGTCTTTCTGTTTGGCATGACCGCGCAGCAGGTGGATCAGGCCTGGCGCAATGAAAAGCGCTGGACGTGAATGTCTGTTATGAATACTGCCCGGTCAGGTATGTTCTCGTCGGACCGCGCACTCCAGGAATACTGTAAGCATATCTGGCAAACGGACACCGTAAATATTGATCCAGTTGAGTTCTGAGGGCGCGTATGGGTCAAGAATTATGTTTATGACGACGATAAGCCAGTAACGGATCCCTGGCGTTCCGGATTTTCATTCCAGGAGGCCAGGAACTTGCCAGGCGCAAGCGTAAAACAGCGGATGCCAGGCTGCCGCAATGATCCACCCTGATGCTTTGACTGGCAGCGCCGGTAAGCTTCGACGGAACGCCGGAAGCACAGCGTTTCGGATCAGGGAGCCGAGGGCAAAAACAATCTTGTCATATGCAATTGGCTTACAGTCCGCTATGAGCGACAAGCGGAAGTTCAGCATTATCAATTTTATGCACCTGGATGGCTAACAAGGGAACAGTATGCTTCTGGCCAGAGACTACTGGTATTGAGCAGCAGTTAAGGCAACGTCATTTCGCTGATTAGGCGTGTCATTCGGGCCGATTATCTTGACAGAATTTATTGCACAAAAATGCCGGTTGCGGCTGGCATGTCATCATTCATCCATGTTTGTTGTGTCTTCCTGGCACAGCAATTCTCTTAAATACGACTGGTTTCACAGAATGTGTATAATGCAAATACAGGAATATTTAGGATTATCATATGTCTGTAGAACTTATCCCGGTTGATGCTGCTGAGAAAGCACAGCTAAGAACAATGTTTGCCATTTACCTAAAGGAATTACATCAGAGCGCAGACATGGAAGAAGAGGATCCTTATTTTGACAGATACTGGATCGATAAAGATCGCTGGCCGTATTTTATTACTAAAGACAAGGTGATTGCAGGGTTTGTCCTGATAAATACATGGTCTCCATCAGGGAAAGGCACCGACTACTCTGTTGCAGAGTTTTATGTACTCCCTGAGCATCGTGGGGGAGGTACTGGTAAAAATGCTTTCAAAGAACTTCTTAAATTACACTCCGGGATCTGGGAGATTAGTTCAATGAAAGAGAACAAATCCGGTATGGCTTTCTGGAATAAAGTCCTTCATGAAAGAGGTACGGTTTCGGTTGAAAAAATAGTGTTAGAAGAAGAAGTTGTGCTTCGCTTTTCAGGCCCTTCAGACGTTGACCGGGGTAGATAGACCGACAGGAGGTCGTTTTGAACAAAAAGGTTATCTTTCTCGATGGCCCAATAGGCTCTGGCAAGTCCACTTTAGGTAAAGAATTGGCTTTGAGGATGGGAGGCCAATTTTTAGACGGAGATGATTACAGCGAACCGAGCCTTCCCTGGTACACATCGGCTTTGTCAACCTGCCATTCTATTGCCAGCGCAGCTCTGACAGCTTTGCAGAGCTGCTCCCTTGTCATAGTGGCATATCCACTCAGGTCACGGGAATGGATTTTTTTCGAGCGTACTTTTTACCGGGAAGGTGTTCATGCTTTCTGTGTAGGGCTGCGGGCATCATATACTTCTATTGTTGCTCTGCACAGGCTGAGGGAGTTCTCAGTTCAGGAGCATCAGCGTATTCAGGTTATGATTGATGAAGGGTACGGGCAGCGTCCTTTCAGCGCGCTGATAGTTGAATCAGGTGAATCAGATCTGGGCCTGACCCTGGCAAGACTTGAGGATGATCTGCGAAAAATGCTTGCCGCAGGTGAGATGCCTTAATCAATCACTCGGCCGAAATACCTGCGCATTTATGTTCGATGAAACCAGACCAACAACGGCCCACTTTAAGATGAATAATGCATTATGGTACAGAAAATTTGGTGTTCCGGAACATGCAATGACTCTGGAATCTGCTGTTAAAGATCGTCCTGAAGACAGGAATGTTAGGGTGAGGATGCTGTATGCACCTGTTAATGCATCTGATTTAATTCCTGTTACTGGCGCTTACCGGCACCGTATTGCCTTGCCTCAGATTGCCGGTTACGAAGGTGTGGGAATAGTAACGGAAGCTGCTCCTGTTCACAGCCATCTTATCGGGCACCGGGTTCTGCCTTTGCGCGGTGAAGGAACATGGCAGAATTATGTAGACTGCCCGGCAGCCCTTGTAGTCCCGGTACCGAATCACATTGAAAATACATGTGCAGCCCGCGGCTATATTAATCCGGTTGCCGCCTGGCTAATGCTCAGACATTTTTCTCCATTGGGAAAGCATGTCCTCATCACTGCCGCAGGCTCAGACTGTGCTTTACATTTGGGTAAGTGGGCTCAGAGCGCTGGCGCACTTTCAGTCACGGGTATTCACCGCTCTGCTGTTCACGCATCAAAACTTGAAAAAAATGGGATCTATGCAGTAGCGGAGAGTAATGCGGAAGCTATCCGGCACTACGCTGCACGCGCCAGTATAGTTTATGACGCTACAGGTGGCCCGCTTGCAGAACTGATCCTCAGCGAAATGCCCCGGTCAGGTAATTTTATTTCTTATGGATTGCTTTCAGGCCAGGTTTTTCGAACACAAAGCGATCAACCAAAGATGCACTGGTTCCATATCAGGCAATATCTGGCCGCAATGGACACGTCTGAATGGCAAAAAATGTTTATCGAGATTTGGCCGATGTTATGCCTACACGAACATAGTGGAGTTCGTATTTTTCAGCTCAGCGACTGGCAGGCTGCAATAGCTGCTTATCGTGAGCCGGGCAGAATTTACAAGCCTCTTATAGCATTTAGCTGAAACTGAACGCATAAGGTCTGCGTTAATCAGATAACACTGAAACTGTCATGTTTTTACGCAACGAAAATTACAAAATCTGCTTTTCTGACAGCTCACGCCGTGTCATTTCTGGCTTTTTAAACATACCTGTACTGAACATATTCAGTACGTAAAATTAGTATTCCCTCAGTTTCGCCACCTCCGCTTTTGGCACTAAGCTGCCATAGCAGAGCTTATTGGCAGCTTTGAACGAACAGCAGAGCTTCACGCTTGTTACCATTGATGCTGAGCAATGTCTCACCGGCAGACTCAGTCCTGGCAATCAGGCTGACACCTTGCCTCGCGGATCATCAATGTGCTGTTTCGCCACATCGTAACGAATGCCTTCACGATTCAGAATGCGGACGTGTTTCACCACCGTCGCCAGCGCTTTCAGGAATGTGTCTGAATGTTCGTGTCGCTCATAGGCTTCAATATCTGCCCAGCCTTCTGACAGATGGAAAGCATCTGGATTCACCAGGTCTTGAGAGAATGCATAAAATACACAGCCTGGCAGCAGTTGCGCAGCCTGCATTTCCGGTTTGACAGCATCAATAAAGGTTTGGCGGTCATCTGGATGTACGCGATAGTAAGCACTGACAATGATTTCCGTCGGTTGAGTTTTGTCATGATCGCCCGCTGAAGAAATGCGTGTATCAATTGTGTTAGTGTTCATTTTTTATTCCCAATATCTTTTGTCGAATACATAAACCGTTTCAGACGGACTGTTCGCCACCGAATGCACGCCACGCGGCAAGGGTATCCAGCGATTCCCGCAGCAGTTTGATTTTTCCCTGTTCAGCCACTAACCGTCCAGCATAGGTCTGTTTGTATACCCGATCAGTGCCTGCCAGTTCGGCTTCTACGCTGTATTCACCAAAGGCCTGTGTCGGCGTATCGATAAAAAACTGGATATTGCGAAAGCGGAAATCCGGAATTTTTACCAGCAATCCGGCGATAAAATGTTCGATTTCAGCCGGGCCCTGCGCTTTGTGCTGCAGACCCAGCGTTTGCAGATAAGGCAGTTCCAGCACGCCATCTGTGGCAAAAAGACGCGCGGCGGCTTTGGGATCCTGGATACTGTCCAGGTAGTGCTGAAGTAATTGCACAGCGGTTTTCATGAGTAAAGTGCTCCTGTTTTCAGTGCCGGACGACTCTCGGCGGCGTTAAGCAACAATAATGAAATCCAGGAGTACCCAAAATAGCAAAGAATGAAAGTCATCCTTTCATTTATGAAAGAACTAAGGCGGTCATCATGGCCAGCGCCATTCAGGTTCACTGAGATGCCGGGCAAAGAAGTCTGACAGCACCCTGACCTTCAATGGGCGGCTACGCGAAGTAGGAGTAACAAAATAGAGTCCGCCTTGTGTCATCGACCACTCTTCCAGCAGATGTATTAAGCGCCCATCTTTCAGATACTCGGCGGCCATAAATTCCGGCAGTTCCGCAATCCCCAGACCTGACAGTAGAGGTGGCAGCAGGGCGTCCGAATTGGTCACCCGCAGCGGGCCGCTTGGGACAATATCTTCCTGCGCGCCGGAAGTATGCGTAAAACGCCATACCTGGCTTCGGGCACGATAGGCATAACTGAAGCACTGCCGGGCAGTGAGTTCACGCGGATGTTGTGGCGCATTGTGTTCGGCGACATATGCCGGTGAGGCTACCAGAAATTGCGTCACGGCACACAGCCTGCGCGCCACCAGAGAAGAGTCCGGTAATAGGGCAATACGCAACGCGGCGTCAAAGCCTTCGGCGATCAGGTCGACCGACGCATCGGATAGATGCAGGTCCACACTCAGCTCTGGAAACTGGCGGATAAGTTCTGGCATCAGGGGTGCGACCCAGCGTAAGCCAAATGACATGGGGACCGCCAGGCGCACCTGACCACGCGGCTGCACCGACAGCTCGTGGGCTTCGCTTTCTACCTCTTCAGCCTGGCGATACATTTCTGACGCCTTTGCCGCCATGCTTTGGCCGAACTCCGTTAACGCCAGCTGGCGCGACGTGCGGTTAAAAAGCCGACCGCCCAGTCGCTCTTCCAGCCGCGCCACCGCGCGTGACACGGTGGGTACCGAGACCCCCATCACTCTGGCTGCCGCCGCAAAAGAACCTTCCTCTGCCACTTTCGCAAACATCGCGAGTCCTTCGAAATCAGGAAATCTGTTCATTTCAAATCTGCAATAATGAGTTTCAAACCATTCTATTTTGAAAGTCGCCGCACGTCGATATGCTTATTCCATCGCGACAACAACTGCTGTCGTCAATGAGCTGATTCACTTATCACAGGAATTTAAGATATGAAAACTCAACGTATCGCTTCAACGCTGTTTGCCTCTTCTCTGCTGCTGGGCGCAGCCAGTCTCTCTGCTCCGGCTTTCAGCGCAGACTCTGCGCCGCTGGTCACCATCTCAGGCGTTGACCACGCCGGTATCAACGTTCCTGACCTGGCTAAAGCCATCGCGTTTTTCCAGACCGCCTTTGGCGCCAGGATTGAATCGGACATCACTCCCGGCGCTATCCCGGATGCGTGGAAAACCGCGTTTAACTGGCATCAGTCCAGTGATCTCAAGCGTTTTGTCATGATGCGTCTGCCAGATGGCACTGGAGTAGAACTCTTTCAGTACAGCGGTGCGCAAATCGGCCATGCACGTCCTTATCAGGATGATGATGCGGCAACGCATATCGCCCTGAAAACGCATGATGTGCCCGCCAGTTTTAAGGCGATTCAAAAAGCCGGATTGAAAACCCTGAATGAGCCAGTGACCAACGCCGACGGCACTCAGTGGTTTTATTTCCTGACGCCATGGGGCTCGCAGATTGAGCTGGTAGGCAAAGTGAAAACAGCAAACTGACAGGTGACACAGACATGAAAAAAGTATTCACCCAATCCCTGTTGCTGGCGGCACTCCTGGCCGGGTCACATAACGTATTAGCTGAGAACACAACTATGAACATCACGACGGCTCAGCTCGCACCCGCAGGCTTGCAACAGCTCATCGATCGCCACTTTGCTATCTGGAATAACACCGATGCCGTTGAACGAGAGAAAGCGTTTGCGGCGGTTTACTCGTCAGATTTTTTCGTTGCCGATTATAACGGACTGAACGCAGGGGCGGACCGCGTGAATACCGCCATCAGTAAAGTTCAGTCACAGCATCCGGGCTTTATTTTCACTCCGGCAGCTATCGAATGGAATCACGGCATTGCGCGTGTGACCTGGGGTTATGGTCCTAAAGACAATCCTTATCTGGTACGGGGAGAAGATGTCTTTACGGTCAGCGAGGGCAGGTTGTCGAGCGCCCGGGTATTTCTCAATAAATAGCGCGGTTTTTCAGCAATATTTTTGATTATCCACCCACGTGGAAAGTGTTTTCCAGATATGTGCATTTTTTCGCACTTATCAATGACGTTACAGTGCTAACCGAACTCAGCAGTCTGACCTTCACTGTAACCCGATGACTTCAAAAGCTAATTCATACCTTGATTAAGGAGTTTCACCATGAGTAAAAAACTTTCAGACAAAATCGCGTTAGTGACGGGCGGCAGCTCAGGTATTGGTCTGGCCTCAGCGCAGGCGCTGGCGGAGCAGGGCGCAAAAGTCTACATCACCGGCCGCCGTCAGGAAGAGCTTGATGCGGCAGTAGCCTTAATCGGGCCATCAGCCACAGGGATCCGCGCGGATGCCTCAGTCCTGGGCGATCTCGATACGGTGTTTTCCACCATTGCGGGCGAATCAGGAAAGCTTGATGTGCTGTTCGCGAATGCAGGTGGCGGTGACATGATGCCGCTCGGCGCCATCACTGAAGAGCATTTTGACCGTATTTTTGGCACCAACGTGCGTGGCGTACTGTTCACCGTACAGAAGGCGCTTCCGCTGTTGGCCAACGGTGCCTCCATCATTCTTACCGGTTCGACCGCTGCGGCGAAAGGCACCGCCAGCTTCAGCGTTTACAGTGCCAGCAAGGCAGCTGTGCGTAATCTGGCACGATCCTGGGCGCTTGACCTGAAGGAACGTGGCATCCGCGTCAATGTGGTTAGCCCGGGTCCTGTCCGTACACCCGGTCTGGGAGGACTTGTACCGGAAGAACACCGCCAGAGTTTATTTGATGCGCTCGCCGCCGGCGTACCTTTAGGTCGTTTGGGTGAACCGGAAGAGATCGGTAAAACCGTGGCATTTCTGGCGTCTGATGATGCAAGCTTTATTAATGCTGCGGAAATATATGTAGACGGCGGCTTAGCACAGATTTAATTCACTACCAGACAGAACTTCTCAATTATTTATAACAATGACGACATGATTATTCATTTTGTCGGTGGATAGCCTTGTGCCATGCATATCAGAACGATGAATAAATGTCGTTGTAAAAGACGATATTTATTCGTTCGGGTATGCCGTCAGGCCAGGAACAACCTGCACATCATCAATGGAGAAAAAGAAATGAGCTTTATTACCACACCTGATACAACCCGTCTTTTTTATAAAGACTGGGGTGACAAAAATGCACAGCCGGTTATTTTCTCGCACGGCTGGCCACTGAGCTCAGATGCCTGGGATGGGCAGATGCTTTTCCTGCTGCAGCAAGGGTATCGTGTGATAGCGCTTGACCGTCGCGGTCATGGTCGCTCCGACCAGCCGTCTTACGGCAATGACATGGACACCTACGCCGACGATCTCGCCGTGCTGCTGAATGAGCTGGATGTAAAAAATGCGGTGCTGGTTGGACACTCGACCGGTGGTGGTGAAGTCGCGCATTACATCGGACGCCATGGCGAAACTCGCGTAGCAAAAGTGGTGCTGGTGGGCGCGGTTCCGCCCATCATGATTTCATCGGCTGAGTGGCCTGAAGGCACCGATATGGCGGTGTTCGATGACATTCGCAAAGGTGTGTTTGATAACCGTTCAGACTTTTATCTCAACCTCGCTATCCCTTTCTACGGGATGAATCGCGAGGGGGCAGAGATCAACGAAGGCCTGCGCCTGAGCTTCTGGAATCAGGGCATGGCTGGCTCAATTGTCGGTCAGTACGCCTGTATCCGAGAGTTCTCAGAAGTGGATTACACCGAAGATCTGAGAAAAATCACCGTGCCGGCGCTGGTCATTCATGGCGATGATGATCAGATTGTCCCCATCAGCCATTCTGGCCTGTTGTCTGCTGACATTATCCCTCATGCCGAGCTGAAAATTTATCCTGGTGCTTCTCACGGTCTGGCGGCAACGCATCAGGATCAACTTAACCAGGATTTGCTGGAATTTATTAAATCGTAGGTCATCAATATTAGCTACCTCATTTAACCATAAGGTGGTTACGTTATTTAATTTTTTTACCCTCACGCCGCATTTTCCTTTTCATTTTTTGGAATAAAGGCACGCATGCGTATGAAGTTATATCAATTAATACCTTCCTTGTTGGCGCTGTTATTTATGGCGGATGTTGAAGCACAGGATCATGCTCATCAGGCTGCTCAGTCGGACACTGCTGAATCCGCATTTATCCAGGACAATCAGACGGCGATGGACCGGATGATGGCAGCCATGGAGGCTAAGCCGACAGGCAACATCGATGATGATTTTGTGGCGATGATGGCCCCGCACCATCAGGGCGCGATAGACATGGCCATCGCCGAACTTCGCTACGGCACCAATCCGCAGCTTCGCCGTATCGCGCAGGAAATTATTGTCACTCAGCAGCAGGAGATCACTGCCATGTATCAGGCATTGAATAAACCGTTGCCACCCGCGCAGGCGGCTCCCGACCAGATTGCGCCAGTAAAGGGGGCAACTCCCTGATACACCTGACCGATTTTCCTTTTGACAGATCCCACTGAACAGGATGATGCCATGAAAACGTTATTAAGGACCGGACTCGCTGTCGCTGTCGCGCTCTCCGCTTTGCCCGCGATGGCAGGCCAGGCTCCCTTTGGTGCTGCAGCCGCCGAGATCCCTCTCAGCCACCATGACCGTGTGTATGCCGCAGAACAGTTCTCCAATACGGTCTCCGTCACTGACCCAGCCAGTAATAAGTTGCTCGGCGTCATCCGACTGGGCGATCCCCAGCCGGCGAACCTCAGCCCCCTGTACAAAGGCCAGGTGTTGGTACACGGCATGGGATTTTCACCGGATCGTAAAACGCTGGTAGTGGTCTCGATTGGCTCAAATTCGGTGAGCTTTATCGATACCGCCACCAATGCAGTCAGGCATATCACCTACGTGGGACGTTCTCCGCACGAGGCGTTCTTTACGCCGAACGGAAAAGAAGTGTGGGTGACGGTCCGTGGCGAGGACTACGTTTCGGTACTTGATGCCAGCAGCGGTGAAGAGAAGACGCGCATAAAAGTGCCGGGCGGTCCGGGCATGCAGATCTTTTCGCCTGACGGGCAGTACGGTTACGTCTGCTCTTCTTTTAACCCGGAGACCGTGGTGGTTGACGTCAGGACGCACAAAATTGTCGGCTCGGTGAAACAGGCCAGCCCGTTCTGCCCAAATATCGCGGCATCGCCAGACGGAAAACAGGTGTGGTTTACCCTTAAGGACACGGGGAAAGTCCAGGTCTTTAACGCAAGACCGCCATTCAACATGTTAAAAACGCTGGATACCGGCCCCATCACCAATCACGTCAACATCGTCGAAAACGCGAAAGGCAGTTTTGCGTGGGTCACGGTCGGTGGTTTGAACAGAGTCAACGTCTACCGTACTGATGACTTCTCACAAGTAGCCTCCATCCCGATTGGAAATCTTCCCCACGGCCTGTGGCCTTCCGGTGACGGGAAGCGAATCTACGTCGGTCTGGAAAATGCCGATGCGCTTGCAGCCATTGATACGGCAACTTACAGGATAGTGGCTACCATCCCGATTGGGCAGGCGCCACAGGCTGTTGCCTATGTACCCGGCGCTGTGCCGGAAGGGGATGGCATGCAGGGCTTGCAGCCTCTGGGGATTGCCGGCCAGGCAGTGCACCTTCAGTTGAGAACCGTAGGAACTGACAAAAACGCGCAGCCAACGACAACGGTTTCACTGTTTGAACAAGGAATAACCCAGGTTCTGCAGGCATCGGCGACGGGTTTAGAACCCAAACAGCCTTACCTTCTGGCATTGTCATCGCGAGCCGACGGCAGCGGGGAACTGGAACCGTTGACGCGCTTTATGACTAACCCTGCGGGTGCGGCCATTGTTAACGCAGTTGGCCCGATACGGCAGATCGTGGATGCCCGTCACGCGGATGAACGTCGCTACCTTGTGATCGCCAAAAGCGACGGCAGCCAGCTGGGGAGCGTCGTCCAGGTGCAGGCGCGCTGATACCGATTGGGTGTAGTCACTCCGGTCACTACGCGTCTGCATGACTGAAAGTTTGGTTCACTCTTGCCCGCCTGAATGGCGGGTTTTTTATGGATTAATACAGCAAAAACGCATCTAAATCTCATTCATATTTTTTGAATGCTTCCGATAAATCTCTTTGCTTTTAAACCCAGCCTCGCAAGCGCATGATTAATCTATCGAGGCAGATAGCCTTACAAACTAAATAAATTATTGAGGGCAGACCATGAAAAACATCAAAAATTTCGTTGCAGTTATCGCATTTTCAGTTGTTTCATTCGGTAGCTTTGCTCAGAGCGTAACTGCTTCAGCCCCAACCCTGGATGCCGCAGAAGCGCAAATTGCTGCTCAGGCGCATCAGGCAGGAGCTTCATACAAAATCACAGGTGCACGTTTCAATAATGGTGCCTATATCTCTGCTGAGTTGATCAAATAAGTCAGTGTTAACTGGTGATTAAGGGCCGCGAAAGCGGCCTTTGGTTTTTGGGCGGAAGGCAAGATTAGCCGTATAAAGGGCGCTGCTGTTCAAATGTGTCTGATGGATTTTTTGCTGATAGCAGTACAGAAACGTTAACGGCTAAGGAAAATTTTACGGGTCCTGAAGTTCATTCGCTTACTCAAAAAACGTGGCACTCAACTGCCCATGCGCAGGCTTAGAAGGCTGATATGAGCGAACAGCGGCCTGAGTCAATGCCCGGGCTATTTTTTTCGTAATAGAAAAACTGCGACTGCCGTCAAAATGCCTGTCAAAGGCATCGTGCCAGCACCTGCTAAAAAGTTACGCTTATCTATTCGATTATCTGTACGAATGTTAGAAAGACGAGTGAGTGCGCTTTTTTTTGTAGTAGCACTAACTTCCTCAAATTGCTTTTCATAGCCCTGATTAATTAATTGAAGAGCCTGATTTTCTTCCGAACATTCTAATGCAACTATCTGTTTACCTTTTTGATAGAAATGGTAGTCAGGCATCTGGTCATCCTTACAGTGAAAATTGATGAGGTGATTCAGCCCGCAGGTTTAGCTAACTATACAGAAACCCGGTTTCTCTACGTAGTTCAGCCCAAAATTTTATTTACCACCTCCGCTTTTGGCACAAAGCGGACCTGTGTTCGTCAAAACGGGTGAGTAACAGGAAGGCGCTGAAAGTTATCAGGTCGAAGCAGCAGGTCCATGGCTGAAGATCAGGTAATTTTCAGCTCAAACAGCCGGTACATTGCAATCCTGCCTGTATCGGTCACGTTCACTTCACGATATCCCGGTGTACGCGTTATCCATTCTTTTTGGAGGAAAAGCGTAAAGAGAGCCGAGCCAGCATTGCCACCAAGGTGGAAGCGTCTTTCACTCCAGTCCAGACAAGGGCAGCAGGGTTTGCGCCGCGAGGGGGAATTAAGCCTGACGCCCATTTTCTCAACATGCATTTTTCCGTCTGATGTCAGCTTCGTTCCCTCTGCTTCAAGCCATTTTTCCCGCAGCATAAATTCATAAATATTGACAGCAAGCTCGCCTGCCAGATGGTCATAGCAGGTGCGTGCATAACGAAGAGAGACCGGCGTACTGGAGACAGGATGCTTATGAGTACGCATGGAAACTCCCATCAGGTTCTCCAGCAGTCCGGCGATATGATGGCCCGCAAGGCTGTAATACCGATGACGCCCCTGCGTCAGGCAAATAACCAGACCGTTACTGAGAAGCCGGTTCAGATGCCCGCTGGCAGTCGAGGCTGCTATGTCAGCCACTACGCTGAGTTCGGTGGCTGTCCACGCGCGTCCGTCCATCAGCGCACATAGAATACTGACCCTTGACGGGTCAGACAGGGCAGACGCTACCCTTGCCATTGATGTTTCAAGAACATCATCCGGCTCATTGCCGCACTGTGTTTTAAAGGGGTTCATTCAGAAGGTATTGCCCATTTGTGGGTGACTTCAGCTGCCCGGGTATCATCACTCGTAATGAGAATGAGCCGGTTGCTGTGGTCGCTGTACTGTACCAGAATGTTGATGCCGTTCCGGGCAATTGTGTCAGCTATTTCTCCCAGTTCACCGGGTCGTTCCTGAGGTAATTTTCTTACCAGAGGTCGACACACCTTGCAGACTTCAAAACCTGCCTCAGTCAACACCCTACTAGCTTTTTCACCGTCTTCAACCAGAAAGTGTGCATGTCCCGCCTCAGGTGTTGTAAATACGCCACCGCCTTCAAGTCCCACTCCGTTTTCACCCAGTACACCACCCAGTGAACCAAGTGAACCCGGGCTATTTTTCAGAATAACGTGGATGTCATACATGCTGATTTGTTCCCTTATCAGAAGAGTAATCACGGAATACGCTGGCTACCCGTATTCTGTAATATGAAAAAATTGATTGCTTACCTTCTTTCTGTGCGGCCTGATGCATCACATTTCGCTTCCATCCGGCGACAGACTCCTCATCTTCCCACCACGACAAAGAAAGAATTTTTCCAGGAGTAGACAGGCTCTGGAAGCGCTCAATTGAAATAAATCCGGGCGTGGCGGATAAGAGAGCCTTCAGCTCTAAAGCAAGCTGAAGATATCTTTCCTGGGCCTCAGGCAGGGCATCTGCCTCAAAAAGTACTGCAATCATGCTTCGCTCCGTCGTTAATTTTCAGACAGTTTAATGATGGCGAAGCCATATTGCTTCGGCTGGCGCCGAAGTATGCATGTGCGTTAGTGAATCCATCGACATGGATAAGCAATGAGCAGCAAACTCATGAAAAATGTTGGAACAACGTAGAAATATGGATGCACACGCAATGTCCGCGATTGTCATTTTTTCGTCATTATCTGGTCAGGCTTCTGTTGGTAGCAGGTTGATATAGTGCGTTCCGTTCACCTTACTCAGGAGTAATTATGAAACTGCGCCGTCTACCCCTTGTTGCTTTTATTAGCCTTTACGGCCTCGGTCTTGCAGCTGCACATGCTGAGGCCGCAGTACCGAAAGAAAGCCCGTCTCACGCTACTGTAAAAAACATTGTGCTGGTTCATGGGCTATTTGCCGACGGTTCCAGCTGGGCTAACGTTATTCCTCTATTGCAGGCGAAAGGCCTGAACGTGACCTCGGTGCAAAACCCTACCACCTCTCTGGATGACGACGTCGCGGCGCTGAAACGTGCGCTGGCGTTACAGAATGGCCCGGTGATTCTGGTTGCCCACTCCTACGGCGGGATGGTCATCAGTCAGGCAGGCAATGATCCTAAAGTCAAAGGGCTGGTCTATATCGCCGCCCGTGCGCCCGCCGCTAATGAAGATTATCCGGCGCTGATTAAAAAATATCCGCCAGCCCCGGCTTCCGCAGGCATTACGTGGCAGGGCAACTTTGCTAAATTAACCGAGTCGGCATTCCTGCATGATTTTGCAGGCGACCTGCCGGAAACGGAGGCAAAGGCGCTTTACGCTGTCCAGCAGCCGATGGGGAAAGCCATCACTACTGCCAGAACGACAGAGGCGGCGTGGCAGTTCAAGCCGACCTATTACGCGGTTTCAACGGAAGACCGTACCATTAATACAGACCTTGAGCGTTTTATGGCGAAACGCATGCATGCTGATACCATCGAGCTGAAAGCCAGCCATGTCTCAATGATTTCTCAGCCTGAGGCGGTGGCCAGCCTGATAATGAAGGCGGCGCACGTCGATAGTCACTGACTGTTTTTCATTTCATAATGATCAGGGGCGGGCGCGAGAGGCGCCCTGTTTTGTTCTCTGCAAGGGCCTGTTCTCCTTTGAAAATTTTGATAATCGAAGACGAAGACAAAACGGCTGCTTATCTCCGTCACGGCCTGAGCGAAGCTGGCTACACGGCTGATCGCGCAGCGGACGGCATCGACGGCCTGTATATGGCGCGGGAAAACGTTTACGATTTGATCCTGCTGGATGTCATGCTGCCGGAAATCAGCGGATGGACCGTGATGGAGCGCCTGCGTACATTTAGCCAGACGCCGGTTCTCTTCCTCAGCGCGCGGGGAACGCTTGAAGATCGCCTGCGCGGTTTAGGGCTGGGCGCGGATGAATACCTGGTTAAGCCTTTCTCATACGCGGAATTGCTCGCCCGTATACGCATTATTTTGCGGCGCGGTAAGCCGCAGGCTGAAGAAGTCTTGTCTCTGGCCGATCTGGTAGTAGACGTGGTGAAGTATCGTTGTGAACGCGGCGGCAGTAAGATCACGCTGACCAGTAAGGAGTTCAAGTTGCTGGTTTGTTTCCTGCAACATCCGGGACAGGTTTTATCACGCACTTTCCTGGCGTCACGCGTCTGGGACATGAATTTTGACAGTGACACTAACGTGGTGGATGTGGCGGTCAGACGACTGCGCCAAAAGATTGATGAGCCTTTCGACATCCAACTGATACATACCGTGTATGGCGTCGGCTACCGATGCGAGGCTGACCAGTGAAGCGCATCTCGCTGACCGCCCGCCTGACGACGCTACTGGCCTCTTTCTCTTTTGCGGCGTTAACCCTGATGGGCAGCGCGCTCTATTTTGCGCTGGAGCATCAGCTGACGCTGCGCGACGATGCGGCGCTTGTTGCACGCGTAGACCAGATCGCTACGCTGCTGAAAGATCTGGATGTACGTAAGCTGATTAATGAAAAGCCGCACCTGTTTGCCAATATGCTGGGTAACACCGAATCCCTGCTTGTCATCCGCTATGTGAACGGACCCACGCTACTACAGGTCAATCCACTGGGGCGTGATATACCCAGCGTCAAACCGGTACCAGCCGGCCAGAATCTGACGTTGAAAGCCGTACATCATGCTGCTATGCCCGACGGCACGCCGGTTATTTACATGGCGGCGACCAGCCCGTCTTCAGGCGATCTTATGCCGGTGGAAATCATCTCGGCACGTATTTTAACCGACCGGACCCGTGTGATGCAGGCGTACCGCGATAATATCCTGCTGTTTGCGGCAATGATGGCGGTTGTGTCGGGAGTGCTGGCATGCGTTTTTGCGCGTCGCGGTGTTTCGCCTCTGCACCGGCTGGCTGACAGGATGAACCATATAGGCACCCGGACACTTTCCTCACGGCTTGCCAACGATGACGCGCCCAAAGAGCTGGACCTATTAATCGAACAAATCAACGCCATGCTGGAAAGGCTTGAACGCGGCTTTGAGCAGCTAAAACAGGTCAGTGCTGACATGGCCCACGATCTACGCACGCCGATTGCCGTGCTGCTGGGACAAACGGAGGTCGGCCTCAGCATGGCGCGGGATGACGCTTACTACCGCCGGTTGCTGGGCTCCAACTTTGAAGAGCTTCAACGCATGTCGCGCATGATTGATAACATGCTTTTCCTGGCGCAGGCAGAGCAACCGGGACGGGAAATCCAGCGGACCGGGCTGGATGTCGCCAGCAGCATGAAGCAGATAAGCGATTATTTTGAAGGCCTGGCGGCAGAGCGAAATATCCAGATAAACATCGCCGGGCAGGGCACGGTTTATGCTGACGCTCTCCTGTTTCGCCGTGCGCTGGCGAATCTGCTGTCAAACGCCGTCAGGCATGCTGCTCCTGCAAGCGAAATTACCTTTTCCGCCTTCTCGTCTCCTGACGGCATATCGGTCGAGGTCGTCAATCGCGGCGAAACGATTACACAACAGCAGCAGGAAAAGATCTTTGACCGCTTCTATCGCGTCGATCCGTCACGTCATAATTCTGCCCAGTCCAGTGGGCTGGGACTGGCTATTGTCAGGTCAGTCATGCAATTGCATCAGGGTAATTACTGGGTTAAAAGCGAACAGGGAAAGACGGTCTTTGGGCTATTTTTTCCGGTAGCGCCGGTAAAAGACCAGGGTGTATGACTTTTTTGTCAGGCACTCCCTCCGTTATGCCGTATTCTCTGACCGAAAAAACACCCATGCTTGTTCTACCTCTGAGCCAGTCCTGAGTTGTTCAGGTCAGCAGAGCGCAACGGGCCAAGTTGCGAGATTAGCCTTATGCCTGGCGGAGCCGCTATGACATCCGGGATGCGGTTAACCATGCATGACGCTGAGGTGTGTACGCCGTCGGCGCGGTCAATGCGGATGCTGGATGGCGGCCGCCCGTCGACGGTCCAGATCATATTTTCAGATTCGCCTTCCGCAAGAATACGCAGTTCGATGTGCGCGCTTGCCGAAGGCCCTTCGACGGTTTCAACCGAGGCGATGATGCGTGTACCGAGCGTGGTGCCTGGCTGCAAATACCTGTTAAGAGTGCCGCACCATACTGGACGATCGGAGAGTACAGGCTCGCGCACCTCGGTCACGTTTTTAAGCGTGAAGCCAAGCGCATGCATCACGTGTGCCGGTATTCCTTTATACAGCTCCCCCAGCTGGCCGGGTATGCTGGTGACCTTTTCCAGAAAATCGGCCTGTGTCATGTCAACCCCGTAGGCGCGCATCATGCGTTCGTTCGCCAGTTCTGCGTTTGTCAGGCTCCGATGCTCAAGCGAACGCAGCGCTGTGCACGGACCCGCAATCAATAATCCCGCCCAGATGCGGGAGAAGTCCCAGATGCCGGTCCCGGTGAACGTTACCGCGTTGCTTCTGGCGAGGGCATCGATTTTTTCGGCCAGCACGCGATCGGCGCCCTGAGGAAAATAGGACTCTGAACCGTGGCAGATAACGTTTATACCGGCGCCCAGCAAGCGTGGATAGGCCGTAAAGTTGAGGTTCAGACGCTCGGTTTGCACTACCAGTGCGATATCCGCATCCATGGTCGCGTAGTCGGCGGTTTCACAGTTCTGTACCACGACGCCCAGCTCTTCGCCCAGCCCGGCGAGCAGCCCCACATCCATACCGATCTTTGGACCAGGCCGGTTCACTGCCGCAACGATAGGCCAGCCCTTTTTGACCAGAATGCGCACGGCTTCCATTCCGTAATATCCTGCCCCGTAAATGATGACTCTGGGTTTGTGGCTTGCGGGATCTTTTCTCGTGCTGTTGAGGACCATGCTCATAAACCCACCTTTAAAAGAGGCTCCCGGGCAGGGCGTCTGTTATTGCCTGCGCAGAGCCATCGGTTAATGAAAAGCTCGCCGCACCGGCCAGCGAATTAACACCGGTGGTGTGTCATCGGTTGATCTGGATAAAATGGCAGCAATCGGCGAATCCTTCAACGGTGCAGATTTATATAGCTCGGAATGTTTATAGTCGCACCGGACATAGAGCAGACGGAATGTGCAGGGCAAGGTCGATCATGTGCGAAAAAACAGTGGGTTAACCTTTCCACTAAGAAAGTTTTAAGGCAGAACATCTTAACAAGAAGGTGTAACGCATCACCTGGAGCTTCATCTAATATACGTGTTACTGATGTAGGTTCTTATCTTCGCTTTCTTTGAGTAAATGCTGTAATTCGGCTGAACAGGCGCTTCACCAATGAGGCAACTAAAAAACTATCTATACTGAAAATAAATCAGGAACCGGTGCTGGTAACAGGATTCTTTTCGTAATTGATGGCGAATTTGTAATTTTTTTTAACCACTGTTTATAATGCCCGTGCTTCTTTTTGCTGGAGCAAATATATCCTTCGGCCCTGGTAGTTGAACAGTTTCAGACGTGTATCGTTGCTTTGATTGTGTCGATAAACAAGCGTAATGCGACGGGCATATGACGATTCTGCGAAAAGTAGATAGCGATGCCTTGCGAGGCTATTGTCCAGTCGTCAAGCAATGTAACCAGGCGCTGTGTATCCAGCCCGTGCTGAGCATAGCGCTCTGGCACATATGCCAAGCCTAAACCAGCGATGGCAGCTTCTGCCATTAAAGCGCCACTGTTGAGGGTCAGACTGCCTGGTACATCCAGCGCAAATCGTTGCTCATCCTGCTCATATTCCCAGTGGTAACGTTTACCACCCGGCAAACGCTGCCGTAAACAGGTGTGCTGCATGACATCCTGTGGATGCTGAATGGGTGGTCGTGATGCTAAATAACCAGGCGATGCCACAGTAACAAAGCGTAACGGCCCGCTCAGGGCAATGGCCACCATATCTTTAGGCACATCTTCAAACAGCCGTATACCTGCATCAAATCCTTCCTCAACGATATCAACCAGCTGACCTTGCGCAATTAAATCAATTTCAATTCCCGGATATTTTTGGATGAATGTCGGCAATATCGTGTCGAGCAGAAGGCTGATTGCTGCATCGCTGGCGCTGATGCGCAGTGTCCCGTAAGGCTGATGATTGCTGGCGGTTACGTCATTCAGCAATTCATCCATCTGAGTAAGCAACGGCGTCATCCGTTCAATCAACATTTCACCTGTTTCGGTCAACGCCACGCTTCGCGTTGTTCGATGGAAAAGACGCACGCCAAGCGCCGTCTCCAGCGCTTTTATCGTGTGGCTGAGCGTTGAACGCTTGAGTCCGAGTACATCTGCCGCGCGACGAAAACTGCGCTGGTCAGCAACCGTTTTCACCGCCAGTAATTCATTCCAGGAAGGGCGTTTCATTGTTTAATATTTCCCACCATCTCATGCCGGTTTGGGGAGATTATGCCATCAATCATTCGTTTTATGATGAACGCCGGTTCATTAATCGGAGAGACAAGTTATGAAAACCTGGCTAATTACCGGCGCATCCAGTGGCCTGGGTCGGCTGATGTGTGAAAGTTTACTGGCTCGTGGCGATCGCATTGTTGCAAGCGTCCGGCGTGAAGCCGCATTAGATGATATGCGTGCGCAATATGGCGATAATTTACAGGTAGTTGTGCTGGATATCAGCGAGACAGCAACCATTAAGCCCGTCATTGAGGCGACATTCGCACAGGCGGGGCGGATCGATGTTGTGGTGAGCAACGCGGCTTACGGGCTGTTTGGCGCAGCGGAAGAACTTACTGATACGCAAATTGAACGGCAGATTGCGACTAATCTCACCGGCTCTATTCAGCTGATTCGCGCAGTGATTCCGTTTTTGCGGCAACAGGGCGGCGGTCGTATTGTGCAGGTTTCCTCAGAAGGCGGCCAGATTGCTTATCCTGACTTTAGTTTGTATCACGCCACCAAATGGGGAATCGAAGGTTTTGTCGAAGCCGTGCGACAGGAGGTGGCCGCGTTTGGCATCGACTTTTTGTTAGTGGAGCCAGGGCCAACGGCGACGCGATTTGGTGCGGGGCTGGATATTGCTGATGCCTTACCCGTTTACCGCGATACAGCTGCAGGAAAACTGCGGGCAGCGCTGATTCGTGGCGAATTTGAGATTAAAGGCGATGCGCAAAAATGCGTGACGGCGATGATCGCTGCTGCTGATGCTGAAAGTGCGCCACTGCGCTTACCGCTTGGCAGCACTGCATATAACAATATTGAAACGGCGTTAAACATGCGGCTGGATGCACTGCGGGCAATGAAAGCCATAGCATACAGTGCAGATAGCCTGAAGAGG